>Ga0316204_10000252_pt1 | contig 220313 bp, 200 predicted proteins | sample 6monrhotite_MG_2_FD_205661 | JGI IMG/M metagenome (GOLD analysis project Ga0316204, IMG submission 205661) | Microbial mat bacterial communities from mineral coupon in-situ incubated in ocean water Damariscotta River, Maine, United States -... | ecosystem: Environmental > Aquatic > Marine >... | reverse complement strand
AATTCTCCACAAAGTGTTTTGATCATTGCCTGTAAGTTCTGCGACTCGTGAGACTGTACTAATTTCAGTTAATCTTCCAAGCCACCAAGAATATTCTTTTGATAAGTGAGGTGTTTCTTTGGCCAGAAAAGCTAAATATTCTGACCGAACCTTTTTACAAGAAATGCAATATCCTTTATCTCTATAGAAAATAATTTTGCAATCAAAGTTAAAAATTGGAAGATGTTTGATGTTCATTTTGTGATAGCTAGATTTTGATTTAAGCTCTTCACCACAACAAGAGCATGTCATTTTAGCCTTTGGATCTACTTTTTTAAAGTAAAGTTCAATGATTCCCTTATTTAGCCATTCCTTACAGTCAATTAATTCATAATTTGGGATGAGTTTTGATAAAAATCTTGGTAATCTCATTTTGGGCCTTCCTTGGTTTTATTAAAAGTATTCGTTCAAAATAATTATAATAAAAGTTCCTTGAAAGGCCCAATTTCTGCAATATTTATACTTTTTTGATAGAGAATCCACTCTTCAAACATTAGAAATAAAACAAAAAAATTGGGTCTATTTCAACAAAATTATTTTAAATATATTTCTGTAGCTATTTACAGGAAAGAAGTAGCTAGAAAATGCCTTTAAAATAAAAAATATCTAGGTTTTAAAAATGGGCCTTATTTTGTTCTATTGTTTTTTTTTATTTGATTAATGTTTTTGCATCCAACATCGCATCTTGGTCAATAAGATCTGAATAACTATCCCATAAAAGTTTTGACTCATTAATAGATGTGACATTAGGAAATGGAGAATATACATGTTATTATTACAATCTATGATATGTATTTAAATCTATATATATTAAAAATATTCACTAGCAGAAAAAAAATTATAGCTATTATTTATAAAAATATTGCTCAAAGTAAAAAGTATTAGTAAATTAAACTTCTTTATAAAGGAATAAATACTAATGAAAAAAATTATAGTTGGTCAAAGATATATGAGTATTGCAGAACCTGAACTTGGTCTAGGAATCGTATATGAACTAGAAGACAAATTTTTAGTTATTTCTTATCCTGCTGCTGAAGAAACACGTCGTTATGGAATAAAAACTGCTCCTCTTAAACGCATCCGTTTTGAAGTTGGGGATGATATTGATTCTAATTCAGGACTACAGTTTACAATTCAAAAAGTAATTACCAGTGAATCCGGCCTTTTAGTTTATTTAGGCGATATCGAAAAAAATGAAGACCATCTTATTTTAGAAACTGATATTTTAGATTCAATCAGTTTTCATCGTCCTGAAGAAAAACTTCTAAATGCACGTCCTGATAAATTTTCATTATTTCAACTAAGAAGTGATACTTTTAAATATAGAGCTTGGCTTGCAAGAAATAATGCCAGAGGTTTAATTGGTGCAAGAATAACTCTTATCGAACATCAATATTATCTAGCTGATACTATTAGCCAAAGACTTTATCCTAGAGTCTTATTAGCAGATGAAGTAGGACTAGGAAAAACAATTGAAACTGGTTTAATACTACATAAGCTTATTACAACAGGGCGTGCTGAAAGAGTCTTGATCGTAACTCCTACTACACTTAACTTTCAATGGTTCATTGAAATGCTACGTAAATATAATCTTTCTTTTTCAATAATTAATGAACAGTCCGAACTTGATATGTCCGTAAATTCCTTTGATGAGAATAACCTTGTAATTACTAGTCTCGAATTTATAAGCGGTACAGACTTTGCCAAAGCACAAATAGTTGAAGCAAACTGGGATCTCTTAATTGTAGATGAAGCCCATAAGTTAGGTTGGAGTGAAAAGTTAATAAGCAATGAATACAAAATAATTGAAAGTCTAAGTAAAAAAATAAAAGGCCTTCTGCTCCTTACAGCCACTCCTGAGATTCATGGTGCTGAACAACATTTCTCTCATTTAAAACTTATTGATCCTGAACGTTTTCAAAGTTTTACAAAATATAAAAAAGAAGAAAAAAAATTTAAAGAAATTGCAATACAAAGTCGCCAACTTATCGAACAAGAGAACCTTTCAGTAAATCATCCAAAAGTACAAGAATTAATTGACTGCCACGGCCCTGGACGAGTTATTTTTCGAAATACAAGAGAAGTTATCGATAAGGATTATAAGTTTTTTCCAATTCGTCATTTAAAGGAGTATCCACTAATTAGTTCTACAGATAAAGATCGTGAACTCTTCAATAATAAAGTTGCTTGGTTGATTGAATTTCTACAAGCCAATCAAAATAAAAAAGTATTACTCATATGTAATTCTAAAGAAAAAGTTTTAAAAATTAAAAAAGATTTAGAAGTACTTAGTGCTGGCAATAAAATAGGAGTTTTTCATGAGAAACTATCTCTGATGGCTCGTGACAGGCAAGCTGCTTATTTTCGAGAAGATGACGGATCAAATCTTCTAATTTGTAGTGAAATTGGAAGTGAAGGACGTAATTTTCAATTTTGCCAAAATCTTATTTTGTTTGATTTGCCAGAGCTACCCGATTTATTAGAGCAAAGAATAGGACGACTAGATCGTATTGGACAAAAGGAAAATATTTTTATTCACGTTCCTTATTCAAAAAACACCTACGAAGAATTTATTTTTAACTGGTATCATCAAGTTTTTGAAGCCTTTTCAACTTCAGTAAAAGGGGCAACAGAAATAAAAAATAAGTTTTTTGAAGCTTACCGCGAAGCCTATAAATTACCTGAAAAAAGAAAAGACATAATTACGAAAGCACAAAAAAGTTTTATTTCCTTAAATTCAGAACTACAACAAGGACGAGATATATTAATAGAATTAAATTCTTTTAATAAAGAAAAAGCGTCTAATATAGTTAATCAAATCAAAGAAATCGATGAATCACCGAACTTAAAAGAATACTTGGACTCTATATACACTCATTTTGGTGTTGATGCTGAAGACCTTGATAAATATTCTCAATTTATTAGGCCAAGTGATAATATGTATATTTCTCATTTTCCATTTTTAACAAATGATGGTTTTTCTTATACATTTAATCGTCAACTTGCCCTCGAGCGAGAAGATCTTTCATTTATGAGTTGGGATCATCCTATGGTAACAGGCATAATGGAACTCATCTGTGGTGAAGAATATGGCAATGTAACTTTGATGACTCGGAAAAATAAAAGAGTCCGGCCTTTTATTGAAACCTTTTATCTACTAGAGTCAAGCGCGCCTAAATCACTTGAGATTGGCCGTTTTCTTCCTCCTACAATTATTCGAATACTCGTTGATCTAGAAGGAAATGAGTTTAGTGATAAATGGAGCAAGGAATTACTCGATGAGAGTCTTGAAGATGCTGCTCCAGAGATTGTTCATACTATTGCAAAATTCTCCAAAAAGGACTTGAGAAAACTTATTAAGCACACCAAAACTATTGTTGAAAAAAAGAAGGCAGAACATATTAAAACCTGTTCGGAAAGTGCTTCCATCTTTTATCATCATGAAATTGAACGCTTAAAAAAATTGCAGCTTGTTAATGATATTATTAGTGATCATGAAATTGATCAGCTAATAAAAAAACAAGAATTAATTATGAACTATATTTTAAGCTCATCAATAGGTATGGATTCGTTACGATTTATTTATTAACTTAGTAATATTGTCACTCCGCGCAGGAACGTGGCACCTCTAGAATATAATAATTTAATATTCGAGTAAATAAGTATACAATATTTTAATATTATGGAAAATGTTTACAGCTATATTTCAACAATCATTCTTTCGATCATATCAGCATTATTGATGCTTTTATCTTTAAAGTTACTTAAGAAAAAATCTTTAGTTTTAAGAGTTGTCACTGTATCAATATTTTCCACTGTCCCATTATTGATTACAGTAACATTATTTTCTTATTTTAAACAAAAAACAATGTTATATGATATTGCACTTTTCGGTTTCACTGTAATTTTTTGCATAATATTATTAAGCAGAATTAAATTATTTAAATTAATAAATTATACTGAAAAATCAATGCTTATATTTCTAAATATGATTTATATTTTTATTGGTGTTGAACAATATTTTACTTTACCCAAATGGACATCATATGCTGCGATAGTAATTTCATTTATTGTTCTACGAAATTTTGTCCCTCAAAAAAAGAATCAAAAAAAATTATAAAAGGAATTACTATATGCTTATTGTTGTATCCCCTGCTAAAAAATTAAACTTTGAAGTACCTGCACCGACCACTAAATTCACGGTGCCTACAGAGCTTAGTAAATCAAAAAAATTAATTAAAGAATTAAAAAATTGTGATTCAAAGAAAATATCTTCTCTTATGAAGCTTAGTGAATCATTGACTGAACTAAATGTAGAAAGATATAAAAAGTTTAAAACTCCGTTTAATTTAAAAAATTCAAAACAAGCTATCTTTGCCTTTAAGGGAGATACTTATGTAGGACTAGATGCCGAAACAATGAAAGAATGCGATATCGATTATGCTCAAGATCATCTTCGTATTCTTTCAGGACTTTATGGATTAGTCTCACCTCTTGATCTCGTTCAACCATATAGGCTAGAAATGGGAACAAAGTTTCCTTGTGATGGAAGTAAAAATTTATATGAGTTTTGGAAAGAAACAATCACTGAGAAACTATCGACACTTTTAAAAAAAGAAAAATACTTAATTAACTTGGCTAGTAAAGAATATTTTAGTGCGGTTAACGTAAATAAAATTGATGCGAAAATTATTACTCCGTCATTTAAAGAAAAAAAAGGTGACGAGTATAAAATGATTGGTTTCTTTGCAAAAAAAGGTCGTGGAATGATGTCTCGTTATATTATAGACAACCGTATAGAGGATCCTAAAAACCTGCTTAATTTTAATCTTGACGGTTATAAATATAACAAAAAACTTTCGACTAATTTAAATCCTGTATTTACTCGAAAAGCTAAATAATAGTTTCGCTCCGCGCAGGAACGTGGCACCTAAAAGGCACCTAAAAGGCACCTAAAAGACTCCTAAGTACCTTCCCATCCAGTAAGGTAAACTTGCATCTATACCAGGTTTTTCAAGAGTCCCTGCTGTATTTTGGGTACTTTGAGCGACTGGTTGAAATGGGCTTCTTTGCCACATAAAAAATCCTGAATAATGCCTTTGCTCCATTTGTAGAGGATATTTCGGAATGATTTGATCTTTTACACTTGAATGTTTTCCTTTAATCCATTCGATATCACTCAAATCGACATTTCGAGAAGGCACTAATTTATGACTTCTATTTAAAAATTGATTAAATAAAATATTATTTTCAGTTTTGAGTTCCGCAAGTTTGCTTGGCTCAATAGCTATTCTAATATTATTAAAATGCACATTAAGATGATGTCTTGTAGCTCTCTCGATCATTCTATAAGATCTCATTGTATTTTCTCTTCTCTCTGGAGACGTTTCATATTTAAAGTACATATAATATTTCATAAAATTTAAATTATATTTATAGTAACTTGCATAAGGGTCCAGAACACTCGTCCATTCAGCAATCCATCCAGTTTTTGTTAATTTTCCAACTTCTTTTAATTCTTTATCATATCGTCCAGGAAACATATGGTTTCCAACAAGAAGCCAAGTTATTTTTTGTCCAACGCCAAGCCAAAATGTTGGCATTGATTTTCCGCCAACTTTGGCAATATCAGGTCGATCTTCCGAGACAAACCAATTTTTAGAGATTAAGTAATCAAGCATTTGCTTAACTCTTAAAGCACACTCTTTTTTAATATCTTGATGATCCTTTCCTACTAGGTCATGTACAACTGACAGTCCATAAAGAGTTCCAATATACTGATCACGTGATACTCCATTATGACCTTGATAACTTCCCCACTCTTTCCCGTCGTTCATTATTTTTTTTCTAAATACTTCATTGTTTTTAACAAGTCTTTTTCCAATTGATGAATCGAGTGGAGCAACAAATCTTGCCAAGAGCCCTGTCGCCCCATTTACATCAATCAGACGGCCAACTCCAGATAGAGCATGTCTGACATCAGATAAACTTTCCAAATCTCCAGTAACGGCATAACGATAAGACATAGCCGCAAGGTAGTGACCTGTCCAAATTGCCGAGTCCCCTTCACCTGTATGATTTAAAACTTTTCCTTTTACTTCATTACCTTCTTCTCCAAATGCTTCATTGGCACTTGTTGAAGTCGCTTCTGACATGATTGCCCTTAACAAAGTTCCGTAAGGAAGATGATTTTTTCTCATTTTATGATCTTGATTCTTAACAATTGTTTCCATTTCACTAGAACTTCTTATAGATGAAATTAAATTTTTATTTATTCCAGGAATATTATTAGAACTATAGATAAGTTCTTTTTGAGTCTCTACAACATTTTTTAATGTTTTATTAATTGCTTTTCTAGCCTGTATTTTAATTAAAGGGCTAGCAAGCTTTAAAAGTATATTAGCGAATGTATCTGAAGACTTAAGACTAATACCGAATTCAACAACTGGACGGCCAAATCGTTTTAGTAACATATGAGATTGATCACTTCCATCAAAATCTAAATTAGTAAAAATTCGCATTTTTTTTATATTAATAGTTACATCTTGAATTTTGTCGTAATTAAAACCTAGAATCTTCTTTTTAATTCTAATTTTTGCAGTTAGCTTAACTCCCCATCTACTTTTATTTGGTAGATAAAGTGTAAAACGACTATCTCCAATATTTCCAAATCCAGGAGCTCCCTTCAGATCTAATTTTGGAGCATTAACTTTAATAATTTCAATATTTTTATTGTTAATTTTTTTAAGACTTATATTTATTTGTTTATCGAATTCAGCCAATATTCTTTTTTCAATTTTAGGACTTAAGTTTTTCCAGATCATTTGATAATCGTGATTCAAAGCTTTTTGAGCCTCTTTATTGTTTATTGCAAAAACACTACTTTGAAATACAAAAGTCATTAAGATTGTTATAAGAAAATTTCGATAAATCACTATTGGCCCTTAGTTAATATTTATATGTTTATTAAAGATATCACATTCTTACGCATCGTATCGAAAAATGTAAGATTTACATTATATTAAATTTTTTTATTATAAACCTTGTCTTTTCAATAGTTTAACAAGGAAGGACTATACTTTAAAAACCATAAAGTTACTTGTGAAGGGAAAAAGAATCTCTATGAATTTTGGCAAAAACAATCAAAGAAAAACGTAAATCAATTTAAAAAAAAGAAAAGTTTTAATTAATTTAGCTAGTAAAGAATATTTCAGTGCCGTAAATACAAGTAAAATTGAGGCAAAAATTTATTAGTCCTTCATTTAAAGAAAAAAAAGTTGATGAGTATAAAATGATTGTTATTTTTGCTAAAAAGGCACGTGGAATGATGTCTCGCAATATTATTAAAACTACTTAATTTCAACGCTGAAGGATATAAATATAATCAACAACTTTCTACTAACTTAAATCCCGTCTTAGAAGCTAATATTTGTGTCGCTCCGCGCAGGAACGTGGCACCTAATATTCCTAATATTCTAATTTAATTAATGTTGTTCCTGGTGTAAGGGGTAAATGTGGTGCTGTTATTTTTGGTAACTGCCCAGTTAAGCTATTTAAAAAAGCAACAATATCTTTTACTTGTTTTGCTTTAAGATCTGTATCAAGTTGTGTTTTAGCCATAACTCTAACGGCTTCTGCTAAAGTCTTAACACTTCCATTGTGAAAATAAGGAGCAGTTAAAGCCACATTTCTCCATGTTGGAACTCGCCACATATTTTTATCATCATCTTGTTTTGTTTGTTCGTAAAGACCAAGATCATTTGAGAATTTATATTTTTTAACAAAGTTATTGTTTGCGAAAGTTGGGAATTTTTGGAAGTTTCCTTCTCCCATCTTAAAGCCTTCTCCTGAAAAATTTACACCTGTATGGCAAGCAGTACAACCGACTTCTTCAACAAGCTTCATTCCACGTAAAGCTGATTTGCCTAATGCTTTTTTGTTTCCATTTATATATTTATCAAATGGACTATTTCTTGTAATTAAAGTTCTTTCAAAAGTAGCAATGGCTTTTCCAATATTTTTTTTATTTATCGAATTTTTGCCAAAGGACTTATTAAACATTTTTACATATCCGGGGATTGACTTTAATCTTTCCGTTACTTGTTTAAAATCTTTCATTCCCATTTCTATAGGATTAGTAATTGGTCCAACTGCTTGAGCTTCTAATGAAGCTGCTCTTCCGTCCCAAAATTGAGTTGTTTGAAAAGCGGCATTCCAAACTGTAGGAGCACTTCTACCTCCACGTTGATTTAACACGCCAACTGATACACTTCTATTGTCTTCTCCTCCAGCCATTACATTATGGCAAGAGTTACAAGAGATAGTTCCATTTGAAGAAAGCCGTGGATCAAAAAATAAAGTTTTGCCTAAATGTATTTTAGAATTAGTAATTTTATTGTCTTTGGGGGTCGGAACTAATTTTGGTAATGATTGCATTTTTGCAAATGAGTTAAGTGATAAAAATGTAAAAATAAGTAAACTTTTCAAACAATCTCCTAATATAAATTTAAGATTATAATAATAAAAATTACTATATATTCAAGTCTTTAATAGTTAATTTTAATTAAAATAATTAAGAAGTTTTATGATTTGGTTAAATTAGCTAATAACTCAATATCATAAAACTGATAATGAGGTGAATTGTCTGTATTTACTTTATGAAAATAAGAGTACATGTCATCTTGCCGAGCTTGTCAGAAAGAAAGAAATAGATCTTCTCTAAAAAGTGTATTCTATCTCAAAAGTATTTTTATCACCTTCTTGATAATAATTAAAACTTAGATCTTCTTTTTCATGAATATAAGGAATTAGATAACCTATTGCACTTCCAATGACGGCACCAGTTATTACATCAGAAGCAAAATGCTTTCCTGAAGAAACACGTAGCGCACCAACTGTAGTTGCTAGAGCCAAACTTCCTGCTGTTACATAGTTTTTCCATTTCGAGTCTGGGTTAATCTTATTATATGTTGTGGATAAAAAGACGGCTGCTGCGAAAGAGAATGTAGTATGCCCTGAATAAAAAGATTTTCTAGCATCTGGATCTTGTCTTAAATGCATGGGAGCACTTGGATCATAAGTAAGAGGACGAGGCCGTTTTACTAAATTTTTAACAAGGTTTGTTAGCCCTGCTGTTAAAAGCAGTGTTTCAAAATACATTACACCATATTCTGCGGCATCTTGATGATTTGCTTTATCAAGTAATATTGAAAAAGGCATTAAAAGTGATAAACCGATTAAAAAGTCGCTGCTTTTAGCTGTCGATTCTGTATATGGTTTCATAAAGTTACGATCAAATGAGTTAACAGAGCTTCTATCTAACTGATCAAGTTCCATTTTTGTGAAACCTTTTGATTTCTTTTCTATTACGTATGACAAACTTAAAAGAGCAATTCCTGCTGATGTCATAATAATATCTTTAGTTTTCTTGAACTCATAAGGATGAGCAACTTTGTCTTCTTTACTATTACAATATACCAGTTGGCCATCTTCTTTACAGTTAAGTGAATCTTCAAAAGAAAGTTTTTGATTTTTAACATTGTTTATTAATTCTATTTTGTATTTTGAATCTTTATTTTTAGTTAGTTTTAATTGTTGTTTACCATTTTTTTTCGTGCTAATAATAATCCACTTTTTATTTCGATATTGATCAAGTTCTAAATTTAAACCACTATCCATAATACTTTTGTCAATTTGAACCGCTTCCATTAAGGACATTTTAAAAATATTTTTGACTGAATCTTTTTGAAGATAACTAGAGTAATCACCAGAGACTTTTATACCAGCGTTTAATAATAGGCTTAATGATGAGGATAATATTACTTTATATTGATCACAGGAAAGTTTTGATTTTTCTTTTAGATTGATTTTTGAATTATTTTTATAAATATCCAGTTTTAATTTAATATCACTTACATTATATCTTGAACTAAAAGATACGTTTCTAGCTTCTGATAAGACACTTCCAAGCTTATTTGTTAAGCAAGTACTTCCAAGAATGTTCTGTTGTACCATTGACTCAAATTTAAACGAAACTGGCTTTAAATCAATACTTGGACGATATGTAACATCCAGATGTTCGATATTTAAAGCAAAAGAAGAAGTAGTAGAGATTACAAATAGTAGTAATGTGTAATATATTTTAATCATATATAAAAGATAGCACACACTTAACGCATCTAGTCTATATATGTAAACATTACATCATATAAATAATTGTCGCTTTAAATATCCTTAATAATACGTATGATTACTAACGTTTACGAAATAGTGTAATAGGAGTAATATAAAAATACAATTTAAAGATATAAGGAAATTTAATGTTAATGAAAAATAAGCAAGCAATTAGTGGTGATATATCTTTAAAAATACTCAATGATTCCAGTAATAATATATTATTTTGTGATAGTTATTTGAAGTTAACATTCGTGAATAAAAAATCATACGAAACACTAGATAAAATTAAGAAGTATTTACCAATACCTCTTGATAAACTATTGGGAGAAAGTATAGACATATTTCATAAAAACAAAAGTCGTGTTCGTACAATTTTAAACAACCCTGACAATTTTCCAATAAATAGTGATATCCAAATTGGTGATGAGACAGCAAGTCTTCAGGTAAATAGAGTTACAAATATTGATGGTGAATTAGAAGGTTATGTTGTTTTTTGGGATCTAATTACTGAAAAAATTAATATAGAAAAAAATCTGAATATAATTTCAGAATGTTTGAATCAATCAACACTTAACTCAATGTTCTGTGATCCTAATGGGAAATTAAAATACATTAATCAAGCTGCAAAAGATGAATTATATTCATTAAAAAAGTATCTTCCCAATAATATTAATATTGAGGAAATGATTGGAACTTCAATTGATCTTTTTCATAAAAATCCAAAAAAGCAATTAAATATTATTGCTGATCCTAAAAACTTACCACTTGATACAATCATATCAATTGGTTATAAAGATTATCGTTTTAGAGGTACTGCTGTTCACTCAAAAAAAGATAAGTCATATCTTGGAGTACTTATAAATTGGGAACACACCAAAAGTACTGAAGTAATTAAAGAGGTGAGTGTTGGAAGTGGAGAGCTAACAGAACTTTCAAATATTATTGAGGAGCTTTCAAACTCATTGTCAGCATCAGCAGAAGAAGCATCGGCTCAGTCAACATCTGCTGCGAGTGCTACAGAACAACTATCAATAGGAGTAAATTCTATAACGACCAATATGTCACAAATGGAAGAAGCAATAAAAGAAATTTCACAACAAACTAATCAATCTTCAAAACTGACAGAAGATTCATTGAAATTAATTAATGAATCAAACCAAATTATTAATGATCTAGGTGATAATAGTGAAAAAATTGGTGATATAACAAAAACTATTGCTACAATAACTCAAAGGACAAACTTACTTGCCCTTAACGCTACAATAGAAGCAGCTAGAGCAGGTGAATATGGGAAAGGATTTGCCGTAGTAGCCAATGAAGTAAAAGTTTTGGCAAGTCAGACAGCTTCAGCGACCTCAAATATAACAAAAATGATCCAAGCAATACAAGAAAAAACCCAAGAAGCAATAGTTTCAACAAAAACTGTTGGTGAATCAATATCTATTTTAAATGCAAAGTCTACTGGTATTGCTGCAGCTATCGAAGAACAGGCGGCAAGTGTATCCGAAGTCAGTCGAGTAACGAAAGAGACTGAAACCGGTGTTGGTCAAATAAATGCGAGTATCACAGAAGTGTCTCAAGCAGGTAATCTTGTAGCCAAGGACGCAATGGAATCATCGAGGGTTTCTCAAAAATTGAAGATACTTTCAAAAAACTTATCAATTTCTATAGAAAAAATAAGAGTTTAAATTTATATTTTATTCTTAAAATAAGATAAATAATAGACTAGCAAAAAAAATTCATGTAACAAAGCTCATGAAAAAATTTATTAAACTTTTACTACCTTTAACTACTGTATTTAATTCAACTCTTTCCATTGCTGCGTCAATTTACTTTCAAGGGCCATGTCGGCAACAGCCATTTCTAAAAATGAACGTTCCATCAAAACATGTAATCCAGAAAGCCTCCATTGGACATATAACAATTGATATTCTTGAAAAGAAGAATATCGAATTTCTAGGATCAATTAAAGGCCTCGCCTCCGTTGACAACACTCCTATTGGTCATGAGGCTATTGAGGTAATTTCTCCCAATTATTTGCGAGCATATGGTTGGTGTTATGAAGTTAATGGATTCCAACCTGCTAAAATGCCCGATCAAATCATCATAAAAAAAAATGATGTGATACGTTGGTTCTTTGCTTTTAGTTCTTTTAAAGATGGCGAGTGGATTGACTATTGTACTCCAAGTTATCAAATAAAATCTTCATTTCTATGTAACTAAGTATTTCTTTATTTTAAATATTTCGCCAAAATATGCTGTAATCATTACAAAATTAAGTATTTTACTAGATTTATATTCATAAAGTTATATTAGTATATTATGAAAATATTAAAAATTGCTACAATCTCTCTTATTAATATTACTTTCTGTATAGCATTTGCAAATAATTCGAATAAGTTCATTAGTGACCAACTGATAGTAAAGTTAAAAAACAAGTCACCTCTTAAAAGCAAAGGAATTATTTCGAAAAAAAAACTTTATGATAACTTATATTTAATTAGCTCTAAGAACATTGCGGCTCTAGAAAAAGAACTTAGGAAGAATAAAAATATTGAATATGTTCAAAAAAACTTTATTCATGAAAAAGAAACTATAATCCATCCTCCTAAAAATTTTAATGATAAAAAAACAACAATTTCAAAAAAATCATTTATTAGCAGTAATTCTTATTTCAATGACAATAAATCAAGTGGGCAATGGTACCTAAAATCCTTGTCCCAAAAAGGCATATCAGTAAGTAGTGCCTACGCTAATAATCTTGTTGCTGATCAGAAAGACGTTATTGTAGCCGTAGTTGATACGGGTGTTGATTTTAATCACCCTGATTTAGAAAATCAATTGTGGACAAATCAAAACGAAATTGAAGGAAATGGAATTGACGATGACAATAATGGCTACGTTGATGATATTCATGGAATAAGTACAGTTAACAGAAATAAACAAGGTGAAGCAACTAATGATATAATGGATGAAAGCATTCATGGCACACATGTAGCGGGAATTATTGCTGCTGAACAAAATAACAATATTGGAATTGCGGGAATCTCAAAAAATTCAAAAATAATGGTTATTAAAACTATCCCAGCCAAAGGAGATGAAACAGATGCTGATGTTATCGAGTCATTTGTTTATGCAGCGAGAAATAGTGCAAAGATCATAAACTGTTCTTTTGGAAAATCTAAAAAAAGTATGGCTGTCGCAGATATAGTGAAAGACTTATCAAAAAAATTTGATCTACTTTTTATCGTAGCTGCTGGAAACAAAGGTAAAAACTTATCGAAAAAACCGGTGTATCCAGCGGCTTTTAGTTTAGAAAATATGATTATTGTAGGATCGACAAACTCAGTTGAACAAAAATCATATTTTTCAAATTATAACAGGAACCTTGTCGATGTATTTGCACCTGGTACATTAATATTATCAACGATACCTGGAAATAAATATAAATCATTAAAAGGTACATCAATGGCTGCACCTGTCGTCAGTGGACTTGCAGCGGAGATAAAAGCACAAAATCCTGAATTAAAATCTGATCAAATAAAAAAAATAATATTATCTACTGTCACAAGAAAAAGTAGTTTAAAAAGAAAGTCAGTAAGCGGTGGAATTATAAATTTTAAAAATGCTTTGATAAAAGCAAGGAAGTAATATGAAATTATTATCAATACTTTTGATTTCGACCAATGTATTTGCTGCAAATTACTCAAATACAAACTTAATTGTTAAATTAAAAAATTCTAATTCAGTAAAATCTTTACCAAGCACAAATATTTTAAGTTCAAAAAAACTTTTTGGTACGATGTATCTATTTAAAACTAATAATCTTGAATTGTTACAAAAACAATTAACAAATAATCCGATTATTGAATACATACAAAAAGACAATATTCATGAAGCTCAAAAAGAAGTTAAAAATAATCCACCAGTGTCATTTAATTATAAAAAATTAAGATCTAGACCTTCAGATAGTCCCTTTCATGATCCTAAATCATACAAACAATGGTATTTACAAAACTCTAAGAACCATGGCATTGATTTAGAAACTGTTTATCTTAAAGGCCTAATTTCATCTAAAAAAGAAATAATAGTCGCTGTTGTTGACTCGGGTGTTGATTACAATCACCCTGACTTAAAACAAAAGATGTGGATAAATGGAAATGAAATACCAGGTGACAATATTGACAACGATAACAATGGGTATGTTGACGACATTCATGGTATAAACACACTCCTTAGAGACTCTAAGGGCAACGCTACAAGTGACCCCAACCCCGGAAAAAGTGGGCACGGAACTCATGTTGCAGGAATCATAGCTGCTGAACAAAACAACGACATTGGTATTACAGGTATTTCATCGAATGCTAAAATAATGGCTATCAGAACTGTTCCATCGAGCGGTGATGAAAAAGACTCTGACGTCATAGAGGCTTTCATTTATGCCGCAAAAAATGGTGCAAAAATTATAAATTGTTCTTTCGGAAAAAGTATAAAAGATCAAGCAGTCTCAGATGCCATAGACTATATTGGCAAAAAATTTGATGTACTCGTTATTGTTTCAGCAGGAAATAATGGTAAAAAATTAGAAAAAAAGCCAAAATATCCTGCAAGTTTTAAAAATGAAAATAAAATGACAATCGGTTCTTCAGACTTAAATGGACATCGTTCATCTTTTTCAAATTATAGCCAAGACAAAGTAGACCTCTTTGCCCCTGGTGGGATGGTATTATCTACTTTTTTAAACAATAAGTATAAAACACTGTCTGGTACATCTATGGCATCTCCTGTTGTTTCAGGAGTTGCGGCAGAGATAAGATCAATGTATCCAAATTTAACTGCTAAACAAGTAAAAACTATTTTAAATTCTTCAGTTGTTAAAAATAAAAGATTTCGAAAGAAATCAATAAGTAGCGGTATTATAAACTTCTATAATGCTCTGGAAGCTGCATCTAAATTTACAAACAATTAAGCTTATTTTGCTCCGCGCAGGAACGTGGCACTTCTAGACTTATCGAGAGAACATTAAATTAATATCTATTGGCAATTCGTCATTAATTGCTATTGCAAGTAGAGTTGGTCTTTCAATTTTAAAATCCGATAGTTTTATTTTTAAAATTCCGGTGATTGAAAATGCTTTATTAGTCCCCATCGCTTTGAGAGTAATATTTTTATATTCTTTTGTAACACCAGCAAATTTTATTTGTGCATTAAATGTTTGATTCACATTTAAAGTACTTTCACTCGATACTCTTACAACAACCATAGGATATTGCGCAGCTTTAGTTACTGTTTGCATTTTAACATCACGATTTGAATCTTTTGAAACAAAACTTTTTATTGGAGCTGCGACAATAAAACTACACTTAGCCTTTTTACATATTCCTTTTCCTTTTACGTTAGTACTTTTACCTTGAACATGCTTAACAATATAATGAACATGGTAGTTGAGAGAGCCTTTCGTTAAAGCATAATTACCAGATAGAGTTAGAGCGCTAACTGATGTTGTTAATAATAAAGTTGTAATAAATACAAATAAGTGTTTCATAGAATCCTTTATAAAAATATTTTATTAGAAATTAAAAGTCATTGTTATACCAGCAGCAAGCATTGAAAGAAATGCAACATTGGCTACAAGTGGTTTTTGGGCAACAAGTCCAGAAGGAGTTTTTCCATCTTTAAATTGTTTATCAGCCATAAGACCTAGTATTGTAGTTAAAACCATTGCAGGAAAGTGAATATAAGCCAATCTTTTATGCCACTTTGTACTACCTGTACTTTCTTTTTCATTTTTAGGTTCAGGTGCAAAAATTGAAAATCCTGCAGCAGTAAAATAAGTTAGCCCCGCAGCTATACCTAAATACTTATGAGTATCAGTTGCACCTAATTGAGTTTTTCCTTCTGCAGGGTTAATTGCCCCCTCTTCAGCTGTTAAATAAGTAGCAGCCATAAGAGCTAATGCCGATAGACCTAAGATTTGGTGAGTTGAGAGCATCGAAGATCTTGTTTCTAAAGATTTTTGTTCTTGAAGATCAACTTTCAACGTTTCTTTCTTAAAACCAAGGTCTTCTAGTTTTAAATCTTGAGCAAAAGCTATGTTTGAAAAGATAGCTAAAATACAAATAAGTTTTGTCATATATAATCCTTTTTATGTTGTTTAATTTTTAAGTTTTTACCTAATTTAAAGAACTTAAAATTAATACCAAGAAATAAATTAGTCAATACAAATATTAGCCATCCTGTGTCAAAAATGTATAGATATTTTACATAAATACATAGACTTACTGATATTAAATCGAAAATCTTATAGATTGATTTCATGAAATTATTAATATTTATTACATGCTTTATATGTTTAGCGCTAAACGCTTTTGCTAAAAAGAATAAATCTAAAAGCACAAAAAAGAAGACAACTGTTTTTATAGAAAAAATAATAAAAAAAGATATTTTTAAAAATCTTTCTTATCCAGTAAAAGTATCACCAATCAAAGAAATAGCTATTAAGTCGCCTATTACAGGACACGTAGTAAAACATTTATATAAACTAGGTCAAAAAGTTTCCAAGAACCAGGTTATTGTTAAACTTCAAAGAACTGATAATGGATTAACCTATAAACCAATTCTTATTCGAGCTCCTTATAAATCGACAATTTCTAGAATTTACAAAACTGATGGTTTAAGTGTGAATCAAGGCGAAGCAATACTAGAGCTAACTGATCAATCTCGCAATTTAATGACTGTGGAGATTCCTGGTGATGATATATCAAAACTACAATTAAATCAGATTGGATATCTAAAATTTAATGGTGAGAATAATCTTATTGAGGTTAAAATATCTCAACTTTCAAAACAAATATCAACAGTATCTGGAACAAGCCAAATAATTTTAAAATCCATAAAGAAGCAATTTTTAAACGTAAATTACGCAATCGTTGATTTTAAGCTCAATAAACACAAAGGATTTCTAATTAAAGAAAATGCATTCCATTATAAAGGAAAAGAAATTTATATAAATACAGTCGACAAGAAAAATAAAATAATCAGAAAAAACGTAAAGATTAAAGAGCATTTAGGTGATTTTATTGAACTTGAGTCTGGCCTAAATGAAAATGATATTATTGTTATAAAATCATCAAAATCACTAAAACCGAACGAGATTATCAAAATAGGGAATCCTATAAAAACTAAAACTAAAACTAAAACTAAAAAGGTAAGCAAGTGAAAAACTTATACAATAAGTCTTTTAAAATATATTTAATATTTTTTGTTTTAGCTGTTATAGGAATTATTGCAGGAGGAAAGCTTCCAATTTCACTATTTCCAAATACGACTCAACCTAAGATTTACGCTTCAGTAAGATACTCAAAACTAACTTCAAACGAGTTTCTTAAACGATATGGAAAAATTATTGAAGGTGCCTTAAATAGTTATGAAGGCAAAGACATTAAAGCAACTAAAGTTACAGCAAAATATTACAATAATGACGCTCGTTATGTGATTAAGTTCAGATGGAAAGATGATCCAAAGAAAGCAATGATGGAGATGCAACAACTATTTAACTCTTATTCTTCAAATTGGCCTTCTGAAATTAAAGATTCACTTAAAGTAGATTACTGGATGGAAGGATCAGGATTTTTAGCTGTAAGTATTTTTAGTCATGAAAGAAATATATTAGACACCTACAAACTAATGAAACCAGCAGTTGATAGCTTTGCAGGAAAAATTAATGATGCTTCAAGTATAGAGTTATTTAATCCAGAAAAAAAAGAAGTCTCGATCACCTTAGATATAAATAAAATAAATTCTTTAAAATTGACTCCTCAATATATTATAGATTTGATAAAAAGAAACTTGTCTCCTTCAAGTGCGGGTAGAATAGAATCGATTGATAATTCATTTAATATCAATATTACTCAGAATGTTTCAAACTTAGAAACACTAAAAAAACTTCAGATCCCAGTCATCAACACAAGCTTATTTCTAGAAGACATAGCCGATATTTCTTTAAAAAAAGACTCTTCAAAACTCAAAATATTTAAAACTGATGGAATCAAATCATTAATTTTATTTGCAACACCTAAAATGGGTGGAAATATAAAAAAGATGTCAGAAGATATCAAATTCCAGTTTAACAAAAGTTTAAAAACACTACCAAAAGATATTCAATATAAAATCCTTATAGATCCAGCCCGCTTTATAAAGAACTCAGTAAATAATGTCATACATGAAATTTTTATAGCGGCAGGACTCGCTGTTTTTATTATGTTTTTATTTATTGGTTCATTTAAAAATACAGTAACAGCGGCTATTGAAATACCTCTTTCAATGATTTTAGCATTTATTATAATGAAATTAACAAATATGAATCTTAATTTAATTTCACTTAGTGGACTCTCTTTAGCGGCTGGTATGAACGTTGATGCTTCAGTTGTTGTATTAGAAAATATCTTCAGATATTTTAAAATAGCAGAAGAAAAAAAATTAAACATTGATAAAAAAGAACTTATAAGACAAGCAGTTAGTGAAGTAAAAGTTCCAATTATTGCCTCCACTCTTTCAACTATAGTTGTATTTGCACCATTAGCTTTTACTCATGGATTAACCAATGGCATACTTGGAGATCTTGCAAAAGCTGTAGTTTTTAGTCATTCGGCTTCACTTTTTATCGCTCTTATATTAGTACCAACAATTCGTACTCACCTTAGTGATACTGTCACAAAAAGCTCAATTAAATCACCTATAGAAAAAATATTAATTAAATTAGAAGATTTATATGCAAGAGCTTTAAGAGGGTTTATTGCAAGTAATGTCTATAAAACGATTACACTTTTAGTTTTCACTAGTCTCTTTTTACTATGTGCATTTGTCTTTTTTCCAAACATAAAAAAAGAGTTAATAGGAACACCAAATAGTGATTGGTTAATAATAAGTATGAACTCATCAAAGATAAATAATATAAGCGAAATGAGTGATTATGAATCTGAAATAAAAGATAAGCTCCTTACAAATTTTCCTACAGAGTTCCATTACACATTTGAACAAGTTAGAAAACGTAGTGCCTATATTATGGCTCGAGTTAAAGTAAAAAAAGATTCAGAAAAGTTACAAGACAAAATTAAGGAACTTTTCCCAAACACACCTGATAATTATTTTTGGATAGGTCAATGGAACCCCTCAAGTATGCCTCTTCCAAGAGAAGATGATATGCATATTTCAATAAAAAATGGCTCTTTAAAAGATCGCCATATTATAACTTCTTACTTAAGAAGAGAATTAAAAGATAGTGATCTATATGAACGAGTAGGATCAATTGTTGATGGAAAAACTAATTATCATTTAAAACTAACTCCAAAACAAAATATTATAAATAATTTCAAAGTACTTGATAATAACTTTAGCTTCAACTCCGTAAAAACGTACACTCAGTTAGTTAGTGACGGTTACAGAATAGATACTCTTCAAATAGACAATAAATCTCTTCCTTTAATGCTAAATTTTAAAGATAAATATTTAAATAATATAAATAAACTTAAGTCCTTTCCTCTTTTTATTAATGGCAATATATATCCTATTTCTTCAGTTACAGATATTAAACTTGAAAAAGAAAACTCTGTGATAATGAGAATTGATGGAGTTGAGCAAAATACAATTTTTGGAAAAAATGATAAGAAGAAAATGAAAAAATCTTCTGAAAACAAAAAATCGATAAAAGAAAATCTGATCGCAACTAAATTATTAATAACCAACTTTAAGAAAAGTAAATTAAGAGAACTAAATTTATCTACCAAACCATTAGTTGAAGCTAATGATGGAAAAGTGGAACTTAATTCCTCATTAAAAAATTTAACTTACGCATTAATTGCTTCAGTTTTATTAATCCTATTAACACTTTTGATACAATTTGAAAATTTTGTTCACAGTTTTATTGTAATGATGGCTATCCCATTTGGAATTTTAGGTGGTATTACTTCCTTATATGTATTTAATTCAACGATTTCTTTAAACTCTGTTTTAGGAATAATTCTCTTAAATGGAGTAGCCGTAAACAATTCAATAATCTTAGCAGATTTTATTAAAAATATTCACTCACAAGGATTAAACTCAGTAGAAGCTGCTATTATTGCTTCAAGAAAAAGATTAAGGCCAATACTTATAACTTCTCTCACAACTATTCTTGGGATGCTACCAATAGCTTTGGGACTTGGGGACGGAGGGAAAATTATTCAACCTCTTGGAATAGTAGTAACATCAGGTCTTTGGTTTTCAATGGTTTTTACATTGTTTGTAGTGCCTAGTCTTGAAGAAAGATATTTAAGAAATAAAGAAATTGAACCAATGTCAGATAAATCAAATAGTAATATATTTATCGATGACATTAAAAATAATGAATTTGAAGCGAGCCAAACATGGCAATAATAAAAGTAATATCTTTTGGACTTCAATTTATAATTATTTCTCAGGCATTCTCAAGTACTAACTTCACCAAGATTGTCGAAACAATGACAAGTAATGACAGTAATTTAAAAAGTTATAGTAATCAGATTCAAAAAGATCAAAGAAAAAAACAACTATCATATTTAAATTATCTTCCTAATCTATATTTAAACGGATTTAAAGATTTTAATGAGACAATTGAAAGCAAGTACTATTCAATAAATTCAAATCTAAATGTATTTAATGGTGGTAGAGATATTTTAAACAATAAGATAAGCTCAACAAATCTTAAATATTCACAAGTAAATTACCAAAATCAACTTCTCATCTCTCAAGAAAAAATGTCTTCTATACTTTTTAAGTATATAAATTATTCAAATATAGTTGAAATTTACAAGAAACTATTATTAATAGAAAAAAAATCATACAAATCGGCAAGTGCTCTGTATAAAAATGGACAAATTTCTAAGGAAAAATTGTTACAAGCAGATATAGATCTTCAACAAACACAAAATAATTATGATAGCCAAATTATACAACTTCAAACTGCTGAAGAAGATGTTAAAAATTATCTAAAAATAGAAACAAAAATTAAATTACAATGGCCTTGGAAAGTAAACTCCATTAGTAAAAAAACTTTTAATTTAAGTTATTCAGAAAATCTTCCTCAGATTAAAACTCATTTTTTAACACTAAAATCTTACAAACAAGCAAAATTATCACAATATAGTAATTTTCTTCCAATTGCTTCGTTAAATTACTCAAAGACAACTGATTTTAATAAGACAAGTTTTTACAATGATATGAGCTTATCTTTAAATCTTTCATGGAACTTGTTTGATAAAAGAAAAGACAGTTCAGAAATATATTTTCAAAAACTAGAAATACTTAATCAAAAGAACTATCTTAATGAACAAATTAACAAAACCAAGACGGCCTTACGTTCACTTAAAAGAAAAATTAAATTAAATATAAGTACTGTTAAAAACTCCAACAAAACAATGAAGTTGACACAACAATTATATAATAAAAATTACAAACGTTTTCTTCAAGGTCACATCTCAACAAATGATTTTAAAATGGATAAAACAAGATTATTAGAAAGCTTATTAAATTTAAACCAATCACGTTATGCGCTACATTTATCCATTATTAAAATCTGTAGAGAAATTGGAAAAACTTTAGCTGACTGTTTATAGTGTATTTACTTAAAGATCTTTTTCTTCACCTATAAAAAAGATTGGATCAGTAGTTTTCCATAGATCTTGATCTGAATAATAATCAACTTTATAAACAACACAATTTGGAATTGGAACAGTTCTCATGTTTTTTTCACGTATTGAATATATAAAATTTCTGACAACTCCTCCGTGCGTACTTATTCCAATACGAGTTGCTTTTTCATTTTCAGCTATTGTCATTAAGAATTTCTTAATTCTGTTAATTGAGTCGGCACGACCTTCTCCTCCAGGAAACTTTAAATTTAGACCTCCCGTAAAAAGCCGAAATTGATTCCAAAAATCTTCACCATAAATTTCTTTAACCTGATCAATTGTTTTTCCTTCTGCTTCTCCAAAATTAGCCTCTCGAAGATTGGCTGATGTTATAATTTGACACTTATCTTTTATGGCAATTTCAGCTGTCTGCTTAGCTCTAAGTAAATCACTAGAATACACTCTTTCAAGGTTTAGATTTTTAATAAATTCGCCAAGTAATTTGGCCTGTTCCATCCCCGTTTTATTTAATGGAATATCAGAATGACCTTGAACTATTTTCCCAACATTCCAATCTGTTTGCCCATGTCTAAATATATAAAATTCTTTTCTCATAAAAAGAGTATAGCAAAATAATTATATTTATCATGTTAAGAATTTTTATATATTTCATTAAGTAATTAAAATAAAAGGTTTTACAAAAAATTTACTTTTATAATGCTGAGCATTATCATGTTTTTACCTGTTAATTATTATTCTAATAATTCCGTATAGTTAAATAGGAATATGATATAATAACCCTATTGGAGGACATAAATGAAATATTCACATTTATGTATTTTAAAAAGAAATGACAATTTAAAACAAAGCGTTCACAGTTTCTTATTCCTCATATTTCTGCTTATTAATTCTTGTATTCTATCGCCTTCAAATAATGATGATAATTCTGTTACACCTGCACCTCAACAAGGAAATTCGTCAAATGATTTCTGTATTTCTTGTCATGGACAAGATGGGCCATCGACAGGTTTACATCAACTCCATTTAAAGACTCCTTATACTAAAAAAATTGATTGTGTTGAATGTCACAAGTTGCCAGATATAAAAAATATTTCTGCTCATATAGATGGAATTCCAGGTAAACTAACTTGGGGAAAACAAGCTTCTCAACATGGAAAAATTCCAAGCTGGGTTGCTGCTACAAAAACATGTTCGAATACATATTGTCACGCAGGAGCAAATGGCGGAACTGATCAATCACCACAATGGATAACTGGTAATGGAGTAACAAGTTGTACAACTTGTCATGGGGATCCTCCTCCAGCCCCTCACACTCAAAATACAAACTGTGTTGGTTGTCACGAAAACACAATTAACCCAGATGGAACTTTAAATATTCAAGATGGTTTTCATTTAGACGGTCAAATTCAAATGACTGGCTTTAGTCACACTCCAACTCCAACAAGTTGTGTAGCTTGCCATGAAAGTAAACGTCCCGTTTCACCTCATCCTACTGGTGTTGACTGTGTTAAATGTCACAATGATCCAGGTGGTTTTTGGGTTAATAGAAAAAAATTTGATCATTTACCTACTCCAACATCTTGTTCAACTTGTCATGAAAACAAACGGCCAATAATACCTCATCCTCAGGGAATTGATTGTATTGCCTGTCATAATGATCCAGGCGGTTTTTGGGCTAATAGAAAAAAATATAATCACAACCCAACTCCTACAAGTTGCGTAACATGCCACGAACAAAAAAGACCAGCTTCTCCTCACCCTACAAATGTTGATTGTGTTAAATGTCACACTGACCCTGGAGGAGTATGGACAACTAGGAAAAAATTTGATCATTTGCCGAAACCTACTAGCTGTGTTGGTTGTCACGAAATAATAAGACCCTCAACTCCACATCCTCAAACAGGTGATTGTGTAAGCTGTCATAAAAATCCTGGCGTTTCTTGGAAAGGCGTAACAAACTGGAATCATCTTCCAACTCCGAATACCTGTATAACCTGTCATGAAAATAAACGTCCAGTAGCTCCGCATCCACTTAGTTTGGATTGTGTAAAATGCCACAGTGATCCAGGAGGACTATGGAGTAATAGAAAAGTTTTTGATCATTTGCCAACACCAACATCATGTTCTGCTTGTCATGAGAGTAAAAGGCCTACAACTCCACATCCTCAAGGAATAGACTGTGTTCAATGCCATAAAGACATAGGTAAAACTTGGACTAATAATGTGTTCTATGATCACAACCCAAAACCGACAACTTGTACAAGTTGTCATGAAAAAACAAGGCCGACACGAATAAGTCATACTCAACGAGATGATTGTTTAACTTGTCACACAAGTCCTGGTGTAGCATGGGTAGGAACAGGAAATGTAAAACAATGTGTTGATTGTCACTCTCAAAAACAAGGAACCAGAAGACAAGTAACAGGGTCCGGTGGTGATTTCAGCTTACCTTCAAAACATATTAGCGGAACAGTTCAAACTTCTGACTGCCAAAGTTGCCATGATTTAAGTCTGCACGGATCGGGAACGGTAAAATTTATCAACGCTCAAACAGGTGGCTCACTTTCAGGTAATATGAATAACTTCTGCATTAATTGTCATACGAATACTCCTCCACAAGGCGTATCTTTTCCAGTAGCGAATGGAACAGGTTATGACAAATCTGCTTTTCCAACTTCGATGCATAAACAAAACATTGGCCCTAGTGCTTGTTTACATTGTCACAATGGACACGGTTCAATTAATAAAAAATTGTTAAAAGGAAATTATGCTACAAATGATTATACAAGTTACTCTGTAGGGGACGGTAAATTTAATACCTGTTGGAATTGTCATAATGAATCAGATTTAATGAATACAAACAAACCAAATGCTTTTGAAGATCTTCACAATAAACATGTACGAGGAGAAAAAGCAGCCTGTATAACCTGTCACGATGTGCATAAAGAAAGTATAGGTACTGGCGGTCAAGGACATATCGATTTTAAATATGCAATCGACCACGCATTCGATTTTAGTTTAAGAAGTGGTGTACCTCTACAACAAAGTTATTCAAATGTAGATTTTATTGGGAACTGTACTTTAAATTGCCATGGAAAATCTCATTCACCTAAATCTTATATTTCTCAACCACTAAACAGTAGTACGTGTACTAAGTGTCATACATCAACCCCTGTCGTTATTAATAATGGAGATAATGTACAAAAACCAATACCGCTAATCCAAGCATTTGCAAAAGATTTAGCAAAATGTACACAGTCAACGTTTAATGATTTAAGTTGTTTAACTCCATAAAATATTTAAGGAAAATGAATGAAAAAAAGATTTAAATTTTTAGTCTATCCCAAATTTCAATTAACTCTTATAATCGCAAATATATTTGTGATGCTAATTTCTTTTAGTGCAATACTTTTTCAACTTGATCGGTTTTATAAAAAAATGAGCTTCATGGGACAAGAAGCAAAGATAACGCAAAATCATACATTTTTTAGGTTCTTAGAATTTCAAAAATCGTCAATGTATAGCTATCTTTTAATTGCGTTGATCATAGGAATCTTGTTTTCTTTATTAATCACATTTTTTCTTTCACACAAAATGGCAGGGCCATTAATAAGAATTAAAAGTCATTTTGAAAATTTGGAAACGAAGGAAAAATTTGAACCTATAAATACTAGAAAAGGAGATTTCTTAAAAGAGCTTCCTGATGCAATCAACAAGGCTCTTGTTAAATAGTAAATAGTACATGGTTACTTTTGAGACTTACTGCAGGATAGAAATTATTTTTTTTGCAAAATTAAGAGCTTAGTATACAACTAAAAACTACTTTTTTATTGAATCAAATACTCAATTCTGTTAAAATGATCACAAGGTGAGAAGGACGGTAATCCTTCTCTAAAACCTACTTTAGTAATTCAAGTAGAGCAGATAAAATCTGCAATACAAGAATCAACAAAGTAAGTACCCTTGTGATATCTTCCATGATCTCTCCTTTTGGAAAAGGGCTCCCTTCATTGGAAGCATAGAGAAGATTTCAGACGTCACAAAGGTACTTCTTTTCAAATAAACTGACTTCAAATATAGTTTTTAATTTATAATTTTTTCATTATTGAAAGATTAGACTTGGCTTTAATTAAATAATCGTATCTACAACTAAATAACTTTTGCCTCTATTCAAGTATTTAACTTATTTGATATTATATATCTGTGTTTAAATTATATATTTTATTTATATTATTAGTGATGTCTTTTTCTCAAGTATCTCGGGCAATATTATCAATGCCAAATTCTAGGACAGTTCAGTTTTATGCTTTTTCTGAAGCAAAATTCTATAAAACTGGTAAGAACTTTCAGCACTTAAAGGAAAAAATTAACAAAAAGAAATGGCTAATTTTAAATGGTGATTATCAAATTTCTAAAAACAAAGAATATTGTCGAGGAGCTTTTATTCCTAAGATGATTGGAAAATGGAAATGTCGTAAAAATTCAGATATTTATTCTTGTTATAATAAATATGCATGTAAACTTGCCAATATTAAATCAAATCGAGAAACAGAATCAAGTAAATATCATTATCTATTACTAAAATTTAATTTAAAGCCTCTCAAAGCGAAAGTTTGGACAAGTAAAACTCTTCCTTTAAGTATTTTTTCTAAGCAATTATTATCAGAAAAACGAAAATATAAATACAAATACAAATACAAGTATAAATACAAAAATGATGTTGCATTAGCATCGAGCAGAGCAGATAAAAAAGTTCAAGAAAATACAATAAGTAACTCTAAATATTCCCCTTGGAACTTCTCAATGTTTTATATGTACTCAAGTGGTACATTTTTAGACAATGTCACTAACCAAGGTATAAAAGCTACTGCAAACCAGACATCTCCATTAACAATTGGACAAGCACTTAGTTATAAAGACAAAGAAAATAATTATTCATATTCTGGTAGTTTTTATTTATCCTCTCTTAGTGGAGCAAGTGAAAATAATATTAAAATTGATATACCATTAGAGATTGGATTTAATGCATATTATAATTATAAATTTAATAATTTATTTATTCCATATATTGGTTTTGATCTTGAGAGATTTGCAATTTTTACTACTGACGAATTAACACTTGGACAATCTCTGTCTACAAGAGAGCAAACATTTGGATATGCAACTATTGGTACATCTTCATTTTTTATAGCGTTTAAACTACCAATATACTTAAAACTTAGTTTTGCGAAATCAATATTTGTTTCATCAGGACGAAAATCATTAGCCAGTAATTTAGAATATTCAGGTAATCGAATAATATTTTATGCTAACACTAGTATTACTTCAAAATTCTTTGTTCATCTTCTCTATAAAAGTCACACTCTTCAAGGCCCTACAGCATTACAAATAAATCGCCTTGGCTTCGGATTTGGTTTTAAACTTTTTTAAAGTATTTAAAGTATATGGTTACTTTTGAGACGCACCGCTGAGAACTTTATTCTTTCTTATATAAACTTCTTTATAAGTCGTTTTTCTTAAACCTTTTTTTATGGAAACATTTTTTTTAAATTTTACAGTTTCATTAATATAGAAATAAAAACATTGATTTATCTCTAACGGAAACCTTATTTTGAATGTTAAATTTAAGTCACTTTTATTTAAAAAAATTGTAGAATAAGGATATTCTTCACATTTATTTACAATACCTGCTCGAACAGGATTTTGAAAAATATATCGAATGACATTTGTAAGATATACTTCATTAGTAATTAGACTCCATTTATAATTACTTGAGAACATTCGATTAATTTGACCTGTTTTTTTTCTTAAATTATCGCTAAAAGTTTTATTAAACCAAAACATAAATTTATCAATATCACAATTTGGTGTTTTTATTAAGAGATGATAGTGATTGGACATTAACACAAACTGAACAATCTCTACAGTTCTAGCATTCGTTGCAATACTAAATGCTTGCATTGAAATATTCCAGACTTCACTTAAAGGCAATTGAAACCAATGTTTATGATTTGATCTAGTAGTTATGTGATAATAATATTTATTGGTTCTAATTAAATTCTTACGAGGCATCTGTAAGTTAAATATTAAAATAGAAACTTTGTTTAGAAAAAATAAAAGTATGATAAAGATATTTCATTAATGAAGTAGTAAACTCGTTATGCAGAACACCTCAAAAGTAACCATGTACCTTTTTCGTTAAACTTTGTTTAAAAATATTAAAAGTATATAAAATCTATTTCATTTATGAATTAAATAACCGGCTACGCAGTACACCTCAAAAGTAACCATGTACCTTTTTTACTTTTTTAGTTATACAGGACACCTCAAAAGTAACCATGTACCTTCTTCTTCTCCACTTCTTCCCTTCTTCGTACATTCTTCTTAATTAATAAGAGTAATAACAACACGGCCATTTCCGTTAGCGCCAGGTGCTGTTTGTGCTGCTGTATTAGTTTGAGCTGTTCCAGCATTAAAAGATGAACCACCACCTCCTCTTCCACTAAGAGTTGGGCCTCCTCCTCCGGAATAACCTCCACCTGCACCTGAAGTCCAACCATGGCATGCACCTCCACCTCCACCAAATCCTCCATAACCTCCGGGGTAAGTAGCACTATATCCAGATGTTGCTGAGCCACCTGTTCCGCCATTTATAAAAGATAGTGGCGCAGATGCTTGAATACAAGATGATGCTCCTCCATTACCGGTTAACCCCGCACCTCCAGGACCTCCAGTTCCTCCAGTTCCACCAGCTCCACTTGAGCCTCCTGCCGTTACTGTAGTATTCCCATTTACGCCTATCGAAGTAATAACTGCATTCGAGGCAGCGTAACTACATCCATAACCGCCTCCACCACCGGAAATAACAAGTGGGATATTATTGTTATCTGTAACAAAACTTCCACCTCCACCTCCAGCATTACCATTGGCAGCTCCACCTTTTTGACCAACCAAAATTTTGAGAGTTGCTCCACCTTTTCCTGAAAAGCTTCCTTTCATATAAGTTCCAAGACCACCTACTCCTACACAGCTTGTGTGTGTATCCCCTCCTTGAGCTCCCCAAGTTTCTATTGTAATTGTATTACATCCAGCAGGAACGGTATAGTTCACAATACTACCAACATAGTCCAGGACAATACTAGTTCCAATTCCGATACAATTTGTATTTAACGATCCTGAACCATTGAACTTAGAAACCACCCAATGAAGATTTGTTTTGGAACATTTCATAACCGTTTGAGTTGACCCTGAAGCTGTTATATAAGCTGAGTTTCCGTTGTAATGTATATTTTGGCCCGCACCCGGTAAAAGTTTGTAACTCCTTCCACTGTCTGTACTAATCAATTTTATCTTCTCTCCAACTTTACAAGTCGCTGGTAAAGTTAAATTAAGAGCTGTTCCACCGTTTGGATTAATAATATATTCGTGACCAGTAATAAGAGTCGAATCTATAGTTAATTCACTTGTTAAAAATGAACTTCCACCCATGAATTGTTTTAAGTTACTAGCACTTATTACATTTGAAAAACTAATTAAAATTATTAATAAAAGCGACTTCATTAATACACCCTCCATCCTCTAGTGGCATCAACATAGATTAATCCAAAAGAAATATTATTATCTGAAACTGTCATATCTTCCGCGAGTCCCATAATCTTTTTACCATTCGCTGCAACTGTTAAGTTGTTTGATAAAAACGTCCCCGAAACATCTAGAAATAAAATTTTACTTCCTACTATTGGTGCTACAGGTAATGTAATTGTAACAGCTCCAACACTTGTATCAACCTGAACTTTATCTCCGTCAATTGCGGTATAAGCAGTATTTTTTAAAAGCCAACCACCAAGACTAACTTGTTTCCAAACAGCAGCACCATTTGTTGAATCCATTAAAACGAATGATTTTTTTTCAGCAGTGTTAACCCAACGTGAACCAATACTGTAACCAGCACTTGCATCCATCGCAGTTCCCGGGCTTGTTGTCGCAGCCATATTATCTTTTAAGATAGCGAGGTCTAGTTTTTCGATTGCTTGTCTTACAGTATCAGTACCTGAAATATTTGTATTACTAAGAGAGTTTGTTGCGTAGGTATTTAAAGTAGCTGTTCCAATAGCTCCTGCAGCAAAATCAACTGTTGCAAGAGATCCATCAGTAATATTGGAACTGGCAATAGCATTTGGAGATGATCCTGTTAAATCAACTGCTGGTGTCCACTTTGTGCCGTTCCATTTTAATGTATATCCAAAGCCTGGAGGAACACTTGAAGTATCAATATCAGTTATATCATCAATAGAAGAAACAGCTTTATTAATTTGATTCCAAGTATAATCATTGGTCATTGGAACCACTGCGCCTTGGCGTGTATTAAAAGTTGAAACACCATTTCCTGTTCCTACTTTTTGCCAAACTGAACCATCAAAGATCATTTTATCTGAAACGTTATAAGCGGTTATTCCGTTTATAGCTGGTAGTCCTGTTCCAGCTGTAGAAACAATATAGAAGTCTCCGGGAGCAGGAAAAGTTGTTAAACCATTTGTTGAAATTGGTGGAATATTTGTAACAGGATTCCATGCACCTTTATATGTCATAGCACTTGTAATCGTTTTGGGTTCCCATTTAGCAAGCGCTAAATTATAAACAAGAGTATCACCATCACTTGCCCCCATAGCAGAAATCATAGTTCCTGTAACTGCTCCACTAGCAATACTTGAAGTAAGTGGCTTTGGTTCCCAAGTTAAAAGAGAAGAGTTATAAGTAAGTACTTCACCATTATTTGCTCCCATCGCTGCTATTTTGGTCCCTGTGACTGCACCATCATTTAAAGTAAAAGTAACTTGAAAAGATACTGCTCCATAAGCATTTGATAAAACTAAATTAAAAACTGCTCCAACTAAAAAAGAAATATTCCTAGTACTCGCTGCTATAATTTTAGAAGTCGTCTTTGAACTTATTGTAAAACTTTCATTAAAGCCTGATGGCCCGTCAACATTTACTGTCGTAACATCTAATAAATTTGCCCCATCAATTACAAGTTGATTAGTACTTACTGCAACATTTGTAATTGTAGATATTGGAGCAGAGCCTGTACTTCCTCCTCCTGATCCACCAGAACTTGGAGAATTAACACTTCCACCAGCATTATTGTTTCTATCTAGTCCTTGTATACTCACTTGATCTGTTTTAATACAGGAAGTGAATAGAAAAACCAATATGATTAAAATTCTCATTTATAATCTCCAAAAATAATTACTTGATTTAATCGGTACATTCTACTAGAGCTTTAATTAAATTCGAAAATTCATGCAGTTAGCTTAGTGAAAATTGCGAAGCAAAGGGAAAATATCGCCAATAAATCTTGGCTTCTGAGGATAATCTAAGGCTTTTTAAGGTACATGGTTACTTTTGAGACCTATTGCAAAAAATTGGAGATTTAAGGAGTTTTAGTTGAGAGAATAATAAATGCCTCTTGGTGCTCGGATTACAGATTTTATTAAATCAATATTCCAAAACATTCTCTTTTTTAAGCCATTTGGTAATTTTGTTAAAGGCAAAACATCCGCTGTAAAGATTCTATGGTCTTTGTGAAATACCGTCGCGTTTCTTGTGTAAAACTTTGCTAAAACTTTATTAGACTTTGTAATAGTGATTACTGAATCTGTTAACCTTGTAGAGGTATTAAAACTATTACCACAAGCACTTAATGATTTTATTTTGATTGAATTTTTATTTTCTAAAGTAAAGAACTGTGTGTAATTATTAAATTTTTTAGCACAAGTATGACTCGCATATATATTTAACGATAGAGTTAAAAATAAGATCGATATAATTGTATAAAAATAATTTCTCATATTTGCACCAAAGAAAAGGAGCACAGTGTGCTCCTTTAAATTAAGTTAATAATTAATCTACGTAATCACCAATGCTTTCTACACTATCATTTATAAATATAGAGTTTTTTGAAGTACTATAGTTTACTTCTTTTAATTTTTCTATTATGTCACCATTTGGAAACAATCCCTTAAATGTTTTATCTGGGTATGTTGTTGCTTTTCCATTACCATCAAAATCGGTTGGCAGGTATTCCTTTAAATCATTAATTGGATTTTCTAACATCGCCGAAATATCAACCATAACTCTCACATCATTTTTTTGTTTATCTTGTCCTATAACTACATAATCAGGCCCTGAAAGGAGATTTATTGCTTTTTTAATATCAGTCGCAGTTCCTTCATTTATACAGATACTTTTAATAAGGTTATTTTCTCTTAAGTGACTTTTACAAAACTCACCATTAAGATCAATAAAATCTTGAGCATCATTTAATGTTTCTTGTAGATTAATTTTTAAGTCAGCAAGTAAATTTGAGTCATTTAAAACAAATATATCTTTATTTTTCTGGATTTCATAGACGACTTGAAAAGCAGTTAATTTTTTAGATCCATTTTCGTCATCCATTTCCTTTAAACGATCACCTAAATCTTGAACATTGTTTATAGAATAAGCAGTTCCAAGTCTTAAATAATTTGCAAGTGTTTTAAAGTAACCTTTTATAATTTTTAAATCTTTTCTATCAATATCAAGTTTTATAATTCCATCATAAGATTTTTCATATGTGTAACTATAGTCATTACAAGTGTAATTATAATTTGAATCTTGGTAGCATGAACTAGATGTATAAGTGTTTTTATATCCAGCACTATGATCAAACTTTTGTTGATTAAATAATACTTGGAAACTGGAAGATGATATTTGATTGATATTTTCAACAGATTCACTTAATGCTTGTAAAACTTCTTTTCTTAGAAAGTCTTGAGCGTCAGAGTAATTTTCAAATTGACTTTTATCACGAGACATTTTTGTTATAAAATTAAAGACCTCAGGCATATTTTTATTCTTTAAGTCTTGTTCAAAGTTAATAAGCTTTTGTTTTTCCCTTGCACTTGAAAGTTTATAAACTCTTTTAGTAAATCCTTTGAATTTCATAATAGGATTTAAAAATGCCTTATAAAAATTTGCTTTTGCATTACCTGGGTCTTTATCAAGAGCTTCTTTGAAAATTTCATAAGCAACAGTAAATCCCTCTTGTCCAAGAAGAATCTCTCCCATTCTTGCAAGTTTTTCAGCACTTTCTGACGAGCTTAATAAGTTTATTTTTGCCCGATTTAAAACGACAGGTTCTTTCATTTCAGTTTTCGATTTTTGTACACAACCTGATATTATCGTAGAGGCTATCAAGGTACTCATAATAAATTTCTTGCTAAACATCTTCTCTCCTTTTGTATAAAAAAGTAATTAACCGTTTAAAGTTTAGACAATTTTTTTACCATCTATCTTTTTTAGTTAATTAATTTTAATAATTAATTGAATATAGAGATATTATAAGCAACAAACGTGCCATAAATTAGATATAATTTTTATGAAAATTGTCTTAGAAGTACTCAGTACTTTTAAACTTATTTAACAATTAACTTACCAGTCTTACTTGAAAAGTAGCCTTTTGATTTTATTTTTAGAATTCTCTTTTTATCAATTTCATAAAGTGCTGTTTTTATATCCTTGATCCCATCTCCATCATGATCAAGTCCTAATACCGCTGAGATCCCAAAAGAGAGCGCTGAGGATTTAACTTTCATTTTGTATAATTCTTTTAAATTAAAGCCATCATAAGCTACGAAGTAATTTAAGAGTGGGAAACCTATTAGGTAATCATCAATTTTATCATTCGTTATGTCTCCGAGATTAAGCTTTATTGTACCCAAATTTTTTGACTCTCTAGTTGTAGTTTTATATCTAAAATAGGGATCACTTGAATTTATTTCAAGTAACTTATCAATAAATTCTGATTGAGTTACAAAAGCTTTAAGATCTAATGATTGTAGCGGGATATTTTTTTCAACAAGGGCGGGTAAGATAAGCGCACTCGATTGTCCATAAAGTGTCGCAATTAAAAGTGTTGTATTAATTCCATCATTAAAATTAATTTGAAATAAGTTAGAAAAGTTCCCAATTCCTGCTGAGTTATAACTTACGACGACTGTACAAGTAGCTGCAGAAGTTAATGATATTCCACACGTTCCTCCCGTACCAGGATAAGATCCGCCTTTAAAACTAAATGGAGCTATTAAACCAGTTCCACTCATCGCCGTGGCGGTGGTGGATCCACCGTTTAATAGTGTCAAAGTATAATCTTTTGTGACTCCCGTTAAAACGTCACCAAAATCGTAACTACTTCCAATCGTGAAACTTAAAATTGCTTGTGCTACACTAACTCCACTTAAACTTGTAGAGGTGGTTTGTGTTGAATTTCCGTCATTGTAACTTAAGCTTAAAGTTTGTGAAAAATTTCCAATAGTTGTCGGTGAAAACAAAATAACTAACGTACATGATCCACTCGATAAAGTCACTCCACAAGTACCGCCTATTCCAGGATATGTTCCCCCTTTATAGCTAAAAGCAGTATTTAAAATATTAGGTGTAATTATACTAGCTGAGCCTTCGCCTGAATAATTAACTGTTAAAATTTTTTCATTTATCGTCTGAATAGTTTTATTTCCAAAGTTAAAAACAATTGGAGTAAGCGTTAATTTTGAAGCAGGTAAACCAGTTCCTGTGAGTGATTTCGTGACAGTCTTATTTAAGACACCATCAAAATAATTTAATGTTAATGTATTTGAATGTACTCTTGAACTAGTTGGAGTATATCTTATAACTAAGTTACACGTAGAAGAATTTATTGAAGAACTACAATTTCCTCCGGTCCCCGGGAAACTTCCCCCTTTAAAACTAAACGGTGCCGAAAGTGTTGTTTCATTTACACTTGTTGCATTTAGGCCAGTTTTATTGACTACTATTGTAATATCTTTGTTTGTATTAATTACTACAGAACCATAATTAATTGGAGAACTTCCGGCAATACTTAAAACGGCCTTTTGAAGGCCGTTTCCTGAAATTAACCGAGCGACATTTAATGCACTTCCATTATTGTAGTTAACTGTAATAGTATCATTTTTGGTTCCAGGACTAGTTGGCTTAAATCTAACAATAAAAGTACAAGAATTACCTGAAGATAAACTTGCTCCACTGTCTTTTATATCTTTATTGTAGTATTGATTTAAATATACTTTGAGAGAGCAGATTTAGCCTAATTAGCTGTAATTATTGATTTTTATTTATAAGTAACTCTAAGTTACTGAAAATGAATTGATTAGAAAATTTAAAATACTTTTCTAGAAATTAATTGGAATTATATGCAGGCTTGAAAGAAATAATTTAGCATAAAAGTTCTATTTTTTCTTCAATTTTTTCTTCAAGTTTTCCAATTTGAATTGAAATCGTTGTGATGTCTTCCCCATTTTGAAGCTTGTCCTGCATAAGATCTTGATACTTTTGAACAAGTTCTTCGAGTTTATATATCTCTTCTTCAATTTTTTGTTGTTGATTATTTGATAAAATATTTTTTTCATTATCTCGATTTTCTTTTATTTTTCGTGGTTCATTTTTATTTTTTTCTTTATTTTTTTCTTTTTCATTTTCCTTTTTCTGGGGCCTTAATAGGTCATCCTCAAATCCTTCAGTATTTAAAAACTCCCTATACTTCCCCCAGAAGAATTTTGCTTCACCATTTTTAAAATAAATTAATTTATTGGCAACGTGTTTTAATAAATATTCATTATGTGAAACAAAAATTATTAATCCTGGGAATTTTTTTAATTCTTTTTGAAGCACTAAAACAGACTCTAAATCAAGATGATTAGTAGGTTCATCTAATAAAAGAACATTACATTTTTGAGCTAAAATTTTTGCAAAAAGAAGTCGTGCTCTTTCTCCTCCAGATAATACTTTTATTTTCTTCTCTACAACATCGCCTTTAAATAGCATTGAAGCAGCAATTGCCATAATCTCCGTTTTACTTAAACTTAAATTAATCTCTCTTAATTCTTCAAAGATGGTAGATCCATCATGTAATTTATCAATTTCTTGCTGTCCAAAATGAGCAATTTTTGCTTCATCATGAAATTCAAAGAATCCATCAGTAGGTTTATATTTATTTGCTAAAACATTTATAAGTGTTGATTTTCCTTTTCCGTTTTTTCCTACAATTGCTATCTTATCTTCTCGTTCAAATGAAAAAGACAAATTAGAGAATAATGGATTATTTTCCTTGAATCCAAATTCTAAATTTTCAACTTTTAGTAAAGTTTTTGCTCTAACTTCATGATAATGAAATTTTAAAAATATATCTTCTTCTTTTTCAATTACTTTTGGGATGTCTAGTTTTGCAAGTTGTTTTGATTTTGAACCAGCTTGCCTTGCCTTAGAAGCCTTTGCTTTAAATTTGGTAATAAATGTTTCTAATTCTTTCGCCTTTTTTTCTTGGGAAACTCTCAGTTTATCAGTGTATTCATCTTCTTCCTCGAAAGATTTTACGTAATCTTCCCATTTTCCTCTAACTTTTCTAAATTTTCGACGCTTAAGCCCTATTATTCCATGACAAACTTCGTCTAGAAATTCTTTATCGTGAGAAATAATGATTACTTCACCTTTAAATGTTTTGAGAAATTTCTTTAACCATCGTATTGCGACAATATCGAGATAATTTGTAGGCTCATCAAGAAGAACTAAATCAGGACTATTTAACAACACCTTACCAAGTTCTAATTTCATTTGTTGGCCACTTGAAAGTAATTCAGGCTTTTTTTTTAAATCTTCTTCCGTAAAACCTAGGCCATATAAAATTTTATCAACAAGGTAAGTATCGTATCGCTGATCTTCTTTTAAACTTAATGCCCCCTCATTTCGGACTGTATCTGCTGTAAAATCAATATGTTGACGCAGACAAGAAATTTGATAATTAGAAGGTCGGATAATGTTTCCACCGTCTGGCGCCATTTCATCAATCAATAATTTAAATAAAGTTGATTTACCTGAACCATTCCTTCCTACTAAAGCTAACTTTTCATTCTTATCCATCGTAAATGAAGCTGAGTCTAAAAGTACTTGATCACCAAAAGATTTAGAAATGTTGTTGACTTGAATCATATATTATTTGTATACCTTATAGCTAAAATTGAAGCAAGAGATTGATAATAAAAGGAAACACAATGATTGAAATCGAAAGTTTAAAAAACATAGCTGTAGTTGCTCATGTTGACCACGGAAAAACAACACTAATTGATTGCTTACTAAATGCATCAGGAGCTTACGGAGAGCGTGATCAAGTAGTCGAAAGAGTAATGGACTCTGGGGAATTAGAAAAAGAAAAAGGAATTACAATTAGAGCAAAAAACTGCTCAATATATTGGAATGATAAAAAAATAAACTTATTGGATACTCCTGGTCACGCCGACTTTGGTGGAGAAGTTGAAAGATCTTTGATGATGGTTGATAGTATTGTTTTGTTAGTTGATGCTAGTGAGGGACCTCTTCCTCAAACAAGATTTGTTCTTCAAAAAGCACTTGAGAGACGTTTAAAAATCGCTGTTTTAATTAATAAAATTGATAGACCAGATGAAAGAATAGAAGAGGTAAAAAATGAAACTGAAGATCTTCTTCTTGATATTATTGATGTTCTTGGTCTTGACGATTACGATTTAGAAATACCTTTTATGTACGCTTCAGCAAAAGATGGTTGGGCAACGAAAGACCCAAGTGTAAAAACTGATAACATGAATGATCTAATGGATTTTTTAGCATCCGACTATTTCCCTGCTCCAAAAGTAGCAGAAGGAGAAGGGCTTCAACTTCTTGTATGTAACTTGACCTATTCTACTTATTTAGGTGCTCAAGTAATAGGCCGTATTGAAAGAGGTTCTGTAGCCAAAAACCAACAAGTTTTCAAGATGGGAAAAGACAAAAAAGTCCAGTTTAAAGTAACGAATCTACAAACCTATGAAAAACTAGGTCAAGTAGAAGTTGAAAAAGTTAGTGCGGGTGAAATTGTTATTTTAGCAGGACTTACTGAAGGTGATATTGGAGACACAATTTCTTCAATAGAATATCCTGAAGCCTTAGAAAGAATTGAAGTAGAACCTCCAACAGTATCTGTTTTTTGTTCTGTAAACACTTCTCCAATAGCTGGTCGCGAAGGAGAATATTTAACAAGTCGTAAACTGGAAGAATTTTTAGAAGAAAGCTGTAAAAATAATGTTGCTTTAAAATATGTAACTACTGATGACGCAAAAGTTTGCCAACTTAAAGGTCGAGGAGAATTACAACTAGCTTTAATTTTTGAAGAACTTAGAAGAAAAGGTTTTGAATTTATGCTTTCCAGACCAGAAGTTCTAACAAAAGATGTTGATGGCCAATTACATGAACCATTTGAAAATCTTATTTTAGATATTCCAAATGATTGTACTGGAGCAGTTACAGAGAAACTTTCAAAGAGAAAAGGAATAATGAATTCACTTGTTCCAATGGGAGAGACAAGATCACGAATGGAATTTAAGATTCCTTCAAGAGGAATTATTGGGTATCGTTCTCAATTTCTAACTGACACAAGAGGTGAAGGTATTTTCTCTAGTGAATTTTTAGGATACGAACCATTCGCTGGAAAAATTACTTCAAGAATAAATGGATCAATAATTTCTGACCGAGCAGGAAAAATGACTCCTTATGCTCTTTTTAATTTACTATCAAATGGAAAATTCTTTGTAGAACCTGGTGAAACAACTTATGAAGGCCAAGTAATTGGGGAACACTCAAAGAAAAATGATACAAATGTTAATGCAGTACGTGAAAAACATTTAGCAGCAATGAGAACAGCTGGTAAAGATGTTAATATTTCACTACCTCCTATTGCCCCAAAATCAATAGAATGGGCTCTTGATTGGATTGATGATGATGAATGGGTTGAAATTACTCCAGAATCAATTAGAATTAGGAAAAAAGAGCTTGGAGTCCATAAGCGATCTGTCATAAGGGGATAATATGAAAAAATTATTAATTGCAATTTCATTGTTAGTTTTAACTCAGCTAAATGCTGCAACTTTAGAAAAAATAACCATGCCTGACTCTATGAAAATAGCAGGAAAGACATTAGTTCTAAATGGCTTAGGCTTAAGACAAGCAACAATTTTTAAAGTTGATGTTTATGTTGGTGGATTGTATGTAACTACGAAGTCTAAAGATCAGAAAGTCATCTTAGATCAGTTAGGACCAAAGTTTATAAATATGCATTTTGTAAGAGATGTTAGTAAAAGTAAACTTAATGGTGGCTGGGAAGATGCTTTTGATAACGCGGTAAAAAATCAAACAAAACTTAAGACACGTATGGAAAGATTTTACAAAATGATGGAAGACATTAAAGAGAATCAAGAAATTAAAATCACTTTTTTTGACGATAAAGTTAATGTTGTTTTCAATGGTAAAAATAAAGGTGATATACTTGGAGCCGACTTTTCAAAAGCGCTACTTGCAGTATGGTTTATTAATGCTTCAGATGAAGGTTTAAGAGACGGCCTACTCGGAAAATAATTGCAATAGTATTTGATGAGTACCATTTTTAGAGAGTGGTAACTCATCAAATTTTTCTTCTTTAAATTTTAATATTTCATTTAAAAGATTCAAATCATTTTTAGCTAACAAATCTTCCGTAACAACAATTGAATTTAAAGTCCTTTTTGCTTCCATAGCATTGTGATACTGTTCATTTTTTTGAGCAATCTTTAGAGGTATGTAAATACTCTTTTTACCTATTGTTAATAGTTCACACACCATCCCCGCACCAGCACGAGAAACAATTACACTTGAGTTTTTTAAAAGATCATTCATGTTATTAGTTACAAAATCATAAACATGATAATCCGACGTTTCTTTGCTTAGATAATCTTCGATAAACCTAGAACCGACTTGATGGTGTATTTCAAATTTCTCTAATAAAACAGAAATATTTCTATCTACAAAATCATTAATTAACTTAGAACCATTTCCTCCGCCAGTAAAAAATAAATTCGGTTTTTCAAAGTTTAGATTACTTTTTTCATTTAAAAAAAGTTCTTCTCTAACAGGGTATCCGGTTAAAACTGTTTTATGTTTTGGAAAGTAATCTATAGATTTTTTAAAGGAAATAAATACTTTTGTAGCAAAGATTGATCCTATTTTATTTGCAAGACCCACACGAGAAGTTTGTTCATGAATGTAAATTTTTTTAAAAGTTATGAAAGCTGCAATTATAACAGGTACAGAAACAAATCCTCCTGTTGAAAAAATAATTGTCTTTCGATCAAAAGTTAATAAGTAAAAAATTGATTGAATTATTCCTAAAATTACTTTAAAAATATCTATTATATTTTCAACAGATAGATATCGCCTTAATTTCCCTGAAGATATTTCTTTATATGGGATGCCTATCTCGTTAATTAACTTTTTCTCAATACCATTTTTACTACCAATATATCTTATTTCAAGATGGTATTTTGATTTTATCTTTTTAATAAGGTTAATTCCGGGCATTACATGACCACCAGAACCACCTCCCGTAAAAATAATTCGCTCTATATTCATCAGTATATTATATTAAAAATATATTATTTATAAAGTGAAGCAAGATATGCACTTGTCCATGCCCATTGAAAATTGAAGCCACCTAAATCACCTGTCACATCACAAACTTCGCCGATAAAAAAAAGATTTGGTATAAATTTAGATTGAAGATACTCGTCTAATTCATTTATTGAAACCCCACCTGAAGTAACTTCGGCTTTATCAAAACCTTCGGAGTCAGTTGGAGTTAAACTTAATTGAGTAAAGTAATCAACAACAATCTTTAAATCTTTTTTACTTATTCCTGCAATCTTTGTATTTTGAAGATTATTTGACTCAAAAAAGAGATCAACAAAAGAGGAAGGTAAGTATGCTTTTAAAATTGTTTTAATTGTTTTTTTGCCACCAAGAGATCTTTCGTTTTGTATTAATTCTGTTAAATTTTCATTAGGTATAAAATTAATACTAACTTTGTCGCCCTTATTCCAGTAATTTGAAATCCTTAAAACTGCAGGACCACTAATTCCTTTGTAGGTGAATAATAAATCATCATAAATTTCATTTTTTCTAATCCTTATTTGAACTGGCAATGAAATTCCAGAAAGCTTTGATCTGTTTTTACTTTCTTTTAACTGAAGAGGTACAAGCGCTGGACTTAATTCAGTAACATTATGACCAAATTTTTCTGCTATCTGGTATCCTATCTTTGAAACACCTAGTTTTGGAAAACTAAGTCCCCCGCTTGCGACGATCAAGGATTCACACGTAATATTTTTATTATTTGTAGTTATTGAAAAGACCTTATCTGAATATTTAATGTCATCAATATGGACACTAGTATTATATAAAATAGTTGTATTTTTATTTAATATTTTATTAATTAAAGCATCTCTTACCCCTTTCGCTTTAATTGAAGAAAAAAGTTGCCCTCTACTTTTTAAGATAGGATTGATTCCCCATTCTTTAAATATTTTAATAATTTTTTCGGGTGGATATTTAGCAATATATTTACGTATTTTATTTGAAGTATCGTTTACTTCTTCACTTGCTACAGTTGAAAAATAAGAATTTTTTAATATCTTCTCATTAGTGTAGTTACAGCGACCTCCTCCCGAAACTAAGATCTTTTTCCCCGGTACTTTATTTTTTTCAATTATTAAAATTGATAAATCGTCACCTTGTAAAAAGCTATAATATAACCCCGCGGCCCCTGCCCCTATAACAACCTTATCGTAATACTCGGTCAAACTTTCCCCATGGTTAAAATACAATCATCAATTAACATATTATATAAAAGGAATATTAATGAGAAGTTTATTTTTAAAAATTAGTTTAGTAGTTTTAGCATTACAAGGTCTATTATCATATTTCTGGCATCCTGCAGTTTGGTCATTTTGTCTTACTGTCCCTATTTTAATTCTAGGAATAGAAGAAGGAATGCAGGAAAAAAGAACTATTGTAAGAAATTTTCCTATTTTTGGTCGAGGTAGATACTTTATGGAGTTTCTACGTCCTAAAATTTATCAATACTTTATTGAATCAGACACTGATGGTACTCCAATAAGCAGAATTATCAGGTCAGTCGTTTATCAAAGAGCAAAAGAGCAATTAAGCAGTACTCCTTTTGGGACACAACTAGACATTTATGCTCCTGGGTATGAGTGGATAAATCATTCTATGTCACCACTACCTTTGGACAAAATAAAACCAGATACATTAAGAGTAACTGTTGGAGGAAAAGGTTGTCTTCAACCATATAGTCTAAGTATTTTTAATATCTCTGCGATGAGTTTTGGTGCTTTAAGTTCTAATGCTATTGAATCACTTAACTGGGGAGCTAAAGAAGGTAGTTTCGCTCATAACACAGGCGAAGGCGGATTGAGTCCCTACCATTTAAAGCATGGTGGAGATATTATTTGGCAAATTGGTACAGGTTATTTTGGTTGTAGGAACAAAGAAGGAACATTTGATGAGGAAAAGTTTGCGGAGAGCTCCAAATTACCTCAAGTTAAAATGATCGAAATAAAATTATCTCAAGGCGCGAAACCTGGACATGGTGGAATTTTACCTGCGGAAAAAAACACTCCAGAAATTGCAACAATAAGAGGTGTTGAACCACATACTACAGTATTTTCGCCCTCTGCACATAATTCTTTCACTGGGCATAAAGGACTTCTAGGGTTCATTACTAAATTAAGAAATCTCTCAGGAGGAAAGCCAGTTGGGTTTAAGTTATGTGTAGGAAATCCTGAAGAGTTTGAAGAACTTTGTAAAGAAATGGTAAGTTCAAAAATAACCCCTGACTTTATAACAGTTGACGGTGGAGAAGGAGGAACAGGAGCTGCTCCTCTGGAGTTTTCAAATAGTATAGGCATGAGCTTAACTGATGGCTTACTTATTGTTTCTGACCTACTTGTTAAATATGATCTGAAAAAAGAAATAAAAATAATAGCAGCCGGAAAAGTGATGACAGGATTTAATATAGTCCGCATTATAGCTCTTGGTGCAGATGCTTGCTATAGCGCAAGAGGAATGATGTTATCTCTGGGATGTATCCAAGCATTAGAATGTAACACAAACAAATGCCCTACTGGTGTTGCTACTCAACATAAAGGTTTAGCGGGAGGATTAGTTGTTAGAGATAAATATAAAAGAGTTCATCACTATCACAAACATACCGTAGAAAGTGTTGCTGAAATTCTAGCTGCAGCAGGAATTGAATCAACGGCTTTATTATCGAGAAAAAATATATGGAGAAGAATCAGTCCAACTTCTATTAAGACGTATGCTGATATTTACGAACAAAAACAAAGTTAATAAAAATGAAAATTATTATTAATTGTGTAGATAAAAAACGAATTGATTTAATAAATGCAAGTCTCTGTGCCCATATTAAAAACAATATAGAAATTGAAGTTATTCATGCAAATGACCTAAGCTCTGCTCTTGGTTACTTAGAAATGTTTGAAGACGTTGATGCAATTTACACAGATTCTGACTCTGAAAAATATAAAGATTATGAAATAAAAGTCATTACAGGTAGTATTGATTTGTCTCCAATACAAATATCTGAAAAAATAATAAATGAATTAAAAGAACTAACTGATTCAGGAGAATTGGCAGACTACTTTCCTGTAGCGATCTCACTTTTTTATTATTTCAGTAAAGCTCCGTGTGATATTTTCATAAAAATTAATGATAAAAAATATGTAAAATTTAAGGAAAAAGAAGCTCTCTTTGAACAAATTGATGTGAAAAAATATGAACAAAAAGAATTTAAATATTTCTACATTTCAAATATTCAAAAAGAACAATTTTTGAATTACCTAAATAATAGGCTAAAAGATAGTTTAGATGTTGTTAAAAACTTTGAAAGACTTAGTGAGGTACAAGATTATATAATTTCACAAGTTAAAGATTCTGGAATTGATCCCATCTTGTTAAAAGTCGCAAATGAGTCCGCAAACAAAAGTGTTGAAGCACTAAGTGAGCAAAAGGTTTAAAAGAAACCTTAAATGAAATATTAACAAAGTTTAACGACTATAAGTATCAACATGCCTATATGACTTTAATATTCTGTAATATAATTTTAAAAGATATGAGTTGGTGTAGCAAAAGTCATAAAGAAGATATAGCAACCGTGTGCTTTTTACATGATATATCACTTAATGATCTAGAAGAAGGTATGAAAATTTCAACGAAAAAAGAATTAGAAATATCAGATTTTGATAAAATAAATAAAAAAGTAATTGAAAAACATGCATTACTCAGTTCACAACTTCTTACCAAACATAAAAACATTAGTTCGGAATCTTTAAAAACTATCAAACAACATCATGGAGACATGAATGGTACAAATTTTAAAGATGATCAAATTGATAAAAACTTATCACCTTTAACAATGATTTTTATTTTATCCGAATTTATTGCAAATCAATTTTTGTTAAACTCTGAAAAAAATATAAAATCAGTTATTGAAAATGTTTATAAAATATATGGAAAAGAAACTTTTAAAAATGAAATAATTTCTCTTTCAAAAGGATTGAAATAAGTATGAATGAAAATGTTGTAATATTAGGGGCTTCAGATTCTGTTGAAAGATATTCATACAAAGCATTTAAGTTATTAAAAGAACATTCACATAATGTTTTTCTAGTGTCTCCAAAAAATTTAGTAATTGAAAAAGAAAAGATCTACTCAACATTAGACGAAGTCACAAATACTAAAATTCAAATTGATACTCTTACAATATATGTTAATCCTAAGATTTCAACTAATCTTACAGATTCGATCATAAAGCTACATCCAGGGAGGGTAATTTTTAATCCTGGTACAGAAAATGCTGAACTCGAAAAAAGTTTAGCTGAAAACAATATTTCTTTTGAACGGGCTTGTACTCTCGTACTTCTAAACACTAATCAATACTAAAGAAAATCCTCAAAAAAAGTTGGATAAGATTTTTTTACACTTTCAGGAAAATATACCTCACCTCCAGAATTCTTTAATAAAAACAATGTAGCAACCATTATTATTCGATGATCTTTGGCTGTTTTACATATTACTTTTTCTTCTAAAGTTTCTTTATAACCAAATATCTCTAAACAATCAGTTTCCTTATTATAATTGTGTTTAACTTTAAATAACAGCAAGAGATTAATCATCTCAGCAAGACGATCACTTTCTTTGTGTTTTAAAATACTAATATTATAAAGCCGACTTTTTCCTCTTGCGTATGAACACAAAAAAATAAGAGTTGGAACTAAATCAGGAAAAAGGTCACATTTAATATCTATTGCTGACAAATGTGATTGTTTACATTGTAAACCACTACTTGAATCTATAATACTACCTTTCATTTTTTTAGTAATTTCTATTAATTGTCCATCTGCTTGCAGCTTATCAACTTCTGTATAGTTTTCGATATTTGTTTCACCTAAAGTTAATCCTAAAGCTACTGGATATCCTAAAGAACTAAAATCAAGTGGTACTGTAAAGAATTGTTTACCTTTTGAACAATCATTTAGAAGTGTCTCTGTAATCTTATAATAAAGAGCTGAGGCATTAAGATTCATTAGATTAAACTTACATTGAGGTAAAATCATACGAAGAGCAGAAGCGAATTGGGTACTCTTTGAGCAATCAACTGTTAATTGATCTAATGGCTTTAAGGGCCCTTTTATTTCCCATGAATTTGAATTTTTAATAATTGAGACATTCATTAACCTAAGAGGATTAAATAAATCATCCATGGGACGATTTATCATTCTTTCAGTTGGGTGAACAATATAATTATTCTTTCCTAATGAAAGCATTGCTATTAAAAAACGATTTGTAGTTCCGCCATCTTTTGTGTCTAAATTTATAGAATTATTTTGGACTTGCTCGCATAATGGAAAAGAATTGTGAATAACGATATCGTTTTTAACTTCATCGTAATCATATTTAATACCTATCACTTTAAAACAGTTGATTAAAGATATTACATCTGTTGACTGTGGTAAATTTTTAATTGTGATGACATTCTTTGACAATGCTCCTAGAATAAGAAGCCTGTTAGCATATGATTTAGATGTCGGAACTATTACATTTTTTTTAAAGCTTTTGTTTTTATGAACTGTAATTAAATTAGATTTTTTTTTCACTTAATTCAACTGCCTTTGTTTCGACCATTTTCTTTAACTGGTCTAATTTATACTGTTTTATCACTACTTTTTTGTCTTTTATTACTATTAACTCAATAGATTCATTGCTAGTAATTTTCTTATCTTTGATAAGTAAATTAAAAACCTGTTCGGTAGGAAATGTTTTTTTAAACCAAGGTGATTCTTCAAAAGAGAGATCTAAATTTTTAATTGCAACATTTAAATCTTTAATATTTTCGTTTTGTTCAAAAAGCAAAAACAAAAAAAACATTCCCCATATTACTGATACACCATGGGAGAGATTATATATTTTTTCAAAGCAATGACCAAAAGTGTGCCCTAAGTTTAAAATTTTCCTTTTCCCTTCTTCTTTAAAATCATTTTCAACAATTTCAAGTTTGTATTCAGAACAAGCACTGATAATATTGTTTAAATTATCTTTTTTTAAAATTAATTTTTGAATTTTTTTTGATAAAAAGAAATATTTTAAAATTTCTCCTTTTCCACTCATCATTTCTAGCTCAGGTAGTGATTCAATTAATTCAAAACAATTAATTGAGTTCTCTGGTTGATGAAATGCACCTATTTGGTTTTTAGCAGTATTGGTATTTAGTCCTACTTTTCCTCCAATACTAGCATCAACAAAAGACAACAATGTTGTCGGTACTACAGACCATTTAATGCCTCTTAAAACTGTTGAAGCAACAAAACCAGCAAAATCAGAAATTGCTCCCCCTCCAATGGCTATGAGATGAGCATTACGATGAATACCTTTTTCCAAAAAAAAGTTAATACAACTTTCATATTGTTTTAGATTTTTAACATTTTCACCTTGTGGAGTTGACCAAATATGATACTTTTTCTTTAAATTTTCAAATTTTAGGATATTTTTATATGTATTATAAACATAAGTGTCGACGACAATTAATAATAAATCAGAATCAATTAATGAAAGTTGATTTATTATTTCAGTATTTTTTACTGGAATCATTTTTGTCATAGATATGCCTTTTGCCTTAGCAAATGGTCAGCTAAAACAATTTTAACCATTGCTTCAACAACATATACCGCCCTTGGCAGGATACATGGGTCATGTCTTCCCGATTTCGCTTTATCACCAACCGTTGATGTTGGTTTAAAAACAGCTGATAAGGTAATAGTTTTTCCGTTGGAAATCCCACCTTCAATACCACCAAAAGCATTTCGATCCTGAGAGATTTCTTTGCCCGAAAGATTGGCAAGCAATTCACCAAAACCAAAGGAAAAAGAAACACATCCACCGATTGATAATAAAGCTTTAGCAAAATCAGCTTTCAGCTTATCAAAAGCAGGTTCTCCTAATCCAACAGGACAATTTTCAACTATTATATTAATTTTTCCACCAACAGAATTACCCTCTTTTTTTAAGTTTATTAAATATTCTTCTATTTCATCATTTTTTTCAATGTCTGGAAAAGCATACTCGTTCAGATGAAGCTCTGAAATGGACTCATAATTTTGATGATGTTGAAAAATTCCTAAACTTGAGACATAGCCCTTAACTTTAACATCATTAAGTAAAAGTCCTGCAAAGTATCCACCAATTACCCTAGCAATAGTTTCTCTTCCGCTTGAACGACCTCCGCCTCTGTGATCACGAATACCATATTTTAGCATTGTTGTTTCGTCAGCATGTCCAGCTCGATATTCTTTTTTAAGTTCTGAATAATCTTTTGATCTTTGGTTTGTATTTTTTATAACGACACAAATAGGAGTACCTAATGTTTTATTTTCAAATATACCGGATAAAATCTCTGCTTCATCAGCTTCTTTTCTAGCTGTGACGCCTTTTAATCTTCCCGGTGCTCTTTTATTAAGGGCGGCTTGTAATTCAGCTAAATTGAAATCGAGGTTAGCAGGAACTCCATCTAAAACGACACCAATAGCGACTCCATGTGATTCACCAAAGCTTGTAATTGAAAATAATTTACCGAAGGTGTTTCCTCTCACGATTTCTCCTAATTTGATAGTAACTTGCGTTTTTATAGTTTATCATATTTGCCATGGCCAAAGAAGATTTAATTACATTGTTTCAAGTTCAGAGTTTGCATAGTTTGACAAAAAAACTAGGTGTATCAATTGATGAAGAAAGAAAAAGACTAAGTTTAATACAAAATCAAAAGAATTTTGCTCAAGAAACGGTGAATCAAAATAAATCTCTTCTAACAGAATTAAACAAAAAATTATTACTAGAAGAAAATAGACTATCAGTTATCGATACTAATATTGAACAAAATACAATGCATATAAAAACAGTAAGTTCACAGAAACAGCTTGATAGCATTGAAAAAGAATCCCAAAGTCTCGAGATCGAAAAAGAGAAGCTTGAAGATTCTTTGTTGCAAAAAATGGATAAGATTGAAAAACTTGAAAAGGAAATAAAAGAAAAACTGATATTTATTGCAGGTATTGAGAAAAGCTTTCGCACAATAGAAAAAGAAGTAAATCAAACTATATCGACCTATCAAATTGAAATAATTAAAGCAAACGACCAAGCAGAGGAACAACTATTAACAGTTAATAAAAGTATTTCAGATCTTTACTCAAATCTTTATAATGACAAAAAAGATTTAGTAGTTAGCTACCTAGACGGAAATAAATGCACCCTTTGTAAATTTCAAATTAGTGGCCAAATCGTTAAAACAATTGAAGCAGGAATTATTACCGAGCTTTGTCCTAATTGCGGTTTAATTGTAGCTCCATCAAACGCTAAGTTTATCAGATGAATCAAAGTGAGATTTAATTTTAATTCTAGTTTCTTCTACAACTAAATATAAACACGGTACAAAAATAAGAGTAATAAAAGTTCCAAATAAAAGTCCCCAAGCAAAACTTAATGCCATCGGTTGTAAAAATGGATCAGAATCGATCTTTGAACCAAATGTTAATATTTTTGAAATCATTGGATGAGCAATAGGAACTAGGCCCGCAAATGTTGTAATCGTTGTTAAAATTATTGGCCTAAATCGAGATTTTGCAGCAATTTTTACACTCTCAAATAAATTGTCGTTAGTTTTTCTAGTTTCGTTTATAAATGAAACCAGAACTATTGAGTCATTTACAACAACACCAACAAGAGCTACCACTCCCATAGCTGCCATAAATCCAAGAGCTTTTCCTGTTATTAAAAAAGTTAAAATAACTCCAATTAAACCTAATGGTATCGCTGACATTACAACAAAAGAGTGTCTTAAATTAGAAAACATAACTACTAAAATTAAAAAGATTAGAGAAACGGCCATAAGAGCTGATTTTGCAAGTCGGAACATTGATTCTTTTGTATCTTTATTTTCACCACCTAGTTCAAAACTAAGTTTTGGATATTTTAGATTTATTTTTTTTAAAATAGGTTTAAGAGTTTTTGCAATAGCCACAGGAGTTGTTATTTCTTTATTTAAAGATGAAGAAACAGAAATAATTCTTTTTCTATTTAATCTTCTTATAATAAAAGCACCTGGTTGTTTTGATAATTTAACAAATCGTGAAATAGGAATTCTTCTACCAACTTTATTTAAAATATGAATTTTACTTAACACTTTCTCTTCTTTTATATCATTATCAGAAAGCATAACTTTAACGTCGATATCTTCATCATTTTCTCTAATTTTAGTAACAGCATCACCAGCGAAAGCTTGTCGAAGTGCAAATGCTAGCATCTTGGTATCAACACCTAATCTTTTTGCCTCAACTTCGTCTACAGCTACTGTTATCTGTTTTTTACCAAGTTCAAAATCCATTTCTGCACCTTGAACACCTTTTTGTTTTTTTAGTACAGCTAAAACTTCCTTCGCGGCTTTTTGAATAGTTTTAATTTTATCGCCTTTGATATCAATTTCAACTGGTCGTCCAACAGGAGGACCTCCTTGAACTTTTCTGATGTTCAAGTGATAACCTTTTATTTCAGATTTTGCGGCTTTTTCAATTTCCGTTAATATCGCATCAGTTGACCTTTCTCTGTCTGCCGGTGGAGTCAAATATAAAATTAAGGAACCGTAATGACTTCCTGTTTTATTACCATGCTCACCAACATGCATTCCAACTTGTGCTCGAATTTGTTCATACTCACCTTTTTTCAGATGTTTTAAAGATATTTTTTCTAACTTTTTCATAGCAAGGTCAGTTTTATCTAGAGAGTCTCCTACATCACCTTTTAATTGCACAAAAGCAATTCTCATATCATCACCAGGAAATAACTCAAAACGCATTTTGGTAGCAACAAACATCGTGAAAATAAATATAGCTCCAAACGTTAAACAAATAGACCAAGGCTTTTTAAGGAAAAAATCTAAAGATTTCGAATAAGATTTTAAGAGTGGATCATACCATCTTTTAGTTTTTTTCTTTTTATCAAGTCGACAATATTCTGCCAAATGTGATGGTAAAATAAAAAAACATTCAATAAAAGAAGCAAATAAACAAATGATAACAACTTCGGGCACTGGCCATAAAAATTTCCCCATGATTCCCCCCATAAAAAAGAGTGAACCAAATGCAATCATCGTCGTTAATATGGTTCCAATAACTGGCACAAAAGTGACACTAGCTGCTTCAATGGCGGCTTCTTTCGGTTCCATTTTATTTTCTAAGTTTTGATAAAACTGTTCGGCGACAATAATGGAATCATCTACCAGCATCCCCAAGACAAGTATAAGCGCAAACATTGAAATCAGATTAATCGACATCCCTGTATATTCCATAACCCCAAAAGAAATCATAAAGGCAATGGGAGCTCCAAGGGAAGTCATAAAAGAAGTTCTTAGATTTAAAAAAAGTAAGAGAGCAAAAAAGACTAGCACCATTCCAACTTTACCATTTGATGACAAAATGCTTAATCTTCGTTTTACGTAATAAGAAATATCATCAGTATAAAATTGTTTAATATGTGGATTTGGATTATTTTTAATAAAGCCTGCTACAGCTAATTTTAATGCTTTTGCTGATTTTAAAATATCAGAATGTTCTTTAATTTTTACTGACAAAAAGATTGCGGGCTCTTCGTTGGCTCTTTGTCTAATATCTGAATCTCTTTTTATTCTTCTAACGTCAGCGATGTCTTTTACATAAACTTTACTTCCAGAACTATTAGACCGAATTACAACATTGCCAACATCTTCAGGGCTTTCAAATTCTGCTAAAGTTCTAATAGTAATGTCACCTGTAATTTTTTTGATTTTTCCTGCAGATAAATTTATGTTTCTATTTTTTACAGCAAGAGCTACTTCCTCAACAGTTAAATCTGATTGATTTAATTTTTTTAAATTAATAGATACTTTTATGTCATCAACAAGATATCCTTCCATTACAACCGAGGCGGTATCCGGAAGGTCTTCAAGTCTATTGCGAAGAAGCTTCGCGTAGTCTCTCATTTCACTATAGTCATTACCTGTAACGGTGACTCTTATAATTCCTCTTTGTTTATTGTTTAAACTTTTTATTACAGGTTCTTTAGCCTCTTCAGGTAAGTCATCAACAAGATCAATAGCTGTTCTTACGTCAGTTAGGATTTCATTAAGATCATTATCTGGCTCAATCTCAAGATAAATGAGTGAAACTCCATCTCCTGAAATAGCATTTAATTTTTTTATACCATCAACTTCTTTAATTTTTCTCTCAAGACTAATTGTGACAAGTTTTTCTACGTCTTCTGATGATGCTCCAGGATAAACAGTTGAAATAATAACAACATCAAAGTTTACTTGCGGAAAAGTTTCTTTTTGCAAAGTATACATTGAAATCGCCCCAGCGATTAAAACCATAACTGTAAACATATTTACTAGTAATGGTCTGTCTATAAAATATTTAAATATTACTTTCATTAGATTTCACCTTGATTTAATTTAGACTCAACTTCTCCATATAAGAAATATAAATTTAAGACTGCTTTTTTATAATCTAGAACACTTTGAAAATAAGAGCTTTCTGTTTGAATTAAACTTTCTTCAGCACGAATGACTTTGTCAAAATCAACTCGACCTTTTGAATACATTCGATTCATTTCTCGTAATGTCTTTAAAGCTAATACTTTCTTTAATTTTTGAAAATTAACTTTCTTATTGTAAGTAATTATTGATTTTTTAATTTGCTCTTTTTGAAACGTTAAATTTTTATTTATAGCTTTCAATGAATATTCAGCTTGTGTCTTTGTGATGTTTGCTTTTTGTTTTTCAAGTTTTTCAACTTCGTTACCTATTGGCCATGAAACATTTAAACCAAATGTTTTAGAATTTTGATTACTTCCAATTGTTGAAGTTGAAAATGCGTCTCCAGCAGATGTTGTTGCATAGTCATTACTAAAATAAGAAAAACTTAAACTGACTTTTGGTAAATATGCATTTTTATATTTTTTAAGTGAAATTTTTGATAAGTTTAGTTTCTTAGCATAAAGTAGTAATTGTTTATTATTTTTTATATCTTTGTTTTCAATTTTAATATTTTTCATAGTTAGTTTAGAGACCATTTTGTTTGATATCTTTTGATGAAGTAGTTCATGTAATTGTTCAAAACTAGAGTCAAGCTGCAATCTTATTTCTTCTCTAGCTGAGCTACTTTCAATAAGAGCTGATTCAGCTTGCCAACGATCAGCTTTTTCAGCAAGTCCATCTCTTACTCTCCTTTTAACTAACTTAAGTCTTGAGATAGATCTTTTCACTGCTTCTGCTCGAAGATCTAATAATTCTTTTAAAAAAGCTGTTGTAAAATATAGTGTAGAAAGACTAAGAAGACCTGATTCAATTTTTAAATCATATGTTGATTTATAAATAGAAGCCGTTTTATTTAGAATCGACTCATTTAATCTAAAATTATGCCCGAGAAAGTTTTGTCCTAAATCTTGAGAAACGCTTATTTTTTGAGATGCTCCATAAGTTTCCGCAAGTGGTTGTCCAAAAACATCTTTACCTGAATTTGATGATAAGTTTTGTTCAAAGCTAAAAGATGTTCCCGTAGAGAAAGCTTTTGAAAGCGAAAACGTATGACTAGTAGTTTTATTATCGTTGGGCTTATAAGTAAAAGAGGATTCTGTATTATCTGTAATTAAAGCACCTGAATAGGAAAGATAAAAAGTATTAGCTGCTCTTAACTTATTAGCATCGAGAAGGCTTGATTCATACTCAAGTTTGCTTTCTTTTATTTGAAAATTATTTTCTAAATAAGTTTTCAAAATGGAATTTAAACTAGCATTGACGTTAAAACTAAGAATTAAAAAAAATATTATATTAACTTTCATAAATCTCTCTTTTACTAAACTTTAATAAGTAATTTTCAATTTAATATTTACAAATACGTAACAAAAAATCGTTAAAAACATATAGCATAGCAGAATTTATTTCGCCAATATTATAGTTAGTTATGTAGACCCTGATTAGACAAAATAGATCTTTTTAAGTAATACCTATATTACGAGAAGGATTAATTGTTGCGGCGCAAGTCGAGGAAAGTCCGGACACTGCATGGCATCGTAGCGGGTAACGCCCGTCCACCGTAAGGTGAGGACAAGTGCAACAGAAAGCAAGTACGTTTAGGTAAAACTAAAGCTGTAGTGAAACCAGGTAAACTCTACGTAGTGCAAGCTCAAATAGGCTCACATTTTGGACGGCCAGTCTTGTGAGCGGGTAGAGCGCATAAGGCTTATTGGTAACTTTAAGTCTAGATGAATAACAATTTTAAACAGAATCCGGCTTACTTCCTTCTCGTTTTTTTGGGATGAGACGAGTTAAAATCAACAGATTTTAACAGAAACTTTACCGTTGTGCCTGAGCAAGCGACCTTGGGAGTGCTCAAAGCATGGGCGAATGTAAAGACAATGTCTTTGACGCTGAACAACGCAGGGAAAATTATTCACAGGAGCGAAGCGACGGTACTGAATAATTTGAGTCGTGCCTTTCGCACCACGCAGGAACGTGGCACCTAATAGTTTAACCTTTCATTCAAATAAAACACTTTAGTTTGAACACCAGTTAAAGCACTACAAGCCCCAGTATAATGAGCAATTATTCTAGGAGAAAGTGCTGAGTTTGATTGAACAGAATACACTGATGATTTTGCAATGTTTGCGTTAGGATAAATAACAGCACCGTAATGAGTTGTATTAGGATTTGAAATTAAAGTTTTAAAATAATTAGTTACATCAAACTTTATTTCTCCAGCCGCGCAACTTCCCGTAGATAAAGCAGTACAATTTGTTGAAAAAGTTACACCAGTGTCAATGTCTCCTCCAGGAGTTTTCCATTTTCCTTGACTTGAAAAAGGATGAGCTTTATTCCAATCAACTGTATGCCACCAAGGTTTTGATAACAGCGCTAAATTTAGTTTCCCTGCAGCGATTGTTGAACTGTCATTTGTATTAAATATTAAGATTGCTGAAGTTAAATTTCCCGCGGTCATAATGGCATCAGTACAATTTGTTAATATTTTAACAAGTAAAACTATAGGCATAAGAAAGATTGAACAGAGATTGTTTGGATCTAGGCAATTTTTTGCAAGATCATCTTCGTTATCATTGTTTGTTGGTATTCTGAATATTATTCTTTCTTCAAGTGAAGCTGTCTTTGAAAGATTCAAATAATCAAGCTCTGAATGATTCGTTGAATCCTGTGAGCTGATAAAAGTATCAACTTTAACTTTTATAGTTTCGACGATTGTTTGTTCTCCACAAGAAAATATTGTAGTGAAGACAACCCCAAGTAAAATCATTTTTTTTATATTTAAAAATTCCATCTTAACTCCACATTAGCACTATGACTTGAAAGCATATAATCTTTTCCTAGTTGAGGACTCTGATAATAAAGAGAAACCTCATCATTATAGTTTTTAATATAATGATATTTAACATCTATTGCCAATCTCCCAATAGGTATTGTAACTCCACCAGTAAATTTAAATACTGTTTCACTATCAATTTTATAATAAAACTCATTTGAAGCTATTGCTACTGAGCCAATTTTATACGCTGAAATTTTCCCAAGAAGCTCCATTTTTAAAAATGAAAAATGTAAACCTGTACTAAAAATGTAATCAAAGTTATGAGCAACTCTTGTTTTCACATTTTCAAAAGTTGAAACTTCTGCCTCTGTGATTTTACGTGTTTTAATTTCGCCAAAAATATTGTATTTGGAGAATCCCATTTGTACTTTTATATTTAAATTATAAGCAAAATTATCATATTGAGTTTTTGAATATATTGAAGAGTTAGAAAATATGCCAAAATTTATTCCTCCTCCTATTGAAGCAATAATTCCCCCCATATTTTTACCTACAGAGTATTCAATTTCAGGAATAAAAGACTTAAAGTCCAATGCAGTGATTTGAACATCAATTAAACTAAAAGTTGCTGAACCACTCGTTGGCAAGTTTGAATGAAAGCCTATATTTGAAAGAGCTGGATTTAAATCATTTACTTTAAATCGGTCGGGTGTTTGGTTCCAATTTTTGATAGAAGCAGCTGAGCCTATTTTAAAATAACCTTTATTTCCTCTTCCCTTTTCTTGAGAAAAAGCAGATTCCGATATAAAAGCTGTTGAGATTAATAAAATGGAAAACAGAATTGTTTTTTGCATTCTTTTCATAAAAAAATTTTATTATAGAAAAGATCTAATAGCAAAAGATCAGAAAGAAAGTGTTCGAACTTTGGAACACGATGAAAAGCTTACCTAAGCTCTGTATAATCGACTTCGGACTCAAAACTTGCGTCTTCTGAACCATCTAAAACAGTCCAGTCAACATCAGAATCTCTTTTGACAAAAGCAGATTCGTCCAAAATTGAATAATCAATTCCATCAGTACTTAAATGTTCCGATTGAACTTTGTTGAAAAACTTAATCATACTTTTTTTTTCGGGAGCATCTTGTTTTTTTACTTCAGAAAATTTACCAAGAGACCTTGTTTTATCAATTGTTACTTTAAAAGGAGTCGTTATTTTTATAACAACAGCTTTTTCTTTTTTAATAACTTCTTCATTGTAAATTCTAAAAAATGACCATGCTGATCTTGATGGTGAAACTCTAATAAGTTCTCCTCTAGCAAAAACTCCATTTTCATCAGAAAACTTTGCTTGATCATTTTTTAAAAGTCCATCTTCTGAACCTTTATTTAATAAGATAGTTTTTTTACTTTTTGATAATTCGAGGATTCGAGCTTTAAGTCTTTTATCTACTTCTAAAGCACTTAAAGAAAAAGAACAGCATAAAAAGTATAATAAAATTAATTTATTCATTCATTATTTTTACGACTTTACCTGCGTAACCCGTAACTTTTACTTTTATCTCTTTGTAAATTGGATTCCATTTACTTTCTTCTAAAACATATTGAGGATCCACCAGAATATCTGCATCACTTCCACTCACAGCATTGTATGCAGCTGCACCTTTCACCAAATTTAAGTTATTTTGAAAGATACTTGAAGACTGACCATTAAATCTAATATTTGTTAAAAATTTACTGTCTCCAGAGATATGAAAGAAGTGAAATAAAAATCCCCCCGAAGCATAGCCTGTTAACTTTCTTGTCATATCGACTTCTACTTTGGCCCTCATTGGACTTTTTATTGAAATATCAATTGATGTATTTTTATAAGATTTATTAACACTTGAACAAGAAGCAAATGTAATAATGAGTGTAATTAAAATTATTATTTTAGACATGCTTAATTTTTGCGAAGTAGCTTTACTATGTCAATAGCAAGCTTTAAGAGTTGAACTAGTTAGGTGTAATTTTGTTTTGTTTGGATTAACAAAACGCCCTTTTAAGCCCTCTTTTTCGATAATATTAATATTTCCATTATAGACATGATTCACAATCACATACTTGGTAATAGCACTTTTAAATGTCTTAACAATTTTTTTACTTAATTTTACTGAACTTAGGCTTTTATATTGATTTGTTTTAAGAAACCCCTGATCACTCGAAGATTTAAAAAAGGTTGGTATTTCCCATTGATCTTCAAGCCATAATCCTTTTTCACGTTTTATAACAAAAATTTTATCTCCCTCGCTTATTATAATTCTATTTAATTCTAAATTGTGTTTTATAGATTTTTTCTTTGAAGGAAGTGGTAGTAAAAGTGGTTTTTTATTTCTGCTTTTACATATACTTTTAAGGGGACAAATCTCACACTCAACTTTATTTTGTCTACATATTGTTCTTCCAAGATCCATAAATGCCTCATTTATTTCTCTAGAAGATACTTTTTTAATATTTGGAAAAAATAATTTATCATTCACCTTCTGTTGAATTAAAAATTTTAAATCTTTTCCTTTGCACAATTTTATTTCATAAACTCTCGAAAAAATTCTTTCAAGGTTAGCATCAATTGCAAGTTGAAACTTGTCAAAACCAATTGCAAGAATTGCACTTGAAGTATACTCACCGATTCCTGGAATCGACATTAATAAATCCTTATCTGTTGGTATCTCACAGTTATAATTTTCAAATATTGTTATAGCAGCTTTATGAAGACTTCTTGCTCTTCGATAATAACCGAGTCCTTGCCAATAAATTAAAACTTCTTTTTCATTAGCTTTCGCCAGAGTTTCAATATTAGGAAAGCGTTTTATGAATTCATTAAACTTAGGAATAACTGTTGTAACAGTTGTTTGTTGAAGCATTATTTCTGATACTAGAGTATTGTATAAAGTACGATGTAATCGCCAAGGAAGTTCTGAAAAATTTCCCTTTGACCAATCTATTAATTTATTTAGCACAGTATTGTTTAGTTATATCGGGAATAAGTGATTTGAGTTGTGATGCTTTGAAGTCGGAAACTCCTAAACCGTATAATTTAGCACCTACTTTATCAAGATATTCTCTAAATTCTTGTTGGTACTCTTCTAAATCTGTTATGATAAGTAAATATTTTGCTTTTGATTTTTTTATCCACTTAACTGCTTTTTTTCTATTATTTAATCCATAATTTAAACAGAAATTATCATCAGAATTAGAAGGCATAAGTCTTGTATCAAAACCATAAAAGGAAACACTTTTACATTTGGCCCTAAGTTCTGAAACAAAATATCTTCGTTCACAAAAACCAGGTTTATTTTCACTATCAACATGCTTCATACTTGAGCTTATATCGACAAAAACTTCTAATTTACTCTGAACTACTTTGCTATCTTTTCCTGCTTTTCCACAGAAGATATCAAAAAAGTTCCCTTTCTCGCAATCAATCATATTAACGTCTCTTGAATTAAAGGTCTTTAATTTAAACTTCTTTTTTTCTAAATATATTTTTGTTTCTTCTCGATTTTTTTTAGAATCAACTTTTTTTTCTATATAACCTTTTTGTGGGTTAAAACAACCATCTCCCATCGGAACACAATTCTTTTCTTCATCTAGATTCGTTGCATTGATAGCTAATAACTTAAATTGTTCATTATTTTTTAAAAAATTAAAACTCACTTTTTGTTCAGATAAAAATATAACAGAAATTTTCAAAGGCTCTGCCCAAGAATTTCCCATTATTGCTAACATGATTAAGGTGAATGTTAATTTCAAAAATCTATTCCTTTTTGTCTTAAGTAGCCTATTATATTTTTTCCAATATCAACAACGAGGTCTCTTCCATCATTATCCAAATTTAAAAAATCTACCAGAAACGCTCTTTGTCTTGCTGTTAAGTTTTTTAATTGTTCAGTTATATTTGATTTATCGTCATCTCTCCTATCGTAACTAACTGTACTTGTTTTATTGCCAATTCTTATTTTACCAGTGACTTTCTTATGAGCATTCGACTTATTATCTCCCTCTCTTTGGCCATTAATATTACTAAATGGATCACCTTCTGCTCCCTGCCCAATCTTTTCTTCTCGAACAGAACTTGTAGTAGTATCTCCACCGTCAATTGGCTCTCCTTTATAAAATTTAACAAGTCTTATAAAGTGGTCACTATACTCCTCATCGACAAAATCTATAATCTCATGAAGTGGAATATCAATCATAGCAACAATTTTTGCAATTAATTGCGGATTGAGCTCTTTTGTCTGCTGATTTAGAAATCTACTCATAGTAGAAACGCCTATACCGGTTTTTTCAGCCAAATCCTTTTGGGATAAGCCTCCTCTTACTTGCATATACTTCCTAACTACACCTAAAAAGGCTTCAAGTTGATCTTTAACAAATTGGTTCATGATACTTCTCCTGTAACAATCTAATATTGTTATCGGATTGCAAAAAAATTTCTTGATGCAATAATATTGCTTGACGAATTGCATCAAGTATTATATTATTTAATTGTAGCAAGGGAGACCTTCTACAAACGAGAACTGAAGGAGACATTGATGAAAAATTTAAAAGCCTTTATTTTTAAAACTGAGAAATTTCAAGAAGTTACAACACAAACTCCAAACTTATCCAACCATTTTGATGATGATAAAGGAGCTGATTTAGAAAATGACTGCGAATTTAACATTGTTGAAAATGTAACTATTCAAGATCGAAATTTCAATGGTTTAACTATATCTGGCTCTCTATTCTCTCTTACAACATTTATTAATGTTTCCTTCGATTCTTGCATTATCTTTGCAACTCGCATTGAAAACTGCACCTTTATTAACTGTAAGTTTATAAATTGCAACTTCGAATTTAGTAATTGCAGTTACAATAAATTTGAAGAATGTATCATTGATTCAAGTTTAATGACTTACACACCATTTAAAAACAACACATTCTATAAATCAGAATTACCATTTTTTCTTTTTAATAAATTTCAAAAGGAAAATAAATTAAAAGAATCAAGACCTAGACTTCCAATTGATTCAATCGAAGAAACAAAAACATTGCTTCATTCGATTATTCATAAAAAATTTGTTGCTTAAATTAATGACACTACTATCTCACGGATCATTATTAAATTCCTACCAATAATGCGAGATGGAAATAACCTAAACCTAGATAAAAATATGGATATTTCTAGGGCCACATTCCTACCTTTTTGACCGGCCTCAGCGTCGGTCTATCTTTTTTCAACTACTTAAACTGATTGATAAATTTTGATATTGCACTATAAGAGTATGTTCAATATTAATAAAATTTTATTTATCTATCTTTTTTCCACAATCATATTTCAGGTTGCACCAAATAAGTTTCATTATGTAAAAATGAATCCAAGAATAAATAACTTTTTAACTACTCATAAAAAGAAACTACTGTCTTCTTTTAAAAATAAAAACTTAGCACTTCTTTTAAATTCATTTATCACTGGAAATAAGACAAAAATCCCTAAAACAATTCTAACAAACTATAAATTAAAAAGCCTTAAACATTTATTTACACCTTCAGGCATCCATTACTCATCAGTTTATATTGTTATTCTTTTTTTAATGAGCTTTGTAATCAAAATAAAAAAAATTAAAATCAAACTCTTTATTTCAATCATTTCTTTATCTGTATTTTATTTGCAAAAATTTTATTCACTGAAAAGAATTGTATTATTTTATCTCTTTAAAAATATTTCAAATTTCTTAGGATTAAAACTTTCAAATTTCACTATTTTTTTATCTGTATTTGTAATTGATTACTACTTTGGTTCCTTTCAAAAATCACCACTAAGTTTTACTTTTAGTTTTTTATTTCTAGGAACAATACTTTCATGTGGCCCTACATTAAAAATGAGATTTGTTGGGATAATGTTCGCACAACTCATAATTTCAATCGTACTTGATCAGAATTTTAATATTATATATTCAATACAAGGATTTTTACTAACATCACTATTTAGTTTTATTTTTCCGATAGTTCTTGCGAACTATCTTCTACCTATGTTTAATTTTTCAGAACCAATAATAAAAATATTTAATATGCTAGTAACTCTTTAAGAGTGTTATAAACATCATCAGTTTGTGGCAAAATAACATCTTCCAAAGCTGGATTATAAGCAACGTGAGTATCAACTGCTGCGACCCTTTTTATTGGAGCATCAAGATATTCAAAACACTCTTCGTTAACTCTAGCACAAATCTCCCCTGCAAAACCTGAAGTCTTTGTCTCTTCATGAGCTATTAAAAGTCGATTGGTTTTTGATAAAGATTTTTTAACAGCCTCCATATCAAAAGGAACTATAGTTCTGGCATCTATTACTTCAACAGTTTTGCCTTCTTTCGCTATTTTTTTAGCAGCATCAATTGATTTTTGAACAAGAGCTCCCCAACAAATAACGGTAGCATCTGCTCCTTCCATTGCGACTCGCGCTTTACCAAAAGGAATTGTAAAGTCATCAGACTGTTCACACATTCTATTATAACCTTGATAATATAAATGCTTATGCTCCAAGAAAAGAACTGGGTCATCGCCTTTTATAGATGTTCGTAAAAGACCTGCAGCATCTTTAGCATTAGAAGGAAATGCAATTTTAATTCCTGGAATATGAGCAAAAAATGACTCTCCACTCTGTGAGTGATAAATTGCTCCACCTCGGAGGTAACCACCAATTGGAACTCGAATTACCATTGGACAAGTAAAGTCTCCACCTGAACGATATCTTAAAGTCGCCATTTCATTTTTTAGTTGCATATAAGCTGTCCAGATATAATCAAAAAACTGAATTTCAACTACTGGCTTTATTCCTCTGGCTGCCATTCCAATTGCTCTTCCTATAATATTGGCTTCTGCTAATGGAGAATTAAATACTTGGCCTTCTAGTGCTTCTTTTTGAACTCCACTTGAAACTTTAAAAACCCCACCTTTTCCTTTTAGTGTTTTGTCTTTTAATTTTTCTGGTTGAGAGAAATCAGCGACATCTTCACCAAACATTCTTAAAAATGGATTTTTCTTAAACTCACTTTTTAAAACAGAATTTATAGCCGATGCCATTGGAATGTCTGATTTTCCTTCGTTTAATTCTTTTGAAATAAATTTTTCTGAAGACATATCAACATCAGTTGAAAATAAATGATCCTTATGAGTACTTACATCCGGCCATTCTTCTAAAAGAGCATCTTTCATAGCTGTTTTAACGTCATCGCTTACTTCATCAAATATTTTTTTGTTTTCTGACTCGCTTAAAATTCCTGAATCTACAAGAAATTTAGGATAAGATTTAAAAACATCTAATTCTTTTTCTTCTTCTAACTCTTTTTTTGTTCGATACATAGACTGATCATCTGACATTGAATGTGAATAAGGCCTTGTCACATGAGCATGTACTAAAGCAGGGCCTTTATTATTTCTAATATGAGCAGCCGCTTTCATCATCACGTCATAACTTTCTATTGGGCAATTCCCGTTAACTTCCAAAACTTTTAAATTTGGAAAACTTTCAAGAGTTTTTGAAATACTTCCAGCTGGCGTTTGATATTTAACAGGTGTTGAAATGGCGTAACCATTATCTTCAATCATAAATAAAACTGGAAAATTATTGGTTGAAGCAGTAGTTAGTGCCTCCCAAAGTTCACCTTGAGAAGTTGTTCCATCTCCACAAGAAGCATAAACAATTTCATCATCATGGTAGTCAAAACTTGAAACATCAATTCCCTGCTTTTCTAAATTTTTATAAAAATGAGCAGCTTCAGCAAGGCCACAAGCTTGAAGAAATTGAGTTCCAGTACAAGAACTCTTGTTAAGAATATTTAATTTTTTACTTCCCCAGTGAGCGGGCATTTGCCTTCCGTGACTAGCAGTATCGCCTACGTTACCATTTGCTTGGCATAACATTTCTTTTGCTGTCACACCTAAGCCTAAGCATAAAGCACGATCTCTATAGTAAGGTACAAACCAGTCATAACTTGGACGTAATGCTTTAGCAGCAGCTGTTAAAATTCCTTCATGGCCTGCGCCTGAAATTTGAAAAAAAGCTTTTGTTTGTTTTTTCATCGCAATTTCTGCGTCGTCGACTTTTCGCGAAGTATAGATATTTTTAAGCATCCAAACCATGTCTTCTTTATTCAAACTATAACGTTGGGCTATTTCTAATTTTTTAGATATTTCATCTTTTTCAATTGATTGAGTTTGCATACTATCTCCTTAAGTAGAAAACCTACTTGTTCTCTTTATTCATTTTGTAGATAATATTTATTGCACTTTTAGTGCTTTTTGAAAAGATTGTGAGATAAAAATTAATTATTTTAACTTGTTGCGTAAAGAATAAATCAACTAGAAACCTGTTGAAATTGCGAGCATATAACGTCTATCCTGTTGACCACGATAAGCATTTGATGTTGTATCCACAGCGTAACTAGTCAGATCAAATTCAAGCTTCTTACTCTTGATCCCAATTCCGCCAGAGCCAAATCCGTCACCATAGCCACCTCTTATAAAGAAACGGCGTCCAAAATCCATTTCAAAACCAAGTTGCAGCCTTCTTCGATCACTAACGTCTCCATATTTTTTTAATGCGTCTTTATAATTAAGCTCAAGATGAAATCGAAGTGTATTTCCCATTTGTGGTGTTATTGCAATTCCTAAATCAAGTGATTGTTTTATTGGATCAGCATTTGTTGTTCCATTTATAACAAACTTATTTCCAAGAGAGTTATTCATTTTCATGGCTATCGTTGGAAGGCCTGCAAATGGTAAAGTGAATTTCATCCCTGAAATGACTTGTAAAGATTGACCTGCTTGTTGATCTGCTTGAGCTAAGTTTAAAGCAACAGCTGGATCTGCCGAACCAACTTTTTGTGTTCGAAATAAATATAAAGTTGTTACTCCAAATTTTAACAATCCTCCCATTAAAGATAAATTTAGAGATAGGTATGGCCCATGATCAAATCGAGTAGCATATTCAAATTGATCGCCTACAGCAGTTCCAACGGTTCCTCTTAAGTGTGAAGATAATAAATAACCGAAAGAATAATATCTTGCTGTAAAATTTGGCATTGCTTGTATTCGAGCATTTGATATTTTGCCTTTATTATTATTAGCAAGCGCTCTAATCCCGTCGAGACTAAATCCTTTTGTTAGATTTCCAAAAGTATTAGTAATAAATCCACCTGTCCCCATTTGAGTCCAACCTTGATTTATTTCAATGGCGATATTTGAAAGATGTAAATGTGGCTTTCTTACTGAACCAAGTCCCGCGGGATTATACATAGCTGACATAGCATCATCCGCTAACGCAATATAAGCATTACCAAGAGCTAGAGCCCTTGCGGAAGTTATAAATTCAGGAAAGACGCCATCACTAAAGCTAATAGCAGCAAAAGATTTATGAGACCCTAGTATAAATATAAGTGATAATATTAAATTTTTCACTTTTGTATTGTATCAAATCTAGAGCAAAGTTTTTATATGGGGCAAAAATAGCAATAACCAAGTAATCAGGTTAGTTAACTACCTTAATATTCAGCTCTTCGGCGTCCAGGGAACCTATGTCTAACCTGTCCTAGAAATTTTCCTTTAATATGTTTAATTGAATCAATTCTTTTTTCAGCTAAAAAATCAGTTGCTTGATATACAGGAATATTTTTTTCTTCTGAAATTTTAAAAATTTCCATCGTTGTATCGTAAATTGTATCAACCATTCTAATTGCTTTTGCGTCTGACCAACCTTCAAACTCAATACTAACATTCATTAAACCACCAGCATTTACTAAATAATCGGGAGCATAAAGAACATTTTTTTTCATTAATATGTCACCATGTCTTGGTTCTGCTAATTGATTGTTTGCCGATCCCGCAACAATTTTACATTTAAGTCTATCAATTGTTTTATCATTTACAGTGGCTCCAAGAGCACAGGGAGCATAAATGTCACAATTAACATCATAAATATCATCAAGCCCTACAAATTCAGCATTAGGAACAGCCTCTTTGAATTTTGAAATATTTTTTTCATTGAAATCAGTAAAAACTATTTGCGCACCTTCATTAGCTAACAATTTTCCTAAGTGAGAACCAACAGCTCCAACACCTTGAAGAGCAATAACTTTTCCTTTAACACTTTTGTTTCCAAAAACTTTCATACAACTTGCTTCAATTCCACGAAGAACTCCGCGAGCAGTATATGGAGAAGGGTTTCCTGAACCACCATGAGTTTCAGCAACTCCGGTTACAAAAGAAGTTTCTGTAAAAATATGTTCGATGTCTTCAACATTAATATTAACATCTTCGGCAGTAATATAACGGCCATTTAAAGATTCTAAAAATCGCCCATATGATCTAAACAACGCTTCTGATTTATCTTTTTCTGGATCACCAATAATAACTGCTTTTCCACCGCCAAGGTTTAACCCAGAAACGGCTGCCTTATAAGTCATACCTCTTGAAAGTCTAAGTGCATCAGTGACAGCTTCATCCATAGAAGCATATGGCCACATACGAGTCCCACCAAGAGCTGGTCCAAGAGTAGTATCATGGATAGCTACGATTGCTTTTAAGTTACAAGTTGGATCGGAAAAAAAGACAACTTCTTCGTGACCTTGATCGTAAAGTGTTTCGAAATTAACCATATATACTCCTCTAAATTATTGATTCTTGGAAAGAGAGAATAGTTAAAACTTAACAAAAGCGGTATGCTCAACGTGTTATTTTTAATGTATAAATACCTGATATTTCGATATTGCAACGTGCTGCATAGGAAAAAAACAACTAAATATATAATATTTTCAATTAGCATTTTAACATTATTTAAAAATGATAAAAATGCTGAATCATTTTAAAAGGAGAAAAGAAATGAAGAAAATTACATTAATGATTCTTATGATTTTAAGTCTTGCAACTACAGCAGCTTTAATCCCCCAAGAAAATTTATTAAAAGCAGCAAATTTTATTCAAAAACTAGCTGCCGATGATGGCCAACAAGTGATAGTAAAAATTACTGATGGTGAATTAGATAAAAATGGGCAAGTTCAAAAATTAAATATCAAAGTTAATAATGGTGAAGATAACGATTTAGAAAACTTAGATATTTCAGCAGGATTTGAAATAAAAGATGAGAAAATTAAAGTAACACTGGGCCTCTCTGGCGAACACCAAGACCTAAAACAAAAAATGATGGTTCAACAAGTACTTATGATGGCCAACATGGTTATTATGAAAATTAATAATCAAGGTGACTACAAAGCAGACTTAAATGTTACAAACGAATCTGGAATTGTTTTGGCTGACTTATCTTTAAAACCTGTTTCTGATGAAGCTGTTTCTCTTAGCTCTTTAAATCTTTCTGTTTTAGTTGATACTAATAAAGGTTCATTAAAAGTTGAAATTGATGGTTTATTTAATCCAAAATCTGATTTAGTAAATAAAGCAAAACAAGCTTTTACAAAAGTATTAAATAGATTAATGAAAGAAGAAATGCCTACTTCTGAAGAACAAGAAGAGCTTTCAACTGTTATGCAAGAAATTGCAGACTCTTTACAATTAAGTATATAAGAAATAATTAACTTTATATCCTCTAGAATATTTTCTGGAGGATTTATTTTTAGGAAATCTCATGAAAAACAAAAATATTTTAACACTACTAATATCATCTTTAATTTCTTTATCAGTTTTTGCGACAATTGATTATGATGATAAAATCACAATTGTTTATTCAGGAACGGAAGAACTTTCAATTAAAACGCTTCCATTTATTGGCTGTGCTGGTATTGGAATATATTGTAACGTAACGATGTTCACCTATGATTACAAGATACCTTCAACAGGTTGTGGACAAAAAACAGTTCAAAATATTTCAGTCAATGCTTTAAGATGCGCTAAATTTGATGCAACTTTTGATCAAAATGAATTAGAAGTTATTGCTGGAAAAATTGATCTTACGCCTTGTAAAAAATCATTAGAGTATTACTCTGAAGAAGATGGAACAGTAACAGCTAATACGATAAAAAAACAATTTGCTCCTCTTGTAAAAAAAGCATTTGATAAAAACTTTCCCAAAGCTAAGACTTTAAGTATTACTTTTGAAGGTGTTGAATTAAACTAAATTTTTTAAATCAAAGCTCTTATTAAAAAAGGGCTTTGTTTATTTTTTCACTTCTACTGATTCAGGAACAATCGCTCCGTAAACTAAATCGTCATACTCACCACTAATACAGATTTTTTGTCCTTCTTTTAAGCCATTAAATCTTTTATCTTTGGTCTTAATAATATCTGCCTCAAAAGTTTCGTAATTGACACTTTCTAAACTTTTTACAAATACAAGATTTTGAGCTTTTGTTTCTCCGGCAATATAAAGAGAATATCCACCGTGGTCTGAAAAGTCTGAACCTATTTTAAGTTCACCACATAAGCTATCTGTTTGAACAATTGCCCCATAAGTTGAAAAATTTAGTAGTAATGTTAAAAATATTAGTTTTTTCACAGTCAAAACTCCTTAGATTTATATAGAGTATACAATATTCCAAGTTTCACTAAATAATTTTTGTAAACATTACATAGCCTTCAGGGGTCTATATCATTTTTACAATGTAGGTGCTTTATTTTACGTATATGTTAAGTAGTATTTATTGTTAACTTAGAAGTTAGGAGTTTTAATATGAAAAATTTGGTATTCGCGGTCTTAGTTACAGGAATTTTTAATGTACACGCTAAACCAATTCCGCCAAACGATGTCGTTTATAATCAAGACGATCGAATCCCGGCAAAAGATGTAAATATAAATATTGAACAAATACAAAGTCTTTCAAGCGGTATTGCTGCTTTGGTTTTAACTGATGAGGTCACTTTTCATGGAGATAAAGCATCTATATATACTCTTGATGAGAAAGAAACAAATGATATCTGTACAGAAGAGAAGTATTCATCCTTTCCGGCGATGTCTATGTGTACGGCATTCTTAATTAGCGATAAATTACTTGTAACAGCAGGCCATTGTATTACCAATGATAATTGTATTGATAAAGACTTTAGTTTTGTATTTAATTATAACCATCAATCAGTTCAAAATGAAGCATTAGAATTTAATTCTTCCGACATTTATACTTGTAAGAAAGTTGTTGCGAGAAAAAAAGATGACAAAAACCACCTCGATTACGCTATCGTTGAATTAGACAAAAAAGTAAAAAATAGAACTATATTAAAATTTGCAAAAACTAATCCTAAGCTTGATGATTCAATATTTATGTTAGGCCACCCATATGGACTTCCTTTAATTTATACAGATAATGCTCAAATTCACCGTACTGAAGAAAATCGTTTTATTACAAACCTAGATGCTTTCGGAGGAAACTCTGGTTCCCCTGTTTTAAATCAAAATGGAAATGTAATTGGTGTTTTAATAGAAGGAAGCCAAGACTTTATCTGGGATAAGCAAAACAGATGTAATCATGTTCATTACTGCAATGGTATTGATCCAAATAATAAATGTGAAGGTGAAGGCGTTTTGAAAAAAGATATTATTATAAAAGCACTGAAAGAAGCAAATAAAACTATTTAAAGAAAAGAATAAAGTCTTTATCTTCAAAAGCTTTAGTCCAATTTGTTTTAAGATAATTAATTAGTGGCCATTTTTCTTTGCGAAGAATTACTGTTGTGAAATTATATTTATTTAAAAATCTTGCACATGTCGAAGTACAATTTAAGATTTTAATATATTCATCGTAAATACTTTGATTGTATATAATATTTCTTGTATCAATATAAATTGGATTAGTTTGTTTTAATGTTAAATAACTTCCAACTTCCCATTGATTAAATATTTTTTGTCTTATTGTTTTTTTTAAAATTACTTTTGTGGCCATGATTGGACTATCAGTTCCAAAACCAAAATTATTTTTTTTATTTAAATGAATCCAAGGAGAAATATAAATTATTGAGAAACTTAAAGATATAATAATGAATAAATTCAATTTTTTATTTACAAAAAATTTATTGTCACTTTTATACCATAAATCGTACTTAGTTAATAAATATGGGGCAATTAGAAATAACCAAATTGCGTTGCGAATATTTCCTAATCCCAAGAAGAGGAGAGGAAACAAGGGCGAATAAATAAGTTTTTTTATTTTTTTCAATTGGTAAAAACGATAAATTATAAAAAGAAAAATTAAGAGTAGGAGAATACTCGTTTGAGGGTAGGCAAATTTAAAAACATTTGACCATTCGAGAATATTTCTATTTTTTGAAGTTGTAATTGTTTGATAAACATAATGTAGGATATTTTCACCTTCTGGTGTAAACCAAATACTTAAGAAAAATATTGTGCCAATTTTAAACGAGTTTAAAATTTCCTTCTTTTTATATACAGAAATTAAAAACTTATAAAGTATGATAGGAAGAATAATAAAAAATGATGAGTGTAAGTTGTTCCATAAAATAAAAAGTGAAAAAAGCAGAATGACTTCTTTTAATTTCAATGAACTTTTTTCAAAAAATGGGAATATATAAATAGCCAAAAGTACTGCAAAACAAGCAGGACGATCTAAAAATAACGTAATCCCTATTGTAGAGAGAGATAAGATTACGAAGTTTTTCTCATTCCATTGGAAATTGTTTTTTTGCGAACCTTTGTAAATCAAAAAAATTGCTGCAAATATCCAAAGCCTAAGAAAGATAGCAACACCTTGAAAATCAAATAATTTGTAAATGGCACCAAAGATAATATTTGAAAATCTGGCAGGATAAATAAACTCAAGATTGGGATGTAGACTGTATAAATCAACTCGAGAAATACTTAAAGTATTAAGAATATGTAGACCATCAGAAATCCAAACTGCAAGATCATTTGTTCCTATGGGAATAATTAACAACCGAAAACAAGTCAAAATAAAAAATAATGTGATATAAAAATTTTTTGAATTCATTCTTTCCTTAAGGTGCCACGTTCCTGCGCGGAGCATAATCTTAAGATATTAACATTTATAGCCAGAAATCGACAAGTATCCATTATAGCAATTATTAAAAGTTGAATTTTTTATTGAACTTTATGTGATTTAGCGAAATGAAGGCCTGATATAAAATCCTTGCTCCATCGTTCCATTAAATATTCTTTGCTTTGATGACAATAAAAACCAACATGGCCCCCTGTCTTTTCAAGTTTTAAAGTAATATTTTTATTTTGAAGATCTGTCGCTGTTGGATAGCAACTCTTAGATAAAAAAGGATCATCAAGACTACTTATAATCAGTGTAGGCTTATCAATTTTATCTAAATAAAACTTCGAACTACTTTTTTGATAATAATCTGAATCGTTTTTAAAATTGTGAATTTTAGAAGTGATCTTCTTATTAAAGTCGACGAGTGATTTTATATTAACAACATCATTTTTTATTCGGTCTTTATTTTTCCCATTATACAAAGTTAAAATTTTTTGTTTCATAGACTTTAAAAATAAGTTTGCATAAAAACGATTTCTTCGTTTATCAAGTTGGATAGTAGATCCTTCAAGGTCACAAGGAGGTGAAATACTAACGCCTCCTTTAACTTGTTCTTTATTTTTGCAAATCTCATCAGATAAATAGCGAAGAGTAATATTTCCTCCTAAGCTAAAGGCAATTAGGTAAATATTTTTATATTTTCTTGTTGCTATACAAAAATCGACAACATTATCTAGGTCTTCTATAACTCCGCCATGATAAAGAGATTTAACTTTCTGTTTTCTATTTCCACAACATCTTAAATTCCATAATGAAACATCAAAATCAGCATCTTTAAAAGTATTAAGCATTCCTTGCATATAATGTTGTTTAATATTGCCTTCTAATCCATGAGTTAAAATAATTAAATTTTCTGAATGATTAATATGACTATATAAATCTAAGTTTCCGTCAGAAGATTTTACTTCTTCAAATTTAGGATCAACTTTTTTAAATTTTCTTATAAATGATGGTGATAATGTTTGAACATCGGGATTATTAAAAATTTTATTTTTTATTATACCAATCATTATTTATTCCTATTGATTAAGTTTTATTAATTCTATTTATGCTTTAAGTTGTTTTTCCATTTTGGGTGATTGAAATGTAATCTGTGATCACAACTATTTGAAACCACCGATTCGTTAAAATTAATTTGTCCTATACTGATCCAGTTTTTAACACCTTTTGTAGCAGTAGAAGCAACAAGTATTTCAAACTTTAAGTCATTTTTATAGTTAGACACATTAAGCTCATTTCTAAAATCTGCTTCATTAACAGTCTGTCCTTTCACGGCTCTAATATTAATCCACTTTGGAGTAATAATATTTTTTGATGACTCTCCAAGTTCTGATATTTGATAAACTTGTCTAATTCCTGGGTTTGAATCGGCTTTACCAAAAGTTGAAGCTAATTTTAAAGCGTATAAAAGATGAGAAAAAAATGATGGATTTTTTGATACTGCCGGTTCATTTATAAGCTCAACATCTGTGTAATGCTTTGCTTTTGTTCCACCTAAGTCATCTGCTACAAAAAAGTTTCCTGTCTTTAATTTGTTTTCATGAAACTTATCTGTTGTTGGATATAGTTTTCCAGCCATTCCAAAACCTCTATAATCTCCTGCTTTTGTATTAGACATAGCGGTTGATGCTCTTGCAATAATTTTGGCAACACTTCCATTTTTGAAGTAACCACTATAAGGATTCTCTTTTGAAATTTTCCATGTTCCTAAAAGACAAACTCCATTTGGATGAGCCAGTTTTCTAAATTGTGGTAATAAATCAGAACCGTCAGCCAAAGTTCTTTTTGCTGAATTTTTAATTTTGCTTTTAATCCATCCACCGAGACTGACAAGTGAAATTTTATTTTTTGGTAGTTGGTATTCATCAGAACTTACTTGCTCCCAGACGCTACTTACTCGACTTCCCTCGTATAGTGGCTTGTTAGAACTAGCTTGAACTGTAATTGTCGCAGTTATTGCGAATAGTAATGTTAATAAAAATAATAGTGTTTTCATTTAATCCCCTTGTTGAATACTTTTTAACTCGTATTGGGGCTTGGTTTTTGACATTTTGTGCGAAATACTCAGTTTACTTATGATTTCGGGACTTTAAAGTTTAAAGTGCCACGTTCCTGCGCGGAGCGACGTACTTAGACAGCCAGTTTTTCTGCTGATCTTTTAATTTGTTTGTAATTTTTTATTTCATTTTCAAGGCCATTTGGATACAGAAGAGAAATTGGATCAACACCAAAAAATATTGCTATTTTGGTGGCTACATCAATACCAACTTTCCTACGACCATTTTCAATAGAGCTTAAATTAGCTTGAGAAAAATCTAAAGCTTCGCAGAGTTGATTTTGAGAAATTTTGTAATTTAATCTAAGGGCTCTTATTACCTCAGAAGTTGTTATTTTCTTTTTAGGAAGAATATCAATTAAATTTTTCATTATTACTCCTATTTATAATCATGGTTGTTCGTAATTCTTAAAACTTCAACAATAATTTTATTATTTATAATCTTGTATATAATTCTTCCTGAATAACTAAAGCTAGAACTCCTACAATTTTTCCATTTTGTTTCTCTAATGAGTTCATGATCATTCCAAAATTTTGAATCTAGCAGCCTTGATGGGCCATATTTTTCAACTAACATAATCCATTGTTTAATAACCAGAAAATCATCATTTGATAAAGTTCTCTTTTTTATCATTTTTTTAATTTCTTGTTCAGCTTTTGTATTAACAACAACTTTCCATGTCATGGTGATATTTTAACACAAAATGGCGCGTATTTCAAGTAAGATATATATCAAGAAAGATATCCCTCTTAAGTGCCACGTTCCTGCGCGGATTGACTTAACAATTGGGTATTTGGCAGAGACAAATTTGGAATATATTTTGAATCCCTTTGTGGCTTTATTGAAAATAAAGAAGAATGAAAACCTCTTTTAATAGTATTAATATCTTTATTTAAAAACCTTTCATTTAACCACTTTAGATTATCGCACCTTTTAAAATTTAATAAGGAATCAATATTCTGAATGAATTTTTTTTCATTTAATATGTAATAAAGTGTTGAATAAGGATAATCCTCAACTCGTTTTACAATATTTGCTCTAACAGGATTTTGATATACATAACGATAAACATTAAGGAGGTATCTTTGCTCATTAATAATTGTCCATTTATAACGGCCACCAAATTTCTTGTTTATACATCCCGTCTTTCTTTTTAAAAAGTCAGAAAACTTTTTATTAAAACACTGCATATAGGAATCAATGTTTGACTCTGGTGTTGAAATAAGTAAGTGATAGTGATTATTCATTAATACATAGGCATGAAGATTCACGTTATAAAAACGAGAAGCATACTTAAAGCACGCGATAGAAATTTGCCATGATTCTTCAAGTGGTAAACCAAACCAATCCTTATTATTTGATCTGGTTGTAATGTGATAAGGGTATTTGTTAGTTCGAATTAATTTTTTACGTGGCATTTAATCTAGATACTACAAAAGAAATATTTTCGATATTTTAGATTAAAAGAAGTAAATTTTTTTCAGATTTGAAATGATTATAAAACAAGAGACTCTCCGCGCAGGAACGTGGCACTCAAAAAAAAGCCCCTCTTAAAAAGAAGGGCTTTATGATTCACCACGCAGGAACGTGGCACTTTTTAGAAATTATAAGTTAAAGAAACATCACCAAGAAGTATTGATGTTGTTAATGTACCAGTTCCAACACCTTGTAAAGAACCGTCAATTACAACTTGACCAAATTTTAAAGTTGCACCTGCGCCAATACCTGTTGTTTGACCATTTTTAAATTTACCGTTTTTAGCTGCAGCCATACCTTTGTATTCACCATCACCAAAAACACTTGAACTTACAGATCCTCTTAGTGTTAACCAAGAAGCAGCGTCAGCTTCAAAACCAGCAGTTAAAGGAACAGAAAGTGCTCCAAGCTCTGCTTTTGTAGTTGCGTTATCAAGAGAAACACTAGTTGAACGAACTTTAATGTCAGTGAACCAACGTCCTTTTTCACCCATGTCCCAAACTTTAGCAGCACCAACAGTAATTACAGTACTTTTTCCTGTTGTTGTAAGAACACCAGTATTAGTATATTTAAAACCTGATTTGTCATATTCACCAAAAACATTCATTCCCATAATTTTGTAATTAGCACCAATCCTAAGACCAAGATCAGCTTCCCATTTAGAAGTTTTACCTGTTGTAAGTGCACCTTCTGATTTGTCAGAAAGATCAGCATTAACATAAGCATCTAAACTTCCCATTATTACACCAAAACTTACACCAAGAGCATTTTGTTTTAAGCCAGCACTTCCAACATCATATTTATCAGTTGAAATATTTACTCTAGCTCCCCACTGAAGACCAGCATCTCCACCAATAAAAACATCTGCACTATTTCCTGTATTTAAAAAACCTGTTGCTGCAGCTCTTGTAATACCTGTAGCAAATGTACTTTGATTTGAAAGAAGAGCGTAAGCTACAGTATCAGCATTTGTTGCTGCTGTATTATTTCTTAGTGAATTATTATTATCTCTGTCTCCGCCAAGATATACTCCATAAGAAAAACTTCCAACTTGTCTAAAGAATCCACCCTCAGCACTTGGAGTTGCATTTGAAGTTGGCGCGGCACCACCGTTTCTTGCTGTCCCAGTTTCAACAGTCACATAATTAGTCATTTCATTTAACCCTGCTGGATTAGAAAAGATGTAACGTGAATCATCTTGCATGTAGAAAGATCCATTTGTACTTTGACCTAAAGCGGCCATTCTTGCTTTTGAAGCGAAAGCTCCAGTTGATAAAAGTGCTAACGTTGTAGCTGCGATAATCTGCTTTTTCATCTATCCTCCTTGAATAGTTAATTTATAAGAATTTTAGAGACATCCCTGTCTTTTCTTAATTAAAATTACTTTATACTTATTGTCATAAGCATTACTTATAATGTCAAATTGATCAAACCGTTAAATTTTGAATACTTAGGTAGCCTCTTGTGAAATTTGAGACTTTTGAAAGGGTATTATTTTGCAAAAATGAATTTTCACCAACAAATTGAAGGTTAGCTGGCATCTTATCAATTTCGATATTATCGTCAATATTTAGAGATGCTGATTCTTCTTCATACTTAACTTTGCTTTCTAAAATATTTTCTGAAAACTTAGAGAAAGCTTTATCTAATTGGCGTTTGAAAAGTCGAATTCTTTTTTCAACATCTTCTTTTGTAAGTGTTTCTTCACCTTGATAATGAACAAATAAAACTTCAGTTTCACTTAAAAACTCTCCAATAAAATGTCCCCAGTCGTGCGTGTAACTAAGAGGTATAAAAAGTGTTTTGCCTGAGTAGGCTTCACTTTTTTCTTTAAGAGTAAGCTTTACACTAAGTCTTGTAGGGCCTTTGGTTAGTTCACAAAAACTCATAAATTCATCAGTTAGAGTTTCTTTATTAGAAAGCTTATTTAAAAAAGCATAAGGAGAATGTCCCCATATTAAATTTTTACACGAAAGTATCTGATGATTTGTTAATTCAATTTTATAAAAATCCTGATTAATTAAATCACTTGGTTCTTGGGAAATAATTTTTTCAACAGGTACATCAATAAATTTTACTTGAGGATAAGTGTTTAATAAATCCTGCCATGTGTGAGTAAAAATTTCATCAGTAACTTCAAGTGCTGCTTGAGTGAAAAATGGTTCAGAGCTAATTAGTTTTTCTGATTTTGTTCTTTTTTTGAATGAATGAAATTTTAAATCTTTGAAAAAGACTGAGTCTTCTTTTTCCTTTGTATTAAGCTCAATATCTTGAACTAATTTTATATTTTCATCACCACGGACAGTTGTTAAGTCATCGTTAAAAAGGTCACTGGACTCTTCTCTTATAACAATTAACTTTAATTCGGGGTTAGCACTTAATAATTTATAGGCTGAATTTATACTGTATCTATCGTGACCTACTAATATATTTTCAATGTAATCAATTTTAACTTCTACTTTTTCAACTTTTCTAAATTGAGTTAATCCAAAATTACCCATGCTTTAGTCTCCTACGTCTTCATGACAATTATAAAGCTATATCTGTGTGTGATTAATATCATTTAATCTATAGTAAAATTGTAAGGGATAATTTTGCACTTTGTTAAGTGTTTTTTTTTATTTTTATTAAAACTTGAAAGATCGAATCAATGGGACTAACAGGAATTACTCCTTCTATTCCATCAAATAAAATATTTTTATGTTTATAACTTAATAATTTTTGTGAAAAAGTAGAATACTTATCATCATTTTTAAAAATTTCTAATTGTATATTATTAAAATCACATTTTTTAACATTTAGTTTTTTCATAATGCCTAAAAGAAACACAGTCATTGTTTTTCTAAAATTTATTTCTGAAATATCTTTTACTTTTATCTTATTACTTTTATCTAAATATTCAAATCCATCAATTTGAAATGTTTCACCTTCTTTTATTGGCAATGTTTTTAATTTTTCAAGATAAGACTGATCTAAGTTTTGATACTTCTGTGATATCTCATTTGAAACTTGAGAACCTCTATATATCCCTTTGTTAATAGTATTTTGATACGAATTAAGTAGTATTAATTTGCCATTTCTTTTAGTAAAAATGCGTCCAAACTCACTTTGAATATTGTAATAAGGCATTTGTAAAAGTTTTGATTTTCGTAAAAGGTATTTTGCCTTCTTTAGCTCTTTTGGAAGTTTACAAGATCCATTTCCTGAAAATGAAAAAGCACTTTTACAAAAAGACATTTCACTTAATTTTTCAAGCTGACTAAACTCAGTTATTGTTTGGTAGTTTTCATTATTTAATTTTAAAACAGTTTCTTTATCGTTTAAAAACTTTTTTCTTTCTAAGTCTTCAAGATTTCCCCACCAATAAGTTGATTTAACTGAATTATTTTTCCAATTTAATTTATGTCCGCAAATTTCTTCAAGATAATTTATATAATCATCACAAAAAATATTGTCCGTTATTAATACTTTATTTTGGGAGTCCTTACTTATAAAAAAAAGATAATCGAGATTTTTTCTTATTTCTGGTTTTGATTTACCTTGAAGTTGATATTCGTAATCGAAATTGACTTTAATATTCTCTTCTATATTAGAACTTACTTTTTCCATTGCTTTCTTGAAGTAATTTTATAGTCGTCATTATAATCTCTTATAAAGTTAATAAAATCTTGATCGAGTTTTGCTCTTTGTCTTGGTTCCTCACAAAAAGAAATCCCTTTGGCACGGCTTGGAGTTACTAGCTCTGGAAGAAGTTCTAAGTAAACCTCACGCATAGGTCTTGTATTCCACTTATTAAGCCAAAAATAGCCAAGTCCTACATGGGAAATTTCATCATTTAAGACGGTTTTCATAATATTGGCTGTTTCTTTTCTTTCTATTTTATTAAATAAATGATGAAAATGTTGAGCGAAATCTAAATTAGCTTGTTCAAAAGTAAGAGAAACAAGAGCGAAGTATTCTTCTATACTTGAAGTTTGTTTAAAAAGCTTCCAGAAAAAATCATTATTAGGGTGATCTCCAAACTCTACTCCAAGTTGATTAAATTTTGCTTGATACAATTTAAAATGTTTTTGTTCTTCGGCAATAGTATTTAAAATCTGCTGTTTTATTTTTAACTCTTCCGCTTCATTTTGATTTTTAAAATCAAGCATTAAAGCAGCGGCCATTATTTCAATAGCTAAAAGTTCGTGATTGGCAAAAAAGTGAAGAGCTTTTGCTGTGCCTTCATCTTTTTCTAAATAATGTATTTTGGGAAACTTATTTTTTTTATTACTAAAATCGTATTTTAAATCTCTTAAAGGCCTATCGACTGAAAAAGAATTTCCTTCAAGAGAGCTTATGATACTAGGGTTAATTAATTTATCTTCTAATTTTCCACTTGAAAGAATTGTTCTGGAAAATTGTTCAAGATTCATGGCACATAACTAACTCTACCGGCCCTTGGTGTATTTTTTGCCACGATTTTCAGTTTTCTTTTTACTAAAACTTGAAGATCCGCCACCGCGGTGGTGTTTCTTTTTACCACTTCCGCTTGTGCTATTACCTCTTCTTTCTTTATCATAAGGTTTCTTTTTACCGGCATAACCACCGGGACGAGTAAACCTTCTTTTCTTAAAACAGTCTTCACAGATAGCATACTCTGATTTCTCTGCTAATTTACATCCACAACTTCTACAAGTTGGAACAATTTTTTCTGAAAGAAGTTCGTTTAACTTATCTACAGCGTGAGATTTATTGTGAATTAAATCATTTTCATTAAAATCAAAGTTCTTTCCAGAGAAATGTCTAGAAAGCCATTGATACAGTTCCATACATTTAATTGAAGTTTCGAGATAATCAATATCATGAGATTTTGGATCAATTTCTTGAAAAGCAATAGGTCTCGAGTTTACGTAGTTATTTACGATCCAAATAAAGTATTGAACGTGATCCATTAAACCTAAATTAACAGGTGCACAGGCAAAACCAAAAATCTCAGCATCAGTTAAATAAACGCGAGCATCAGCTTCTTCCACCATTTCTGAAACTTCAATCATTTCTTTTAGTTCTACACATTTAAAAGGTTCTTGAAATTCCATAGTATTAAAGAGTCTTAAGAATTCAGAAAGTTTTAAACTCGGCAGTTTATTGTCAATTAAAGCGCTATTAACTTGATTAAAAATATCTAAGTCAGCCCCAACCATTGTATTTGTTTTTTGAACCAGTTCGCATGAAAGAGACTCTGAAATAATCTCCATTCCACTTTCAACACGTTCTAAGCAAGTAACATATCCTGTAGGAAAACGCTGATAACGACCAGCTCGACCAGCAATTTGTTTAATTTCACTATCAGTAATAACGTGCTCTTGCCCGTCAATATATTTTGATAAAGTAGAAAAAACGATTCTTTTGATTGGAAGGTTCATACCCATAGCAATCGCATCAGTACTAACCATAATATCGGTTTCTTCATTATCAAATTTTCTAGCTTGCTCTCGTCTTACTTCTGGAGAAAGTCGGCCGTAAACAATAGAAACTTTATAGCCTAGTTTTTCTAAATCTCTTTTATAACGAAGAGCATTTCGTCTTGAAAAAACAATTAAGGCATCAGATTTTTGCATTTCAGTTAAAAGAATTGGTCGACTTTCAACATTAAGCTCAGTCATTCTTTCATAGTTTTTAACTTCTAAAGTATCACCACATAAGTCGACAACATTTTGAACTAATTCTAAAACACTACCGTCACCACAAATATGAATTTCATCGGCGAACATATTAACAAGAGCTCTTGTCCATGCCCAGCCTCTTTGTCTGTCTGTAATCATTTGAATTTCATCAATTACACAACAATCAAAATGATCACTTAGTTTTGCCATTTCTATAGTTGAAGAATAGTGAGTCGCCCCATCTCGTTCAACAACTTCTTCTCCTGTTAAAAGAGTAGTAATGACACCTTTTCCATTCATAGTATCAGAAAGTTCACCTGCTAGAAGCCTAAGAGGAGCAAGGTAGCAACCTGTCTTAGCTTTACAGAGAGCTTGAATGGCATGATAAGTTTTACCCGAATTAGTCGGCCCCAGATGATAAATAATTTTTCTATTAATGCTTCTTGAAAGACTGTGCGCCCAGAAATTTCCAATATAGTCTTTTAGAATTGTTCCAGAGATATCATGTCTTTTTAAGATTAAAAGTGAATTTAAAAGTTTAGTAAATTCTCTTTCAATAGTTCTTTCCGTTTTCCAAACTTTAAGTTCAAGTTGATCAAAAAATTTGTCATACATATCACTTGTTATAAGTTCACTATCTAATTTTCTTTCTTCTAAAATAGATTTAAGATAATTAGTTACATTTAAGATTCGTTTTTGAGCTAGCTCTGATTTTCCATAAAACTTGCTAAAAATAATACTTTTTAAATTTGAGTCGAGTCGCTTAACTGATGCTTTTTTTAATTGATATTTAAATTTTGTAAGTAGTTTTTCTAATTCTTTTTGAAGTAAGTAGAATTGATTAGCGACATCATCATTTCCAATTTCTTTGTCCATATACTCTGTAATTAAAGTAAATTTATCTTCAATAATTTTTTTTGATTCAGAAAAGATTCCATCTCTAAGCTTTGTTCTAAACTCCGATTTACATTGAATACAACTACAATCGAGTTCTGACAGATTTAAATTTACATTAAACTCTTCGCGAATAAACTCTGAAGTTTTATCATGCTTATCTTCAACACTTTGTATCCAGTTTGAAAAATGAGTAGTAGATGCTTTCCAGTTATTTTCATTCGTTGAAAATTCAACATGTTTAAGTTTTGGTAGTAAAAATTCATCAAGAAATAAGGCTTCAATAATAAATTGTTCTTTGAACATAATATTTATTGGAAGCTTAAGTTTTTCATATATTTCTAAAAAGCCTGGGTTCTTTTTAAGCTGAGCCGCTAGCTTTTTATAAATATTACTTAATTCTGGAATTAAAAAGAGTATATCTTTCTCAGATCTGACAGAAGAACCAGCTTGGTCTTCATCTTCCTCGATATGGTTTGCTTTTAGAAAAGCAGACCTCTCTTGAATAATTGCTTGTTGAATAAATTGAAAATCGGGTTCTTTTATTTTTGTAGTCATTTAAAAGTATTCTACCCAATGTTTAACATCAGGTAAAACACTTCTAAGATTTATTTTTAGTTTTTGTCTATTTATCAAGTTCTGTTACAAAAGCAAGTCCAAGTCTGGCAAACTTTTGAGCATGATCAGTATTATTTCTTGATTGTGATAAAGTATCATTTGCAGTGTGAATCTTATGATTCATTTCTTTCATTGTTGCCTCAAAAGGCATGCTTGAAGGGTATCCAGCAGCTGTCCAAGAAGCATGATCAGAACAAGCATAACCACATTTATCATATCCCCAAGAAACACTTGGTAAATATTCGTCAATTAGTCTCCCAAGAAATTCATTTTGAGACTTATTAGTGAAATCACTCATCATAACAATATCAAGTTTTGAACCGTTATAGTTAGTCATATCAAATTGAACAACACCAACAACATTTTCACCTTTTGCTTTATAAGTATTTGCGATGTCTTTTGAACCAAGTAACCCTACTTCTTCAGCAGCATATCCCATAAATTTAATTGTTTTATTTGGCACATAGTTATTATCAACTAAAACTCTAATAATTTCTGTAATAGTAGCTATCCCGGAAGCGTTATCGTCGGCACCTGGTGCTCTTGCTTCTTTTCGTCCCCAGTAACCTGAAATTGAATCAGCATGGCCACCAATAACAATTGTATCAGTTGATTTTCCTTTTAATGTTAATATTAGTGAAGGTTGCCCCCATCTAGCGTGATTAAAATACTCAACACTAGCATCAGTTCTATGAGCTACTAAACTTTCCCATTTAGACTTTAACCATGCCTGAGAATCAATGCCATGCTGACTTTGATAGTACCGATTTTTAAAGCTAGCAAGTTTTTCAATTGTCGCTAAAATATTAAGTGGTTCAACTTGATTAATATAAGAATTAACTAGATCTTGCTTATTAATTGAATAATCAGCAAAAATAAAGTTCATGAAACCTTGATTATCTTCACTCATTTGAAGATCAGATTTTGCTTCGTCTAAAGAATCATATCTTTTAAAGCCTGCACATCTGTTCATTTCTTCATGCATCATGTGATGAATAGACCGTAAATCGCCATCAGTGATTTTAACTAGAGAAACACCATCTTTTTCAGCTAAGATATCCATACTTGGAGCTATTAAAGATTGAGATGATTTAACTACGGCGTCAGTGCCGACTGAGATGTAATAAGATTTTTCTACTGCTTCTGTTCCAAAAGCAATGAGTAATAAGAGTAATGTAATGGATAAATTTTTCATATAATACCTTCCTTGGTTTTTGAGTTTCCTACTGGTGCATATATTTTTATCGAAAAAGTACAATTAATCATCTAATATGTTCTTACACTTAAAATGAAAGGAAAATTTATGAAAAGCTGGCTAACTGAAAATTTTTCAATTAAATATCCAATAATCATGGCACCTATGTTTCTTGTCTCTAATGAAGAGATGATATGCGCCGCAACAAAAGCGGGCATAATGGGTTGTATTCCTGCACTTAACTGGCGAACAACAGAAGAATTTGAAACAGCCATGAAACATTTGAAAATGAACTGTAAAGGCCCATTTGGAATAAATCTCATTGTGAATAAGTCTAACTTGAAATTAAAAGACCAAATTGCGGTTTGTAAGAAATATCAACCTGATTTTATTATCACTTCTCTCGGAAGCCCTGAAGAAACAATCAAAGAGTGTCAAAGCGATAAGTGTAAAATTATTTGCGATGTAACTGATTCAAGCTTTGCTAAAAAAGTCGAAGACCTTGGCGCAGACGCTATTATTGCAGTTAATTCAGGAGCAGGTGGACATGCTGGCAAAATACCTCCTTCTATTTTAATTCCAAAATTAAAACAAGTAACAAAATTACCAATTATTTCCGCTGGTGGTGTGGGTGAATCAAGTGGGATGCTCTCAATGCTCGCCCTAGGAGTTGAAGGACTTTCAATTGGAACCCCTTTTATCGCGACCAGAGAATGTAACGTGAACGAAGAATATAAAGATGCCTGTATAAAATATGATTCTTCCGATATTGTAATGACAACCAAAATATCTGGAACACCATGTACAATAATTAATACTCCTTACGTTAAAAAAATAGGAACTAATCAAAATGCTATTGAAAGTTTTTTAAGTAAAAATAAGAAAATTAAAAAGTTCGCTAAGGCAATAACTTATTACAAAGGAATGAAAGCTCTTGAAAAAGCAGCTTTTGCTGGAAGTTATAAAACATTATTTTGTGCTGGGCCTTCACTAGAGTTTACAACTAAACAACAAAGTGTTGATGAAGTTGTAAACAATATTGTGAAAGATTTAGAAACTGAAAAAGAAAATCTCTTAGCGAAATTTTAAATATTTAATTGCTATTTTTTTCCCATACTAGAATCTTTAGGATGCTTTTTTTGTTTTCTACGTTCTCTTTTCATTTCATGAATAATTCTTTTTTCTTCAGACTTTGTTAGCTTAACATCCATTTCTTTAATAACTTTATAAAGTCTTATAACATTTAATCCCGCGTCTTGTAGGAAAAGAATTCCTGAAGCGTGTGAAAAGGTAACTCTTCCATATCTAGACATAAAAGGTCTAAGAGTTCTCATAATTCGATTTGCTGTGTATTTTGATTTTAGTTTATAGCTAAGCAAATTAAAGTCCATATTTGCTTTAATATTTGGAGCATGATTAAAACTTGCCTTTGTCATTGGAGTTGCTTGATAGCGAATATCTCTTTTAGAAACAATCCGATACAATTTGTCCGAAACTTTTACTCTTGTGTAACCGTTAGCGCTTAATACTATAGTTAATAAATTTGTAGCATTTTCCTTATTTAGTTTAATTCCACTTGTAGAAAATGCTTTTCCCTTTAATTTTTGATCAGATAAATATTGATTTCCAGTAAGTGTACTTTCTTTCGCAATACAATCAGATAATTCTTCACAAAGAGTATTTAATCCCTTAGAGGAAGCACTTATTGAATAAGATAAAATCAAACTTAACACTAATAATTTTTTCATAAATATTCTCCTATAAAAATTAATATTTCATAGGTTCATATTAATTTAATATATTTTTTGTTTGTCAGCTTGTTGTAATTTTATTGTCAATCTTTATTATATTAAACCAGCTCTTCTAAGAAGTGCTTTCGGGTCTGGTTCACGGCCTTTAAACTTTTTATAAAGATCCATTGGATGAACACTTCCACCTTTTGACAATATATTTTCTCTAAATGAAGTCGCGGTCTTTTGATCAAAAAGACCATTTTCTTTAAACGATTCAAAAGCATCAGCATCTAAAACTGCTGCCCACATATAACTATAATAACCTGCGGAATATCCCCCAGCAAAGATATGAGAAAAGCTACAAGACATTAAAGTTCCTTCAATTTTAGGAAGTAAACTTGTCTTAGACATTACTCTATCTTCAAATTCGGAAACATCTTTAATTTCATTTGGATTTGTTGTATGCCATGCCATATCTAATAGAGCAAAACTAAGCTGTCTTAAAAATGCTCTTCCTGATTGAAATGTTTGAACTTTTTTAACTTTTTCAATAAGCTCATCAGGAATAAGCTCTCCTGTTTCATGGTGTTTAGCAAATAAACTTAAACATTCTTTTTCATAACACCAATTTTCCATTATCTGAGATGGAAGTTCTACAAAATCCCAATATACATCTGGGCTAGATAAACTAATAAATTTGCAATCAGAAAGAAGTCCATGAAGGGCGTGTCCGAATTCATGAAATAAAGTTGTAACCTCACCCATAGTTAATAGAGAAGGATGTTCTTCTGTAGGCCGAGTAAAGTTACAAACAATGGCTGCGTGGGGACAAAAATTTTCACCATTTAATTTATATTGCTTTTTAAATTCAGTCATCCATGCACCACTTCTTTTTCCGTCTCTTGGAAAAAGATCAACGTAAAAGACTCCAACAAGGCGATCGTTTTGATCTTGAACTTCATAAGTTAAAACATCTTCATGATAAATAGGAATATCTTTTCTTTCTCTAAATTTTAAACCGTATAATTTTTTAGCAACGTCGAACATTCCCTCTACAACATTTTCAAATTTAAAGTATGGCTTTAATTCTTCTTCACTAAATTTTAGGTCACGTTGTTTTAATAATTCATAGTAAAAAGAATAATCCCATGGACGTAAATCTTTTATACCATCAAGTTCTAAGGCAAGATCAGCAATATCCTTAACGTCTCTTTCGGCTTGAGGTCTAGCGCTATCGACGATTTCATTTAAAAAACTCATTACTGTGTCAGATTTTTGAGCCATTCTCTCCTCGAGAATATAATCAGCGTGAGTAGAAAAACCGAGCAATTCTGCATTCTCTTTTCTAAGAGTTATAATTTCTTTAACTATTTCTTTATTATTATTTTCATTTTCATTTGCTCCTCGCTTGCCAGAAGCTGTAACCATTTCTTTACGAAGATTTCTATTTTTACAGTATTGTATAAATGGCCCCATGCTTGGAAACTGCAGAGTGAATGCCCATTTGCCTGTGTTATCTTTTTTCTCAGCGAGAGCTTTTGCTGCAGAGACTACCCCATCAGGAATTCCCTCTAAATCTTTTTTGTCTTCAACGTAAAGAACGAAATCATTTGTATCTTTTAATACATGATCAGAATAAAGAAGAGAAAGTTCCGATAATCTTTTAGAAATCGCTCTTTTTTTATCTTTTCCAGAGTCATCAAGTAGAGCTCCACTTCTTATGAAGGATTTATAACTTTTATTTAAAAGCATGAGTTCTTCACTATTTAAATTCAACTCGTCTTTTTTATCAAAGACTGTTTTAACTCGAAGAAAGAGTTCGTTATCAAGCAAGATATCATTGCTGTATTTAGTTAACATTGGTGAAAATTCTTTTGCTAATTTCTGTAGTTCATCATTTGATTCTGCTGAATGAAGATTGAAAAAAATATTACTTACAAGCTCAACTTTTATCGAAGAATACTCTAAAGCTACTATTGTATTATTAAAGTCTGGAGTGTCTTTATTTTCTTTTATTTTTTTTACTTCATCTTTTGCTAAATCAATAGCTTCTTTTAAAGCAGGAAGAAAATCACTATTTGAAATTTTATCAAATGGTACTGTATTAAATGGTGTGTTAAAATCTTGTAGTATTGTATTCATCTATCAACTCCTATATTGATTAAATTCTTTATTTTTTTTAAATATGAATGTAAGTAACGCCAACCAAATCCCTAGTGAAATTGTTAATAAAATATCAACTAATTGTACTGACTTTACAAATATTAATCCGAGAGAAATTACACCTTTTGAAATCCTATAAACGAGCATATCGACGATGTACTTTGCTCCATATTTTTGTTCACTATTTAAATTAAAATATAACAACTCTTTTGCAGCATTAAAAAGTGAATAATCACATCCTTTGTAACATACAAAAGCTACAGCAACGGGAAGTAAATTTCCAGCAAGAATTAATTGTCCTCCCCAAAAAATAGCTATATATGATACTGGAATTAGCGCGTGCGTTTTAGATAGCTTCACATACTTAAATAAAAATGGAATAACAAAGATTTGTAAAACTAAGCTTGAAGCATTTACTAAAGAATATAACATTCCAAAATACTCGGTTTGACTCTTCTTGGAGATAATTTCTGAAGCTACATAAATATTTAATTTATAATTTAAGAGATTGATTGAAAACTGAGACATCATAACAATTGAAGCTATAGTTAAAACATAAAATTTCACATTACCAATTGATTTTAAAACAGACTTTTGAGAATTTGATTTTTTCACAGGGGCAGTTTTTTCGTTATTAGAATTAGTAAAGTAAAAAATTACACTTGATAAAAAAACAATCACAGCACCAATTGAAACAAGAGAATCCATTCCTACTAAAGAAACAAGTTTACTTGTAGCTATTCCACCGAGAATTCCGCCAATACTACCAATAGCCCCTAGTGGCCCATAAACAATTTTAGCTACTTTTAAATCTATTGAGTTATTGAAAAATGCTAGCGAAAGATGAATTAACAATACAATATAAGCTTCTTTCCAAACATACATAACGTAGGCAAAAGGTTTAAAGCCACTATTTATCATATAATTTGAAAAGAGAATCATTAAACAAGAGAAGATACCAGTTATTAAATGTATCTTTTTGACACTCCATTTTTTTTGCCAGAAGTCATAAAGCCAAACAAAGATACTAATTGCTACAACTGAGTATAGCCAAACAAGCGGTGACTTATAAGCACCATATGTATTTAAAAATATGGCATCAGTTGCTGACCTTACTATGGGATAGGAAAATAATAGTGAAAACATAACAAGAGATACAATAATAATATTATTTTTTTGTTGTTGTTCAAGACCAGTCAGAGCTTCTTTGAATTCTTTAAAAACTGTTATTCGATCCATATATAGTAGTCTTTTGTTATTTTGCCTTCTACTTTAGAAATAGAAATACCTGAGGTTATATTTTTATTATTTTGTTTTTTATTTAACTCTTTTGCAATTGAGCCAATATTTATTTTTTGGTTTTTGGAAATATTAACAGTAGTTGATATGCCTGAAGAATGAATATTGTTCAACGATTTTAAAGACAGAACAACTCTGAAGGAATTTGTAAGTGGAGTACAGTTTAGAAATAGAATCTTTCCATTTACATTAATTTGTGAATCAAGCGAGCTGCTTACTTTTAGGGAACGGATTTCATTGTTTTGACCTAGAGAATTTATCTCTTCAATTTTTGTAGATCTACCGAGATTTAATTTATTTTTATTGATCTTTGATTTATCTTGAATTTGAAATTTTACATTGCAACTTGATAATGTGCTCGCTGATTGCCCATTACTTGAAAAAGACAATCCTTGACCTCTTAATAGTTTCTGAAAAAGTCTTTGGCGATTTTGTTTAAAATCTATTATTAAACAACCTTTTTCTCTATCATAAAAAATCGCTTCAGTTTGTAATTTAAACTTATTAAGTATTAACTTAGTTCGTTGCAATTTTCTTTGATTACCATTACAAACATATTCGATCGCTCTTGATTGAAAAAAGGGAAATACAATAAAAATACTAAGTAATAATCCAAATAGTATTTTTTGCTTAATCTTCAAGATGACTGTCACCTGTTTGGCTATTAATAAAATCTTCCTGGGATTTAAATTTACATAAATCTAAGGTTGTTTTAAATAATGTACTTGAGTTTTCAGTCTTATGAGTTGTTCCACAATCACAGGCGAGACTTTTCATAAAGGAAAATAATTTTGTTTGAGTTTCTTCACTAAAAAGGTGTTCTATTTGACAAGAATCTTGCTGAGCCACATCTGATTTGACCCCTACAAAGTCCTTAAGAAAATAAAAAAGTAGAGTTCTAGTGGATAATATTTTATGAACTTGGTCGTGACCAGAGTCTGACAAAAATAAAAATTTATTGTCTTCTTTTACACAAACTAAATCTTTCTTTTTTAAATTATTGATTGCTGTTGAAACACTTCCTTTAGTTAGCTTTAATTCATTGGCAATATCTGTTACTCGAGCATAACCTTTTTCTTCACGAAGTTTATGAATTGTTAAAAGATAGTGCACCATAGAGTGACTTAAATCTTGCACAAATGCTCCTTTTCCACATATTTGTGGCAGCAATAAGAACTTATTATTGACTAAAATTAGTATTAATTTGACGAAATTTCAATCATTTAATACACGGAACAAATGTCCCAAATCAATATAAAGCTTAATAATGATATAATCTTAAGCAATTAATAATAAAAGGAAATATGAACACTAAAATACTACTTTTTTTGTCAGTCTTTATAACAACTACTGTTATGAGCTCTTCTGACGTCTTTATCCCAGAAGATCCAAAATCTCGCGACACAACAAAAATGAATTTAACTGATCAAGACAGATTTACCTCACAAAATTTTATTCATGATGGTTTAAGCCAACGTACAAAAGATGAAGGTTGTGCCAAAGTTGACCAAGGTTGTGAAAGTGGTATCTCAATGAAAGTCATGGGTATCGATGAAAATATGATGAAGATGATTCCATTTTTGTACACTATGGTTGTTGGAAATATGGCTGGCGATTTTAGTGTTAACAAAACTAAATCTACTACTACAGACAGTGGAACAAAGGATGTGCCTGTCCTCAAAAAAGATATAACTGACAAGACAGATGGCTTTAATGAAATGTCAGATAAAGATAAATATGAACAAGAAGAAAACTCAGATTACTGTCAATATATTCCTATGGCTGGAGAAATCCTTGCTCAAACGACTAATCAAGCTGGAGCATCTCCTATTAAAGCTCAACAAAATGCTTCCACGAATAAACAAACAGACTCACTGTATAATACAGCAAGAGAAGAAGATAACAGAGCAAAATCGGCAGAAATTCAAGCAACAACTTGGGGGATAGGAGCAGCTTGTTATGTAGCGATGGCTGCTACAGGCACAGCCAATTGGAGTGATCCAAAACTTTATTTAAAACTGGGCGGAACAGCAGTACTGGCTCTTTACTTCAATGAGATTAAAAGTAAGCATAAAGATAGAGCAAATCAACTAAGAACACTTGCTGCGAAAATGCCTGGAGCTGGAGACTGTAATCCAATTACTGATGTGTCTTGTTACTGTGCTCAACCTGAAACAATTTATGATCCAAAGTATTGTTTACCTCAAGACGGCAGTATAAAAGTCGCCGATGGCTTTATTTCAAGTTGTATTGATAATAAACTTCAATCTGATCCTACTTGTAACTGTAAAAATACAAATAGTTGTTACGATCAAATATTTTTAAATGATATTGGAAAACAACCTTTTGGAAATGGTTTTGCAAACTCAACGGCAGGAATAAAGTTTGCTGATCTAACAAAAGGAAAAGTAGGAGCCGCTGTAATGGGTGGTTCAGGATTTGCAGCTAATGCTCTTAAAAAAATTGATTTTAGTAAATTAGGTGATCCCAAAAATCCATTAACAGCTAAACAAAACAAAATGGGAGCGGCACTTTCAAAACTTGGAATTCCTCCAAGACTAGCAGCCAATATCGCGTCAAATCCTATAAAAAGTTCTTCAAAAAATGCATTTAGATTTAGAGGCTATAGTTCGAGACGAGCGAGAAAATATACCGGCCGAAAAAGAAAATCAAAAGTTTATACCTATGGAAAAACATCATCGAGAAGAAGATCTTCAAGAAAAAGTGGTTCTTCTTTTGATATGAAAAAATACTTAAAAAAAGGAAAGCATTCAAAAAGAAGTAAAGTTTATAAGTTTGCAAGACGTGCAGAATCTAGAGCTCAAATTAATCAAGATACAAGTAAACCAATATTTGAAATTATATCAAGAAGGTATAAAATAACGGCATGGAAGACTTTAAATTGGGAATAGACCTAGAAAAATTACCTATCGTATTATATGACAGTGAATGTTCTCTTTGCGAACGTTTCAAGCAGTCAGTTGAAAGATTTGATAAATCAAAATTTATTAATTTCGTAAATATTTATAACGAAGAAATCTATAAATTGTATCCGAGTCTTGATAAAGAAAAATGTTTAAAAGAAATGCATTTAATTATTTCAAAAGACAAAATCATTTCAGGAAAAGAATCTTTGGAATATATGATAGCTAATATTCCTGAAGTTGAGAAATTTGCTTGGCTTATTGAAAACAAGATGGGGCAAAAAGCAATCGAAATTTTCCACGATACGGCAAATTTATTAAGAAGAAAATTGCTAAATAAGTGCCCTTCATGTAATCATAAATAATGCTTCCATTTAATAAAACTTTAATAATAATTCCAACATTTAATGAAATCGAAAATATTCAAAATATGATCGATACTCTCTTTAGCTTATATCCAGAAGTTAATTTATTAATTATTGATGATGGCTCTCCCGATGGGACGGCTGATATTGTTAAAAATAATCAAAAAACTAATTCAAATTTATTTATCTTAGAAAGACAGGGAAAATTAGGACTTGGAACTGCTTATATAAAAGGATTCAAGTGGGCACTTGAAAAAGAATATCAATATGTCTTTGAAATGGATTGCGATTTTTCTCACGACCCTAAACAAGTAAAAGATCTATTAAACGCTGCTTTAGAAAATGATCTAGTAATTGGTTCACGCTATATTGATGGAATTCGTATTATAAACTGGCCTTTTAGAAGACTTTTACTTTCTTATTTAGCTTCGATTTATACTCGTTTTATAACGGGAATTGATGTCCAAGATACAACAGGTGGCTTTAAATGTTTTACAAGAAAAGCACTTGAATCCTTAGATTTAAATAACATCATTTCAAATGGTTATATTTTTCAACTTGAATTAAATTATAAGATTTGGGATAAAGGCATGAGTGTAAAAGAAGTCCCTATTATTTTTTATGAAAGACGAGATGGACAATCAAAAATGGGTGGCGGAATAATCTTCGAAGCTCTCTTCGCTGTCATCAAACTCCGCTACCTCAAAATGATCGGCTCCCTTTAGGTACGCGGGTACTTAACGCAACTTCAAGCACTTAAGCTTTTGGGAAATTCAATAAAATATTTATTATAATTTGAAATTTTATTATTTGGTTTAAATATAGACTTTCTCAATGAGTATTTTATTACTTTATCAAAATCGCAACCTAGCCTTTTTTCTATCCAATCTTTTTCTTTAATATAAGAAATATGTGGTTGATGATTAAAAATTTTAGACTCGTAACTTGAATAGCTCAAAGAAGAATACTTATAAGATATGCAATCAGATGATATCTTTGCCCTTACGGGATTTTGATAAATATAACGATAAACATTTAATAGGTAACAATGCGTATTTACGATGCTCCACTTATATCGATTACTAAATTTTTGATTGATATAACCTGAAGATTTAGCAATTAATTGACTTAATTTTAGATTGAATGAACACATAAAGAGATCAATATTAGAATTTGGTGTTGTTAAAAGTAAATGATAATGATTATTCATTAAGACAAAGCAATGAATTATTACGCTATGCTTCTTCTGGGCATAATTAAAAGACTCTTTTGTAATATCCCAAACTATTTCAATTGGAATATCAAACCAAGTCTTATTGTTAGTTCTTGAAATAACATGATATGGGAATTTATTTTGTCTTATTAGAAGTTTTCTCGGCATGTTGAACTTATGCCATCTCAATTAGTGAGATTAAAATATTATAGAAAAAATTAAAACTTTTATTCATTTTTGAAATTATTTTTTTCAATTATTAGTGCTTAACTGATGGTAATTACCATAAGTACCCGCGTACCTATAGGGTAATAATTACATATAGAGATGGTCAGATATAAATCCAGGTGTTAGGTTCACACAAAATTAGGATATATATGAACACGACAAATCGAAATTACAAAAAGCTAAACAAATCAAATGCTAAAGAAAAAATGAATCTTGATAAAGATAGAAATGGTGACAAGCCTCAACTTCGATCTTTCTCAAGTGTAAGGCATTTTGGAAAGACTGTGTATATTGGAAATATGTCATATAATAAAAAAGAAAAAGATATCCGCTATTTATTTGCAAAATATGGAAAAATTGATTTTCTAGAAATTATAGCTGATCCAGAAACAGGTAAGAGTAAAGGCTTTGCTTTTGTAAAAATGTTTAAAGAAAGTGAAGCAGCTATAGCGATAAAAGAATTAAATGGAAAGATTATTGATGGCAGAACACTAAAAGTTAGTGAAGCAAAAGAGCAACCTCAACAAAAAAATAAAAGATACGAATCAAAAAATTACAAAAATGATGCTAACAAAGAAGATGAATTCACTGTAGCAAACAAAAAGCCTGCACGTAAAAAGAAAATAAATGGGCTTGATATCTTATTTAAAAATACAAAAAGTACTCCTAAAAATAGTAATCTAAAAGCTAGGTAAAACTTTAAAATATTAAATTTCGTTAATAATTTCTTTGATTAATTGAGCTGAACGAATAGGGCTTCCTGCCCAAAAATAATAGAGTAAACAAACAAAAGAAAAACCTCCAATCATAACAAATATCATTGCAGTTGTTCTTCTCATTTTTAACCAATAAATATAAGAAAACTGTAAGCAAATCATCAAAATAGGTATGCTCCAAAACGGAATGTATTGGAGCATAAAATCAATAAACTGTATTAATGAATCCATTATACCTTAATTAAAAAAATGACTTTAGTTTCTCGACATGACTTAAGCTTTCCCAAGGAAAGAATCCATCCATTGTTCTACCAAAGTGACCATAGGCTGTCGTTGGAGAATAGATTGGTCTTAATAAATCTAAACGCTCAATAATAGCAGCTGGAGTCATATCAAAAGTAGCATTAACTGCGTGTTGCAATTTTATTAAATCAACTTTTTCAGTCCCAAATGTTTCAACAAGAAGTGACATTGGTTTTGCGACACCAATAGCGTAAGCAACTTGAACTAATGCTTTATCAGCAAGGCCTGCTGCTACAACGTGTTTAGCAATTTGTCTTGAAGCATAAGCCGCTGATCTATCAACTTTACTTGGATCTTTTCCAGAAAAAGCTCCCCCACCATGAGCTCCGTGCCCACCGTAAGTATCAACAATTATTTTTCGTCCAGTTAGACCACAATCCCCCATCGGTCCACCGATTACGAATTTTCCTGTTGGGTTTACATAGATATTTGTTTTATTATCCATTAATTCAGCTGGAACAATTTTATTGATAACTTCTTCTCTGAGAGCTTCATCAATTTGTTTTAATGTCATTTCTTCAGCATGTTGAGTTGAAATTACTATTGCATCAATTCTACTTACTTTACCGTCTTTGTACTCAGCAGAAACTTGCGTTTTCCCATCAGCTCTTAAAAGTGGAAGAGTTCCATTTTTTCTAACAGCGGTAAGTTGCTCAGCTAGACGGTGAGACAAATCAATAGTAAGAGGCATAAAAGAATCTGTTTCATTTATTGCGTAACCAAACATAAGTCCTTGGTCCCCTGCTCCTTGTTCAGTAAAAGTACCTTCACCAACATTTACACCTTGAGCAATTTCAGGAGATTGTTTATCAAGAGCCACCATGACCGAACAAGTGTTACAATCAAAGCCTTTATCAGAGTGATCATAACCAATTTCTCTAATTTTATTTCTAACTATTTCTTGAAAATCAACCTGTGCGTTTGTTGTAATTTCACCAGCCAGAACTACCAAACCTGTAGTTATCATCGTTTCACAAGCTACTCTCGATTTTGGGTCTTGTGAAAGCATTGCGTCTAATACAGCATCAGAGATACCATCAGCCATTTTATCTGGATGACCTTCAGTTACTGACTCACTTGTAAAAACATAATCTTTAAGCATATAAACTCCTCTATAAATAAAATTCAACTAAATAAATAATACACTAGTGTATTTTTAACACTTTAATTGAAAGCACTAGATTAGTCAAAGTAAGTTAAACGTATACTTATTTAAATATTTTAGGTTGAGAGTCTTAAGAACAAGTTGTAAATAAAGATATGGTAATAAAGACATGGTAATAAAGAATAGATTAATAAAAAATTATAAACATAGAAGAAAGCTTGCTAAAAAATGGCCTACGGATTGTTTTAGACTTTATGAAAAAGATATTCCAGATTATCCTTTTATAATAGATGTCTATGGTACTAGCGCAATTATTTATTATCTTGGAAAAGATTTTGACCAAGTAGGAGAAAAAAAAGAATATCCTAACTTAGTAAAAAAATATCTATGTGAAATTTTAAATACTAAACTTGCTAATATCTATTTTAAAGAAAGAAAAAAACAAAAAGGAATTTCACAATATAATAAGACTGCTCGTAAAGATCAAAAAATAATTGTTAATGAATTAACTGCTAAATTTGAAATAAATTTAAGTGACTACTTAGATTCTGGACTCTTTTTAGATCACCGCCCCCTTCGTAAAGTTATAAATGAGAATATACAAGGAAAATCTTTTCTAAATTTATTTTCTTACACATGCTCGGTAAGTGTATTGTCAGCTCTTGGAGGAGCCACAACAACAAGTGTTGATTTATCTAAAACATATTTAGAATGGGGTAAGAGAAACTTTTCTTTAAATGAGATCGATCAAAATTCTCACCAATTTATCAATAAAGACTGTCTACAATATTTAAATGAACTTAAAAATGACATTTTTTATGATGTTATATTTATTGATCCTCCAACATTTAGTAATTCAAAAAAACTAGAGGATGATTTTGAAGTAGAATCTTTTCAAGATCAGTTAGTTGATAAAAGCATTAGTCATTTAGCGAAAGATGGGTTGATCTATTTTTCGACTAATAAAAAAACATTCAAGCTTTCAAATCATATTATTGAAAAATACGATGTAAAAGATATTTCACAACAATCAATCCCGTTTGATTTTAGAGATAAAAAAATTCATTATTGTTTTGAAATAAGAGTAAAATAAATTACTTTGGTTCAAAATAACTAAAGAGATCAGGATCTCTATAATAATAAAAGATCTTTTTAGGCTTATCATAATAAAAAAAATGATCTTTAACTTTTATTAAATTTAGCATTAAATTATTTTTGAATAAAACATTCTTAACAAAAGTAACTTTCCCATGAGACACTAATCTTAACAATTTTTGACTTCTTTTTTTTGCAAGCTTTTTACCGAATTTAATTTCTGATCTATTATAATCAACCCAAACATCATCCATTTTATAACGTCCAAGAATAGATACTCTTGAAAAATATCTTAGAGCATTAAATTCTTTCAAACGGGAACTATGCAATACTTTTTGAGCAATAATTATATTTTTTCTTCTAAATAGCTTTCCTCTTTTTGATTGGTCGGGGCAAAACATTCGGACGACACTGGGAATGAAGAAGTAAGTAAAAGAAAATTCACCTTCTTTGAATAATGTATTTAAAAAATTAAATTTTTTTGAGGGAATATTTAGATATTGATTTAACTCATTACTTTCACCTATAAAGTTATATTTTTTATTATTAACTCTATTTAAAACAACTCTTGCTATATCAAACTTATCTAACTCTAATCCTTTCAAACCACCTACTTCATGAGTTAAAATAGATTCTAAAACAAAAAGTTTTCTCCATTTTTTCTTATATCCACTCATATACTTAAAAATCTTTGCTTGTTTTGAGTATACAAACTTCTTTAAATCGCTAGTCGAGTGCTTATTCTCAGCAATATAATCAAGAAGATTTTTTTTATTTTTAAAATTAACAAAATTCATATTATTATTTATTCGATTTTTCCAAGCGATCAACCTCTTTGTGATATTATTAGGAGATTGAGTGAGGTAATTCTTAGTTATTTTAAAAAAATCTGATAAATCTCTAAAATGTTCAAGAGAAATTTCTCGAGTATTAGGTAATTCAATTAATAATTTATTAACTAAGGCTCTAATTGTTTTGTCGCTTCTAGAGTTATACTGATTAATACTACCATCTTCAAAAAATTTTCTAATATAATATAATTCCTTACTTTTCTTATCATTTTTTCCGTATGTTACCTTACTCTTTTCGTAGTTAAGTCTTAATTGCTTATAATTAACAGGATACCGAAATGGTAATAAAAAATTTAATTGCTTAATAGTAAAATTATTAAAAGCTTTTTTATATATATTCCACTTATTTTTAAATTGTGAATTATTAGTAGTCTGGAGTAGAAAGAATTTATTGAGTTTTTTGTTAAAATGATCTATTTTCTTTAGTTGATTAGAATAATTTTTTGTATTTTTGTTATTTTTTATAATTGACTCTAACCAATTTAACTTTTCTTTAAATAAATAATTATTACGATTTATAACATCCCACATAGGATTTAAATCATTAACAGGGATATAGAAACGATTGCCTTTAAATTTATTATATAATTTTTTAAATTTATGTTCTTCACCATTACTACAAAACTTATTTGATATTTTCTGTGTAATATTTTGATAAACATTAATGTCACTGGCAGAAGACGAGAGTGATAAGAAGCCTAATATTATGAGTATAGTTAGGCTAAACAATTTTTTTAACAAAATTAGAGCTCCATAAACCTAAACAAGTACTATTACTTAATATTAAAAAAAGTTCATCGGAGTGTGCTTTTTTTTCTATAAATTCTGTTAAATCTTCTAATTTATCGCTAACTTTTGAATCGACATTATTTTTAATTAAACCTTTTACAATCAAGTCCATATCTAAATTAATATGATCCTTAATAGATGAGTTTCGAGAGGGACGACATAAAAAAACACTATCTGACTTTAATAGAGATTGTTCGAATTCATCTTGGAATAAATTACTTCTTGCTGTCGCTGAGTTAGGCTCTAATATCACATTTATCTTTTTATCAGGATATTTAGTTTTTATAATATCAATTGTACTTGATACTGCTGTTGGGTGGTGAGCAAAGTCGTCAATAAGAATGGCATCATTGTATTTACCTCTGATTTCTTGCCTACGTTTAACCAAGTTTAGCTTCTTTATTGAGTTTATTAAGTCAGCAGCATTAAAACCAAGGTTTGAGCAAAGAATCAAGCATGCAGCAATATTCATAACATTATGAACACCAATAACATTTGTTTCAAATTCAACATTTTCATCATTTAATATTAATGAAAATGATGATTTATTAGAACTACAATTGATTTCATGTGGCCCTATTTTAGATGATTGTCCGTACATTGTTTGATTCAAATATAAATTTTTTGATGCTTCATATTCATCACAAACTATTATTTGTGAATTATTTTCGAGTTTTAACTTTTTGAATTCATTTTTAATATCTTCAATTGAATCAAATATATCAGCATGATCATACTCAAGAGATGTTAATATTAGATGATTTATTTCATAGGACAGAAACTTTGAATATTTTTCAAAATAACAACTGTCATATTCATCTGATTCTATAACAAAGTATTTACTTGTTCCTACAGAAGAAGAGGGTTGACCTTCAATAACTCCACCAATTAAGTAGCCGCTGTCTTCATTTAAATTATTTAACATTTGTGTTAAAAAATATGATGTTGTCGTCTTCCCGTGAGTCCCGGCAATTCCCAAGACTGTTTTATCTTTTAATAGCAATGAGCCAATAGCAGTAGGAAATGATGTAAAATAAACTCCTGACTCTTCAATAAGTTTAGCTGCTTCTGATTTTTTAGGAACGACATTACCTACAATGATTAAGTCATACTGCGATAAAAATTCATTATTAACTTCTTTTTGATCAATTAATTTTATATTTTGCTTCTCTAAATATGTACTCATCGGTGGATAAAACGTTTCATCGCAACCTTCAACAACGAAACCTGCTTCTTTTAATAAACAGGCAGCACTCCCCATTCCTGTTCCACAAACTCTAAAAAAGAATATCTTTTTTATGTTTTCTTTTTTGGATGTTAATAATTCTTTTGATAAATAATTTTTTAAATTCAATTCATGCTCCAAATCAATCGACCAATTTCTCTTCGAAATTTATTTAATTTTGTTCTGTCATACCAGTATTTTATTGTTTCATTAGTTAAAATGATATGACCTATTTCTTTTTTAGGATCTATCCAGACAGATGTACCAGTAAATCCTAAGTGGCCAAAGGTTTCTTTCGAACACCCTGAACCAGCTAAAGATTTTTCAGTTTTTACTGTATCCCAACCATTTACAAAACGGTTCTCATTTATTTTTGTTTCATTTAACATGATTTTAATAAAGTCCGTTTTTTCATTTAAATTTATAAAACTTTTACATAAACCATTAATTGTTGAAAACATTCCAGCATGAGTGGTGTAGTCTTTTATGATAAAACTATTATCATCATGAACTTCGCCTTGGATTATTTTATTATTTCTAAATCCTGTTGGAACACAGTATGATTTATCTTTAAGGTCTTTCCAAAACAACGTTTCTTTGTCCCAGGTAGACGATAATTCTATTTTTATTTTATTTTCTAATTTTTTTTCAATTTCAAACATTAACCTAAGTGCAGAAAAATCTGAATACAAAGTATTACTTTCTTTTATTAAATAAGAATTTATTTGTTTTTTATAAGTTTTTCGATCAACTCTTCCCCAAGCAGGAAGGCTCGCGCGATGATTAAGAAGCAACTTCATATCATCTGTAAATATTTTTGGTTTTAAAAAATAAAGGCTAGCTAAGTTTAACGGTTTACTAACACTAGCAAGATCATATATATTCAATAATTTTTCGCCAACTTTAATAGATTCAAATTTATTAGTTTTAAAATTTATGATACCAATATCAACATTAGTAAAATGTTGATTTTTGATTTCACCAAGACAATATTTATAAACTCTTTCCATTTTGTTAAAGCATACTCATTACTTGTTTCTTATTGCAGCTTGAGCTGCTGAAAGACGAGCAATAGGCACTCTATAAGGAGAACAACTTACATAATCAAGTCCAATTCTATGACAAAAATCAATTGATTTAGGCTCTCCTCCGTGTTCACCACAGATTCCAACATGAATCTCAGAACTTTCTGCTCGTGCATTTTTAGTCGCAAGATCAACAAGAAAACCTACTCCGCTTTCATCAATTGAGACAAAAGGGTCTTGTAAAAAAATTTCTTTCTTTTTGTAATCTTTTAAAAATTTACCCGAGTCGTCTCTTGATAGCCCAAAGGTTGTTTGAGTTAAATCATTTGTTCCAAAGGAAAAAAACTGAGCCTCTTTTGCAATTTCTGCTGAAGTTATAGCAGCTCGTGGTAATTCAATCATGGTTCCAATTTTATAATTAAATTTCACTTGTTCACTTGAAATCACAAATTCAACTTCAGTTGTAATAATTTCTTTTAAAATTTTAAATTCTTTTACATCAGCTATAAGTGGAACCATTATTTCAATATTTACTTCTAGATTATTTTTTTTACATTCACAAGCAGCCATAGCTATAGCTTTACTTTGCATTCGACAAATTTCAGGATAAGAAATTGCCAGACGACAACCTCTATGGCCAAGCATTGGATTAAATTCATAAAGATCTTCGGAACGTTTATTAATTTCTCCCAAAGTTATTCCAAGTGATTTAGCAAGTTCTTCTTTTTCTTCAGTTGAACTTGGTAAGAACTCATGAAGAGGTGGATCCAGAAGACGAATATTTACAGGTCTACTTCCCATAACCTTAAACATTTCAATAAAATCTGATTTTTGAAAAGGCAATATTTTTGTTAATGATTTTTCACGTTCAACTTCATTTTGTGAGAAAATCATTTCTCTAACAGCAAGAATTCTTTTGGGTTCAAAAAACATATGCTCTGTTCGACAAAGACCAATCCCTTCGGCACCAAATTCTAAAGCAACTTCACTGTCAATTGGATTATCAGCGTTGGCTCTTATTTTCAATTTTTTAATTTCATCAGCCCATGACATAAAATTTGAAAAATCATCACTGATATTGGCGTTAATTGTAGGGACTTTTCCTTCAAAAACTTCTCCCGTTCCACCATCAATTGTTAAAAAATCACCATCATGAAGTACTGTTTCATTAATTGTTAATGTTTTACTTTCATAATTAATTGAAATCTGAGTGCATCCTGCGACACATGGTTTTCCCATTCCTCTAGCAACCACAGCAGCATGAGAAGTCATACCTCCTCTGGCTGTTAAAATTCCTTCGGCGGCAATCATGCCGGTAATATCTTCAGGAGAAGTTTCATGTCTTACAAGAATAATTTTTTTTCCGTTTTCATAACGATCTTTCGCTGTGTCTGGATCAAAGCATATCTCACCAGATCCAGCTCCAGGTGAAGCAGGTAATCCTGTTGTTAAAAGATTTTTTGAAGAATTAGGATCAAGCCTAGGATGAAGTAATTGATTTAAGTCTTTAGGAAGGATTCTCATTAAAGCTTCTTCTTTTGAAATCAATTTTTCATTATGTAGATCAGTTGCAATTTTAATAGCTGCAGCAGCTGTTCTTTTTCCATTTCTTGTTTGAAGTAAATAAAGTTTATTATTTTCAATTGTAAACTCAATATCTTGCATATCTTTATAATGAGCTTCTAATTTTTGATAAACTTCTGTTAACTCCTTAAAAGAGTCAGGCATGCATTCTTTTAATGTTTGTAAATTTTTATTTGACTCATTTTTTGATTCATTATTTATTGGAGCAGGAGTTCTAATCCCAGCAACAACATCTTCACCTTGAGCATTGACTAAATATTCGCCAAAAAAACGCTTTTCTCCTGTACTTGGGTCACGAGTAAAGCAAACGCCTGTGGCACAATCCTCTCCCATATTTCCAAAAACCATAGATTGAACATTAACAGCTGTTCCCCAGCTTGAAGGTATATTATTTAACTCTCTGTATTTTTGTGCCCTAGGATTATTCCAAGATTCAAATACAGCAACAATTGCTTTCCACAGTTGTTCTTTGGGATCATCTGGAAAAGTTATTCCTGTTTCCTGGGAAATAACACTTTTATAAACACTTGAAAGTTCTTTTAAATCTTCTGCTGATAATTCGGTATCTTCTTTTACTGATCTAGCGTCCTTTAAATCTTCGAGAAGCGATTCTAAAATTGATGTATTGAACCCCATTACAACATTTGCGTACATTTGAATAAAACGCCTATAAGAGTCCCAAGCAAAGCGATCATTGCCAGTTTTGAGAGCCAGACCTTTTAATGTAGTTTCATTTAAGCCTAGATTTAAAACTGTATCCATCATTCCTGGCATTGACACTCTTGCACCGGAACGAACAGAAAAAAGTAGTGGATTTTCTTCATCCCCGAAAACTTTTCCAGTTCTTTCTTCGACGATTTTAATTGAATTTAATATTTGATTTTTAATTTCTGTTGAAATTTCTTTATTGTTAATTTCAAAATCAAGACAGGCTTCTGTCGAAATTGTAAAACCAGGAGGAACATTTAATCCTAAACTGGCCATCTCACAGAGGTTTGCACCTTTGCCACCCAGTAAATCTTTTTGATCTTTATTACCATCGGTTTTAATATTATTAAAATCATAAATCCATTTCTTAGACATACTTTTCTCCTCTATTAGAGTTTATAAGTTTTCATTTAAAAATTGTTTTACTTTATCAATCCCCACTCTCGTTTGTTCCATAGTATCTCTATTTCGAATGGTAACAGCATTGTCTTCTTTAGTGTCAAAATCAATTGTAATACAAAAAGGAGTTCCGATTTCATCTTGTCTTCTATAACGTTTACCAATAGATCCTGAGACGTCGAACTCAGCTTTATAATCTTCTTGAAGATCACTAAACAAAGAATGAGCTATTTCATTTAAACCACCTTTTTTAACTAGAGGCAAAACGGCAACTTTAATTGGAGCAAGGTGATGAGCAAATTTCATCACAACTCTTTCCTTATCTTTATCACCTTCATTTTCTAAACGATAGGCATCACTTAAGATAGCAAGTAGAGACCTATCACATCCTACCGATGTCTCTAAAACGTAAGGAAGATATTTTTTATTTCCATCCAACTGATCAACATAAACTAAGTTTTTTCCTGAAAATTCTTGATGTTGTTTTAAATCAAAATCAGTTCGAGAATGAATTCCCTCCATTTCTCCCCATCCATGAGCAAATTCATATTCAATATCAGTAGCAGCATCGGCATAATGGGCTAAATTGTTTTCACCATGAGGAACCCATTTTAATTTACTTTCACGCAATCCATTTTTTAAATGCCATTTCCATCTAATCTCTTTCCACTGTTCCATAGCATCAATTTGAGTTCCTGGTTTTACAAAATATTGCATTTCCATTTGTTCAAATTCTCTTGTTCGAAAAATAAAGTTACCTGGAGTTATTTCATTTCTAAAAGCTTTTCCTATTTGAGCGATTCCAAATGGAAGTTTTTGTCTCATTGTTGTTTGAACATTTAAAAAATTAACAAAAATTCCTTGAGCAGTCTCTGGCCTGAGATAAACTTCTGATGAGCTATCTTCAACTGGGCCCATTTGTGTTTTAAACATTAAATTAAAATCTTTTGCGTCAGTAAACTGGTCTTTGGCTCCACAGTTAACACAAGCTTTACTTGTATCAATTTGATCTTCTCTATACCTACTTTTACATTCTTTACAGTCAATCATCGGATCGTTAAATCCATCGACATGTCCAGAGGCTTTCCAAACTGTCGGGTGCATAAAAATTGAAGCATCAATTCCAACGATATTTTCACGGTTGGTCATGGATTTCCACCAAGTCTGCTTTAAATTATTTTTAAGTTCTACGCCCAAAGGGCCATAATCCCAACAAGATGCTTGTCCACCATAAATTTCGGAACTTTGAAATATAAAGCCTCTTCTCTTACAAAGAGAAACTAATTCAGCCATTGATTTTAAATTGCTTTCTGACACAAACACTCCTAAATGTTAATTTTTTATAAGGGAAATATACCTTAAAATAGCATAAATAGGTAGTTTCAAAGCGTAAAATAACACTGGAGCTTTACTGTGAAACCATTTTAGTAGGGAATTTTATTTAGGTGATGCTTTAGATGACTTAGCTGAATCTTCAACGGAAACATTTTTCTTACCCCCAGCTTTTCTCTTTAGGTTATTGGCTGACTTTGTAGGAGTAGGATTAATCGCATGTTTTCTCAAATTTTTTTCATTGTAATCTCTATAGGCATTACATTTTAAAATTTTATAATTACTTATGAATGAAATATCTTTTTTTGAATGACAATATTTTTTAAATATTGAGATTTGTTTAGAGCAAAAACCTTTTTTAGCTTTGTAATAGTCTTTTATTGTTTTACATTGAAAATTATTGTCTTCAAAAGTCTGTGAACCAAAAGCTAAAGCAGTGATAATTTTCCAGTTACCAGGACAAGGATCTTCTGAATAAAGAAAATGGGACTCAATTTCACAGCTTGTTCTTGATCCAGATTGATACCATTTATATTCACATCTTTGACCTTGAAACCGACTTTTAATACCTTGAACACAGCTATTATAATCTTCACAGGTAGACTTTGAATTAATTGTTTCAACAACACAAGTATCTCTTCTCACAACGCAATCTTTTAAATGTTTACAACTATTTTTTAAAACTGAGCAATAAAGATCTACATCTGCTCGAGATTGTTTACAAAATTCGACATTTTGATCATTTGCTTGAGTACCGACACTATAGGTGAGAATAAATAAAAAAAAATAAATTAAACTGATTTTAAATTTCATATAGAACATTTCGGAATAAAACAAAATAATTGTAATTATTCAAAAATACTTGAGTTATGAGCTAAGAGTTACTTAACATCCAAAGTTTTGAATAAACACCATTTTGCTCAAGTAAAGACTTGTGATTACCTGACTCAACAATTGATCCTTGCTGCATAACAAATATTTTATCGAAATTTGATACTGTAGTTAATCGATGAGCAATTGCCACAACTGTTTTATTACCAGCAACGGATTCGAGGGCTTTTTGAACAACTTTTTCAGATTCATTATCAAGAGCTGAAGTAGCTTCATCAAATAAGTATACTTCTGGTTCTCTTAAAAATGCTCGAGCAATAGTTATTCTTTGTTTCTGTCCACCAGAAAGTCTTGTTCCCCTATCTCCAATTAAAGTTTCCTCTTTATCTTGGAGCCCATTAATAAATTCATCGGAATAGGAAATTGATATTGCTTCTTTTAATTTTTGTTCCGACATAGCTAAATTATCTAATTTTAAATTTTCTTTTATTGAATCATTAAATAAAAATATGTCTTGTCCAACATATCCAAAAAGATTTCGAAGATTATTTAATTTTATATTATTAATGTCATTATCGTCAATTTTAATTGTACCGTTTGGAACGTCATAAAGACCTAGTAGTAAGTTAACGAGAGTTGATTTTCCAGATCCAGATAGGCCAACAAAAGCAACTTTTTCACCTTTTAAAATCTCCAAGGAAAGATTATTTAATACATTTTGCTCACCATAGGAAAATGTTAAATTATTAATCTCAATGGATTTATTAAAAGATATTTCATCTATACCACCAGTGCGCTCCTCTTCTAAATCTAGTATTGAATAAATTCTATCTGAAGCGGCTTTAGCTTGAGACAATTTAACATTTGCTTGGGAAAACTTTCTTATTGGATCCATAAATAAAGCAAGTGCCGCGATAAATGAAATAAATCCACCAACAGTCAATCCATGTTTAAACCTGTAATGAGCAAATACTACAACTCCAGCAAAAGCTGTTGCCCCAATAAGTTCTACAAAAGGATGAGCCATTTCTTCAACAAAAGTTGATTTCATTTGATTATCAAAATATTTTTTTTGGGCATTTAAGAATCGATTCAGTGAAAACTTTTGAATATTAAATGCTTTTATTATTTTTTGAGCAAATAAGCCTTCAGAAATATGATGAGTCAATTCTCCGTGATCATATTGTACGTCTTTTTGGTAAAATTTTACTTTCTTTCCACTTATTGAAAATATGGCGATTAGAAATGGAGATATTACAGCTATCACCATAGTTAGTTGCCAATCAGCCATTAATGCCATGGATATATAAACGATGGCTTTCAGGGGTTCTCTAACAAGATCTATTACAGCTCTAAACCCTTGAGAAAATAATACACTATCATTTATAACTATTGAAAGTAGTTGGCCCTGTTTCGATTTTTGAAAAAAAGAAACGGGAAGCTTTACAATCTTTTGATAAAGTTGAGAGCGAACTGAACAGGTAGCATTATCTGAAATATAACGTAGCCAATAAAAATGAAAGAAACGACATGGAAAATTAATTAATCCCAAAATAAAAAGTTGAAGCGCTAAAAGGTAAACTTCTCTTGAGCTTGAAGTTGGACTTAAACCTTTATCAAAAAGTGGTTTAAGTAATGCAACTTGCGCTCCGCCAACTAAGGCGAGACATAAGGCAAATATTAATGTCCCAACAATTTTTTTCTTGTAGGGAACTAAATAAGGAAATAGGTTTTTAAATAATAATTCTTTCATAATACAAAAATGCTAGATTTTATTTTAGCTTGTTCAATGTGAAACTGATAGAGAAAATAATTAAAAATTTGTTTAATTGAATATTCTATATTTTTAAATGGAAACTGGCTGTCTTCTAAGTTTTGATACATTTCTTTTAATGATTTTTGGGAATAATTAAGAAGATTAATGATAATAAAATCATTTTTTACTGAACTTGAACATTTATCACAGACAAATCCTCCATTCTCTATTTCAAAGCTACATACATTCTTTACGCTTTCACTTTGACAATATAAGCAATGCTCAATATCTGGAAAAATCCCCGTTGTTTGCAGTAATCTTCCAAGATACGTTAATAAAAAAAATTCTTTTGAGAAGTGCTCTTTTTCTAAAGACTTATCTAAATAAAAAATAGTGTTAGACAATAAATTAAATGTTGAAATATTTTCTGAATCATCTAAGTGTGTAAATTGGGTAGAAGTAAGAGAAGTAACTTCCAAAAAAAAACATAAAAGATAAAATGCATTATGATTTTGTCTTATTAATTTTGAATACCAAACTAAAGACCATTCTTTTGCTTCAAAGACATCATTTCGATTATTCTTTTTTTCTTTGAGAGTAACATTTAGCATTTGCCCTAATTCAACAATTCCGCCTTTACCTTTTTTACCGCCACCAATGCCTCCATAAAATAAAATAGATACCTTTTGACCATTTCTAAGTAGTAATTGTGCAGAAATATTTCGTCCTTTTAAAATACTTTTATATAAAACGATACCTTCTAAAGACTTAACACTCATAATTTACCAATTAGATACTTGTGAACTATTTTTATACTATGAATCATTTGCTTAAACAAATTCATCTCCTTTTTCGGATCCATAGAGTATAAATCAAAGTTCTCACCTCTTCGCCCTCCTCTGGCTACCATTTGTAAGTAAAAATCACGATTTTCTACTTTATCTAACATCCATATACTATTTAATTTAGGTAAATTAACTCCATGACTTAATGCCGTAGTTGAAAATATTATTGAAACGTCCTTATTTCTGCTTAGTTGACTCAAAAATTGATCAGTCATTCCTCCAACGCAACCCATTGCGTTTATCCCCTTATAAAATGAGTAATCTAACCACCATTCGACTTGTTTTCTATAGGCACAAAATACGAGAATCAACTCTCCTGGTAATAGTCTCGCTGATTTTTTAAGTAAGTATTTAAATAAAAATTTCTTTCCCAATAAGTTAAATGAAAATTGACTCGTTGGATAATTTAATAACTTTTGGTTACCTACATCAATTTTAATAATATTCTCATATTGATTTGAAAACCCACTCGTAATCTCATCCTCTATTTTTTTATCTAATGTTGCAGTTAGTCCTAAAATTGGATTCTGACTTAATGAAATCTCAATTAATTTTTCAAATAATATTGGTCGAAATGAATGACTCCAATGATAAAATAAATGAAGTTCATCTAAAACAAAAGAAATAGGCTTCTTTTTTGTGTTTAATAATTCTAATAGATTTAAATTTAACGATTCCGGTGTCGAAATAAGAATCGATTTATCAAAACTTAAAAACTTTTTATATTGTAATTTCCGATCTCCTGAAGAAATAAAAGTTTTAAACAATTTTCCCATTCTGCCATAAACTTCATTATTTATTGCGTTTAATGGGCTTAAGAATACCAAGTTGAGATTGTTTTCATTCAAAATTGAGATAAGCCCCGTCGTCTTTCCCCATCCTGGAGGAGCTAATAATAATGTAAGAGTGGATTTTATCGTTAATAATGGAGCTAAAGTAATCATTGATTATACATTTGCAATATTTTTTCATATAAAGTTTTATAATTAATTAAAATTAAACAGGTAGAATGAATAGACTATATATTTTTGAACATGAAAGACATGACAATGATAAATTTTTGATCAAAGATTTATTGCGTGTAAATCATATTAATAAAATTCTCAAAAAATCTATCGGTGATTTAATTAAAATAACTTATATCAATCATGGAATAGGCAATGGTGAAATTCTTGAAGTTAATAAAAGTTTCGTCTTAATAAAAATAAATAAAATTTTAAGCCCAGAATCTCCCAAAATCCATTTGTTAATAGGTCTAAGTAGACCGCCTACAATGAAAAAAATTATTGAACATGGTACAAGTATGGGAGTTCAGTCTTTTACATTTTTCAACGCATTTCATAGTGAAAAAAGCTATATGCAATCAAAAATATTTAATGAACAAAATATAACGGAACTTCTTGCTCTTGGATTATCCCAAAGTGGTTGTTTTTATAATCTACCTGCAGTTTCAACGGTATCAAATTTTTCTAAAATAGATTTTGGTCAATTTCAAAGTAAAATATATTTCAGTTTAAATTCAAAACATAGCTTTCAAAAATTTGAAAACAATATTGGCGAGAATCTAATTCTAACAATTGGCCCCGAAAGAGGATGGACAAAAGATGAAGAAGAAAATCTCAACTCTCTAGAATTTAAGGATTATAACCTAGGAAAACCAATTCTTAGAACAGAAATAGCTACTTTTGTGGCACTTGGACAATTAATTTAAATTAACTTTGCATTTTTAAATAAATAAGCTAATTTTTAACTCATATGAAAAGAAGACTAGAAAAATTATTTGATTCAGATATTAGGCCATCACTTGCTGCTCATGGCGGTTTCGTAGAAATTGTCGATATTGACAATGGTGTTGTTTACGTAAAACTTGGTGGAGGTTGCCAAGGTTGTTCAAGTTCATCAGCGACATTAAAAGATGGAATTGAGAAACTCGTAAAAAAACATTATCCAGAGTTGTCACAAGTCGTTGATCTTACTGATCACAATAAAGGTGACAATCCTTATTACGATTAAATTAATCCATTGAGATTCTGTTTTTTACGGACTTAACTAAATCTAAATCTAAGTTTGCAAATATTAATTCTTCACTATCACCTGCTTTTGACAATACTTCTCCCCAGGGATCTATTATCATTGAGTGCCCATATGTTCTGACAGCATTATTGTGAAGACCACATTGATTGCAAGCAATTACAAAAGTCTGAGTTTCAATCGCCCTAGCTCTTAATAATATTTCCCAATGATCTTTACCAGTTCGATAAGTAAAGGCAGAAGAATAACTTAAGATATTACAACCCGAATTTTTATAACCAAAAGCTAAATCAGAAAATCGTAAATCAAAGCAAATATTTAAACCAATTTTATATTGGTCAATCTCGAAAGTTTTGAGTTCTTTGCCTTTCTTGTAAAGTTTGCTTTCATCGACAGTTATACTTGGATCATTAATTGAAAATAGGTTAATTTTATCATAATGAGTTATGAATTCTCCAGTATTTGAAAAATTAACTGATCTGTTAAATATTTTTTCATCTTCTTCAAATACAACACTTCCACCTAATAAATAAATATCATTCGCTTGTGCGATGTTCATAATATTTTTAAAATGTTCATTATTCCATTTTACAAGATGAGGTGTAATTGATTTTCCATCAGAGAAAGAATAAAAGCATTCTGGTAAAAATAAAGCTTTTGCTTCATGTTTATGAGCTTCTTTAGCAGCAAGATCTATTTTTGCTAAATTTTCTTTATAATCGAGTTGTGAAGAAAATTGAAAGAGAGCTACTTTCATTTTCTGATATGTTTACCAATGGCAAAATATTCAAAACCATGATTTAAAACATGTCTCGTATTAAAGAGATTACGACAATCAAATATAACATTTCTATTTAGTTTTTCTTTTATTTCTTGAAAATCGGGACTTTGAAAATCACGCCATTCGGTCATAATAACAAGGCCATCGCAATTTTCCATTAATGAATACATATCATCGAAAGCAGTTATACTTGAAAAATATTCAGTATCTTTAAATACTTCAAGAAAAGTTTCTCTCGCTTCGGGATCATAAAAATTAACTTTTCCTCCAGCTTTAATAATTGATTTAGCCATATCAATTGCTGAAGATTCCCTTACATCATCAGTTCGAGCTTTAAAAGCCGCCCCCCAAAAAGCAAAAGTTTTGTCTTTTATATCTTCTTTATAATAATTTAAAATTTTTCCAAACATATACCTTTTTTGAAACTTATTAGTTTCCTCTGCCCCATTAACAACTCTCATATCTACTCCATGATCAATTGCTGTACGAAGAAGAGCTTTAACGTCTTTTGGAAAACATGAGCCTCCGTAACCAGGGCCTGGATATAAAAAATGTTTACCAATTCTTCTATCTGAACTTATTCCTTTTCTTACTTCTTCAATATCTGCACCTGTTCTGTCACAAAGTTGAGCTATTTCATTTATAAAAGAAATTTTAGCAGCAAGAAAACAATTGGCAGCATATTTTGTCATTTCAGCAGATGTATTCGACATAAAATAGATAGGATTCCCTGTTCTAACCAGTGGTGAATAAAGTTCGTCCATCACGTCTTGGGCTATTTGATTTTGAAACCCAATAACTACTCGATCCGGTCTCATGAAATCATCTATAGCACTACCTTCTTTTAAAAATTCGGGATTATTAACGATATGAAATGTTTTATCTGTATTTTTAGATACTATTTTTTCAATCCTACTCCAGGTTCCAACAGGAACAGTTGATTTTATAACAATTACAGCATTTTCACATATATTTTCAGCGACACTTTTAGCTGCTGCATCTAAATATTTAAGATCAGCACTTCCATCATCGCTAGCTGGAGTTCCGACTGCTAAAAAGATTGTCTTTGAATTTTGAACTGATGAATAGTCACAGCTAAAAAAAAGTCTATTTCTTTTTATATTTTTTGTTAACATTTCACTTAAACCAGGCTCATAAATAGGAGATTTGCCTTCTTTCATCATTTCAACTTTTTCTTTATTGATGTCAACACAAGTTACATGATGCCCTATTTCGGCAAAACATGTTCCACTAACAAGACCTACGTAACCAGTTCCAATAACAGTAACTTTCATAATTCTTTTCCTTTAAAAACCTTTATAATCAGTCTAAAATACGTCTATTATTAAATCTATTAGGAAAAATAGTCTTGAAAAATCATATAAAAAGTATTTTAAAAATAATATTAGCGATTTCTCTTATAATGTGGCTTTTAAAAAGTGGTAAATTAGATTTTTCGCTAATAAGAAAGTCATATGATCAGGGATACTTTTGGTTAATATGTATTTTTCTCTTCATAATCCAAGGTATTATTGCCAGCTATAGGTGGAATCTTATTCTTTCTGTAAAAAGTAGCAATAAAATCAATCTTGTTGATGTCCTTAAAGTTTCATGGATTGGTATGTTTTTTAACACAATGCTACCTGGAGCAGTCACAGGGGATCTTATAAAACTACTATATGCCAAAGATTTAGATCAATCACTTGATCGATCATTTTTAGTTACTTCTGTTTTAATAGATAGGATTTTAGGATTAATAGGTCTGTTAACAATTCTTGGTATTTCTTGTCTGTTTTATTATAGTGAAATAACTTTAATTTCAAATGAACTAAAACATTTAACTCACTTTAATTTATTATTATTTGTTGGAGGAATCTTTTTCTTGATTTTAATGATTCTGCCTCACAAAATTCAAGTTTCATGTATAAAAATAATTAACTTAATTCCCTTTGTAGGAGAAAAAATATCAAATATTATAAAAAGTTTTTGGTTACTTGGTAGTAATCGAATCACATTATTTAAGACATTTTTTTTAAGTGTAGCCGTGCAATCTTTAAATATTTTCGCCTTTTGGATAATTACTCACCCTTTTTACGCAAATGAGCTTAGTTTTACATATTTATTTACTTTTATTCCAACTGGACTTATCGCTGTAGCAATACCTATATCTCCTTCAGGAATAGGTGTGGGACATCTTGTGTTTGATAAGTTATTTAACTATATAAATATATCAAATGGAGCTTCGTTATTTAATCTCTACTTTATATGTGCATTTTTTGTAAATTTTCTGGGTGTTATTCCTTATTTGATCACAGGAAAAAAACATCATCTAAATGAAACAGAACAATTTGAAACTTTAACTTAATTAGTTCTTTCTTATACCAATATTTTTTTTAGAAACTTTTAAAATTACGATTAATTCGTCTGAATAATTTTTGATAATATCTTTACTTAAATGACTTCTAAAAAACATTGAGAAAAATTGACTGTTTCCTAAGTAAATAATTTCATTTATTTTTAAAAATAACTTAAAGCTAAATCGTTTATACCATTCCATGTTAATAACATTTAATTTATTAAAAATTCGCAAGTTTTTATCAATTTTACTTGAACAAAAGACAACATTTTCTTTTAATTTTGATTTTTTAAATTTCCGCGAAAGTTCAAGTTTTTCATGAATTAACTCTGGATGATTACCAAAATATTTATAAGTTTTAATTTTTTTTTCATTGCTAATAAAAATATTTAATTCTTTATTAACTTTATTGTTATCTTTTTCATGATCAAATCTTTTCTGTAAAGATCTTTTAATTTTTGTTTTTCTTTTTTCAAAATCGCGAATATTTCCATAATGAAATACAGGGAATTTACTATCAAAAGCAATTGTCTTTTTACTTATTTTTAAATGGTCTTTTCTGATTAAAACCTCTTGATCAAGCCTAAATGCTCTAATTGCTTTCAACAAATGCTTGTCATGATAAGAAATATGGCTCGAATCTTTTTGAAAATTTAATCTTGAGAATCTAACATAATCAGCACCTTGGTCATTGGCAGAATAAATATCATTTTTGATATTTAAAATATCTTCTTCACTAAAAAGTTCATCTGCAAACAAAAAAATGACCCATATTGGATTTGAAGATTTTGCATATTTTCTCATACAGGACAAGCCATACGTAACTTGTTCAGTAATTAGATTTAAGTTTACACCTTCTTTTGGTTCAACCCATTTATTTTTTAAAATGTTTACAGTGCCTAAATCATTTAAAACAGTTTCAGTTCTATCTTCACTGTCTCCAAGTACCACAAATGATTCGTCAACAATTTCATTTAAACTGTTAATTGATTCAACAAATGGATAGTCATTCAATAGTCCGTTTTTTAAAATTGTTAAAGAGTATATTAATGGCGTCATAAGTTAATTATTTGCTCAAAGTTTTTTGGTTGATAAAGATTCCATCTCGATACTTTTGCAGATAGGTTTTGTAATACAGAGATATAGTTAGCTTTAAGAGCTTCCTTATTATTTTTTAGTTTTTTATCAGTCTTAAATAGTTTTTTGATCTTTGACTTCAGTTCTATTGAAATCATTTGAATTCCAGGCAATATGATATAATGATTTTCCCACATAACGACACGTCCTATAAACATATCAGACTTTAGTAAATTTTGTATTGGCATTTCATCAGAAATAATCAGTTTTTTGGGAGTTAAGATATCCTTTAGATATGCTTTCCCAAAGATACTTTTTGGATGATATTCAAAAACAGACCATATTAAAGTATCAAATGAGTCTTTCATCGTTGGAACAAGTTTAATCAAAAATTGTTCAGTAAATTTATTTTCATAATTAAAAATAAGCCAATAATAAAACAAGAATGTTTTATTATCTACATCCGACTCAACTGATTCTATTGGTTCACTTTGACCGTAATCTTTTAAAAATATTTCTTTTGCTCGAATAACTTCTTTTTCATTTTCGTCTAAAAAAGTTAGTACTGCTTTTTCAGTAGCATTTATTATTTTTTGATATTGCATTAATCATCAACCTTGAGAACAGCCAAAAATGCTTCCTGAGGAATTTCAACGTTTCCAACCATTTTCATTCTTTTTTTACCCTTTTTTTGTTTCTCTAGAAGTTTACGTTTTCTTGAGATATCACCACCATAACATTTTGCAAGTACATTTTTTCTTAATGCTTTAACTGTTTCTCTAGCTAAAATTTTAGCACCAATTGCGGCTTGTATAGCAATATCAAATTGTTGACGCCCTATTAGTTTTTGTAATTTTTGAGTAAGATCTCTTCCTTTTACAAATGCACTATCTTTATGAGAAATTATTGATAAAGCATCAACTTGATCTCCATTTAAAAGTATTTCAACTTTAACAAGAGAAGATACTTCATAACCTTTAAACTCATAATCCATTGAGGCATAACCTTTAGTTAAACCTTTTAATTTATCATAAAAATCATAAACCATTTCACTTAAAGGAAGGTCATACATTAATTGAACTCGTTCTTGAGTTATATATTTCATATCAGTCTGGACACCTCTTCGATCTGTACAAAGCTTAATAACATTACCAACAAAATCATTTGGAACGTGTATTGATAATGCAACAATAGGTTCTGCTATACTTTCAAAATCTGAAGGCTCAGGCATTTCTGAAGGATTTGAAACTTCAATAGTCGATTGATTTAACAAAGTTACTTGATAACGAACAGATGGAGCTGTTGATATAAGATTAAGTTCAAACTCTCTTTCAAGTCTCTCTTGAATTATATTCATATGAAGAAGACCTAAGAATCCACATCTAAAGCCTAAGCCTAAGGCACTTGAAGTTTCTGGTTCATAAGTAAATGAAGCATCATTTAAGGCTAGTTTTTCAAAAGCTTCTTTTAAGTTTTCATAATCCGGAGAATCGACAGGAAAAATTCCACAAAAAACCATTGGTTTACTTTCTTCGTAGCCAGCAAGCAGTGGTGTGTCTTTTTTCTTATCAGAAACTATAGTGTCACCAATTTTTACATCTCTAATTGTTTTAATACCACAAATTAACATTCCAACATCACCAGCTGAAAGTTCGTTTACCTCAGTAAAAAAGGGAGAATTTACCGCTATTTTTAAAACTTCATAAGTTTCTTCACAATTTTTAAGATAGATTTTTTCTCTTTTATGAATTTTGCCATTAACTACTCTAACAAGGACCACAACTCCTTGGTAATTATCAAACCAAGAATCAAATATTAGAGCTTGTAATGGAGCATTTGAATCCCCTGTTGGATGAGGAATTTTTTGAATAATTGTTTCAAGTAAATCAGCAACACCTAAACCACTTTTGGCAGAAACTTCGCAAGCATCCATTGCTTCAATACCAATAATTTCTTCAATTTCATGTTTTACTTTTTCAGCGTCAGCATGAGGAAGATCGACTTTATTTAAAACAGGAATAATTTCAAGATCGTTTTCCATTGCCATATAAACATTTGCTAATGTTTGCGCTTCTACTCCCTGTGAAGCATCAACAATAAGTAGCGCTCCGTCACATGAAGCTAGTGAGCGACTTACTTCATAAGTGAAATCTACATGTCCTGGAGTATCAATAATATTTAAATAGTAAGTATGGCCATCTTTTGCTTTATAAGTAAGCTTAACCGTTTGAGCTTTAATGGTAATTCCACGCTCACGCTCTATCTCCATATTGTCTAATAAACGGTCTTTTTTTTCTCGATCAGTAACAGTATTTGTTATTTCTAACAATCTATCTGCAAGGGTAGATTTGCCATGATCAATATGAGCTATAATTGAGAAGTTTCTAATAAATTTTTGTTTCATAATATGTAATTTCTTGTTTATCTTTGCTTTAGGCAAAAACTTCTTTAGAAATTACCATAAGATAATAATCAAGTGAACTTTCTTTTCCACGAATCGGAATAACATTTGCGTAACCTTCATAAACAAGCTCTTCTTCATACTTCGTAACAGCTCTTTCGATACCATCATTTTCATCATCATCAATTCCATCTTCTTGTGATGAGTCATTAGTAATTTCATCAAGTATTTTTCTTCTTTTGATACTAATTGGGGAATTTTCAATTTTTGATCTTCTTTTGATAGCTAAGTTCATTGCATCTACTATTGATTTTGAAATCACATTTTCTGTAATTTCTTTTCCTATAACGTCTTCTGATTGAAGTTGTAAAATTGAGTACAATTTATTATTCATGTAAACGGCTTCATTTTCTGCATTAGTAAGTAGTAATGGTTTTTTTATAATATTTGCTAAAGTATCAAATTTACGATTTTCAATAGCAATTCGATCAATCCGAAGTTCTTCAAAAATCTTTAAATTATGAATCATCTTATTCATCTCAGTTGCTAGCTCACCTATTTCATCTTTTTGTCGGTAGTAAATAGATACGTCAAAATTACAAGACTGTAATTCCCTAATGGCATCCTTAATTTTCTTAAATGGCAGAGCGATCTGACCAGGGATAACTAAAGCCAATATTATAGTAAATAAAAAACCAAGAATTAAAACGATCATCATTTGGCGTTTCGTTTCTTTAATAATCTTTTTCATTGCGCCTTCATTTTTGGCACTTTGATCGTATTGAATATATTGAAAATCTGAAAATGAGTCTAAAATCTTATCAGCAAGGCCTGCAATCGTTTGCATTCCTCCTTTATCACGACTAAAAAAAGCGGCTTTGGATAAGAGTAATTTCAAGGAATCTACATAGGTTAACATTTGCGCAACGACCTTTTTTACCTCAGTTCCACTATATAAAGAGTCAAGAGAATGTAGCTGAGTAGTAAAACTCTCACATAAGTTAATTAATTTATTAACTTCAGCTTGTGTTGGTCTTTTTGATAAAAATCTTCTTTGATTTTTTAAAATTGAAACAGCTGATATTCGAACTTCATCAGTTAATAAGTTCATTCGGTTTGATCGATTCGACGTCAATTGTATTTTTTTATTTAGAGTTTCTAAATAGTTAAAAACTACAAACATTAAAATCAAAATCACAGCGTCAGCAATAATAAAACTTGCACGAACTCTGGCTCTTAGTGATAAATTCTTCAAAAATAACCTCTAGCTTTCACCAATCTCAGTAAACAACATATTAAAATTTTTCTCACTTCCTACTAAAACAACAATATCATCTGATTCGATAATATCCATTGGCATAGGAGTATCGTTTATTTCAACCTTAAATTCAGGTTTTCCATCTTCGCTTATGATAGGAACTCTTTTTTGAAGGGCAACAATATTTAAATTAAAATTTTGCCTAATTTTACTTTCAACTAAAGTTTTACCTTCAAATTTTTTCCCTAATTTTAACTCAACTAATGAGTAACCAGAAGCAAAGTTATATCTTTGTAAAACATAAGGAGCAATAATTTTAGAAGCAATTATCTCACCCATTTCTTCTTCAACTTTAATAATTTCAGAAGCACCAATTTCATTTAAAACGTGTTCATGTAAAGGACTTATAGCCCTTGCTATAACACGTCCTACCCCCATTTTACGTAGCATCGCAACAGCTAAAATACTCTGTTCAATACTATCTCCAATCCCAACAATGGCAACATCCGCATCTGATAAATTAGCTGACCTAACAGACCTTTCATCCGTTACATCCAACTCAATAGCATGAGTAACTCTATCTTTTATTTTTTCTACAACATCAGATCGCTTATCGATAGCAATTACATCAGCTCCCCTTTCAGAAAGACTGATTGCTGTTTTTGATCCAAATGTTCCAAGTCCTATTACCGCTATTAACATAATTTTCTCATAACCTTATTATAATGATTATTTTAACCAATCATAATCCTACCATTAGGGTAGTCAATTTTGCCCATCTGATCTTTTTGTTCACCAATTGCTAGGACCAAAGTAAGTGGTCCTATACGTCCTAAAAACATTAAAAGTGTTATTACTAGCTTACCTCCAACAGTAAGATAAGGTGTTATCCCTAGAGATAAACCGACCGTGCCAAGGGCTGATATCGATTCAAACAATAGAGGAAGAAATTCTTGATTTGGTTCAACGGCCATAAGAACAGGGATCAATGTACAGGCAAAAAGAATTGAAATAAAAGTTAAAGCAATTGTTCTAATGACAAGCTCCTGTGGAATTCGCCGATTTAACATTTTTACATTTGATTCACCTTTCACAGTAGTAATAATTGTTTGCACTAAAATAGCTAGAGTTGTTGTTTTAATACCACCAGCTGTTGAACCTGGGCTTCCGCCTATAAACATAAATAATGTCATAACGTAAACTGTAAAAGGAAATAAGCTGTTTAAGGATATTGAATTAAACCCCGCTGTTCTAAGTGTTACAGATTGAAATAATGATATTTGAATTTTTTCCCAGAGAGTATACTGATCTATTCCATGTAAGAATTCTACAAAAAATATAAATAATGCTCCTCCAGTAATCAATACTCCTGAAGTGATAATAACAATTTTGCTGTGAAAACTTAATCGATGCCAACTAAACTTAGTTTTAAGCATAAAATTTAATTCTTTAATAACAATGAATCCGATACCCCCCATTATTATAAGAGCCATTATAGTAAAATTTATTATTGGATTGGTGGCGTATTGTTCTAATGAATCATTAAATAAAGAAAAACCTGCATTACAAAAAGCAGATATGCTATGATAAAAACCATAGTACAAAGACTTGCCAAATTCGAGTCCTGACAGATTAAAACCAATGGTTAAGATTACTCCGCCCCATAATTCTATAAAAAAAGTATAGCGAACGATATCAATAATCATCTCAAAGAGTTCTTCAAGTGAACTTACGTTAAGTAGATCAAGCATCAATAGACGATTTTTCATCCCAAGAGATTGTCCTAAAAGTACAGTCATAGAAGCATAGAGAGTCATTATCGATAGACCTCCGATCTGAATTAGGACTAATATAACAATTTGTCCCAAGGTACTAAAATCAGTTGCAATTGACTTTGTAGCAAGTCCCGTTACACAAGTAGCTGAAGCTGACATAAAAAGCGCGTCAACAAAGCTAATAGATTTTCCAGTTTGGGATGACATTGGCAAAATTAGAATCAATGCACCAATTAAAATTACTCCACTAAAAGAAACAAGTACCCATTGTGCAGGGGTAAGTGAAAATTTAAATCCATTTTTTTTAGAATTGTCTTTAATTAATTGATCATTGCCTAGTTCATAGAGTGATAAAACAGATGAAAGTAAGTGGGCAGAGGCTAACCAGAATACAAATTCTCGATCAAAAGTTATAAGCATGGGCACGATAACAACAATTGAAAAGACATACTTACGAAAAAACTCATCCCAAGAATGGCTTTCAATAAAGTTGACTAATATCGAAAATAGAACAACAAAGGGCACAATATAAGTTGAATAAGTTAAAAACTGTTCAATAAAACGAGCGTAAATTTCAAAAGTAACTTTGTTTAACCAAGTTAACGAGTAAAGTATTATAAAACTTCCATTGAAGAATATTTCAATTAAAAATGCAAGTTTTTGATTTAGTTTCATATAGCTTATATATATGATACATAGCAACTGAATAATTTCAAAGGGATAGTTAATGAGTCAAAAACAAGTAAAATTTTCCATTGTTCATATTGATCCTTTAGCGCAGGGGGTTTCAAAGATGACTAATAAAGTCAACTTTGTGTCAAATACTTTAGCAGGAGAAACAGGAACATGCTTAACATATAAGGAAAATAAGAAAGTTATGTTCTCTTTTTTAAAATCCTCTAAAGATTTAGACAATATTTCAAAAGATAGAATCGATCCACTTTGTCCTCACTACTTTCAATGTGGTGGTTGCTCATATCTGCATACTAATTACGAAACAGAAATGAATTTAAAAAAAGATGCACTACTTTGGAATTTTAAAAATATAAAAATTCCTGAAGTTTCTATTATAAAATCGGAAGAAAGATTTAATTATAGAAATAGGATCCAATTACATTTCAATAACAAAGAAAATAGTTTTGGGTATAAAGGTTACGATAATAACATTATTAATATCGATAATTGTATTATTGCTTCAAAAAATATCCAAAATAAAATAAATGATGCAAAGGAGATTATTTACTCTGAAGGTGGTGGTAAAGGTCATCTTGAGCTGTTTGAAAAAAATAATAAAGTTGAATTAAATATTAATTCAAAATATTCTGCTGGTGGATTCACTCAAGTAAACCCAAAAATGAATATTAAATTAAAAAATTATATAAAAAATTATTTTAAAAATATATCAACAAGCACAATTATTGATCTCTTTGGCGGTAATGGAAATATTTCAGAAATATTTGAATATAATCAAAGAACAGTAATTGATATCTTTGAGAATAAACAACAGTCAGATGAAAATTCATCATTTGTAAATATGAATCTATATAACGAAGATAATCTCAAAAATTTAGTTGCTAAATATGCTTCAATTTCTACTGATCTACTTTTTATTGATCCTCCTAGGAGTGGATTTAAAGAGCTTAATATTTTATTAAACGAGATTTCCCCATCATATTTTGTTTACATAAGCTGCAATAACTCAACAATGGCCAGAGATTTAAGCCAACTTCCAACTAATTTTAAGATAACAGATATCTCAATATTTGATTTTTTTCCAGGAACACATCACTTTGAAACTGTTGTCATAATGAAAAAGTTAGAAAATTAAGCAAAAACAGATGAGTTTAGTTGAATATTCACTTAAAGATAACTACAATTGTATAAGTAATATCTAAATTAAGGAATTTATGAAATATATAATTATTCTATTATTTTTATTCTCTTGTTCATCTCAAAACAAAGGTAATCAGAATTTAAAATTAGCAAATATATATTATTCAAAAGGAACTAGTGAACTGCAAAAAAAGAATTATACACAAGCTATTATTAATTTGAAAAAAGCAAACAAACTAGATATCAATAATTCAAAAATACTTAATAATCTTGGTTTAGCATATTTATTCAAAGGCTTATCTAAAAAAGCAATTTCATATTTTTTTAAATCTATAAAGTCGGACAAGAAAAACAATGACGCTAAAATAAATTTAGCGGGAGCATATTTTAAAACGGGCAAATTTAAAGAAGCGAAACTAATTTATAAAAAAATAAGTAAAATTATTGATTATCCACATAACTATAGGACTTTTTATAATCTCGCTTTGATTGAAAAACATTACAATAGATCAAAAACTTATAAAAATTATTTATTACTTTCGATTAAAGAAAATTCGAATTATTGTCCTACTCACTATGAATTATCAAATTATTATAAAAGTACCTATCAATACAAAAAAGCGTTATCAGAATCACTAAAAAGTAGCAAAGGTGTCTGTTATCAAAATCCTGCCCCATTTGTACAACAAGGTGTTTTATATAAAATAATAAATAATTCAAAAATGGCTTATAATAAATTTTCTCATGTTATAAAAAAATTCCCTAATTCAAAATACAGCACTGTTGCCCAGACTCATTTGGACAATCTCGTTTTAGAGGACCCTAAACTTTCTGAAAAATTAATGGATGATAATCGTAAAAAATTACTGGAAACTTTATCACTATAATGAATACAAATACTTCTATTGGACAATATTTACGACTTCAAAGAGAAAACCTAGACATTTCTCTCAAGGCTATTTCACAAGAAACAAAAATTCATCTTTCAAATCTTCAAAAGTTTGAAAATGATGATTTTGATAATTTACCAAATAAGGCTTATCTCATTGGTTATATAAAATCATATTCGAGGTGTTTAAATTTAAACTTAGAGACAACTCTTAATATTTTTGAAAATAGCTATAATAGTTTTTATAAAATTGAAGAACTTGAACAAGATAAAGAAGAAACTGAAGATACAAACGAAGAAACTGAAAATAAATTTAACTTAAATATTCCTAGTGAGCATTGGCCAAAAATTGGAATAGCTTTAACTATGATTATTTTTATTTCATACTTTGTACTTTCTCCTAATAATAGTACTCATAGCGGATCAGAAGAAAATAACGAAACGAGAATAACGAAAACTTCAATCAAAGCCAAAAATAAAGAATTATCTTCACCGCTGGTTGAAAAGCAAAGCTCTATTAATACAATAAAAAATATCGTAGCAACACCTGAAACATCAAAGCCTCTTAATATAGAAAAGAAAAAAACGGTTACTCCTGCTAAGAAATCTACATCTAAAGAAAAATTAGTAACAGCTACTAAAAAATTTGAAGATCAAATAGAGCGAAAAATTATAGAAATATCTAAATCAAAGATAAGTAAAGAACAAGCAAAAATAAAAGTCAAAAAAGAAATTAAACAAACTCAAACCAAAGAAAAGAAAAATATTGAACAAAAATTTTATAATATAAAATTTCCAATGTATGTAATTAACAAAAATATTTCAGAAGACAAATTACAAGAAATCTTACCAAGTAATTTCAAAGTTAATCCTATAAAAGGTATTCAAGCAGTACTAATAAATGCAGCAAAAGGAAATAGCTGGATTACCTATAAAAAAGATGACGACAATATTAAAAAGTTTGTCTTAAATGAAGGTCGCTCTGTATTAATTCGAGGAAAGCTTATTAAAGCATTTATTGGTAACTATACAAATGTAAATGTATTTTTAAACAATCAATTACTTAAACTCAGTTCTCCAAGTAGTGTAAAAAGTCTTGTCTTTCCTCAAGAAGCTGCAAAAAATCTAAAACTTCCTCTCTTTATTTTTAAAAATGGAAAAGTTTATCCTTCTGTTCAATCAGACAACATAAACCAATAAATTAAACCTTCCAATCTATTTTTTTATACTGGTAAATCCCAATAAATAAAAATATAGGAACAACCATAAACGAACCAATCTCTGCAGATACAATTCCTTTTTTTATTAATCCAACACCTGTGAAATAAACTAGGTAGTATAAAACAAGAAATAAAAAAGAAAGTAAGCCACCTTTAGAACTTTGAGATCTACTATTTGTGATTCCTAAAGAAAATCCTAAAAGAGTAAATAAAAGAATCTGAAGCGAGCCAACAAATCTGCCCCAATATGCAATTTTTGCTAACCAAATTTCTTTTGTAATACTTTTTTTAATACTAATATTTTTAGAATTATTTAAACTCATTGTTTTCGAATTTATATAATGAAGTAGTTCAGTATTAGTCTTAAACTGCTCCTTTGAAGCTTTACCAACTTGGCCTCCTCCTTTCAAGAGGGGAAAATCATATTCTTTAAAAAGTATTTTTTGATAATCTTTATTTAATTTATTTTTTATTAGAATATTTCCGTTATTCAAATGGAGCCTTAAAGACGGAGTGTGAGATTTATCAATAAATTCTTTAAGTAATATTCCTTTCTCTGCTGTGATAACTTTAAACTGATCATTTTCTTCACTCCACAGTAAGAGCTTTTTCATCTGTCTTGTTTTTTGATCAACATCTTTGGCATACAAGATGTTTCCAGGGATATCATTAAAGAATTGTCCTGGCTGAATATCTGTCAATACTCCTTTAGCGGTCATTTTTAACATCGTGTTTTTAAATAATTTTTGATAATTAGGAATCAAATTCATATTCATTACAAATACTAAAATAGACAATACTGTAGTAAATATTAAAACAGGTAAAAGTATTTTAAACTTACTCATCCCAAATGATCGCATTGCAACAAATTCTGAATCTTCGGATAATTTGCTCATTGAGTAATTGATTCCAAAATATGTAGAAAGAGGAAAAACTGTTGGGAAAAACCCCACAGCAAGGTACATTAACATTTTAAGCGAATCTATAATTTGAACATCTCTACTAATCATTATGCCAACCAAGCGAAAAGCATAAAAAATAACAAGAAAACACACAAAAAATACCGAGCCTACAACAAACGGAGTTATAAACCTTGAAAGTACATAATATTGCATTCTGTTAAACATGATTTTAGACAAATCTCCTATTTAATTGTAGATTATTGTATTCATATCGTATCAAAAATAATCAAGGAGATAAATAATGAAGATAACGGCACTTCTAAACATAGTTGACTATAGTTCTAAAGAATTTATAGTAATAGGTGTTTTTAACAAAATTAATAAGAATACAAATAAATCTGAAGTTGTACTCTCTGGCCTCTCTAAAGAAATGAAAGAGAAATACCTAAGTATAAAAGGCTCTAAGTTTAATGGTGTAACTGGTCAAAAGTTATATTTCAACTTAGAAGATGGGCGAACAGTACTTCTTTACGGTCTAGGTGAAAAAACTAAATACAATAAAGAATCACTAAGAAAATCAAGTGCTAATTTACTAAAAGTAATAAAAGAAGATACAAGCTGTCCTGCAATTGACCTTGATTCATTTTTATTAAAAAATAATCCCGAAGTAACGGCAGAATTAATTACTGAATCTTTTATTATGACAAACTACAAGTTTGATAAATATAAAAAAGATAATTCAAAGAAAGATAAAGAAACAAACTTACATGTTACTTTAGAAAGTAGATTAAAAAAGACTAAAACAAAAGCAATCGAAAAAGCAATAGAACTTGCAACAATCAAGGCTACTTGTATTAATACAGCAAGAGACCTAGTAAATGAACCACCAAATGTCTTACATTCTGAATATTATGCAAAATTTGTAGAAAAAGATGTTAAAAGTATTAAAAATGTAAAAGTTAAAATACATGGTGAAAAAGAATTAAAAAACCTCAAAATGGATATGTTTTTATCTGTAAATAGTGGGTCAAAATATGCTCCAAGAATGGTTGAACTTACTTATACTCCAAGTAAAGTAACAAAGAACACAAAGCATATTTCACTAGTCGGAAAAGGATTAACTTTTGACTCTGGTGGATACTCATTAAAACCAGCTGGATCAATGATTAATATGAAATTTGATATGGCCGGTTCCGCTACTGTTTACGGTGCTTTTAAAGCTCTAGCAATGCTTCAAATTAAATCAAAAGTAACATGTTTACTTGCGATGACAGATAATATGGTTAACGAAAAAGCTACTGTTCCAGATTCAATTGTAACCTCAAAAATTGGAAAAACAGTAGAAATATTAAATACAGATGCTGAAGGTAGACTTGTTCTTGGAGACACTCTAACTTATGCAACTGAACAAGCTCCAAATATTGTAATTGATGTTGCGACTCTAACTGGAGCATGCCTTGTTTCTTTAGGAAGTGAGATTTGTGGAGTTATGGGAAATAATCAAAAACATATTGATCAATTTCTAAAATCATCAAAAAATGTTGATGAGTACTCTTGGCAAATGCCAATTATTCCAGAGTTTAAAAAAGATATGAAATCTAATATCGCTGATTTGAAAAATATTGGCAGTAGCCGTTTCGGTGGTACATCAAAAGCAGCTGCTTTTCTTGAAGAATTTATTGTAGATGAAACTCCTTGGATTCATTTAGATATTGCAGGAGTTGGTGATTCACAATCTCACCTACCGTACTGTCCATCCAAAGGTGCTTCTGGTTTAATTATAAGATCTTTAATTGAGTTTGCAGAAAATTACTAATTATAATTTAATGTCAAAACTAAATAAATTAGAAAACATTAAACCGATTTTTAACATTGTACTAAATGCGCCCGACATTCCCGGAAATACTGGAAGTATCGGGCGCACATGTCTTGCTACAAACTGTCACTTAATATTAATTCACCCTCTAGGATTCGACTTATCTGAAAAATCCGTAAGAAGAGCTGGACTCGATTACTGGAAATATGTCGATATAACGGAATATCAAAACTGGGATGAGTTTTTAAATAAAGAAAATGTAACTCAAGAGAATTCACACTTTTTCACAAAGACTGCTAAGAAATTAATTTATGATTCAAATTTAAATATTGGTGATTATTTAATTTTTGGTAGTGAAACCAAAGGTCTCCCAAAAGAAATTATGGATAAGCATCAAGGTCAACTTTGTTCTTTTCCTATGTTTTCCGACAAACTAAGATCAATTAACCTTTCCAACATTGTCACCTCCGCTATTTACTGTGGTATTGGTGATTTGCGTTAAATTGCGTTAGCAATTTAATGCAAAGCTTTACCGGTCATGCAGAGCCAAATCTATGATTTGGTTTAGCATGTGCCGGCCTAAATTTGGTTTAGCATGTGCCAGCCTAAATATGTTTTACAATCTTTTATATTTTCTTTGAGCAAATTTTGCTACCGCTCATAATCACTAAGATCATCAGGAGTCTTTTCTAACACTAACTGAAGCTCTTTTTTAGAAAGCTTACGATACTTTCTATTCTCTTCCCATCCGTAACCCCAACCAAGTTTCACATGAAATAATGTTCTATATATACTAGAAATAAAAGCTCCTCCACCAAATCGAACACCTCTATAGACAATATTAGCTACTGTTTTTTTGCCAATTTTTTCAATACAATACTTAAGTTCTAAATCTGATTTTTTTCGATCAACCTTATCACCACCTGCCCAATATCTTAAATCATGTACAACACAACAATGATGCCAGAGATTTGGATCCTTGAATGTACCATCTGGAATTAAAGAACAACCATCACTTCTAAAGTCATATAAATACGGATCAATTTGAGCTCTTGCAAATAAATTTAAGCTCATAGTGAATATAAGAATGGTTAAGTATTTCATTAATTAACTATATTAAAGTATTTCTGATATTTCTTGGCACACTGCTCGAATATTAAAGAAAATGGAGTAATTAATAAAGTAGAATTAATGACAAGTAATATTAGCAAGGATCTTACCATTAACTTTCAAGATGCCATGTCTAGATATTGGCTGGCCTAATATCTCTAATTCAATTATATCTTTTCCATTTGATATTGAAATTTGTTCAAAATCTTTAGTTTTATTTATAATTTTTGGATCTAACTTAGGATATTTTCTGCCTGCAATTAATAATAACGAATTTAAAGGATTGTTATTTATACTTTGGTAAAGTTTAGGAAATTTTTTGAATCCAAAAGCTTTAATATACTTATGAACTTTAACTACGGTGCATTGAATTTGTGGTTCATTAATATCAAAAGAAAATAAATCCAAAGAGACTAGAAGCAATATCATTGTAAAGATTTTTTTTTTACTATTCATATATTTTTGTCATTTAAAAGTACATCTGGTTGATTTTCATTATAGGCATCAATTTATAAAAGTAGTTTAATTAATTAAGGCTCTTCGAAACCCCAATATGCTTCAGTCAATTTATTGTCATTAAAAATATATGTTCCAAAATAAGTTGCCTCATTTAGACTTTTTAAAAAAGTTGATTTTTCCATTCCCTCAATTCTTACCTGTATTATTCTTTGGTTTCCATTAGATAAAATTTCCATTCCATCTCCCAAAATCATCTTTACATCTTTAAAAGACATCCCAAGTTTTATTCCTTTACCTGAAATAAAATTATTAATACTTTTTACTATATGAGTATTATGTTCATTCTTATTGGAAAATCGTAAATGAAAATTACTAAAAGAATATTTAATATTACCGGGAATGAAATACAAATCCAAAGACTCTGAATTACTTTTATTTGCGATTGTTAAAGTTTCTCCAAGTTTTCTTTTATTTAATAAATTTTTTCCAATTACAGATACTGAAGATTTAGGATTATCAAGTATAATGTTGTTTATACTTTGGTCAATAAAAGTAGGTTGTTCTATTTGTTTTTCTATACTTTGTTTATGGACAGAGACCTTCCTTTCCTGACATCCAAAAAATGCAGTCAAAATTACTGAACATAATATAATAATTTTCATATAGACACCTTTTTGATTTTAATTTTGACAGCTGTTTAAGCAAGCTCTTTGGCCTTCATAATCTTCTTTATATATGTTATCAGTACATGAATTTTTACAAATTTCTTCTTTTGAATTTTTTAAAATATTTTTCACTGATGTACATGAAGTTATTATTAAAAATGTCGATTTGTAAATGTTAGTACTTTTTGCATATTTATCAAAGTTTAAACTTAAAGAGAATATACTTTGGATTTAGAAATATGACTTATTTTAGATTAAAAATAATGCAATTTTGTGGGTATCTTAACTAAAGACATGTAAGTATTGAAGATTATTAAATCTATACTTTTATGATATAGACCCCGATGAAATAGTAATTTTTTCAAAATTATTGTATAAGTTAAAGAAATTGCTATAGTTAAGATATGAAAAATGCAGTATTTACGTCAATTTTATTTTTAATATGTCTTAGTAGTTATGGAAATATAACTTCGATAATTATTGAAAAACGAAATAGAAAATTATTTTTAATGGATAAAAATGAAGTCATCAAAAGCTATAAAGTTGTTTTAGGACGTTCACCAGTTGGTAATAAAGTAAAAGAAGGTGATAATAAAACTCCTGAAGGAAAGTATTATATTGATAATAAGAACCCTCAAAGCAAGTATCACTTATCACTACATATTAGCTATCCAAATAAAGAAGATAGAAAAAGAGCAAAAAAACAAGGAGTTGATCCTGGTCGTGACATCATGATTCATGGATTACCAAATAATATATCCGATTATATGAATAAAATGAAAAGCGTAAACCTTGATTTTGTTGCTGATACATCAAATGATTTTTTAAGTTGGCTTCTAATGAAATTTGATTGGACTAGAGGTTGTGTTGCTTTAACAAATGAAAATATTGAAGAAATTTATGATCTCGTTGACATGAAAACACCTGTCTATATCAAACCATAAATATTATACTTACTGACCAAATTTAAATTTCTCAATTCCATCACTGTTTTCTTGTCTTGGTGGCGGGGTAAAGTTTTTACATCCTCTGATTCTTTTATTTCGTTCTTTTACAACTTCTCCAATTTTAGGAAGAGTGACAAAGTTACTATAAATTCTTTTTTTCTTTGAATTAAACATCGCGACTTCTATGACATACTCTCCTATTAAATCAACTCCTCCATTTATTGGACTTGGCCGATATGAAAAAGATTTGACTTTAGGTGCAAAGTAGCGCTCTTCTGCTGAACTTACAGATATAAGCTTATCGATGGAAGCAGTGTAAGAAGTTTTTACCTCGGTAATAATTCTTCGATGATCAAAAGCAGGGCATGAAAAATTGGCAAATCTCGATGATATAGCTGCTGCGGGATAAAAAATACTTATAAATCCTTTTTTTAATTGTTTGATTCTCCAATTTGAAGTTTTTCTTCCAGGAGTCGTTAGAGGAACATAAAAATATCCAAGCTGTTTTGTTCCCGTAAGGCTTCTTCTTTTCACTCTTAAAAGCCAAGATTCTACTCCAAACTTATTTATAAGAGACTGCAGGTTTTCTTTTTTTAAAATAGGAAATACCACTTCAAGTCTTATTCCCTGTGACAAAGTTTGCCGCCGAAGAGGGCCCACTCTCCATTTCTGAACACTAATTTTTGAAACTCCTATGTCGTCAATTTGAATATAAGCAGTATTGTTTTTCTCAGAATATTTTGAATATTTTTGACAGGAGGAAAAAGTAAATAAAAGTATTATTATAAGTACATTAATATATCTTAAGAAAAGTGGTTTTTGATTTTGGTTGAACATTAACTACATTATCACCTGTTTTTACAAAACTTTCAAATGAGCGGTAACTATTGTTATCTATATTACCTATTCCATCTATAAATATAATTGAACACTCTTCTTTTTCGCTAATTCTATAATTTTGTTCCTGCTCAATATTAAATATTTCAACAGAAAAATCTTTATGATTTATAAGTGTTTCATTTTTGCAACTTAGTAATTTATTTTGGTATCTAAAAAAGTTTAAATCATTGCACTTCTTTTCAAAATTTAAAACAGATAAAGCTTTATCTATATGTAATTTTCTTGATTTATTGTCTTTATCAACTCTGTTCCAATCCCATACTCTATAAGTTATTCCTGAGCTCTGTTGAACTTCACACAGCACGACTCCCGAGCCAATAGCGTGAACTGTTCCCGCTGGAACATAAAAAAACTCACCAGAGCTTACTTTGTAGAAATTCATTAATTCATTAATATTTTCTTTTTCATGAAGAGCTTTTTCTAAAATTGACTTCGTAACACCTTCTTTAAAGCCAAGATAAATTCCAGCATTGACATCAGCACTAATAATGAACCAGCACTCAGTTTTTCCGTTGGAATTCTCTAAATTCTTTGCCATTTGATCATCGGGATGAACTTGTACAGAAAGGTTATCACTTGTATCAAGAAACTTTATTAAATATTTTAGATTACTTCCGAGCAAATCACCCAAATCGACCAACTCAGAGTTAAAACGAACCTTGCAATTTTGATTGTTTAAAATGGAAACTTCAAGGCTCTCGCCAATTGGATAAGGGAATCGACTTGAATTTATTTTATTTAAGTATTCTCCTCCCCATATTTTTTCAAGTAGATGAGGTGTCGTTTTAAAAAGTGCCATAATTACTCGCCATAATCTTTAAAATTTAAAAAAAATATAATTCTCATAAATTTCGCTAACATTTTAATATTATTCTATTAATTTAATATATTTTAATTGTTTTAACTAATTAATGTAAAATTAATTATAAGAATTTACTAAAAGGAGCTAAGTTGATCTCTGTGCCGATTTTATATTTAGACAATACTGTACTGTTTCCAGGTACTACTTTAGTGGCTAAATTTAACGACAATAAAAGTATTCAAGTTATCAATTATTGTATTCAAAACAATCTTCCATTATTAATTCAACTCTATCCAATTATTGGCAAGAATATCTCTTACGGAACTGTTGCAAAGATCCATCATAATTCACTCAAATTTGATAAAAAAACAAACGTCGTTCAAATAATACTAGAAGGAACAAGCCGAGCTAAGGTAAATCAGATTATTCAACATATCCCGTACACCATAGCTGAAGTTGAGTTTAAACATGAAAATCATGGAGAGAGCATAATTTCCAACAATAAAATATCTAAAATCAAATCACTTATTGAAAATTGGGCAAATAATGAAGTAAAAAACTCAAAAGACAGAGAAAAATTCATCACAAAGCTAGACAGTTTTCCTCGGATAATTAACTATGCTTGTTTTCTACTAATTAGAGACCCAGAGTTGCAAGAGTTACTACTAGAATCTGATTCACTAACAAAAAGATTTCAATTGCTTTCAAATATATTGCTTGAAAATCGAAAACAATTCGATCAGACGGAATTTCTTGTTGCGTTAAAAAACTTTGCTGATGTTCCCAAATCAAATATTTGTCATTAAATTCAATAACTTTTAACACTTTTCATTTTATTTTCTAACAGATAGTCAGTATACTTTCATAGACTGTAAAAAAGGCACAATGTCACAATTAAAATACTTAAAAGACAAGTTTCCAAAACATAGTGGTACCAAGATTTGGGCCGTAGGTGGAGGTAAAGGTGGTGTAGGAAAAAGCCTCGTAACTGCCAATTTATCTATCTGTTTAGCCTTAATGGGATATAAAGTAATTGCTATTGATATGGATCTAGGTGGAGCAAATTTACATACGTGTATGGGACTTCCTGTTCCAAATAAAACTTTATCAGATTATATAAAAAAGAAAGTAAGTAATATAAATGATTTACTAACGCCAACACCTATTGATAATTTACATATTATAAGTGGTGCTCAAGATGAAATGGGTATTGCCAATTTAAAATTTCTTCAAAAAGCTAAGCTATTGTCAAAATTAAGTGATCTTGAAGCTGACTTTATACTTTTAGATTTAGGTGCTGGAACAACTTATAACACTTTAGATTTTTTTCTAGCAGCAGATCAAGGTATTTTAGTTTCGTTACCTGAACCAACGTCAATCGAAAATACTTACAGATTTATTAAATCATTTTTTTATAGAAGACTTAAAATGGCTGAAGAGCTAATTGATGTAGGTCCACAAATCGACGCAATATTAAATTCTAAAATAAATGAAAACTTAAAACCTATGGATTTAATAAAAAAAATAGAAGAAATAAATCCTTCCTCTGCTAGAAAGTTAAAAGAAGAAATTTCTAAATTAAACCCTAAGCTTATAATTAATCAAACGAGAACTCAAGCGGATATTGATATTGGTCATTCTGTTAAAATAATTTGTCATAAATATTTTGGGTTTGAAATTGATTTTGTAGGTCACCTCGAATACGACGCAACAGTCTGGCAAAGTGTAAAGAAACGTAGACCACTTCTTATTGAATTTCCAAACTCTTCATTAGTGAATAATTTTGAAATTATAATAAATAAACTATTAAATTTTTCTTAGGTATATATGAACAATAAAAATTACTACGAAATTCTAGAAGTTACAATGGATGCTACTCAAGAGGAAATAAATAAAGCTTATATTAGAGCTAAGAATGCATACTCTCAAGATGGTCTAGCTTTTTATTCATTAATGTCTAAAGAAGAAAGTGAAAAAATAATTGACCTAATCGAAGAGGGTTTTTCTGTACTAGGTGATGCTTACAAAAGAAGACAATATGATGCTGCAAGAGGAATAGTTAATAATAATTCTGACCAAGCACCTCAAGGTTTTCAGTCACAAGGCCTTCCATTAAATGTTCCTACTATTAAAAATATTCCATCAGCTTCATCATCGCCTGCTCCACAAATGAAAACTTTAGTTGCCAAGAAAAAATTTGATCTTGATTTTACAGTATCCCCGGAGATCGAAAAAGAAATTGAAAGTTGTCAGTCATTTTCAGGTGAGTTTCTTAAAAAAATTCGTGAATATAAAAATGTTGATCTCATTAGAATGAGCGAAATGACAAAAGTTTCAAAAACTTACCTTGCTCATATTGAATCACAAAATACGGAACGACTTCCTGCTGATGTTTATATTAGAGGTTTTGTATATCAATATGCAAAATGCTTAAAACTTGCTCCAGATCTTGTTGCGACATCTTACTTAAACCAACTGAGAGAAAATAAGTCAAAAGACACCTAATGGAAATATTAGAAATAATCTGTACCGCTGAAGATGATACATTTAAGCGACTAGATCAAATGTTAGTTAGCAAATGTCCTGATTTAAGTAGAACTGCTATAAAAAATTTATTTGAAAAAGGTATGATCACCTCTGATTCAGTAAAACTTGAACTTAAGAGAACTCCTCCTTTAAATACAATAATAAAAGTTACAATACCTGCTCCTGTTCCAACAGAGGCAATCCCAGAAAATATTCCTCTAGATATTATTTTTGAAGATGAACATTTATTAATTGTAAATAAAGTCGCAGGAATGGTTACTCATCCAGCTCCAGGTAATTATACCGGAACGTTGGTTAACGCTGTTTTGTTTCATTGCAAAGATCTTCAAGCAATAGGAGATAAAATTCGCCCAGGAATTGTTCATAGGTTAGACAAGGGTACAAGTGGTGTAATGGTTGTTGCTAAAAATAAAAAATGTCATGAAGCTCTTGTCGAAATATTTTCAAAACATGACATAAAAAGATGTTATGAAGCAATTACTTTAAACCCTAATATTGAAAAGTCGGGGGAGCTTAGAAGCTATATAGACAGATCAAATCGTGATCGAAAGAAGATGGCAAATTTCGATAAGAAAGGAAAATTAGCTATAACTAATTTTAAAGTACTTGAATATTTTAAAAAATTTACTCACACTGAACTAACTCTAGAAACAGGAAGAACTCATCAAATAAGAGTTCATTTATCAGGAATTTTAAATGCTCCTATTTTAATGGATCCAACATATGGTAATCCAAAAAATCATTTAAATTTAGTTAATAAAGAAATTTCTAACTTAATCAAAGAATACCCTTACCCTTTTCTTCATGCAAAATTACTTGGTTTTACTCACCCTATAACTAAAGAAGAATTATTATTTACATCACCTCCTCCCAAAATTTTCTTAGATGTTCTTTCATTATTACAAAAAGAAAAATTAAATAGATAGTATGGAAAAAGATAATTCAAAAATACTTTTTAAAAAAGAATTTTCACAAGGTAATTTTATTGTTTATAATTCCAAACCAAAAAATGTAAATCATCACCTAATCAACCAAGTTCATGGAGCAAAAATAGTTCGAATTGAAAATATAAAAGAAAATTGTAAAGCTGATGGAATTGTTTCAAGTTTTCAAGAATCGATTTGTATAAAAACTGCAGACTGTTTACCGATACTTTATCTTGGAAAGGATAAATATTCATTAGTTCATGCTGGTTGGAAAGGCCTAGTTAATAAAATTCATATTTCTAATATGCTAAATGAAGAAGTAAAACCAAAAGAGATTTTTATAGGCCCTTCAATTTGTAAAAGTTGTTTTGAAGTAAAAGAAAATTTTTATCAATATTTCAAAGAAGAAAAGTATTACAGTAAGGTAGATAAAAAAATCTATTTTGACTTAATGCAATACACTATTGATACATTGAAAAATAAGTTTAAAGACAGTAATATTATAAATAATTTACAGGAACAAATATGTACCTATCATATGGAAAGATTTAATTCTTTTAGACGAGATGGTACCGATAAAAGAAATTATAATACGTTTATACCAAATTAAACGATATTAAGTGATAAAAGGGATGGTATATGGAAAAGAAATCAGTTTATAGAAATTCAAGCTTAGTTGTGCAATCAATACTGGTTATATTCAGTCTACTTTTGATTGGATTCACAATATATCTAACAGATCATTATTTTAAAACAATATTTCCTACAGGTATTTCTTCTGGTGGCATTTGTAACTTAAACTCTTTTTTCAATTGTGATGTTGCAACCTATTCACCATTTTCAAATATTGTAGGAATTCCGATTTCAATATTTGGGTTAATTTTCTCAATTTTTATTTTAGCTGGAACGGTTTTTTATAGTGAAGAATATGAAGGAACTATAAAAAAATTCTTATATATAAATGCAACAGGATGTTTAATACTCTTTTTATATTCGTTAATATTTTTAGGAGGACTTTGTCCATTCTGTACATTATATTATATTTTTTCTTGGGCAACTTTATTTCTATTTTATAAATATAGTAATGCGACAGCATTATCTCCAAAACTAATAATATTAATGACTGTTGTTATCTTAATAAGTGCAGCAATTACGAAAAATTTTGTAAATAAAAAAGAAAGTGATAAAAAAAGTATCGCGACAGATTTAATTAAACAGTATGACAATTTACCAAATCTTGGAAATCCTGATTTTGAATCAGAATTCAGACTTGTTTCGTCATCAAAAAAATTCACTGATGCTCCTATTCAAATAACAAAATTTTCTGATTTTGAATGTCCTGCATGTAGAATGCTCTCAAAAGTTCTTCATAAATTAGCTCCGCAGTATAAAGGAAAAATAAATATTCAATATTTCTTTTATCCTCTACAAGTTGAATGTAATCCAGCCATGAAAAGGCCTCTTCATGAGTATGCCTGTAAAGCAGCTTATTTAGCTTCATGTAGCCCAGAAAAATTTAGCGAAATTGAAGAAACAATTTTTATCAATCAAGATAAATTATCAAACCACTATTTAGATGAATTAGCTAAAAAATACAAACTTACAAAATGTATGAATGACGAAGCGACAAAAACAAAAGTAGCAAAATATCTTCAGGCAGCAGGTCCCTTTAATATTAAGTCCACTCCAACATTTTTATTGAATGGAGTTAAAATTGAAGGAGTGTTACCTGAAAACCAACTTCAAATATTATTAGACCATGTACTAAAAAAAAATGAATCTAAGTAAGATAGAAGCGGTCTCAAAAGACATTTTTGAGACCCACTGCCACCTAGATTATTTAAAAGACAGGCCACTTCAAACAACTTTAGATTTGTCTAATCAATATAATATAAAAAAAATCAACACTATCGCAGTTTCACCAGAGCATCTAGATGATATTTTAAACCTTAGTAATAAATATGAAAATGTATATTGTACTCAAGGAATCCATCCGCATGAAGCAGATAAAGTAGACCAAAGTATAATTGATATTGTTAAAAAAAATACTTTATCTTCAAATAAAGTTTTAGCTATTGGTGAAATTGGTCTTGATTTTCATTACACAAAATCTCCAAAGAAAAAACAGATAGAAGTCTTTGAAAACTTTTTACAATTATCAATTGATTTAAATAAACCTGTTGTAATTCATACAAGAGAAGCTGAAGAAGAAACAATTTCAATTTTAAAAAATTTTTTACCACAAATAAATAAAAATATTGTTTTTCACTCTTTCACTTCAAGTAAGTTACTTGCTGATTTCGCCGTCAAAAATAAAATATTTTTTGGAATTAACGGTATTATTACTTTTAATAAATCCGATGAACTACGTGAGGTAATATCAGGTGTTCCAAAAGAGCTACTTGTTTTAGAGACAGACTCACCATTTTTAGCACCTATGCCATTTAGAGGAAAAGAAAATGCTCCATTTCTCATTCCGATGATAGCAAGAAAATTAGCAAAAATTAAAGAATTGGAAGTTGATGATTTACTTGAGCAGTGTTGGATAAATTCTCACCAACTTTTTGACTTAGAAGCTTAGCCTCATTTTTAATCTTTGCTTCAAATAATACATTTTGAATATCTTCAAAAATATCCATTTGAATATCAGCGGAATATTCAATATCATTATGAGCTTGATCGGTTAAGACATTTTCAATATTGGTTTTCTTATTATCTCTTGCAACATTTGGCCCATCATTAAATAGAAAATCTTGATCACTTATAACATTTTTATTTTTTAAAACATTAGGTGGTATTATGTCATTTTCAAAACCAACAGAGTCAAGGGTGACTAGTAAATTAACTTTTCTAAAACCAAATTCAGCTGTATTTAATTTATTGGCAATATCTACAATGGAATCAGACCCCATGCCATGACCAACTAATACAACAGGCTTATCACGCTCTAACTTTATTTTCTCTAAGATTCTGTCACTATCATTCCATCTTAAATCACTTGAAGAATCAAAATATTTGGCCATATCAGGTAATCCTCCGGCGCCATCATCAAATGGATTTAATCTAAGTCCAGATACAAAAAAGATTAGTGCATCTTTAGAATTTATACTTTCTTTCATTAGACTATTAACTTCCTCTGGCCTGCCTGTTTGTAATAAATTACTTAATCCAGTAATTGCCCCTGGAGTGGTAATTGCTTTTTTTACAAGATTACCAGCATCTTTTATTAATGATGTTCCAGCATCTTTTACTTCATTCACTTTATTTTTAATTTTGGAACCTACGTCTTCATTTTTAGGAATTTTATTATTTAATTTAACAGTATCTTTAGTTACGCTACTAGAAACAGATTTTGAAGCTAAGCTTTTTGACGCCAAAGATTTTGCTTGTTTAGCATTTTGAATATAATCTGATCTTGACTTGTATGTTTTTACACCATTAATTGAATTCACCTTATAATTATCGCAGATCAGTGAAGTCTATATAATAGGGCAAATTGGTCCTTCTAACGCCTCAATTTAGAGAATTATTTTTAAAGATACTTAGATGATGTTCGTAAATATATAAAATAAACGAAACTTCCAATAAAACAAGAGTAAAAACCTCGGAAGTTCACAACAGAACTTAACATAATAACAAAGATTGATGAAGCAATAGTACTAATAACTGTGTCAGTGTATTTGAATTCTTTATTAAGTGGCTTTATAAATTTTACAATATAAATACCAATATTATTAAATAAATTTAAAACACTGTATTTATTTTTCTTTTCATTTACTCTCTCTTTAAAACCAGGAGTGTTAAAAGTATAAGGCCATAAAAATCCGATTAAAAAATAAAGCACTATAATAGATTTAAATTTAAAAATTAATTGAATAACAAGTGTTAAAATTAAAACAGGAGTAGCTGACAGGTAATATTTTTTTAATTCATCCATAATATAATTTTTTTCAAATTTACGTCAGTCTAAAAAACCTGACTTATGTAAGAAAGTTAATTTTTTAAAAGCTAGGTTTCGAGGGGCAGTTATAACCATGTTTATTACGTGTAGAAATTCTTCAATAGATAACATTTTGTCACGATCAAAATCTTCAATATCATCCCATAAAGGCGTATCAATTGCTCCTGGTAATAATGTACTAAACTTTACACCAAACTGTTTCCATTCTTCTTCTAGTGAATCAATTAAGCCATTAAGGGCAAATTTTGAAGAGCTGTAAGCTGAACAATTTGCAAAACCTTTTTCAGAAGCTATTGAAGAAATAGTTATAAAATGTGTTAAATCTTCAATTATAAAATCACGCACATACTTAAAAATATGAAAGGGGCCTAGAACATTTGTTTCGTAATGATTTTTAAAACGTTTACTTTCCATGTCTTCTAAAGAGCAAAGTTCAAAAACACCAGCACAGTTAATAACAAGGTTAATACCTTCACACTTGTCACCAATCTCATCAAACATTTCAGAAACTTGATCTTCGTCTTTGATATCAACTTGAAAATCTATGTAGCTATCATGTGAGATGGGAGAACCACTACGACTTACTCCAAATATTGTATATTCATTTTCTCCTGAAATGTCTTCTAATTCTAAAAGATAATTGCAGATCTCTAAACCAAGTCCAGATGAGCAACCTGTGATTAGAGCAAACTTTTTCATAAACTATCTCGCCATATCTACAGCTTTAGTTTCTCTTAAAACTGTAATTTTAATTGTTCCTGGATAGGACATTTCTGACTCAATTTTTTTGGCGATATCTCTTGAAAGTAAAATTGTTTCTTCATCAGAAACTTTATCATTTTCAACAAAGACTCTAACTTCTCGACCACCTGAAAGAGCATAAGATTTTGAGACACCTTCAAATCCATTAACAATTTGTTCGATATCAGTCAGTCTTGAAACATATGATTCCATCATTGCTTTTCTAGCACCAGGGCGAGCACCTGATAATGCGTCAGAAGCAGCAACAAGATGAGCTAGAACTGATTGAGGTTTTTCGTCATCATGGTGAGCTCTAACTGCGTGAATGATATCAGCTGATTCTCCATATCTTTTTAGAAAGTCGGCACCAATTACTGCGTGAGAACCTTCTGCTGAAGCATCTAAAACTTTACCAACATCATGTAATAGTCCTGCTCTTCTTGCTTGTTTAACATTGTAACCCATTTCAGCGGCCATGGATCCACAGATCATCGCAGCTTCAAGAGCATGTTGAAGTTGGTTTTGAGTATAAGAAGTTCTAAAGTTTAACGCACCAACAAGTTTTAAAACTTCAGGATGTATTCCGTGAATACCAATTTCCATTTGTGCTTTTTCACCTAAATCTAAAACTTTTTTGTCCATTTGTTTTTGAGCTTTGTCATGATATTCAGCAATTCTTGCAGGATGAATTCTTCCATCTTGAATTAAATTCTCAATTGTCATTTTAGCAATTTCTTTTCTAATTACATTAAAAGATGAAATAACAACAACTCCTGGAGTATCGTCAATAATTAAATCAACTCCACATATTTGTTCAAAGGCTCTAATATTTCGACCTTCCCGTCCAATCAGTCTTCCTTTAACATCATCAGATGGAAGATCTACTGCACTAATTGTTTTCTCAGCAACGTATTCTCCAGCAAACCTTTGAATGGCAGTTGAGATAACTTTTTTACCTTCGTTTTCTGCATTTTCTCGATATTCTTCTTCAATTTGATTATATCTTCTAGCGAAATCAACTTTGGCTTCATCTTCCATTGTCGCTAGTAGTTCATTTTTTGCTTCTTGTTGAGTAAGTTTAGCTACTTCCGTAAGCTTTTCGGCGTATTCACTTTGTCTTTCTTTAAACTTTTCTTTTTCTTTAGAGAAATTTTCTTTTAAAGAATTAATTTCTTCTTCTCGTTTAGCTAATCTTGATTTTTCTTTATCTAAATCTTTTTCTTTGTTTTCAAATCGTACTTGAGATGTTGCAAATTCTTTCTCTTTTGCTTCTAATTTATTTTCTTTTTTACGCACTTCCTTATCAAATTCTTCACGCAGATCTTTTACAATTTCTTTTCCTTCTCTTCTCGAATTGTATTTGATTTTATCTGCCTGCTCTTTTGCTTTAGCAATTATTTGATCACGTTGGTTATTTTTTTCTTTTAACTCACTTACAGCTTTTGCATTACGAATAACGTAACCAATCGCTGCACCAATAACTAGTGAAAGTACTGCTGCTAATATTATTGTCGTTGTCATCTGACTCTCCTTAAGATTTTATATATTTTTATAATTAATAACTTTTCTTTTCTGTAATTATAAAATCAACCCTTTGATCATGTTCTTCCATGGGGACAGATTTAATAAGCTGATCTTCAAAGCAAACAGCGAGCTTTAGTCCTTTAAAAGATGAAAGATAATTGTCAAAATATCCTCCGCCTCGACCTATTCTTCCTTTATTTTTATCAAAACCTAAACCAGGAATTAATAAGATATCAGGAACTATTGTTTTATTTTTTATAGGTGGTAGTAAAATATTAAAATCATTCGTATTACATAAATTATTAACATCACATAGTTTATAATTCATCCTATGATTTTTTATTTTTAAATCAAAATATGGAAATGCTATTTCGATATTTTTCTTTTTTAAAACCTCAAATAAAAAATTAAGTTTTGGTTCAGTTTTTAAAGCTGAATAAACACCAATACTTTTAAATGAACTTGAATTCGAATTAAAAAGAAATGAAATTAAATTTTGTGTAATTAATTTACTTTTAGACGAGTAGTTTTTATTACTTATCTTATTAAGAATATTATTACATTCTTTTCGAATAACTAATTTTTGATGTTCCATCAAAGAGATTAATTAATTCTTAACTCAGATGCCTGATCAATTTTTGATAATATATCTTTAGTCGTCGCTTGAGCGAACTCAATACTATTTTTAAAATTATTTTCAAGCGCTAAATTATCTTTCGCCAGTTCTAGTGCTACTAATAAAATTACTTCCGTTTTATTAAGACTTGGTGCTTTTTTTAGTATCTCATTAGATTTTGTTCTAATAATTTCAACAACTTTATCAGGACTAACATTTGAGTCATTATCATCAGGCTTAAGTTTTATATTCAAACCTAAAATTTCATAACTTTTCAGTGAATTTTCGTTTTCATTCATATGTATAATAGAATAAATGATTAACTAAGTTACGGCAATAGCAAAGCTGTTTGCATTGCGTAATTATTTACAAGATTATTTATTACCAAGTAAGGCATTTAAGAAATCATCTGTATTAAATCGATCTAAATCATCGACAGATTCTCCTACGCCAATATAGCTTATTGGAACACCTAGTTTTTCCACAATAGATATAGCTGATCCAGCTTTTGAAGAACCGTCGCATTTAGTAAACACAAGTCCCGTTAATCCAAGTATTTTATTAAATTCCTCAGCTTGTCGCATGGCATTTTGCCCAGTAATAGCGTCAAGTACTAAAATTATCTCGTCCGGTGTATCTGGAATTAGCTTTTTTAATACGTCTTTACTTTTTCTAAGTTCATCCATTAAATTTTCTTTTGTATGAAGCCTACCAGCGGTATCAAGCAAACAGTAATCAGCTTCTAGCGAAACTGCTTTTTGAAGCGCTTCATAACCTACTCCACTTGGACTTGCTCCTTCTTTTGCGCGGATCATTGTAGCATTTGCTCTGTCACACCAAACTTGAAGTTGATCAACTGCTGCAGCACGGAAAGTATCACAAGCTCCTACAACCACTTTTGCTCCGCTATTTGTTAGTTTTGTAGCAAGTTTACCTATAGTTGTAGTTTTCCCCGCACCGTTAACACCAACTATCATAATAACTCTTAGTTTTTTATGATCACCAGACTCCGGCTTATACAAATATTCGGGAACTGTTTTTTGAACATTTTCTATTTTTTCTTTTAAAGAATTAAATAAAAACTTTTTAAAGTCATCTTGATTGAAATTTCCACTTTTGACTTCATTTTCTAATTTTTCAATTATCTCTGAGACTATTGTAGGCCCTAGATCGGCTCCGTATAATAACTCTTCAACTTCTTCTATAACATCTTCGGTTAAACCGTTTGAAAATAAACCAAATACTTTTCCCCAAATTTCACCACTTGAACGAGATAAGCCTTTTGATAAACGATCACTCCATGAGATTTTAGGAACAGCAGTTTTCGTTACTTCTTTTACAGGTTCAATTATTACTTTATTTTCATCAACTTGTTCTTTAGATAAAATATCTTTTTTCTCAATGGATTTCTTGTTTACTGTAGAATCAACTCTTCCAGTAAAGAGTTTAGATATTGCTGCAATTAAGATAATTAAAATAAAAATTATTCCTGCAACATCACCAATATTTGCTGTTCTTTCTAAATGTAATAAATTAAATATATTTTGAATTAACTCAGTCATTTATAACTCCCGATTATACAATTCTCAGGTGGCTACTATCGCCAAATTGGTGTAACTTGTACAGACTAGATGAAACAAAGACTTAAATTATTTTTTAAATTTCAACAGGAGATTAGAAATTATTTTATTAAAAATGATTTTATTGAAATAATAACTCCCCCTGCAGTGCAAAACCCTGGAATGGAACCTCATATTCACCCCTTCAAATTATATTCAGTAAATAAAAAAGAAGAATATCCTTTCTATTTACAAACTTCTCCAGAATTTAAAATGAAGGAATTACTAAGCTTCGATTTTCAAAATATTTTCACTCTTAGTTACTCTTTTAGGGATGAACCAGATTCATCAACACATCGTTTTCAATTTTTAATGCTAGAGTTTTACAGATCAGAACAAAGCTATGAAAAAATAATGAAAGATTCTTTTGATTTAATTAATTCTTTGAATATGATTTTTAATAATCAAGAAACTTTTGACTACAATGAAATATCTGTTCAAGAAATATTTTTAGAAATTTTGAGAGTTGACTTAAATGATTTGCTTGAAAAAAAATCAATCTATGAATTTATATTAAAGCAATATGGTAAATTAATTACTGAATCCATTGAAAGTTATTCATGGGAAGACTTATTTTTTATTATCTTTTTAAACGAAATTGAACCACAACTAAAAAAATATAAATTTTTAATATTAAAAGATTACCCTGCTCAACTTGCTGCTCTTTCTGAAATATATAATGAAGGGCCTTTTAAAGATAAATACTGTAAACGTTTTGAAATTTATATGAGTGGACTTGAAATTGGAAATTGCTTTCAAGAGCTAACAGAAATTAAAGAGCAGCAAAAAAGATTTAATAGTGATGCTTCTTTACAGAAAGATTTATATAATTACACTCTTCCAACTCCAACCGAATTTTATAATACTCTAGAAAGAGGACTCCCAAGAAGTTCTGGTATCGCAATTGGTGTTGAAAGATTATTTAGTATAATTACAAAAACTGATGATCCATTTATATTTTAGATATTTTGTAATGAATTTAATATTATATGTAATTTTAAAATGACTTCAGATTTTAGATGTTGGAAAGGAACGCTTTTAGCCCATATATATTGCTTTTTTAAATCACTTTCTTTTCTCATTACATTTTCTTTAAAAAAAGTTGGATACTTTAAAGCAACATCTTTTGAAAACAAACTGTACCAAGCATAAAGATCACTTTTATCATCTTGGCCATTTATATAAAAGACGTCGACAATTTCAAGTGACTTTTCAACTAAAAATCTTTTAAGTGAATAGAAATCAATTTTTTCAAGGGATTCATCACTAATATCTTTATTAAGATAAGTTTTAAAATAATATTTTATAAATATTATTATTTGATCATTAAGTGGCCTTTCAAAATTTTCTAATCTTTTATAGGTGTTATCTAAAACTATGGCACGATAGATTCCTTCCCTACTTCCACCTTGAAGTAAGGCGCCTAACCATTGCTCTACTTCTTTACTATCTACTTTCTTATTTCTGACAACTTTTAATAATTCCGTTAAAAAAGCGTAACCATATTTTTTTTCTAAATCTTTAGAGAATTTTCTACTCGTTTCAGTATTTTTTACTTTAGCAATACCAGAAACGTCATAAGCTTTACTTTTATTTTTTGGAATTTCCGGCATTTGAAGTTCAAACTTTTTAACTCCCAACCAATTATTTACTTTCTGTTCTCCAAAATATTGATTTAAATAGGGACGAACAAAACTTTTAAAAGACTGTATTTTATTTTCAAAACTTTGTTGACTCACATTTGATGAAGCGAAGGAATTATCACTGTAAATACTAAAAATAACGGCCAATATTAAAAAAAGTTTCATTTTTGCTCCTATGCCATTATTTATTGGCGAAGTACAAATTGAAACTGATCTTTATAAAGGCAATATTTGCCCATAAGTACCCGTTTTTAAAGCTTAAGTATAAACACTCAACTTTCTAAAGGTTTTTGTCGATAAAATAGATTGTATGAGAGAATTAATTTTAATATTACTGATGGGTTTAGTTGTAGGGTGTATGCCAGACAGCTTTACGAAGTTTAACGATTCGACAAAAGCTGGCGGCGGCGTCGGAGGTGCACCTAGTGCTCCACCTGTTATTGCCCCCAAATTAATGTCGACTCCACTTTCAAAAATTCAACATCTAGTTCACTCTCAGGACTTATTATTATTATATGTATCAAATGTTAGCTCTTTTTCTGTTGGAGGTTTTGTATCAACACCAAACGGTTTTGTAGCTGTTGTAAAAGAGAAAAATGTAACCAATAATTTTCTAAAAGTTCAAGTTTGTGGAACAGGAGTTGACCCAGTAGGATTACCTACAAATAGGTGTAACGCTCACGATTCAGGATATCCTACAGTAGTTCCAACATTAGGATTAGGTTCAAGTATCAGTGGGGGGATTAACGGAGATATAATCAGCTCAAATGCTTCAAGACTTTCTGAAAGCTCTCTAGATAATTCGATATCATATTTCACAGAAAAAACCAAGATAACAAAAATTGTGTTTCTTATTCCTACAGTTTCACCATCTATAACACCATTTCACTTAACACCTATTGCTAATATTAAATCGTCACAAGAAAGTGAATTAAGTGGATTTATAAATTCCCCTATTTCAAATCCTGTAACAGGAACAGGAACTTCTTTTTTAACGGAAGTAAAAGTTAACGATTTATTAATAATTGAAGGGCAAGTTAGACGAGTTACTTCGATTTTAAATAATTTAACACTTACTGTTTCAAGTAGCTTTAATACGGTATTTACAACTAATACTCCGTATTCTGTTTCTAGTATAAATACTACTGATTATCTAACCAAAATTATTACCACTACTTTTAGTCCTGACTTAACTTTGGTTAACTTATATGCACCAGATTCTTTAACCAGTAAATTGGTTGGAGAACTTTCAAATTATGATCGAATTAATCTTGTAGATAAAATTCCAAACAGAACATTAGCTGAAACAAAAGTAACACTAACAATGACTGACGCTGACTTTAATAAGGCAAGTTCTGACTTCTTTATTCAATCAGATACTGCTGTTACTCCAAAAAACACACCTTTAAAATTAACAAAAACTCAGTATTTAGCGCCCAAAGGTACTAGAATGATTTTAAACGTAGGCTCAACGACTAGCTTTTCTGTAAATGGCGTCGTTTCAAATGCTTCTGGATTTTTAGGAAATATTACATATATAGATTCAAGTAAAAATCAATTATATGTAACCGTTTGTGGGTTAAATACAACTTTATCAACTAACTCAAGATGTAATGCGACAGTACCACTTGACACTTATGCTGCTGATGGAGCAATTATAAGTGCTGATTCAACAAGAATATCAGAAAGTAATATCGACAATAGCACCAACTTTATTTCTAAAAAAACCAATGTCACTAAAGTTACTTTTATTTATGAAAATGGACTTGCTGGACAACCAACATTATTTGCAATGCCAAATATCAGGTCATCTGCTGAAAATGAGCTTTCGGGTTTAGTTTACACAACAGGAACAACAAATATATCTGGAGTAGGTACAAAATTTAAATCAGAAATAAATGAACTTGATCAAATACTTGTGCAAGGAGTATTAAGAACAGTACAAACAATTAACAGTGATACTTCACTTACTTTATCAGCAATACTTCCAACAACTTTAAAAACAAACACTAATTTTGAGTACCAAGTTTCTCAAATGAAAGAAGCTGACTACATAAATACTGCAAATTTTACTAATAATATGTCTCCAGTCTTATCATCAATTGGATTAACTGACCTACCTTCACCAACAGGAAATGGAAAAGCAGAGCTTTTAAACACAAACCCTATTAGTAATGTTATTCCCGAAACAATCTATACTTTAACTCAAACCGATATTTTAGGAAACACAGCTTCAACTTCAGTTAATATACTAACTGACGATAAGCCATCGGATCTTTCAGTTTCAAGAAACGCAATTTTAGAAGTACCAAGTGATACCGCTTTTTCTCCTGGAGACATTGTAACAAATGCTAGTGGAGCTAGTGGTATTGTCCTTAGAACTTGTGGAATTCGAACTGTTCTTTGTGACATGTCGACGAGTTTTATTGATGTTAAAATTACAAAAGGTGTTTTTACTTCAGGAGAAGACATTGATAATACAAAAATATTTGCTTCCCAAAAAACATATATTAGTGGAGAGGTAATTCCCTATAATGTAAGAATAAAAGCTACTACACCTACTAAATTTGTAAAAAATGAAATTATAAGTGGTGGAGCAACGGGAAAAGTTGCTTACAAATCAGATGCTGTTGCAACAGCTCCAGATGAAATTTATCTTCTTTTATCTTCAGGACAAATAACTTCAGGAATAACTAATCTTATAAGTGGTACATCACTAACAGATTTGGTTACCCAAGTTTATTCTAATCAACAAATTGTAACTAAAGCAGGGGCTGCGTTAACAGTAGTGCCAGGAAACTATTTAACAGCACTAACCTCTGGACTTGGTGATGTTACCAGTGTTTTGCTTAATGATATTTCGGTTAATTCAGTTAGCCCCGATTATTTTGTCGGAAATTTAAATACAACAAATCCATATACAGCAACGACCACAACTTTAGCATCTTCAAAATCAGAAAATTACTATATGTTTTATAAAAATCGACCTGGAACACTTAACTTTCAAGTAAATAAGGGAACAGGAATTGTGTATTCTATTTCACCAAGCCTCCCTAATGGATTAGTCTTTGATACAGTAAATGGAACTATCTCAGGAACACCTTTAATAAACTCAACAAAGACTTCATATACAATCACAGCAACAAATGCTTTTGGACCAGCAACGACGACTTTTTCTTTAAAAATTGATGATTATTTTGACCTTACTGAAACTCAAAATGTCTTTTCATATAATCTCCACAGAGGCGGAAAAGGCTATTCATCAACACCATGTAGAATTTCTGCCGATCAAATCAGCAATGGAATAAATTCTGATATTGTTTGTATGCTTGAAGCCGGTGAAGACCAACTATTTGAACTTGGTGCAAAGTTACAAGTAGAAGCTGGTAATAATATTTGTCAGTCAGTTAAATTTTCACCTTATTATTTTTATAATCAATTAACAGGTAGTTCAACTAATACAAACAGAATTAAAAAATCAACGGGATCTTTCACCGATCCTGCCTGTGTCGATAATTATTCATTAACAACATCCCTTCCATACGAAGATTTTGGTACACTTTCAAGTGATGATAATTTTTGTCGCTATGATTACTCAAAGGGCGGTAACGTCATAGGAGCTCCAAATTGTGACTCTGGAACAATTAAATTTGACGAATATAATTATACAGTAGTTCAGGGTTGTGCCCCTGAAAGATGTACAGGAGTTAATAAAACAGGAGTTTGTACAGGCTTTGTTGCAACAAATGAATCTGCTTGCATAGCAGGGTCAGGAACTTGGGCCTATAATAATACTAGTGCTCGCTGTCTTGCTGCTGGAGGTATCTGGAATAATGGTGTATCACTGTCTGATCAAACAGTTTGTGAAGACAAATTTGGAAATTGTTTTTATGGCCCTGAATCCTCTCGATCAACATGTGAAGCAACATATGGAGCTTGCTCTCCTACAACAGCGGGAGCGACGAAGACTGCCTGTGAAGATCCTACACAGGGTGCTCCTGTAGCAGCAGGAACCTGGACACCAACGGCAAACGCTTGGAGAATCGATAATTCAATAAATAATGCCCCATTTCAAAATATTTGTAATCAATCAGCTGCGACTCCTACAACATACTCTTGTGGAGGAGATGCGACACAATGTATATCCAGTGCAGGAAGTAAGATTTTAGCAACTCCTTTAACTAGTGCTAGTAAACAATTTGTTAAAAACCCTTATATCAATGGAACTCCACAATCGTTTACTTTAAATTCACCTCAGTCCGAAGGGAAATTATCAAATACTTATATTGCAAACTATAGTGAAATTATAAATACAAAGTTTAAATCAGTCACAGATGAATATAATTTAGATCTTGGGGACCCACTAGGAGCAACAGCTCTTAATAAACGATTCTATAATTATTGGGACAAATCTCAAATAGATGATCCATTTCAAGGTGGTCAACCTTTTTATGAATTTTCATGTCTTGATGGTTTTGGAACAGTCAAAGCAAGAATAAAATTAATGATAAGAGATTGGAATAGCCAGTACAAAATTTCAGATCAAATTGATTTATTAACTCCAATAAATGGTGTTTCAGGAATTACAGATGGTTCTGCTGGTCCTCCATTTATAGCTACAGCGGAAAAAATGGATCTATCAGCCTATGATATATTTTCAAATCCATATGATGCCTATAAGGACTGGGACTCCTTTGCTAAAAATAGTGCTGGAACAGTACCATTACTCAATACCGATGGTACACGTGGAATTAATACTGCAATCACAGGAGGATGTACAATTGTTTTAGGATCAACAACTCTCACTTGCGGTGGAGCCAATTTTGATACAGTCGATATTGTTGTTGATGGAACAGTTCTTTTAATAGGAACAGACACTTATACTGTAAAAAGTAAAACAAGTACTACTGTTCTAGAACTAACTAGTCCATATATTCATGATAACGCTACTCCAATTGATTATAGTGGAGCAGTAAATATTGTTCACGGCTTCCCTTTCCCTGGCGATAACTTATAAAAAATTCTAATAGGTAGTATTTAATTAATACTACCTATTAAATCATGTTCTAGAACTTCAGTAATGAGTACTTTATAAAACTTTCCTATTTGAATATCGACACCATTTAGATCATTAATAATAACATTTCCGTCAATATCAGGTGCCTGTCCCACATGGCGAGCTTTAATTAAAAGATCTGTTTCATCGTGGTAGCCCTCAACTAAAACTTCAATAGTTTTACCGAGGTATCTTTTATTTTTTTCTTGAACGATTTCCTTTTGGACTTCGTATAATTTATCAAAACGTTCTTCTATGATCTCTTGAGGTACTTTATCATTTAAATTATAAGCGGGAGTGTCTTCTTCATCTGAGTATCTAAAAATTCCAAGGTGATCAACTTGCGCTTCTCTTACTCCATCAAGAAGTTTTTCAAAATCTTCATCTGATTCTCCAGGGAAACCAATAATTATGGATGTTCTTAAAACAATGTTTGGAACATGTTCTTTAAGTCGTTTTATTTTTGTAAGAATTTCAGAACCTGTAATTTTTCGGTTCATTCTTTTTAAAATATAATCAGAAAAATGCTGAACAGGCATATCTAAATATGAGCAAATCTTTTCACTAGACGCCATAAAAGACATTATTTCCTCTGTTAAATCATCTGGGTAAAAGTAAAAAAGCCTTACCCACTTTAAGTCTTCAACTTTGTCTAATTCTTGAAGAAGCTGAAGAAGGTTATTATTGTCAGATAAATCTTTTCCGTAATCAGAAAGGTCCTGTGAAATTAAATTAAGCTCTTGAACTCCCTCACTTACAAGCCTTTTAGATTCGACAATTAAAGATTCAACACTTCTTGATCTCAACGTTCCTCGAAGTTTTGGAATGATACAAAAAGTACAATTACGATTACACCCTTCAGAAATTTTAAGCCATGCCATATAAAAAGGTGAAGTATTAATTCTTGGATCAAATTCAGTGTGGATAAATTTAGGAATCTCAACATGAGACTTTGCTTCTAGTTTTCCCGACTCCAAAGCCTTAAGAAGTGGTACAATTTTATTGTACTCTCCAGTGCCTATAATTAAATCAACTTCAGGTAGCTCCTCTTCTAGAGCATTTGAATAACGCTGGGCCATACAACCAGAAACAACTAAAGCCTTACAAGTTCCTGTATTTTTATAATCAGCCAGCTCTAAGATCATATCTATTGATTCTTGTTTAGCAGCCTCAATAAAAGAACATGTATTGACTATTATTACTTCAGCTTCACTGGGCTCAATAGATACATTAAAGCCACTTAAACCAAGATGGCCTAACATAACTTGAGAATCCACAAGGTTTTTGGAACAACCAAGTGAAGAGAAGTAAACTGACTTTTTATCAAAATTTTGTATTTGCATAATTATCCTATTTTAGTCAGGTTTATGCTATAGTTGAGCACTTTGCCAAGTACTTTGAAAAATATACCACCTATTAGTAAACATAATTAATGAAGTATAATAAATAGGTGAAAATACGTTTTATAAAACCATTATTTATCCTCTTTATCTTATTTGCTTGTGCTGGCAGGTTAATTTCTCCTCCAGATCAGTCAACTAGCAGTAATTCGGAACAAATTTCGACTAAATACTTAAATGATTATAAAAATTTATCAGTTATCCCTTTTAATTGTGACTATTATTTAAAACAAGATTATTCAAACTTTCCACTTAAAGAAGTCATGGATTTATATATATCTAATAATTGCGAAATTTTAGAAGTTTCTAAAAGTCCAAAATGGCTTCTAAAAAGGCAACAAGAAATAATTCTTTCAAAAGATGTAACAAAATTAAATGATGAAAACTTAATAAAGTATTCAGACTCTGTAATTTTCTATACAAGATATTTAAAAACACAAAAACAAAAAGAACTTCATTTAAAAAAAGAATTAAAAAAGTTTTCAAAAAACAAAGAACTTAATGATAAGTTATATAAACATTTATATAAAATATCCCCCAGACTTAATCCAGAAATTGATATAGAAAATTATTATCTTATAGGCCGAGATTTTCAAAGAAATAGAAAATTTAAAACCGCTAGAAAGTACTACAGATATATATTATTCAATCCAAAAGAAAGTATTTCTAAAAGAATTCTGGCCTGGTCTCAAACCCTTCGCACCTATAAGAATGAAAGAAATAAGCCGAAGTACTTATTTACTATTTATAAGTTTAGAGCATGGATAAAAAGGCAAATAAAGCGAAAGAACAAATATTCAAAAGATGAAAATCGAACTCTCGTAAGAAGCTATCAAAAATGGACTATTAGACTCGCTCGTTCTCTTTGGAATCAAGGACATATAGAAAAAGCAAAGTACTTGTTAAAAGTTCAGTTAAAAAGTAATGACTATTCAACTGAAAATATTGCTTTAATGAATTGGCTAATTGCTAATATGTATCTTGAACAAAAAAAGAATGACATTGCTCTAAAATATCTCTCTATTGCAGAAAAAATTAATCATAATAATATATCATTAAAAGATACAATTCTTTGGTCCTATTCATTTACATTGATTTTAAAAAATGAATATAAATTGGCTGCAACAGAACTTGAGAAAAATATACCTGAGCTTGAAAAGATTTCACCTAGACCAAAATTAAACTTTTGGTTAGCATTTTGTTTAAAAGAGATTGGAGATAAACGAAGTAATGAAATTTTCGATAAAATAAGTACCGAGAATCCATTTAATTATTACGGAATTATTTCAACGATAATTTTAGAAAAACCATTTGAAAAGATTAATATAAGAAAACCAGTTTTTCCGACATTTGATTTAAAGTATGCATGGTTATACTTTCTTAAAGACAAGGAAATTTTAAAAGAATATATGAGCAAAAAAATTCATAAAGAAAAATATACTAATGATCAATATTTCTCATATATGTATTATTCAAAAGATTTTAATAATGCTATTTTTAAATATTTCAGTCTTAAACCTGAACAAAGAAAAAAACTAAAAGACATTGCAACCTCATTTTTGTTTCCAATACCTTATAAAGATGAAATTGAAAAAGCATCTAAATCTTTTAATGTTAAGTCTCCTTTAATTTTTTCAATTACTCGACAAGAGTCAGCCTTTAATACTCATGCAAGGAGTCCTGCTGACGCTTTTGGTTTAATGCAACTTATTCCAAAAAGAGCGATTGAAATTTCAAAAAAACTTAATATTGAATATAATAATCTTTACGACCTTTACGATCCTCAAAAAAATATTAACATGGGAACATATTTGTTAGAGCAAACGCTAAAGCAATATAATGGCAATTTCGTAAAGACAGTGGCTTCTTATAACGCTGGCCCTGGCGCCATCAAGAGATGGTTTAAAAGTCGATTTAAGGGAGACTATCTAAAGTTTATAGAATTAATTCCTTACCGAGAAACAAGAAAATATGTGAAACTTACTTTTAGAAATTATGTAATTTATAAACAAATTCTTTCAGACAAAGATTTCATGTTAAAGAAAAATATTTTTAGTAATATTAACGAGACTCTCGGGTATTATCAGGTATCTGAAAATTAAAAGTTTTGCTATTTAACTTTATATTTTTAACAATAGATGAAAATTTAAAGAGCTTTGTTTTTAAATTTGAATTTGTAATTTTCATTTCAATTATCGAATCAAATTTTTTATGTGTTTTATCTTCAAACTTAAACTCTATTTTTTTTAGTTTTAATTTTTGTGAATAAACTTTTGTAAATTTTAGAACTAATAAATCATCATTTTTTTTTACAGTAAATTTATCATTGTTCTTAAGCTTATTTTGTAGCATATCAAATATTCGAATCAAGGAATGAGGCTTCCCTCTAGTAATTGTTACGTTCCCTGGTTCCCCTTTCACTACAGCCGCTGTGTAATACCAACCTTTGTGGCCATTGTTGACATAAATTGTTTTTACAGGTTTTGGAATCTCTAAGCGAATTTTGCTGGGATACTGATAGTAAATGCTACCTGATGTCTTTTTAATCTTTTTAAAATATAAACTTTTATGTTCTTCAGTAAAATTAAGTTTAAAACTTTTAGGAGCGTAGGCATTTACATTTTCTATAATAAAAAACTGAGCAATCAAAATAAGTAATACACAATTTTTCATAATATTTTACTGTAAGTGGACAGAAACTGCTGTTGAAACACCTGGTTCTTGCATTGTTACACCATAAAGCTTGTTATTAAGCTCCATAGTTTTCTTATTATGTGTAATTAAAATAAATTGAGATTCAGAACTCATTTCTCTTAGTAGTTCGTTAAATCGGCCAACGTTCGCATCATCTAAAGGTGCATCAACTTCGTCTAATAAACAAAACGGAGATGGTTTAACAAGAAAAATTGAAAAAATTAAACTTACTGCTGTCATAGCTTTTTCACCACCAGACATTAAATTAATATTTTGCATTTTTTTACCTGGAGGAGATGCCATAATATCTATTCCACAATCATTATCTTCCAAAGAGCCAACTAATGATAATTTTGCTTGTCCTCCTCCAAAAATTATTGGGAAAACTTTTTCAAATCTTTCAGTTACTTCATTAAATGCAATTTTAAATCGTTCTTTTGATTTTTCATCAATTTGATTAATCGCTGTTTGTAAATCTTCCAAGGAAACTTGTAATTCTTCTTTTTGATGAGAAAGAAAATCATGGCGAAGCTTTTGTCTTTCATAATCTTCCATGGCTTGCCAATTAATTTCTCCTAGTTGAAGAAGTTCTTTTTTATATCTTCTAAATTTATCCTGACAAGATCGTAAGTCCTGTCCATATCTTCTATTAAAAATATAATCTTCTTTAATAATTTGAATTTCACCTGTTTCAGATTCTTGAACAAAAACATCATCAATATTAGTTAAACCTATCAAAGATTCATCTGTAAATTCTAAAAATGCCGAAATAATTTGTCTTAGGTCTATATGATATTTTTCAAATATATCTCGCGATACTAATTCTTCTTCTTCTATAACTCGTTCAATTTTACTTTTATGAGATACCAGATCTTTTTCATGAGAAGCTATTATAGCTGTTAATTTCTTGATTTGATCTTCTCTTTCTTTCATTTGTTTATTTAAGTCGTCAAGAGTTGACCTTTTTTCTTTAAGCGAAATCTTTTTCTCATCTAGAACTTTAGATTTTTCTAAGTTAGAAACTTCTAACTCTTTTATTTCAATATCGAGCTCTTCTTTTTCAACTTCTAAGTCAGTTATTAGAAGTGATAACCTCTCTTTCTTTTCATTTATTTTAATAATTCTCTCTTCTAAATCTGTTATATGTGAAGATAAGGTTTGTTTTTTCTGATCGTAAGTCGATGCTTGTATTTTTATCTTAGAAAGCTCTTCTCTTTTTAGCTCTAATTCATCTTTTACGCTGGAGTACTCAATAGTAGAGCTTTCTAACATTTCAAGTAAATGTGAGTTTTCTTCTTTCAAAATTTCAATTTCATTATTGTATTTTTCTTCGTCTTCTAGAAGTTCCAATTTATCATTACTAATTTTATTTTTTCGTTCTTTTAATATCTCTAGTTTTGTTTGTCCCTCTTCCATATTTGAAAGCTTGGATTCCAGTGATGATTTTAAAGTCATTAATTTTGTCGATTCATCGGTGAGAGATGTTCGTTTCAACTCGTAATTTTCTTGTATTTCTAAGACAAGTTTCTCCAACTCTGTAACCGTATTGGTTAACTCATTTTTTTCAACTAATAATTTTTCAGAATCAACAATTAGTGAACTTATTAAATTATTTCGCTCCACCATTCCCATGCCAGAGTTGGAGTTTAAGCCAGTTGAAACAAGTATTGATCCGTTAGTATTTTTTAAACAAATATTACCATCAATTGTAGTAATTGATTTAAACTGAACGCCTTTTAGTTTTTCAATACAATCATTAAGATCAATTGAATCAACAATAAAGTGGCCAGCCATAATATTACTAAAAGATAGTTCTTTTACAATATCACTTAGAGAGATTGCATCAATTCCCTTGAGCTTTAAACGCTCTAAAACTTCTGTTTCTTCATAAAAAGATTCAGTATTGTAAGCTAGGTATTGAGTTGATTTTTCTAGTCCTTCTGAATTCATCCAAGAATAAATTTCTTCCCCTGTGCCAGTCACTGTATTTAAATAATCGAGTAGAATAACTTGAACTGCTTTTGAATATTTCTCATCGCACTTTACAAGGTTTCCTAGGAGTTGATAACTATCGTTTGAATTTAAAAATTCGCTTGTACCAACATTGGCTCCATCAAGAGCTTTGCTAATTTCTTGCAAAGAACTTAGTTTAGATGTTGATTGAATATGTTTCTTTTCTATTTGATTAAGTTCAGATTGATCTATTTTTAATTTTTCTCTATTATCTTTTAAAGAAAGTTTTAAAGCTTCTTCTTCACTTGTTAAACTTAAAACAACTTCTTCAAGAGTGTTAATTTCTTTTCTTTGATTTGCCAACACATTAGAAACACCACTGTAACGCCCTTCAAGATCTTCAATCTCTTTAGTTAAATCTTGTAAACTATCGGAGCTTTCTTTTGTTCTTGTTGAAATTTTAAATAAGTTATTTTCAATTTCTTGTAGGTTTTGTTTTTGTTCACTGGTCTTTGAAGATAAATCATCTTTAGAAGCTTCAATTGTTTCAAGTTTTTCTTTTAAACATTCAACTTCTGTTTCAAGTTCGTCATATTCAAAACCTTCAGCACCTGTCTCTATCAATTCTTCTAATTCTATTTTTTTATCATCAAGTTTAGTCATCACCTCTAAAATTTCTTCATCAATTTGTTCTGATTCTGAAACTCTCGTCTCTAGCTGACTTTCTTTGTTTGTAATATTTTTACAAATATTATCAAAGCGTTCTTCCCGAGCAGCGAGGTCTTTTGAAATATCATTATATTCGCTTTGCTCTTCTTTTACTGACTTGTTTATGATGTCTCTTTTTAGACGCTCTTCATTTAAACTTTCCTCAATTTCAATTTTTTGAGGTTTCCAAGCTTTTAAATCTTCTTCTTTTTGAATAATACATTCATTTGCTATTTTAAAATCATTTAAAAAATCAAATTCTTTGTGTGAATTAACAATTAGGTCATTATTTTTAATTTTCTCTTTTAAAGATTTTGCTCGTTGTGCTTTTTCCGCTTGTTTTTGTAAATTTTTTAGATTTTTATCAACTTCTTGTTGAAGATCATCAATTCTTTTAATATTTTCTGAAGTTTGTTCCATTTTTTTTAAAGATTCTTTTTTTCTATTTTTGAATTTGGTAATACCAGCAACTTCTTCAATCATTACTCTTCTTTCTTCTGGTTTTGATTGAACCATTCTATTAATTTCACCTTGAGCAATAATAGAATATGATTTAGCTCCAGCACCTGTATCCATAAATACTTCATGAATATCTTTTAAGCGGCAAATCTCATTATTAAGTCTATATTCAGTTTCACCGTTTCTATAAAGCTTTCTAGTTAATTCAATTTCACTTGGACTACAAACCTTACTTCCAATATGAATATGTTTGTTATGGGTATTTTCAATTACTAGAGTTGCCTGTGCCCAACTGCCAGGTTTAAATTTTGAAGACCCCGCAAATATTACATCCTTCATCGATTTACCACGAAGGTGTTTCGCTGACTGCTCTCCCATCACCCAAAATAATGCATCAACAATATTTGATTTTCCACAACCATTAGGCCCAACAATTCCTGTAATTTTGTCATCAAAATTAATAACAGTTTTATCTTTGAATGATTTGAATCCATGAATAATTAAACGTTTCAATTTCAAGTGAAATTCCTTGGTTGTGTGTTAAATAAAATATTTATCTCTTTATCCTAAATTGATAAATACATGTGTCTCTATAATAGCTTAGGAAATATTGCCCCTACAGTCAAAGGCAAAGTGCATTGATTTAAAGGGCATTTGGAATTTGTTTTAAATTATTTACGCGATGCAAATATAAAAAACTGTTCTTTATTTATCTAACAACTAATTTGTCGCCAGCTCTAATTTGTCTTCTCTTTATAATTCGGATATTTGAAGCAATTAAACTATCTAGAGATATGTGATTTTTTCTCGCAACTGACCACAAAGAATCTCCTCGACGCACAGTATAATAAGAAGAAGGTCTTCTTATTCTTGTTCCTCTTCTTAGTGCTAAACGAATTCTTTTGCGATAATTTCTTCTTCTACGAACAGATCTTCTCGGTCGTTCATACAAATCAGCATACATATTATCTTTTAAATTTTGATTTGCTTTAAAGGGAAGAAAAACTATTTGCTTACGTTTTAAACGATTTAGTTTTGAATTTTGATTAATATCTTTTAAAACACTTAAATATTTCTTCTTAATTTTAAATTTTCTAGCAACATCTGCTAGTTTTGTACGTTTTCCTCTTACGGTGTATGGCATAAACTCGTTGGCTTTATAATTTGCGAGGTTATTTGAGCAACACGCAATCCAATTTGGGGCTAAATCTTTTGGGATTTTTAATTTATAGTTCTGTTTTGAAGGAGTGTACCATCTTTGAATTTCAGGATTTAAATACTGCAAATCTTCAAAATCAATTTCTAGAGAACTTGCAACTTTATAAATATCAGTAAAAGGTAATACTTCTATTTCGTCAAAGTCTAAACGCTCGTTAAAATCTATGTCTTTAAATCCAAATGACTTTAAGTTTTTTCCTATAATAGCTAGGGCCATAATTTTTGGAACATAGTTTTTTGTTTCACTTTTTAGGTAACGACCTTTTGAAATTTTCCAAAAATTTTTAGTCTTATAACGTCTAATCGCACGGTTCACCTTACCTTCACCAGCATTATAAGAAGCTGTTGCTAGCTCCCAAGAACCAAACAAAGAATAAAGTTTTTTTAAGTATGCTGCAGCTGCGTGTGTTGCTTTAACGGGATCACGCCTCTCATCGACAAACCAATTTATTTTAAGACCAAAACGTTTTCCAGTGTATGGCATAAACTGCCAAGGACCAACTGCTTTCGCCCACGACTTTGCTTTGTTATGAAAGCCAGATTCAGCCATTGCTAAAAAGATTAAATCTCTAGGTAAGCCTTCGCTTTCTAAAATATCTCCCATTAAAGGAGCATATCTTCCCGATCTTTCACTATATCTTTTAAAAAATCCTCGACCTCTTTTATTAACAAAGTAATCAATCCACATTTTTACTTTTTGATTGTAAACGACAGGGATATCAAAATAATTATGTTTTAAATTTAGTTGTTCGGCTCCATATAAAAAATATGTTTTAGTATGATGCTTACTTTTATTATTTATGACAGAACTTCCAATAATAGATCTTGGACTTACTTTATTTGTTGAATTTTGTGTTGATAATTTTACTTTAGCTAAAGCTTCATCGTTAAGGTCACCATTCTGCTTAAAATGTGAACATGAACTTATAACTAATAATAACGCGATAATTTTTTTCATAAAAATTAAATATCCTTTAAATATTTTCAATTTAGTTTAAAACTAAATATAACTCTATTTTCCCCCATAAGAGGTGTTCAGGTCAATCTCGACGATTTTTCTCCATTATAACGTCAATAAGGCCAATTTCAATCAAATTTGTGACAATAATCTATGGCAAAGTCATATCTCATCAAATTATAAATACTTATGAGTTTGCCCTTTCTTTTTTGATTTTTGTATCTACAACAATAGTTCCAACACAATCTCCAAATACATTAACAGTTGTTCTAAACATATCAAGAATTCTGTCAACAGCTAATATTAGACCTATTCCTTCAAGAGGTAGTCCAACTGCTCCTAGGACAATACTCATGGTAATAAGTCCAGCTCCAGGAATGGCAGCTGCTCCAACGGCAGCCAATGAAGCTGTCATAAAAATAATAATTTGTTGGCCCAGTGTTAAATGAATATTATAAGCCTGAGCAATAAATATTGCAGCCACTGACTCGTATAAGGCTGTACCATCCATATTTACTGTTGCTCCAAGAGGTAAGACAAATTTAGCAGTATCTTTGTCAACTCCAAGTTCTTCTTCAACAGTAGTCATCGTTATTGGTAAAGTTGCCGCAGATGAAGAAGTTGAAAATGCTGTCATTAAAGGAGCACTTAATGCTTTTAAAATATGTATTGGTGACTTTTTTAAATATGAACTACCAATAAACATTAAAAATATTGCATGGAAACCAAGACCTAAAGTAACTGTAAGCATATATTTTGAAAGTGAAATGACAGCGTCAAAACCAGATTTAGAAAGTACGTCTATCATTAAAGCAAAGATTCCAATCGGAGCTAGCTTCATAATTACGTGAGTAAGTTTTAAAGACATTTCTTCAATACTTTTCATAACATTAGTGAAAGAACTTGATTTTTCTTTTTTATAAAGAGCTACAATCCCAAACATTATTGAAAAAACAATTATCTGTAAAACTTTTGTATTTGCCAAAGCATTGAATGGATTTACTGGAATTGCTTCTATCAAAACACCAAGCACTGTTTGATAAAGTCCTTTATTTGACTGAACTTGTTCAGCCATATGCCCCGATAAATTTGCAAGACCTGCTCCACCTAGATCAGCTCCCACACCAGGTTGGATTAAATTAACAAAAACTAGTCCAAAAAATACGGCTATCGCTGTTGTTATAAAATAATATGAAACTGCTTTTCGACCCATTGAACCTAACGACTCAGGAGTACCAAGGTTAATCATAGCCATATAAATTGAAGAAAATACTAGTGGTACAATTACCATCTTTAAAAGACGTATAAAAATAGTTCCTATTGGCTTAATATGTTCACCCCAGCTAGCGTGCCCTGTCGCATTTAGACCTAAGCCAATAACAGCTCCTACAAGCATTGCAATTAAAATAAATTGCGCCTCTCTTTTTGATGAATCATGCATAATTTTTCCTCACTGATATAATATTTTTAAATACATTAATATAAATATATGAAATCTAATTGTATGAGAGTTTTTCGGGCATATCAAAAATATAATTTTGCCTACTTAGCATTTATATTAATATTTTTAAACAACAGTTTTACTCAAGCAAAAGTAGATCCACCAAATTATGATTTTTCGTTAAACTCGTTAACTATTTTTAAACCGGGAAACTTAAAGTCTAATTTATTAAAAGATCCAAAATATAAAAAAGGAAAACTATATGAGAAAAATGGAGAATTTGAAATTTATCGTTTTGAAATAATACAGCTCAGATATAAGTTTCCTATCTTTGTTCAATTTTACCAAGGAAAAATAATCGACTATTGGGCCAAATTGCCATCTTACTTCCTACATAATATTTTCTTGCAGAGTTTACAAAAACGCTTTGGTAAACATAATAGTTATTTTAACAAAAACTCTCTATCTTTATATTATTGGAAAAATATAAAAAATATTTCGATTGTATATTCTGGAACTTGCACGATAACTTGTTTTCCTGTTTTTATCTATGTTAGAAAAACAAAACAAGAGTCAATTCCTGGTTTAAAATATTTAATAGATAAGTTTGAAAAGACTTTTTAAAATTAATTTTCGATCTGGGCTTTTTTTGAATATAAAATACCAATAGTGCCAAATATTATCATTATAAAACAAAGAATTTGTCCCATAGTAAACATGCCATTAAAATAATATCCGAGTTGAGCGTCAGCTTCTCTAAAAAACTCTACAATAAATCTAAAAACTCCATAACCTACACAAAAAGTGAATGCTATTATTCCATAAGACTTTACAAGTTTTTTCTTGTACATGACCCAAACAATAATTGCTAAAATAAGCCCTTCAGTTAAGGCTTCATATATTTGAGAAGGATGTCTTGGACTTGGGCCACCGGCAGGAAAAATCATTGCCCAAGGAACATCGGAGACACGGCCATATAATTCACCGTTCATAAAATTACCAAGACGTCCAAAAAATAATCCCGGAGTACCAACCAAAGTAAGCACATCCATAACTTGAAACCAACTTACATTATTTCTTTTGGCAAATACAAAACCAGCTATAATAAATCCAACAATAGCTCCATGAAAGCTCAAACCTCCATGCCAAATTGCAAACATTTCAGTAAAACTTTGAGATTTATAAAAAGACCAATTATAAATAACTACATAAAAAAAACGTGCTCCAAGAAGCATTCCTATAAAAAGAGTTGTAACGAGTTCATCAACTTGTTTTTCTGGTACTTTAAAAAAACCTTCCCTAACAAGTTTTTTAGCAAGTTGGCCGCCCATTACATATCCAATAACATACATTAATGAATACCAACGCAACTGAACTGGACCAAGACTTAAAATGGTTGGACTAAAATCTACTACAAAATTTGACATGACAAATATCTTTGCAAAATATTTCTTTTATGACAACAAATATCCATGAATTCTATATTTCCACTCTAGGCTGAAATTTTTCTTGTGGATGAATTAAGCCAAAAGCAATCTTTGATAGATTTCTAATCAATTGTCTAACAGCAACACTTGGACCTGAAAAGTCAAAATACGTACAATAACTCGACAAGAATCCTAATAATTCTTCTGAATTCATTCTTATATTTCTATCAGTAAGTGTTGAGCTTAGTCTGATAATCTTAAAGTTTGACTTTAGTGGCTTAACACCTTCAATTGAGATTATATTTTTATTTATCAGATCAATAAATATTGCTTCACCTAAAGATTCGCCAGCCTTCATCACAACCATTCCTTCATCAACAGGAACTCCCCAGAATCCAACAATCCCTAGTCCAGAAAGTGACCAGCTTATAAATCTATTTATAATCACTTTATGAGCAGTTAATCTGGATTCATCATTTCCAAAATCAGACAAACAACCCATAGTCCACTCTCTTGCCCCTAAAGAAAATATAATCATGGCTGCACTTTTATATCTGTAAACCTGATAGCCTTCTTTAGGAACAATACTTTCTGATCCAAAACGATCACTATCGATCATATATTCAATTTGATGAGAAACTCTGTTGCTTGCTAGTTCTATATTTAATATTTTTGTTTTAAAATTTTCTTTTACCGAGTTATCAAAGGCGTCTTTTGTTACTTCAGAAAAATTTAATTTATTAAAAAAACTTATAATATTTGGATAAAATTGATTTACCTCTAGCTTGATAAATACAGGTAAATTTAATTCTTGTTGGTATTGTAAAATTACAAAGTCATTATTAGCATCCATAAAAGTCCTCCAGATTGACTATTACTGCTTACTAATCGGATAATATCTAAATTATATTTAATTATTTATTTTAATTATTGAAAAGTTCCTTCAACTGTTCAGAGCTTTTATCAAGCTGATAATTACCATTTTCATCAAGTGATAAGTCAATAACATGTACTTGTCCATTACTGTCGGTTACTGTTAAATTAGCTGTTTCTTCTAAATTACCTTTGAAATATTCAGATAATTTAAATCCACCAATTGTACCTGCGCCAACAGCAATACCAATTTTAAACATTCGATCTTTTAAAAAATTTAAAGGTTTATAATAATATTTTAACCAAAACTTATACATCTTCATTTTTTCTTTTGAATCTAATTTTGATAATTGCTCGATGTTTCTAATATTTTTTATATTTTTAGAACTATCGTAATAAAAATAATTCATAAAATCCGTATATTGTTTTAACTCAGTAGGAGGTAACGATATTGGAATTTTTATTACTGTGCCATTTACGACAATTTCTTCTACTTCTTTTGTAGAAGTTTTGATTGACTCTAAAATTGATTTCATTTCCTTATCAATTTCAACATTTTTACCTAAACGATTAATTATTTTTATTTGATTGAGATTAACTTGTCTTTGACCATTTATTAGGTAAGCTTTGTAACTCAAAACTACCCTATAATCTTGGCCATCGGTAGATTTAAAATAAATAGCCGTATCAAAAATTGATTCATTAATAACCTTTTTAGCATTTGGGATTTTAGCTACATTTCCTGAATTGTGAACCATCCAATGAAGACGATCTTCAGAACTCATCTCAGAATTACTGTTGTTACTTTTCTTAAGCTCAACTAAAACCGGCTTTTTGGGTTTGATAACTTTAGGTGGCACCACAGGAGATTGTTTTACTTTATTTGAAATTGGAGTAAAAGAAACTTTAACCTCGGCTCCTTCGGGCATAGCTTATTTTAGATGATTCATAAAACCATCTCTACAAAATACTTCTGCATTAATCCCCTCTATCGATAAAAGAGATATCATTATTGTAAATAAAAAAAATAAATAGTTTTTCACTATGAAAATACCATAGTTTATTAATCGGATAACTTGGTTATTTCTTTAGTGAATAAGTATGAAAACAATAAATAAAAAACACTTACAAATACGTACATACAATATATTTGAGTACTTGCCTCCAAATACTGCAATTACCTTGACAAATTTTCAAAATATAACTAAATAGATATAACTAATAAGACTAAATTTTGGGGCAAAGAGTCAAAAACTCCCCCACATTTGTCATGTCAAAGGAGACAATATGTATAGTGTAGTACAAATTGGCGGTCATCAATATATGCTTAAAGCTGGTGATATCGTTGATGTTCAAAAGTTAGACCAAGAAGTTGGAGCTGAACTAAAATTAGACCAAGTTCTACTTGTTAACAGCAAAGAAACTCTAGTAGGAAAACCTACTGTTTCAGGAGCTACTGTTACTGCAAAAGTAATAAGACAAGATAGAGGAAGAAAACAAATCGTATTCAAAAGAAAACCAGGTGGTTACCAAAGAAAAAATGGTCACCGTCAATATTATACATCACTTCTAATTACAGAATTAAATGATGGTAATGGTAATACAGCAAATATCGACAAAGATTCGAAACTTGCTAAAACTTTTTTAAAATAATTAGGAGTAAATAATGGCACATAAGAAGGCTGGTGGTTCGACAAGCAATGGTAGAGATTCAAACCCAAAATATCGTGGTGTAAAAAAATTTGGTGGAGAAAAAGTCATTTCTGGTAACATAATCGTAAGACAGTGTGGAACAAAGTTTCACCCAGGTGTTGGAGTTGGAATGGGTAAAGATTTTACAATTTTCGCTACTCAAGAAGGAAATGTAGAATTTTCAAGATACAACAAACACAAAAAAATTGTTTCTGTTGTAAATAACTAAAATAATTTCAAAAAAATATTATTATTTAAGGGAATCTTTATGATTCCCTTTTTTTTTATTACAAATAGTAAGGTTAAAAAGATAAAACTTGATTAAAAAGCTCATCCACGCTAAAGCTATCAAAATAAGGTTATAAATATTATATGAAATTCATCGATGAAGTTAAAATAATTGTTAGCTCTGGAAGAGGGGGGGATGGCTCCCTTAGTTTTAGGCGTGAAAAATTTGTTCCAAGAGGTGGCCCTGACGGTGGCGATGGTGGCGACGGTGGAAACATCTATTTTAAAGGCTCATCAAATCTAAATACATTAATGACGTTCAGGGGTAAGAAACTCTATAAAGCCGAAGTAGGTACTAATGGAGCAGGCCGAAGAATGCATGGCCGTAATGGTAATGACATCATTATTGAAGTTCCTTTGGGCACAATAATAAGAGATTTTGAAACTTCTGAAATCATTGCTGATATTACCAGTGAAGATACTCCAATATTATTTCTAAGCGGTGGCCGAGGTGGTCTTGGAAATGTAAATTTTAAAACTTCCACTAATCAAGCTCCAAGAAAAGCAACAGAAGGTAAAGAAGGTGAAGAAAGAGAAATTACTCTTGAGTTAAAATTGCTTGCTGATATTGCTCTAATTGGTCTTCCAAATGCTGGAAAATCTACTTTAATCTCAGTTATATCTTCAGCTAAACCAAAAATAGCTGATTACGACTTTACTACACTTGAACCAAATTTAGGTGTTGTAGAACTTGGCGACAACTCTTTCACTGTTGCCGATATTCCAGGGCTAATTGAAGATGCCTCAGAAGGAAAAGGTTTAGGACATAAGTTTTTAAAACATATCGAAAGAACCTCAGCATTTGTTCACTTAATAGACTGCTCTTTATGTTTAAATGAATATGAAGCTTTTGAAAGTTACACAATAGTTAGAGGTGAACTTGAAAAATTTAATGAAGAGCTCATGTGGAAAAAAGAGATCGTTTGTTTAACAAAAACAGATTCTCTATCAGATGATGAGATCGATTTATTTATTAAGTTTTTTGAAAAGACATTAGATAAAAAAGTATTATCAATTTCATCTGTTGCTGGAACAAATATAGAAGCTTTAAAAAGCTTAATGCTTCAAGTTTATATTAGTAATAAAGAAAAGAATATAACGGAATCAACAAATGATTCACTCGAATAAAAATTGAATTAAAATAAGGATAAAAAATGCCACAAGTTTTTATAAATAAAGAAATTAGCAAAATAATGAATAACGAAAAATTAGACTTCCCATTAAATATGGCTATGTCTAGTGCTTGGATTGCTGGAAATCTAAAAGGTGTTAATTTAAAAATCTTAAATATGAGTAAAGAAAGTTCTTTATCTGATTATTATGTTCTTGCTTCAGCTAACAACCCTACTCAAGCAAAATCAATGGCTGAAACAATTATGAGACAAATGAGAAATTACAATCACAGTCCAATTTCTACTGAGGGCTTTAATAATTGCGAATGGATACTGCTGGATTTTGGAGATATTATGATTCATATTTTTCTTGAAGCTACTCGTGGAATTTTTGATCTTGATAGCCTTTGGAGAGATGCTCCGCTTATTGAAATTCCACAGGAGTATTATTATACCGATTCAGGAGAAGATAGGGATAACAAAGATGACAAAGGATATTTTTAATTGTCAGATATCCATTTAATCACAGTTGGAAAATTAAAAAATAAAAACATTTTAGCTTTAGAGCAAGATTATTTAAAACGTTTAAAAAATATAAAGTTCACAATTCATGAACTTAAATCTCAAAGTGAAAACCTACATAAAGAAGAAGAATTAATATTAAAGAAAATTGATAGTTTTAATTTTAATTATTCGCTAATCCTACTAACAGAATTTGGAAAAACATTTGATAGTCCTTCTTTATCAAAATACATATATAATAAATTTGAACTAAAATCTAATATTGTATTTGTTATAGGAGGTGCAGCTGGTTTTGGTGAACAAATAAAAAACAAAACTAAAGAATATCTTTCTCTCTCTCTTTTAACTTACCCTCATCAATTTGCAAGATTAATTTTCATAGAACAAATCTATAGAGCTGAAACAATTTATATGGGGCACCCTTACAATAAGTAATCTTCAATTAACCTGTGTTTTCTCAAATTCAATTACTTCTTCTAATGGTTGGTGATGAAATTTAATAGCAATCTCTTTTGATAATTGAACTTTTAGTTCAGGATTAATTTCTTTGTGCATTCCTTTTTTAGAGAAATTTAGATTTGGAAATTTTTTAATTATCTTTTCAAAAGATAAGTCAGTGACAAACTCAGCATGTTCAAAACCAGTATTATAATTATTAACAGATTTAGGTTCAGGTAGCTCTATTACTGAAATCACTCGACTCTCCCAAATAATTGGGTCATTTAATTTATATGTTGAAATCAGTCTTCCATTTACTTTTGATTCAATTAATAATTTTGAAATATTTAAAAACTTATTTTGATATTTGACATAAGAACTAACATCACTCACTCTAAAGCAAATATGGTCTAACACTAAACTGTTAGTAAATGTTAATAATCGATGCTCTTGCAATAATTTTTCGAGTGAACTCAAAAAGACCAAACAGTTATCTTTTAATTCTTTAAAAAAATTAATCATTATTTTAAACCAATATTTTTTTGAACTAGAGAAAGAGTTTTACTTGCTCTTTCCCTAGCTTTAAAAGCACCATTTTTCATGATATTTTGAAGTTCAGCCTTATCATCCATAAGCTCAGCATACTTTTCTTGAACAGGCTTTAATGAAGAACAGACAAGCTCAGCGAGATCAGCTTTTAGATGGCCGTACATTTTTCCTTGATAATCACTTTCAATTTCTGAAATATTCTTTCCACTAAAAGCGCTATAGATTGTAATCAAATTTGAAATTCCAGGCTTTTCTTCATCAAAAACAACGACTGTTCCTGAATCAGTAACGGCTGATTTAATTTTCTTTTGAATCTTTTTAGGTAAATCAATTATCGATACAAAACTATTTTCATTATCATCTGATTTTGACATTTTCTTTGTTGGATCTTGCAAAGACATAATCCTTGCTCCAACTTTTGGGATATAGGCCTCTGGCATCTTAAAAGTTTCTTCATATCTATTGTGAAAATAATTTACCAAGTCACGACATAATTCCATATGTTGTTTTTGATCTTCTCCAACTGGTACAAGATCTGGTTGATAAAGCAAAATATCAGAAGCCATTAAAACGGGATAAGTAAAAAGTCCGGCATTAATATTTTGAGTATTTTTAAGAGACTTTTCTTTAAACTGTGTCATTCTACTTAAATTACCCATAGGAGTCACACAATTGAGTATCCAGGCAAGTTCACAATGCTCTGGCACATCTGATTGAGCAAAAATTGTATTCTTATCAGGGTCTAAACCAAGCGAAATATATTGTGCATAAAAACTCAAAATCTTTTCTTTAAATAATTTTGGATCTTGCTTTACTGTTAAACCATGAAGATCAGCAACCATATAATAACAATTATACTTTTCTTGCATACTCTTCCACTGACTAATAGCACCAATATAATTACCTATCGTGAGATCACCAGTAACAGTAGAGCCACTTAAAACCACTTGTCTTGAATCGGTATTTAAATCTTTTGAGAATATTTTTGAATTTGAAGGCATCTAAACCATTACCTGAGTAAATTGGTTGCGGGAGATGGATTTGAACCACCGACCTTCGGGTTATGAGCCCGACGAGCTACCAAACTGCTCCATCCCGCGTTAACTGCGCAAAATTTAACAGATCAAAGAAGTGGTGTCAACATTTTTAGATAAGTTAATTCTTTTCTGACTATCTAAGTCTGTGAATAAAAACAAATTGCTCAAACGAAAAGTTCTAAAATAATTTTAAAATATGGCGAGAAGGGTTATAGAAAGAGCAATTGAACAAAATAAAAGGAAAATGAAATGGGACAATCAACACATTCAAATAAAAAAATCTACTTTGAAATTGATGGCAATAAACTTGACTCACATCATGTCAGATTATTAAAAACTTTTAATAGACTTATGACTCATGTGCTATCAACTTCAAATGAAAGTGAGTATTTCGATGGGGCTGCTGATGCTCTTAGAATGTGTGCTTCAATGATTAAACAGTCTAATTTTGTAGAAAATTCAGTTGATGATATTCCTTATGCTGAACAAGTTATGGAATTTTCAATGGATACATTACAAGAATTTATGTCTGACAGTAAAGTTGTAACTTACGATAATTAATTTAATTTAATTATTATTTGATTACCATTTACAATTATATCTTCTGATTTAATAAACTTCTCAATAAATGAAATAATAAATTTAGTGGACGGAATTCCCGCAACAGTGCCTTTATAGATTTTTAATAGAACGTGGTTCTTTTCGGCAATGTAATATATTTCACCTCTAAATCTAACGTTAATTGTTGCTAACATTTTTACTCTTGCTAACACATTAAATACATTTTCTTTAATATTCAAGTTGATATCTTTTAAGTTATTTAGATCTGAAAATAATAACCTTTCATTATCATAAGAAACAAAATCATCTATCTTAAAACTAGCGTCTGAAAAACAGCCCTTCAAAACAGATGGCAGGTCAAAAGTATTTTGATCGTTAAGTTGCTTTTTACATATTCCTCTTGGATTAACGCCCTTACTTCTTATATCTGTTTCTAAATAAATAGAAGGGGCAGAAAAACTTAGTTCATCATGACTAATTTTTGCTTTTGCATTGGGAATTTTTGCTGAAAAAGTTTTGTCATGAAATAATGCCTCTTTCATATTTAACTCTGTATTATTAAGGCAAGTTGTATTAAATAAATTTTTCGCAGGAGTCTTTAAACAATTCACCTCAAAATCAATACCATTAAAAATAATGGCATCATATGTAATTTCAATCTTTTCACTTTTTAAAACAGTTGATTTTTCAATATCTTTAAATGTTGTATTGACTACTTTGAAAGCTTCAAGCTTTTCACTCATCCCCTTAAAATCAGCTTTTGCTTTAAATAAAAATGCTGTACTTTGAACACTTATTTCTTCTTTGTTTATTTTTATTAAACCATCAAGCATTGAATTGCTTTCATTTATCTTAAAAAAAGCATCATCCGTTTTAATCTCAAAAATTGGAGCTTTAATTTCTCCATTAAATGTCGAGTTTATGTCTTTATTAACTGAGACTGAATCAATTTTTAAATTGATCATAGAAAAACTATTGAAAGAAAAAAATAAAAAAATTATTGCTGATAAATTAGTTGTTTTTACTCTCATTAGTTGTCTCCCTTATTGGTAATTCATTTTCGGAATTAGAATTTTTTTCGGAATTAGAATTTTTTTCGGAATCAATATTTTTGCTTTCGCTTAGTTCTTTTTGTTCGTTAATACTTTTTATTGTTTCGTAATAAGATGCTTTTCTAAATTGATGATATGTTGAATCATCAGCTTTTTTCTTTTCTTTTATATTTTTCCCAGGCTTTTCTTTATATTTAATTGTTTTCTTCTCTGAGATATATTCTATTTCTTTTTTTATTTCACCAGATTCAGTCATTCCAAGAGCTTGTAATAATTTGTTTTTAGAGTACATTTGGTATTTCCCAGAAGCTAGACCTTCTACACTTAATCCACCAATCGCAATTCGTCTAAGTTTATCGACAGTTAAACCTAGGTCTTCACAAATCCTTCTAATTTCCCTGTTCTTTCCTTCACTTAATCTAAACTCAACCCAGGTCTTCGCTTTTAGTATTTTAATAATCCTAACAGATTTTGGTTTTAAGAAACCAACTTCTGTTTGAACTCCTGCTCGCAATTTTTTTAAGATTTCTGGAGTAACATGACCAAATAATTTTACTTCGTATACTTTAGTTAAGTTTGCTGAAGGGTGAATAATTTTTTGAGCTATATCACCATCATTTGTTAATATAATTAATCCTTCTGAAAGATAATCAAGCCTTCCAACAGGATATATTCTCTCTGAAAACTCTTGAACAAGATTCATAACTGTAGGACGACCTTCCGGATCAGAAAGAGTTGTAACACATGCTCTTGGTTTATTTAAAACAATATATAATTTTTGAATGCTTGCAAGATCAAGAAATTGACCTTTAACTGATACAACATCATCTTTACCATCAACTTTTGTGCCAAGTTCAGTAACACGAACTCCATTTACTTCGACATGACCTTGTAATATCAGATCTTCTGCTTTTCTACGTGATGTATATCCGCAATCAGCTATAAATTTTTGAAGTCTTATCTTTTTGTTCAAAACTACCTCTAAGTTGATACTAATTAAACTTAGTATTCACAATTTTAGTTGTTTTATTCTAGAGTAAGGTTAATGTCTAGTTTTTCAGCATCTAAATTAATTTGATCAATTTTTTGCGTGATTTGTTCTTCTTTTATTAAAATTTCATCTACTTCATCTGTAGAGAGCTCACTCCATTTCGGTAACTTCTCGCCAGTAATATTCTCAAAGTTAGTATCTAAGAGTTTTTCGAATTCTTCTTCTTTGTAACTTGCCATAAAGAGATCACTTTCATCATCTACAGGCAAATTATCTTCAAGCTCAACGACAATATCTAACTCATCGCCCAAATCACCAGATAATTCATTTTCAATTACTAGCCCGGTTTCTAAGTCTATCATTTGAAAATCTTCGTCCTCTTCAATTTCTGGTATATTAAAAGGCCCCATGGTCAAATCTGAAATAACCTTTGGATCAATATAAGAGGACATCGATTGTGAATTCAAAGCAGTTTCATTAATTCTGGAAATCTCTTCAGTCCAAACAAACTCTTCCATAATATCAAAAGCTGATCTAATAATTTCGCCTTCATTTTTATAACGTTTTTTATCTTCAATTTTTAAACTTTTAGTAAAAAGAGTATCTGAATCAATACTACCAATATCAGAGGACAACTTATCAAGTTCTTCGGACTCATCAAAAACAAATTTATTTTTGTCTCCGGTTTGAACAATAGTTTTAATGTCTCTAATTTGTGAAACTTCTTTTTTGGACAATTCTTCTAATTCTCTTTCAGGAGGTAAATCTTCAAGTGAATTTAAACTAAAAACTTCTAAAAATTCAGGCGTTGTTCCATAAAGAACAGGCCTTCCTACATCTTCACTTCGACCAACGATTTTAACTAACCGGCGCTCCATTAAACCTCTAATTAAATGACTGCTATCAACACCTCTTATCTTATCTAATTCAACTCTTGATACTGGTTGCTTGTAAGCAATTACAGCCAGAGACTCTAGAGATGCTGGAGTTAAAACAAGCGAATTAACTTTAAAAATATCTTGTACATATTTTGAAAAAGTTGCTTTTGTGCGAAACTGAAAGCCTTCGGCTACTTCAACTAAACGTAGTCCATGGTGTTTAGCTTCATATTCATTTTGTAGTCTTTTTATTGATTCAAAAACAACTCTAAGTGGCATTTCTTCATCAATGAAATTTTTAATTTTAACCAGTGAAGCCGGTTTTTCTGTCATAAATATTATAGTTTCGATTGCTCCCGATAATGTATCCTCATCAAGCCCCGTTCTTACTTTCCACAATCTATCTTCTTCATCTTTGTCAGCAAATTCTTGTTGATCTAAAATAAAATTTTCTTTAATTTGATCTGCGAGATCTATCATCTCATCATTCTCTGTAGGAATAGGAGGTAAAGTCATGTCTTGTTCATTATCAATAGTAGAAGTCTCAACTAAGATTTCATTTTCAGATTCAGTATTTATTTCAATATTTATTTCAGTCATAAAGCCTCTATTATTGTATGTATTCTTCCTGATTAAGATTATTACTAGTATTAGGTTCGATTTTATTTTCTTGTAATTTAGCTAAAAGTTCTTCGTCAATGTCATCTTCATTTTCAGATGCATTTTCATCTTCAAAACCATTTGCTACTTCAACATTAAAGTCATCTAAAGATTTTGTAACACTTATTGAAATGTTACCATTATCTTCTGATTGATTCATCTTAAGTCTTTGCAGTCTAGCTAACTCTAAAAGAGAAATAAAAGTTATAACAGTATTTTCAATTCCATCGCCTTCTTTAAGTTCTTTACTTGCGGCTTCGAGAAGTTTAACAAAATCAAATTCTTCATTTTCTTTTAAAATTGATTTTAAAAATATTAATTTTTCTTTAATTGATAATCGATCGCGTTTTACAACTTTATACTTTCTACTTTGCCTGTATAAAAAATCAATCATTGTTTCGCTTAGAGTATCGAGTTCTATTGGAGTTAATATTGAATTTACTATATCCTTTCTTTTAATTTTTGGCTTAACGAAAACTTCATGGCCTTTTTTGGGAAGATTCCATAAAGACTTACCTAATCGCTGAAAACGCTCAAGCTCTTCAAGTCTTTTAACAAGTTCAGCTTCAGAACTTATTTTTAATCGATCACTACCACCTAAAGAATCTTTTAAATTATTTGCTTCTTCTTCAGTTAAGCATGAATTTGACTTAATCAGCAGCAAAGTTGACGCTAAATATAAGTACTCTCCAGCTACATCAAAATTTAAATCTTTCATTAAAGAAAGGTATTTCAAATATTGCTTTGTAATATTATTTAGCTTTAATGATTTAATATCCATTTGTTCTTTTTGAACTAAATGAAGTAGCAACCCAAGAGGCCCATCAAAATGCTCGGTCTTTATTTTTATTTGAGTGTCTAGCATAGAGCTTTTCGTCTCCTTAAAAATTGTGTGTGTAAGTAGCGGCTCCTGCCCCTACGAAGAATATTGAACCATGTTTAACTCAAAAGGTGTACAAATAAATTAACAATTATATTTGCAAAGGCAAATGCTGGCATAAGTAAGTACTTAAATATTGGTGTGAACCAAAGAAGCAGTATGAAAATAAAAGAATATCTTTGCAGTGCTTCAAATTTATAAGCGTTCTCGTAACTCAAAAATGTTGACAACATGCGTGAACCATCAAGAGGAGGAAAAGGTATTAAATTAAAAACGGCTAATACTAAATTTATTATTAATGACTGCCTAAGCATATCAGTAATAATTTGAAAATAAGCAAAAGTTGGTGAAACTTGAGTTACTACAATTGCAAATATCAAAGCACTTAGTATAGCTAAAATAATATTTGATAATGGTCCCGCGAAACTTACCCAAAAAGTCCCACTCTTTATATTCTTAAAATTTCTGGTGTTGATTGGTACTGGTTTCGCCCAGCCAAACATAACTCCACCGATAGCGGCACCAAAAAGTGGAAAAAGTATTGTTCCAACGAGATCGTAATGTACAGCTGGATTTAATGATAATCTTCCCTGTGACTCGGCAGTGTTATCACCATATAGTTTTGCCATTAAAGCGTGTGAAGCTTCATGTACGCATACTGCCAACATAAACCCAGGTAAACTTATAGATAATCTTAAAATAAATTCATTCATGGCAGATAAGATAGCATCAGGTCTTAATCCTTTCAATAAGTTATACTTTAAAAAATAAAACTAACAACATCTTGCATCAATTGACAAAAATATTATCTTCTTTATATAGTTGATAAAAATAGTGAGGTTTTAATGAAAGTATTAGTATCTATAATTATGATTTGTTTAATGTTCTCTTCATGCGGTAAACGAAACTATAATGATAATCCAAGGTCAATTCCTAAAGGATTTAAAAAACCTAATCCAGGCAGCACTATTAATCCTATAAAGATTGATTTAGAGAAATCTTCTTTAATTAAAGAAATAAGCATTTATAAAGAAAATATTTTAAATTTAGTATCAGACGTAAAAATAAATGGTCTTCTCCCTAAATATAAAGATGAAATAAAAAATATAAGCTCTAACTTTATACCTACTTTATCTAAACTTTCTTATGTTAATAAACAAAATGAAAAAATAATTAATTCGAATAAAGTTAGCGAACTTCAATCATTAAATTTAAAAAACAACTTAATAGTTGTAGATATAAAAGGATGGCTAATTTTTGACTCTTCTCTTTCTTTAAGCGAAAAGTGGCCACAATACACTCAAGCAATAGTAAAATTTGATAAAAGATCTTTTCGATTAAAAAGAAACCTTGTACCTGGTTCCATTTTACAATATGAACAAGATGCAAAAAAAATGGCTAAACCAACATTTTTTTTCAAAGCTAAAAATAATTTATTAAAAAGCCCTCAGAAAATGAAAATTATATTAGCTGGCGCTAATACAAATTTAAAAAGTCTGTCGTGGAAAATGTCTATTAAGTTTCAAGAAATAAAAAAAGAATATTCTAATTCTTTTAAAGATCTAAAAATAAAAAATAGATTACTAACTAGTAACATGACTGACAATCTTGTCTTTTTAAAATTTGTTGAAAACGAACTTTTAAATAGCATTGAACTTCATTTAAAAAATATCAAGCAGCTTTAAAACTAGATTTACCAATAATTTCATCCGAAAAATTATTTAAAAAATTATAGGTATCATCAATATTCTGATGTTGAAAAACACCATGATAAGTGTCGTCGTCTCCCTTTTTAAATAATAGGACTTTCATAAAACAATTTGGAAATACTTCTAGCTTTATACTATCAATTGTTACTTCTTCAGGAAATAAGCCTTTTGGAATATGTAATTTACAACCTTGTCCATTTAAATCTACTATACTAACTTTTAATTCGCTTCCTATTTCAGTATTCGCTCGTACAGAAGATCCCCATCTGTATCGAGGCTCTATTTGTCTTCGCGTTGAAGGGTAGAAATCATCATCATACACATCTAAACCAGAGAAATCTTTTATACTTTCATTAGAGAAAAATGCATTATAGATACCAACAATCATTTTCGATTTTTCGATTGAGGCAAAATGGTCAACTCTTTTCAAAATTCCAAATTGAGAATTTAAGCATTTTTTAGAAACTAAAAAATTTTCATAAGGAGTTGTAAAGTGATCATACTGGCCAGCAAGAACTAGTGTCTGGCATATTGGCCGACCTTCCAATTTGTTATTGTTTAGAATATTTTCAAAGTGATTTAATATTAATTCTTTTTGAGTTTGCCCTATATTTCTATATTTATTATAAAATTCTTTGTGAATTTTATGACCTTTATTAATCATTTCAGATCTTGTGAAATTCATAATATTCATAGAAAAACTTGCAGCAAACTTTTCAAATTGATCATTTTTTAAATAGTTTATATTTTCAGTGATAATTCGTTTTGTTGATTCTTTGAGATTAGATGAAACACCATGAACGATTAATTTTTTTACATAATCAGGATACTTACTTGCAAAATTGTAGGCTGTTACTCCGCTATATGATATCCCCAGTAAATTAATTTTTTCAATCCCTACTTTGTCACAAAAACCTTTTAAAAGTTTCGAAGAATCTGACTGCTCATTATTAACATTAATTGGTAATGTAACAAAAAATATTGGAAATGAATCTTTAAGAGATGTTAGCAATGTTTCCATTACTTCAAGATCAAACATAGTATCTTTTAAAATTACAAGAGGTGATTTATAAGCAAGGCTTGGTTTAGAGTAATAAAAATACTGAAGGTCTTCTCCGTTAACTTTTAAGTTTAAACTTTTTGTCCAGAATGCAGAATTTTCAAAACAACTCAAAACAACTCCTTTGATTATTAATTCGTTAATTGCATTCTGACATATTTAGAAATTTCTACAAATGTTAACAAATGTGAAGATTTGTTGACAAATTATTAAATACTTATAAATTTAAAAGCACGAATTATTGGCATAATTAGATAAAATACGGGAAAATAATAAAAGGAATTATGTTTAAAGAATTAATAATAAATCGAGTGTTTAGGCTATATGTGATCATTTTACTTTTATGTATTAGTCTATATTCAAACATTACGATGGCTGTTAATTTTGACGATAGTATTGAGGCCGACCTAAAATCAATTAGTGGAGAAAAAGATGCTTTTTATCAGGAAGCTGAAAGAAAAAAAACAAAGCCAATAATTCTTAAAGAAACAATCGGTTCAAATAATAAGGAACTACAAAGTTCAAATATATTTTTCGTGAAAGAAAGAACCATGCTTTATTCTATCAAACAAAAGAAATGGATAAAAAATAAAAGAGAATTTCAAGCTTCAGGAATTATCAAAAAAGAATTTCCAAACTTAGTTTTTTTTAGCAAAAATAATGAGTTTGCTTATTATACGAAACTAAAGCTTGTTACCTCTATTTCAAATGATCTAGAGCTTTATGCGAACTTTAAAAACACCGCAAAGCCTGAACAAATAATAGTAAAATTCCCTAACTCAAAATTAATATTAAGACCCGAATTTTCTTATGGTTACACAATATCAAAATCTCCTTTTTTTGAAGATATCTTAAATTTTAATTCTCAAATAATACTAATTCAGTCGATGCAAGCATCACTAAATATTAAAACATCAACTTTCCCATTAGGTTTAAAAATTGGTTTTGGATTTGAACAGTTTAATATAACTAGCGCAAAAATGTACTCTATCCCTTTCTCAATTGGATTAAATTATAAAGTCCCTTGGTTTAAAAATACAAAATTAAATTTAGATTCAGTTATTTCTCTTAAATCAGTAACAACTTCAAATATTGAAAATTTATCTACTACATTTAAAGGTTTTAAATTGGGAATTTCTAAATATTGGGAAAAGTTAGCAATAGATATTTACAGCGAAACTAAATATTGGAGCATCAATTCAACAAACTCAACTATCACTTTTCAAGGTTTAAATATTAGCGCTGACACAAATTTAGGAATCAAGCTTACTTATAGGTTTAGTAACTTATTATGAAGTCAGTATTATTTTTAATTCTTAATATACTTTGTTTAAAGGCTATTTCTGGAGAAGGTATAATTCTAAAATATAATACATTTTTATATAATAGAGCAGACCAATCTTCCAAGAAAGTTAAGCTCTTAAGAAAAGGTCAAAAAATATTTCTTCATGATAAATATTTTCATCATAAAAGAAATGATCTATCCAATTTAGAGTTTCTTGAAACTGTTGATCAAAATGGAAATAACGTTTTTATAAAAAGAAATGATATCAAATTGATCTATAACGATAGTCGAGAAGAAGAGATTGCAAATAATGAATCCTTAATTGATAATTCTGACTACAGGTCCCCTGAACCTCTTTCTCCTAGGTTTCCATTTTATTTACAAGAAAATTATAGAGGGATGTTTAATCTTGGCTATTATTCAAACGGAAATATTACCAAATATAATTATCTTCAAAATACAATTAAAGAAAATATAGGTCTTGGAGGTACTGTTGAATTTTCAGTATTCAAACGAGCAAATTGGGATACAGAAAACAGATTTTTTATTGGTGGAACTTTTTCTTTTACATCTATTCCATCGAGATACCAGTTATCATCAAACTTTCTAAGCACAGAATTAAACACGACTTTTCAATTTGGGCCAAGTGTCTCCTATGATTTTTTTAGAAAAAATCATCATTATTTTACGGTAATAGGTACTCTCGCTTTAAATTACCATAAATATTTTGTTAACATCGAAAATCTAGCTGGTGCTTTCGAGGAAAGAAAATTTTCTTCTTTCACAATTTCCCCTACCATATCTTTTCTTTGGCAAAAAATGGTTACAACTTCAGAATTTAATTTTTTTACCGGTATAAAAACACAATTAACTCCAAGCCATAATCTGACACCTTCAAATCCCCCAGTATCTTTCAATTTATGGAATAGCAGTAATGATAATGTACAAGTTAAAACATCACTCGCCTGGTCGATAGTCATTGGAATCTCAAATCATTTTTAAAAAAAGTTCAAATTGTATATAATTTCAACACTTTGCAGGTCAACTTTTGTCTAAAGTTTATACAATTTCTTACGATTAGTTATATAGCAGCACAAAAAGTGTAAATTCTAGGAGGGATTATGCAAAATTCAACAAATCAAAACGAAATTCTTTTTCAAAAACTTGGTAACACTTGGTATGCCTTCACTGAAATTAATAATGACGTTGTTTACTCGGCTTTACCAGATGGTGTAAATCCAAAAACAACAAAAATGGAACTTTATCATGTAATTGAAAAGCATATGAGAAAAGTCGCCAACTTATATGAGAACAAAAATACATCGGGCATGGTTGCGTAATTGAATTCTAGAGCGTTAAAAAAGCCTAAGAAGGGTCACTTAATAGATAATGATGCAATTAGGCTTAAAAATGAAATAGATCAATATAAAAGCAAAATCAATAATCTTGTTAAGAATAAGGCTAATGCTAAAAAGGCAGCCTTTATTATCAGTGAAATGCTTAATAATAAAAAGTAAAGATTTACGATAAACCTTTTATTTGATAGCAAGAAGGTTATGACAGATAAAACTTACCAAGAAGATTTTCTTTATCGCCATAAAAACCCTTATCACGAAAAACTAGAGCAATTCGATCATTTTGTTCTTAGAGACAATGAGTGTGAACAATTTAAGGGAAGATGGAATTCAGACGTTTTTAAAAATGAAAAAGATATTCATCTTGAAGTTGGTAGTGGTTACGGACAATTCATGCTTGAGTATTGTCAAAAAGAGAATAACATAAATTTTATAGGTCTCGATTATCGATTTAAACGAAGTTTTACCTTAGTCAAAAAGATAAATAAGCTCAATATAAAGGACGTAAAATATTTAAGAGCTAGAGGTGAACGAATTCAATATATTTTCGATGAAAATGAAGTCTCTAGAATATTTTATTTTTTCCCCGATCCATGGCCTAAAGCAAGACACAAAAAAAAGAGGCTTTTTAACCAGGCTTTTTTAGATCAAGCACATAAAATTCTGAAAAAAGATGGGCAGTTCTGGATCAAAACAGACCATGATGATTATGCTGAACAGATGGAAGAACTAATTGGTAAAAATACAAATAAATTTGAAATAAAACTTTCTACATTAGATCTTTACAAAGAGTTTCCAGAAAATATCATGTGTAGTTTTCAAACAAAATTTGAAAAAATATTTTTAGATAAAAAAACGCCTATAAAAGCTTTTCTTCTAAGTAAAATATAAATATGTCATTGGATCAACTAAAACTTTTAATAAAAGACAAACCTGTTTCAGAAATAATTTCGTTATATGTAGCGGTTTCGAGAAAAGGACCTCAAACATTAGCAGTATGTCCTTTTCATGACGACCATGATCCCTCAATGAATATCAATGATAACAAAGGAATGTTCTTTTGTTTTGTCGATCAAATTGGTGGAGATGCCATTAAGTTTGTTCAATTATTTTTAAATGTTTCATTTTTAGAAGCAATTCAAGATATAGCTGAAAAGTTAGGTTTAAATTACGAGTCCTATATAGACAAAAAAGAAAACCCAAAACTTGCAGCTGCTCAATACCTACTAGATAAAACAACACAATTATATATGAAGATAGCTTGGGATAATAATTCACATTTTAAGGAATTTTTAAAAAAACGAAATCTAAGTGAGGAAATTGCAAAATTATATAGGCTAGGTTTTAGTCCTAAGGATAATACACTAAGTAAATATTTTTCATCAATTAAAGATAATACTAAAAAAATAGAGGCCCTAAAACTAGCTCATGAACTTTTCTTAATTGGTAAAAATGAAAGAGGCGGTCAAAATGACACTTATGACTATTTTCGAGATCGAATAATATTTCCAATTTGGGATCATTATGGAAAGGAAATTGGCTTTACAAGTAGAGCAATTTCTGATGCACAAAAAGCTAAATATCTGAATTCAAAAGAATCATTCATTTTTAAAAAAAGAGATTTATTATATGGCTTTCACCTTGCAAAACAATCCATTAGAGCCAACCAAAGCGTAATTGTGGTTGAAGGAAATATGGATCAAATAGCTTTATATAAAGAAGGTTTTAAAAACTCGGTTGCTATAATGGGAACAGCAATAGGACAGTATTCATTAACGACACTCAAACAAGCATCAAAAGTAGTTTATCTTTGTTTAGACAATGACCAAGCAGGAATTAATGCCACAAAAAGAATAAGTGCTCAATTTCTTGAAGAAGACGTCTTAGCAAAATTTATTGATCTAGAGCCTCATAAAGATCCTGATGAGTTTTTAGAGATTTTGGGTCCACTAGAATTTCAAAAAAGAATTGATCAATCAATACTATTTATAGATAAAGAAATCGCAGATTTAATACCTGAAAAAATTCCGGAATCAACCGAAGAAAAACTCAAAGTATTGAAATCACTATATCCGATTTTAGCACCTTTAAAAATTGAAATTGAACTAAAAGCGAGACTCGGTAATATCTCAAAACGAATCAACTTAAACATTGATCTGCAAACAATATTCACAGACTTTAGTAACTTCAAAGACAGTCTAAATAAAAAAAGCTTATTCCAGGCACAAAATAAGCCTACGAGTCAAAATATCATCAAAAACAATGATGAACCTAGTGAAGAAATTGAAAAAATAATTATCAATAAATCCTTGTTGAAATCCGAAAAACTATTGATAACAGAATTGATAAAAAACCCTGAGCTATTGACTCAGAGTGACGTGAAAGAACTACTTGATTTTGCTAAAAATGACGAAGTAAAAGATTTTATTCAGGAATTTGGTGACTTCATTTTTGAAATAGATGAGCACGTTTATTCTAAAGCACTTTTAAGTTGGGTTAATAATCAAGATTACTCTAATGAGTTGTCTACATTAGTTGGTGCTTCAATTTATCTGTATGCAGAAATAAGACCAAATGAAAAAGTACTTTTAAAAATGAGGAATGATTTGAAATTTCGATTAACAAAAGAATTTTTAAAAGAAAAAAGAATAAATTGTCTAAAAGATCGAGATCAATGTAGCGATTCAAATGAACTAGCGATTCACCTAAATTTACTATCTGAAATTGATAAAGAAATAAATGAACATAAAAAACAAAAACGAAAAATAATAAGCAATTAAATTAAGGGGAAACGAATGTCATTAGTCGGAGCTTTTATAAACTCAAAAGAGTTTTCTAAACTACTTATAAAAGGAAAAGATCAACAATATCTAACACCAGAGCAAATCAATGATGCACTTCCAGCTCATATAATTATTGCGAATGATATTGATGCAATTATATTTAAATTAAAAGAAGCACATATTGAAATTAGTGATCCAGATTCAGAGTCATCTGAAGACGGAATTAGATTAGATGGCACAGAAATAATTGAAGAAGCTTTATCAAAAGAAGAAAAGGCTGAATTAAAATCAGCATCAACTGATCCTGTAAAACTTTATTTAAAAAGAATGGGTTCAGTAGCTCTTCTAACCAGAGAAGGTGAAGTTGTTATAGCGAAAGAGATTGAAGAGGGAGAACGAGAAATTGTACTTTCAGCTCTAAAATCTTCTCACGCAATTGAAGAAATCGTAAAATTAAAAAGCAAAATCGAATCAATGGAAGATCCTCCGGAATATGTAAAAGAGTTAGTAAGAGGACTTGATGATGAGTCATCTAAAAAAGATATTGAAAAGACAAGAAAAGCCATTTACCAAGTTTGTGATGAGCTTTCAGATTTTCTTAAACAGACAGTTGAAGAAGACGGTACATTTAAAAAATATACAAAAGAAGAAAAAGATTTAATTGATAGACTTTCTCTTGAGCTGGCTGACCTCACTTTTAATAGAAAAATTATAAATAGCTTTGTTGAACCGGTTAAATCATATTTTCTAGATTTCAAAAACTTATTTGAACAACAAGAACGAATTTTTAAATTTTTAGAAGTAAGCAATCTTGAAGAATATAAAGCTTTATATGAACAAGTAATTGAAGATGATGGTTTCAAAAGAAAGTTTGCAAAAGAGTTGTATACTACTGACGCTAAAATAGAACAGTTATTAAGAAACCAAGAAGATATAATAAGAAAACTTCGAAGATTATCTCTAGAAGCTGGAATGGAATATGATGATATAAAATCTGTCTACGATATCATTTCTCACGGAGAAGAAACAGCCGATGAAGCGAAATCAAGATTAGTAGAAGCTAATTTACGTTTAGTAGTTTCTATTGCAAAAAAATATACAAATAGAGGCTTACAATTTTTAGATCTAATCCAAGAAGGAAATATAGGTTTAATGAAAGCTGTTGATAAATTTGAATATCGACGTGGATATAAATTTTCAACATATGCAACGTGGTGGATTAGACAGGCAATCACTAGAGCTATTGCTGATCAAGCGAGAACAATAAGAATTCCAGTTCACATGATTGAAACAATTAATAAAATGGTACGTTGCCAAAGACAACTCATTCAAGAACTCGGTAGAGAGCCAACTCCTGAAGAAATTGCGGAGTCAATGGATCTTCCTGTAGATAAAATTAAAAAAGTTCAAAAGATTTCGAAAGAACCAATTTCTTTAGAAACACCTATTGGGGAAGAAGAAGATTCATCTCTTGGTGACTTTATTGAAGATAAGAAAATAATTAGCCCACAAGACGCAGTCATGAGTGTTACTCTTTCTGAACAATGTCGTGAAATACTTTCAACACTAACTCCAAGAGAAGAAAAAGTACTTCGTATGAGATTTGGAATTGGGGAAAAGTCAGATCATACACTTGAAGAAGTTGGTCAGGATTTCTTCGTTACGAGAGAAAGAATTAGGCAAATTGAAGCTAAGGCATTACGAAAATTAAGACATCCTTCAAGAGCTAAGTTATTAAAATCTTATTTAGATGGTACAGAATAATCACGATTAGATTCGCTTAACATAAGTTCAGTTTTAAATAAAGCATGGAGAAGCTTTCCGAAATAATTAAACCTCGGAAAGCTTTAAATTCTGCTTTATAATCATTGAGCATCATCAGAAAAGAGTTAAAACTTAATGGATAATATATTCCCAGAAAAAATAAATAGTGAAGCGGTTAGACTTTTTGGTCTTCCTGTAATTAATGAAGCAAAGAAATTAATTCAATTATCAAGAGTTACATTGTCTTTTTCAAAAGGTACGCCAGAGACCTATCTTATTGTCTCAGGAATAATAAGACAGGATCGCTCCCACGAAGCAAAAATTACTTATAAAAAACGTCTTGAAGGTACTGAAGAAGGTCCAGTAAAAACAAACTGCGACTGTGTCTTTTGGTCCAAGGAAAAGCACTGCCAACATACGGCTGCTCTTTATGTTACTTATTTAATGCATCTTTCAAATGAGAAAAATCTAGTAGAAAATGATTCTTCTGTACCACCTGTTCCCATTCAAGCTTCCTTAGGTGTAAATGTTTATGAATATGGGACATTATTAAAAGGGCCACATCAGCTTCAAGGTTCTAGAAGAGGCCCAACATATACTTCTATGCAATATTTATTGCACAATAAAAAAATTATAAATTTTCCTGTCCCAGAGAGACTTGAAGGTAAAATTATAATTAACTTAACATCTTCAAATTATTTAAATGAGCAAACAGGCTTAGTTGAAAACCTACCTATGTGTCGATTTGCCTTTTTAAATAGTGAGAATAAAGTTGTAAAAGAAATTTCCTTATTTGAGAATTTGTATCTTTTTAACTGGAAAACTGGAGAAGCATTTCATTTAACACGAGAACTCAAAGATTTAATACAAAAAATAAAAATCTATACTCCCAATATTTTAATTGATGATTATTTTAGATATATAAAGGAATCAAATGCTACGGATCAAATAGTTTTAAATATTGATAATGTAAACTTTGAAGATCTAAAACAAAATGAAATCACCTATAAGGTTCACTTAAATAAAGGTGAAAAAAGAGGGCAAATCCAAGTTAGCCTTTTCTTTCATGATGAAGAAGAAAATGTTATCACTCCTCCTGATTTTTTCAAGATTTTCTGTTTTACAAGTGGATACCTTTCAAGTTTTGCTAAGAAGAAGGAAGCTTATCTTTTTATAGAAAAACTTTCAGATTTTATAGAAGAACAAGATAGTTCTTATAAACAAGAATTAATCATTTCTAGACAAAAAAATAAAATCAATTCAATTTTAGATTACACGTTAAAAAATGATAATAACCTTCATTATGAACCTATAACTAAAAAACTTTATACTTTCGACAATAGTATATTACTTAAAATATTTAATAATATGTATAAGTGTTTCGGAGAATTATTTTTTCGATATTCTTCATATTTTGAAGAAGAGAAAATAATTAACTTTCAAGCATCTTCTGCTACTTTGTTTGAAGGTTTGTCAAAATTTTATTCGACTTTAAATCCATTAGGTATTGATGTCTTTTATAATAGACAAGAAATTTCAAGATGGAGCTCACGAGTAAAGTTTGAACGTAGAGAAACATCAACGAAATGGTTTGATCTTGAACTCAATATGTCTAATCTTGACTTAGAAATTATTAAAAATGCAGACCTTTCCTCTGGTATAGTTGTCACTGAAACAAATATGATAATGCTGACTAAAGAGCAAAAAACACTTTTAAAATTTTTAAAAAAATACACAAAATATGAAGCTTCAGAAAAACAAACCACAAAATTAAAAGGCGAAAGGCAACATACCTTTGTACTACCTTTTAATAGAGCCCGTATTTTTGAACTTTTTGAGCTCAGGAAAATGGGTCTAGAAGGTGCATTAACTGAAGAAGAGATTAAAATTTGTAACTCGCTCGCTACCCTAGAAGAAATTCCTAGTTATGATATTCCTGGAAATCTTGATAGCATTTTAAGACCTTATCAAAAGACTGGTTTTAACTGGCTTTCATTCTTATACAAACATAAACTTGGCGCATGTCTCGCAGATGACATGGGACTAGGAAAAACATTACAAACTATTTGTTTTATCCAATCAATATATGACAAGATCGATCGTGTCCTCATTGTATGCCCCGTAACAATCTTAATAAACTGGCAAAGGGAGTTTGAAAAATTTTCAAATATTGATGTTTGCATTTATCATGGAACTGACCGTAGTAATAATTTTGACAAAAAAATTATTTTAACAAGTTATGGTGTAATGAAAAAGGAAGCAGAAGATACGTTTAAAGATATAAACTTCGATGTTTTTGTTTTAGATGAAGTTCAACACTTAAAAAATATAAGATCTATGGGCGCTTTCGCTGCTAGACAAATAAATGCTGACTTTAAAATTTGTTTAACAGGTACTCCTGTTGAAAATGATCTTTCTGAATTCTTCAATATAATTGATTTATGTGTTCCTGGTATATGGGGTGATTTACAATTTGTAAGAACAACATCAACAAAAAAATCACGTCTTTTAGCAAGAAATAATGCAAAACCATTTATTTTAAGACGAACAAAATCTCAGGTATTAACAGAACTTCCGCCTAAAATTGAAAATAATGTATACCTTGAACTAAGTGATTACGAGAGAGAACAATATAAGAAATCTTTAGTAAATATTAGAAAGCGAATTTTACAATCACAAAGCAGAAAAAAATATGGCGAAATACTAAAAGGCCTTTTAGAGCTTAGACAGAAATGCTTATGGCAATTAGATGAAAACTCTGTTGATTTTCCAAGAGAAAATCTTAATTCTGTAAAACTTAAGTTTTTAGTTGAACAGCTTGAACAAATAGTTCAGGAAGGTCATCAAGTTATTATATTTTCACAATTCACAAAATATCTTGATAAAATTGAAAATATAATTAGAGATCACCATTGGAAAATGGTACGAATCGATGGTTCTCAGTCAGCCAAAAAAAGACATGCTCAAGTGGACTTATTTCAAGAAGGAAAGTGCCCAATATTTTTAATATCTTTAAAAGCTGGTGGAGTCGGACTTAACCTTACTAATGCAAGTTACGTATTTCTAATGGACCCATGGTGGAATCCAGCAGTTGAAAACCAAGCAATTGATAGAGCACATAGAATTGGTCAAAAAAATACTCTAACTGTATACCGGCCAATTATTAAAGACTCTGTTGAAGAAAAAGTGTTAGAACTTCAAAAATTTAAAAAACAGCTTTTTGCCGAACTTCTTCCTGAAAATGAAGGTGAATTATTTACTGGTAAGCTTTCTATGAATGATTTTCAATCTTTATTAGAATTGTAGTCCCATAAAAATTGAATCTCTACGAAAAAAGTGAATAAATATTGTAGCTGCTCATATTTATAAACTGGTACACAATAACACCGATATTCCTTAACATTTTACTCTTAGCCCATGTTATTCTAAATAGATGCACTTTTATGATAGAGAGCCCGCAAAATTAGTAAATTTTACAAACTCCAACATTATAAATACATTTTATGTTACCTCTTTTACATGAATGAGATCCCTACTATATTATTTGTTGATGATGACAAACTATTACTTCATTTAATAATAAAAAAGTTACCAAAAAAATTTAATATTATTTGTGCTCATAATATAGATCAATCGATTAATATTTTAGAAAATACCAAAGTAGATTTTGCTGTCATTGATTTAAATTTAAGTAATACTTCTAGTTTCGATGGCTTAGATATTGTTAAATTATGTACTTCTAAGAATATTAAAAGCGTTGTTTTAACTTCTGATGATGACTTAGAAGTTATAAAAAGAGGATACAAACTTGGTTGTTTAAGTTTTTTTACTAAATGGAATATTTCTGAAAACTTTAATCAGACAGTGTTACCAATTATTCTTTTATGTTGTGAAAATGAACAGATTAAATTAAAAGAATCACTTTTTAAACTATACCCAACTGATCACAAAGAATTGCGAGACTCTATACTGCAAATTGTGAATCGCCCCTTCTCAACTGAAGATCATATTCTACTTACTGGTAATACAGGTGTTGGAAAAAGTTATTTAGCAGAAGTAATTCACAAATTGACTTCGAGTGAAAAACCATTTATTTGCTTAAATTTAAGTGAATATCCTGAACAAATGATTGAATCAATATTATTTGGGCACAGGAAAGGCTCATTTACTGGTGCAACCGAAGATAAAAAAGGTCTCTTGGAAGAAGTCCATGGTGGAACACTTTTTTTAGATGAAATTGGAACACTAACTATTAGTTTGCAAAAAAAATTACTTAGAATCCTTGAAGATAAATCATTCTACCCTATCGGATCAAACAAAATTATAAAAACTAGTTTCAGATTAATTACGGCTACTTGTGATAAATTACAGTCTCTTATCAAAGAAGGAAAATTTAGATCAGATTTTTATTATCGAATTAATCGAGAACAAATAAAGATAGCGGATTTAAAAGAAAGACGAAATGATATAAGACTATTAACTTCATTTTTTTTAAAAAATGAAAAAATAAATAAAAAAATATTTATTGAAGAAAGTGCAATTGAAAAAATAATTAATAATAATTGGCCTGGAAATACTCGCGAACTTAAAAACTATCTTCTGGGTTTAATAAAAAATACAAACGGCTATATCCAAGCAGACGACATAATCTTATCAAAACAGATATTAGATGAAATAATAACAGATAAAATGTTTGATCATATTAATTCAGTTGGTTTAAATAGGTTTATACAGCAAATAGAAAATGAAACTTTTAACCGCACATGGAACTTATCTGGACAAAAAGTGAATAAAACAATTAGTCAGTTAAAAATATCAAAAAGTATGTTTTATAGACTAAAAGAAAGTAGCAATGAGAAATAGTGAGAAGCACGATTTTACAAACCAATTAATAAAATTAAAATCTTTATTCGAGTTAACAGAACCATATCAGTCTTTAGATGAAAACTCTTTTTCTAATGAAGAGTTACATCAAGAATTAACTGATGCGGTTAGTAATATCAGTAACTTAATAAAAAATAGAATTAACAATCTGAATAATCTAGAAGATAATTCGTAATTCACATTCAATACTCAATTTTATATAATATAAGTGATGATAGTAGCAATATTACTTTTTTTAATAATATCCCCCAATTTTAGATCTGATACTAAAATCTCAAATATATCAAGAGCACCAGCTATTACACTAGCTGACAACCCTGAATTTTTTAATAAGACCCCATAAAATTAAATTTTGTAAATATCCATTTATAATATTATTATTGTATATATGCTATCAATAATAATCATTACTTATAATGAAGAAAAGAACATAGAAAGAGCTATCAAATCATCAAAATTTGCTGACGAAATCATTGTTGTAGATAGTTATAGTACAGATAATACATGCCAAATAGCTAAAGACCTAAAAGCAAAAGTTTTTCAAAATAAATTTAAAGGCTATGGAAACCAAAAAAATTACGCAATTACAAAATGTTCAAATCAATGGATTTTTAGTTTAGATGCTGATGAAGAAATAACAGAAGAATTACAAATTGAAATATTAAGTACAATTAAAAAAAATGAAAATAATTATATCTACAGTGTAAATAGAAAAACATTTTTTAATGGTAAATGGATTAAATATGGTGGTTGGTGCCCCGATTATGTTTCTCGTCTATTTAAGGTTGAAACAGCAAAGTGGAACGAATCAAATGTCCATGAATCATTAATTCCAAAAGATGGAAGCTTGCCTAATAAACTTAATAGCAGTCTAAATCATTTTTCATTTCCAACATTTATGTCACAGATTAATACAAACATAAGATATGCAAAATTAGGTGCAAAGACACTAATAGAAACATCTAATAAGCCTAGTATTGCTAAAGTTGTTTTAAAGCCACTTGGAAAATTTATTGAATGTTACTTTATAAAAAAAGGATTTCTAGATGGTAAAGAAGGTTTCTTCATCGCCATCAACGCTTCTTACTCAATGTATATGAAATATAGTTTCGCTTATTTTGACGAATATTGAAAATTTTTCACTAAATAACAATAATATTACTAAATGTGTTAAAAATTACTAATGTTTAAACCAACTCTGATAATTTTTACTCTTTTGTTTTCTGTAAGTATTTTTGCTTTTTCAATAGATCCTAAAAATGAAAATTACTGTGAAAATTGCTTTTTAAAAAATTACTCTCAAAATAAAGTAACAACAATTGATAAATTAAATTTTTCTATTCTTAGTGAAGATGAATCAATTAAACTGTTTAACTATCTAAAATCATTTACAGAGATTCCTTTTAGGTATGTAAAAGATGGATGCTATGCTCGAAGTTATGTCTTAGGATGGGCAATGAAACAAATGGGACTTAAATCAAATAAGATTTTTTCTATTGGTTTTCTTGACGCTAAAAATAGATACAAACAAGTTGCTCCCGTCATTCACTGGGGATATCATGTAGCTAATGTTGTTGCAGTTCAAAACAAACAAGATCAGATAGAATATAAAGTTATAGATATAAGCTTATTTGACTCTCCTGTCTCAATTGAAAAATGGAAATCAGCACAACTTCAAACTAAAAAGTCCAAAATAAAGAAAGTATTAATTCGCCCACTGAATAATTATAGATTCACAGATGTAAAATATAATAATCGCCCAAAAAGAGAAAAAGGCGATCTAAAAAATGCTTGGGGATTTTTACGTTCATTCAAAAAGCAGTTATAATAAAATTGTGAACAAAACCTACAACAATATATTAATCGTCAAATATAAAGCGATGGGAGACAGTATAATTGGACTCTCTTCTTGTCAGTATTTTAAAGACTTATTTCCAAATTCTAAAGTAACTTATGCAACTACGAAATGGACAGCTCCATTATATAAAAACAGTGAAGGCTCTTATGATTCAATTTATCCACTCGACTTAAATACTATTTCGGGATTTTTAGCATTTTACTCTTATTTAAAATCTAATCAATTTGACCTTGTTTTTGAATTGTCTCAAGCTACACGTACAAAGAGATTTTTCTTTATCTACACTCTATTAAATAATTTAAACTATAAATTTCATAACCATCATCTTAAAACAAACACAGGAATTATCGATCAAGGAATAAATAAAGCAATAATACAAAGAGATTTAGATGGAATCTATTCTCTTGTATCAGACAATAAAAATTATCCAAATTTTTTAAACTATGTTCCTACACTAAAATTAAAAACTCAAAAAAAAGAAAACAAGGTAATATTGGGAGTAGTCGCAACAAGAGAAACAAAACAATGGCCTCTTGATAATTTTATCGATCTCGCATTGTTAATAAATCACAAATATAATAGTCAAGTTATAATACCTTTATCAAAATCTGATGAGGACCAAAAGATCAAATTATACTTAGAAAAAAAGAATCATTCTTTTATAAAAATTCTTCAATCTTCATTAGACCTTTTAATTGGAAATATCTCAGATTCTCTTGTATACATCGGAAATGATACAGGATTAAAACATCTATCAGTCGCTATCAATATTCCAACTATTACATTATTTGGCCCAGAGCAACCAGAAGAATGGCACCCTTATGATAACAAAAATCATCCCTATCTTTTTATTGAAAATGAAAAGATGCCTTGTCGCGTAGAAAACAATCACTATTGTGGGTTAAGCTTTTGTGAGCACCACTCTTGTATGAAGAATATTACTCCAGAAGATATTCTAGAAGTTATAAGTAAAAAATTTAATACATTATTTAATAATGATCTAATCTAGTAGTGATTTTTTTTTAATCGTATTGCTTTTAATATAGGCTGTTTCTTCATTCTTAATAACTTTTTGAATTTTATTGTCTAAAATCAATTGATCTAAAATTAAATCAAGATCATCCATTGTAAAATCCTTTAAGGATTCTAATTTTGATTGATCAAAATCATAAATGATTTGTTCTTTGTTAAGGGGATCAAAAAAAGACAACGTCTCAAGAACGTAGTCGACATATTCTTTGTTTACTTTTTTACTCATTACTCTAAGCTGGGATCTCTTTATGACTTCCTAAAATCTTTAATATATTATAATGACTTTTAAGTGCTCCACCATAATTATCAAACTTGTAGTAAGGAAAATTAAATTCTTTAGCTGTTTCCTCTAAGAGAGGTGCAATTTTAGGGTAGTGAATATGAGAAATCTTAGGTAGTAAGTGATGCTCTATTTGAAAATTTAAACCTCCAGCATACCATGTAACAAACTTATTCCTAGCAGCGAAATTCACCGTTGTATCAAGTTGAAGTTTTACCCAATCAATTGGTTCTGATTTATATTGAGGATCATTAGCTACAGGAAAAAGACTTTCTTCCATAACATGAGCTAATTGAAAGATACTCACAAGTGCTAAACTCATGGAGTAATTTACAATAAATAATCCTATAGCAAACTGAGGAAAAGAGAAATGTTGTAATGGAATAACTACAAACAATATAAAATAACATAATTTTGAAAACCAAAACTCGATGTGCTCACTTGTTTTAAATTTTGGGACTTCTTGAAATTCATTCATTTTTAAAGAAAAGTACTGAACAAAGTCTTTAATAAAAACCCACTCGATTGTCGTCATTCCATATAAAAAAATTGCATATAAATGCTGGTATTTGTATTTAGTTAATAATTCTTGATGTGGACTTAATCTTAAGTTACCACGAGTTTCAAGATCATCATCTAAATTTTGTATGTTTGGATATTGATGGTGAAGAAAGTTATGTTTATGTTTCCAAAGCATTCTGCTAACACCAATAAGTGAACAGCTTACAACTGAAACATATTTATTTATATTTTTACTTTTAGAGAATGATCCATGAACAGCTTCGTGAAAAACATTAAAGCCAATTCCTGTTAACGACAAACCAAGCAAAATACATAAAGGAATTAAAATGAAATAATTATCAGTAAAAAAAAGTCCTAAATATGAACAAATTGTAATTAGGTATATTTGAATAGCTTTTATGTAATGCGCAGGAACATCTCTTCTTTGGTCTAATGGAATTACTGCGTCTATTTTCATTTTTAAAGAATTCATGAATTCTTTATTAGTATTCATTTTTACAGAGTTGTTATTATCAATACTCATATTGGTCCTTATTCAAAAAAAGCTATTTTGCGCTTCTATGAGACTGGAACATACCTTATATTATGTAAGAAGTATCTAAATATTCTTAATTGAGAATTAAGCATTTTGGTGAAAATAAGCCTTAACTATTTAATAATTCAGACAGATGGCTTTGACGAACCTTGTTATCAATATTATTAATAGATCTATTTAAAGCACTTTCAAGCCCTACAAATACAACTAACTTCTTGGCTCTCGTTAGTCCTGTGTAAATCAAATTTCTATATAACATTTTAAAATGTTGATTTACGATGGGAATTATCACAACATCAAATTCACTTCCTTGTGATTTATGAATTGTAATTGCGTATGCCAAATCGAGTTCATTTAAAAATTGTTTTTCATATTTTACGGGATGGCCAATATGTTCAAATTTAACAAAAATTTGATTATCAGATAAATTTAAATCAGTGATATACCCGATGTCACCGTTAAAAACTTCTAAATCATAATTATTTTTTTTCTGAATGACCCTATCGCCTACTCTGAATACTTTTGACATAAATTCAAGTTGAAGTGAATTTGTTTTTTTGGGATTTAAACTATTTTGTAGGAGACTATTTATATAAATTGTACCAAGACTACCTCTGGTCATTGGAGATAAAACTTGGACTTCTTGTTTTCCCCAATATTTAGTAATCCATTCTTTTGATAGTTTAGAAATTACATCGTGAGCTGTTAAATTATATTTTAAACTTGAAAATGGATGTATTTTATCAAGAGCAAGTTTGTATCGATCCGCTTTTGATAAGTCATGATTTACTTTATTAAGATCATCTTCCCTTGGTACTTCTGAATTAATAAATAAAACATCAACTTTGTTTTTCCAAATTTCAGGAAATTGAAATGGGTTTTGAATTAGAGGCAGTTCACCATTATTTATACTATGAGCAGTATTAATAATAAGACTTTCACTCGCTTGCCTAAAAACCTTATTTAAGGTGTAAACTGGAATTATCTTGGATGATATAATATCATTCAGTACATTCCCTGCTCCAACTGCGGGTAATTGATCAACATCACCAATAAATATAACTTGCATAGAATTATTAACAGCCTTTAAAAGTGAAGAAGCTAAATTAATATCTAACATTGAACATTCATCAATGATTAATACATCGCCTTCAAGTGGTTCATCTTGAGATTTTTGAAAACCACCTTTAGAAGGATTATAAACAAGTAATCGATGTATTGTTTTAGCAGGGATACCAATTACTTCTCCCATTCGTTGAGCTGCTCTTCCAGTTGGTGCTGCTAAAAGAACTTTTTTATTTAAGAATGAAAAAAAATCAACAATAGCTTTTGTAGTTGTAGTTTTTCCGCAACCTGGGCCCCCTGTTAATACTGAAAAACCATTTTTAACAATATTTAAAACGCATTCAGATTGTTCATCACTTAGATTAAATGATTGATTTGAATTATACTGTTCAAGCCATTTTGTAGCTTTATAAACTTCATAATCAAAATTATGATTAAGCATTTTTATTTTTAGTGCAACATAGTCTTCTGATTCATATAATTTTTTAGAATAAAATAACTCTCCATCATCAAGTGAGTTTGTTAGCCTTGATTTTAAAAATTCTTTTTCGAGTAAAATTTTAAGTAATTTTGGGATTTCGTTAGAAAAATCATCTTTGAGTAAATTTGTTACGTTATTGATAATTTGTTCCAAAGTAAGATAACAATGACCAGAATCTTTTGAAAATTCTAAAATATGAATAATAGCAGCTTTTATTCTTTTTTCACTATCAAATGGTATTCCCATATTTTGAGCAATTTGATCAGCTGTAGCAAAGCCAACTCCCCAAATATCTCGTGAAAGACAATAAGGATCATCCGTTAGAAACTTAATAGAATTTTCTTTATATAGCTTATAAATTTTAACTGCGAGTAAAGTACTAACTCCATACTTTTGCAAAAAAATCATTACATCTCGGATATCTTTGTGTTCTGTCCAAGCTTTTTCAATGCTTTTTAATTTAGATCTCGATATTCCAGAAACTTCGATTAAACGATTTATATTTTGTTCGAAGACATTTAGTGTGTCTTCTTTGAAGGTATCAACTATTTTTTTTGCAGTTTTGGGCCCTACTCCTTTTATCAATCCTGATCCAAGGTATTTCTCAAGTGCAGCGGATGTTGCAGGTTGTTTTTCTATGCAATTACTTGCCTTAAATTGTCGACCAAATTTTTGATGAGCAGTCCATTCGCCTGTGAACTCCATTGTGGCACCTGCGTAGACACGGCTTTGAAAAGTTGTTACAGTCACAATTTGATTTGGACTTTTTAATGGACTTACTTTAAAAACACACCACCCCGATTCTTCAGAATAAAAAGTGATACGCTCTATGATTCCTTCTATTTTTTCCATTTATTTATCTATTTAATCTTTTGTTATTTGAAGCTATAATGTACACGTATTCGTATATTTAGGAAAATAAAAATGAAAGTAATTGAACATCTTGAAAAAGCAAAAAATCCACTATTTAGTTATGAAATAGTTCCGCCTCCAAGAGGTCGAACAGTTCAAGATATTATAGATATAGTAAAAGCTTTGGTACCTTATAATCCGCCATGGATTGACGTTACTGCTCATTCAGCAACGGCATTTTATAATGAACATAATGATGGGAGCATAGAACGAAGAGTTTTAAAAAAACGTCCTGGTACAATTGGGATATGTGGAATTATTCAAAATAGATTTAAAATTGATACTGTCACCCATTTACTATGTCGTGGTTTTACAAAAGAAGAAACTGAAGATGCCCTTCTCGAATTAGGATTTTTAGGAATCCATAATATATTAGCCCTGAGAGGAGATGGTTTAAATTACAAAAAAGCAATTTCAAAAGATAGAACTACTAATGAATATGCTGTTGATCTTGTTCATCAACTTAAAAATGTTAACAATGGTGAATTTTTAGACAAAATTCCAAATGCAGGTGATTTTAATTTTGGAATTGGTGTAGCTTCCTATCCTGAAAAACATTTTGAAGCACCAAATTTAAAACAAGACGTTGCTTATTTAAAGGAAAAATTTGAAGCAGGAGCTGAATATTCAGTAACACAAATGTTTTTTGATAATTCTCATTATTTTAATTTCGTAGAAAAATGTAAAGAAGCCGGAATTTATAAACCAATAATTCCTGGACTTAAGATTATAAAATCAGCTTCTCAATTAAAAAATATTCCAAGAAATTTTTATGTAAATTTTCCTGATGGACTTGTGGATGAGATGATGGCTAATCAAAATCACATTAAAGAAATCGGAATCAGACATGCTAAAAATCAGACAAGAGAATTACTTGAAAAAGGAGTACCTTGTGTTCATTTTTATATTATGAATGATACTGACAATGTTTTAGAAGTCGTAAAAGAGTTTGCTTAATGAAAAAACACCCTTTAAAAAAATTATTAGAAGAACGAATTGTATTTATGGATGGTGCCATGGGTACTATGATTCAAAAACATAAACTTGAAGAAGAAGACTTTCGTGGCAATCAATTTCACGATCATAAATCATCTCTCAAAGGTAATAATGATCTTCTCTCCATTACAAATCCTGGAATTATACAAAATATTCATCTTGAATATATAAATGCTGGTTCAGATATTATTGAAACCAATACTTTTTCTTCTACTACTATTGCTCAAGCAGATTATAACCTTGAACACATTGTTCATGACTTAAATTATCAGTCTGCAAAATTAGCGAAAAAAGCAGTAGAAATATTTCAAAAAAATAATCCAAAATCTGGTAGAAAAATTTTTGTAGCAGGATCCATAGGGCCTACAAATAGAACGGCCAGTATGTCTCCTGATGTTAACAGACCTTCTTTTAGAGCTATTACTTTTGATGAGCTTTATAATGCGTATTATGAGCAAACAAAATCCTTAATTGAAGGTGGAGTTGATCTACTTTTACCGGAAACAACATTTGATACTTTAAATTTAAAGGCTGCATTACTCGCTATAACAGATGTGCAAATTGAAATGAAAATAGATTTGCCTGTTTTAATCTCAATTACTGTTACAGATAATTCAGGGAGAACTCTTTCAGGGCAAAATGTAGAAGCATGTCTTAATTCAATACTACATGCAAATCCAATTAGTATTGGTATAAATTGTGCTCTAGGAGCTAGAGACATGAGACCATTTATGGCAGAACTTTCTAGGATTTGTCCAACTTATACAAGTTGTTATCCAAATGCTGGTCTTCCCAATCCTCTGGCTGCAACAGGCTATGATGAAACGCCCGAAATTACTTCTGGAATTTTAGAAGAGTTTGCAGTAGACGGTTTAGTAAATATGGTTGGTGGATGCTGTGGGACAACTCCAGAACATATTAAAGCTATTGTTCAAACTTTAACACCTATTAGTCCTAGAAAAATTCCAGTAAGAAAAGTACAAACACGACTTAGTGGTCTAGAACCATTAAACTTTTCAAATACTAATCATCCTTTTTTAATGATTGGAGAAAGAACCAACGTAACAGGTTCTAAAAAATTTGCAAAATTAATTAGAAATGAAAAATATGATGAAGCTATAAAAGTAGCACAAGACCAAGTTGAAAATGGTGCCAATATTATTGATATTTGTTTTGATGATGGGATGCTTGAGTCAAAAGAATGTATGGTCAAATTTTTAAATCTTGTAGCCAGTGAGCCAAGCATTGCTAGAGTTCCAATAATGATTGACTCCTCAAAATGGGAAGTATTGGAAGAAGGGTTAAAATGTTTACAAGGAAAAGGAATTGTAAATTCTATTTCTCTAAAGGAAGGTGAAGAAGCTTTTCTAGAAAAAGCATTAAAAATAAAAAACTATGGGGCTGCTGTTGTAGTCATGGCATTTGATGAAAATGGACAGGCAGTAGAAAAAGATGAAAAAGTCAGAATCTGCAAAAGAGCCTATAAACTTTTAACAGAACAAATTCACTTTCCACCAGAAGATATTATTTTTGATGTAAATGTTTTAACTGTAGGAACAGGTTTAGACGAACATCGAAAATATGCTATAAATTTTGTAGAAGCAGTAAAAGAAATAAAAAAAGAGTGCCCTTACGTTTCGACATCAGGAGGAATAAGCAATGTTAGCTTTTCTTTTAGAGGTCAAAACGTCATTAGAGAAGCTATGCATTCTGCATTTTTATATAAAGCCATTCAAAATGGTTTAGATATGGGAATTGTAAATGCTGGCATGCTTGAAGTATATCAAGAGATAGATCCAAATTTGCTTGAAAAAGTGGAAAATGTTTTATGGGATAAATCTGAAAATGCTACTGAAGAGCTTTTAGAGTTTTGCCAAAGTTTTGAAGGTAAATCAAATATAAAAGAAATTAATAAAAATGAATGGAGAGAAAAATCTCTTCAAAAGCGAATCACACACTCCTTAATACATGGAATAAATGATTTTATAGTAGAAGACACTATGGAAGCCCATAAAGAATTATCACTCCCTTTGAAAGTTATCGAAGGGCCTTTAATGGAAGGAATGAAAGAAGTTGGAATATTATTCGGTGAAGGGAAAATGTTCTTACCTCAAGTAATAAAATCCGCAAGAGTTATGAAGGCAGCTGTTGCTTACCTTGAACCATTTATGGAGGAAGAAAAAAAGAAATTAGGAAAAACTTCCCAAGGTAAAATTCTTTTAGCAACTGTAAAAGGTGACGTTCACGATATAGGAAAAAATATTGTTTCAATAGTCCTTGCGTGCAACGGATATGAAATAATTGATCTTGGAGTTATGGTTGACTCAGAAACAATATTTAAAAAGGCTATTGAAATTGATGCCGACATAATTGGTTTAAGTGGTCTCATTACACCGTCTCTAGATGAGATGATTTTTAATGCTAAAGAAATGCAAAAGCGTGGTTTTACTCTTCCTTTACTATTAGGTGGCGCTACTACTTCTTTAACTCATACTGCTGTAAAAATTGCCGAACATTATCAACACGGCGTTATTCAAGTCGCTGATGCTTCTTTAGCTGTTGATATTTGTTCAAAACTATTAGGTGATGACAAGGCAGAATATTTAAAAGAGATAAAAGACAAACAGATAAAAAGAAAAGAAAACTTTTTAGAAAATCAAAAACCTTTACTTCCAATCGAAGAAGCAAATACTTTCAAACTTAATGACGACTCAGAAGCTATAATTTTAAACGATGACTGTTATGGTGTATTCAACGAAAAACTAGATTTTGATCAAGTTAGAAATCATATTGATTGGAGTCCATTCTTTTGGACTTGGGGACTAAAAGGAACCTATCCTCAAATTTTAAAAAGTGAAAAATATGGAATAGAGGCAACAAAACTTTTTAATGACGCTCAAGAAACACTAAATTTTATGAAAGAAAATGGAGTTAACTCAAAAGCCACATACGGACTTTATAAAACATCAAAACAAATTCACCCAAATCAAGTTGAACTTGAAAATGGTGAAAGTTTATATTTTCTAAGATCACAAAAGAAAAACTCAAAAGGTAAATGCCTTTCTCTCGCTGATTTTATAAATAAAGATAATGATACCATTGGAATGTTCTGTGTAACTGCAGGTGAAGAAATAGAAAGACTAGCCCTTGATTTTGACAATAAGGGCGATGATTATCAAAAAATTATGATAAAGGCTTTAGGTGATCGTATTGCTGAATCCTCAGCAGAAGTTCTTCATTTAAAAATAAGAAAAATTATGAGAATTGAACCCAAGGATTTAAATTTAGAAGAACTTATAAAAGAAAAATATCAGGGAATTAGGCCTGCTCCAGGATATCCGGCAACACCAGATCATCATGAAAAGTTAAAAATATGGAAACTTTTAGATATAAATAAAAACCTAAATATAACTCTTACAGAAAATTATGCAATGACTCCATCAAGTACAGTTTGTGGCTATTATTTTGGTTTCAAAAAAGCTAAATATTTTAACACAGGAAGAATTGGAGAAGATCAAATTGAGGATCTTGCAAAAAGGAAAAATATCAAAGTTGATCTTTTATCCAAGGCAATTGCCTCATACTAGATCTTACTATATTTAGAAATTGTCTTTAAAAAGCAACTTTCTATGGCAGCATCAATAAATAATTCAATGTAATTATAACCAGATAGGAACATTACTTGAGTATTTTGATAATTATACCGATAATATCAATATGAATTATTTAAAAATTATATTTTGTATTTTAATCATCACTAATACTGCCTTTGGAATAGAAAATAACATTACGACAAAGTATAAATTCGCAAAATATAATAATGTAATAAAAAATAATCTATATTCTGCATATAAGAAAAAAATTAAACAAAGTGTAATTAATTACAACAAGAAAAGAATAAAGATAAAACATTTACCTTTATTATCTTTAAAAAATAATGAACTAAAATTTTCTACAGATAAATATAATTTTTCTGCAACACTCTCCATGTTGTATAATAAAAATATTCAAATAAATAATCATCTCTTTAATTTAAAAAATATAAAAGGAATACCCGATTTAAAAAAAGCTCTTCATATTTTAAAAAATAAGGACTCTATTGTTCGAAATATATTATCAATTATTATTATGACTTCTTATGCTGGTGATGACATTACAAGTTTCGATACGTTATTACTTACTCTTATAACAATGAACAAAGATATGAATTTATTTGTAGACAACTTCAGAACATCCAGTGATGAATACGCAAAGGATATGGTAAAGATCATTAAAAAAATTGATGATTTGGGTAATTCTTGTGATAACTACATAAAAAATAATTTACATTCCTATGACAGCAATATTGATAATCTAGACACAGAGGCTCCCGAATTTTTCAAATTGTATAATAATATTTCTAATATAAATGATAAGAAGAGATACGAAACAAATAAAAGAGTTGAATACTTTATTTCAGAAACAAATTCCGATCAAAATAATCTTTGTAGTAATATTGATAATTACATAAAAAATAAAAGTAAGATGGGAGTATTTGATAAAATTATGTCAACAAGATATGGAGGCACTACTATAATGGCGCCAAGTGAAAAAACAGAAAAACTCAGTTGTAGTATATCACTCTATAAATTAAAAAAATGTATAGCAAAAATTCAGAAATTTGACGAAAATGATGATCGACTAAGTGCTCGAATTTTTAATGGCTCTCAACGATTTATTGATCAGATGAATGTAGGAGGGACGTATGAAATCTCACAAGAATATAAAAATAGTAGTTCTCATTAATTAATAATATTTCCAAGCTGGTAATATGTTTCAATTCCTTCTTTAGATCTTGAAACGAAGTCTTTATTAAATTTTATTTTTTCTTTTTCACCTAGAACAATAACTGTAGAACCTCCAAATAAAAAATATCCTTTTTCTTGTCCTTTCTTAAACTTTGAACCAATTGTCATTGAATGACTTTGTACAATTTTGCCAACACAAATTGCTCCAACTTCGATATAAGCTAGTTTACCAAAATTTTCAGTTTGCATAATAGTTACATGTCTTTCATTTCTAATAAATGTTTCCGGTTTTACTTTTAACGCTATAGGATTAACAGAAATTAATCTATCGTGAATTTCGTAAAAATCTAATACTTCACCATTGTCTGGAAAATGAAATCGATGATAATCAACAGGACATAGTCTCGCTATAACAAAAGACCCATTCTTGAAAGTATCGGACCATTTATTATTTTTTAATAAATCAACAGGATTGATATATTTTCCCTTTACTGGAAAATTTATTTCTTCACTATTATGATTATGAGCAAAATACCTTGCTTCACAAAAAGCTCCCAATTCGTTTTGATTTTTAGGAAAAGGTCTTTGCCCAGCTTTTAGTTTTCGACAAAAAAATTTATTAAAACTGGAATAACCAACTTCATCATCAACTAATTCTTTTTCAAATTGATCAATTTTAATATTAAATTTTTCAATAAATGGAAGGACTTTTTTTTGGCTTGATTCTTTAGATTGAAAGTATCCGTATATTTTACTAAATGGTTTAAATTCAAGAAAGTATCCAATTAGTTTACCGAGAAATGTTTGGTACAGAAATTCAACTCCAGAAGCACCGTAAACTTGCTCAATTTCAAAACTCTTATTCACTGAATTATAATACTTGATTTGCATAATCAACCTTATTTTTATTTACACTTTTAAAATAATAACTAGAATAAAGTACAATGTTAAGCAAGGAGGGTAAATGAAGATTTTCATAATTCTATTAATTCTATTTAGCATGATAAGTACTAATGCAATTGCCGATCTATCTAAAAATGAATTAAATACAATTAAAATTTTTAACACGAATGCAAATTCTGTCGTAAATATAACGAACTATAAAAGAGTAAGACGTGGAGGATTTTTCTTTTCAGGCATGGACGAATCAGAGGTTCCTGCGGGAACAGGGTCTGGTTATGTTTGGAATGATAAGGGGTTTATTGTAACGAATTACCACGTAGTTCATGAAGGTAGTAAATTCTTTGTAACTTTTAATAAAAATAAAAAACAATATGAAGCAAAAGTTGTAGGAGCAGTTCCAGAAAAAGATATCGCAGTTATAAAATTAATTGAAATGCCAAAAAATTTAACTCCAATAAAAATAGGAAGCTCATCTGAGCTTCAAGTTGGTCAAAATGCTCTCGCAATAGGTAATCCCTTTGGCTTAGATCATACAATGACTAAAGGAATAATTTCAGCTTTGGGAAGAAAAATACCAGGCTTTGGTGGAGTAAAAATCTATGGAATGATTCAGACAGATTGCTCCATTAATCCAGGAAACTCAGGTGGACCACTTCTGAATTCAACAGGTGAACTAATCGGAATGAACACTATGATTTATAGTCAATCAGGTTCAAGCGCAGGTATAGGTTTTGCTGTTCCTATTAACACAATAAAAAAAATCGTTCCAAAACTTATTAGTAGTGGAAAGGTAACCAGACCCGCTCTAGGAATTGGATTAACAGACAAGGGTATAAAAGATTATTTAGGCTTAAAAAAAGGTATTATTATTGGCTCAGTTGATCCAAGAGGGCCAGCAGCCAAAGCTGGGCTAAAGGGAATAAAAAGAGACAGAAGTGGTCGATTGTATTTAGGTGATATCCTTTTATCAATTGGAGGAAACCCAGTTAACAATTACGACGATATTTATCACGTTCTCGATAATTATAACGTAGGAGACACTGTTTCAATTCAATATAAACGTGATGAAAGTATTAAAAACTTAAAGTTAAAGTTAACAAAACTATCTAGAAGATAAATTTTTAAACTTTTTCAGACCTTAGAAGAAGCATTAAAAAGATTGGGCCACCAATCACTGAAGTTATAATACCAATAGGAAAGTTGCCTTGAGAAATGATTGTTCTAGAAAGTAAATCCATTAATAAAAGAAAAATGCCTCCAGCCAAAAAAGAACCAATTAAGATTTCACAATAATTAGATGGAAAATATTTTCTAAAGATATTTGGAATAATAATTCCTACAAAACCGATAGGGCCACAATAAGATATAATCGCAGCAACTAAAAAACTGGCTACAATTAATGAAATAAATTGAACCTTTTTTACCGCAACACCTTGAACTTTTGCGTGTGACTCAGAAATGGAGATTAAACTAAGTTCGTTATGATATTTAAATAAAATTATAAAACATATAACTAATACTGGAATTAAATAATATAAAGCTTCCCAACCAACTATAGAAATATCACCAATTATAAAGTGCATTGCATTTTTTAAAGCAAAACTACTCATAAGATATTGAGTAAAAAGAATAAATGAACTTAAAATAAAACTTAAACAGACACCTGTTAGTAAAAATTTGTTAATGCTAACAGACATTCCTTTTAAAGATGGTATGACGAAAATAATAAATAAAGTCCCTATTGCTCCCAAAAAAGAAAATATAAATATAAATGGAAAATTAAAAAGGTATGCTAAGTAGGCTCCAAGAGAAGCTCCACTAGCTATTCCTAAAGTATATGGACTTGCAAGATTATTTCTAAATAAGCCCTGATATACGGAACCAGCGACTGATAAGGATGCTCCACAAATAAAAGCTAAGATAGCGTGAGGTAATCGAATTTGATATAAAAGAGTTAACTGCTCAGGTTTAACATTCCATATAGAAATAAAAGACTTTCCAAAAGAAATTGAAATAATAAAAACAATTATTAAGCATAAAATTAACAATTTCTTCATACAATTCTTTCCCTAGAGAATAACACAGCGCAACACTGATATAATTTATATATGATAAAATATATATTAATTTTCAGCTTCTCTATTTTAATAAGTTTTAACTCTTTTGCCAAAGAAAGTAATTTAAATGTTACCACATTTAATTTAGGCGCATTGTCTCCATTTAGCTCTCTAACCAAAAAAAGAGTTAAACAGTTTTGCAAAAAGATAAAAAACTCAAATTATGACTTGGTTTTTATACAAGAAGCATGGCAAAGAAAATACCGTAGACGTCTTAAAAAATGTGGATTTCCATATGTATTAGACCTACAAAAACAAATTGGTTTAGTTACAAGATGGAAAAAAGGTTTATTGCGTAAAAAGAGCCTAAAAAGATTAGCATTTATTTTTAATTTATTTAGAAATAATTATGGTTACGACACAGGACTTTTAATTTTAAGCAAACACCCTTTTTTAAATTCATCAAAACTTCGTTATATAGTAGGTTCAAACGAGAATCATAAATGGGATGGCGAAGTATTAGTCACCAAGGGGGCAATAGGAGCAACAATATTACATCCAGTCTTGGGAGAGATTTTTGTTGCAACAACACATTTAGTAGCTGAATATTCTGATCACTCTTATAACAATGAAAGATTGCAACAGTTTAATATGTTAACAGCTTGGCTTGAAAAAAATGCAAGAAATAATCCCATAATTATTACAGGTGACTTTAATGTTTCACCTCCAAGAAGTGATGGAAGTGACCGTTATAATAAAACAAACTTAATATGGAATCAGGTTATGGATAACTTATTGTTTAATTTCCATGAAGTGTCCTTAAACTTTGGAAATTTAACTACCTATCCAAACGATTCTATTGAAAAAGAAGAAGGGGTACTTGATCATATATTTGTCACAAAAGACTTGGATCCCTATTTTGGCGAAATAATATTTAAAGAAACCTATAAAAGAAGAAAGAAAACATATACTCTTTCAGATCATTATGGGTTAAATGTTCAAATAAGATAAGTGTTATCGTTAATTGTTGATTTAATAAATTCTTTATCAAATAATTGATCAATTAATCCGTTGTTAACAATTTCATTTTTTGATCCATAAAAAAATTGTTCACCATTTTTGAGAGCGAGAATTTGATGGCTATTTCTAAGTACAATATTTAAGTTATGTGAAATAGAGATAATAGTTAATCCGTTTTTATTTAATGAAATAAGAATTTGTTCAATTTCATCTTGAACTTTAGGATCAAGGTGGTTAAATATCTCATCAAGAATTAAAACATCTGGTTGTTTAACAAGGCAGCAGGCTAGTTTAACTCTTTGTAGCTCCCCTCCCGACAAATCAGAAAGTTTTTGATGTTGAAAATTAGATAAAGCAAGTAATATTAAAACATCGTCATACATTTTATTTTTTTGATTTATATCTAAAAGATTGTCAAAAGAGTAAAAACTCATCTTGATCAAAGACTTAACTGTAATATTTTTACTTATATCATTGTCTTGAAACAGTACAGCGACATTATTAAAAAATTGTTTTTCAGAGATCTCTTTAATATTTTTGTCAATATAAGTAATCTCACCTTCATAAACTTTGTCACCAATCAGGCAATTTAAAAGAGTTGTTTTACCAGCTCCATTTGGACCTATAATTGAAGTCCATGTTCCCTTCTCTACATTAAAATTTATATTAGATAATATTTTTTTATCATTAATTGCATAAAATAAGTTTTTAACATTAAACATTATATTAACTCTTTTATAAATTTAACTATATGAATAGAAGGTATAAAAGCTTCCTTGCTTGTTATAACTCTAATTTTAGCATTTGGATAAAGCTGAGTCCAAAGGTCTTTTGTATGTTTTGAAAGGTTTGATTTTTCCCTAATACAGTATACTATATCTGGTTTTAAACTCATTAAAGTTTCAATATCGAAAGATTTGTAACCAGAGGTCTTTACAATATTTTTGGCTCCTAATATTTTTATTATGTCATGATAAAAAGTATTTGTTCCAATAACTAAAGAACTATTAATAGATTTAGAAGATGATCGTTCTGATAAGTTAAATATTATTTTTTTATTAATTAATTTATTTTTGAAGCTGTTTAATTTTTGCTTAAAATTGTTGTGAAGATTTCGTGCTTTTTTATTAATATTAAATACTTTCCCAATTTTTAAAATAGAATCTTGAATGTCTTTAATTGATTCGTGCTTTACCATCATAATTTTAATATTTAATTTTTTAAAGTTTTTAATATCTTTGTTAGAAGTATATTTATCAATCATTACTAAACCAGGATTTAAACTTATCATTTGCTCCCAATCAAATGATAAAGCAGTTCCTATTTTAGGAAGATTACAAATACGTTTATTAACGAAACAATATGTGCTAACACCGACAAGTTTTTTATCAACATTCAGTGAAACCAAGAGATCAGTCGCAGATGGAATTAAAGAAATTACTCTTAAGTTGGCTTTTAACTGCAAGGAAACAGTGAAAATAAAAAAAAATAAAATTATTTTAATTTGAATACAAACTCCTTAATTCCAACTGATGAGACAAATTTTCTTCCTATTTTACTAGCACTAAATTTTGCTTTGTGAAGGGTATTGAGTACTTCATTATTTAGTCTCTCATATTTAGATTTTTTCAAAAAGATTATATTTTCAAGTTTTCCTTTCTTGTTTAAAAATATTTTAACTTTAATTATGTCTTCCTCTTCGTTCAACTGAGATAAGTATGGATATTTAACACGTAATGATGTACCCTTCTCTAAACTTATAACACCTGTGTAAAAGGGTATATTTTTCTTTTTCTGAGTTTTGTTAATTTTCCTTGTATTTGATTTTACTTTTATTGGTTCTTTAAACTTAGGTGATTTAATATAGGCTACCCCTTGTCTTAATTTCATATTACCGATAGGTTGTGACGAGGTATTAATTTGTTTATTATTCAATAAAAGAATTGAATGAATAAATAATGAACATAAAATAGATATAATATAAATTTTTAACATACTAAAATTTGTATTTAAAGCCAGCTATTATTGACCTTTTTAACGTCGAATATCCTTTAATCTCTTCATAATCCAGGTCTAATAAATTATTAACAGAAAGATTTAATTCAGCATTTTTCGCAGCCACATATTTTATTTTGTAAGCTAACACCGTAAAAGCAGGTAAATATGAATCATCAACTTGTCTTCTTTTATTTTTATGCACAAATCCCAAACTCATATTTAAACTGTCTGAAAAACCATAATTTAAATAAATGGTATCTTTCATAGTTGGCCTGTTGACTAATTGTTTGTTGGTAGCTTTATCTTTTATTGAGTTGTATTGAAAAGAGTAAGTGATAAAGAAATTATTCCAGTGAATTATTTTTGTATTCACATCTATTCCAGTTGAAGAAACTTTGGAAACATTCTCATAACGGTTATTTCTAAAATCAACAAAGTCTTTATAACCTATATAATAAAGATCTAATTCAATTTTTTCTTTAGCAAAGTCAAACAGAAAAATTAAATCATAACTAAAACTTCTTTCAGGCTTCAACGAAGTATTTCCATATGTTCCTTTTAATTGATAAAGAGAAGGCATTTTAAATCCAGTATTAAGTGAGGATTTGATTGTTGTTAAACCAATTTTTTTACCAACAGATAATTTAGAAGAAGACTCAATGCTTTTGCTTTCATATTTCGAAAAACGAAAACCAGTACTTCCAAAATAAAATGAATTCTTGTGAAAAAAATCTAAATATATATCTATATTTTTTTGACTGATAGGCTTTAAAAGATTTCCTGCAAAAGCATTCGCTTTATTTATATTGTACTCAGCTCCCCATAAAAATTTATTTTGCGCACTAAACTGCATAGTATTTTCTGAAATCAAATTAACGACCTCGCCTTTATAAACAAACTTACTCAATTTCATTTTTCTATCAATATTTTGATTAGAGAGACTTGATTTATTTTTCCAAACTCCCCCCATTAAACGAAACTCATGGCTTGCTCCAAATAAATCCGATTTAACTGTTTCTTGTTCAAAAGAGTCAGAGGTATTAAAGTTGTCCACATCAATTTTTGAAGTTTTATGATCAATCAAGAAATAAGTTTTAACTCCATGACTTATTCTATTCATCCTTAAAGACAAATCTAAATTATCATAAGAGTCTTTCTCCGTTCCGTATTTATAAGTTGAAGGATTTTCTAAGTTCATATAGGAAAGGTAAGAATTTATCGTCCATTTTCCATCATATACTGAGTAGCTACCAGTTACATTTTTTCTTTTTTGAGATCCAGATTTAACTTCTACGAAATCAGTTTTATGATCCGTAATAATGTTAATGACTCCACCAATAGCGTCAGAACCATACAAAACACTACTTGAACCCTTTAGTATTTCAATTTTTTGAATATTTTGCAGGTCTAAAAATTCAAATCGTGGTGCTCCTGCAATTGTTGTCGAGTCCGAAATCTTAAACCCATCAATATAAATCTTTGTATGACTTGAATCTGTTCCTCTAATATAAATATTTGAAGCAGATCCAGCTGTCCCATTGGAGGCAATATCAATTCCTGCAAAATTCAAAAGTAATTCTTTTAGCGAACTCGCTTTATAGTTTTCGATATCTTTTTTTGAAATGGTTATTATGGATGCAGCAGAATAATTTTTGGCTTTTTTAATTTTTTCAGCTGTTACTACAATTTTTTCTGATGAGTAAAGATTTGTTGATAATAATAAAAATAGTATTATTTTATTCATATAACTCCCTATTTCGCGTAAGTGTTAGCAAGGTGGGTTCGGACTTTACCGTTGCGCGACAGTTTAGGATTTTCACCTAATTCACCTATATGAAAACATACTATTATAATGAGTTATAAGCAATTATATTAAAAATGAAATATTTTATAAATACCTACAGGCTCATCTTCGGATCAAGAGCGTCTCTTATTCCCTCACCAATGAGATTTAATAAGGTAAGTGTAAGAAATAAGGCAACTGAAGGATAAACAGCAAGCCACCATGAAGTTGTGAAGTTTTTCTGGGCTTGAGCTAGAAGCTCTCCCCAAGATGGGGTAGGAATAGGTAACCCAAAGCCCAAATAATCAAGAGAAGCAAGGCCTATAATGTGACCTGATATTACAAAAGGAGAAAAAGTTATAACTGGAGTTAATGAATTAGGAAGTATATGTTTGAAGATTACTCTCCAAGAACTTCCTCCCATAGAGATGGCTGCTTCCACAAATTCTCTTTTTCGATTTTTCAGAAATTCTGCTCGTATATAATAACTTATAGAAATCCAACCAAATATTGAAGAGATCGCTACAAGCATATAAAGACTTGGTGTAAATATAGAAACTAAAATTAAGAGTAAAAAAAATTGTGGAATAGTACTAAAGACTTCTACAAGTCTTTGCCCAACAATATCAACTCGACCCCCAAAATAGCCCATAAATCCACCGAGAAGAGTTCCAATGATAAAACTTAAAAACCAAACCATTACCGCATATAAAATACTGTATTTAAATCCGTATAAAATTCTGGCAAATACATCGCGACCACTTTCATCTGTTCCCCAAATATTTTCCTCTGTTGGTTTTGAGGGATAAGATTCAACTTTTTTATTACTTTGAAATGGATTCCATTTATATATAGGCCATACCGACCAGTCTCCACTACTTTTATCCATTTTTAAACTACTGTAATTAATAACCATTGAGTCAGTTACTTTAAACTCTTTAACGGAATATTCTTTAAACACCGGGAAATATATTTTTCCTTGGTAGTTTAAAACAATAGGTTTGTTATTAGCTATCATCGGAGCTAAAAATGTTAAGAGGCAGCAAAGTATAAAGAAAATGCTTGCCCAAGAGGCTGACTTTCTTGCTTTAAAACGTTTCCATCTTTTAAGAGTTAATTCATTTTTTATTCTTTTTTCTATCATAATAATCTTAATTAAAATCTATTCTTGGATCAACCAAGACATAGGCTAAATCAGAAATTAAATTTCCAACAAGCATTAATAAACTTTGTATAAATACCATTCCCATAATAACGTTATAATCTCTTTCAAGTATTGATTGGTAACTTAACAAACCCATCCCGTCTAATTGAAAAATTGTTTCTATTAGTAGAGATCCTGCAAAAAATACAGATATAAAACCACCAATTCCAGTGACAATTGGAATTAAAGCATTTCTAAGAGCATGTTTTAAATAAATATATGTTTCTGAAACGCCTTTTGCTCGTGCTGTTCTTATATAATCTTTTTTTATTTCATCGAGAAGCGAATTTTTTTGAAGCATTGTTAAAATAGTAAATGACCCAATCATATAAGATATAAGTGGCAAGATAAAATGATGAATTCTATCCATAAGCATTCCTATATTGGTAAGTTCATCGTAGTTGTCAGATATAAGTTCTCCAATGGGAAACCATTCATAAAATCTTCCTCCTGCAAAAAACATGATAAGCAAGATTCCAAGCATAAAACCAGGAATTGAATACATTAAAAAAATAAGAAAACTTGAAATATAGTCAAACTTTGAACCATTGGTAATTGCCTTCAAAAGGCCAAGAGGAATGCATATTAAATAGGATAAAATTATTGACACTATCCCAAACTGTAACGAAACCGGAAATTTTGAAATGATGACATCCATAACAGGTTCTTCGTAAGTAAAACTGTCACCAAAATTGAAGTGAGCGAGATTTTTAAGCCAGATAAAATATCTAATATGTAGAGGCTTATCAAATCCGTATTGTTTTTTTAAAGCGTCTATTACTTCTTGTGAAACTGCTTTATCACTTCCAGAACTATTTACTTGAGATCCTTCTGCGCTATTTGCTCCACCAAACCTAAGTTGTTGTAGTTTTTGTTCAATTGGACTTCCTGGAGCTAGATTTATAATTACAAATACAATTAAAGTAACTCCAAAAAGTGTTGGAATCATTAATAAGAATCTTCTTAATATATAGTTAAACACTATTTTTCCTTTTCGATTAAAGTTCTATGGTTTTTGCCAATAAGAAGTTCCCACTTCATAGTTGAAAGTATCTTTAGGTCTTTTTATTTTTTTACTAACTCCATAAAAATTATGAGTTGAGTTAAACATAAAAAGATAAGGAGCATCCGCAGCTATTGTTCTATAAACCTTTCGAAGCATTTTTATTCTTTTCTTTTTATCGAACTCTTCTCTGGCCTTATCTATTAATTTATCTACATTTTTTTTCTTATAACTTATAAAATTTGAACCTCCGACTCCCGCTGAACTTGAATGCCAAATTTGTTTGGGATCGTTATCAACATTACCTGCTCCCCAAGCTAGAGTTACTGCTTCAAATTTTTTTTCATCTAAAAGTTTAACAAAAGTATTCCATTCTAGATATTTAATATTTATATCAATTCCTGCTTTTTTAGCATCTTCTTTATAAATTGTTAGGTATTTTAAAAAAGATTTACTAGGATTTAAAATCGTAAAACTAAACTGTTTCTTTTTACCGTTAACAACTTTATCTAAAATATTATTTCCATCAGTATCCTTCCAGCCTTCTTTTTTTAATAACCTTAGCGCTTTTTTAGGATCAAACTGAAAAGGTTTTACTGTTGGATCTGCATATTCACTTTGTTGATACCAAGGCCCAGTTGCAGGCTTTGCATAGCCAAAAAGAAACTTTTTAATCATTAATTTTCTATTCATTAAGTGAGCGAGAGCTATTCTTACATTTTTTGATTTAAAAAGATCATTTTTAAAGTTCCAAGCAACAAAACCATAACCTTTAGGAGCGATATTTTGAAATTTTACTTTATTAAGTTTTGTTTTCCATCTTTTCCCACCTGTTCGCTTCACGTAATCTTCTGCTCTAAGGCCATCAAAATCAATATCCCCTTTTTCAAGTCTTTGAAGTGAAATAGTAGGGTCTTTTATAAACCTCATCATAATCTTTTTAAAATTATATCTATCTTTAAATTCTGCAACCTTGTGTCCCCACCAATTTTTATTATTAATTAAAACGAGATTTTTTCCTCTTTTTATTTTTTTAAATATGTAAGGGCCTGTTCCTATTAAAGTTTTATTTAGTTTTCTTATATTCTTTTTAGAAGTGTCCAAATAAAGATGTTTCGGTACAATTTTTAAATCTGCTGCTGTTGAAAAATTTCCAAAGTATTTATTTTTAGCGTAAAAAGTTACTTGATGCTCTCCAGTTTTTTTTACTTCTTTAAGTCCATCAAAATATGATTTCAAGTGAGCTGTATGATATTTATTTTTTGGATCAACAATAGCTTTAAAAGAAAAAATAATATCATCAATAGTTAAAGGTTTACCGTCATGCCATTTTACGCCTTGTCTTATAGTAAAGGTATAACTCATTTTATCTTTTGAAATTTTCCAACTTTCTGCCAAAGCTGGTTTATACTTATAAGTAGAAGGGTCTCTGACTAGTAAACTTTCAATAACATATTTTTGCACAGTACTAGCATAAGCATCTGTAGAAGATAGTGGATTTAAAGTCGTTGGTTGTTGTCCCAAATTTAATTTAAATGTTCCCGAAATTTTTGAATAGGCGTTCGACATTATAAGTAAGCTTAAAATAGCTATTAAAATTTTAGACATTGGATTTCCTTATGTTATTAATTATTTTTTTATATATAGTTTATGATCAAGTGACCATTTATCAACTTTAAAATTATCTTCATTCATGGAGTACTGTTCTAGCTTATTTTGAATTTCGTAAAGCTTAAATTCTTGCTCTTTTAAGTTTGTAATATTTTGCTGTCTATCACTTTCAAGAGCATCAAGTTGTTCTCTCCTTTCTTTTTCTAATTTTTCTCTTAAAACATTATATCTTTGATTTACAATATCCATCCTTGAGAGATAATTATCTAACTCATTTTTGGTTCTCTTTGTTTTACCAAAGTATACTTGATATTTTTTCTTTAATATTGAGATAACTTCTCTACCCATTTTCATATTATTTACTAAATCTTGACTAAAAAACTTTAAATAGGCTCCATTTGATAAAATTACCTTTGAAATACATGAATTAATAAACTTTACTTGAAAAAGATAATAATCATTTGATTTAGCAATTAACCTTCCTTCGCACCTTGATGTTCCATTTCTTGCGTCCCAAAATTCGACTTGATCATTCTTATTGAGATATTTCTGGTTTTTAAACTTAATATGAACTCGTACAAGACCAGCTTGTTTATTTATTTTTGCCACTCGACCAGAAAATTTACCGATAGATTCATCAGCAAAAACAAAGTTACTGACAAACAAAACTATAAAACAAACTAAAACTTTATACATATATTCATTATCAACTTAAATTTTAATAAGATAAAGAGGGAAATACTTTTATTTTTTTAATAATATTGCGCTAGAAGTGTATTTTTTAAAATGAAGAGGCTCTTCGAATTTTAGCACTTTCATACCAGGAAATAATGTTAAAAGCTCACCTTCATCTAGTAGATATTCTTTTTTTTCATTTTCAAAGCCAATAACTCTCCGCTGCCTTTTGGTGTATCCTCTATAAATAAGAATTCCGCCCGGCTTTAACCACTTATATATTTTAGGAATTAATGACCTATCAACATAGTAAAATATAATGATCCCATCAAAACTATTTTCTTTAAAATCATATTTATTAAGTGAAGCAGTAATTGTTTTAATTTGAACTTTTTTTTCACGAGCTAGAAGCTGTGCTTTTTTGACAGCTATTTTACTAATATCAACGCCCATTACTTTAAAGCCATTTTGAGCTAGAAAAACAGCATTTCTCCCCTCTCCCATCCCCATATCGAGAATAGTTCCACCTTTTGGTAAATAGAGAAAATTTTGAGATAAAAAATTTGAAGCTGCCTTTCCATAAATATATTTCTTTTTACCGTAAGCTTTATTCCAAAAAGTTTGCTTATCTTTGACTTTTTTGACACCAGATAAAAGTTCAAAACGCTTATTTGAAATAGCATAAGTGGTATTTGAAATGCTCATGATTATTGTAAATATAAAGTATTTTTTCATATTCATTTTAACTATTTTCAAAGTTATCCTCATATGTTGAATACTCTGCTTTTAAATAAGATTGTAATAGAACATATTTATTATCAATCGAGCTTATATACCTATCAACAGTTTCCGCAACTGTTCCCGGTAATTCTTGTGTGTGGTTTAAATACCAGCTTAAATTCTCAATAGTGTTGAAAAAATCTTCAATAGAAGTATAAGTCTCTTCAGAAATTTGAAGTAAATCGTGTGAGGGTATTTCATAAAAACGGAATCTAAAAATTTCATGAAACTGACTTCTCGTTCTTTCTGCTGAAAAAATTCGTAGGTATTCATTTCTTCTTTCTTTGATTCTTATATAGAGTCTTTCTGCATCAATTCTAATAAGATTTAAAATTGATTTTAATCGTTTTATTTCAACAGTGGAAGTGTTGTCCGACTGCCCCCTGGCCATTTCACCTGCTCCTTTTTCTCATTTCTACTTATTAGTTTAACATCTAAAGTAATGTCCCTAAGTGTAGCAGGAAGAGCAAAATAATGATAGTAACCATTAGCTTCAGACCTTTGAATACCAACAGGTCGTTCAAAAGTTGAAAATTCTACGAGTTCAACTCTTTTATTAATAAGCATAAATTCAAGATATTTTTTTCTTATAATTCGATAATTCTTATTCGTTAGAAGTGAATAATTCATAATTAAAACAGTCGCAACTTGACTAGTTAGAAGATCTTTTAAGTCAAATATTGTTACTGGAACTAAAGTAATACCAATAGATTTAAAATGACCTGCTAAATCTATATAATATTTGGGTATATTTGGTGTTAATTGTAAAAAAAATACATTTTCACTTTCCATAGCCTTCTCCTAAATACTTTTCGTTATTTATGAAGTTAGCTAAATGAAATAATGATTTATTGAGCTTTTAGGAAATTATTGCCTTTAATAAGTCTTAATTTTAAAAGTTGTTTCAGAACCAACATAAAAAGTAGTCCAAATAATAATGACCCAATAAAATTACTAGGCCCATTTTTGTCACTTAAGTCTATTGAACCACAATTTGCGTATTTATTATTTAAGTCTTCTGAAGACAATGGTGAAATATACCCTGTTCCTTGTCTACTAAAAGTTTCATCAATTAAAGCATTAAAACCATCAATGTCATCTTGTTGTGGTGTTGTGAACTGAGTGATGTAAGGATACATTACCGCTTGAGCATTTGTATGATCAAGTCCTACCACATGCCCCATTTCATGAAGAATTGTTCTGTAAAGTAGTCCTTGATCATTCCTAAGTTGATAAGAGTTTCCATTTAAAATAATATCAGATTTGGAAACGTAGGTTCCATTTGTATACCTAGTAGTTATTGCCAGAGTAACACTTGGATCAAATCCTGTTTCAGCGGCAAAGTTATTTGACCATCTAATTGAATTAGTAGCTCTTGACGCTGAAGTGGTATAGCCAAGAGAGAAATCCCAAACTTGACTACCAACAATTGCTTCCCATTCTTTTTTTGCGTAATCAACCATTTGTTGAAGTTGTTGACCTTCACTATTAGTACTTCCAATTATATCAAATTTCACTGGAAAGTTTTGCCAATAAAAACCATTGGTAAAGTCTGAAGTAAATTTGTAACTGAAAGCATTAGTGATAGTAATAAAATTTATTACCAGAATAAAAAGCATTTTTTTCATAACTCATCCTTAAGTTAAAAAAATATTTTGAGAAACTTAAAAGATTTAAGCAAATCCTATGCTTAAAGTTTTTGTATGCTACAGATCAATCCTTGATTAGTAGCGACATTATAAGTTTCACCTTTATTAAAACGAGTTGGCCCATATTTTAAAATGGTGATCGTTTTACTTGTCTTCGTTTGTAATTCTTCAAAAGATATGTCTAATCTTTTTAAAGAGTTTGAAAGGGAAGGGGCTTTAGAATCTCTAATCCTGATTACTTTCCCGACAAATTTATCGGGACAGTTCGAAGTCATAATGGTCGTGGCGTTAGCCACACTAAAAAAGGAGAGAGAAATAGTTACCATCAGTGTTCTTCGCGTTCCATGCTTCATCCTAAAGCCCCTTGTGTATTAAAAAACAGCATCATCCATGACGCCTTCCCATCGCATCCTTGCGACCGTGTGTTGCTATTATATAAAGCACGAACCATGCCAACAAATATTGACCTAAATCAACGTATTTATCTTAAATAGAGACAAATTGCCCCGACATAAACACTCAACTATAGGGGCAACATGGGGGCAAGCGTGTAATATTGTGTACTTAGTTAAGTTCTTTTTGCCACCATGTAAATATTGCCAAGTGTCAAAAAACATAATAGTATATTGACTCATATTAATACTAAGTATTTAAAACGATAGATGAAATTAAAAATAATAACATTCAATTTAGGCTTATTGATTCCAAATAAAAATGCTTATAAACGTATTGATAAGTTTGTAGAACAAATATCTACAAAAGATTATGATCTTATTTTTTTGCAAGAAGTCTGGCCTAAGGTTTTAAGAGAATATCTTAAAGACAGAATCAATTACAAATTCGTATTGGATATGGATATTAAACCAAAACCAATAATTAGAATATTTCCTAAAAAACTTCATCTTGATTCAGGTCTTCTTATATTTTCAAAATACGAAATGTCTAACTTTAAGCGTTTAAATTATAATGTAAATGGTTATGCTATTAGATTTCTTGATGGTGAAACTTTAGTTAATAAATCAATTGTTGGATGTGACATAAAAATTGTGGCTAATCAAAATGAAAAATCTATTTTTGTTGCAACTACTCACCTTGTTTCTCATTACGTTACTTGCAGTTACCGTTTTCAGCGTCGACAACAAATAAATGAACTTAAAGAATGGTTAAGTAAAATAACTAATCCAAAAATAATTACAGGAGACTTTAATATTTCTCCTCCGTCAATTGATGGCAATCCTCTTCACTTAGAGACAGATAGAGATTGGCTTGAATGCAAAACTGCATTTAAAAATTTTAATAAAATAAATTATCATAAAGTAAAAACGACTTATCCCCATCGTTATAATTTGAAAATAAGTAAAGACGAAGGATGTGTAGATCATATATTTGTCAGTGAAGACATTACCATTTTAAATGAAAAAACAATTTATCATGATAAACATTTAGATATTAACAATAACGAATTTTACATATCAGATCATTTAGCAATCGAAACTGATTTAGAAATTTAACTATTATATAATTTTCTTATTCTTTAATGATAAAAAACTTTTTCTTTGATTTAATAGTGGAACCATCACAATAATGAAAATAAAAAAATAAAAATATGAAGATATCTGAGCTGCTCTTGAGATTGAATAACTATCAATTAAATGCCCAAAAATTGGCCCTATAATAACAAACACACCTCTAACGCCTAGTTGGCTAATTGAATTGGCTGTTGCTCTAAAATCAGAAGTTACACGTTTATTTAATGCATCTTTAAAGATAACTTGTCCAAGTCCTCTACAAATATTAAATAAAAGGCAAAAGAAAAAACCATAAAAAGTTTGGGTCAAGCTTATTCCTAAAAATCCAATAAATGGAATAATCCCGATTATAATTAAACTTAAAGAGCTTCCAACTAGCTTTTCAAATTTGTGAGCATATTTAGCTGATATTGAAACAGTAAAATTTGTTATAGCCCACAAAAAACCAAAGTAGGCTATTGGAATTCCAATATCTTGCCAATACTTTTGATAAACCCAAACAGCTAGTAAAGTTGCTGAAAAATAAAAAATCATATTAAGTAATATTAAATTTAAAAGTGCTGACTCTTTAAATAATTGCTTATAAATATATTTAAAATTTTTAATATGAGTTGTAGCATCCATTTTTTTTCTATTAGGTTCTACAAAACTCAAGGCAATAAAAAAAGGAATCCAAGAAATAACTGCTGAAATAATAGCTAATGAATCTAAACTTATTGAAAAATAAATAAAGATACTAGCAAACAGACCTGCGACAGCCTCACCTAAAGAAAAATAATACAAACTCTTTCCAAGTACTTTCATTTGCGAGTCTGATTTACCTAGAGCTTCAAGAGTATCATAAATTAATGAAGTGTCTGTTCCAGAAAATAAAGAAACAGCTAAAGCCAAAATAATTTCAGCAACTATTAACAGTGAAATGTCACTAGACATAGGAAAAAGTAAAAAACCTATCCCGGTTAAAACTGTTGAGGCAATAATTGTAGTTTTTCGGCCTAGAAGATCAGAAATATATCCAGAAGGAATTTCAAAAATAAAACAAGTTACTCCAAAAATCGTTTGTAGCAAGTAAACATCTACCATTTTTAATCCACGAGAATTAAAAAATGGAACAATTACCGGCATTAAAAGAAGAAACATTCTAAAAAATTTAAATATATAAAGTTTTTTAATATTTGATTCTAAGTATTTTTGGGTATTCAACTCAACTTCCCCATGCGGGATCATTCTTATAATTTCGAAGTATAGATTTGTTAAATTCCTTTCTCATAAGCTCTTTATCTGTTTTAAGAAAATCTGGGCGATACTGTAAAAACAATAACCAATTACTTGCGTGAGATATAATATTATTAACACCTTTATTTATTTTATCAATAGGTGAATTACCTCCATAAGCTGTTCTTATGAAATAAAGAGCCTTAGAACTATTTGATTTAGCAATTCCCGTTGTTAAGTTAAACTTAAAGATAGAATCGAGAGTATTGATATTTCGTTTAGATTTTAACTTAACTTTATATTTAAAAGCTTTCCTTAAAACTCGTGCTACATGAACTTTAAGATATTTCGAATAAGATAATATCTGAGTTTGGGATTCAAGATAATTACCTGATGACGAAAATGACAATCTGACATTAACAATTCCTTTTATATTGTGGTTAATTAATTCCTTTGGATAGTTCAAATGTTGATTGATTTTTGAATAGATTTCACTATAAATACTACCGGGTTGTATTGAGTTTAATCTGTCACCGAAGACACCTCTTTTTAAAATTTTATTAGAGGAGCTATATTTATAGCCAAGTTCAGATAAGGATTTAATTTTTGGAATACGTTTAATATTGTTCTTAGATTTAACTTTTGATTGTTTAATTGATCGAATAAATGAAATTTGTATTTTACTTTTTTTGTTTTCTAATTTTGTTACTGAATTATTTTTAGAAAGTTTATTTAAATAACCAAAAGAAGAAATAATAATTAAATGAATGATTATGCTTGCCAATATTGCAATGGTACTGATTTTATTCATGCAACATATTTCTATAGTAAAATGCTATAGTAAAGACAAATTTATAAATAGATCTTTGATATTTCCGATAAAGAAATGAGTTATTCAAAAATATGGAGAATTAATGAAATATCTTTCAACTTTAATCGTTTCAACAGTTATATTTAGTATTCTCCTTAGTTGTAATGGAAGTAGTAATGGAAATGATTCAAATACATTACCTGCTGCAAATTCTAATATTAACAACACAATTCCCAAGAGTTCAAATCCAACGGGTGCTTTTAAGTGGTTGGATGGTTCTATTACCCAAAATACTACTTGGTCTGGAGTAAAGTATGTTGGTTACGTAGAAGTTCAAGCAGGAGCCATCTTAACAATATTACCGGGTACAGAAATTCGCTTTCGAGTAGATCGCGATTATAAAACGCAAAATAAAGGCGGATTGGGTACGAGTGGAGGAACAATAAAAGCCATTGGAACACCTAATAACCAAATTCGTTTTACAGCAAATAATGACTCTCCAATTAATGGTGATTGGTACGGAATTTCAGTTAACAATTCTCAACTTTCTGAATTTAAATATATAATTCTTGAATATGCCGAAATTGGTCTAGAACAATTTGACTCAAAAGTTTCAGTAACCAATTCAATTATTAGATGGAATAATTAAGAAGGTCTTTATGCTGAAAGATCTCAACCTAATTTTTCAAACAATATTTTTTATCAAAATGCCTATCATGCAATTGCCTTAGAACAATATAATACGGGTGTAATAATTAATGATAATTATTTTTCAAAAGGTTTTGTAGCTATTCATACAGAAAACACAACCGCTACATATAATCGCAACTATTTTAAGGATTATCTCAGTTTTCCAATCACCTTGGGATTATCATTAACTTACAATTAAGTTTAGGAATTATCACATCCATTAAATGTTCACGCCCTTTATATTTAGCACTATGTTCGTGAAAAAGTTTAGATTCTCTATCCATTTGATTTAAAGGGATGAGAAAATCTCCAACAAGATTTTTTGGTTTCAAATGATATACAAACTTCATAATGAATTAAATAATATAAATATTCCAAGTTTTCTTATCTAAAATAATTTATTAATTTTGTTTTCAAATAAATCCCTTCCCCACATATCTAAAGATTTGGCTTTTTCTTTCATTAAAAATTTCTGCGCATCATCTCTAATATCATCAAAGTTAAGGAGCATAATTTTTGCTAGAAGCTCTTTCTTAACAAAGGATATATCAACGTTAATATCTTCTTCTTTCCATGGGCCTAATTGAAAAAGAGCATTTTTTATAAATAATAAATTAGGGCTTACTTTATTTGAGATGTACCAAAGAAAATCAAACCAATCTCTTCCTTTTGGATAAGGTCTACATAGTAATGCATGAATTTTTCCAGACATTAGAGACGGTAAATCAAAAGAAGCAATAGAAAAATCTTCGGGAAAATCAATATATTCTACAACTCTATTCGCCCCCAAAGGAGGGTTGGTATCAATTTCAACTTTGATTTTAATTTTTTGACGACTATCTTGCTTATACTGGAATGTCAGAACTTTTTTAATTGAGTCGTCTTTTAAAAAGCGGCTCTTAACAGCCTTATCATCAAGATCTTTCTTATTAATACTTAAATCATATCCAAAAGCATTCATATCGTTCATCGCACGACCTAAATAATACTCGAGGTCAAACTCACTATCATTGGTATTTGTGGAAAAATCTAAATCTTCTGAAAAACGACTGACTCCATGAAGAATTCGAAGAGATGTTCCTCCAATAAAACAGGCTTTACGAAAAAAACCAGCTTTTTGTAACGAATAAAGAGCAACCTCTTGAGTAATTTCTTTTAATGCCATTAGTTCATCTTCAGCACAAGTAAGATTATATCTTCCCAATTTATTCTGAATAAGATCTTTCATTTAAAACTCCGAATAAGTAAATTAGCCAATGTTTTTGTACTCTTTTTTTTATATGCATAAGCAAGTTCTAATAAATCACTTGCATTATAATCTTTAAGAAAGTCCTGGAGATCATCTAAGTCAATTCTTAGATCAAGCTCTAATCCATCTAAGCTTTCATAAGTAATTTTTCTTCTATAAATTAAATCAAAAAGTGCTCTAATAGGACTAGCAATTAAAAAACCACTTTCTTCATCTTTCTCAACCTCTAAAAAAAATGGTCTTATCGGTGAATGCGAATAACTAAAAATACCAATGGAGGTTTCAAATCTTTTCTTTTTTGAAAGGTAGCAAGCTGAAGTTAATTCATAAACTGCTTCAGGAATCAACCCGTGATATGAAAGAGCTGATTCAAAAGAAATAAAGCTTGGAGAATATAAAGTATTTCCAAGATTGAATTTATTAAAATGAATTTTTTCATCTAAAGAGACTAATGAATAAACCCCTCTTTTAAATTTCAAAATGTGATTTCTTTTAATGTGATAAGACAAAGAGCTATGAATTTGAACGAGTGAACTTTTATAAAATAGAATCTTCAAATCTTCTTCTGTAAAAAGAGGTGTTTGAATTTTCTTTTGAATTGTCTCAATAAAGGAATTTTTCATAACATATTCAGAAACAGTGAATAGTTAACTGTTTCTGGTAACATTGTAACACATTTATAGTAAAAAATCAGAAAAAAGCTCTATCTTTGGAAACAAAATAGAATCTATATATGTTTTATTATTCTCTAAATAACGTAAATATCCCAAGTTTTCTTATCTTTTGAGATATTTTCAATTTTAATAGCTTCTTGACCTTCATATTCAGTTACAAAATTTTTAGGAACAAAGGTTTTCATTTTTTTTATATTTGAACATTTTAGTACTATTTTACTAAGGCCATTTCCTGTCAACCCCCTAAAGTTGGACACATTCTCACCTAAGCACAAAATTTAATTTCACTAGCATTTCCATCTATATATCTTTCTTTAAACTTCAGTGGAGATAAATATTTTAATGAACCGTGTAACC
>Ga0316204_10000250_pt1 | contig 222603 bp, 195 predicted proteins | sample 6monrhotite_MG_2_FD_205661 | JGI IMG/M metagenome (GOLD analysis project Ga0316204, IMG submission 205661) | Microbial mat bacterial communities from mineral coupon in-situ incubated in ocean water Damariscotta River, Maine, United States -... | ecosystem: Environmental > Aquatic > Marine >... | reverse complement strand
TGAAAATGAGTGAATAATTTCTCTTGGTAATCTTTCTTCCCTTGCATAAACTAAAGTTCTGATTTTTACAGCTTTTTTTCAAGGGGATTGGGCTAAAGTTTTTAACTTAGTTGTGCAACAGGCACAATGTGTATAGTGCATAGCACCCTGCGGGATGCTACGACATCATACACGGGCCGTTGGCAAACATGACAAGTCAAGAAACATTAAATTATTGTACCACTTTAATATTTAGAGAATAAGCTATGTACTTATATATATACTATGACCTTACTAAAAACCATAACTTTTTTACTGATAACAACAATGTTTATGGCTTGTTCAACCAGTCAAGCGGTTCATAATGGCTTTTTACAAAAAAGAAAATATAATAAAGGATTTTACTGGAGTAATGGTAATAAGGAAATAAATAAGAGTTCAGAATCTATAGAAAGAAAGAATTTAAAAATTCGGCCAGCTCCAAAAGTCAATAAAGTTCCTTTCATTGAAAAAGAAATTAGCCTACCTGAGGAGAAAATCGAAAAAAAAGTAAAAGACTCTTTAGAGGGTAGCATTTTTACAACACCTGTCAATAAAGAAAAGAAAAGTGTTGCCTCGAATTTCCCTGAAATAATCCAAAAAGAAAATCCCACAATCATTAATTGGAAAAGGGTATTAATAAAACAACCTATCCCTAAAAAAAGTGCAAACTCAAGAAAAACCCCATTTTTCACAATATTGGCAATGGTATCCTTGGGGGTAATAGTGATACTTTTACTGTTGGCTTTTATGATGTCTTTTGGTGGAGACGCTACTGCTTTGTTAATCCTTGCTGGTGTTTTTTTCTTGGCTTCTCTTGTTTTTTCAATTTTAGGATTTACTCAAGCTTTAAAACATCCAGATGATTATAAACAAGGTTTAGCATTTGGAATGTTCGTGTATATGGTGCTTGCTTTCATAAGTTCGGGCATCCTGTTAATTCGTAATCTTATCCAATAGTTCACGAAAAAGAAACAGGAAGTAAAGGACTCACAGAAAACATTATTAAAAAGTAATAATGAACGATTTGCCAACAATAACTAAACTACATAACCTTGCCTACCAAACCGATTTTACGTAGTTTAGAAACGTTACCCACCAAATGAACCTTGAAGATTTAGGATATAGTATTGAATTAGAAGAATACCGAAAAGATCAACAACTTGATTCCTTTGGTATTGGTAGGGTTATCCTAGAACACAGAGATCGCTATACCGTAAAAACTGCTTCCAATGAATTAGATTGCGAGCTTATTGGGAACTTAAGATACACTGTAACTGATAAGAATGAGCTTCCTGCTGTTGGAGATTGGGTAGCCATTTCGGAATTTGATAAAGGCAAAGCTCTTATTCATGCCATTCTCCCTAGATATTCAACTTTGGAACGAAAGGCTGTTGGGAAATTAGGTCAATCTCAGGTTATTGCAGTCAATATTGATGTTGGTATTATCATTCAATCTGTAAATAGAGATTTTAGCATCAACCGTCTCGAACGGTACTTGACAATTTGCAATGCATCAAAAATAGAACCTGTCATTGTTCTAAGTAAAATCGATTTAATTGGAGAACAGGAATTAAAAGAATTATTAAGTCAAATAAAAGAGAGAATTAAAAATGTCCCTGTATTCGCAATAAGCAATGAATCTAAAGCTGGAATTGATGAGATTAAATCTATTTTAAACAAAGGAAAAACGTATTGTCTATTAGGGTCTTCAGGTGTTGGAAAATCAACTCTCATTAACACGTTGACGGGAGAACAATTAATGAATACAAGCGAAATCAGCGATAGCATCGATCGTGGTAAACATGTTACTACGCACAGAGAATTAATTGTATTTGAGAATGGAATTTTAATTGATAATCCTGGCATGAGAGAAATAGGCATAACTGATGCTATTGAAGGATTTGAAATGACATTTGATGAAATCTTGACCCTTTCCCAAGATTGTAAATATAGAGATTGCTCACACATCAATGAAAAAGGATGTGCGGTGTTAAATGCATTAGATAATGCTGAATTAAATTCTGAATCCTATGAAAATTTCCTTAGAATGGAAAAAGAAAGAATGCATTTTGAGTCAAATGCACAAGAGAGGAAAAAGAAGGGAAAAGACTTGGGTAAATTGATAAAGAATATGAAAAAGAAAAACAATAAATACTAAGTAAAACCTAAAAAGCATTAAATAAAATCAAGTCATTCATATACATATTGATTCTTCTTTGCACATGCTTCTCGTGTAACTTTAGCACGGACCATAAAAACGATTTCTATTCTTATTCAAAATCAGGCGACCTATGGAGAGTACCTTTAATTGAACCATACGAAATTATTTCCCCTACCAACTCAGGTTCAGATGACTGGTTCTTGGTGATTAAGAATCATAACATTGAAGGTCCAAAATATTTTCGCTCAGGAGATGAGTTTCAACTATCGTCCATTAAAACCATTGGAATTTTGGACAGTGTAATTGTAGCAACCAATGAAAACGAATACTGGCCGAAATTGAGTGGACAATATTCAAGTACATTGATTATTGACCTGAAAACAAATAGACAGTTCCTTTATTCAAATACGCATCATGTTGAAGAATTGAAAGAAACAATGAGAGATCTAAAAATTGAAAAGATAAAAATGCTTGAATGGAATAAAATAAAGAATGATTTCTTAGAAAACTTGAAACTTCCAGAAGACTGGAATTAACAGCAATCTACAATAATACCTCAGCTACATAAAAAAAATCAAAGAGAACTTCAATGAAAAGAATAAAAACATTTTTAATAAGCTCATTTATAAGTGCTTTACTTTTTACGAACTGCTCAAGTCTCAGTGATTGCCAAATTCTATTATCTAATAATTTCTTCGAAATAGAAGAATATTTAGACAGCCTCAACATTGATTCATACGAACTAATCAATTGTGAATCTAGTTCTGGTCCGAATAGACAGTTTGGGCATAGTCAAACAAATTCAAACGGAATATTTTATATCGATAGTTGTGACTTCAAATCATTGACTATTAATACCTTTGAGTTTATACTAAAGAATTCAGGAAATGAACAAAAAATTAAATTCAAATGCTATCAATTTTCTGATGACAAAGAACTTTTAGTCTTTGATAAATTCAAAAACAGCATGAGTAGAAGTATGAACCAATCAAAAGAGATTCACACTTTTTTTAAAAAGAATAATAAATGGTTTCTTTATTATAAAGGGTTTCCTTAAAATACTAAGTCGAAATAAACAACCTTGCAAAAAGCTGAATACCTTATACGATGAATAAACTCCTTACCCTTTTAATCCTAATTTTAATAACGAGTTGTGGAACTACTTTAACAGGATACACCTTTGAAACCGAAGCAACATATCAAGCAAATGTATCAAACCTACAAGTTGATATAACGGCAACAGGAAAAGTCAATGCAGGTGAAGATGTCGGAAATGGGCAAGCCCAAGGCTATTTTACAAGTTCCCAATTTCAAGACACCATTTATTTTAAATCCAATAACTCACAACTAACTAGTTTGACTTACAAACTAGCACAAATTAAACTATCTAATCCATCGGATATATCAGGAACGCTAATAACCCTTTTTGACGAAATCAAATTTAGCAGTTACGACACCTCTGAAATAGAAGAACTCGGAAGCATCATTTTAGCAACAGCCTCTGGCCCAAAAGGGACTTATTTAGAGGGACAAACTGAACTGATCAAAGTGATAAAAGTCGACTTCCATAGGGATTAAATCACTTTACGATACCATCATCAAAAGTCCCTTCAAATTTGATTCTTGGATCGTTTACATCAATAAATTCATTTAACTCAAATACATTTCTATATCCATATCCGTAAAGGTTTATGTATGTTGGAATGTTCAATGCCAATGTTTTAATCTTATCATTTTCCTTGCTAAACTCCAACGTTTCTTCAATTACTGGCATTACTGCTTTGCTTACAAAAGCCATATCTTGGAATTCAAGCATTTTCGCCATTGAATCGTAAAAATTATTATTGCAATAAATGTATATCTGTGTTTCTTTACCTGAATATAAAGCGAATAACTTATCCAATTCTCCTTGCGTAAAATCCGAGAAATTTAAATGAATTGCACCTTTGACATGCTTCAAATCGTACATCGCTTTTGATCTTGTATCCAATATCACTTTTTTGCTCTTTGGTGCTTTTGCTAAAAACGTTTCCAAAGTAACCAACCTTTCGGCACGATGACTTTTTACCTCTGCTACTAGTTCCTCGAAGTAATCATAGTTAACCAGCGGAGGAATATCTTCTTTTACTATTTCAATAGATTCTTCTATAATTACATTTGATTCTAAATTCGTTTCATTCTCTTCAGAAAATCCAGATATAATTAAAGTTGCTGGAACGGCTATAATTGCTAATAGGATATTTAACTTTTTCATAATTGTATAGTATTAGTTAGTACGAACACAATTTGAAACTAATATCTCAATTGGAAAATGTAAACTAATTGGGTACTTGGTTTGAATGAGTGAATGGATGGAATGAATGAGAGAAGGAAATCAAAATGATTACCACAACTATCGGATTCTATAATCCAACTCGTTATTTACAATTCTGGATGTAGGTGTTTGTTTACCCTGAGATAACTTCGTTACCATATTGGAAACATAAGTTTGTAGCTCTGACAACATCAATTCACCATTATTGTTCAAGTCTGCTTCTTTGTCTCTAAACCCCTTCAAAAGACAATAAGTAAATAGACCATTCTTCCATTCTGAACTTTCCATTGCATATTCTGCGCCACCTGCACTACTTAACACCGTTGCGCCTGTTCCTTTTCTTAAATCTAAAAACATGGTTTTCATTAATTGTGTGGTATTGCTCAATCCAAAACCTGACTTGCTTTCAACTTTCCAAACTCCTCTAAACACAATAGCGCCACTTTCTTCAGCCGATTCATCTGTGCTAATTGTAACATCCTCATCATCGACTTCACCACTGTGACAAGTGTCCATAAATAATAACTTTTTCAGAGGAGTAATTCCGTCTAAAATACTTTCTAAGTCCTCATAACTAATACCATGCTTATTAGGCTCATTGAAGTCCATATTATGCGGGCAATAGTAATAAGTATAATCCGCGTCAAGAACTCCATGCCCAGCTACAAATACCATTACCATATCATTTCTTGATGCTTTACTTACAAAAGACTTTAAAGCTTTTACATTTTCAGATGTAACCTCATCATCTAATAATGTTTTTGTAAAAACCTTTTTGTATTGTTTACTCTCAGCCATGGATTTAGCAAAATCCCCAGCATCTTTCGCAGCATAAGTCAAATTAAATTTCTCATCTGCATATTTCGAAGTCCCAATACTTATTACATAAAGATTTCCTTTTTCTTCGACCTCATTTATCACTTTAAACGTTTCTTTTAAACTCTCTACACCTTCTTCATTAGAAACCGTTACCTGAATTTTATTCATACCATAGGCTAAGTCCAAATTCACTGTTTTTTCAATTGAATTTCCACTAACAGGAATTCCATTTTTTCCGTAAATAGAAACATCGTTTATCCAGATATTAATTCGCGACAATCCAACCAATTCATCCTTCGCCGTTACTGTAAATTCAACTTTATTTTTCACTACAACACCGGCAAATTTACTTGCATCTTTTATCTCTAACTCAGGAGCATGAAACCCCGTTGATGCATCTTTAACACGCATCTTTTTTATTCTCTTTTCATAGGCCTTTTCATATGCTTTAATTAATTTCTTATCCCCTACTCCTGTGCTATTCAACACCTTATCCGGCCGATTGTATTTCAAATCAAACTGTTCCATAGGATAAACTCTATCGTTGCTATAAAACCCAACTTCGTCCTCAATAAAAGATGGAGCCATATAATAATGTTCCGGATTAATTGATACTATGCCTTTAAAAGCCATAGGGTAATGTCTAATGATTTCCTTCTTTGTTTTTAAATCGTAAGTAATTACAGCATCTGACGACCCGTAAAACGAAAACTGTGAAGCGTCAGGGCTAAAGGAGACATCAGCAATATATTCCCCCGTATTCATATTCCAAGTTTTGCTAAAGTTTTTTGTCTCATACAATTCTATATTATCATGAAAAGTTCCAAATAGCATCTGTGCACCATCAACCGAAAACTCTGCAGAAGACGCTCCCCAATCTCCATGATTAATTGTTTTTAATAGTTTGCTCGATTGCACATCATAGATTCTGGAATCGGATTCATAAAACGTGACAACTAATTTTTCTCCCTTTGAATCAAAGTCAAAATTGTTCACCTTTTCCTTCCAACCTTTAATCGTTCTTAAGTATTTCCCTGTAACTCCATCATGAATTTGAATGGTATTATTTGCCATCATTAAAGCCAAAACGCTTCCTGTAGAATTTGTAATAGGATACATCACCTGAGTATCTAATTCTTTTGTATAAGTAACTTTGTTTGCCCCTAAATCAATCTTCATTAATCGGATTGAATCAGTTATATATAATGATTTAAAGCCCATATCACACCCCCATGGCGGGACACTCCAAGTTGCAATTTGATCTCCTTTCCAAACTCCCAAAGCATCCATATTATATTGATACAATCCAAGTGGAGTGTTAATTTTCGTGAATTCAACTCCTCCAATTATATACGGATTATAAGTGATTTGATTCCCCGTTTTTAAATTATAGAAATAGGTGTTTGCTCCATATAAACAAAGCGTATTATCACCTAAATAAAATACACTATGTAGTCTATCTAGTTCTGACTTTAAGTTTTTATAAGAGGTATTGACCTGTTCTCCTTTCTTATAATTCCCTGCAGATAAATCAACATTATTAAAAATGGAAAGACGAATGCTACCATCGAAACTACTTGTTGCCATATACTTCCCATTTTTGCTAAACAATGTTTTCTGAATGAAGTCCGTGTGTTCACAATTAATATTCAAAATATTCCCTTCTGTTTTTGTTTTATTTATAGTCGCTAAATCAACTATCGTAACCGCTCCGTGTTCATTAGAATAAACTAAATTCTTACCATCATTTGTAAAAGTTGGATTGGTATAAAAAGGAAAACCTAAATAAGCTATGGCATATATTTCAGTAATAGAAATACCATTGTCAAAGTTAGGATAATTTATTACCTCCATCATTGTACTACCATAAACCAATACAACCTTATCTCCTGTACTATTAATAGACATATTTTGAATTGGCTCTTGCATATCTGTTGAAGAATTGACCGATGGATCACTCATCTTCCATATTTTCCATTTACTATCAGCTCCTGCTGAAAATAGTAAACTGTTATTTGGACCAACTTCTATGTCATTTATATACCCATTATGAGCTTTCCATTTGTCAATTATTTTCCAATCCGCTACTAACCATGTGGACATATAACCATTACTATGCGCAATGATTAAACCCGTTGACATTTTATCAAAAACACATTCGGTATTAGGCGACCCTGTATTGAAGGACGTAATTAAACTGTACGTTTTTGCATCCCAAACATTTACAATTGAATCAAAAGATACTGAAACAATATATTTACCGTCTGGACTATATTTCACACTCAGAACACGTTCATTGTGCAATGTCAATGTATGCGTTTCCATACCCGTTTCACAGTCCCATATTTTAACACTTTTATCCCAGCCTCCCGTCACTATTTTTTTACTATCTGGACTAAAATCAAAATCGAAAATGGTTCCAGCACCGTGATTAACTAACATACGCGCTTCATCTTGTCCAAATAAACAAAATGGAAGAAATAATAAAAGATGGAAGATGTTTTTCATAATACACTCCAAAAATGTAGAATAATTCTCTGAAATCCAATAGGGTAAATGACTTATATTCTATTACAACTAAAGAAATTAAAACGTCAATACAGACATTTACATATCTTTGAAGAGAAAACAATTCCATGAATAAACTTGAAGATTCAGAAATACAAAAAGCATTGTTGTCCTTAAAAGGATGGGAAATAAAAGAGAATGGTATCACCAAAAAATTTGTGTTTAGTGACTTTAAAGATGCAATTAATTCAATGGTGAAGATTGGCGCAATTGCGGAGGAAATGAATCATCATCCTGAGTGGTTTAATGTTTATAATAAACTGGATATTCGTTTAACTACTCATGATGCTGGAGGAATTACACAATTGGACTTGGACTTGGCCAAGAGAATAGAATCCATTGTAAATAACTAAAATTATTATTCATTTCTTTGTGCGATTCCTGGCTCGGTGTTTTCAACGAAATAAAACCCTTTGGCATCAATTTTCACTCTTGGCAATTGCTTCTTTTTTTCAAAATAAGTATACCCATCAACTAAACTGTCCCAAAACGCTAATCTTTTTAAATCTGAGGAATAACGCATTCTATTTGCAGAATAATTATCCATTCGGAAAGGGAAAAAATGAACAGGAATTTTAGACTGCCCATTGTTTTTCGCCTCTATGCAAATCACGTATAGCTCTTTAATCCATTTATCTGTGATAGGTATGCAACCAATGCTCACACAATCGCCATGAATAAATATATCTCCACCAGGATCATTAGCTGTTGTTAACTTCCTATCACTTATATTAGGGTAATTTATTCCCATTGATAAAAAAAAGTAACTCGTTGGATTGAATCTATCAATATGGTAAAAACCTTCTGGAATTTGCATATCGCCTTGTTCTCGTTTTGGTCCAAGGTCTCCAGAAAAAACACAGAAATCGTATGTTTTAATCAATTTAAAGACAGAATCATCATCATTCTTGGCAAATAACTCTAATTTTTTATCAAACTTAATTGCTCGTAAAAAGACTTGCATGTTTTCTATATCGACTCCTTTTTCCTGAAAAAGAATATTTACATCGTTAAAACTTTCCGAGTAAGCTTCACGCACACGCTGGTATTTCATCTGACTAGATTTGAACGACTGACTATGTATAGGTGTAACCATCGATATCAAAACAATTATAATTAATGTAAAAGTTGGATTAATTATTGTGAAAGAACCGATTAAGTCTATTTTTTTACCAAATTTCATAATTAACAATTTTTAAGAGACTATTTTTATAACTTCACGTAGTAGTTACTTTACTACAGACAATGCACATTATATGATAAGGAACATTTTAACCACAATAGTTATAGCTTCTACCGCTATAACATCAAGTTTAGCTCAAACCGACAGTGAGACATTTACAACCACTTATAAGGTAAATGAGTTAATGGGGCTCATTGATAGAATGTATGTTGAAGATGTTGATAGAGAAAAATTGGAACTTGACTTTATAAGAGGAATGCATAATCGCTTATCTCCATTTCAAGCTTACCACGAGGAAGCTTTACTTAAAGAGAATGAAGTGGCAATGCAGAAAATATACCAAGGAATTGGAATTTCATTTAAATTCAAAGGAGATACAGTATTAGTCAAAAGTGTTATTCCTGGAAGTGGTGCCGAACTTGTCGGATTAAAGGAAGGGGATAAAATTGTAAAAATTAATGACACCGGTATAGAAGACTTTTACTCCTACCTTGATATATCTAGAGCATTAACTGGGGAGACGAATTCTAAACTTACTGTTACGCTAGCAGATGGAGAGGTTCTTTTAGATAAAGACATTATTCGATCTCAGGTTGAAGGTTATTCTTATTCTGTATTAGGTGATAAGGACAATCCTGTTTCGATTAACACTTATGAAAAAGCACTGAATTATTTTGACGCTGTTTATGCAGATACAGTTTCCAATACAGTTATTGTCGAAAACGGAATCCGTTATATGCTAGATCAATTAGATCCACATTCGGCTTACATTTCTTTAAAAGATATTCACGACATGAATGCTCCTCTTAAAGGATCGTTCTCAGGTGTTGGTGTTCGCTTTCAAATTGTAAAAGATACTATTACCGTTGTTCAAGCAATTCCAGGTGGACCATCAGAAAAAGTTGGAATCCAAGCTGGTGATCAATTTGTAGAAATTGAAGAAGAGGTAGTTGCTGGTACTGGAATTAATAATGGTGGTGTTCGAGAAAGACTTTTAGGAGACAAAGGAACAAAGGTTCATGTTAAAATGAGAAGAGCCGGAAGTAAAGAGCTGTTGGAGTTTACAATTGAAAGAGATAAAATTCCAATTTACAGTTTGGATGCTTCTTATATGGCTGCTCCTAAAGTTGGTTATGTGAAATTGAATAACTTCTCAGCTACAACTGTGGATGAAGTAAAGAAAGCTGTAAGAGAATTACGTGAAGAGGGAATGAAAGATTTAATAATCGACTTGCAAAGTAATGGAGGTGGATACTTAATGACCGCTATTAACTTGGTTGATGAATTATTGGATGACGACAAGCTTGTTGTTTATACGCAAGGAAGAACCTACCCTAGAAATAATTATGGGACAAGACATAAAGGAGGATTTGAGCAAGGAAGACTGATAATATTGGTAAATGAAAGCAGTGCTTCTGCTAGTGAAATAGTTTCGGGTGCTATTCAAGATTGGGATAGAGGGTTAATTGTAGGTAGAAGATCATTCGGAAAAGGTCTCGTTCAAAAACCAATATACTTAACTGATGGAACTCAAGTTAGAATAACAACGCAGAGATATTATACTCCTGCCGGAAGATGTATCCAAAAATCTTATGAAAACGGAACCAGAGAATACCGTAAAGAAAAGTATGACCGATACTCTAGTGGAGAATCCTTTAATAAAGATAGTATTCACTTTATCGATTCTTTAAAATTTGAAACTAAAGTAAAAAACAGAGTTGTTTACGGTGGTGGTGGAATTATGCCAGATATATTCGTTCCTCTTGATACAACCGGAACGAGTAAATATTATTCATCATTAATTAGAAAAGGAATAATGAATCGTTTTGCTCTTACGTGGGTAAATACTAATCGAAAGAAACTGGAATCTAAATATATTTCATTTGATAAGTTCAAGTCAAACTTCTCTACTGACAAAGTACTTAAAGAGTTATTTAAGTATGCTGAAGAAGAAGGCTTGGAGTACAATGAAGATGAATTTTTAGCAGCTGAGAACACCATTAAAACTAGGCTAAAAGCAAATATTGCTCAAAACTTATACGATTATAGAAAGTTCTATGAGATTATTAATGACTTGAATTCTTCTCTTCAAGAAGCTTTAAAAATTCTTAAAGAAGGTGATGAGTTTGACCAACTTTCGGTAAATTAGAAACTAGCTTTAACAATTCGTTAAGTTTATTTCAATAATTATTATTTAAATTTGTGCGAACAAAAAATCAATTATGACAAATAAAATAACCTTAGGCCTAGTTGGATTGGTTCTAATAATATCAGTTTACAACTCTGTTAAAATATCTAATATTAAAGTTGAGAATGTTATTGAACAACCAAATCGATCGAATACGGTAAATACTAATGTTGCTCCACAACAACCTAATGTTGCTGCCACTAACCCAAACATGGAAAACTTAAACCAGCAACAGTTAAACCCAACTGCAATTACGCCAAATCAACAAAACCCAAATCAGATGCAAGCGGCTCCTACAGGACCTACTACTTCTATTAAATTTAAAGAAGAGGTACATGATTTTGGAAATGTTGATGTTGAATCAGAGAATAGTTATTCTTTTGAATTTACAAACACAGGTACTGAACCATTAAAAATTTCTAATGCTAGAGGATCATGTGGATGTACTGTACCTGATTGGCCAAAACATGCGATTAAGCCAAATGAAACTGCTACAATTGATGTTATCTATAGACCTAACAAAGGGCAAGCTGGAGCTCCTCAAGAAAAAACAGTAACTGTTGAAGCGAATACAGAGCCTAAAAACACTATTGTAAAAATTAAAGCTTTTGTTAACGCCGAATAACATATTGCAAACTATTATAATTAAAGCCAAGAGATTAAATCTTTTGGCTTTTTTTGTTGTTATAATTGGACAATCATTTGCTCAAAATTGTTCCGTAGACTACTTTCCATTTAAAGATGGAGAACAAATAAATTATGACGCCTATTACAATTTAAAAAGTATTTGGGTCGCTGCAGGGAAAGTACGTTTTTCAGTTACAGATACTATTTACAAAGGAGAAAAATGTTTCCACTTTGACGGGAAAGGGAAATCTCTTAAAAGCTATGATTGGTTTTTTAAAGTTCGAGATCACTATGCATCTATAGCTTCAAAAGAGAATCTTGTTCCAAGAAGATTTGTAAGAAAAGTGAATGAAGGTGGTTATAAAATATTTTACGATTACCATTTCAATAACAATGAGACTGCCAAAGTTTATCAGAGCAGAACAGATACAACAAATCAAAACAAAATTAAAATCCCAAAATGCTCATTTGATGTAATGACAGCTGTTTATTATGCTAGAACTTTAGACTTCACAGGGTTAAACATTGGAGACACCATTCCTCTTACATTTATGATTGATAAAGAAATTTACAATGTTCATATCCGCTACACTGGCAAAGGAGTTGTAAAAACCATGGACAAAAAAAAATACAATTGTATCAAGTTTAGACCAATGCTTATTGAAGGAACTCTATTCGAAGAAGGAGAATTTATGGAAGTTTTTGTAACAGACGATAAAAATAGAATCCCGATCTATATAGAAGCTGAAATAATTGTAGGAAAGGTAAAAGCATACATGACCAGCATGAAAAATGTGAAGTATCCGTTAACTTCAAGAATTAAACCTTAACGTCTCCGTCTTCTAATTTCTTTTTGAATCAAAGACAGTTCTCTACTCGTCTGCCCTGCAACAGATGTATTTTCTTCAGCACGACGAATTAAATAAGGCAACACTTCCTTTACAGGTCCATAAGGAACATACTTTGCAACGTTATATTCTTCTTTAGATAAGTTAAAACTGATGTGGTCACTCATTCCCAGTAATTGCGCAAAATATATCCGTTTATCCGATTTATCGATTCCATTTTCTTGCATCAAATCAGCTAATTTTTGAGAACTATCTTCATTGTGCGTTCCAGCACAAATTGATATATCTTCAATGTTTTCAATACAGTACTTTAATGCTAAATCATAATCTCGGTCCGTTGCTTCCTTATTGGGTTGAATTGGATCCTTATATCCCTTTTCATCGGCACGTTCTCTCTCTTTTTCCATGTATGCACCACGAACCAACTTTATACCTATTTTACAGTTATTTTCTTTGGCTTTTTTATGCAATTCTTTTAAGTAACCCAATCTATCCCATCTATAAAATTGCAGCGTAGTATAAATAACAACTTTTTCTGTATTGTATTTACCCATCATGTTTTCACACAAGCGATCTATCGTATCTTGAATCCAACTATCTTCCGCATCAATAAACAATGGAACGTCTTGCTCGTATGCAGCTTTGCAAATTGTATCAAATCTTTCTTCAATCTTTTTGTACGCTGCTAATTCTTTTTCGTTCAAGTTACTTACTCCTTCATTTGCCTTTTCTAAAATCGAAAATTGAGATATTCCAGTTGGTTTAAAAACAGAAAAAGGAATTGCATTGCTACTTTTCGCTTTTTTTATTGTTGCAATTATTTCCAATACGGTGGAATCTAAGTCATCATCCCCTTCTTTTCCTTCTACCGAGTAATCCAAGATAGTTCCTACATCATACTTATTCAATAAAGAAATTGTTTTCTCACATTCATTAATGCTCTCTCCTCCACAAAATTGCTTAAAAATTGTTTTCTTAATAATTCCTTTTATTGGTAAATGGATTGAAAACGCGACATTGGTAAACCACCTTCCAAACTTTACCATCGAGTTACTGCTCACCATATTAAAAAGCATCTTAGCACTTTTTAAATCCTGACTTGATTTACTCTTAAAAGCTATTTCTGTATTATCAAATTGCAAAGCCATCAATTTGCTTTTTATTTTCGACGAATATAAGTATTCAATCACATATAAAACATGATTTGAAAAAGCTATTTTAGAAACAAGTGAAAATTTATTTGAAAGACAATAGCCACTTAATAGCTTCTTCTTTTTCATTAAATACTTTCGTAGGCATATGCGGCTTATTAAATTTAACATAAAAATTTGCCACCATATTTAAAGAAGAAGTTGTTGCTACAATAGCATCCGCAATAGTATGTTTATTTTCTTCCGCAGAAGAAGCATACTCTCTAACAACAACATCAAAATCTGTATTGTAGCCTCCTTCAAATAAATTGAGGTATTTCTTATCTCCTAGGCTTTCTACCCAATGTAATGCTTCAATTACATCGTTAATTGTAATTAAAATATTATCCTCAAAAATAGTGTTCATTATTCCATCTTCTCTCAAATACATTGAGAGAACTTTGAACTTTTTTTCTTCTACTATTTTAACGGGACTGGACATTAATACTTTTGATGAGACAGTAACCACTTAATAGCCTCTTCTCTATCATCAAAAATCTTAGTCGGTTTGCATGGCTTGTTAAACTGCATGTAAAAATCACCTATCATTCTGTCGGAAGTATTTTTAACAACAAAAGCATCTGCTATAGTATATTTATTCTCTTCAATAGACGCTGATTTTTCCCGTACCAATGCATCCGCAGCACTAAAATTTCCTTCGTATAAGTTAAGGTATTTTTGATCTCCTAAAGAAACAACCCATTCCATCGTTTCCTCCAAATCACTCAACGTAAATAAAGAAACATTCTCCTTCAAAGTAATGTTCATTATCCCATTACTTTTCAATCGAAAACTAATCTTTTCGAAGTCTTTTTTTATTTTAACTGTCGTCTGTTTCATTAATCAAACTAACTAATTACACAATACTCACTTAAATCTTAGTCTATCAAATATATCACTTCATTAGCTTAATTCCAAATCTCATCGAAACCTTATTAGCTAACGTATTAATATCCTCTGATATTTTCAACCCAATAATTAAAGGTATATATATACAAATAACAATTAATGATTGGAGTAATAGATCCACAAAAGGACTTCCCATTTCAGGCAGCAGTTTAACAAAGAAATATGCACCTATTCCTATACCAATAGTCAATAGTGTTTTAAGTGTAAAAGGCTGTAACTTAAATTTAACTAGCAAAAATAAAAAGGAAATAATATTAAACAACAACAAGGATATAGCTGTGGCTATAGCAGCACCCACTATTCCATACATGGGAATAAAAATCCAATTCGTGAAAAAAGTTATAAAAATGAGTCCCACGGTTACATAAGTTCCAAACAAGTAGTATTTCGACGTAATAATAATCCCTCCATTAATTCCAGATGCAACATGAAATAATTTAGCTAAACCTAAAAAGAAAACAACATACTTGATTTGAGAATAATCATAACTCTCTTTTGAAATATCATTCAACAAGAAAATTATGTTATCAATATTTACCCATATACCTACAAATACTAACCCACCAACAACTAATTGATTAATAGCTGATTTTCTATATAATTTATTGATATCCGCTAAGTTACCATCTGCCCAAGCCTTTCCTACTAATGTAAAAGCTATGTTACCAATTGCCCTCGCAGGCATTTCTATTACTGAGCTTATATAAGCGGCTAATGAATAAATAGCAACCGCTTTAAGACCAACATCACTGTCCATACCAATTGTCCCAATCATTGCACTTATCATCAAAACATCTATCATATTGGAAAGTCGAAACCCAATCCCGGAGAAGAAATTTGCTATTCCATATTTGTAAAAATTTCTCTTGTTTTCCTTATTGACGACCTCTTTATCCATTTTTAAATCTAGCTCGCCTATTTTAATCAAATAGAAAAGAAGCAATGCTGCATCTACTCCATACAACAGAACAAATAACCACATGAATAAGTCAAAGTCAAACCACCCAAAAGAGTACATTACTAACAATGCTGTTTGGGCGATTCTCATGAATATTTCACTTACTACTAATTGAAAAACACTGTGAAATACTGCTTTTAGGTAACTACTTAACACTCCCGTTAATGTGATAAAAAACACCAGTGGAAACAATAGATGAAATTTGTCGCTTAGTGATTCTGCACTGTCTTCATAAGGGAGTAAAATAATAGATTTACCAAAATACATGGCTACTAAAACCACGACTACTCCAATTATGCATGAAACTAGGACAAAAGGGAGTAAGCCGTAACTTCTTCCTTCTTCCTTCCTAAATTTGTGCAAAAATTTAACGAGTATAGCAGGCATTCCCATCATTGCAAATTGAGCCGCCAAAATTCCTACAGTAACAATTATTCTCGTAAGGCCATACTGCTCTGGCTCCAATATCATTGGAAAAAGTAGCATTGTATTAATCGCACCTAGAAAAACACCTGTAAAAAGTGTAATTGTATTCCAAACGCTTTGTTTTGCAACTATTCCCATAAGCTCACTAAAGTAGTATTTGAATCGATAGTTAAAACCGTTATTACAAGGTTTTACTAAAGTATAATTGTTGGTTTAAACGCTTGAATAATAATTTAATTACTTTTTAAACATGCTATTAACAAGTTCAATAAGCTTATTTCTAGAATCTAACGGAAAGTTTTCCATAATCCAGTTTCTCGCTAAACTCGAGTGCTTGTCTTTATCGCAATCCGTTGCTTTTTTGATTAAATGTAATAATTCTTTATCGTCCTTATGTTTTAAGACAAAACCTGTTTCTCCAATAATTTCTGGAATAGCAGCAACATCAGATCCAATGGGAATACATCCGCATAACATTGCTTCGCATATAGCGCTTGGAAATCCTTCACAAATAGAAAGCTGAAAATAAAACTCATGTTTTGCATATAAGTCTTTCAATTCATCATAGGAAACAGAATTAACCAACTTAACATTATCCGGAACTTTATCTATCGGTAAATCGTTAATGGTTCCTCCAACAATAGTAAAGGAGTAATTTGGTTTAGTTTTAGCAAGTTCTATAATTAAATCAATTCCTTTTCTATAATAGGTAACTGGGCTTAAAAACCCCACTGTAATAAAAGAATTTGGAATTTTCTCTTGATCATTCCTAAACTGTGTAGAATCATATCCGTAAAATAATTCCGTAAAAGGAGCTTTTACCTTAGGGCAGAAGGCTAAGTAACCTTGCTCTGGATAATCATCACTTGTATAGGTATACTTACTTCTAACCAAACTTTTATGAACTGGAGACAAATGAGTAGCCAATCGAAGAGACCATGCTGTGAACTGCTTTAAACCAGGTCTAAAAAAATTTCCATATCGAATGGATGGAAAACTAACACAGTCAGTTCCTCCCAAAATAATTAGTGAAGGTTTGCCGTAAATTTTTGCAAATAGAGCTGGAATAAATGATTGATAACCTGCAAACTGAGTAATTACTATATCTGACTTAATAATTAAAAATCCAGCAACAAAAAATTGTTTTATAAACTGAAACGGAACTAAAAATTTGTTATTTGGATTAAAGTAAAAGGTTTTAACATAGTAATTTTCTTCTAACAATGAAACATCTTTCCTCACAAAGGATGTTTTTACGGAGTGTGTATAGAAAACTCTTTTTTTCATAAACTATTAAAAAAACATTGATCTATTTATATTCAAATATCCTCTAGAATTCGTCTCAATCATTTATTAACTTATTTTAAGTCAAAAAATTCTATGCAAAGATACCCCTCTTGCTGTATCTATCCGCTAAAATTGTGTATTTTTGTATCAAGCTAACCTCACTAAAACTATTTCTATGAAACAATTATTATTGGCTGCTATTGTTGCGAGCACATTCAATGCCTATTCTCAACAAATTTGTGATACTTTATGGATAACCCCTTCTGGAGGTCAAGACACTTATATTAATGGTTGGTCTGGACATATGAATTTAAATTATGGAACTTGGGATGAATTCTCTACTGAAGCATGGACTTCAGGAGGTGAATCTTATATTTCAAGAAGCCTAATTGAATTTGATCTATCGCAAATACCTGCGAATGCAATCAATATTAACGCTGAATTATCTTTATTTCATAATCCAGCCGAAGATCATTCATCATTGTCTGGCTCTAATGCTTGTTATTTAGAAAGAATAACATCTGCATGGGATCAAAATATTGTAACATGGAACACGCAACCTACCACGACTACTCTAAATAGTGTTTCTTTAGCTCAATCGTCTTCTACTACTGAGGACTATTTAAATATTGATGTATCGACATTGATAAATGATATTATTAACGACCCTTCAAATAGTTTTGGAATAATGCTAAAACTTCAAACTGAAGTTGAATATCGTAAAATGTTTTTTGCTTCCAGTGATCATGCTGACTCAAACATCCATCCATATATTGTTGTATGTTATGATCTTGCTACTACTTCAAACAATTGTGATACGTTAATAATAGCTCAAGATAAAGGACAAGATACTTACATTAATGGTTGGTCTGGACATATGAATTTAAATTATGGAACTTGGGATGAATTCTCTACTGAAGCATGGACTTCAGGAGGTGAATCTTATATTTCAAGAAGCCTAATTGAATTTGATCTATCGCAAATACCTGCGAATGCAATCAATATTAACGCTGAATTATCTTTATTTCATAATCCAGCCGAAGATCATTCATCATTGTCTGGCTCTAATGCTTGTTATTTAGAAAGAATAACATCTGCATGGGATCAAAATATTGTAACATGGAACACGCAACCTACCACGACTACTCTAAATAGTGTTTCTTTAGCTCAATCGTCTTCTACTACTGAGGACTATTTAAATATTGATGTATCGACATTGATAAATGATATTATTAACGACCCTTCAAATAGTTTTGGAATAATGCTAAAACTTCAAACTGAAGTTGAATATCGTAAAATGTTTTTTGCTTCTAGCGATCATACTGATTCAAATATTCATCCATATTTGGTTGTGTGCTATGATTTGCCAAATGAAATAGAGGAAATTGTTAGCCCTTCTGATTTCAAAGTATATCCTAATCCAGCTAAAAAAGAATTTTCCGTAAAAGGTGATAATATTACTAAAATAGAAATAGTTGATTGCACTGGAAAAATTGTGAAAAGTGTTATTGGAAATAGTTCACAATACAACTTCAACATCAAATATGAAGCTAAAGGAATATATTTAGTCAGAATATTCTCAAACAATACTATTGTAACTAAAAAATTAATTATTCAATAATAATGCTTTAAAAAAATACAAATCACAAAACCACCGAACCTATTTGAACTCTAATTTCATCACTTCTCTTGCTACTACAAGAGGCGTTCAGATTGGAGCAAAATATGCGGAATCATTTGAAGTAATTAGATGGGTAATGAACTAAATATTGAAGATTACAAGAAATGGGCAGATATCAAGAAAAAATTAAGGAATAAAACTTATGCGAAATTTGAAATGATTTTCTGGCATATAAACATAGCCGCCTTTCCATCCCCATAAATTTGAGGATAATCCTTTTCATTATTTCCTTCAATAAAATATTCAAATCCCTTTCTTATTTTATCAGAATCATTATTTACCAATAATGCATTTCCTGTTTCTAAAAGCTCAGGCCAAGGAGTTTGTTCCAACATAATTAGTGCAGGTTTTTCTACAAAATATGCTTCTTTTTGAACTCCTCCGGAATCTGTAATAACTAATTGAGAATTGCTTTCCAGCTTTATCATATCAAGAAATGAAACAGCATCTATAAGAATGAGGTAAGGGTTTTTATTCAATTCTAAAGATAGTTCATCCGAAAAATTCTCTTCAATAGAGTTTTTGGTACGAGGATGTAAAGGAATTACAAATGTCATCCTATTCTTTTTCGCCAGATCATTAAACGTTTCAAATAAATTACTTAAAATATTTATATCATCTGTATTATGAGGTCGATGTACAGTAACTAAAACATATTTTTTACCTACTAATTGGTTTTTTTCCAATATTTTAGATTCTCTTTCGGCAACTTCTCTAAAATAAATAGTATTGTCGTACATAATGTCACCTGAAAAGTAAACTCCCTGGTTATCTGCAGTATATGGACCTTTTTTTTCAATTACCCCCTCCTTTTTCAAGCAGTCAATCCCATCTTTGGTTGGAACAAATAAGAGGGTAGATAAATGGTCACAAATTATTCTATTTACTTCTTCTGGATGAATTTTATTATAAGTTCTAACTCCTGCTTCAATATGGATAATAGGAAAATGTAATTTAGATGCTGCCAAAGCTCCTGCTAATGTAGAATTAGTGTCTCCATAGAGTAATATTGCATCAGGAGTTTCTTTTTTTAGTAAGCTTTCAATTTCAACCATAATATTTGAAGTTTGAACAGCATGAGATCCTGAACCTACTTCCAAATTATAATTCTCTTTCGGTATAGATAACTGTTCAAAAAAAACATCCGACATGTTTTTATCATAATGCTGTCCAGTATGTACTATTATTTCCTGTATTTCATCTTGAAATGCATCCTTTATACACCTACTAATCGCAGCAGCTTTAATAAATTGAGGCCTGGCTCCAACAATGGTTAATAATTTAATCATTCCTTTTTTGTTTCACTATTTCATTCAAATGCTCTGACAAAGTAACTGTCAATTCTTGTACAGAGTAAGATTCTACCGAAGAATTCAATACATTCAGATTCCCAGATTTATATTTATCATAAAGTTCAATAATAACATTTTTTAACTCCATTTTTTCTTTGAAGCCAACTGTTTTCCCTGCATTTACTTTATCTAAAACTTTGGCGGCATCACCATAAGTAGGCCCAATACACAATATTGGTCTTTTTGAACCTAAATATTCAAAAAATTTACTAGATAACACAAACTCTGCATTTGGAATGTCATCAATCAATAATAGCAACACCTGAGCTTTCATTTGCATTTTCAATGCTTCGCTATGTGGAACATATGAAATTCTCTCTATTAGGTCTTGCAGTTGATATTCTTCTATTTTTTTTGTAGAACTATGATCAACATTTCCTACGAGTTTAATTATTAGGTCCTTTAAAATGGGGTGGTTTTCTTTTTTAAACTCAGATAAAACTTCCCATAGGATATATGGGTTTCTGTTTCTTAATAAACTACCTATATGAACCAAAGAAAATTTAGTATCTCTTTCAACCTCGCTATAATTATCATATTTTTCCTTGTCGAATCCGTTTGGTAAAACATTTACTTCTCTGTCATATTTTGTTTCAAATTCCCTTTTCATAGAATTTCCGATTACAAGCACCTTATCTGGAGTAGTAATTACTTGTTTTTCTAACCTGTGATGTTTAGCATTTGCCCATCTAGAAATATACATTACCTGATAATAATCCATACTAGTCCAAGGATCTCTAAAGTCAGCAATCCAGGGTAAATTAAATCTCTTTTTAAGATTCATTGCAATAAGATGAAGGCTATGAGGAGGGCCAGAAGAAACAATTGCATCGACGGGATTATCTTTCAAATAATTTTCAAGATACTTTACTGATGGTTTTATCCAGTATTTTCTAGCATCTGGAATAAATAAGTTTCCTCTTACCCATCTCGCGGTTTTCTCTTTAAAACTAACTTTGGCACTTTCAGCATCCAATAACCCAGCGGTTAGAACTTTTTTGTCTTTCTTTCCCAGGAATTTTTGATACAATAAATATGGTTCCCATGCTTCTGTTTTTATTACTTCGACTTTTTGAGAAACTTCATCCAATAACGATTCATCAATAATTACATTGGAAGGATTTTTAACCGTGTAAACCACAGGTACCCATCCATTATTCGGCAAGTTCTTCACGAACTTCAACCATCTCTGGACACTCGCGCCTCCGCTGGGTGGCCAATAATACGTTATAATTAAAACTCTTTTAGTCATCCTTTCCTTTAGCAATAGAAAGGTAACCCAATCCTAATACCAATAAAATAATTAAACTAGAAGATGCAAAAGCGATATTTGATAACGAATCAAATGATTCTAATTCATACTTCAATACTACTTCACTAGCCCCTTCTGGAACTTTTAATCCTCTTAACGTGTAATTTACTCTATTAATTGGAGTTTCCTTTCCGTCAACGTATGCTTTCCAACCTAAAGCATAATATATTTCGGAGAAAACAACATAGTGTTCTCCACCGCTTATATTTTCCAAAGCATATTTTATTTCATTCGCTTTATAAGAGGTCATGGTAATTTTTTCACTACCGTTTTTAGAATAATTACCTGATATCCCTTCATTAACAGAATACTCTTCATCTGCTATTGCTATACTACTTAAATCTTCAGAATCCAATGCTGCAAATTCTTCATCAGGAGTATTGAAAGCTTTAATCTCTGAGACAAACCATGCATTTCCAAATGCTTCTTTATTAATAAAACCAGGTGTTTTTTGCTGATTCTCAGGAGATAAAGTAGCAGGATTAGCCATATCAATAAATACACCCTCGCCTCCTTTATTCGTAATGATGTATTTTGTATTAAGCATATTTAATATTTGGGCTTGCCCCAAAGTATTAGGGTTATAAGCAAGTTGAATCTGCCCCCTCATTTTTCTCTCAATTAAATCTTGATATCGCTGAATTTTTGCAGCGTGGTACCCACCTAATGATTTATGAAAATAGGATATCGATGTTTCTTGAGAATAGTCTGCTGGAACAACTTGACCACGATTTACATCACTAATAAAGAAAACTCTATAATTAGTTAGTTGGTTTAACTTATTGAATCGTTTATGCCCGCTTTCTCTAAAAGACAAAGCCTCTCCTTTTTCTTTTGTTTTAGCTTGATAAAATTGATATATCTCTTCTCCTAATTTTGGGTTCGATGCGATTTCGTTATTCATTATCGCTTCATCCGAATAAGTTGGTGCAAATGGAATTAATTTCTCTTCACTTTCTTCCCATCTTGCATATTCAGAATTAGGTCCAGGTTCATTATTTAAATACCTTAATCCTACACTCCATAAATCAATAAGAATTAATGAAGCTAAGGCTATAGAGAAATATGCTGGTTTCATTTCTTTATAAATAAAGAAATACAATAACCCAATTGCAAGCAAAATAAATATCAAACTTCTAAATGCATCTTTTTGAACAACTGAGGATCTATATGTAATCAATTGTTTTTTCGCAACATCCAGTTTTGGCAAATAGTAATTGGTCAAATCCATTGTATATTGTTCAGGTGTTCCTGCATAATTCTCAGGAACTGTTTGTGCTGGATTATTCATTATCATCGCATTAATTTGCTTACTAACTACTCCTGCTCCAAAAATAGAGTCATCATTTTCACCCTTCAAATCAATAAGTGAACCTGGCATCATTGCAAAAAGTAAGGTTATAAAAACTACAAACCCCGAAACGCTTAAGAACATCTTTTTGGAATCCACTTCTTTCTTTCCAAAAATTGTCATCTTTCCTCGCAATGCTTCTTTGTTTTTGACTACATCTCGTAACCATAAAAAACCAACTATTGGTAAAATCAATTCTACCATAACCAATATAATCGTTACTGCTCTGAACTTATTGTAAACCGGTACGTGATCCCAAAATATATCAGTTAACCACATTAAATTTTTACCCCACGCCAACATTACAGATAATATGATCATTAGTAGTAGCGGCCATTTAAGGTTATTTTTCCAAAACACCATTCCTAAAATGAACAACAGACAAACTATTGCTCCTATATAAACTGGCCCTGCTGTTGAAGTTTGATTCCCAAAATATACATTTACATAATCTCTTGTAAGACCGCTTCTTAATATATTTTCATTAAGCTGTAATATTTCTTTTAGCTCCTGGTTACCTTCAGTTTCATGAAATGTCACATCATTATTTAATAATCCTGAAGAACCTCCTTTAACATTAGGTATCATAAAGTTCCAAGTTTCTCCTTTACCATAACTCCATAGCAAAGCATAGTCCTTTTTCATCCCTTTTTGAGTAAGTACTTTAATTACTTCATCAACAGTTTCATTATCTAAACCTGTTTTTTGAATAACCTCTTCTTTTGGCATATCCAAAACACATTTTGGCATATCGCAACCTGTCAATAATAGCTTTTTTATTACAACCGTATCGATCTCGTTTGCATATTCCACAAGTCTTTTTATAGGAGTTAATTCGGATCCTCCACGCTGTGTATGTGGCGAATATTCAGCGGTACCATACAAATTAGGGATATTGGTTGAAACAGCTAATAATGCTCCTAAAACTACTAGACCAGTTCTTTTAGCCAGTGAAGGCATTTCTTTTTTCTTAATAAACTTTATAGCATAATAGACGAAAATAAAGAACAACAAAATAAAGAAATAATAGGTAACCTGAGGGTGATTTGCATTAATCTGAAGCGATAAAAAGAGTGTCATTATTGCTGTCCCTAGTAGTATTTTATTCCTAAAAACAAGTAAAAAACCACCCAAGGCTGGAGCCATATAAGCAACTGCCACTGCTTTCGAGTTATGCCCTGCACCCATTATTATAAAGAAATAGGAAGAAAAACCGTAAGCAATAGAACCAGCCAATGCAAGCCAAGGGTCGACTTTCATACATAACAGGAGTATGTAAAAGCCTATCATATAAAGAAATAAGTAATTAATTGGGTGCGGCAATCCTAATTGAAAAACTCGATGAAGTTTACCAATTAAATTTGAATTATACACAACCGATATTTGAGTTGCAGGCATTCCGCCAAATGCAGAATTCGTCCATAATGGTTCTTCGCCATATTCTTCCCTGTGATCGAAAACTTCTTTTGACATTCCTTTATGCATGTTAATATCATGGCTCTTAAGCATATTTCCTTGCATAGCAGGATAAAAATAAGCCATAGAGATTCCTATAAACACGCAAATTGCAACCACATGCGGAAGCATTTTTTTCCAATCAATTTTCATCTGATTCTAATTTGATAATGGGTAAAGATAAAAGTATAAACGTTATACTCAAACCTCAATTAAAGGAATATTATTCGGAAGTTTCTTCAAAATCAATGTATTCACCTTCTTTTATCTTCTCCTTCTTTTGAATAGTAGGTTCATTATTGTTGTTTCGGGAGTATGAGTCCAAATTTGAATCTACTTTATTCATTATTTTCTGGCGTTTCAATCCATTAAATATTAATATCACCACTAAGACAATTAATAATATTTCATAAATCCCCCCAGAACCAGCTAATACCATAAATAGTTACTTACTCAAGTAAAGGTTTCTTTCTGAATATACTTTTCTGAAAAACGGATCTCTTAAATCTTTGATGAACTGAATGGCCTCTCCAGTCGATTTCATTTCAGGTCCTAATTCCTTATTGACATTTGGAAATTTATCAAAAGAAAATACTGGGATTTTCACAGCATAACCGTCCATTTTTGGATTGAATGTAAAGTCAGTCACTTTTTTACCCATCATTACTTTTGCAGCATAATTTACATAGGGTTCACCATAAGCTTTCGCAATAAAAGGCACTGTTCTAGAAGCCCTTGGGTTTGCTTCAATGATGTACACAACGTCATCTTTGACTGCAAACTGAACATTAATTAATCCAACTGTTTTTAATGCAACTGCTATACGCTTTGTGTGCTCTTCAATTTGCGTAATAATAAAGTCCCCTAAATTGTAAGGAGGTAGTACTGCATAGGAATCCCCAGAGTGTATTCCCGCTGGTTCAATATGTTGCATTATTCCAATAATTTGTACATTTTCTCCATCACAAATTGCATCAGCTTCACATTCTATCGCACCGCCTAAAAAGTGATCTAATAAGATTTGATTATCTGGCATATCTTTCAGGATATCAACTACATGATGTTCCAAATCATCTTCATTAATTACAATTTTCATTTTTAGTCCACCTAATACATAAGAAGGTCTAACTAGTAATGGGAATCCTAAATCTTTTGAAAGTTCAATTGCTTGCTCCGCACTTTCAACAACCCCAAATTGAGGATAAGGAATATCTAATTCCTTCAATAAGTTTGAGAATCTACCTCTATCTTCCGCTAAATCCAAAGCATCGTAACTAGTACCAATAACTTTAATACCATAGCGTTCAAGTTTCTCTGCCAATTTCAACGCAGTTTGACCACCAAGTTGTACAATTACACCTTCTGGTTTCTCTTGCAAAATGATATCGTAGATATGTTCCCAAAACACAGGTTCAAAATATAATTTATCAGCAGTATCAAAATCAGTAGAAACCGTTTCTGGATTACAATTAATCATAATTGTTTCATATCCTTCCTCTTTTGCAGCTAATACTCCATGCACGCAGCAATAATCAAACTCAATCCCTTGTCCTATTCTATTTGGACCAGACCCTAATACGATTATCTTTTTCTTATCTGAAGGAATAGATTCATTCTCTTCATCAAAGGTAGAGTAGTAATAAGGTGTTTTGGCTTCAAATTCAGCAGCACACGTATCTACTAATTTATAAACTCTATTTACCCCAAGCTCTTGTCTTTTAGCAAAAACTTCACTTTCCAAACATTTAACCAAATGTGCAATTTGTCTATCCGCATAACCCTTTTGTTTTGACTCAAAAAGTAAATCTTTGGGTAACGTTGATATATCAAATTTTTCTACTTCTTTTTCGTGCTGAATCAATTCAGCAATTTGACGTAGAAACCAATCATCTATCCTTGTGATCTCTTTGATTGTTTTAAAAGGTATTCCTAGCTTGATGGCATCATATATATGAAATAGTCTGTCCCAACTAGCGTTTCCAAGACTATGAAGAATTTTATCCTGGTCTTTCAACTCTTTTCCATCAGCTCCCAAACCATTTCGTCCAATTTCAAGCGATTGACAAGCCTTTTGTAATGCTTCTTGGAATGTTCTTCCAATTCCCATTACTTCTCCCACAGACTTCATCTGAAGACCCAGTCTTGCATCTGATCCTTTGAATTTTCCAAAATCCCAACGAGGTATCTTAACAATTACATAATCCAATGTCGGTTCAAAATAAGCTGAAGTTGTTTTAGTAATTTGATTATCCAATTCATCCAACGTATATCCGATTGCTAATTTTGATGCAATTTTTGCAATTGGATAACCCGTAGCTTTTGAAGCTAATGCAGAAGAACGTGAAACACGTGGATTTATTTCTATCGCAATGATATCTTCATTCTCATCATCACTAACTGCAAACTGCACGTTACAACCTCCTGCAAAGTTCCCAACGGCTCTCATCATTTTGATCGCCATTGAACGCATTTTTTGATAGGTAGAATCGCTTAATGTCATAGCAGGCGCTACAGTAATTGAATCACCTGTATGAATCCCCATTGGATCAAAGTTTTCTATTGAACAGATAATGACTACATTATCGTTCTTGTCTCTCAATAATTCTAATTCAAACTCTTTCCAGCCCAAAAGAGCTTTATCAATCATTACCTCATGAATAGGTGATTTGTGTAATCCATCCGTCATTGCATGCTCGAACTCTTCATCGTTGTATACAACTGAAGCTCCAGCACCTCCCAATGTATAAGAAGCACGGATACACATTGGAAAACCAAATTCCTGTGCAATTCCTTTCCCGTCTAAGAAAGACTTGGCAGTAGCTTGGGGTGCCATTGGCACATCTATATCAAGCATTAGCGTTCTAAACGCCTCTCTGTTCTCAGTTATTTCAATTGCATCTAAATCAACTCCTATAATATCAACGTTATAATCTTGCCAGATATTCATTTCTGAACATGTAATACACAAATTCAAAGCAGTTTGTCCACCCATTGTAGGTAGAACTGCATCAATATTATGCAATTCCAAGATTTCAATTATCGATTCTGGCGTTAGCGGTTTTAAATAAATATTATCAGCTACGACTTTATCCGTCATAATTGTAGCTGGATTTGAGTTAATTAAAGTTACCTCAATCCCTTCTTCTCTGAGGGACCTAGAGGCTTGAGAACCTGCATAATCAAATTCACAAGCTTGACCAATTACAATTGGTCCACTTCCTATAATTAAGATTGATTTGATGGAATTATCTTTCGGCATAGAATATCAATTTGATAAATTTCTGCGAAAATAAAACAATGCTTTTGGTGAGCGATATAAAAGTTATAATAAGTTGCCAAGACTTATTAACAGAGCAAAAAAAAAGCCTTCCATCAAATGATGAAAGGCTTTTCAAAAAACGGCAACGACATACTCTTCCAGATTTTACTCTAGTACCATCTGCGCTATAAGGCTTAACTTCTCTGTTCGGAATGGGAAGAGGTGGACCCTTATGCAATAGTCACCGAAGACTTTTAATAAATTGCATGTTGAAAATAAAATTAAACCAGAGAAAGTTTTAGAATAAACTACAGCTAAATAAAGCTTACAGGTAATTAGTACTACTCAGCTTTGACGTCACCGTCTTTACACTTGTAGCCTATCAACGTCATCATCTTTAACGACCTTTAAAAGATATCTCATCTTGAGAAGAGTTTCGTGCTTAGATGCTTTCAGCGCTTATCTCAACCAAACATAGCTACCCTGCGATGCAGCTGGCGCCACAACAGGTACACCAGAGGTTTGTCCAACCCGGTCCTCTCGTACTAGGGTCAGGTTCTCTCAAATATCTAGCGCCCACAACAGATAGGGACCGAACTGTCTCGCGACGTTCTGAACCCAGCTCGCGTGCCACTTTAATGGGCGAACAGCCCAACCCTTGGGACCTTCTCCAGCCCCAGGATGTGACGAGCCGACATCGAGGTGCCAAACCACTCCGTCGATGTGAGCTCTTGGGAGTGATCAGCCTGTTATCCCCGGCGTACCTTTTATCCTTTGAGCGATGGCCCTTCCATACGGAACCACCGGATCACTATGCTCTACTTTCGTACCTGCTCGACTTGTCGGTCTCACAGTCAAGCTCCCTTGTGCCATTACACTCTGCGCACGGTTACCAAGCGTGCTGAGGGAACCTTTAGAAGCCTCCGTTACTCTTTTGGAGGCGACCACCCCAGTCAAACTACCCACCATACGCTGTCCTCCTGAAAGGAGTTAGGCACCGAATAATTGAAGGGTGGTATTTCAAGGACGACTCCACCACGCCTAGCGACGCAGCTTCGAGGTCTCCCACCTATCCTACACATCAATTATCCAATACCAACGTAAAGCTATAGTAAAGGTGCACGGGGTCTTTCCGTCCCGTTGCGGGTATCCGGCATCTTCACCGGAATTACAATTTCACCGAGCTCGTGGCCGAGACAGTACCCATATCGTTACACCATTCGTGCAGGTCGGAACTTACCCGACAAGGAATTTCGCTACCTTAGGACCGTTATAGTTACGGCCGCCGTTTACCGGGGCTTCAATTCAGACCTTCTTTCCGAAGAAATAAGCCCTCCTCTTAACCTTCCGGCACCGGGCAGGTGTCAGGCCTTATACATCATCTTTCGATTTAGCAAAGCCATGTGTTTTTGATAAACAGTCGCATGGGTCTATTCACTGCGGCTGACCGAAGTCAGCGTCTCTTCTCCCGAAGTTACGAGACGATTTTGCCTAGTTCCTTAGCCACGGATCACTCGAGCGCCTTAGTATACTCTACTTGACTACCTGTGTCGGTTTGCGGTACAGGTTGTTTTAATCTGATGCTTAGAAGTTTTTCTTGGGAGCCTGATTAGCGCACTTCCGTCACCCGAAGGTTCTGTTATCACTCAGACTTTAGCAAGACAGCGGATTTACCAACTGTCCTATACCTACATCTTTAGACGAACTATTCCGTCAGTTCGCGTGCATTTCACTTCTCCGTCACTCCATCGCAATTAAAACAAGTACGGGAATATTAACCCGTTGTCCATCCACTACCCCTTTCGGGTTCGCGTTAGGTCCTGACTAACCCTCAGCTGATTAGCATGGCTGAGGAAACCTTAGTCTATTGGCGTGCGGGTTTCTCGCCCGCATTATCGTTACTTATGCCTACATTTTCTTTTCTAACCGCTCCAGAATACCTTGCCGGTACGCCTTCAGCGCAATTAGAATGCTCCCCTACCACTCTTGCGAGTTCACAGTTTCGGTGGTGTACTTATGCCCGATTATTATCCACGCTCGATCGCTCGACTAGTGAGCTGTTACGCACTCTTTAAATGAATGGCTGCTTCCAAGCCAACATCCTAGCTGTCAATGCAATCGAACCACGTTTGGTCAACTTAGCACACACTTGGGGACCTTAACTGATGATCTGGGTTCTTTCCCTCTCGGACATGGACCTTAGCACCCATGCCCTCACTCCCGAGTATATTTCATAGCATTCGGAGTTTGTCAGGGGTTGGTAGGCGGTGAAGCCCCCTAGCCCTATCAGTAGCTCTACCTCTATGAAACTCAACCTCGAGGCTGCACCTAAATGCATTTCGGGGAGTACGAGCTATTTCCCGGTTTGATTGGCCTTTCACCCCTACCCACAACTCATCCAAAGACTTTTCAACGTCAACTGGTTCGGTCCTCCATTCCATGTTACTGGAACTTCAACCTGGTCATGGGTAGATCACCGGGTTTCGCGTCTACCGCATCAAACTAAACGCCCTATTAAGACTTGCTTTCGCTTCGGCTACTTAACTTCATTAATTAACCTTGCTTGATACGAGTAACTCGTAGGCTCATTATGCAAAAGGCACGCTGTCACCCCAAAGGGCTCCAACAGTTTGTAAGTGTATGGTTTCAGGGTCTATTTCACTCCCTTGTTCAGGGTACTTTTCACCTTTCCCTCACGGTACTAGTTCACTATCGGTCTCTCAGTAGTATTTAGCCTTACCGGATGGTCCCGGCAAATTCAGACAGGATTACACGTGTCCCGCCCTACTCAGGATACTATTAGGTATTAACACTATTTCATGTACGGGATTATCACCCTCTATGATGTAACTTTCCAGTTAGCTTCCATTATAATGTTAAAGTCCATATTATAGTCCTACAACCCCAAAATTGCCGAAACAATTTTGGTTTGGGCTGTTCCCCGTTCGCTCGCCGCTACTAGGGGAATCATTGTTATTTTCTATTCCTCCGGTTACTTAGATGTTTCAGTTCACCGGGTTAACCTCCCCTAAGGGATAACTAGTCTTCAACTAGCTGGGTTTCCCCATTCGGAAATCTCTGGATAAAAGGTTGTTTGCACCTCCCCAAAGCTTATCGCAGCTTATCACGTCCTTCATCGTCTCTGAGAGCCTAGGCATCCGCCATACACCCTTAACAGCTTTTAAATAAGTTACAACTTATTCTAAACTTTAATTTAATATTTGATAGTTAATATAAATATTAACTCTGATTTAATTTTATTTTCAACATGTCAAAGAACTTACTTTCCATAACGGAAATAGTGGAGAATATCGGAGTCGAACCGATGACCTCCTGCGTGCAAGGCAGGCGCTCTAGCCAGCTGAGCTAATCCCCCAAAAAACTTATATGTAGTCCCTCGCAGATTTGAACTGCGGACCTCTACATTATCAGTGTAGCGCTCTAACCAACTGAGCTAAGGGACTATGTCCAAAGCTTGCTGCCAAAGCACACTGAGCTTGGGGGAAATAAGTAAGTATATATAATGAAGTAAAAAGAAAACTAGGTAAAAACAATTTTGCACAAATCAAATCGTCATACCTCTAAAAAGGAGGTGTTCCAGCCGCACCTTCCGGTACGGCTACCTTGTTACGACTTAGCCCCAGTTACCAGTTTTACCCTAGGCAGCTCCTTACGGTTACCGACTTCAGGCACTCCCAGCTTCCATGGCTTGACGGGCGGTGTGTACAAGGCCCGGGAACGTATTCACCGGATCATGGCTGATATCCGATTACTAGCGATTCCAGCTTCATAGAGTCGAGTTTCAGACTCCAATCCGAACTGAGATAGGTTTTAGAGATTAGCATCCTGTCGCCAGGTAGCTGCCCTTTGTACCTACCATTGTAGCACGTGTGTGGCCCAGGACGTAAGGGCCGTGATGATTTGACGTCATCCCCACCTTCCTCACCGCTTGCGCGGGCAGTTTCTTTAGAGTCCCCACCATAATGTGCTGGCAACTAAAGATAGGGGTTGCGCTCGTTGCGGGACTTAACCCAACACCTCACGGCACGAGCTGACGACAACCATGCAGCACCTTGTACATTGTCCGAAGAAGGACTGGTTTCCCAATCTGTCATTGTACATTTAAGTCCTGGTAAGGTTCCTCGCGTATCATCGAATTAAACCACATGCTCCACCGCTTGTGCGGGCCCCCGTCAATTCCTTTGAGTTTCAACCTTGCGATCGTACTCCCCAGGTGGATTACTTAACACTTTCGCTTTGCCACTGACAGTATATCGCCAATAGCTAGTAATCATCGTTTACGGCGTGGACTACCAGGGTATCTAATCCTGTTCGCTCCCCACGCTTTCGTCCCTCAGCGTCAATAATGACTTAGTAAGCTGCCTTCGCTATCGGTGTTCTATGTCATATCTAAGCATTTCACCGCTACATGACATATTCCGCCTACTTCAATCATATTCAAGAAAATCAGTTTCAATGGCAGTTCCATAGTTGAGCTATGGGCTTTCACCACTGACTTAATTTTCCGCCTACGGACCCTTTAAACCTAATAAATCCGGATAACGCTTGGACCCTCCGTATTACCGCGGCTGCTGGCACGGAGTTAGCCGGTCCTTATTCTTATAGTACCGTCAGCCCTCTACACGTAGAGGGGTTTCTTCCTATATAAAAGAAGTTTACAACCCGTAGGGCCGTCATCCTTCACGCGGCATGGCTGGTTCAGACTTTCGTCCATTGACCAATATTCCTCACTGCTGCCTCCCGTAGGAGTCTGGTCCGTGTCTCAGTACCAGTGTGGGGGACCATCCTTTAAGACCCCCTAAACATCGTTGCCTTGGTAAGCCGTTACCTTACCAACTAGCTAATGTTGCGCATGCCCATCTTTAACCACCGGAGTTTTAATTACATAATCATGAGATTTCGTAATATTATGAGGTATTAATCCAAATTTCTTTGGGCTATTCCTCAGTTAAAGGTAGGTTGCATACGTGTTACGCACCCGTTCGCCACTCGTCAGCAAAAAGCAAGCTTTTCCTGTTACCGTTCGACTTGCATGTGTTAAGCCTGCCGCTAGCGTTCATCCTGAGCCAGGATCAAACTCTCCATTGTAATTATAACTTTAAGTTTTGTTGTGTACTCGGATTTGACTTTAATTGTGTAAAATTTAATTTTACGCTAGTTTCCTATTTTTTACTTCAATAATTCAAAGAACTTTAATTCTATTTTGCCGCTTGTTTTTCAAAGCGGGGTGCAAATGTAAATGTAATTTTTATATCTGCAACTTTTATTTCAATTTTTTTGAAAATAATTTTGACTTGTTTTTCTAACCTAGGCTCGTTCGCCATTTCTAAAATTAACTCCTCGTTTTCAAAGCGGATGCAAATGTAAATCTAATTTTTATACCTGCAACTTTTTTTTGATTTATTTCAAAACTTTTTTTTGATTGATCTTACTTAAGCTCTTTCGCTACCTGTAATAATGACCTCTCATTTTCAAAGCGGGTGCAAATGTAAATCTAATTTTTATACCTGCAACTTTTTTTTAATTTATTTCAAAACTTTTTTTTGAATGGTCTTACTTGAGCTCTTTTGCTGCCTGTAATTAATGACCTCTCATTTTCAAAGCGGGTGCAAATGTAAATCCTTTTCTGTCCTTAACAAGGAAAAATAAATTTATTTTAAAAGTATTTTTAATGAGCTCTGAATATCAATAATTTACGGAGTCGAACTTGACACAGATATTACCTTCCCATTTATAAACCGACCTCCATTTAGTGAAAAATCACATATATATTGAGCCATTTCTTTTGCTGAAACTGGTGCTTCATAATCCGGGAAAGCCTCTTTTAACATTTCTGTTTGAACTGCACCAAGAGCTAAACAATTAAATTTTATGTTTGAATCTTTAAATTCTTCAGCCAAACACTCTGTTAAAATAGTCATAGCTCCCTTTGAAGAACTATATGCAGATAAGCCTGGAAATTTAACCGATCCTTGAACGCCCCCCATACTTCCTATATTAACTATATGGGCGTTCTTCTTATTTAACAAAGGAATTATATTCTGCATTAAGCGAAACGGACCAATAATATTGACCTCATAGATCTTTCTCAATTTATTCTCGGGCATCTGCTCAAAAGACTCATTACTTAAGTACCCAGCATTATTAATCAATATATCGATTCCTCCATCTACATTGAGAAACGAATTTAATTGTTCCTTCTTAAAGTCTTCAAAATCAAATTCAAGACAGTTAATTCTTTTTGGATCTCCAATTTCGCTTTTGTATTCTTCTATTGGAATTATATTCCTACTTAAACAATATACATTGTGCTGTTGAGAAAACAGCTTTACCATTTCCAATCCGATACCTCGAGAGCATCCAGTAATTACAATATTCATATATTATGGTGTATAAAAAAGCCACTCCTTATATATAAGGAGTGGCTTTAATTAATTTTTAATCTTTTACTCTACAATTAACTTCTCAGTTTGAATGGTTCCTTCTGAAATTACTTTAATAAAGTAGACTCCATTTGAAACCAAACTAAGATCAATACTAACAAAAGCTCCTTTAACATCACTATAAGAAGAAATCAACCTTCCTTGCATATCAACTAGTTCAACTGATACATCATCTAATCCATTAACCAAATCAATTGTTACATTACTAGATGCGGGATTTGGATACATTTCAAAAAAGATATTTGGATTTTTCTCTTTTTCTGAAATACTAGTTAAACAAAATGCTGGGGTTTCAAATTCTCCATTTGGATCATACCCATCTAAAGAAGTCACTCCTGATCCAGATGGATCCAACCAATCACTTAATCTAGCTGAAGAAGATGCTGAACCATTACCAGTCCAAGACATAGAAAACTTACCATAATAATCATTTACACTATTACTACATGTAGCTTGACCTCCGTGTAACTGACCAACTAAATGGTGATTCTCATCCCATAATCCAGAACCTGAAGACCCTCCTTCAGTTGTTGTATTTCTTTCCCATGCTTCAATTCTCCATTCTGAATTTGAAACAGAAGACAATCCTTGAGCTCCAGTAAGAGGATCATCATCAAATGATATCTTCTTTACGTCTCCAGAAGGATGATGAATACTAACTCCTGTCTGTGGAGATGCACCACCATTATCCCAACCCGCATAATACACCCCATAATTTGCAGGTGGAGTGGAATTCAATTCAAGTAACCCAAAATCAGACGCCGCATTGCTAGCTTTAAATGATGAACCATTAATACTATTCGATGCTGTTTGCGTGCTTGATGAAGTACTTTGACTAGCACAAACACCACTATCATAATTAAATCTAAACACAGCACTTCCCATCGATGATGGTCCGCAATGGTTTGCAGTTAAAAAATAGGGAGTTCCATCTTCATCTGTATTATTCATCAATGTTCCTGAACAAAGTCCACCTCCATTAGAGATACGTGCAACAGATCTTATTTCGTCAACCCATCCACAGGCGTCCCAACAAACTACGTCTTTATTACATGCTCCAGACTCATTTACTTTTTTAGGATACCATCCATTAATATCAACATACCCATGAACAACCATTCCAATAAGCAATCTTCCTTGACCAGCTACTTCAGAAGGTTCAAAATATTCAACAACAATTGATTCTCCTTTTATCAAATCAGAACCTAACATGTTATTAGCATTATTATTAAAAGAAGTATAAGCTCCTTCAACCATATCCGTTTCTTTATTATATAAATGAACAGAAGCCCCATTAGGGATAAAGAAATCATTAAATATAACATTCATAGATAATGCTCCTGGAGATGAAAATTTTATTCTCCATATTTTATCTCCTTCTTCTGTAGTTTGCCAAGTTCCAGAATTTTGTAAGCTATAATTAGTTATATGCTCGTAACCAAATCTAAATGGGCCTACTTTATTGGCTTGATTAATTAAATCCTCATCTAATTGTCTTTCTAAATCAAAGACAGGCATAACTTGAACTTCAATTTTACTATCGTCAGACAATTTACTAGATGTAAACGAAACAGGACCTCCTGTATTCACAGTTTGCGCAAAAGATGTAAAAGTTAGAGCTAGCCCTAATAATAAAGTAATGGTTTTTTTCATGGTTGTTTTTTTAAATTGGTCTGTGAATATACAAAATATATTCATTTTCTCCAATTTTTCAGACAACCTAGATTTTCAAATAAACGGATAAGCAATATCCAAGACATAATTATAAAACGACTAGCCTTTACAAAAAAGCTTGTAAATTCTATCAAGCATCATCGAAATCAACGACAACATTGGCTGATGCTGGATGAGCTTGACATGTTAGCACATAACCCTCAGCAACTTCCTCTTCGCTTAATGCATAATTTGCGTCCATAATCATTCTTCCTTCAGTAACCTTGGCTTTACATGTACAACAAACAGCTCCTTTGCATGAAAAAGGTGCATCTATATCTCGTTTCATAGCTGCTTCTAATACATTTTCACCATCAGTAGCTAATTCAAACTCAACTTCTTCATCATCGTAGATTACTTTAACCTTAGCCATTCCATTAAAATCAGAGATTTCTACCTCCTTGTCTTCTGCTAATAAAACTGGCGTCGTAAATAATTCAAATTTTACTTTCTCATCTGAAACACCCAATTCCTTTAACGCATCTTTAACATTAAATATCATCTCCTCAGGCCCACACATGTAAAAAGCTTTCGCTTTTAGCAAATCTAAATTGGCCTTCAGAAGTTCAATTGCCTTGTTTTTATCAATTCTTCCAGACGTAAGTGAATCCCCTGTTTCTTCTCTTGATAAAACATTAAAAACAGAAAATCTATCTCCAACCAAAGCATCTATTTCATTTTTAAAAATAGTGCTATCGCTAGTTTTGTTTCCATAAAAGAGAACAAACTTACTTACTGGCTCGTTATCTAAAACAGCTTTTATCATAGACCAAATAGGAGTAATTCCACTTCCAGCAGCAAATGCAACGTAAGTTTTTTGCTCTAAACTTGTTTCAAGAATAAAATTTCCTTGTGGTGGCATAACTTCAATTTGACTTCCAACACTTATGACATCATTTATATGATTAGATACTAATCCATTTTCAACTCTCTTTACGGCAATTCTTATTGGCTCACCAGAAAAAGGAGATGAACACATTGAATAAGATCTTCTTTCATCGTTTCCATTAATATTAAATTTTAACGTAAGGTATTGCCCAGGGTCATAATCAAAAGCATTTCTATCGCTTTCAGGAACTTCGAACGCTACAGAAACTGTATCTGAAGTTTCATTCTTTACATCAACTACTTTAAGGTTATGGAACTGACTCATGATTTTATTTTCTAAATATTTAAGACACAAAGTTAATATTGCTATTCAATATCCTATATATAATGAAGGTATTTTTCAGCAATTTATTATTGAAAACAATATTGACAATATAGAAGAATACCTCTACATTTATGCTCTAAATTTAACTGAGCAATGAAAACATACAACAATATTGAGTTTGAGATTAAAGAGGGTGTTGCAATAATAACACTAAATAGAACTGACGTACTAAACAGTTTTAATTTTGAAATGGCAGATGATACAATCGATGCATTGACGTTCTCAAGCAATGAAAAAAACATTAGAGCTATTATATTAACTGCAAATGGGAAAGGGTTTTGTGCTGGTCAAGATTTAGAAGAAGCAACAAGAGAAAATGGACCTAATATTGAAGAAATTGTTGACCATACTTATAATCCTATTATTAAATTAATACGAAATATTGAAAAACCTGTAATTTGCGCTGTTAATGGAGTAGCTGCTGGCGCGGGAGCAAACATTGCTATTGCATGTGACATTACTTTTGCAGCGGAATCAGCAAATTTCATACAGTCATTCAGTAATATTGGGCTAGTTCCTGACAGCGGTGGAACTTTTTTCCTCCCACGGTTAATAGGTATGCAAAGAGCAACAGCTATGATGTTTTTGGGAAATAAAGTCTCTGCTAGCAATGCAAAAGAACTAGGAATGATTTACGAAACGGTTGCTGATGACAAGTTAATGGAAGTTGTATTTGATTTTGCTTATAAGCTTTCCAAAAGACCTACAAAAGGATTAGGACTTACAAAAAAAGCATTGAATAAAGCCTTTACCAATTCCTTAGATGACCAGTTGGGAGTTGAAAAAGAATTACAAGCTATTGCTGCTAAATCACACGACCACCAAGAAGGGATTACTGCATTCTTCGAAAAAAGAAGACCTAATTATACTGGAGAATAATTATTTCTTTAGAAATCGCTTATTATATATAAGGTATCCAAAATTAAACAAGAAACTCCAATGGTTTTCTCTTGCTTCATAATAATTGGCTGAAATAGAAATTGGACCCAAAGGGCTGTTATACACAAGGCTCCCTGAGCCAGTGTAATACCTTTTGGACCAAGCATTATTAATATCGTAAAATGCTAAATTGAATTCGTTAGCTAATATCTGCGTGTATGGTTGAAACACAAAACCTTCCACTCTTAAATCCAAAGAAGGCCTTATTGAAAAAATTGCTTTTAGTCCCCCAGCAACATAATCATGGGAAGCATGTTCAGCTATAAAAAAGGTTTTACTTTCTAAAGTTGGATAATAAGAAGGCGCTTGAATCATTGTAGCAGTGTAATTATCCAAGAAATTATCCATCACCAATAGTACACCTTCCATTTCGGCTCCCAACTTAATCTGTTTGGATAACTTGAAATATTTTTCCGCTCTTCCTTTTAATAAATACCAAGTATGATCAATATTTTCAGCTGGTGATACCAAAGGGGATGTACTTCCTGGAATTGTATTTTCTTTTCCAAAAATATAGTTTGCTTGTAAATGCACTAGACCTCCTTCCGTTGCATACATTTTACGATTTAATGTTGATTGCTTATAATTAAGCCCTATAGATTGGGCTTCAAAATTTGTCGCATCAGCAGTATCCGAGGCTAAGAACTGTTCGGTTTGGTAATAATTATTTTCCGTTAAACCAATATCATATGAAAACGAAAACTTGCCAAAATTGGAGACTGGGATCTCCAAATCAACCCCAGCATACCTTTCGTTTTCAACTATAAAAGAAGGCTTAATATCTTCAAAAAATGTTGCAAAGCTTTTGAAAAAATCCCATCTACTTATATATCCATAAACCCCAAGTTTAATTGGCAATCTATAGTTTGCTTCTATATCCACTCTTCCTCCAACAGATCCATAAAATTTTCCAAAATAGGAATTAGCAGAAAGCTTCAACCCAAACTTATTCAACCTTAAATACTCCAAACCAATATATGCTGTATTAATTGGCCTCGAAGAAAACAACCCTCCAAACTGAATATTAAACGGATTTTCTGGCTTGACCCTAATTAGTAGTTTATAATTCCCCGTTGTTTCATTATACTTAGCTAAAGGATACATATTCTTTACTTTTTCATCCTCAGCCAATCTAAAATATCTTTTTTGCAATTCCTCAAGATCCACAATTTCCTTTTTTCGAATTAATGCAGACTTAATATATTTTGCCTGATTTACTGTGACTCCTTCGACTATAACTTCTTCAAAATATATTGGTTTTAATCTTTTTCTAAATTCAATTCTTTTCTGTAACAAAACAGAATCACTTATTCTTGATTGTATCGCTCCTTTTATGCTATCCATTACAGCCATTGCCGCATCATATCCTTCTTGCACAATTTTTTCTGCTCTCCCAAAATCGAAAACTCCAATACTTGCTTTGGGTTCTATTAATATTCCATTATCACATATTATTGATGTTTCCGTTCTATTCAGAATCATTGTCTTTAGTTGTGATATTGGATCCTCTTGATCTGGAGGAGCAGCAGTATCTGTAAAATTAACACCAATGATAATATCAGGCATAAACTCATCATACATAATATCGGAAGGGAAATTATTATATAGTCCTCCATCAAATAACAATTTTCCATCCACTTTAATTGGCCTAATATAACCTGGGTATGTCATTGATGCTCTAACTGCTTGATTTAAATGCCCTGTTCCAAACACCACTTGGCTTTTTGTACTGATATCAGATGCTACACATCTAAAAGGAACAAATAAACTATCAAAATTATAATCTGCTTGCGCTGAAATATTTGAATACTGTTTCATGTATTCAAAATCTAATGAAATTGGATTCGTTAAATTGGTTGGTAAGGACTTCGAAATATTAAAATCTTCTGAAAATCTAATATTTACGAGAGAAGCGTCATCTTCTCTTTTTCTAAAATAATATTTGTACTGTGTTTCAACACCTCCATTTGACATTAATTCAAACTTGTCGTCATATACCAAATACTCCATTTGTTGAGGAGATATACCTGCAGCATACATACTTCCAACCATTGCGCCCGCACTTGTACCAGTAATGTAATCAATCGGAATATTATTTTCCTCTAAGGCTTTAAGAACTCCAATATGAGCCAACCCTAAAGCACCTCCCCCACTTAACACTAATCCAACTTTTTGAGAATACCCAAAAAGGGTTAACAATAAAAATAAAACTGATATAATAAGTCTTCGGGTCAAATTGAGGATATAGGTTACAAATATTACGAATTAATTACATCTATTAAAATATTAAGAAGTCTATATTAATTATATAAGAACCATTCACAACTAATTTAGTTGCTTTTGTTATTTACGTTTAACCTTTTGCACATACAATAACCTACCTTTCTTATTGTAAATCATTTGATGGTAAATGGATTTGGCACTTGAATTATTATACCACCCATAAACGCCCTCCTTTTCTTCTATCTTATCAGTCTCAAAATAGGTTTGCCGCTGAAACTTATAAAAACATTTCCTTCTTTCACCTAAGGTATCATGGTTAAGAATACACCCATCTCCCCAAATACGGAAACGAATATCTTCTTTTACAGTACTATCGGGAAAATAAATTTTATGCTTTCGCCAAACATTTAACTCTGAAATAGAATCAAAACAAGAAAAACCACTCAACGAATCGATTGATACAACAAGCTGACTAGATGCTTGTTTACCAATTACAAACAATAATATAATTAGAAATTTATTCACTATTACAATCCCGACCTCCTTAAAACTAAATCTATAGTTGTTAAACTTTTTTCCATGCGATACAAGCTCATAACATTGGTTATCTGCTGTTTGAATTCTATTTGCTTAAAATCCAATTTATTCATTGAAGCAATATCGCCGTTTCTTAAAACCGCTATAATAGAGTAATCGTCTACCTCTCTAAAAAAAAGGTAAAATTCCTTTACGCCAACCGAACCATTATATATTTTAAAATGGTTTAAAGACTTATTAACTACAAACAACGAAGTAATGGCCAAATCGTTTTCTGATTGATCTTGAAAGGAAAACAACCCAATTTGTGTTCCTTGTTCTTTTTTAATCTCTGAAATATTCTTTACATGTTTATAGTCTAAAAGTCTAAGTGTACGAATTAAAAAATCGTTTTTTATTGGAGATCGCTTCAATGCTTGGAGTTCATTTGAAATTACATCATCATAATAAATCAACCAGTCACTAATTGACAATTGTTTTTCAGCTTGAGAGAAATACATTTTTCGAAAATCATTCCACGTTTTATCTCTTATTCTAATTAAATTATATCGATACTTAGCTTTCTCTCTAAACAATGTTTTGTTAAACTCTAGCTTTCTTTTATTGAGCAATTCCAGGTATTTAATATTCCTTTTTTCATACGAAGACTGATTCTTTTCAATTTTACTTCCTTTATTCGGGAACCGTGGTACAACGATAAACTCTTCAAACCCTCTACTACTTTTTAACACCATTTTAAAATTCTTATCACCGGATTGATACACCAGTCTAAAATCTGAAAAACTTTTATGTTTCACATAGCTTTCCTTAAAGGCTTTTTTATCTGACATTCCAACAACCACCCAAACCATATCGTTAAAGGCTTCTAGTTCTGGGTAATTTCTATAAAAGTAACCGTCTTCAATAAATTCAAACCAAATTTGATTTTTTTCGAAGGGTTTTATCATCTTTAAATTGACAAATTCATAAGAAAGTCCTTTTTGTCTTTTATGCGTATTGTAATAATTCGTATCTCTAAACCTTTCTTCGAACAACAATGAATCAAAATCGTGAGTAATTGGCATATCCTTAAATACATCAATATAATGTGTATATGCCATTGAAAAGACTTTCACACCTTTTGGAGGTTTAATAAAAACTACAACTGAATCTTCTTTTGCACTATCTGAAAGTAAATCTCTTTGCTTTATTATTTCGACACGTAAAGAATCTTTTAATTGCCGCATTTCGTTATCTATCTTATCTTGGTTTAGTTTTTCATCATTTATCTGTTCAATTTTTGCTTCTGGAAAAATGGTTTGAAGCTTATCAATATCCATGTCGGAAAGACCTTTATCAATTGACAAGTATTTAATATTGAGTTTATTTAATTTTTGATATGTTCCAGATGGGTGAACAATTATGTTTTTCTCTAATTTAAGGGTTGTTAGACTGTCCAATTTAGATATTGAATTTGGTAAGTCAGTTAGATTATTGTCTGTTAAATCCAGCTCTTGCAGATTTTCTATTTCTCCAATGTTTTCAGGAACCTCTGACAATTGATTCACTGGAAGCCCTAGTTTCTTTATTGTTTTAACCCCTTTGAGAACATTAAGTGATTCTTCAAGATTTAAGCCACTGTTTAACGTTATGTTTAATTCTACAAGGTTTTCAATTAATTCAATTTCTTTTGGTAAAATAACAATGTTGTTATTCGCTAGATTTAACTTACTTAACACAAAAAGTTCCCCTAACTGTTTAAAAGTGTTTTTTAAATTTAATTCAGGTGAACTAAGAATTGTAACCTCGCTAATAAATTCAAACATTTTTATCTCATCCGGTAATTTTTTATGGGAATAATTTGAGAGAATAACCTTTTCCAAATCTTCAATTTGACTGACTTTCAATAGATGTTCGGTAAATAATTTAATGTTAGAAGGATTATTAAAATGAATTATTCTAACATCTTTTAGATTCCTTAAACTACTCAATTGACTAATTGATTGAGGATTTGAATAGTCTATATATATGGATTTTCCTTGCCCCTGAGAAAAGCCAATTAAACTAGTTAATACTAGCATAAATATAAGAGTCCAAATTTTCATGTTTTGCCGAATATACTATTTACGCCACTCTATTAAAATTGTTTTATTAAGTTTATTACAAATTATAATGTAACATTCAAGCCTAATGTCCGTCTTATTCAAAATAAACATTTTGAAACCCATAATTCAATCAACAAAACGCTTTAGTTTGGTATGCTTAATTACATTAATCAGCTATGCCTCTTTTGGGCAATATATCAAAGGATCAATTAAAGACATCAATGGAGAGCCGTTACCATTTGCAAGTATCTATATCAAAAACTCAACCAGAGGTGCTTCCTCAAATTTAAAAGGTGATTATTTTCTAGAAACGAAACCAGGTTCCTATATCGTCATTTACAGTTTTGTAGGTTATGAAACAATAGAAAAGGAAGTTCAACTAAAAAGCAATCATCACCAAGTGGTAAACGTTATTCTGAAAGAGGCAAGCACCTCCTTAAATGCTTTGGAAATTGTTGCTAATACAAAAGACAGAGCAAAAGAAATAATGAAACAAGTTAGAGGCAAAAGAAAATTTTACCTCAATCAAATTCAAAATTTTTCATGTGACACCTATCTAAAAACATCATTAGAAAAAGAATTAAAAAAACCAATCTTAACCGATTCCACAAAACAGATTTCTTCTGATAAAGAAGGTAAGGACATGGTAAGCCATCTTAAAAATGAAAAACTAAATTTAATGGAATCTATTTCTGAGACTTATTTCAAGGAACCAGGGAAATACAAAGAGGTAATTACTGCCTATCATGATTATGCTGAAACTCATAGAGAATCAAATGGCGTTAGCATTTCTGTTGATTATGGTGGTGATGACATAGCACCAACTCAATATACTGCAGAAAACCCCTATTTATTATACAGCGATATGATGAGTTCTGATTTAAACTTTTACAGAAATCAAATTAAATATCCAACGGTTTCGCAGCAACCTTTGCTTTCGCCAATTGCTAGTAACTCAGCATTATCCTATTCTTATAATTTTGCGGGTTCTTTTTACGAAGACGAACAACTTATATATAAAATAGAGGTTAAACCAATTTATAAATCGGAAGCACTATTCTATGGCACAATTTATATCGAAGATAGTACTTGGGCACTTCGTTCTGTAGATTTATCCATCAATAAAGCTGCACTTTTATTTTGTAAAGAATTTAAAGTGATTCAAAATTATTCAAGGATTAAAGAAAATCAGTATATCCCTATTAGGAGAGAATTGTTCTACACCATATCGGATGGTAAGTTTAATATAATTGGTAATTCGAGAATAAACCACTCAAACTATAATATCAATCGTGAGTTTCCTCCGAAATTATTTGGAAATGAAATCAAAAAATATGAAGTGGATGCATTTGACAAAGACTCTTCTTATTGGACAAACATTAGACCCATCACTCTAAAAGAGTCTGAACTTCAATTTATACATGAAAGCGACAGCCTAAAAGCGTATTATACTAGCGAAGAATACTATGCAAAGACTGATTCCTCATTTAATAAAATAAATATTTGGAGCCTCTTAAATGGTGTCGGTCATCGAAATAGGAAAAATGGAACTGAATGGTACATTAGTGGAGTCTTTGAACAAGTTAATCTTTTTGGAATTGGTGGCTACAGGCATAAATTACCCGGATATTTTAACAAAGAGTTTAAAAATGATTACCTATTAGAAACAAAAGGATTTGTCGATTATGGTTTTAGAAATAAAGATGTAAAAGGTAAGCTTGGTGTTGGTCTTACTTATTTTCCAAAGAAGTTTGTCCGAACCTTTATTGAAGTAGGGGATTTTTACGACCACATAAATGATTTTGCATCGATTGAACAAGCATTTAGCCGAAGTAATTATATCCGTACAAAAAGTGTCAGTATATCACAAAGAATGGAAATATTGAATGGATTATTTGGAGAATTAACATTTGACTATTCTGACCAACAACCAATAAATAATATTGAACTAGCTAATTGGTCGAACAATCTATTTGGCAACTTAAATACTCCAACTGATTTTGAACGGTATACAAAAAGTGAAGTTAAATTGGAATTGAAATACCGAATTAATCAGAAGTATATTTTAAAAGGAAATAAGAAAATAATTATTGGAACGAAACACCCTGAAATATCATTTGTATATAGAAAAGGTATTTCTGGACTATTTAATAGTGAAGTTAATTTCGATTATATAGAATTAGGAATTAAAGACGAAATGCAATTAGCACGTTTTGGATCTTCTCGTTGGGAAGCAAAAGCAGGAACCTTTCCGAATAAACAAAATTTAAGAACATTAGAATACAAGTATTTTAGAGGTTCTGACCGCTGGTTTTTTTCTGACCCTGTTCGTTCATTTCAATTATTAGATTCAATTTTCAGTACTCCTAATGAATATATAAAGGCGAACTACATCCATCACTTTGAAGGTTCAATCTTAAACAAAATTCCTTTGGTAAATAAACTAAAACTTCAATTAGCTGGAGGAGCAGGGACATTAATTATACCTGATGCAGATTTTGCACATTTTGAAATGTTTGCTGGTTTGGAAAGAATTGTACGAATAAAACAACAACTATTTCGATTTGGAGCTTATGCTGTAACAGCTGACAACTCGCTCAATAAGCCTGACCTTACTTTTAAGTTTGGAATAAGCTTTTACAATACGTTTACCAAGAAGTGGGATTATTAATTATTTCACTGGAATATCCCTTAATACGTCTTTCAATAATGTCCAAAATTTAGCCACCGTATCAATCTTAACTTTTTCATCCGGAGAATGAGGGTTTCTAATTGTTGGACCAAATGAAATCATATCCCAATTCGGATAAACTTCTCCTAATATTCCACATTCTAACCCTGCATGACAAGCCATTACTTTAGGTTCCTCATTAAATAACGTTTTATATTTTCCTTTCATTAAATCCAATATTTCCGAATTTGAATTTGGATCCCATCCAGGATAAGAACCTGTATGTTCAACCTCACAACCCATCAAACGAAAACTAGCTCCAACAGTATGTGCAACATCCATTTTGGCCGTTTCTACAGAACTACGTTGTAAACTTTGTGTATTGAACTCACCATTCTTAACAATAACCCTCGCCAAAGAAGAAGATGTTTCTACGAGGCCTTCAATTGTCATACTCATTCTGTATACTCCATTATGTAAAGCATATATAGTATTCGTTAATTTGGCAACATCATCTTTCCCCATTACTTTACTCGGTAAATCTGTCGGAGTAATTTCGATAATTAGTCCCCCATCAGAAACAGCAAATTCTGCTTTTATTCCTTCTACTCTTGATTTAAATTCTTGTAAATACGAATCATCTTTCACTGTGACAGTTGCAAAAGACTCTCTTGGAATTGCATTGCGCAAACTACCCCCATTTATTTCTGCTATTCGAAGTTCATAATCTTCGCAATTCCAAAGTAAACGATTCATTATTTTATTTGCGTTCCCTCTTTGCAAATGTATATCCATACCAGAGTGACCACCCTTTAAGCCTTTTACAGTTATTGCGTAGGCAATTCCAGTTGCTGCTTCTTCTTTATAAGAATATTGTGTATTTGTATCAATACCTCCAGCACAACCTATAGAAAACTCATCATCGTCTTCAGTATCTAAGTTCAATAAAATATCTGCTTTTAAAATACCAGGCTCTAACCCAAAAGCACCAGTCATTCCAGTTTCTTCATCAATAGTAAATAAAGCTTCTAATGCTGGGTGCGGAATATCTGTAGATTCCAACAACGACATTATAGCAGCAACCCCCATTCCATTATCCGCTCCTAAAGTTGTACCATCTGCTGTAACCCAGTCTCCATCAATTAACATCTCAATACCTTGAGTGTCAAAATCAAATTCTGTGTCTGAATTTTTTTGACAAACCATATCGAGATGAGATTGTAAAACAACTGTTTTTCGATTTTCCATTCCTACCGTAGCTGGTTTAGAGATAATAACATTCCCTACTCCATCAACATATGTTGGAAGCCCTAAATTCTCACCAAACTCTTTTGCGAACGCAATTACTCTTTCTTCTTTTTTAGAAGGTCGAGGAACGTTGTTCAGTTTTATAAAATTGTTCCAAATTGTTTTAGGTTCTAAATCTCTAATTTCCATGAAAAAATATATTTGAGGCGAATATAACTAATTGAAATAAAAAGTGGAGAAACAATTTTTATCTATTATTAAAATTCAAAACCATCACTATCTTTGTGTCATGAGTGATTATTCAAATTCTCCAAAACTAGAGCCTGAAGATTTCTACTGGTCCAAAGATGGTTACCGCGTTTTTACTGAAAAATATCATTTAAAAAGAGGACATTGTTGTAAAAGTGGATGCAAGCATTGCCCTTATGGTTTTGATAAAAAAACAGGAAAAATAAAAGGGAAGAAAAATTAATTCTAATTTTCTCTTGAAAGAAAACGAGCAAAAATACTTTCTTTATCCAAATGCTGAGCAATATTTTTCATTAGTACAATAATTGGAACGGATAAGATAACACCAGCAACTCCCCACATATACCCCCAGAATACCAGGTTTACAAAAACAACAATTGCACTCATCGCAAAACTCTTTCCAATATATTTTACTTCAACAAAGGTTCCCATTAAAACTTGAACTGTCATTAATATGGCTGCAAACAACCCTACCATAGGTAAAGAATCTATTTCCAAAAACCCCAATAATACCGGAAACAAAGTCGCAATTAAGGAACCTACTTGTGGAATAAAGTTTAATATGAAAGCTAAAAAACCAAAAAACAAAGCGAAATCAACTCCAAATAAATAACAAATCCCTCCAAATAAAATTCCAGTCACCAAACTAACCATTGCCTTTACTTTTATATATACAGATAAATCATTAATCCAATTATTAACAACTTTAAGTAAGCCTGAACCATTTTTGCTCCCTCCTAAATACAGGAGATATTTTTCGTAATTATAAACCCCAGTGAGTAATATCAGAAGGTATATTAATGTCATCATGTACATTCCCACCATCGAATTCAACATATCCACTGCAGGTGAAACTGAATCCATTATATTACCTGATGACATCACATCTTGCATCTTACTCCAATCAATATCCTTTCCGAAATCAATGCCGATATATTCACCTACGCTTTCGAATGTTGGCAATAACTTACTTTCTACCAAAGTGTTTAAGTCATCTTGTTTTAGACTATATTCATACTTTGTTAGTTGCAGTATTATTCCGCCGACTCTAATAGATCCTCCTATTAAAAGCAAGACAACAACGATTGCTAGAAAATTGGGAACTTTCCATTTTTTAAGTTTTAATAATAAAGGGACAAGCAGTGCTGCTAAGAAAATACTCATAACAAGAGGAACCAATATAAACGCCATTTCTTTAAGAACAATTAATAGAATTACCGTTGTGATAATTATTAACAAGTTCCTGATCAGTTTATTATTTGATTGATTTTCCAATTTCTATTGTTTTCCACAAATATAACGAATAAGCATTTGCTTCCAACCTGCTGGTTGTTTACATTTGTGCTATTGCAATGAAAAGTAAATTGACAACAGGATATTTAACATATCAAATATGTATTTCGAAAATTGACTTTCGATCAAATTGTAGGTACCCATAGTGAGAATTTGAATGGCTCAAATTAATATCATTATTAAATTCTACAATCAATTAAATGCAATCAATAACCATGTTAAGTTTTAAGGAACAAATTACACAAGGAATTCCAAGTGAATTACCTTCCAAGAAGGAATATGACAAATCAGTTAGTCACGCTCCAAAAAGAAAAGAGATACTTAGTCCTGATGAAAAAAAATTAGCGCTTAAAAATGCGCTTCGTTATTTTGATAAAAAACATCATGCTGAACTTATTTCTGAGTTTAAAGAAGAATTAGAAAAATACGGACGTATATATATGTATCGTTTTCGTCCTGATTACAGAATTTATGCTCGTCCAATAAACGAATACCCTGGAAAATCAGTTCAAGCACAGTCTATAATGTTGATGATTCAAAACAACTTGGATTACGCAATTGCGCAGCATCCACATGAGTTAATTACTTATGGTGGAAATGGGGCTGTTTTTCAAAACTGGGCACAATATTTATTAGTAATGCAATATTTATCTGAAATGACAGATGAACAAACATTGGTAATATATTCTGGACATCCAATGGGATTGTTTCCTTCACATAAAGATGCACCAAGAGTAGTAGTTACAAACGGAATGATGATTCCTAATTATTCCAAACCAGATGATTGGGAAAAATTTAATGCATTGGGTGTAACTCAATATGGTCAAATGACGGCTGGATCCTACATGTATATTGGACCTCAAGGTATTGTTCATGGAACAACTATTACTGTATTAAATGGTTGTAGAAAGATTGATTCCAAAGGAACTGCAGGTAAATTATTTGTCACTTCTGGCTTGGGAGGAATGAGTGGTGCACAACCAAAAGCTGGAAATATTGCTGGCGTAGTTTCGGTTACTGCAGAAGTCAACCCAGAAGCAACCTACAAAAGACACGAGCAAGGTTGGGTAGATGAAGTTATTGCTGATTTGGATGAATTATGTAAACGTGTTCAAACTGCAAAAAAGAACAAAGAAGTTGTATCGATTGCGTATGATGGAAACATTGTAGATGTCTGGGAAAAATTTGACAAGGAAAATATTTATATTGATTTAGGATCTGACCAAACTTCATTGCACAATCCTTGGGCTGGAGGGTACTACCCTGCGGGGATGAGCTTTGAAGAAAGTAACGAAATGATGGCAAACAATCCTGACCTCTTCAAAGAAAAAGTACAAGAAACATTATGTCGTCATGCTGCCGCTGTCAACAAGCATACTGCAAAAGGGACTTATTTCTTCGATTATGGAAATGCTTTTTTATTAGAAGCTTCTAGAGCTGGTGCCGATATTATGGCTGAAAATGGAATTGATTTTAAATATAATTCGTATGTCCAAGACATAATGGGACCTATGTGCTTTGATTTTGGGTTTGGGCCATTTAGATGGGTTTGCACTTCAGGTAAGCCTGAAGATTTACAAATCACGGATGATATTGCCTGTGAAATATTAGAAGAATTAATGAAAAGTTCTCCTAAAGAAATTCAGCAACAAATGGCAGATAATATCCAATGGATAAAAGGTGCACAAGAGAATAAATTGGTGGTTGGATCTCAAGCCCGAATACTTTATGCGGATGCTGAAGGAAGAACCAAAATAGCAGAAGCATTTAACAATGCTGTTGCAAATGGAAAACTTTCTGCACCTATAAACTTAGGTCGTGACCATCATGATGTTTCAGGGACTGATTCTCCTTATAGAGAAACTAGCAATATTTATGACGGTTCTCAATTTACAGCTGACATGGCAATCCATAATGTAATTGGAGACTCATTTCGAGGGGCTACATGGGTTAGCATCCACAATGGAGGAGGCGTTGGCTGGGGAGAAGTAATCAACGGCGGATTTGGGATGACCTTAGATGGATCAGCTGATGCGGACAGAAGATTAAAATCTATGCTATTTTGGGATGTAAACAATGGTATAGCGAGAAGAAGTTGGGCGAGAAATGATGAAGCTATTTTTGCTATAAAAAGAGAAATGGACAGAACTCCTAATTTGAAAGTTACACTTCCCAATTTTGTGGATGAGGATTTATTAGACTAAATTGAATTAAAATAAAGTATCATGTTAGAAATAATTTTAATTATTGCAATTGGTAAAGGGTTTTCAAAATATGCTAAAAAAAACAACTTAAAAGGTGGAGTTTGGGCAACAATTGGAGTCTTAAGTTATATACTAGGACAAGTTGCTGGAGTAATTATTCTTGCTATAACAAATCCATACGATTTAGAAAATTTTGGAATGCTATATGCGTTTGGATTACCAGGTGCAGCAATATTTACATTAACTTCATTTTTAATTATGAAGTCTGTTGCAAAAAATAAAGTTGAGATAGCAGATTCTGAAATATTAGATGACAACCTATTGGGTTAATTTTCTAAACCACAACTATTCTGGTTATTCTATTTTCCAAAAAGCCCCTTTAAATCATCAGGACTGCTAACTTCTTTATTGACTCCCTTTCCTCCAATATATGAAGAAGTTACAATAGCAATCGAAATCTTTGTTGTTAATGGAATATGATTCCCATAAACTGGAATTTTCTTTAATATACCGTCTTCCCATTTCTCATCATAACTAATAATCATTTGACCAGTTAATTCAAATTCCATAGTATAAGATGCTTGATTTGAATTTCCTTGTTTTGAAAATAAATAAGGAATATCCAACAAAGCAAATGGATATGCATCAATTAAAAAAAAGCCTGCTCCATTATTTTTTCCATCTGTAGCCGTTGTAACAACAAACTGGATGTATTTCATTCCCTGTGTTTTTGTCGAATTTTTAGCGGAAGCCATCATTTCAGTACCTGTTAACTGATAAAAGGCTGGATACTTCACATTCCTGTCATCAGGAAACGTAAGTATTCCAGTTACCAAATCATACTTTGATAACTCAGGCACATCTAAAACTCTAATGGCAAACACCTGTAAGCCATCTGATTTAACTTCTTCTGCATCACTTATTTGGTTATTATTATTAAGCGTAACAAAAGTTGGCTTTATTTCCTGACTGTAAATATTTATCCCTAAAAACAACAAACTAAAGGTAATTGTAATTTTTCTCATTTTATTTATTTTTTAATTTAAACATCTATACAAATATTGGATCCTTCCATAAACTCTAACTTCTCGTCACTATCTGTAATTTCTTTATGGAGGTCATCTTGCAATTTAAAACATTGCATTCTTTTGGATTTATCTGATTTGGACTCTTCAAAGCAATCACAAACTGCTTTTATTTTCTCCTCGACTGTTTTTGGCTTTGAATTTCCGCAAGCCATTAATCCAATAGTAGCGAATATTAAAATTGTGTTATTCATAATTCTTTAGCTTTAATTAATAATTCTTTGCAAACATAGTATCAGCACAAGGTTACCCTTGTCATCCAAAAGGATGATTTATCGTTTTTTTTTCTAATTTTAGCCACATGAAAAAACTAATCCTCTCAACTATTCTGATTTCTTTTTCAACACTCTTCCATACTCAAATAAATACAGATAGCTTAATTTCTATTTTCAAAAACCAAGAAAATTCCATAGAAAAAATAGAAACAGGTTTTACCATTACAAATGCACTAATTAACCAAGACAATGAACAGGCTTTGAATTTTGCAATACAAACGAAGAAAATTGCTATTGATATAAACGATTCATTAAATATTGCTTTATGCTTAGATGATATTGGTGAGTTGAGCAGAAAACTTGGAAACTACGAAGAAGCCATTACTGCTCTAAACTCATCTCTTACAATAAAAAATAATCCAAAGTATGAAGAAGGTAAAGAAACCACTTTCAACATCTTAGGGAAAGTTTATGCTAATAAAGGTAATTATGACTTAAGTGTTGAAAATTTTATTGGGGCGCTCTCTATAATGGAAGCCGAAAACAATAAAGAAGGACAAGCATTTTACCTAAACAACATTGGAATTGTATTTGACTTGCAAGGTGTTTACGACAAAGCACTTGAATACTACATTAAATCATTAGAGATAAAAAAAGAAATAGGAATGGAAGATGCATTTGCTGCATCATACAACAACATTGCAATTGCATATTACAACTTAGACAAGGTCGAAATATCTCTCACCTATCATAAAAAAGCACTCAAAGAAAATATTCGTCTAAACAAACAATCATCCATTGCTCGTTCTCACAACAATATCGGTTTTGCACATATCGATTTACAAAATTACAACCAAGCAATTGTCCACCTACGAAAAGCTTTGAAAATACGGACAAAATTATCCGATAACAGAGCCATTGCTCAAACTGAAATTAATATTGCTACGGCTTTTAACGAACTAAACTTATTAGACAGTGCTTTACTTCACGTAAAAAGAGGAACCCATCTTTCGGATAGCATTTCGGCAAAAGAAATTTTGGATGATGGATACGAATTACTTTCTGACATATATATTAACCAAAATAATTTTGAAAAAGCACTCACATACTACCAACTCTATTCTAGTTTAAAAGACACATTACGAAATGAAGATGCTTTTTCCAAAATAGTTGAAATGGAAGCAAAATACAACCTAGTCAAAAAGGAAAAAGAAATTCAAGCAAAAGATTTTGAAATAGAAAAAAACAATTTGGAATTAGCAGAAGAAAAAAATGCTCGATATTTTTACATCACCTTTTTAATCGGGTTTATATTAACCACCGTATTAATTGGATTTGGATATTTTCAAAAAAGAAGAATAAGCTTACTATTAAAAACGCAAAACCTACTAATTAAGAAGAATAACGAAACACTAAGACAAACAAATTTAAATTTAAATACTGAATTAAAAGATAAAACAAAAATACTGGACACTGTATACACCAAAACTGGCAATACTGATTTGCCAGACGAGTTGCTAGCATTGAGCAAAAGAGAAATGGAAGTTTTATCTTATTTAGCTCTTGGCTGGACAGATCAACAGATTTCAGAGAAATTATTTGTATCTAAATCAACAACGAAAACACACCTGAGAAGAATTTACGCTAAACTTTTAGTCAATGGAAGAGCAGGTGCTGTAGCTATAGCCCATAAGCACAACATAATTGGAGGAATTGATTAATTCGTTACTGACTATTCATCAACATCATAATTTCCGCTTTCAAAACCTCAACTTTTAATGGTGTAGTTCCAATGTACTCTCCATCCATATCAATTGGACAAACTTCTTCCGCAGTTATTTCGCATGCTTTCGCAAAAGAATAAGTCACTTCATTATGTTGAATTTTTTGCCCCTTTTTAATCTTAGGAATATTTTTTAAATAATCATACAAACTTACTTCCCCTATTACAACCAACTGCATCTTCCCATCAGCTAAATTCGCATCAGGAGCAATGCACATTCCACTTCCAAAATATTTTCCATTCGCCATACAGATACTTAACATTCTTCCAGACCAATTATAGTCTTTACTGGTCAATTTCACTTTTTGTTTTTTATACTTAAAGAAGGATTGTATAACAGCTTTCGTATAAGTAAAGTCTCCTCCTAATCTCTTTTTACTGTTACTTATTTTATCAGCTACAAACCCTCCTATTCCAATATCTGCAATATTGATGAAATATCTTTTACTAGGGTTATTGTCAACTCCATTAAAGTGCATTAGCCCAACATCAATTTTCAGATGCGAATCTGTTTTTATTAATTTAAACAGTTGCTTCAAATCACTTCCAACCCCTAAAGATTTGGAGAAATCGTTTCCACTTCCAGCAGGAAACACCCCTAATATGACTTTTTCACGAATATCCTTATCAACATCAAAGTAGCCATTAACACCTTCATTTACACTTCCATCTCCTCCTACAAGAATTACGTAATCCGCTCCTTTGTTAATCGCATTTGTTGTTAAATGCTGGAAGGTATTTTTTAATGTTGATTTTCTAATTTCGACATAAAAATCGCTATTGAAGTATTGAATGATAGATTCCCGTAAAACTTTCATTTTACGAATCTTTCCGTTGACTATAAAGGTTATTTTTTTCAAGTAATCTTCTATTTAACCGAAAAATACGCAAAAACAACCTAACAATAGATTAAGATTATAATTCAGAATAAATATTAATTATAGTGTCGGAATAATTTTACCTTAGATCGTACTAAACTACATTCGATATATGAAATATATTAATTTTCTCTTCGTAGCTGTTATTCTATCCTTTACGGTTAGCGCACAAGTAAACCCTGCCTTTGATATACGACGGATTGAAGGTATGGGAAATGCTGGACGTGAATTAGAAATTACTCAAAGTAGCATAGACAGTATGTTTATTCTAGGAAACAACTTCATAGACCAACCTGTATATGAAGCGCACCAAGCACCTATTCTTGTTGAAGTAGTTGATTTGGGCTCTATTATTAGTGGTAATTACATTGTACAATTCGATGGGAGCAATTTCCTAGGATTAGTAGATTCTTTGGATAATTGGAAAATGTACAGAGAAGGTGCCATAGACACCGTTTACTCAGACTCAACTATTGGAGCGAACAATACGCAAATCATCCCTCAATGGGGTGTAGCGGTTACCGTACAACATTATAATTATTCTCCATTCTGGCGAGCAGAGCCTATTACTTCTAGTATAACATCTTCAGGGACACAGTGGTTATCGGGCATATCGGACACTGATGGATATTTCGCTGAAAATTGGATTGGATCAGGGACTGTAAGTATTAATTGTGATCAGGCGACATACCCCAATATTAATAATGACCCTTGTAGATTTAACGATTTTGTAGGTGAAGATGATCTTGAAGAATTTGAGCAAATTGTAAATGGGACATTTGCCCCATTTAAATTAACAAGACACCTAAATCACTGGCCAAATTCTGATAATACAATCGGTGGCATGGGAGCAGTAAACCTAACACAATTAAACAGTGTTGACATTGTTTTTACACAGGATACTTCTAAATGGAGTCGTTGCCCTGTTTTTGAAACACATCACAATGCTTCCCAAGCAATTGGAAATGCAGAAAAACAAACTCTAAGAGAATCACCTTCCGTAGATAAAAACGGTAACCCTGATGGAACAGGAAATGGAATGGGTTGGTTTCCTGGATATGCAATTAACATTGAAACTGGCGAAAGGTTAAACATTGGGTTTGGCGAAGATTCTTACCATCCTTCTGAAAACGGAGCAGATATGCTATTCAATCCAACATCGTCCCTTTACGACTCAAATGGTGATACTGTGTTTGGAGGAAAACATTACATCTATGTATTTGAGAACTGGAATAAATATGCTCTAATACCATCATCATCCAACATGCCTAATTACGATGAAGGAAATTTTATAGAATCTTTAATTGGAGCAGGGGGCACTATAAATGCTGGAAACCTATTGAAAATATGGAGGTCGTGCACTTGGGTGGGTATACCACTGTTGGAAAATGGACAAACCCTTTTGTCTTCAGAGACTAAAATACGTATAAGAGTTAAAAAGCCTTTGGAAAATTATGGGTACCTTATTTCTGACACAATAAACGCAACTAGACCTATGTACGGTGTATATATTGACCCTTCCATTACAAGCATAGAGAATCAAGAAATATTTGAAGTGTTAGTCTATCCTAACCCAACGGAAACTAATTTAACTTTCCAATTAATCGGAAACACAGAGTCGTGTAAAATAGAGATATTTGATATTACTGGAAAAACCTACAAATCAATAACCTTGAACGCAGCTAGCACAACGATAGATGTTTCAGATATGAGCAAAGGAGTCTATTTATACTATATATATAATAAGGATGGCTCAAAATTGTCCAAAGGAAAATTCATTAAACAGTAATTTTAAAAACAATTTCAAAAAAAACCTAAGATATATCTTGTGCTTTTTTTATTCAATAATTACCTTTTTAGTTTGGGTGATGTGGGTGGAAAAATTTGTTACCGAAATAAAGTATATACCACTTGGCATTTCAGACACACCCATTTCAAAAGAATCTGTCGTTAATTCCCGATTTATAATTACTTCCCCAAATAAGTCTGACAATTGAATACGGTAGAAATCTAGTTGCTCTAGCTGCATTCTAAATTTATCCTGAGCAGGATTTGGGTATACCGTAAATCGAGTTGGGTTAATCTCTGAAATTTGCAAGCTTGGGTTATAAATCATTTTAACAAATGAAAAATTAAATACATTTCCTGGAACCATTTTACTTACGTAACCACCAGCAAATAATTCTCCATCATCATAGGACATATCTTCCACTCCACTTTCGTCTGTATCAAAATCCTCAAGAAACACACCAGAACCTGCATACGTAGAATTATACACTCCTTGTTCGTTCATGTCGATAACAAAAAACCCTTCCGATTCAATGGAAGGGATCGTCAGTTCAGTTACGGCATATGCGCCAACAGCAATTTCTCCATTGGGTGTTAGTTCCATATCTTTTGTTTTCACAATCCAATCCGGAACATTAAAATTAGGAACTGTTAATTGAGTACCTGAAGTATCTTGTACAAATAAAGTAACATGCCCATAACTATTTCCAACTACGTTTATTAATGAGTAAATAGTGTCATTTTTATAATAATTAGAAACGATTTCATTTTCATTATTTGGAGATAATTCAAATACGCGGTAGCCCAATCCTGCATAATTAAAATCTATATCTCCATTTTCTTTTACCATTATCATTAAACACATATTAGTACTTCCTGGCCTATAATAGCCTGTAAAAAAGTAATTATCGTTTACTGTTGTTATTTCAGTAAGATATCCACCTGACCCATGCTTTTCATATAATCCAACCATTAAACTATCTACCAATTCTCCAGCAGAATTCCAAATCCTAATACCAGTTGATCCGAATGTAGTATCCAAATCCCCGTTTGGAAGAAGCCTTCCCATTAAAGGATGATCCGTTAGCGTCATTATATTTTCAGACGCACCACAAAATAATATTTGTTCATTAGGTAAAATGGTTATTCCACTTCCAACGTCATATCTCCCCAAATCAGGAGTGAAAAACCCACTATCTGCAAAACTTGTATCTAATTTTCCCTCGAAATCTATTCTACCAATAAACAAATGCAACGTATTCTGCACTCCGTAATCCAATGAGTTCCCAATAAAATAAATTCCGGAATCTCCAATTGACATGTCAGTTATTGAAGAGTGATTGTCTCCAGGAAAGTCAAAACGGATATAACCTGAATCATTAAATGTAGTATCCAAATTCCCAAGGTAATCCAACCTACCAATGACAGCATCATAATTTAAATCGGTATCATAATGCCCAGTATAACCTGCAAAATATATTACAGAATCTTGTGCTTCAATCTTACTTAAGTAATCGTATTCGTCAATATTAATTTCAACTTTCCCAGAATCACCAAAAAACAAATCCAACTCATTGGGCACTTGCGAAAGCGCACAACAAGTTGGAAATAATAAAATTGAAAATAAATATAATCTAAACATCTATTTTGTAATCACAAGCCTTTGTGAAGATACCGAGTTCTCATTTACGATTTGGACTAGGTAAATTCCATTTGGATAATTAGAAACAATTAATTCAGTCTTGTTTGATGTAGGGTAAAGTGTTTCAATTAATTTCCCATCAATAGATAAAACAGATATCTCTTGAGACACTATTTCTGTTTCGATTGTTACAATAGCTGTTGCTGGGTTTGGATACAAGCTCACTTCAAATAATTCTTGCTCATTTATAGAAGAACCTCCTCCTGTATAACATGTCAGCCCTGCTGGAGAAGTTGAACTACCTGCATTTTGTAAATCTGACTGAGGTAATACACCATAATAAGACCCTGCCATTATATACGGGAACTGTGGATCTCCATTACTATCTGTACTTAAGAAATATGCGTAAGTACCACTTGGGTATTCTGGCGTTACACAATATCTACCGTTGTATTCATCCATAGTTCCTGAACCCATAACATATTCATAATCCTGAACATAAGTTCCTAATGGGAAAGATGCTGACACAACTGGTCCTGGAGGAGTAGAAGTAGAAGCATCTGGTAAAATAGTACGATCTGTAATACTTCTTAACTGATAACTACTTACCATTCTGGAAACTCCGCTTGAACTATTCGTGGCATTTGTATAACCATAAGGTCCATAAATTGGGAAGCCATCAAATGCATATCCAATTATAACCGAATGTCCAGTTCCTGGATCAGTATATAATGTAAATGGTGTAGCATGATAATGATAAGTCCCTCCCCCTGTAGGGTGGCCGCCACCAGATGCATCCATTGTTGTACCTTCAGCAATCCATGCATCCGTATCCCAAAGACCATCTCCGTTACCAACATTTGCACCTTGAGATGAGCTATATGACTTACCGTCTCCATAGCCAAACATCACAACTCCATTAATTGCTACGCCCTGAGCACCACCAAATGGAGTATTTGTTTTTGTTCCTGTTTCCTCTATTGGACTTCTTGTAATTTTAAAAGTCCAATTCATATTTGAAGGAACATTTGGATTACTCCAAGGCCCCATAGTATAATTTGCTAAACCATTTGCTCTTACATATACATCAGTTGTATTGTAGCAAACCGTTTTAATATCAGAAGAATCTGATAATTGAACATTTGTTGTTGTAGGAGGTGGACCTGGATAATAATCATAATCTGCTTGATGACCAGTTGTATTTAGCATCCATGCCTCAATTTCAGGACTTTGAGCTAAGGTAGCAACAGAACATGCAGCACCAATAATTGATAGTATTTGTTTTTTCATATTTTTTAGTTTTCTTATTTCTATAAGTATTACACATAAGTCAACAATTACCCTACTTCATTTTGTGAAATATACAATGTTTTTTATCATGCGCTGATGTGAGGAAAAATTTAATTTCGCAGTAAAAGCAACCTTTAAAAACACAACCGTTTGCTTTCCATATATTTAAAAACATCATTCAACAAATTCGAAAGATTTAGATTACATTTACCATCTGATAAAAAAATGACATGAAAAGATTACTACTTATAATAATTCTAGGGCTTTCAACTACAGTTTCGTTTTCACAATCTTTTATTGATTTCGGACCTAAAATTATTGCTGGACCAAATTGGTTATACAATTCGGAAGTAGTTTCGTCAGGTGGTAAATATTCTATAAATCCCGCTTCTTTTGGATTTGGAGCAGGATTTAAATTAGCTTTTGATTTTAATGAAAGTGTTGCTGTTGTGGGGGAAATAGATTTCTTTAGTCACAAGCAAAAATATGAAATGGAAGTGGCTGGGCTTGATAGCATCAATGTTAAATATGGTAAAACTATATCGTATTCTGCTATTGAAATTCCAATCATGTTAAGATACAATGGACCAACAATGAGTTATGTTGAAGCTGGATATGTTATATCTATGGTATCAAAAGCAAACGAAACTTTAGAAGGTCCTTACGCTGCTTTAGGCTCGACAGACATTAGTAATCAAATGACGCCAAAAATGGGAGGGCTAGTTTTAGGATTTGGAAGCTATGTTTGGGGACAAGATAACTTTGGAATATCAGCAGGGTTTAGAGTTCGATATGATTTAGATGATGCCTTTGCAAATGGTTTACCTAAATACCAATACTCTCCAAATTATGGAACGGATAGTGAAATAACAGGAGCAACTAATCCTTTGTCTTTGATGCTAACAATTGAATTCAATTACGATTTAGGTTTTTACATGGCTAAAAGCCCTTGTACTGGAAGAAGAAAATTACTTATTGGAAATGGCGGAGGAAGAAGGTAATTGAAATTTCATCAATTATTTAGTTCTTCTTTCAACCAATTATTCATTTTCCGTTTGATTTTTTACGGTTATTAACTAGCATGAAATAACTTTGTGCTAATTATCACAAACATGAAACATAAAATTGCCATAATAGGGGCTGGAAATCTAGGTTTATCGATCGTTCAAGGACTACTAAAATCTAAGAAATACAGTGCCGAAGACTTTATTTTAAGCAGAAGGTCCATTACTAAACTAGAAACTTATAGAAAAGAAGGGTTTGCAACAACTAGTAATAATATTGAAGCTGTAAACAGTGCAGACATTATTATTCTTGGCATTCTTCCTCAAAAAATTGATTCTGTTTTAGAAGAAATCGCAGATTCATTAACTCCAAATCAATTAATTATATCATTAGCCACTGGAGTTCGTATTAACCAAATACAAGATAAACTCGGAAAGAGCAACCCTATAGTTCGAGCAATGCCAAATACAGCTATAGCAATTCGTGAATCAATGACTTGTATTGCAAGTACTTCTGAATTCAAACGTCACATCTCTGTTACGAAAGATATTTTCGAACACGTAGGAGAAACAGTTGTTATTAATGAGGATCAAATGACATCTGCTACTGCTTTATGTGCATGTGGAATTGCCTTTTTCTTAAGGGCAATTAGGGCGGCATCGCAAGGAGGAACTGAAATTGATTTCCATGCGGGTGAAGCACTAAAAATGGCAGCACAAACTGCCAAAGGTGCTGCTGCATTGTTACTTGAAAACAATTCTCATCCAGAAGATGAAATTGACAAAGTTACATCTCCAAAAGGGTGTACAATTGCTGGACTTAACGAAATGGAACACAGTGGATTTAGCTCTTCCTTTATTAAAGGAATTACGACTTCTGCAGAAAAAGCAAAGGGGTTATATTAATTTATTGAGCGTTATTATTCTGAATTAAATAACGTTTTTCTCTCTCTTAAAAACTAATTCCACCAATTTTTCTGCATTTTTTCCATTATCAAACTTATCTAAAAGGACAGTCTTTCTAGCTTCTAAATCCTCCATTTTGAATTCTTGTAACATCAATGAAGTAATGGTTTTCCTAAATTTAGCTGGTGTATTTGCTTCATAACAAGCTGCTTCCAATCCAGTATTTTGTACCATGTGTTTATTTACAATACAAAAGCGGCCTCTATATAGGGCTGAGAGCAATTTCAACTTAATTCCTGTCGGTTGAAATGTCGGTAATATATTAATATGTGCATCGACCACTAAGCTTTCCATTTCTGTAAAAGAAATATTCTCTTTTAAACTTACATTAGGATGCTGAGCTACTTTTTTTGCTAATTCTTTAGATGGGTCGCTACCAGCCAACACCAATGGGAATTCTAATTTAGAAAACACATTAATCAAGTATAGCGAAGCCTCATTGTTTTCTCCAACTCCCAAATTACCATGATACAATGCAAACTTTCCTTTTCCTGTTTTTGCTATAATTTCTTCCCCAGAATGAAATGCAGGTAGATATTTTGAATTTTTATATTTGGAATTAAAATAATCAGTATCGTTTGGAGAGATAGACAACAATAAATCTGCTTTCTTCAATACCTTTTCAAAAGATTTTAATTTTTTGGCTTCCGATAAAAAGAATTGTTTCTTAAACAATGATTTTTCCACTTTTGCTAATCCTTGGTAATAATCGTGTTCAACATTATGCGTTCGAACAGCAATAAACCTTTTGGAAGGTTTTAACTCATCCAAAATCCAACAATTATGAAGACCTTCTATTAATATAGGGTAGTCATTCTTATTTAAGTTTTTCAACAGATTATCATTCTTTCGAGTAATTACAACAAAAGGAAGTTTAGATAATAATTTAGCTTTGTTTTTATCTCTTTTGTAATACTTAACTGATTGGCAGTATTTATTCAGCTCTTTTTGTTTTCCACGTCCATATTCGAAGCAGTGCAAATGAATTTTCACTCCTAACTTGTGCAGTGATTTTATTTTATAAAACACATCTACAGCACCACCATAATTTGGGGGAAAAGGAACATCAAATGACACTATATTAAGGTGATTTTCTTTCACAGTTTACTATAAACTTCTAATAAGGGTTTAACTTCTTTTTCCCAGGTTAATTCGCTTGCTGCTTTTAGCGTATTTTCCTTGTATTCGGAAAACCGATTTTCATCTTCCCATATTGCTAATAGCCCTTTCTTTATTTCTTTGGGAGAATGGTCTTGTGTTATTACTCCAATGTTATAATGATTAATGATATTTCTTAATTCAACCAAATTGCTAGAAACAATAGGCAAACCAGCTTTTATATAATCGAATATTTTATTAGGTAAACTAAATCGATAATTAATATTCGTGTCTTTATCGAGAGTAACACCGAGATCCGCATTGAAAGTATATTGCATCATTTCAGCGTAAGGTAGCTTACCAACGAAAACCACCTTACCTTTTAAATCTTCAGCACCACTTCTAATCTTTAATTGTTCCAAAACATCTCCGCTTCCTACAATATACAAAATGATATTATCCGTTATTGCAATAGCTTCTAGCAATTCTTCAATCCCTCTATCCATATTAATTCCAGTTCCTTGGACAAGGACAATTCTTTTATCTAGAGGAATATGTAAATCCACTCTTGACTTTGTTTTTTGCAGTTCATCCTTCTTTGGAACATTTCGAAGCACATGAAGCTTTTTATTGTATTGTTTACTATACAATTCAGCTATAGACTGGTTTACAGTAAAAACATGTTTCAGTTTTGGAAAAATTGAATTTTCAATTCTCTCCCATACCCTTTTAACCTTTGGCCTGTTTTGAATTTCAGGAACTCCAGTAAAATATTCATGACTATCGTAAACAAGTGGTTTACCTCTTAATTTACTGGCCCACCTATTCGCCAATAAAGTATCTAAGTCATTCGAATGAAAAATATCTGCCTTAACAAATAACAATTTAAAAAATAATCGGAGATTAAAAAAGGCATAGAACATAACTCCCTTTTTAAACAGAAGATTCATTCTATATGTTTTATAATCCCTAGAGACAGGAACACTATCTGGTAATTTCCTTCCTATTAACAAAACGTCAAAACCTGCTATTCTTAAAGTAGTACATACTTTATCCACTCGTTGGTCGAATGATAAATCATTAATAACTGATACTACTACTTTTTTCAAAAACTAGATATTTTGTATTACTTCAAAGTAAACACTTTGAAACGCAAATTCTAAACTATTATTATAGAGATTTGAATATTTAATAGTGTATAAAGAATCTTTTTTTTTCATTAAGGACATTAAATAACAATTAGGTTTGTTTTGTGAGGACTATTCAGAAAAATATTTCATTAAAGGATTACAATACTTTTGGTATTGATGTCAATGCTAAACTATTTGGACAGTTTACTTCTGTTGATGAATTAAAAAATATTATAACAGATAGCAATTACAAGCAAGAAAAGCTTCTCATTCTTGGAGGTGGAAGTAATATTCTGTTTACAAAAGACTTTGATGGGCTTGCATTACTCAATCAAATTAAGGGGATTGAAGTTATTGAAGAGGATCAGGACTCTGTCGTTATAGCGGGAGGAAGTGGTGTTGTTTGGCATGAGTTTGTGTTGCAGTCTATTGATCAGAATCTTGGAGGAATTGAAAACATGAGCTTAATCCCTGGAAGTTTGGGAGCAAGTCCAATGCAAAATATTGGTGCCTATGGCACGGAAGTAAAAGACAATTTTGAATGGCTAGAGGCATACCATATTGAAACAGGAGAAATTCATAAATTCGACAATACTTCCTGTGAATTTGGTTATCGAGAAAGTGTTTTTAAACGTAGGTTAAAAGGACAATACATTATTACTAAAGTAGCCTTCCGTTTATCAAAAACACACAAACTCAATACATCTTATGGTGCAATCGAAAATGAGCTGGAATTATTGAATATTTCTCACCCAACCATTAAAGATGTAAGCAATGCCATAATAAAGATTAGAGAAAGTAAATTACCCGACCCTAAAAAGATTGGAAATAGCGGTAGTTTCTTCAAGAATCCAGTAATTGACAACAATACATTTAAAAAAATAAAATCAGATTTTCCCAATATTGCTTCTTATCCTGCTGGATCTGATAAAACAAAAATTGCAGCTGGATGGTTAATTGATCAAGCTGGATGGAAAGGGAAAATAATTGAAAATTACGGAGTACACAAGAACCAAGCTTTAGTATTGGTGAATTATGGTGGCGCTTCTGGAAATGATATATATAGCCTTAGTGAAGAAATTATACAATCAATTAAGGAAACTTACGGAATAGAACTAGAACGGGAAGTAAATATACTTTAGGTTCCAGCTACGCTATCTACAGACTTAGTATCGAGAGCATCTCTTAATCCATTTCCGAGTAACATAAATGCAAAGACAAGAATAATAATACTTATTCCTGGCAAGATTGCTAAAAAGGCACTTTCATTATTTGTAGTCATCATATACGCTCCATGCTGTTCAAGCATTGCTCCCCAAGATGCCATAGGTATTTGAGCTCCAATACCTAAAAAGCTAAGACCAGCTTCAATCAATATTGCAGAAGCAAAATTAGCAGAACTTATTACAATTACTGGCCCCATAATATTTGGCAATACATGTTTCCAGATTATTCGCGAATTTGAATATCCCAATGCTCTACCTGCTTCAACATATTCTTTTTCTCTAATACTTAATATTTGCCCCCTTACAACTCTTGCTAATTCTACCCACATTATTAAACCAACTGCGATAAAAACGGTGGTAAAACCTTTCCCTAATATTAGAGTTAGCGATATAATCAGTAATAATCCAGGAATTGACCAAACCATATTTATAAACCACATAATTAAATCATCTACCCACCCACGATAAAAACCTGCTAATGAACCCAACAAGAGTCCAATAACCAGTGATATAATAACCGCAATTAATCCAACCGAAAGAGAGATAATTGTTCCCGCCATTAATCGACTAAGCATATCTCTTCCTAACTTATCTGTCCCTAAATAATAGGTTTGCTCAATAATATTGTTCGCAGCAATTTCATCACGCATTTCCTGAGTGTTCCTTGTTATCTCAGTTCCATCAATCAACCAAATAGTTATTGTTCCATTAAGATTTGTCTTGAATTTTTCTTCCCTAGAGATAGAAAGAGGGTATAAAACTTCCGCCAAAGGGTAACTCTGCCATTGAACCTCATAATCTTCTTGGCCTTCAAACCCAGTATATTCCTCTATGAGTATGTTTTCTCCTTGAAACTCATACCCATAGATTGGATAACTCTTATACTTAGCATCTTCGTATCCAAAAAATAATTTTCCAAAAAACCCAACGTCTTCAAACTCCTTGTTCTTACGTGACAATAGCTGAGTAACTGTAAACCCAGGAGCTTTTCTAGATATTGGAGAGTTTTGATTATTAGCATGCTCAGTTGCATCAGGCCTTATATTAGCTCCTAATACGGATACAATAATCGCAATGCAGATAATAAACAACCCTAACATTGCCGTTTTGTTCTTCTTTAGCTTTCTCCAAGCTTCAAGATACAACGAATCTTTTCTTTTATTTTCTTTTATCCCTGCCATTTACTAATCATCTTCCTTTCCAACTTGGAGAAGAAAGTACTACCCCTACAGATATTGTCAACAGATAAAAGGGATAAAATACAACCATAATAGGAAAGTACATTATCGTCTCATATCTACGATATCTGTTTGCCAATAAAACTAAAAACAATACATCAATTGCTGTTTTAATGGCGCACAATTTAATGAAAAAAACAATGCTATCGTCACCCAAAATTACAAGTGCAATCATAAACAGGATAGAAAAATTGGTAATCAAAACAATAGCGCCAAAAATAATAGATAAAGGAATTTTTATTTGATTTGATTTTGCTGCCCATCTTATAGATCTAGAAAACATATCAGATAATGATTTAGAGCCTTCGGTTTGCACTTCTGAATCAAAACTAACGCCTATATTAATCAATGAGTTTTCCTTTACCACTTTTTCAAGAAAGAACATATCATCACCTGACAACACTTCATAATTATTCTTATAAGGGTCTAAATTTTTAAATAATGATTTAGTGTAAGTTAAATTTGCCCCACTACATAACAACGGAATTTTCAATTTTGCAGATCCAACCGTAATACCAGCTAATAAAAGAGATTCTATTTGTTGAATATTGGAAAGTAGCCCAGACTGCTTTTTGTTAATCACTGGGGCTATTATAAAATCACAACCTGTAACTGCTAGATTATTAATCTCTTGTAACCAATTTTCAGAATGCAAACAATCTGCATCGGTTGTTACTAGCAATGGGTAAGAAGCAACTGAAACACCTGCTTCAATAGCTCTTTTTTTTCCAAAACTAGATTCATCCAAAGAAATCATATTATAGGGAAATGGAAAGTGTTTCAAACCTTGCTTCAACAATTCTACACTGTTGTCATCTGAATGGTCGTTGATAAAAATAAATTCAACTTTTGCCTTATCATATTTCAAGGCTGTTAGTGAGGATAATAATTGATGAAGGTGTTCCGATTCATTCCTAAATGGAATAAGCACAGACATAGCTAGGTTCTCTAATGAGGATGATTTCGTTTTTTTTTGATTTATTGACCATCCCCAAATTAATACTAACATCCACCCAAAATAGATTGTAAACACCACTAACAATATCGCATGGACAACAATCATTCTTTTTCTGTTTTCAATTTTGCTCTATTAAACAAGAATATCAAACTCCCTAACAAAGCCGGAAAAGCGATATTAATAATCCAAAGAATAATTGAAGCTGACAATACTTCAGCAGTACTATTATAATTAACCAACAACAACAAAACTACCGCCTCTCTAGTTCCTAGATTCCCCATAAATGGAGATGGGATAAACGTTACAATCAGATATAGCACACCAATAAACGTGCAGAGAGACATAATTGTCATATCCACATTTAGCAGTTTTAACAACAAAATAAACTGAAGCGCAAAAACAACATATCGAAGTATTGAATATCCAAGAACCAACAGTAATTCTTTCTTTTCAAACGTTTTAAAATAACTAATTTTATCAGCAAATCTATTAATTACAGGCAGTCTTAAAGTTAAGTTATATAGAAAAGAAGGATATAAAAACAAAATGACCAATAGGATAACTAATATAGTAGACCCCATCAAAGCATACGTAGGAAAACTAGCACTTATAAAATTTAATTTCGAACCAGAGGAAACAACTATTAGGAATCCAAAAAAACCAAATAAAGCGGTTGTTGTAAGTTGTGCTACATTGCCTAACATTGTAGATGACACTACAGATACAGTCCCTTTATTTTTTAAGTATAAAGCCCTTCCTATAAATGTCCCTACTTTGTTTGGCGTGAGAACTCCAATTGCATTTCCTGCATAAACTGATTTAAATGATTCCCATTTATTGAGGGTTTCGACTTTTGAAAGTAGCGATCTGAATTTTAGAGACTCCAACCACCAATTAACAAACTGACCTACAAAAACAATAGCCAATATACTTATACCAGTAAAGGAATGTAATTTTTCTAAAACTCCTTTAAAATTTAAATTCTCTTGATTTTTTAAAATTTCGGAATAAATTACATAGCTAGCTCCAACAAATATTAATATTTGGAGTATACGTAGTAGAATCTTATTTATTTTTACTTGCTCGATAGATGCAAATTTAAACTTTTGATGATAGTTTCCGACAAAATAATTTTAGGACTAGATCCTGGAACAACCACCATGGGGTATGGAATTATTCGTATCAGGAAAAACAAGATGGAAATGATTAGCACAGGTGTTATTCATTTGCATAAGCTGGAAAACCATGAATTGAAGCTGAAAAAAATATTTGAGAAAGTGAGTTTCTTGGTAAATGAATATTTACCGGATGAAGTAGCAATTGAAGCTCCGTTTTTTGGAAAAAATGTACAATCAATGCTTAAACTAGGGAGAGCACAAGGAGTTGCAATGGCTGCTGTTCTTACAAAAGACTTACCCATTCAAGAGTATGCGCCTCGTAAAATAAAGCAAGCCATTACGGGTAATGGAAATGCAAGTAAAGAACAAGTTGCAAAAATGCTTCAGTCGTTATTAAAGCTCAAAGAATTGCCTAAAAAATTAGATGCAACGGATGGATTGGCTGCTGCTGTTTGTCATTATTTTCAAGCTGGTAAGACTGATTCTGGTAAGAAAAATTATTCGGGATGGGAATCTTTTGTAAAGGACAACCCTAATCGAACCACTTAAAAACTACGCTTCCAAAATACTTTTGGCTATACTTTCCATTTCAGAACTTTCAAAATGCTTTTTTGGCTTTGAGAAATCCATATCAACAATACTATTAATTGGTATTAAATGTATATGTGCATGTGGCACTTCTAGTCCAATTACGGTAACTCCAATGCGTTCACAAGGCAATACTTTCTTCATTTTAATTGCTACTTTTTTTGCAAACACATTTAATTCTGACAGTAAATCATCTTCTAAATCAAAAATATAATCAATTTCTTGTTTAGGAATTACTAGTACATGTCCTTTAACTAGTGGGTTAACATCTAGAAATGCTAAAAACTTTTGACTCTCAGCAACTTTGTAACAAGTTATATCACCATTTACTATTTTAGAAAATATAGAGCTCATAAGTTTCTTTTATTAGTTTCCAAAAGTAATTAATAATGAAATGAAACAGGAAAGATAAATCTTCCCTATTTCATTTCATTTTTAAAAATTATCCAAATCTGGAGGGCGAAGCACTCCAAACCACTTCAATACCCTTTCTCCAACACCAGGAACATCAACATGAATTAGGTACAAACCACTTGAAATCGGGATATTCTTATGGTTTTTCATATTCCATTCTACGTGGGTTATACTATTATCTTTTTTAAATGTTCTTACCAAGGTTCCGTTTACAGTGTATATTTTTATCGTACAGGCATCAGGAAGGTTTACAATTTTCACCAAATTCTCAAGTCTATTCACTTCATAATTTGAATAGCCATAATACGGATTTGGAACAACATTGATTAATGATAGTGCACTATCGGCAGCAAAACCACTTGATGTTGTAGTTGCTAATTCATCCATATTAAACTCATACATTGGGTACCAATGATTATTGCTTCCATTGGTATTGGAATAATGCTGAGTTGTTGGCGAATGCCTTTCATACTGATTTCCAACTCTAATTTTTATGCGCACATCCGTTTCAATAAACGCGTATGGATCAGATGAATTGTCAAATCTACTAGCTGACTCTGACAACATTGGTAATCCAACCCACATACAAGACTTCCATACCTTTTGCACTGAAGATGGGGTTGGTGATGCTTGATCAATCATAATCGATTTCATAAATGAAGCTTCATCATAAGCTGGCATGTTTATAGAAAATGATGACGATGTTATTTCTTCCTTCCTTTGATTTTTAAACACATATACATAGTGTTTTCCACCAAATAATGGGCTTCCAAACCCAGTATACATGTTTGCAGTTGGATTGAATATCATATCTTTTCCTCCTTCATTACCTAACCAAGAATCTTCAGAAAAAGCAAGATTCAACCTTTCCCCAGATTCCAGATCAATTGCGTAACCAGGGAACCAGCTCATTCCAACTCCTGTTCCATCAGGATTTCCATTTTTGTCTAAAGACGGTAATTTTTTTACACTCATCTTTTCAGTTGTTCCATCCCAAGATAGACTAGCATTGTCTTGAGATTCTAGTACAACGCACCTAGTCCACTTAGACTTATCTGTTGTTATAACAATGTCAACACTACTTACATAAGCCACAGCAGCTTTACTATTTACTTTTTGCTGACCTTTAGCTGCTGCCATATTTCCATCGCTAACTGGCATATCATTGCACATTCCGCTCGCAGTTAGTTTAAACGGGGCCCAAGTACCATCAACAACGTTTTCAAACACTTCTACATCATCCATTCCTGGATAATCATTATATATACAAGGATCGCCATTAATACAGGCATTTGGGTAAATGGCTGTGTCACATATCTCGCTAGAAGTTCCAGACCGAATCCAATTTTGAGAACTGTTTCCATCTAAATCTTTAACACCTGTTAGCCATCGCTTGGAAGAGTCTGCAAATACCATTGAAGAGGTTAACAATTCAGTAGTTAGTATATTACTTCCTAACGTCTTGTATTTATATTGTTCAATGTTAACGGATATTCCCAACTCAGGTATTAATTGTTCGTTCCCTAAACTTATTGTTTGAATTGAAAAAATTGTATCAATCACATTATTTAAATCAACTAGGTACCATGTTGCACTATCTAAATGATGTGAGGTAACTGAATTATTTGCATCCTTTACAAAGGTAATTCTGTAATCTCCTCTTCTTACATTTAATGGGTCTATAACTTTTATATCAATTGGACCATTACCATTCTTATATGTAACTCTTGCAGGTGTATATTGAGATAATATATCCTCTTCAGATTCTTTTGTTATCTCCAATATATTTCCGCCATTACCTCTTCCTTCAATTCGAGTAATTTGTGGACCATCTCCATATTGGCTGTTTTGAACAGTTCCTCCAGTCTCTGGTGATGGAGAATGAGGAATACCAACAAAACTAGATATTTTCGTTCCTGAGACACTTAATCTACTTCCTAAATAAGGTTCGTCTTGACCTTTGATTCCATCATAAGGCAAATAATTGTTATACCCATATGAAACCGCCATATAATAGTACTTTTTATGGTTGATTAATTTCTTATCCCCATGTGCAAATTGATCCTCAAGTACTCTGAAAGAATGTTTTATTCCTTCGTCTGATCCATCAACCATTTCCATAGCTTCATTTGCACCTAAAGATTCGTTAAATGTATAATTAACAATCTGTCCAACACCATCTTTTATATCACATTGATTGATTAGCCTTGCTCTATCAACATCATTGAGTTCAGAGGCATCAACTGTACCGTCAATTAATTGATAAATTTGATATCCTTGAAACTTAAATAGACTATCATATTCAACATTATCAGACTTACTTTCCACCCCAATTTCTGGGTCTTCCATAACATAGCTTTCAATTTCTTCGGTACCTTCTAAAAATAAAATCAATTCATTTTCCAACTCTTGTATTGCAAGATTCGGAGCTGGAGGACCTTCTAATATTTGAAAACAATTATCAAATAATGCTTGTGCTTTATCATCAGCTTTTTTAACTAGCTTAACCGATTCAAATGGGTCTCCAGAAGATGATTTCGCATAAACAATACCAAAAGTGATATTATTCAAAGCACCTGGTTGTAAAGTAAAAGGACCTGCGGCTTGAACAAACCTTCTGTCTCCCTTAATATTACCTTCAGATACTTCAGACCACTCAGGCATTACAACACCGTCTTGACCCCATCCTAATGGATCACTATCACCAGGAAACGCATAATCCGTTTGCATTGTTCCTCCATGACCGTTTCCTCCATATGTCAATTTCGTTCCATCCAACCAAATCCCTAACATATAATTGAAATAATCAATTGCTTGAGAAGGATCTCCAAAACCAGGGCCTGCTAATGTAGGGTCAAAATACCCAAACCTTCTCATTCCAAACCGTTCATTATCAATTGTTCCATCTCCATAACCAATGCCCAATCCATCATATGGAATTCCTTGATCGATTTTAGCTTGACTAATATCAGAAGTTAACGGATTATCTAAACCATCATTATCTTGATATGGCCCTTCAAAAAAATCTACTCCAATTGCTGGAGGGTTTACTCCTATGGCTTGAGCTCCTTGGCAATTATCATCATCAATCGCATCAGCATTATACTGATAACCCAATCCTCTTTGAACATCACAGCCTACATAGTCATCTCCAGAACAACCAATATCAGAATCAACCCAAACGGCAAAGTGAGTATTTGTTAATGTTTGAGTCGATCTATTTATGACCTCATAATTATAAAACGTCATGTTATTAATCTCGTTATTAGTAGCAAATGCAAATGCTTGTGCTCTGATTTCCATACCAATTGGGTCTCCATTTGTCTCAGTATGAATATTTCCTTTATCGTTAAATACCCACCACATATTATAATCACCATATAAAGTCACTTGTTTATTGATTCTGCAATCCACTGATTTTTCTAAATCATACCAAGGATAATCACCGCTACCTATAGGATCATAAGTTCCTGGAGTACTAGTGCCGGGTCTATCATAAAACGGAGCTAAATAAAAGTCTTGGAATATTCCTAGATCACCATGAGCAGGCCAATCTAGTATGCTATTCGGGATTGAATATCCTTCAAATTTTTCTTGTTCATTACAATTAGGATCTTGAGAACATTCCCACCATGCATTAAATTCTATCACTTCTTGTTTTGTTGTAATGTAGAAATTATCATATTCCAAACAAGTTTCAGGTTCTATAGTTGCTGCTCCATAATCTCTTATAGATAATGCAGGGTTACCACTTCCAGGAATTACAGATAATGGGCCTGTCCAAAAATCATTTCCAGTTCTAAAAGTAAGAGCAGCCATTTTTAACTGATTATTAACATCAACTCCACCCATCCATAATGCACCTGAATAAATAACCATTTCACCGGAACCAGCAGGCACTTCATATGAGGCAGCTCCTGTGGATCTATTTTGCCACATACTTCCTCCAGTTTCAATTAAAGCTTTAACATTATTAAACTCCAAATAACTAAACGTAGATGCAGGAGCACAATTTGCGGCCTTTAATTGAAATGAATTATTGTTATTGCATTGACCTTCAGTTTTCTTGTTAGGATCGTTCCATGCTTTAAACTGCGACGTACATATAACCGATATAATAATTAGTGAAATGATTTTTTTCATACTCCAAATTTTATCCTTAATTAGGGTACAAATTGGAATTAGAAACGGTGTATTCTGTTTATAATAGTAAAGCGTACAAACTAAGGGATTACTTATAAGTCTAAGTTATATCTTAGTTGTAAAACAAAAAACAGGAAATGAAGCAATGGGGCAGACCAGTTATCAAACGGGCAGCATTATTATTTTTATCGGTACACCAACACCTTGAAAATTAGCGAGAAATAGAAATTATCTCAAATTCGATAATTCCATTGGGAGTTTCAACAGGTGCAATATCCCCTACCGATTTACCTAATAACCCTTTTCCAATTGGAGAATCTACTGATATTTTACGAAGCTTTATATCAGCTTCATTACCAGCAACTAATGTATACTCCATTTCCATTCCATTCTTCACGTTCTTTATCTTTACCTTAGATAAGATCAATGCCTTAGATGTATCTAATTTAGAATCATCAATTAAACGGGCACTAGCTAACTCATTTTTTAATTTTGAAATACGCGCTTCCATAAGACCTTGTGATTCTTTGGCTGCGTGATATTCTGCATTTTCCGAAAGATCACCCAAATCAATTGCTGCACCAATTTGTGCAGATAACTTTGGACGTTCCACTCTTTCTAATTGTTCAATTTCGTCTTTCAGATTTTGAAGCCCCTCTTCTGTATAATAATTAATTTTTGACATAATACTGGTGAGTTCTTTAAACGAGAAAAGAGAATCCCAAAAAGGACTCTCTTCACTAATAAATTATATAGTTAATCTCTTATTTCAAATTGATGCGTCCTCCAACGGTATGAATACCACCTAGAGAAGAACTTCTGAATCCGTAATCTAGGCCAATCATTGTTTCATTTTTACCTACTGGAAAGTCAACAGATAAACCAGCTGAGAGTCCTGATAGAGAATTGGTTCTATTTACTTTATCAAAAATTCCATTTTCATAAACATATCCAGCTCTCATAATAAAGTTGGCTTGTTTTAAACCGCTAAAAGTGTATTCACCTCCAAGTCTATATTGATCTTTCGAAAATGAGTTCGAAGTGTATACAAATCCCATAGTCAATTTATTTGATTCATCAAACAAGAAATCATAAGAAGCGGCAATGTGTAACAATGAAGGTAATTCGAATGAGGATACACGCTGTTCTGAAGTAATTAATATACCAGTACTTGGGTTTAACATCTCTAATGAAATACCATCACCACTAAATTCCATTGGTGCGCCAACATTCTTCAAGCTAATAGCAAATTTAATTTGATCATTTTCTCCTGTTACATATCTAATTCCAACATCAATAGCAACTCCAGATGCCTTAACATTTGCTATAGTTTCAGAAACTACTTTTAAGTTTAACCCTCCTGAAATAGAAGATGAAAATTGTCTAGCATAAGCTAAGTTTATGTTTGTAAACACGGGTTTAAATGTACCAATGTTACCCTCTGGTAATTCTGTAGTCGTAATTGGAATATCTCCAAAATTCATAGACATAATAGAAACACCAAGAACACCTGTTTCGCCAACACGTTGCGCTAAACCAAATCCATTCATTCCAATATCTGAAATACTTCCTAACCAATTTGTTCTAGCAAAAATAACTTCTGTCTTATCCGCATAAGCTAAACCTGCAACGTTAGTAAATAAAGCTTCCAATCCTTTAATCGATGAAACTCCAGCATCACCCCAAGATGAACTACGAGACCAAGGGTTGATTAATAATTCTGTAGCACCAGCTGATCCAGCTCTATCTTCGTTACCAGCAAATGTAGGAAGCGAAGCTACTAGCATCCCTGCCATTACTACACTTATTCTAATACTTTTACTTAATTTCATATCTTATTGTTGTTTAACAAATATTCTTTTCAATTTAATCTAATTATCTCTCCTAGAAACTATCTAAATCTGGAGGGCGAACTACACCAAACCATTTCAGTACTCTTTCACCTACATTAGGCACATCCACATGGATTAAATATAACCCACTTGAAATTGGAATGTTCCTGAAATTTTTCAAATTCCATTCAACATGAGTGATGTTGTTATCTTTATTAAATGTTCGAACCAATATTCCATTTACAGTATAGATTTTAATTGTACACTGATCTGGTAAGTTAACAATCTTGACAAGGTTATCCAGTCTACTAAATTCATAGTTTGAATATGCGTAGTAAGGATTAGGAACAACGTTGATCAGAGACAATATACTATCATCTTCAATAAATGTTTCTGTATCTACAGCTAAGCTATCCATGTTAAACTCATACATTGGATACCACTGATTTATACTTCCTCCTGTATTTGTATAGTGTTGTGCGTTTACTGAATGTTGAGCATAAGCACTCGCAACTCTAATTTTAATTCTAACATCTGTTTCGATATAAGAAAAAGGATCAGATTCATCAGCTAAACCAACTGCAGTTTCAGATAACATTGGAGTACCTACCCACATACATGCTCTCCATACTTTCAACATATCACCTGCATTTATACTAGCGTTATCAACAATTTTACTTCTAATAAATGCACATTCATCATAAGCAGGCATGTTTGATGTAAACTGAGTACTTACTGGTTGTTCTTTTCTGTAATTCTTAAATACATATACATAGTGTTTCCCTCCAAACAAAGGAGAACCGAATCCAGTATACATATTAGCAGACGGATTAAATATCATATCCTTTCCACCTTCATTTCCTAACCAAGAATCCTCAGCAAAAGCCATATTTAATCTTTCTCCAGATTCTAAATCAATTGCATAACCAGGGAACCAACTCATTCCTGTACCATCACCGTCAGGTAATCCATTTTTACCTACTGAAGGTAATTTCTTAGGCATCAATTTAGCAGTAGTTGCGTTCCACGATAAATCACTATTATCCTGAGACTCCAATACAACTACTCTTGACCATTTTGATTGATCTGAAGTAATTACGATATCCACACTACTCAATTGGCTCAATTTAACGGCTCCTTGCCCACCAACCATATCAGTACTAGCTGGCATATCCTTACAATCATTATTCGCTACCATTTTGAAAGGTGCCCAAGTTCCGCCTACTACTTTTTCCCATACTTCTATATCATCATCTCCTAAGAAATCGTTATAAATACAAGGATCTTCATCCTCACATGGGTCAGGGTATATTGCATTATCACAATCTTCATTTGATGTACCTGATCGAATCCAGTTTTGTGAAGTATTACCATCCATATCTTCTACTCCAGTAAGCCATCTTTTTGATGAATCGGCAAACACTATTTCAGAACTTATTAACTCCGTAGTAAAAACATTAGGAGATAATTCTTCATATTGATATTGCTGAATATTTATTGAAATTCCCCATTCAGGAATTAATTGCTCATTACCTAATTCTATCGTTTGTTCAGAATAAATAGTATCCGATAGATTTGCTGTATTAATAACATACCAACGTGCACTATCTAATTGTGTAGAACCAACTTGTGGATTACCATCAGGAACAAAAGTTAATTTGTAATCCCCTCCCTGTACATTTAATGGATCAATTACTTTAATGTCGATTGGTCCAGAACCACCCGCATATGTTACTTGTTGCGGTGTATAAGACGAAACGATATTCGCTTCAGATTCTTCCGTAAGTTCTAATACATTACCTCCGTTACCACGACCCTCTATTCTAGTTATTTCTGGTCCATCTCCGTATTGACTGTTTTGAACAGTACCTCCTAATTCTGGTGATGGAGAGTGCGGTATCCCAACAAAACTTGCGATTTGAGTTCCTGAAACACTTAATCTACTCCCGATGTAAGGTTTTTCCTGACCTGTAACACCATCATATGGTAAGTAGTTATTATAACCATACGAAACCGCCATATAATAGTACTTCTTGTGATTAATTAACTTTTTATCACCTAATGCAAATTCATCTTCTAGAAATTGGAATGAATGTCTAACTCCTAAATCTTCACCATCTACCATTTCTTCAGCCTCATTCGCTCCAAAATCTTCGTTAAATGTGAAGTTTACCAATTGGCCAACTCCATCCTTTATATCACATTGTGCAACTGGTCTAGCTCTATCTACATCATTTAATTCAGAAGCACTTACAGTTCCATCAACTAATTGATAAATTTGATATCCTTGAAATTTGTACAAACTATCATATCCACCGCCTAAAGCAATAATAATAGGATCAACTGTTTCATACGTTTCAATTTTATCAGTTCCTTCTAAGAAAATAATTAATTCATTTTCCAATTCTTGAATTGCAAGATTTGGTGCAGGAGGTCCTTCTAAAATTTGGAAACAATTGTCAAATAAAGCTTGAGCCTTATCATCTGCCTTTCTTACCAATTCAACAGATTGGAAAGGGTCTCCAGAAGTTGACTTAGCATAAACTACTCCAAAAGTAATATTATTTAATGCTCCTGGCTGTAATGTAAATGGTCCAGCCGCTTGGAAAAATCTTCTATCAAACTTAATGTTTCCTTCCGTTACCTCAGACCAATCTGGTCCAACAGTTCCATCTTGTCCCCATCCATAAGGATCGGTATCTCCAGGGAAACAGTAATCCGTGTTTAATGTTCCTCCATGTCCGTCACCTCCATAAGTATAGTGAGTTCCATCTAACCAGAACCCAAGCATATAGTTATAAAAATCAATAGCTAAATTTGGATCACCATATATATTAGCTGGTAAGTTTCTATCAAAGTAACCAAAACGTCTCATTCCAAAACGCTCATTATCAATAACACCATCACCGTATCCAATACCTAATCCAGCATAAGGAATTCCTTTATCTGCATTTGCCAAACTAATATCAGTAGTTAATGGATTGTCTATCCCATCATTATCTTGATAAGGTCCTTCAAAGAAATCAACTCCAATTGCAGGTGGATTTGCTCCAATTGCTTGAGCTCCATTACAACCATCATTATCAACCGCATCCGCATTGTATTGATAACCCAATCCTCTTTGAACATCACATCCAACGTAATCATCCTCACTACATCCAATATCTGGATCAAGGAATACAGAAAAATAAGTATCAGTTAAGGTTTGAGTAGATCTATTAATCATCTCATAATTATAGAATGTCATGTTATTAATCTCATCATTTGTAGCAAATGCAAATGCTTGAGCTCTAATTTCCATTCCAATTGGATCACCATTTGTTTCAGTATGGATATTTCCTTTATCATTAAACACCCACCACATATTGTAATCTCCAAATAAAGTTACTTGACGACTTGTTCTACAATCTACAGAGTTATCCAAATCATACCAAGGGTAATCCCCTGCTCCAGATGGATTATAAAGACCATCGCCATCTCTATCAAAAAACGGAGCTAAATAAAAGTCTTGATCTAAAATTATATCTCCATGTGCAGGCCAGTTCAATATGCTATTTGGAATTGTATACCCCTCATATTCAACTGATTCATCGCAATCAGGATTTTGAGAACACTCATACCAAGCATTAAACTGAGCAACTTCTTGTTTTGTTGTTATATAAAAATTATCGTATTCCAAACAAGTTCCTGCTTCAATTGTCGCTGCTCCATAATCTTTAATTGAGATTGCTGGGTTACCACTTCCTGGTGTAACTGACAATGGACCTGTCCAAAAATCATTTCCAGTTCTAAATGTTAAGGCAGCCAATTTCAATTGATTATTGACATCAACTCCACCCATCCACAATGCTCCTGAATAGATAACTGTTTCTCCAGAACCAGCAGGCACCTCGTAAGATGCATTACTTGTTGATCTGTTTTGAAACATACTACCACCAGTTTCTATTAACGCTTTTACGTTATTAAACTCAAGGTACCCAAATGTTGATGCTGGCGCACAACTTGCAGCTTTAAGCTGAAAAGAGTTTACTGTGTTACCATTTGTTCCATTTGTAGATTTACTATGGTCATACCATGCGTTTGCATGATTCCCAAAGAAAACACATGCTATTAGAAGTAATGCTATTTTATTCATAATCTTCATATTATAATATCTTCAATTCTTAAAAATCTAATTTTGCTCCAATTCGGATAGTTCTAGGCATTCCAAAGTTATATGGATTATCTGCTTTTAAAGCATACAAATATCTGAATGACGCTTCATCATTTTGACTTTGAATACCAGCTTGGTACGCAGCAGCATTTAAATAACCATCATCATCAGGATTACCTGTTGCTCTGTAAACATTAACAATGTTTTTAGTATTTAATACATTATTAACTAGTAAATACACATTTAAATTTGCAGATTTCTTTTTATCTTCTCCTTTTCCAAATGTTAAAATAAAGTTTTTATCAATTTGCATATCAGATCTAATCTGCCAAGGTTTACGAGATCCATTTACCGTTCCGTCTAATGTTCCAGATGCAGGTGACAATGGAGCTGAAGGCGTAATTTGTTCCTGAGCACTATATGGTGTTCCAGAAGAACCATTTAAAACCATATTTACACCTGCGTTTTTAAAGATTTGTTTCCCTCCCATTACTGGACCGTTGTAATCTTTTCCTTCACCATATCTAAAATCAACAGTACCCGTTAATTGGTGTCTTTGATCATAGCTGTATGGGAATATTGTCCTTAAGTTAGGCTGACCTGAGTTAATTAAATTTAAAGAAGAAGAAGCGTCAGACCCTGTTCCTTCAGCGAATTGCAAGGTATAAGAAGCTCTTAATGTAATGTTACCTGATCTTCTTAAATCATAAGCAACCGTCATCCCTTTAATAGTACCAAAATCAATATTACCCCAAGTTCTATATGAACGAGGATAAGCATTCGTTACATTAATTAATGAAACTTGATCTCTTTGTTCTCTATAAAATACAGATAATTTTAAAGAAGATTTCTTACTCAATACTTGTTGAAATCCTAATTCGTAATCAATTGTTTTTTCTGGTTTCAAATCAGGATTATTTACAACCACACTTCTATTTTTCATGAAGTAGTAATCCAAAGGATTTAAACGATTTCCAGTTGTAGGTCTTTTTGACAAGATATCATAATGCGCAAAGAATAATGCTTCATCCGAAATTGGGAATGAAAATGCGATACGAGGCATTACTACAACTTGTGGTGTATAATCTTCAAATACATCTTGAGAGATATTGTCTGAAGGATCAACTCCATCCGCCAAATACGGAGCAATACCAGCACTAGTTTCAAGAACAGATGGATCAACTACTTCTGCACCTGTAGCATTGTACCAAACATCATCAACTCGATATCCATTAATTCCAGTTGGATCATCAATATCATTTACATATACTACTGCTTCATCTGGAATATTATCTGGATGAATAACTTCAACACCGTCGATATCATTTACATCACGAACAGTTCTAGCGCTGTACAGTAAGTATTTATCTTTTAATACTTGTTGGTTTGCATCAAATCTATCCACACGAACACCAACATTAAAAATAAGATCATCAAATGCAAACTTATCCATTACATATCCTGACATATAGATTGGTTCAAAAGCTCCTATTGGACGTGTAAAGTTTCCAAACTCATCCGTTGCAGTGAAAAAATCGTTGAATGTTGGGTTCTCTTTTGATTTGTTTCCCATGTGGTCATAACCATAATAAGAAACGTAATTAGACCCTTGGTTTAACAATTCGTCTGCGCTAAACATCTCTAATGAAAAAATACTTGGATCTAACTCATCAATGTTTAAATACTCCGTTTGAGATTCCATACCAATAGCATTTCTTACATTATAATCGAAAAATGATTGGTCTCCTCCACCTACATAGTCTTCTGAAGCACCACTTAATGTAGCGAAATCATACTGAGAGAATGTACCAAACTGTGAAACATAGTAGTCGCTTTCATCTAATGCTCTACCATTATCTGTATGACTATTAGCTAATAGCCTTCCTAAGGTCCATAATCCAGCAGGTCCTCGACCATTACCGTTTGGTCCAAATTGAAAACCTCTATCTGTTCTTTGCTCGTATTCAAACCCGATTGAAATTGCATGATCTCCAATATCCGCAGAACCTTGCGCTGTAACACGGAACTGAGTATTATCCGATTTAGAATATCCATTGTATTGCGTCCCTAAATTCGTCCATAAACCATACACACTAGCAGGCAACATTCCATTCAATAAAGCTCCACCATCCAATAATTGCGTGAAGTTTTCATAATTATCAACTACATCATTATATAATGTATAGTACTGAGAGGTAATCGATGCCAATTCAACGTTTGCTAAATCTGAAGTATCAGGAGAAAACGAAACTTCAACATCATTTAATCCATTATGTACACGATCAATTTGCCCATCTCCATCGAAATCTCTTAACTCATAAGATTTTTCTTGCTCAACTTCAAATTTCCCAACATATCCATATCTAAATAAATTGTCTTTGTGTGTAGCGTCTTCTGTTTTTGAATTATTTTTTGAGTAATCAACCATAATTGTGTAAAAAGCATTTTTTACACCACCACTATTTGACTCACCTTCTTCCATAACGGATTGAAAACGCTGAGTAAACTTACCATAAGTTCTCCAACTGTAATTTTGAACCAATGGATTGTTATCGTAATTCAATAAAGAACCTCCCCAACTTCCAGCAAGTCTTCTGTTATAACTTCCAGAACCACCAAATGTTAAGTTCACATTAGGTCCAACATTCACATCAATTTTACCAGCAAGCGAGACATTTGTTGTCGGAACATTTTGTCTGAACTTCACTTCTTCAAAATCCGAAGCATTTAAAAAGTCTGTATTATAAAAAGCTCCAAACCCAGTACCTGTTGGCCTTAATGGATTTGCAACCAATTCTGCTCTAGCAGTATCCGTTATTCTATACTGAGGCAATCCAAGTGGTCTTGAATCCACAATAGATGTAAAGTTCCCTGAAATAAAGAACCCTAATAACGGGTCTGTTTTCTTTCCTGTACTATCTTTTTTCATTAATAAAGGTCCAGAAACGATACCCTCTACCAGGTTATACCCATAATGATCTAATCCATAAGTCTTTTCTCCCAATTTGAACCCAGAAGAAACTACCTCAACACCACCAAAGTAAAATCTAGAAGCACCTCTTGTTGTAATAGAAATAATACCCCCAGTTGCATCTCCATAGTTAGCTGGAAGACCACCTGTAATTACAGAAACCTCTTCAATTGCTGATTTCGGTAAAGATGAAGAACCACGAACCTTAATCCCATCTATGTAATAATACGTTGCATCACTACGAGCACCACGTACAGATGTAATATTACCATTAGCATCTGAAGAAACACCACCAACCGTTGTAGCAATAGATGCCGCAGATCGACCAGGCATTCTTGCTAAATCTTCTCTTGTTACTGTTCCACCTGAAGCTCCACCATCTTTATCAATTAAGGGGACTTTATAAGTTACTACTTCAACTACTTCAAGTAACTCGCTCGACTCTGTCAAGACGATATCTTTCATTGGTAGTAGTTGTCCACCTTTAATAACAAGACCTTCAATCTTGTATGTTTTATAACCAACAAACTTTACAGTTAAGTCGTAATTACCAGCATCAAGGTTGGCTAATTTAAACTTCCCATCAAAATCGGTTGTAGCACCTGTCTTAAGGTTTCCATTTTGCAGCAATGCCACATTTACGAACGGAAGTGGCTCACCACTTTTGTCAACAACCTTTCCTTTTACACTAGCCCCTTGTGCAAACGCTGAGAACGCAACAAATAAAGAAGCAATGAATGATAAAGTAACTTTTTTAAACATATGATTAAATTAAATTTAACACTTCAATTTTATTAAAAAATCTTCAAGACAGTTAACCTGACCAAAAGATAAGTTTTCTAAACTAGCAGACAAAGAAACGAATCTTTATCAATTTTTAACATTTTTTGGCAAATAAATCTTAGCATATTATCGTTATCCTAAGTTCAAACCACCAATAACCAAATGTATAATAAGGTTTTCGAATAAAAAACAGATAATGAAGTAAAGGTTATTCCTATTTATTTTTCGGTAACAAGTGTACTATTTTTTTCTAAACCACTTTTTATAGAAAGGCTCTTCGTATTTACCATCTTTGTAGCGTTTAGATTTTTTCTTAGTCTTTTTCATTCGCTTACGAGTATCCTTATCCTGTAGTCTTTTATGGTGTTTTTCTACAAATTTATCCTCCTTTGATTTTTGCTTTTCTTTTTTCTTTTCTGCCTTTTCAAGTGTTTTATTCCTCGGCTCATCGTTTTGAGCAAAATTAACCAGAGGCAACATTAACAATGTGAAAAGCGTTATTATTCTAATGAGTCTATTCATAATGAGTAGTAAAATTAGTAATTTTGAATTCTTATCAAAAATAAGTTTTAATGGTAAAACGATTATCTATATCTGTGTTACTTCTTTCTTTAGTTGTAGTTTTTTCGTGTAATAAAAATCAAAACAGAGTACCCTATGTCCCTGTTGACCTCTATATAAACATAACCCTACCTTCTTATACCAACTTAAATGTAATTGGTGGTTGGGTTTATGTTTCAGGTGGTAGTAAAGGGTTAATTGTGTATCGTCAGACTGCAGAGACTTTTATGGTTTATGACAGACATTGCACCTATGATATTAACGCTGCCTGTAGTCCTGCATCTGTTGACTCAACCAATTTAGCAATAAGCTGTGATTGTGACGGTAGCCAATACCAACTGTACGATGGAGCAGTTATTAATGGACCTGCAACCTACTCTCTTCAACAGTACCAATCTAGCTATGACGGGTTAGCCAACACATTACACATTTATAATTAACTGTAAATGAGAATTATACTTCTTATTTTTATTCTCTCATTATTTTCGACTAAAGGAATTAGCCAAGATATTGACACCATTTTTCATCCTAAACAAAAAATTGGATTCGGCATTTCAAATATTGCCAAAGCTGTTAGCGTTAGTTTAAATGACTCCAACCCTTTTCCAAAGGCAATTCGGTATATGGCAGAATACCATCATGAAATTGATACTGCCTTATATCTCAGATTTGGAGTCTCTTCAGCAATCTCTTCTCTAAAAAACGGTAATCTTCGTCAATACTATTTCGTTCCACTAAACTTTAATATTGGAATCGAAAAATTATTCTCAAAAAACAAGTTTGATTTTATTTATGGTGCCGACGTTTTTTACACGATGTCACTAAGAGGAGGAACACAGGTCGGAACTGGAATGTGGCAAGGCGATGATTTTGGCTTTGGAATTGCTCCTTTAGGCGGAATCGATTATAATCTAAATAAAGATTGGATTCTAGGAATAGAAATGGAGATTGGCTTTGGGCTTTTTAGAGACTTCGTTGGCATAGGCAACATCACCAAACAAACAATAAAACTAGGACCTATTTACCCTAGATTATTAAGCCTTTCCTTCAAATACCTCCTTTGGAATAGTTAAACTATTTCCCCTCAAATATTACGGGATGTTTATCAGACAAATTTGGATATACATTATTTCCTCTATCAACGTCTGCTAACCTTGTTGAAGGATCTATTTCAATCTCCACAACTTGATTCATTGAAACATCTAAAAGCAAATTGTATTCTGGATAAACCCATGGCCAAGGGCTCTTATCTACACGTTCTATTCCATACATATCCTTCCCTTTACTTCCTCGCATAATTCTCATTGGAATATTGTACCACTTTTTTGAACCGTCTTTAAACGTAACAACAACATCCATTGGCATTGGCATATCTCCTACCCTCTCCAAAACTATATTTGTTTTTCCGTCAGCTTCTTTTACTTCTTTAATGCCGTAGTCGATGGTATTAGTTGTTCCAACAAATTGCTCAAAATACCAATCCAATTCTAGTCCAGAAACTTTTTCCATTACTCGTTTAAAATCTTGTGGAGTTGGGTGCTTATAACGCCATTCATAATAATAACGTTTCATTCCTTTCATTAGATTTTCATCACCTATAATATAGCCCAACTGCTGCACTAAAACAGACCCTTTCGAATAAGCATTACTCCCATAGACCCCATTCAACTTATAAAAATCTGCATGTGTAGTAAGCGGCTCTGCATTTTCCGTTTTAGCCAAACGAATGTATCCTCCATATTGACGAGCTAATGGGTTCATTGCATTTCTTTCAAAAAGGTGATCCATAGCTTTGTATTGAGCAAATGTGCAAAACCCTTCGTCCATCCATTCGTGTTTAGATTCATTTGTCGCTAACAGTCCTTGAAACCAACTGTGGATTGACTCATGAACTGTAACACTAACTAAACCTCCAAAACTTCCTTCTCCAGTAATTAATGTACACATTGGATATTCCATCCCACCATCTCCACCTTGAATAACAGAATATTGCTTGTATGGATACACTCCAAAATTCTCATTCACATACTCAAAACTTTTAACTGCATAAGGGCGTAGTTTTATCCAATTTTGCTCAGTTGAATCTACTTGATAGATAAAATGAAGAACCGTTCCATTACTCAGCTTAGCTGTTTCATGTGTAAAATCAGGGTCTGCAGCCCATGCAAAATCGTGTACTTGTGGGGCATTAAAATGCCAAGTCAATTTATCTCCACTTTGCGATTTCTGCATTTTTAATGCCTTTGTGGAATCTTGATAACCATAACCTACTTCTTGTGGATTCTGAACATACCCTGTTCCCCCAAGTATATAGGTTTTATCTATAGTAATTGTAACATCAAAATCGCCCCAAACACCATGAAACTCTCTTCCTATATATGGATTTGAATGCCATCCATCTTTATCGTATTCAGCCATTTTAGGATACCACTGTGTCATTGAATACCTAATTCCTTCATGATTATCTCTCCCTGTTCTTCTAATTTGCTTTGGAACCTGCGCTTCAAATGCCATATTAAAAGTTGCTTTTTTTCCTGGTAAAATTGGCTTATCTAAAGTAACTTCTAAAATTGTCCCTTCCATTTTATACTTAACCACTTTTCCATTTTGAGTCAGAGAATTCACTTGCTGATAACCTTGCTCTTCTTCGTTTAAGTGAAAAATACGATCCGTAACTCTTGGGTCTGGATCCGCAATTGTGCGAGACCTTGCATCCATCATACTTCCTGGTTGAAACGCATTATAATACAAATGATAAAACACCTTTGTTAAGGTATCAGGTGAATTATTTTTATAAACCAATTCCTGCTCTCCTTTAAATCGATTTGTATTTACATCCATGTCGATATTCATTTTATAATCCACATGTTGTTGCCAATACCCTTTTTGAGCCAAACAACTTGACGTTGCAAAAACCAACAATGATGTTAACGCAATTAATCTCATATTCCTATATTATAAATTGTTCTTTATCCAAATTCAACCACTCTAAAGTTGAGTTGCAAAAAATATTATCTACTGTTTCTTTTGTTAAACCCATTTCAGTAACAAACTTTCCAATTTCCAAATCTCCTAATGGAAACGGGTAATCACTACCTAAAGTTATTCGGTTTGAGCCCTGCAATTTTAATGTATAATCTAACAATAATGGATCATGTGTAATACAATCAACCCAAAACTTCCCTAAGTATTCTCTAGGGTTAACATTGTTGTCTACAGCAACTAAATCAGGCCTACAATTAAACCCGTGCTCAATTCGTCCAATTGTAGCTAAAAAAGAACCACTTGCATGACCAAAATTTACTCTTAGTTTCGGAAACTTTTCAAAAACACCTCCAAATATCATTGAAGCAATTGCTCTAGCCGTTTCAGCTGGCATACCAACCAACCAAGGAAGCCAATACTTCTCCATATTCTTCTTTCCCATCATATTCCATGGATGCACGAATACAGCTAAACCTAGTTCTTCACACGCTTTCCAAATAGGATGAAATTTTTCTTCATTCAAATTCTCATCATTAATGTTTGAGCCTATCTGGATTCCAACTAATCCAATTTCCTTGATTCTATGCAATTCCTGAACAGCTAAATCTGGATCTTGCATTGGTACTGTCCCTAACCCAATATAATTCTTCGGATACTTAGCAACTAAGTTGGCAACATCATCATTTAGAAACTGTGAAACTTCCAACCCATCTTTTGGCTTTGCGAAATAAGCAAACAAAACAGGGATAGTACAAACTACCTGAACCTGTGTTTCAAACTTCTGATATTCTCTAATTCGTACTGCACCATCCCAACAGTTTTCATTTACCTCTCTAAAAAACTTCTCTCCTTGCATCATATCAGCCCACCCTTCTTTGTGGTGATCAAGGTGAATAAATCCATCGTAGCCAAATTTCTCTGCCCATCTAGGAATATGCTTTGGCATTATATGAGAATGCATGTCAATTTTCAACATCGTTCTAAATACTTTCTACATTAAATTTATTGTGATTGCAATATTCATGAGAATGATTCTCCCCATCCTTTTTTGGAACAGGATCATATCCAGAAGTTCCCCAAGGATGACATTTACTCAATCTTTTTACACCTAACCAAAACCCTTTCAAGACCCCCCATTCATTCATTGCTTCTACAGTATATGTAGAACACGTAGGTGTATGTCTACAGCTAGCTGGGAAAAATGGAGAGATACACCATTGATACAACTTGATTGGAAAAATAAATATGGCAATAAAAACTTTTTTCATTAGATAAAAAAACCGTCCGAAGACGGTTTCTAAGCATTTATTTTATACCTAATTTTTTCTTCATATCCTTAGTCAATGCATCCTTATGAACTAAGATATTCATCGTTTTATATCTTACATAAGGAAATGATGCATAAAAGTAACCATCAGCCTTATTCACCTCTTTACCCCAAGAATTTTTAACAATAAAGTATTTTGTACCATTTTGATCCTTAATCACACCTGTAATGTGCATCCCATGATCATCTGTAGTTTCTTGTGCATCAAAAGCAATTTGACGTTCTTCTTGCGAAACAATCTTCTCCTTCACAGGCTGAACAAAAGCATTACTAATTTTCTCTGCTCCAACTTCATTAAAGTATTTCGCATCTTTCCCTTTCTTTTGAATTGTTGATTCATCTTCTGGTAAAATACAAAGACCATCAGCTGGTGAAAACCCTTTTTCAGAAACATCAGCTCCCCATGCAAAAGTATATCCATTCATTATTGCATCTTCCATAACCCCCATAAACTCATCAAGAGGTAAATTATAACAAGACTTCATTGCCCAATTATCTTGAACCTCTAGAACAAATTGTTTGTAAAATGGGTGATGTGTATATGACGTTACTGAAATATACTCATCCATATTAAAACCTAGTTCATTTGCATAAGATTTTGGAGTATACTCCTTACCTTCATAAGTAAATTTAAAGTCCTCTGTGTTATCAGGCAGATCTCCTAAATAAGCGTCAACAACTCCAGTGAAAGCGTTTTTCCATACAGGAGTTAGAGTTCCTCTTTGTGGTTTTTTCGCTAATTCTTTCATCATTGCAGCAAGCATGTTTTCCATCTCAGCATGTAAATGAGAATCCATTCCGTAATGCAAACCACTATAAACTGACTCTGGAACAATCCCGAATCTTTCAATTACCCATGGAATATCATGAAACGCCCCCCCAGGTCCAAACGTAAAAGTTCCGTACATTCTTAAGAAATTCTCTGCTTTACCTATATAAGCATTTCTAACAATATACATTTCCGATAAGTTATGCTTCCCTTTTCCTTTCCTTATTAATTCCGACTCAAAAAATGAAAGTGAAGAAAAACTCCAACAAGTTCCGGTTCTACCTTGGTCTTGAACCTCTGTAGCTTCCATATCTTTTATCATCGTGAATTTATAATCACTTCCTTCTTTATTTGAAAACGCATCTTCTTGCGCAAACGAAAACATACTAGCTGCTACCAATACACCCGTTATTCCTGATTTTATTATCTTATTCATAGTCGTTTATTTAATTGTATAAGTTGTTCCTTCTTTACTATCTTTTAATTGTATACCTATTCCACTTAGGTCGTCTCTAATTTTATCCGACAAAGCATAATCTTTATTTTGCTTTGCTTCATCTCGCATTTGAACTAACAAGTTAACAGTTCCATCTAACTTATTCGTATCATTTTCCATGAGCGGTATCAATCCAAAAACATCTATCACAAACCCTTTGAATGTTCCTTTTAATAAATTGAAAGTGCTTTCCGATATAGAACCAATTGAATTATTAGCTGAAAACACATTGATTTTCGTTACTAATTCAAAAAGTATTGCAATGGTTTTAGGAGAATTAAAATCATCGTTCATGTGTTTATAGCACAATTCACATAACTCTATAATTCTAGAATCCTCAGAATCATTTAATACACCTGAAGCATAATCAAAAGTATCCAATAGCTTTAAAGCAGCCATCAATTTACTAAAACCTTTTTCGGAAGCACTTAAGGCCTCACTCGAAAAATCCAATGTGCTTCTATAATGCGCTTGTTGCATAAAAAACCGAACAACAGTTGGTGAATACGCTTTATCTAATAAGTCATTATTTCCTGAAAACAATTCATCTGGTAATAACGTATTTCCTGTGGACTTACTCATTCGTTGACCATTAAGAGTCAACATATTACCATGCATCCAATAATTCACCGGAGCTTTCCCATTTGCAGCTTTTCCTTGCGCAATTTCACATTCGTGATGAGGAAATTTCAAGTCCATTCCTCCTCCATGAATATCAAACTGTTCTCCAAGGTACTTTGTCCCCATAACAGAACATTCTAAATGCCAACCAGGAAATCCAACACTCCATGGCGATGGCCATCTCATTATGTGTTCGGGTGAAGCCTTTTTCCAAAGTGCAAAATCAAATGAGTTTTTCTTTTCACTTTGACCCTCCAATTCTCTTGTTCCAGAAATCAACTCTTCAATATCTCTCCCAGAAAGCTCTCCATAATCTCCACCTTCTTCTTTGTATTTTAACACATTAAAATAGATGGACCCATTAGATTCATAAGCCAATCCTTTATCAAGAATGGTTTGGATCATTTCAATTTGCTCTACAATATGACCAGTGGCAGTTGGCTCTATACTTGGTGGCAAAGCATTGAAACTTCGCATTACATTATGAAAATCAACCGTATATTGCTGTACAATTTCCATTGGCTCAACCTGTTCTAACCTCGCTTTTTTCGAAATTTTATCCTCACCTTCATCTGCATCATTTTCTAAATGGCCAGCATCGGTTATATTTCGCACATATCGCACATTATACCCTAAAAACTTAAAGTACCTTACAATAGTATCAAAAGAAAGAAATGTTCTACAATTCCCTAAATGAACATAACTATAAACTGTAGGGCCACAAACATACATCCCCAAATTAGGAGAATTTAGTGGTTCAAACTTTTCCTTTAATCCTTTTAACGAATTGTAAATGAATATATCGTTTTGTTCAATTTTACTCATCAGATATCTAACTTAGAATCTAAACTAATGTGCTTTAAAAATTCTGTTTTATTATCATTCTGATTAAACACACCAGAATAACGTGAAGTTATCGTACTACTTTTTGTATCTCTAACCCCTCTCATATTCACACACAAGTGTTTTGCATCAACAACACATGCGACATCATCAGTTCCAAGAACCTCTTTTAGTTTTTCAACAATTTGAACTGTCAATCTTTCTTGCACCTGTGGTCGTTTTGCAAAATACTGTACAATCCTATTAATTTTAGAAAGACCTATAACATTTTGATTTGCAAAATAGGCTACATGAACTTTTCCAATTATCGGAACGAAATGGTGCTCGCATAATGAATATAACTCAATATCCTTTTCAACAAGCATTCCGTTGTATTTGTAGCTATTTTCAAACAATGACACCTCTGGTTCATTTACTGGGTTTAATCCACTACAAATTTCGCTCACGTACATTTTCGCAACTCTTTCTGGTGAACCAGAAAGGCTGTCATCGTTTAAATCAAGACCTAATGTTTCCATTATTTTCTTGAAATGAACTTTAATTATCTCGATTTTTTCTGCATCCGATTTAGCAAATGCATCTTTAACCAATGGAGTATCTATTGATGTCAACACATGATCGTCTCCAATATTTTCGCTTACTTTATCTTTCAAAATTCGTACAATTAATTGTGAAGGGGCATAATAGTTTAAATCAAACCATCTCTAAAATGTCATGATAATTAAACTATTTCTTCCAAACAAATTTACCGGCCTTGTTAATATAGCCTTCGGTTCCTGTTTTAAAATCTCCTATTCTTACCAATGCTAACCCATTGTTAAAATCTGAAGGTTTTGAGAATTGTTTTGCAACAACTACTTTCCCAGTTGCATCAACATAACCCCATTTTCTATCATTTCCAGTTCCTACAGCAACATTTGCCAATCCATCACTAAAGTGATAAGCACTATCGAACTGAGGCTTTATTACTATTTTACCAGTTTTATCGATATAACCAAATTTACCATTTTTAAAATCTCCTATCCTAACCAAAGCTCTTCCTTCACTAAACGGAAACACTTTGTCGAATTGCGCCTTCACAATAATCTTCCCTGTATTGTCAATGAATCCCCATTTCCCAGTTCGTTCATCACCTACACGAAAAACAGCTAACCCTTCACTAAAATCCCTTACAAAATCGTAAGTAGCAGCAATTACAAGAGTTCCTTTGGAATCAATGAATCCCCATTTATCTCCTTTTTTAACTCTTGCTTTTCCTTCAGAAAAGTCATAAGCTCCTTCAAATTGCGGCTTGATTACAATTTTCCCTGAAGTATTTATAAATCCAAATAAAGTGCCCACTTGGATTCTAGCTAAACCTCCATGAAAAGGGTAAGCAAAATTACAAGTAACGTCAATTTTTTTAGCACCAGTTTTATCTATATAAAACCATTTCTCATCTTTTTTTACGGCAGAAAATCCTTCGTTAAAATCGCTTGCTTTAGAATACTGAGCAGCTACAACGGTTTTCCCTGAAGTATTGATAAAACCAAACCTAGAACCACTTTTAATCTTTGCTAAATCTTCTTTAAAGCTATAAGCTTTATCGAAAGAATTTGGAATTACAACAGCCCCAGTTTTATCAATAAAACCTTCCTTTCTATCCACTCTTGTTTTATACAAATCCTGAGCAAATAAGCTACTTGTAATAATGCTGCACAACAGTAACAACCTCCATTTCATTCTTCTCATTTTTATTGATTCTTAATAATTCTGCCTAAATTAAATAAATAAATTTTATCTTCAAGGTATATTTCCATAAAACGTGCCAATTTTCAACAAAGATATTTCAATACCCAACAACGTTCAGCTATGGAATATTACTGAATCTTGGACAGAATTAATTCAATTATTTGAAAATGATCTGGAAATAAACGCAATCATTCACAACACCAAAAATGAGTCTAAAAAACAGCAATATTTAGCTTCTAGACTTTTATTAAAAAAGACTTTTGGAAATTGGAAAACACTTTCTAATCCCAATGGAAAACCGCAGCTAATTAACAATGAATCAGAAATTTCAATTTCACATGATAAAAAATTTGCAGGGCTCATTAACAGTGAGCGCCCATGTGGGATTGACATCCAAGAAGTCTCATTAAAAGTGACTCGAATAAAGAACAAATTCGTTAACGATAAAGATCTTTTTTCATCAAGCATTAAAGAAAAAGATTTAACTATTTTATGGTGTGCAAAGGAAGCCCTTTACAAAATAAATGGTGATCCAAACATCTTCTTTAAAGAACACATGATAATTGAAGAAACATTGGATCAAAACGTAATAATTGGTAAAATTATTCATCCTGATTATCGACAAGATTATAAGATGAAAGTTCATTTTATCGAAAATTATTGCTTAGTTTACACTTTATAGAAAAAACTAACCCTTTTGAGGACGTACAATAACATACTAGATAGATGCTTAGCTAAAGAGAAAATGTTTGCAGTTCTGGTAGATCCAGACAAGTATGATTCTCCGAAAGATTTAGAAGAGTTAATCCATAATCTAAAAATAGCTTTACCAGATATTATTTTTGTTGGTGGAAGTTTAGTCAATAATGGAAATTTTGAGCTCGTCATTAATGAATTATCCAATATAAAAATTGGACCAGTTGTTATTTTCCCTGGAAACAACAAACAAATTTCATCTAATGCAGATGCAATTTTATTACTATCATTAATTTCTGGTAGAAATCCCGATTTTCTTATTGGGCAACATGTAGTTTCTGCTTTTGATATTAGAAATGCAAATCTGGAAGCTATACCAACTGGATATATGCTAATTGAAAGTGGCCCAACAACCTCTGCTCAATACATGAGCAATACGCAACCAATCCCTTTTAATAAAACCGACATTGCAATTGCTACCGCCCTAGCAGGAGAACAACTTGGCCTCAAATTCATATATATGGATGGAGGATCTGGAGCACAACTTCCTATTTCAAAAGAAATGATTAAAGGCGTAAGACAAACTGTAAAAACACCTATTATTATTGGGGGAGGAATCCGAAACAAAGAACAAGCTTTTGACGCATGGAATAGTGGTGCTGATATAGTCGTTATTGGAAATGCTATTGAAAACAAACCTGAATTAGCAATAGAAATTGCTCAATTAAGAACAAAAATGAAATGAAATTAATTGTATTTTCTAGTCATGATAGTTTTCATTCAGAACCAAGACATGTAGTTCAAATGTTCGAACACGGTTTGGAAGCTTTTCATCTAAGAAAACCTGATTTCTCATCAAAAAACTTATGTGAATATTTGAAATTAATTCCAAGTAAATATCACGACAGGATAGTTATTCACTCTCATCACAAATTGGCCAAGAAGTTCAATTTAAAAGGTGTTCATTTTAGTAGGGTTCACCGAAATAAAAAATATAATTCTAAATTTAAGTATCTATTATTTAGGTTGAAATTTGGAAACATATTAATAACAAGATCTTGTCACAGAATTCATAAACTGGAAGAAAACCCAAAGCGATACGCTTATGTGTTTTTAAGCCCATTGTATGACAGTATTTCCAAAGAGGCTCATGGAGGATTATTTAGTGAAAGACACTTAGCAAAAGCTTTGGCTCAGAAAAAACGTAAAGTTTTTGCCCTTGGGGGAGTAGACAAAACAAAGTTTACAGAGTTAAAAGAACTAGGATTTGAAGGAGTTGCTTTACTGGGTGCCATTTGGAATTCCGATAGCAATCCTTTGGATATATTCCTAGATGCCCAAGACGCAATCAAGAACTTAGATCGAAAACAAGCTTTGAGTTATTAACATTTTTTGTAACCATTGTTAATAACCTACGTATAGAGTTGTGCTTTCCATTAAAAAAGGAAATCATGACAACAAGCAAACGAATACTATTATTACTGGCTGTAGCTTACTTTAATTTAGCAGGTGCAGCAGACGACAGAATTTCAAGAAGTCAGTACATTGACATTTGGAAGGATGAAGCAATTAGCCAAATGGCCAAATATGGAATCCCTGCTAGCATTACACTTGCACAAGGAATTCTTGAAAGTGGTGACGGAAATTCTAAATTAGCAAGACAAGGAAACAACCATTTTGGAATTAAGTGCCATGACTGGAAAGGAAAAACCATTCATAAAGATGACGACAAAAAGAATGAGTGTTTTAGAAAATACAACAACGCGCAACAATCATTTCAAGATCATTCTGAATTCTTATCCAAAAGAGGACGCTATTCTTTTCTGTTCGACTTAAAACCTACCGATTATAAAGCATGGGCAAAAGGGCTAAAAACAGCAGGCTATGCAACGAACCCAAAGTATCCAAGCCTGCTTATAGCACTTATTGAAAAAAACAACTTACAGCAGTATGACAACATGGTTCTTGCTTCTAGTAATTCAGAAAGTGAATCGAATTCAACTTTCACATTTTCTAGCTTAAGCAAACCAGCAGCTAATAAGCATTCGATTTACATCCATAACAACAACATAAAATATATAAAGGTTAAATCAGGAGATACATTCTACAAAATATCAAAAGAATTTGGATTGCACTTAGGGCAAATCTACAAGTACAATGACTTTTCTGACAACAACTTCATAAAGGAAGGAGACACCATCTACCTACAGCCGAAAAGAAAAAAGGCTAAAATTGACTCACATAAAGTTAAGGAAAATGAAACCTTACAGGACATTTCGCAGTTATATGGAATTAAGCTGAAATCGCTTTGTAAAAAGAATCAGATTGAACCAGAAACAATATTACAACAAGGTCAAATACTTGAACTAAGATAAACCAGATATAAATAAGAGGTAGCAATTTTATTAATTCGTTTGTTGTGAAAAGGCCCTTTAATACTTCGGTATTGAGGGCTTTTTTTTTGTTATGCTACTGGAGGTTCGTTCATCATTTGGTAAGCACTAACCGCACAAGCGGCAAACTTCACCTAATTGTTATGTCCTGCTTCTTACTATTCTATTTTAATACTAACTGAGTATCCATCATTTCGCAACAGCAAATAATGTTTATAAATCAACACATGATTTGAACTCGATTCTGATATGAAAGTATATAAATCGTCAGAGCTTGTATCGAAGTCAAACATCAAAAATTCAACTCCCTTCTTTTTTTGTTCGTAAAAATATCGTTCAACTAACCCAATTTCATCCCATGTTAACTCAGGGATCTCCAAAAAGTACCTATTGGAGTCTATCATTAATGTCGAATCAATAGGGGGGTACTCAAATTGACCATGTTCCCATTCCTCGTATGTTGAATTGTATTTATTCATTTGATCGTTATCAAGTATTCGACAAACAATGGTATTGATATATATAGAGCCCGCAGTAAATAAGGACTCGGCACCTTCACCAAACAGGATCAACCGATATGGATTGAGAAAAAGGGTCATTGTGTTGTCTTCTGACAATGATTTTTCTTCTTTTCTTACTTGGTCTTCAATCCTTACATGTGATTCAAAATTACTAGGCATCAAATTAATAACGGCACTATCTTCTGTTAATGCATATTGCCCGCTGTATGTAAATTTACAATAAAGAGGTTTTCCTTTTATATTTTGGATAATACCATATTGGTATAACATAAATTGATTCGTGTCCTGGCCAATATTTAAAAAAGAACAACTTTTCATAAGCTTGGGGCTATAAGTATTCACAACAGAATCGTGCTTGAACACCAACCATTTAGAATCTTCCTGTCCCCAAACAAAATGAGCAGATTGCATGGCAATAAACAATAGTATATAGATCAAATTTCTCATAACTTAGTAAGTACAAAAGTTGCAAAGAAGCAATACTCCCATTATTTTCTCATTTACATGACTTTATTAATAGGCCATAACGCAATCGTAGAAAACGCTTCAATGTTTGTTTACGTCATGATAAACGAAGTTAGCTTTTTTCAAGGACAAAGTCAAGCTATTTACAACACCTACAAACAAAAAAGAGCCATGTAAAACACAGCTCTTTTTTTAAACTTTATGCATTAATTTCCTATTGAATAATGGTCATTTCAACACGTCGATTTTGTTGACGTCCTTCTTTCGTTTCATTATCTCCGATTGGCTTACTTTGCCCAAAGAATTTAACGGTAATTTTATCTTTAGCAACTCCTTGTTGTGCTAGGTAGAAACTAACTGCCTGCGCTCTTCTTTTCGAAAGCATTAAATTATTCGAAGCTTTACCTACATTATCAGTATGTCCAGCTAATTTAATTGTCCAATCTGGTTTTTCTACCAATAATTTAGCTAACTCTTTTAACGAAACAAAAGATGATTCACTTATAATTGCTTTACCAGATTCGAATTCTAAATTACTAAATGCTGTATTAATAATCTCTTCTTCCTCTTTTGCCAAGAAAACAGCATCTTCTTCCTCTTCAATCAGATCAAACACCTCTTTCTCTGCTTGTAAATAACGATATTCGAAATAACCTGTTAACTCATTTAGCATTGCATTGATAGTTGTTCTTTCTCCTCCATTCTCGAGTATAATTGTTAACGAACCATCTAATGCCGCATCTTCACCTTCCAAGAGGAACATATAACTTCTATCAGAAGGCAATTCTTTAAACACAAACCCGTCATCTGATTTAGTAATCGTAGCAATGATATTACCATATTGATCCACAAGGTGAAGTTTAACCAAGTTAGGGCAACCATAATTCTCAACTGGTCCTGCTTCATCAGGGCAGTTATCTTCTCTATCCATTAATCCATCTCCATCTGTATCTGGGCAACCTTGCATTTCCGCAACACCAAATATATTTGGACATTTATCTTCTGAATCTTTTATGCCATCACTATCCGTATCAGGACAACCTTTCATAGAAACCGGCCCAGCAATTGTTGGACATTCATCCTCGGAATCCATAATACCATCTCTATCCGTATCAGGACAACCATTAAACTCAAGTAAACCAGCTTCTGCTGGACAAGCATCCTCACTATCAGGAATTCTATCATTATCCGTATCAGGACAACCTCTAAACTCCCAAACTCCTTGAATATCTTTACATTCATCGAACTTGTCTGACACATGATCACCATCTTTATCATGAGGTATTTTCTTCCTAATTGGAATATTTGCCACAAAATAAACATCACCTCCATAACTCTCTCCTAACCCCATTATTCCAGCAAGATTTGATGTTCCTAACATAATTGGTCCAGCACGAAGTGCTAACCCTGCTCGAAACCCTGCATAACCACTATAAGACAATGGTAAAGAAGCTCCGAACATATGATGATCGAATCGTGGTGTTATTGAGAAATTAGAAAAATCATGCACTTTATGCTTACTCTTTTTAAACTGGAAAGCCATGTATGCCATTCCGTTTACGTAAAAATTATTACCAATATTATAATCAACATTTGCAACAATTTTAGTAGGCAGCTGCATTGTATACTCTCCTTCATTGGTAGGAAGCTCAGCAAATGTTTGTGTAATAACGCTATCAAAATCAATTACATTATTAATCCCTAAATTACTAATATCCCATAGGTCAATATCTGCATGAAAATCGTGACTGTACTTACCTTTTTCGAATTTAATTCTACCAACATCCAACACACTGAACCCTGCTTTTATTTTATATTTATCTTTATCACCTCTCCAAATATTATCTCTTCCGTCCATTTCATACTTATAGTCCTGCCAATCTGGTCGCCACTCATACTCAACACCAATATCAACTCCTACACCTGGACTTGACACAAATTTATACCTAAGTTGTTTTTCCCTAACATCAAAGTTTGTCGAATGCCCATAATTCACATCTGATTCAAAGAAACTAATCGTATCTGAATTTGTAACATCGTACCTTAAATCATCAACAAACATGTAGACGGATTGCAGTCCTTGTAATAACTTAAGCCTTCCACCTGCTTTAATAAAATGTTCTTCTTCATCGTAAAAAACATGTGCATAGCTTCCTGAATATTCAATCCAACCCATAGTTTGAATACTTAGGTTTTCATTTTCTAATTTTAAATCCCACAAATCTTCAAATTCTAAACCTTCCAATGACAATTGTGCCAAAGGAGTTTCCAACCCATCTACATTAAGATAATTTCTAAATTTCATCGAAAAACCTATTGCACTATAATCTCCTAAATTCACTAAAAATGAAGGCCCCATAACTTCAAGATTCAAATTAATCGAATGGACATCTCTTCCAATATTTTGAATAATATTATCAGCAAAATAAGTTGAATCGATAAAACCATCGCCTTTAAAAACTTTTATACCGGTGCCAACCATACTCTCTGACGTACTGAAATAGGTATTGTAAAAATCAACTCCTACACCAACGAGATTCATATGAAATCGGTATCTGCTATCTGCTATCGCTGCAGGATTTAGATCTGCTCCAAGCATTCCGACATGATTACCTTGTCGTAATCCTTGAAAATTCTGTGAAGATCCAGATTGGGTTATTAATAATACAAAAAGAAACGCTATTACATTTTTCATTGCTAATCAGTTATGATACACAACAAAGATACAAGTTATTAGCTTTAGGTTGCATTGAAAAGAAAAAAAGGTCAATAAAAGGGAATGTTAATCCAGTTTATCCTTAACCCATAATCGAAGTTCTTCTAATTTTACTTTATCTAATACTTCATCAGCAAATGCTTCAACCAATAGGTTTTTTGCAGCATCTTTACTAATCCCTCTTGCCTGAAGATAAAAGACGGCCTCTTCGTCAAATTGACCTGTTGTAGTACCGTGACTACATTTCACATCATCTGCATAGATTTCTAATTCTGGCTTCGCATTCATTGTAGCTTCCCTTGACAAAATAATATTTTTATTTTGCTGATATGCTTCTATCTTTTGAGCATCAACTTCAACAATTACTTTCCCATTAAAAACCCCAGTAGCTTTATCACGTAACACCCCTTTATACAATTCGAAAGAAGTACAATTTGGCTTTAAGTGATTCACCTTGGTATGATTATCTACGTGTTGCACTCCTTTTTGCATATACAACCCATTCATTTCTGAGGTGCAGTTTTCTCCGTCTACATCTACATTAACTCCGTTTCTTACAAAATCTCCAGACACTGTTAATGTATTTACAGTAAAACTGCTATTATCTTTCTGATGTGCTTGCACTGTACATATAAGATTATTACCTGGCTCCTCAGATTGAATTTTATCAATAACTACTTTGGCATTATCTTTCACAAAAACCTCTGTAACACTATTTGTTAAACAATCAATCGCATTTTTTGTAGCAAATGATTGAACTATATTGACCTCTGAAAAGGGTTCCGCCACAATTAGAAATCGCACATTACTCACTACATTGTTCTGCGTATTCACATGAATGATGTGAATCGGCTTGTCAAGAATTACTTTCTTAGGCACGTATACAAATACACCTTCATTAAAATAACTGGTATTAACAGCTGTAAATATTTCATTTCTATTCTGTGCAATCGTATTAAAACTCGTATGAATTAATGAAAGATGCTCCTCTAAAGCATTTGGAAATGTATCCAGAATGATTGAATCCGGAAAATTAACATCCGACAACTCCTTAGAAAACATTCCATTTACCAATACTACTTTATGTGCTTCTAGGGCTGGCACCAACTCACTTGACAAATCAACTGATTCTACTTCTTTAACTTGAACATAATTCTTTTTCAAAATTTTATTCACTGAGGTATATTTCCAATCCTCTGTTTTACGAGTAGGAAATTCAAGTCCTTTCAACAATTCAAAAGCTTGATTTTTTGCACCCAAACCTATTCCCAGTTGAGATAATGAATTAAGTAAGTTATTCTCCTTCAAAGTAGCCATTTATGCATTCTCTTTAGTCAACCAATCGTACCCTTTTTCTTCTAATTCAAGAGCTAGTTCTTTTCCTCCTGTTTTAATAATTCTTCCATCATACAACACATGTACAAAATCAGGAACAATATAATCTAACAGGCGCTGATAATGTGTAATAACAATAGATGCATTATCCTTACTTTTCAGGGTATTTACTCCATGGGCAACTATTCTCAAAGCATCAATATCCAGACCTGAATCTGTTTCATCCAAAATTGACAATTTCGGCTCTAACATTGCCATTTGAAAAATTTCATTCCGTTTCTTCTCTCCTCCAGAAAACCCTACGTTCACTGACCTATTTTTCAATTTATCACTTAACTCAACCAATGCAGATTTTTCTTTTACCATTTTGAGAAATTCTTTGGCAGCAACTGGGTCTTTACCAAAGTATTTTTGACGTTCATTAATAGCCGTCTTTAAGAAATTAATATTACTAACACCTGGTATTTCTACTGGGTATTGAAAGGCTAAAAATATTCCTTCCCAAGACCTTTCTTCGGGATTAAGTTCTAATAATTCTTTCCCTAAATATGATACTTCCCCTTCCGTAACTTCATACTCCTCTCTTCCAGCTAAAACAGCAGATAACGTACTCTTCCCAGATCCGTTTGGCCCCATTATCGCATGAACCTCTCCTGCTTTTACTTCTAAATTTAATCCTTTAAGAATTTCTTTATCGCCAACTGAGGCGTGCAAGTTTTTTACTTCTAACATCTTTTTTATTTCTTTATCCAACGCTTCCTTCCAAACTAATTTCTAACAATTTTTGAGCTTCAACGGCAAACTCCATTGGCAATTTATTCAATACTTCTTTGGCATAACCATTAACTATTAAGCTTATTGCTTTTTCCTCTCCTATTCCTCTTTGCATACAATAAAACATTTGGTCCTCCCCTATTTTACTAGTAGTTGCTTCATGCTCTAATTGTGCTGTAGGATTCTCACACTCTACATAAGGATAAGTATGAGCACCACACCTATCAGTCATCAGCAAAGAGTCACATTGAGAAAAATTTCTAGAGTTATCCGCTCCTTTACCTATTTTCACTAAACCTCTGTATGAATTATGACTATGTCCTGCAGAAATACCTTTTGAGATAATGGTGCTCTTAGTATTTTTACCAATATGCAGCATTTTAGTCCCGGTATCCGCCATTTGGTAATTATTAGTAACCGCTACGGAATAAAATTCACCTACAGAATTATCACCTTTTAATATACAAGAAGGATATTTCCAAGTTATCGCAGAACCAGTCTCCACCTGCGTCCAAGATATCTTGGCATTTCTTTCGCAAATCCCTCTCTTAGTCACAAAATTAAACACTCCACCAACCCCATCTTTATCTCCAGGATACCAGTTTTGTACTGTTGAATATTTTATTTCTGCATCATCTAAGGCTATCAATTCAACAACAGCAGCGTGTAGCTGATTCTCATCTCTTTGTGGAGCTGTACAACCTTCTAAATAACTAACATAACTTCCTTCATCTGCAACTAATAAAGTTCTTTCGAACTGACCTGTACCCGACTCATTTATTCTAAAATAAGTTGAAAGTTCCATTGGACATTTGGTGCCTTTCGGAATATAACAAAATGATCCATCAGAAAACACTGCAGAATTAAGGGCTGCATAATAGTTATCTGTAGTCGGAACAACAGTTCCTAAATATTTTTTCACTAACTCTGGGTGTTCTTGGACAGCTTCACTGAATGAACAGAAAATAACACCTAACTCTCCTAATTTTTCTTTAAACGAAGTTGCAACAGAAACAGAATCCATTACAAAATCAACAGCTACTCCTGTTAATTTTTTTTGTTCATCAAGTGAAATCCCTAAACGATCCATTGTTTTTAAAATCTCAGGATCAACCTCATCTAAACTCGCTAATTCCTTTTTTGGTTTTGGAGCAGAATAAAAAATTATTTCTTGAAGATTCGGCTTTTCGTAGGTAACATGTGCCCAATCTGGTTCTACCATCCCCTGCCAAACTTTAAAAGCATTCAACCGGTATTCAAGTAACCATTCAGGCTCATTTTTCTTTGCAGAAATTATCCTAACTATTTCCTCATTTAGTCCTTTTGGAATCTTTTCAGAATCAACATCTGTAGTAAAACCAAACTCGTATTCCTGGTCTTCTAAGTCTTGCTTTAAATCATCCTCACTGTAAGCCATCTTAATTTAATATTGATTATTCTAAATTAGAAATTATAGAGAAAAACTTTCACCACAACCACAGGTTCTTTCTGCGTTCGGGTTTTTAAAAATAAAGCCTTTACCATTTAAACCACCCGAATAATCCAATGTAGTACCAACTAAATACAAGAAACTTTTCTTATCTACGACTACTTTTACTCCGTTACTTTCAAACTCTTTATCTGTGTCTTTCATCTCATTATCAAATGTAAGCTGATACATAAGTCCTGAACATCCACCACCTTCTACTCCTACACGAATAAAAAATCCTTCCTTCCCTTCTTCATCCATCATTCGAGTGGCAGTATTTTTCGCTAAATCGGTTACTTCAATCATTTTCTTATTTAGATTAATTACAAATAAGCTTATTTTAGCAGCAAATTTAATCTTTTTATTGCTCTCAAATGATGATAATCGTCATTATTTTTTTATTATAGGAATATGATAACAGACAATTCGAACAATACAATAATTAAAGATTTAAAACGTATATAAAATTCTGAATACAGAATATCCCAAATGGCAGCAATAGAAAGTAAAATATGGCATTTAGAAAACATCAATATTTTGAATGATTTCACTAGTGAAGAAATTGCTGAAATTGATAGACGATCAGTTATGCGATCTTTTGACAAAAAGGTGCACATCTATTTCCCAAATGACCCTGCTAACATAGTATTCTTATTGAAATCTGGGCGGGTTAAGATTGGTAGTTACGGTGCAAATGGAAAAGAACTCATTAAAACAATAATTTACCCAGGAGAAATATTTGGAGAACTTTCAATCACTGGAAAAGAAGTTAGAAATGATTTTGCTATTGCAATGGACAAAGACGTTAAACTTTGTACAATACCAAAATCAGAAATGCTAGAGATTCTAAGCAAAATTCCACGACTACAATTTAGAATTACACAAACTATTGGAAATAGGGTAAAAGATATTGAAAGGAGGTTTGAGTCTATGGTATTTCAATCTTCAGAAGGTAGAATAATCAACTTTTTGAAAGAAATGGCTGAAAAAATTGGTCAAAAAATTGGAGATGAAATACTAGTCAAGCACCACCTTACACACGAGGAAATTGGACAAATGACATGTACTTCTAGACAATCCGTAACGACCACTCTAAATGAATTAAAAAACAAGAACCTAATTCACCTTGACAGAAACAAAATATTAATCAGAGATATTAACAACCTCACTTTATCATGAAAGATTACATCCTATTTTTCGCACCAGATTGTCACGAATGTGAAGAATTAAAAGCCTATATAGAACAGAACCAAATAACCATCAACACTACTCTTCTTTCTAAAGATGAATGGACCGAAAAAGGCATTTTTGTTTTTCCGGCATTGATCAAAAACGAAGAAGTAATTGCTTATGGAACTGATATCATTCAATTTTTAATATAAAACAGGTTATTTCTATTAACCTTTTTCAATTCAGACGTATTCATCAAATAATTATGTATCCCAATATTGTTTTTCTACTTTTGCAGCCATGCAAGAAAACGAGAAAAGAACAGAGCTTAACGACTTAGGAGAATTTGGATTGATAAGCCACCTTACTGATAAAATCAAGATTACCAATTCATCTACGAAAAAAGGTATAGGTGATGATGCTGCAATTCTTAATTACAATGATAGCGATGTGGTTGTAACTACGGATATGTTAGTTGAAGGAATTCATTTCGACATGATTTTCACACCGTTAAAGCACTTAGGATACAAAGCAATTGTAGTGAACCTAAGTGACATATACGCGATGAATGCACAACCTCGTCAAGTAACTGTTTCAATAGCAATTTCTAGTAAATACTCCGTTGAAGCAATTGAAGAAATCTATGCTGGAATGGAGTTAGCTTGCAGCTTTTATGGCGTGGATTTAATTGGAGGCGACACAACATCAAGTTTATCAGGATTAGTGATTAGCGTCACTGCTTTAGGTGAAATTGAAAAAGATAAAGCAGTATATCGTTCAGGAGCTAAAGACGGGGATTTACTTGTTGTTTCAGGGGATTTAGGAGGAGCATACGTAGGGTTAATGCTTTTGCAAAGGGAAAAAGAAGTATGGAAATCATCTCCAACAGTTCAACCCGATTTAGATGGAAACGATTATATACTAGGAAGGCAGCTAAAGCCTGAGGCTAGAAAAGATATTATTGAACTTTTAATAAAAATGGAGTTAACTCCAACTAGCATGATTGATATTTCTGATGGATTAGCATCTGAGATAAAGCACTTATGCAAAGCATCGGAAACGGGATGTAGTATATACGAAGAAAAATTACCTATTGATCCACAAACGTATCAAACCGCACGAGATTTTAATCTAGACCCAACTGTTTGCGCCTTAAACGGAGGTGAAGATTACGAACTTTTATTTACTATATCTCAAGAGGACTACGATAAAGTTAAAGGTAACCCTAACATGACTGTAATTGGACACATGACAGATAAAGAAGCTGGGACAAACTTTGTTTCAACTGGCGGCTCCGTAATGCCATTAACTGCACAAGGATGGGATAGTTTTGGAAAAACAAATGAGGAAGCTTAACTAATCCCACTTCCCAACAGGGTACTTACCAGATATTATTGCATCCTTTTCTCTTAATAGAAAAGGATTATTTACGCAGTTTAATCCACTGCCATTGAGTACCTTTTTTTACTTTAATTTTCTCATCACTCAATTTTATATAACTATAACTCCAAGTAGCAATATCATTGTAGATACATGGAAGAATCTCTTTTCCTGCTAAATTAACGATACCATATTTTCCATTTATGCTAACTTTAATGTAATTCCCGAATTTTACATCATCGACATCATCATATATAAAAGGTATTTTAACCTTTCCTTTTCTATTAATTAGGCCCCATTTATTGTTTAGTCTGGCTGCAGCTATTTCTCCTTTAAAGGTTTGAAGAACATCGTATTTAAAAGGTATTTTAATCTTTTCATCGATATCCATAGCACCCCATTTCCCATTTCGTTGTGCAACAAGCAATCCATCCGATGGTAAATAGATCCCATCATATACAGTGCTGATAACTATCTCACCAGATGTATTGATAAATCCAACAGTGCTATCCATTCCCACCCTTCCTAGCCCCTCCTTAAAAAATTGAGCGAATTTGTACTGTGCTTGTATTTTTATGGCACCAGTGGAATCCATATACCCGTACTTACCATCTTTTCGAAAAGTGATTAAACCCTCTCTTGCTCTACTATCCAACATTTGATATTGGCAAGGAATAAAATGCTTTAACGAGGGATCTATAGAACCATGTAGTTCTTCATAAGCACCATTGGATGGATTCCTAACGTGTTTATTTCTTAATATGTAATTACCATAAGTAGAATTCGGTGAAAATATTTTATCGTAATAACCCCTGCTTAATAAAGTTCCATTGGCATCTACAACCCCCCATTTTTGTCTGTTTCGTTGTATCACATAAACAGAATCATTTACTCTTTTTACAGCAGTATATATTTTCGGACCCCCAACTTTTAACTCTTTGTAGCGATTTCCATGGTAAGTAGTACGTTTAAGATTATCTATTAAGCGAGTATCTTCACACACTTCCAATTTAACTTGATCTTTGGTCATCCAATAATAATCACCAGCTATTCCAGCAAGTACTGAATCCTTATTTACAATAAAAATATCATCGTATTGACATTGGGTTACTTCTTCTCCTTTCTGATTAACAATACCCCATTTTTGGTTTTTGAGAACGCGTATTAAACCCACTTTCCAGACTTTATCAATGTATGAATAGGTTTTACCTGAAATTGGCAAATAATTGGAATCGATAAAATTATATTCATAATCAATACTTGCTATTCCTACAGTGAAATTAACATTTGTGTATCCTCTTTCATCGTTGCCAGCCCAGAATATTTGATCGTAATTGACTTCGTAAAACTGATTAGCACTTGGTTTGCAAACTAATTTGATAGTGTCATTTTTCTTGAAAAAGAATTCATAATTAGCATTCAATAAACCATATCTTGCCGTTTCGAAAGATGTATACTCAAATGGGACAATCGTATCCAACTGGTAATTTAAAAACCCTACTCTTTTGTTTTTGACAGCTATCAATCCTTTCGGTAGAAGCTGAATAAAATTATAAGTCAATGAAATAACTTCATTTCCTTCTGAATCAATTAATCCAATTAAGCCATTGTAACTATTTGAATTGAACCCAAAAGATATATTGAATGGTAAATTTACAGTGGAATCATAAATAAGGTAATATCCATAATTTTTTGGTGGCACATAACTAGAATATAGAAAACCTTGGTTATTCGATAAGTTCAAATGTTCTAAATCTAGAAAAGTTGTATCAGTTCTTGGTGGTACGATTGTATCAATTGGATAGTTTGAGAATCTTGCATCTAACTGATCCAGTGTTTCGGATGTATGATAAGCTTTAAAGACATTTCCTGATGCATTTCGAAATATATAAGCATTCGTTATAGGTCTTCCGATATCAACCCTGTAACTGGACCCTCTTGGATTCATCGCATCCATATAGTTTGTAGTATGTTCCCATGTACCTATATAATCTATTTCAATCATCTGAACCCCATTGTGAAATGGGTAAACCTTTATAAATGGTTCTTTTGGAAGCTCTCCTCTTTTCTCCAAACCAGCAATTGGGAATTGTGCAATAGAGTAAGTCGTACATAAAAGCAGTGTAAAAAGTAATTTAAAACACATATTCAGTTCTTTTTACCAATAATACATCTATGTAATTCATTATTCAAGATGGTTTTAGTTAAGTACCAATCTCAATGGGTAAAGAGGTTTTATAAATGAGTTAAACGAAGAACTTTTCCATAACTGAATTCGATTCTAAATATTATGAAACAAAAAAGGCCATCTAAATCAATAGATAGCCTTTCTTTTATTATAAATAACTTCGTAATTATGTATTAAACCATTGCCATAATTTAGCAAGGCCTGTTTTAGGCTCTTCTGGAATTGTTTCTTCCTCAATAGTTGTTTCTGGCTCTACGATTTTCTTTTTCTTCTTTTTAGCTTGAGCTTTCTGCGCTTTAGCTATAGAAGCTTGTTGCGCTTTATAAAACGCTGTACGTTCTTCTTTTACCTTCTTAGCTTCTGCTTCTTTTCTTTTCTTTTCAGCTTCTTCCTCTCTTTTTCTTTTCTTCTCCTTTTCGATAGCCAATTTTTCTAGCCTTTTTTCCTCAGCTTCTAGTCTTGCTTTTTCTTTTTCTGCTTTAATAATTGCTTTTCTTTCTTTTTCTGCCTCAATAGCTGCTTCTCTTTCTTCCTTTTCTTTCTGCTTCCTTAACTCAACCTCTTCAGGACTTAACATCACACCATCAACCTCAATAACTGTTCTTTCGTTTGTTTCGGGCAAATCAATTTTATCGACCACCTTAAACTCTTGAAATGTTGGCTTTCTAGCTTTAATTAACTCAGCATTAGGATCTACCGCAATTGTTTTCGGATCTGGAAACACCTCATTATCATCAGAAACGTTTTCTTCTTTCGATACAGGTTTTGGCGCTACAGGCTTTTCAACTTTTTTCTCCACTGGTTTCTCTTCCTTTTCTTCTGCCACTTCCTCAACTTCAACAGGAGTAAATTTATCCGTAACAAGCGTTACATGTTCATCCTCCAACTTAGTATTAGGTCCATTTTCAATTTCAACCTTAGCCTCTTCTTTAAGAAAACTCACTATTTCTGAAGGTTTGATTTTTAATTCTCTTGCCAATTGCCCTAATCTCATAATCTTATGTATTTCCCGTTTACGGACTGCAAATATAATTAGAAGTTTGATAAAATAAAAAATGATTTTATTCAACCACTATCAGATCATTTGTTTCAACAAGTTATAAAGCGTATGACTGGTTATTTGACAACCCTTCTCTGTTAGATCAAACAACTCAACCTCTCTGTTTTTGGAATAAGGTTTACTAGCTTTGAATATTTCCACATCTTTAAAATCTTCAGCAGTAAATTCAGACATGTTTGTCAGGTCGACGCTAACAGACTTTAAGGCTATTAAATCGATCGTTTCTTTTCCACAGAAAAAAAGCTTTACATCTGTAGGTGTGCGATGCTCCAAATATTCAATTTGTTCTAAAGATTTCTGAAGAACCACATTACTAAATTGCTGAACTAATACTTCTGCATTTTCTGGTTCATCTTTTTTAAAACGTTCCCACAATTGAGAATCGACACCATTTGCAACCAAATATTGAACGAACTCATCTTTAAGCTCTTCCAACTCATCTTCTCTTAACCTTCTAAAACTCAAACCAACCTATCTTTAAGTACTTTTTCTACCACTTCTTGTCCTTCGAGTGCTTTTGTATATTTAAACCTTTTCGAATCAGAAACCTCTATTAGTAAAAGTAATTCCTGAAATAAATTTTCATCAACTTCAGTATAACCCAATTTCTCTAGCATTAGGTTGAGAAGATTTTCTCTATCTAAATGAATCGCCTCTTTTAAAGCTTCTGTTTCTTCACTCATAAAGCAAAGATAAAGCTTTTAAAATGTGAACCAAAATTGAAATGACACCTTATAAATTTTCAGTGTCTAGGTAAATTGTTTTATCTCTAAATCCTTTATCTTCCACAAACGAGATGAACTCCGTTTTAGTTGGAGCTGAAAGGTATGTTTTAAAACCATCAACCTGCTTTGTTTTTGTTGACTTAAACTGTAGTATATCTTCCAACACCAACTCATGGTCAATTGAATATACAATCAGTTTCTTTCCTTCAATAGCAAAAACTTGCGTTGAATAGTAACCGTTGTCTTCTTTGGTGTTCAGATAAAATTTATCACCATTCTTATTCAATTTATGCTCTTCTGTTGGTTTAAATACAAGATCATTTTGTGTTATGTAGGTATATATTGTATCATTTTTCTCTTTAAATGGAATCCCTTGCCCATCTTTAATCCCAAACAACAAATCATTTTCTAATTTGTATTTATCCGACTTATTGATTTCTTCAGCCGTGAGAAAAGTAAAAGTCCCAAAGTGAGTGTAAATACTATCGGGTGTAATAATTAAACTTGTCAAAGTATCATCAGCAAATAAATAACGACCACAAATATCTTTATCAAACTTATCCAAAGAAGATACAGAACTCGGTTGAGGCTCTGAAAAATAAAATGAGGTTACCTCATCTTGAGCACGTAAAAAAAATACGTTCAGCATTAGTAATATTGCAATTGGAACCTTCATTAAATCGAAAATAGACAAAGTTTTTAATTGTTTTAGCATAGAGAAGTACTAATAATTACCTTTATATGCTAAAAGGTTCAATTTGTTACATAAACAAACCCCTAATATGCGCTGGAAGATAAAAGAAGAAGGAAACAAAGAGCAAATTGCTCAATTAACAAATGACCTTAAAGTACCTGAAATTATTGCCAAGCTTCTTATAGAAAGAGGCTTCACAACATTTGACGCTGCTAAAAAATTTTTCAGACCTTCACTAGAATCATTACACGACCCATTCTTAATGGAGGATATGCAAAAAGCTGTTGATCGAGTAAACGAAGCGATTGACAATCAACAAAGAATTTTAATCTATGGTGATTACGATGTGGATGGAACCACATCGGTAGCATTGATGTATTCTTTCTTAAATCACTTTACCGATAATATTGAGTTTTATCAACCAGACAGATATAAAGAAGGATATGGTATCTCTTTTCAAAGTATTGAATATGCAAATGAAAAGAAAATTGATTTAATCATTGCATTGGACTGCGGAATAAAAGCAGTTGACAAAATTGAAAAAGCAAATGAATATGGCATCGATTTTATTATTTGTGACCATCATAGACCCGGAGAAATAATCCCAAATGCCCTAGCAATTCTCAATCCCAAAAAAGAAACTTGTTCTTATCCATATAACGAACTGTGTGGATGTGGTATAGGCTTTAAATTGGCACAAGCCATTACCATCACTCGGGACGAAGATGATGAAATTTGGAAAGAATTATTGGACTTAGTGGCAATTGCTATTGCAGCTGACATTGTACCAATAACAGGGGAAAACAGAGTATTAGCCTACTATGGTTTGCAACGAGTAAATGAAAAACCGCGAATGGGGATTGCAATCATCTTGGAACTGGCCAACAAAAAAGATGATTTAACAATTACCGATTTGGTTTTTAAACTAGCTCCACGAATAAACGCTGCTGGAAGAATGGCTTCTGCCACAAAAGCTGTGGAATTACTTTTATCGAATGATGAATCCAGTTCAGAAGAATGGTCGGATGTTATTAATAAATATAATGATGAAAGAAAAGAACTAGACTCTTCTATTACAGAAGAAGCGCTTAAAATGGTGAATGAAACTAGTGATGCAAAAAAATCAACTGTAGTATTTAATAAAGACTGGCATAAGGGAGTTGTAGGAATTGTTGCATCCAGGTTAATTGAATCTTATTACAAGCCTACAATTGTTCTTTGTGGAAATGAAGGTATTGTAACGGGCTCTGCCAGATCGGTAAAAGGGTTTGATATTCATGATGCTATCGAGCAATGTTCAGACTTACTAGAACAATTTGGGGGTCATAAATATGCTGCTGGACTATCTTTAAAAGTAGAAAATATTGAAGCTTTTCAAAAACGTTTTGAAGAAGTTGTATCCGCATCAATTACAAAAGAACAGCAAACCCGAGAAATAGCAATCGATGGTGTTCTAACTTCAAAAGATTTCTTACCATCTAAACAAGGTGACATTTTCCCTAAGTTATATCGTTTAATAGAACAATTCGCGCCATTTGGCCCTGGCAATATGAAGCCTATATTTTTGATGAAAGACCTATTTGATGAAAAAGGCTGGAGTCGAATTGTAGGAGATACACATTTAAAAATATCTGCTAAACAAAAAGGAGAAAGAATTCCTCTAAATGGAATTGCATTTGGACTAGGAGATAAACTCTCTATCATTGAGGGTGAGAAACCGTTTCAAGCTGTTTTCTCTTTGGACAAGAATTTTTACAACGATAGATATACGCTGCAATTAATGGTAAAAGATATTAAAGAGATGTAGTTTCTTTATTTCGACTATCCGAAACAATATGTAAGTCTCTTTGAGGGAAAGGAATCGTAATTCCATTTTCTCTGAACGTTTTATCAATAGCGAATCGTAAATCACTTTTAATTACCATAATTTCCCAGGTACGAGCTGCCCAAAAATACAATTCAAACTCCAACCCACTGTCCCCAAAATCATTAAACATGATAATTACTTCACGATGTTTGTTAACTAATTTATGATCTAAAGCACAACGATAAAGAAGATCTCGAACCTTCTCTGTATCGCTACCATAAGCAACACTAACTGTAATGTGGAAACGAGTGACTTTATCACTTATCGTCCAATTAATTACATTATCCTCTGTCAATTTTGAATTAGGTAGCACAATGATTTTTCCATCCATCGATTTAACATGTGATGTACGAATATTTATTTTTTCTACACGAGCTATTACTTCGCCCATTTCTACAATATCACCAACTTTAACACTCCCATCAAACAATAAGATAAATCCAGAAACAACATCTGTAAACATGTCTTTCAATCCCATACCAAGACCAAGTAACAATCCTGAACTTGCCCAGAAGAGAGAATTTAAACCAAAGCCTAAGCTTCTTACAACCAACATTGCGAATATTATATAAACGAAATACTTAGTAAGCTGAATAATCGTAAACTGTCTCCCCTCATCTATCCATTCCTTTCCTTTAGTAGCCTTAAAAATGATTACTTTCAAAAGGTTAAGAACAACTTTGGCTAGGAAGACCAGAACAACAACGGCAATCAACTGTCCTAATGATAATTTAAAATCACCTATTTCTAGCAAATGAATATCAAGAATACTGTTTAAGGAGAAATCCTTATTTCCATATCCTAATGAGCTAATAAAAAGTAAAGTACCAATAATTAATATGGATTGACTTAATAGGAGATGTACAATTTTTTCTTTTCCATTCCCTAGTTTCCAATCTCTTCTAAGCAATAATTTCTCAATTCTTTTACTTAAATATTTTCTGAAAAAAAATATTCCAGTAATTACAAGACAAACTAATATTGCATTGGTCACTGTGAAATTTTGTTCAAAGTATTTGAATAAGATATAATCAAATATTGCCTTCATCGCGTAATAATGATGCCTAATTTTGAGGCAAAGATATTTCTTATTTGGTTAAGTTGCTTGATTTGGTCCAAAAGACTATATATCTCATTATCTTCTTTCTCTGTTTTTAATCCTTGTTGCTTCCCATTTATCATGTTTTCTGTAACTCGAAGCTTATACATATAAACAGACTCAACCGCAGCTTGTTTAAGCTTATGCTTTTCTTCTTGGGGGTAAATACGATGTTTTTTCTCCCAATTTTCACTAACAGAGTCTTTTGGCATAGTCAAATCAACAACTATGTTACTTAAAGTAGCTTCTTCTTTTTGAAAAAAGTGTTGATCATTTACAATCAACCCATTTTCGATTCCATCTAAAAACTCATCGAAGATATTTTGATAAGTTTCGTTGACATACTGTAATTCATCGGTTAAAAGTTCTTCAATAATATACTGAGCCAATGGAATTTCTTCTTTTTTAACATCTTCACTTTCTTCCGTATCTATGTCAATTTCAATACCGATTGACCCATAAGTAAGCATAAGTCGGATTAAATCTTTTTCTTGACTATCTAATCCGTGTTTTCCATCACTAGATTCTCTTTTCTGAAGTGGAGCAGCGGGTGTAACAACATCAATTTCTTGAGAATGTTGTTGAGGATGTGACTTTCCTTTTTTAGCAAAAATTTTATTTACCTCACTTAAAAGTGCCTTTTCACTAATATCAAACAACTGGCTTGTTTCTCTAATGTATACGGATCGTATGATCTGATCAGGAATAATAGCTATTGATTTGACAATATCTTTAATTGTCTCAGCTCTTTTTAAAGGGTCATCTTTTGCGTCACTTAATAAAACTGAGGCTTTAAAGCGAATAAAATCTTTTGCATTTTCACCTAAATACTCCTCAAGTTCAGTTATTCCAACTTTTTTAGAATAGCTATCTGGATCTTCACCATCAGGAAATAAAACGACTTTCACATTCATTCCTTGTTCAAGAATCAAATCTATGCCTCGAAAAGAAGCTTTTATTCCAGCACTATCACCATCATATAGAATGGTAATGTTGTTTGTATATCTCTTAATTAGTTTTATCTGACCTTCTGTAAGTGCGGTACCACTAGAAGCTACAACATTTTCAATTCCAGCTTGATTTAAACTTACAACATCCGTATACCCTTCTACCAAGAAACAGGTATCTTGTTTTATTATAGCTCCTTTCGCTTGATACAAGCCATATAAAACATTACTCTTATGGTATATTTCGCTCTCAGGAGAATTGAAATATTTAGCTATTTTTTTATCCGTTTTTAACGTTCTCCCTCCAAAACCTAAAATTCTACCTGTCAGGTTATGTATAGGAAAGATTACTCTACCTCTAAAAAAATCAAAACTTCCTTTCTCGTTCGTTTTTGACAATCCTGTTTTTTCTAAATACTCTAACTTATATCCAGCGCTTAGTGCAGCTTTTGTCAATGCGTTACTATTGTCAGGAGAATATCCTAATTCGAATTTCTTTATGGTAGCTTCGTTATAGCCTCTTTCTTTAAAATAACTTAATCCAATTGCTTTTCCTTCTTGCGATTCAAGCATTTGTTTCACGAAATAATCTCTAGCAAATTGATTAACTAAGTACAAGCTCTCTCGAGCACTTTGAGCAGCCATTTGCTCAGGTGTTCTTTCCTCCTCCTCAATTTCAATATTGTACCTTTTTGCCAACCAACGTAGAGCTTCCGGATAAGTAAAATGCTCATGCTTCATTAAAAATGAAACAACAGTTCCACCTTCTCCTGAACTAAAATCTTTAAAAATCCCCTTTGCAGGAGAAACCATAAACGAAGGTGTCTTATCATCTGAAAATGGACTGTTACCTTTATAATTAGATCCAGATTTTTTTAAATTGACAAAATCATTAATAACCTCAACTATATCAGCTGCATCAAATATTTTCTCTATGGTTTCCTTTGGAATCATTTTTTCTTTAAGAGGATTACAAATATCGGCATAATAGTCTGTTGTAACAATGATATTTCATTAATGTTTTAGTTCGTTTCGTGTAGTATTTCACCCTTTGTTAAGATTGCAACAATACATCATAAATACTGTTGAAAAAAATCATAATTCATACCGTACAATTCGTTATTTTTGTCGCAGATAAAAAAGATTTACTATGAGTACAGATAGATACGAAGCACATGATTACTACAACATGGATGACATGCTAACGGAAGAGCATAAGCTTATTCGTGATGCAGCAAGAGCTTGGGTAAAAAAAGAAGTTAGCCCAATCATTGAAGATTATTATGAAAGAGCTGAATTCCCGAATCAAATTGTTCCTGGATTAGGAGAAATTGGTGGATTTGGGCCTTATATTCCAGTTGAATACGGAGGAGCAGGATTGGACCAAATTTCTTATGGTTTAATTATGCAAGAGCTAGAAAGATGTGATTCTGGGTTACGTTCTACATCATCTGTACAGAGTTCATTAGTTATGTATCCAATTTGGAAATTTGGTAGCGAAGAACAAAAACAAAAATATTTACCAAAACTTGCAACAGGAGAATTTATTGGTTGTTTTGGTTTAACAGAACCTGATCATGGGTCTAACCCAGGTGGAATGCTTTCTACAATTAAAGATGCTGGAGATCATTATATTTTAAATGGTGCTAAAATGTGGATTTCAAATGCTCCATTTGCGGATGTAGCAGTTGTTTGGGCAAAGAATGAAGAGGGAAGGATTAAAGGAATGGTTGTAGAAAGAGGAATGGAAGGATTCGAAACTCCTGAAATGCATGGAAAACATTCTTTAAGAGCTTCTGCAACAGGAGAGTTAATCTTCAACAACGTTAAAATTCCAAAGGAAAACATTCTACCTAACAAGGATGGTCTTGGAGCACCGTTAATGTGTTTAGACAGTGCTAGATATGGAATAGCTTGGGGTGCAATTGGAGCAGCTCTGGATTGTTATGATTCTGCTTTGAGATACTCAAAAGAAAGAATTCAATTTGACAAACCAATTGCAAGTTTCCAATTAATTCAGAAAAAATTAGCTGAAATGATTACTGAAATCACGAAAGCACAATTATTGACTTTTAGATTAGGTCAATTAAGAAACGATGGAAAAGCAACTTCTGCTCAAATTTCTATGGCAAAAAGAAACAATGTTGATATGGCTTTAAAAATAGCTAGAGAAGCACGTCAAATACATGGAGCTATGGGTATTACTAATGAATACTCTATTATGCGTCACATGGCAAACTTAGAATCTGTTGTTACTTACGAAGGTACTCACGATATCCATTTGTTAATAACAGGGTTGGATGTAACGGGTATTCCTGCTTTTAATTAAGAATATTACTATTTACTTTTGAAAGGCGTTCTTCTATTTTGGAGAGCGCCTTTTTTACACCCTTTAGTTTATAGGTTCTCGTGGCATAAAAATATCAAACCCTAAATTAATCCCCAAGTTTAAGAAGCTTACGGAATAGTTACTTGAGAAGTTTTTCACCTCGTTATTTCCATAAACATCATTTATGGTAGCTTTATAATTATTTACAAAACGGCTTCCATTAAAATTGACATAGAACGAAACAGGGCGATAATTTTTTGGGGATATTTCAACTCCAATTCCTATTTGACTTGCCCCATCTGATGATCCATAAATAGAGTGATTAGTTATTAAATTACTCGCTGGAGTTCTTAGCACATAAGAATATTTGACTGCTCCACCATAAACGTATCCGAAATTTAATCTCGGTCTTAGTATAAGTTTTTCGAACTCAATATCATACGACAAAGACGCCATCCAACCAATTGTTGTAGCACCACTCAATCCATGAGAAAAATAACCATTATCATCAGAAATAAAATTTTCACCAGGAAAGCTCTCTTTGAGACTTTTTTCAAATTTTGATCTATTAGTACCATGAGCACCAATACCTCCAGAAATCCTAACACCCCATTTTTTTCGCAATAATACTTCTAGGCCTAAACCCATCCCAAAACCAGGTCCAATATTATTTTCAGCTAAACCAACCCCATAAGGTAAAGAAACATCACCTTTTCCAATTATGGTATTTAGCCCAAGATTATAATGAATATAAAATATTGAGTCTAATTTAGGATTGCTCTTGACATTTACAAAGGTGAAAATGAGTATGCTTATGAGTATCGTTTTCTTCATTAATATAAATGAATATTGATCGTAGAATCAACAAAAACAGTACCATCCCTTAAGTATAGAGACACATAAAATTTAAAATCTTGAGATAACCCTGGTGACTCAATTAACAACAAATCTGCAAATTCAGGTATCGGCTGATCATAATAATCTTCATAATATTGATTTGTAAAATAAATATTATCCAACGTATTTACATTAAAATAACTATGGTTATAAACCAAAAATAAATCATTCAATAAGCTACCTGCTACATAGGACGCGTTAAAATCTTTATTGCAAGTTACATGTATAGAATCAGGAGGGTTAGAATTCGAAGGAGGCGTTTCTCTATCAAGGTATCTTCCTGAACGGGATATCTCAACAGGGAATAAGTGCAGCCTTATTGCATAAGCTATCCCCGGTATGGAATCTAGCGTATTTTCAACTGGTACATCTCCAGTATTTTCCGCATGTGCTACATCAAGCCCCGTTATATTATAGGTAATATCATAATCTCCTTCACAAGAAGAAAACAACCATAAAACAGGAACAATGTATATAATTATCCGAATCAAATTGGAATTGGGTTTCGATTATCATCTACCTTCACATAGGTATATTCCCCTTCGGTAACTTTTATACTTGAACCTTCCTCTCCAAACTCACGATTTACCCAAGCTTCAATACCAACTGTTAAAGATGTTCTTCCTTTTTTTATCAAATGAACATAACAACACAATGTATCACCAACAAAAACAGGTAGCTTAAACGTTGTCGAATCAATTGCTACAGTAACAACTCTCCCTTTAGCTATTTTTCTACAAAAAACACCACCTGCAATATCCATTTGAGATAAAAGCCAACCACCAAAAACATCCCCAGAAGGATTTGTATCAGCTGGCATCGCAAGAACTCGAATTGTTAAATCTCCTTTTTTCTGATTTTCCATAACCATTATATTATCAATAGCCAAGATACAACATTTAAATTGACCTATTATTCAATACATCATTTGCTTGCTTCAAATGTCTTTCGTTATGATTAATAATAAACCGAAAAGTATCTCCTAATTTCAACTTCACTACTTTAGAAATGCTAATTGAAGTTTTTATTTTGGACAAACTTAACACCCTAGCTGTATCCAACAGTGACAGCGTCTTGTATTGCTGTTCTATAAACTTTTCGATTACAGAACTATCTAATCGGCTTCCAATTGGGTTCTTGTCTTTCGGAGTTTTCATTTTTTTGAAATCCTTTTTTGGTTCCATCATTTTTGCAAAATAGTTACCCAAAACACCACTTTTAAATTGAGTTGACCTTTTGTCCTTTCCTGCTTTCATTCTGCTTTCAATTTCAAGCAAGTAATAGTCTCCATACAAGTTTAGATGTTCAACACATTCTAAAACACTCCATTTATCAGCAGCCCCCCTATAATTCAACGCTTCTGAATCTAGCTGTTTGAATTTTTCAGCTTGATTCAAATTAGCTTTTGTTTTATCAATTAGATCCGCAATTAATATTTCGTTAGATACTTTCATGTTTTTTTTACAAACTTCAGGACTAATGGATCAATAAACATTGATTGAAATCAAGACTTTTTTAATCTCGACAATGTTTCAGGAGTCATTCTAAGATAGGAAGCAATGTACTTATTTGGGATCTCTTGAAACAGTTGAGGGCTTCTTTTTAAAACTCTTTTATAACGTTCAATTGGAGAAGTTGTTAATATATCTCTTTCCCGCTCAAGCTGTTGCAAAATAAGTTGTTCTAATATTTCATTCCAGTTTTGCTGAAGCTCCAAAGAACTATCAATTAATTTATTCAAGCTTGACTTTTTCAAAACTCTCACTTCGGTCTTTTTTATGGCTTGTATATAAAAATCTGATGGGTTACCCGAAATGAAACTATCCAAAGAAACAATTAGATTATTCTTATAGCCAAATCGAATGGTATGTTCTTCAAATTCATCAATGATAAATATTCGTAAGCTACCACTATCAATTAAGTAAACGTTAGTATCAATGCTACTTGAAACTTTGAGGTACTCATTTCTGTTCAAAACAATGCGCTCCTTCCATAAGTTATTTTCCTCTATATTCTGAAGTAATAACTTACTCATTTTCTACCTGAGCATTCCACTCAAAAGTCTCTATTAAATGCTGGATATCTTCTTTTACAAATTCTATAACAGGTTGTAGCGAATCGTAATTTGGTATAACCTCGAAAAAGACAGATCCTGCAAAAAAATGATTTGTACTATCTGTCAAATAAAACATATAATTACAAGCTACATCTCCTTTAATATCGAAAGTAGTTCCAAAGACTCTTTTTTCTTCGTTGACAAATAATTTCTCATCAATAGCTTGTGCTCTAGATTGATGTTCGAAGGCTTTTTTACGACACTCTTCGCTATGCTCATAGAAATTAGAATCTAATCTCAGATATGTACAGTATATTGAAGCTTTATAATAAGGGAAAACAATGTTTTGAAAACAAATACCTTCTTTTGGACTCTTTTTATTCTGGATATAAGTATAAGTTGGGACTTCGAAATTAGCATTGCATTTTTCTGAATTAGTTTGATATGATTTTGCAGGAAAATCTATTCTAAAATAGCTTTTAGGCTTTGGGATAAAGTTCTCCTCTTCTCCACACCCAATTAACAGAATTAAACCTGTAAGTAAAAATAACATTAAACCTTTCATTCGCTTTCTTCTATTTTTTCAACTTTGCCGATTGTAACCTTAACTTGTTTAATTCTCCTTTTATCCGCAGCCTCAATTGTAAACGAATAATTTTCAAAAATTATTTTTTCGTTTTTTAATAATATTTTACCTGCTTGTTCAATGCAAAATCCAGCAATTGTATCTGACTCACCTTTTTGCTCCTCAAATTCATCACCTTCTATCTCCAAAACACGATACATATCCATTAAAGGTGTCTTGCCTTCAAAAACATAATTATTCTCATCCAACTTCGAATAGACGAGGTTATCATCGTCAAATTCATCTGTAATATCTCCAACAATTTCTTCCAAAACATCCTCCAAAGTAACAATACCCGATGTTCCTCCATATTCATCAACAACAACTGCAATGTGGGTTTTTTCCGTCTGAAATTCTTTTAGCAAATCATCTAACTTTTTATTCTCAGGAATAAATTTTGGTTCGCGAATCAGTTTCACCCAATCAATTTCCTCTTCAGAATCGAGGTAAACTAACAAATCTTTTACATAAAGGACTCCCTCAATTCTATCTAATGTTTCTGAAAACACAGGTAGCCTTGAGTAACGACCTTCCATGATTGTTTCCCTCAACTCTTTTGAACTCATGTCTTTCTCCAGTGCTACAACATCCAATCGAGGTTTCATTATTTGTTTTGCGTCTGTATGACCAAACTTTACAATTCCTTCTAATATTTTCTTTTCTTCAGTTGTCTCAACAGATTCTTTTGTTAAATCATAAGCATACTCCAAATCATCAACTGAAATGCTATCGCCTTTTTTCTTAAAACGTTTATCAATAATACTTGTACTGGACACCAACAAATTACTAAAAGGTCCGAAAATGACTGACAGAAATGAAATGGGTGAACTCATAAATTTTGAAAACGAGACACTATGCTTTGTTGCGTAAACTTTTGGAATTACTTCCCCAAACAATAATATAACAAACGTTGCTCCAACACCATTAATAAGGAACATAGCCAATTCAGACAACCCAGATTCAGCAAATATACCTTTAATGAAATAGTAGGAAACCATAACAATAGATACATTGATAAAGTTATTTGCAATTAATATGGTTGCTAATAATTTTTTTGGAGAGTTTAGCAAGCTAATAACTCTACCTCCTTTACTCGATTTCTCAGAACTTAAAGCATCTCTTTTCTTTGCATCAAGTGAAAAATAGGCTACTTCAGATCCTGAAATAAGTGCTGAGAAAATAATTAACACAAGCATTAGAATAGCTAACACTATCAGTAAGCTAAAAGATGGCGCCTCTGACACCCCTAAAATGGCCCTTTCAGGCATAATCTGCTCTGGTTCCAATTGCTACTATTTATCAATTAAAAGGGTAAATCATCATTATCCGAATCCGGCTTAGAAAACTCTTCACCCAAAGGCTTATCTTCCTTTTTTTGTGTAATCGGTGGCTGAGCAGGAGCTGCAGCATCGGAGTTCACATCACCAACCTTCCCTAGCATGGTCATATTATCTCCTAAAATTTCAGTGGTATATCTTGTATTTCCTTCTTGATCTTGCCAAGAACGTGTTCTTAATTTTCCTTCAACATAAATCTTAGCACCTTTTTTTAAGTATTTTTCAGCAACTTCTGCTAATCCTCTCCACAGAACAATATTATGCCATTCTGTATGCGTAACTTTTTCACCCGAATTCCTATCCTTATATGTCTCTCCAGTTGCAATTGAGAAATTACAAACTGCGACACCACTTTCTAGGTGTCTAACTTCTGGATCCTTTCCTAAGTTTCCAATTAGAATTACTTTATTTATACTTCCTGCCATTTAACAATCTTATTACTTATTTAAAATTAAGGTTACAAAGTAAAGATAGTTATTTTACTGTTTACTTAACAACTGGTGCTTTAATTTTTAGAAGTTTCTAAATACTTCTCTATCAATCGAGGAATTGCAAATTCATGAATTTCGGTTTTTTTGACTTTTTTATACTTATTTGAAGGGGGTAATTTATCAACATTAAATTTCCAAAATTTTGCAAAAATTCGTTGATGACTAAGGATATGCTTGAATTGCTCGCTCACTTCTACAAATATTGAACCTTTTAAAACTGCATCTTCTAGTTCGGAAGGAGATGAAATTTCTTTCTGTGATTCGTTTAGTGGGAACTGATATAAGTTTTGCCAAATATCTTTGGACTCTCTCTTTTGAAAGTAACAATTTTCATTGTCGCATATTACTATAAAATTAAAATAGCGGTCTCTTACTTTTATTTTTTTTTCTTTTACTGGTAAACTAGTGACAGTAGATTTTGCAAAAGCAACACAAGAATCATTCAAAGGGCATTCTTCACAATTTGGACTTGGCGTGCATTGAAGTGCACCAAACTCCATAATAGCTTGATTATGCTCTCCAGGACTTTGTTTATTTAAGCACTCTTGGGCTAATTCCTGAAAGTCTTTTTTCCCTTTTACAGAATCAATAGGTGTATTTACTCCAAAATATCGAGAAAGCAAGCGATAAACATTTCCATCTACTACCGCACGAGGCTCTTCAAAACAAAAAGAGGCTATAGCTGCCGCTGTATAAGAGCCAACTCCTTTCAATTTAATGATTTCCTCATAGGTATTTGGAAACTCACCCTTTAATTCAAATGAAATAATTTTCGCAGTTGTATGAAGATTCCGAGCACGAGAATAATAACCTAAGCCTTGCCATAATTTTAGAACATTATCCTCATTATCATTTGCTAAATCTTCAATTTTAGGATAGTTTTCAATAAACTTATTGTAATAATCTAACCCCTGGGCAACTCTTGTCTGCTGTAATATAATTTCGGACAACCAAACATGATATGGAAGGTTAGTATTTCTCCATGGTAAATCTCTTTTATATTTTGAATACCAGCGGATTAATATGTTGGAAAAGTGCATTTGGTCGAAAACTTGAACGCAAATAAAGTAAAAAATCTCATATTTGTTTCGGAGTTGAGCAAATACAATTATATTTGCGCCCCGATTAAAAAAACCTAATTAACTGAATTAACATAAAACAAGAGCTATGACCAAAGCAGATATTGTAACCGAAATTTCGGACAAAACAGGAGTTGAAAAAGTTGCCGTACAAGCAGCTGTAGAAGCATTTATGGCATCTATTAAAACATCTTTAGAGGCAGGAGAAAATGTGTATTTAAGAGGATTTGGAAGCTTTATTGTAAAAGAGAGAGCAGAAAAAACAGGAAGAAATATATCGAAAAACACCACGATTATTATTCCAGCACATAACATCCCAGCTTTTAAACCTGCAAAGACTTTTGTTGAGAGTGTGAAATCTAAGGTTGCTGTTAAGTAATTTAGAGTATTAATAGATTAAACAATATACATTATGCCAAGCGGTAAAAAAAGAAAAAGACATAAGATGTCGACTCATAAGCGTAAAAAACGTCTTAGAAAGAATCGTCACAAGAAGAAAAAATAATTAACAATTAAAATTTGTTAGTTTATACATATTGCTGGATGTAGTACATATCGGCAATATGTTTTCGTGTATACGAATACTTCATATTAAGTATTCTACATTAGAATTGTGACAATCAGATTTTTACAAGATAAAGAGTCTTAGTGAATTACGAATTAATTATAAATTCCACTTCAACTGAGGTTGTTCTTGCGCTTTTGAAGAATAAGCAATTAATTGAACTTCATAAAGAAAAGCACGACAATGACTTTAGCGTTGGGGATGTCTATGTTGGGAAAGTACGTAAAGTTGTTCCTAGTCTTAATGCTGCGTTTGTAAATGTAGGATACGAAAAAGACGCGTTTTTACATTACCTTGATTTGGGTCCTCAATATAAGTCCATGAATGGTTATGTTCAACAGACACTTAAGGGAAAACAACAAAGTGCTAGTTTAGCATCAAGTAAAATTGAAGCTGATATAGATAAACATGGAAAAATTAAAGATGTATTATCATCTAGCCAGCTAATTGCCGTTCAAATTGCTAAGGAACCGATATCTTCTAAAGGACCTAGATTAAGTGCCGAAGTAACACTTGCGGGGAGATTTGTTGTTCTGGTTCCATTTTCGAATAAAATTTCGATTTCACAAAAAATTAAAGACCCAGCAGAAAGAGATCGTCTAAAGAGATTATTATCTAGTATCCGTCCAAAGAATTTTGGCGTAATTATTAGGACAGTTGCTCAGAATAAAAAGGTTGCTGAATTAGATCAGGATTTAAGAGACTTGGTTTCTAAATGGGATAAACTTTATGACAATTTAAAAGGTGGTGTTACACCACCAAAAAAAGTTCTTGGCGAATTAAACCGTGCCTCAACTGTATTGAGAGATATGCTTTCTGCGAAATTCACAAATATTCATGTTAATGACGAAGCTCTTCATGAAGAAATTCGTGATTATGTAAGAACGATATCTCCAGAAAAAGAATCTATTGTAAAACATTACAAAGGAAAAGCAGGGATTTTTGAGCAATTTGGAATTAACAAGCAGATTAAAGCGTCTTTTGGAAAAAAAGTCTCATTACCTTCTGGAGCTTACCTAATAATTGAGCACACAGAAGCTATGCACGTTATAGATGTGAATAGTGGGAATAGAAAATCTACTGGTCAAAGTCAAGAGCATAATGCTACGGAAACAAACATGGAAGTAGTGAATGAAATAGCTCGAATATTGCGCCTTAGAGATATGGGTGGTATTGTTGCTATTGATTTCATAGACATGCACGAAAAGGTAAACAATAAAAACCTTGTTGAGGCATTGAGAAATGCGATGAAAGATGACCGTGCTAAACACAATGTTGCGCCTCCAAGTAAATTTGGTGTGATTGAACTAACACGACAAAGAGTAAGACCAGAAACTGATATTAAAACAGCTGAAACTTGCCCTTCATGTAATGGTTCTGGTGAAGTTCAGGCTTCCATATTATTGATTGATGAAATTGAAAACAATCTTCGTTATCTCATCGAATCAGGAAAAGAGAAAGATTTCGAGCTTCACGTTCATCCGTTTGTTGAGTCTTATATCAAAAAAGGTATTAAAAGCTTAAGTAGACAATGGTGGCTGAAATACAAGAAAAAAATTACAGTTAGAGGTATTACGAAATTTCACTTTTTAGAGTATCAATTCGTTAATAGCAGCAACGAAAAAATCGTAGTTTAACTACTTTTCTAGCTTTACCCCTTTTAAGTTTATCACCTTATTAATCTCTTGGTAACCTGAGTTACAAGGAACTTTTATTTCGGTCTGGCTAAACACTGTATCATCTAGTGTATATTCAACTGTGTATTCGTGACATGGTTGTAGTGTAAAAATATATGACCCTGTACGTTTATTAGGCTGATACTCTTGATAATCCTCCTCTGACTCCACATCAGTTACAGTAATAAAAATACCATCTGGCAATTGCTTAAGAGTTCCTAAATCAATATGACCTTTTAAAATTGAAACTTGCTCAATCACAACCGTATCCAAATCCACTTTATAAATATCTTGGTGTCCTAATCCATTAACCCCCATTTCAGAAGAAAAATACCCAGTCTTACCATCAGCCATAGTTGAAAACGATACATCGTGATCCACTGTATTTAAAGGATACCCTAAATTCTCAGGCTTATTCCATAAAGTATCAGATTCTTTTACCGATTGAAAAACATCAAATCCTCCCATACTTTCAGTGTTATTTGAGCTGAAAAATAAGGTTCTTCCATCAGGATGGATAAAAGGGCATATCTCATCATATTGTGAATTAATTGAAGGACCTAAATTTGTAGGTAAACTCCATTCTCCATTTGGTAGCCTTTTGCAACTATAAATATCTCCTCCTCCAAATCCTTCAGGTCTATCAGAGACAAAGTAAAAAGTTTTACCGTCTGGTGTAACTGTCGCTCCAGTTTCCCAAGATTTCGAATTTATATTTTCTACCATCAAAACTGGATCTGCGTATTTTTCACCTTCTCTTTCACACAAGTATAAATTTGCAATATTCTTTCCTTCCATTTTTATAAACAGAAACTGACCATCAGGTGATGTACTAATCGACGCTTGATTTGATACGGGAGAACAAAAACTCATTACTTCTGGCTCACCCCATTTACCTGTCTGTCTATTTCTATAAGACACATAAACGTCTTCAAAGTGTTTTCCATCAGCAGGGTTTGTAATCCCTTTATTGGATAATTCGGCTGGCTCAAACCTATCTCTTTTTGAAGTAAAAAACATCATGTTTCCATCAGCAGTCACAGCAGGGCTGTAATCTGAAAACTCACTATTAATAGGAGCTCCAATATTTGTAATCAAATAGTTTTTTTTATTTTTTATTAAGTCTTTTGCATTTTCAGATTGAGCCAAAGCTAATCCCGCAGCTTCATAAAGCTTATGATATTTACCACCTTTTCGTCTAAACGACTCAAATCTTTCAATTGCTTTGTCAAATTCCGAATTCAAGTGATAGGCAATTCCTAAATAGAATTTTGTTTCTATTGGAGCTTCATTTTCTTCATAATATCCGTCTTCATAGTCTTTTGAAATTTTCAATTCTGCCTTTTTCAAATACTTAAGTGCATTTAATTTATCATTTCCCAATTGAATATAGCACTCACCCATTTGATAGTTAATATTATTATTCTGCGGCTGCTCAATTGTTAGAATTTTCCAGATCTCAAGAGCAAATTCAAAATTCCCCTTATCCATTAATGAAGATGCCTTTTTAAATTTCATCTTAAAAGATCCCTCTTCTTTGAGTTGATTCAATACCTCATGGTTTATTTGGGAACGTATAGAACCCCCTGTAAACACAATTAGTAATATGGAAATATATTTATACATTCTCATAATATAACATCAATTAATTCTACAAATTTTAAATTGGGTGCTATCAAAAATAACTCAAAAAGTAAATTACAGCAACATTTTCTTTAGCAAATGGCTTAAAAGCTATTAATAAAACCAATAAGTAACTTTGATAAATCAGCAAACTCGGTCAATGGCAATGTTTCTGACTTGTCAAAGACATCATGATATGCTGTAATACCACCCATAGTGTAAATAAAAATTGCAGGTATTTGTTTTTGAGAAAACCAATAATGATCACTATTTGCGGCTCTGCCCCTCACCTTTACTTTTTCAAGGTAGTTATTCTCTACATTAAGGATTGCCAATTTTTTAAACTCTTTTTTATGTACGGTTCCATTTACAACAGTTATTCCCTTATCCCCTGTTCCCATGATATCACAATTAAGAACAAAACGGATATCTTTCAACGGGAACACAGGGTTTTCTACATAATGCTTTGACCCCAATATACCAGCTTCTTCAGCCCCGAAAGCCATAAAAACCACACTGTATTTCGGTTTGTTTTCAGAAAAATGTTTAGCCATATACAGCAACATAGCTACTCCACTAGCATTATCATTAGCCCCTGGGAAGTAGGTTTCACTGCCCATTTGTCCTAAGTGATCATAATGGGCTGAAACGACTATGAATTTATTTTTCTTCTTACCCTCAACATAAGCAATCACATTTTGAGTCTTTATTTTAGATTTAAATACATTGTGAATATTGAGTGATACTTTTTTGGTTGTTATTGGAAGTCTTTCTGACTTAATCTCCACAACTGGCTTGGCTAACTTTTCCCTTCCTACAGACCATGTGAATTTTGAGTCATTGATTTTAAAAACAGGAGATTTTTCAGCAATAAACCTTTCTAACTCTCTAAACAACTGCAATGTATCATTATTTTTAGTACCTCCATTATCTAATACAAAAGCTATTTTTTCAAATAGCACTTTGTTATTTTTTAACTTTTCTAAAAATTGACCGAGATTTTCTGGATTAACAAACTTTAGATTAAAATCTCCTCTAGCAGATCCAGAAATAGGATCTATCAAATAATCGATACCTGTTTCTAATTTTTCCCCATCAATATAAACACTTACCGAATCTGGAAAGGTATTTGCCTGAATATTGAAATATTGAAAACTATTGTCGTTAAACTTTTTCAGTCCAAATTCTTCAAAGCGACTATTAATATATTTAGCTGCTTTACTATGTCCCTCATACACATATCCTCTACCGTGATAATCTTTTGAGCACAATTCTTTTACTACTTCTAAGCCAAATTCTTGCTGAGAATGCAAAGTAGATGTTAAACCTAAAACTAGTAAAAAAAAGAGTTGTCTCATTTTAAAAGGATTTCCAATTGTTATGCCATAAAGCGCCGTTCAACTAAATCTAAAAATTTTAACACGGAACTATTCTCTTTATCCCAGCTATACTTCAAAGAAAGGTCGTTCTCGATATATTCCATCGCTTGAGCATTACTCTCAAATGCATTTATTTTATCAACCGCATTATGAAATAATTCATTTTCACCTTCAAATAAATCGTTCATAAACAAGAACTTCTGATTCAATCCAATAGCCGCTTTTAAATCATTTATCGGTTGTCGACTCAACTTATCAGCTAGCGTTTTACCAGGAGCTTCACTAGCAAATTTATCGTTAATAGAAGTAGACTCCTCTTCTTCAGGTTCTATTTGCTTTTCCTGAACTGCCATTTCTTCCTCAGGAGCTATAACTTCTTCAACATGTTCTTCGATTGCATCCAACAAATTAATTTGGTTTGGATGAATACCTTCATCCTGCTCTTCACTTTCATTAGAACTTACCTCTTCTACTATTTCTGGGGTTCCGAAATTCAATTCGAAGCTACCTTGTTGTTTTTTAGCCTCCTTTTTTGGCTTTTTAACCTCTTTTACTTTTACCTCCTTCTCAAATGCTAAATATTGAAGTACCGTTATTCTTTCATGAAGCGTTCTTGAATCTTCTAAAAGGGAAGTTAATTCAGTAGAATCTAAATTACCCGACTCCAATTTTTCAATCCCTTTCGAAAGAGATGCTGTAAGGTCTCTGAGATTTTTGTAATCACTACTTCGACTCATTTCTTTTTTAATTGATTTACTGCACAAAATTGAATAAATTTGTGCAAATAGATACTAATCGAACCTGAATTTATTAACACTAGGGTTAGTATATCATAATAAAAATGTCATTTTAAGGTGTTCTTAGAGCAAAAAGGAAATAAAACTCAAAAAAAAGGATGGATAGAAGTTGTCTGTGGATCTATGTTCTCTGGTAAAACAGAAGAGTTAATTCGCAGAATGAAAAGAGCTGAATTTGCAAAGCAAAAAGTTGAAATTTTCAAACCTGCTATTGATGTTAGGTATGACGAAGAAAATGTTGTCAGCCATGAGGGAACCTCCATTCGCTCAACTCCAGTTCCTTCTTCTGGAAATATATTACTGTTAGCAAATGATGTAGAAGTTGTTGGAATTGATGAAGCGCAGTTCTTTGACGATGAACTTCCTGAAGTTTGTGAGAAGTTAGCAAACTCAGGAATTAGAGTAATAATTGCTGGCTTAGACATGGATTTTACAGGTAAACCATTCGGGCCAATTCCAGCTCTCTTAGCGAAAGCAGAATTTGTCACTAAAGTCCATGCTATTTGCATGCGCTGCGGAGACCTAGCACAGTATTCACACAGAAAAACAACAGATGAATCTTTAGTTTTGTTGGGGGAAGTTGATGAATATGAACCATTGTGTAGAAAGTGTTTTAATCTTGTATCTAAAAGATGAACCTCGATTACACGATAGAGGAAATTGCCTCAATTACAAATGGTACTTTAAGAGGGAATTCAAAAGCTATTGTAAAATCCATTTTTATTGATAGCCGAAATCATTTTAATAAGGAAAATACATTATTCATAGCAATTCAAGGTGATTATAACGATGGACATGAATACCTTGTTGAACTTTACCAAAAGGGATTAAGAAACTTTATAATTGAGCGCTCAGCACGAGAAAAACTAATTAAAAAAGCACGGTTTTTCAAACGAAAAAAGAATCTTGAATTTCTAGAAGCAAATATTATTATTGTTGATAATGCCATATATGCCTTACAACAAATAGCTTCACATCATCGTAAGAAATTTGATATTCCTGTGATTGGAATTACTGGAAGTAATGGAAAAACTATTGTAAAAGAATGGTTATACCATATTTTAAGAAGTAAGTTCAACATTGTTCGAAGCCCTAAAAGTTATAATTCTCAAGTTGGTGTTCCACTTTCTGTTTTGCAAATGAATCAGCATCACACATTAGCTATATTTGAAGCTGGCATTTCTCTTCCTGGAGAAATGGAGATATTAAAAGGTATTATTTCGCCATCTATTGGAATATTAACCAATATTGGAACTGCACACTTAGAAAACTTTGAAAGTAGTAGTGCTTTAAAAACTGAAAAAAAAATACTGTTTAAAAACTGTGATTACATTTACACGGATGGAAATAACGAGTTGAAGAATATTATCGTTGAAAAGGAAGATTATCATAGTATAATAAACGCTATATGGAAAGGTCAAACTCTGACATACCAAATACCATTTTTTGATGAAGCTGCAGTCCAAAATTCATTATCATGTGTTGCATTGCTTTTAAAATTCGGCATTGATATCGATTTCATTGCTTCTAAAACACAATCATTACCACAAATAGCACTCAGGCTAGAAACAAGGAAAGGAAAAGATGGAAATATTATTATCTTGGATAATTACAATTCTGACATTACTTCATTAAAAATCGCATTGGATTACCTTGATCGACATGATAAATCCAAAGAAAGATATTTAATTCTTTCTGACATTAAACAAGACAAAACAAAATCAGTTGACTTGTATAATGAAATAGCAGAATTAATCAACCAACGAGGGATAAACAATTTTATCGGTATTGGACAAGAATTAATGAAACATAAAAGCCTTTTTAATAAAGGTTATTTTTACGAAAACACCAACCAATATGTTAAAGATATAGAACTTAATAATGTAACAAATACAGTTATATTAATTAAGGGAGCTTCGGATTTTCACTTTGAAGAAATAGGGCATTTATTGGAAGCCAAAACACATGAAACAGTTTTAGAGATTAACCTAAATGCAATTAGCCATAATATTAATACTTACAAAAATCTCCTTAATCAGGATACTAAATTATTGGTAATGGTTAAAGCTTTTGGATACGGTGCAGGAAGCAAAGAAATTGGGCAAACTCTTCAGCATAGTAATGTAGATTATTTAGGGGTAGCCTATACTGACGAAGGGTTGGACTTAAGAAATGAAGGAATTCAACTTCCTATTCTAATTATGAATGCTGAAAAAGGCTCCTTTGACGATATCGTTGAACATAATCTAGAACCAGCTATTTTTAGTTTTAATCAACTGGATAGTTTTATCCGAAAATTAATTGATTTAGGAAAAAAAGAATATCCAATTCATATCAAATTAGACACTGGCATGAATCGTTTGGGCTTTTTAGAGAAGGAAATAGACAACATTATTTCAATAATCTTGAGTCAACCTGAGGTTCGTGTAAAAAGCATATTTACACATTTAGCTGGAAGTGATGAAACAACACATAATAAATTTACGAATCAACAAATTGAACTTTTTAAAACTTGTTCTATTAAGCTAGAGGAAGGCCTAGGCTATTCAGTTCAAAAACATGTTTTAAATTCATCGGGTATAGAAAATTTTCCAGAACATCAAATGGATATGGTTAGACTTGGTCTAGGAATGTACGGAGTCTCACCCACACTAAACAATCTTGAGGTTGTAGGAAGATTAAAGACAGTTATTACCCAAATCAAACACGTTCCAAAAGGATCATCAATTGGCTATTCTAGAAGTGAATTTGCAAAAGAAGACATTAAAATTGCTATAATCCCAATTGGCTATGCAGATGGATTTAGTAGGGCACTAAGCAACGGTAAAGGTCATGTATTTGTTAATGGTCAGCTTGCCCCTGTAATTGGAAAAGTTTGCATGGACATGACTTTAATAAATGTTTCCAATATTCAATGTAATGAGGGAGACTCGGTAATAATTTTTGGTCCAGAAAGGCCAATTGAAGAATTAGCGAAGGAAATGGATACTATATCTTATGAAGTAATGACTTCTATTTCAGAAAGAGTAGTTAGGGTTTATCTTGAAAAGTAGATTCTTCAGGTATTTCACAAACTCCACCATCACAAGAAGCACACCCAACATTCATCAGCCCTTGATACAGGAAAAAACCTCCTAAAACAAGAAGAAGCCATTGCTCACTTGCAATAGCTTCTCCAATAAATGATACTCCTAAAACCAAACGAACTATTCTCAATAAACTTAAGTTTGGTAATTTAATTTTAGGCATTGATATTTTTTATTTATGGACGTTCTTCCAAGCGGAATATCCTCCCGTCAAGTTGTATATTGTAGTGAAACCTTCACCTTTCATTATTGTCATTGCTTTAGAACTTCTCCCTCCAGAGTGACAATAAACGTAAATAGGCTTTGAACTATCTAATTTTGCAACTTGATCTTTAAAATCTTTATCGAAATAATTAATATTCACCGATCCGTTTATATGACCTTCAGCATATTCTTTTGGAGTTCTAACATCTAGAATAATTCCCTTTCCAGCTTTTGCTAATTTTTCAAATTCACCTACTTGTACATCATGATATCCAGGAACCTGAGCAAATGAAGAAGCGCTTACAAATAAAGCGAATACAAGTGTTGTTATTTTAATTAAATTTTTCATAGTGTGTGTGTTTTGCTTATGGACAAAGCAAATATAATACCATTTTTGCTTTAAGTATACAAAATGGATTAACTAAATTTAGATTCTAAGCTAGTCCAAGGGCCTCCATTATATGCATCAACTCCATTTTGTTTTAATATCGATGCAGCTTGCCCACTTCTCATACCACTTCTACAAACTACTATTATAGACTTATTTTTTTTCTTTATTTCTTTCACTTTTCCACTAATTCTATCCAAAGGTATATTGATTGAACCCTTAAAATTTCCGTGACTATATTCTCCTTTAGTACGTACGTCTATAATAATAGCACCATTTTCATAAATCTCTTTGTAGTTCACTTTGGCTTTCAAGCCTAACATTTCTAATAATCCCATTTTACTTTTATTTTCGACAAATTTAAACACATCTTTTTAACCTGAAGGCAACAATTGTTACACATTTCCATTCAATACTTCAGAGCATATAAAATAAACCCTATCGCCATTGCGTTCTTTTTTATATTTTTGACGAATACTACATTTTGTAGGTACCTATGCAAAAAAAATTCATAACCAATCTTGCTTTAATACTTTTGCTAAACTTATTGGTTAAACCCTTCTACATTTTAGGAATTGATGCAGAAATTTTAAAAAGGGTTGAAGAAGCTAATCCAGGTAGGTATGGTGAATATTTTGCTTTAATTGGATTCACATTTATTCTCAACATCTTTCTTGACTTAGGAATCATCAATTACAATACTAGAAACATTGCCCAAAACAAGCAATTACTTAAAAAACACTTTGCGGGAATAATCACACTTAGAGGTATCCTTTCGCTTGGTTATATGGCTATAATACTGCTAAGTGGTTTTGTTTTAGGGTATTCTTCTTTTCAACTAAAGTTATTAATTATATTAGGTATAAATCAAATTTTAGCGGCATTTATTCTCTACTTCAGATCCAACCTTTCTGGATTATTACTATTTAAACAGGACAGTATTATTTCAGTCATGGATAGAATACTACTTATTGGAATATGTTCAACCCTTTTATGGGGAGGTGTTACCAAACAGGCCTTTCAAATAGAATGGTTTGTTTACGCTCAAACTGGTGCATACTTGTTAACTGCTATTGTTGCAGGGCTTCTTGTATTACGCCAGACAGGAATGATTAAACCAAAATTTGATAAGGCTTTTTCAATTACCATATTAAAACAAAGTCTTCCTTATGCTTTGCTTATATTATTAATGATGATTTATTACCGTTCCGATAGCGTTATGATTGAAAGAATGTTACCTAACGGAGCTAGAGAATCAGCTATTTACGCACAAGGCTTTCGGTTTTTCGAAGCAGTTAATATGATAGGCTTCTTGTTTGCAGGTTTATTATTACCAATTTTTTCAAAGATGCTAAAAGCAAAAGAAAGCGTTGAAAAAATGGTATACCTCTCATTTAAAATCCTTTTTTCCGGGGCCATCGTTGTTGGATTTACATGCTTTGTTTTCAGTACTGAAATAATTGAATGGCGTTACAACACTTCGGGAGCAGATCTTGTACAAGCTGCCAATGCATTTGGCATGCTAATGCTGTGCTTCATTTCCATTTGTACTACATATATATTTGGAACCTTGTTAACTGCAAATGGTAGTTTAAAGTCATTAAACTACATGGCTTTTGGTGGGGTAATTCTAAACATTGCATTAAACCTTTACTTAATTCCAAGCCACGGAGCATATGGAGCTGCCATTGCAAGTTTAATTACACAAGGAGCAACAGCAATCATTCAAATTGTATTGAGTTTTAAAATACTATCTCTTACCATTGATTGGAAAAGTGTTTTACAAACGCTATCGTTCGTGGGTATTTTTAGTTGCATTATATACTTCTTCCCTTTCGATTACTATTTCTGGGCTTATAATTTATTAATTTTCATATCAACGGGAATTATACTATCTATTCTGACTGGAATGTTTAGTATTAAAAACCTTTTGAACATTTTGAAGGAAAGGCAATAAAAAGAGAGAATCTTTGTTTTGAAACCAACAGCTTTTGGAATTAGAAACGTGCTATTTCATTATCTAAAATAAAAATTATCTTTGCCCTCATTAAAAAAACCACTTCATGAGTAATAAATCTAACGAATTCGATTCAATCGACTTAATAGCATTTCTTTGGAAATCTAGAAAAGCACTAATCATTTTAGGTATTATAGCAGCCGCTGTTTCTTCGGTTGTTTCATTGATGATGCAAGAAAAATATCTCTCAACAGTAACTTTATTCCCTACGAAATCAAGTTCCATTACTTTTTCTGAAGTAATAACGGAAGATCAAAGCGTTACTAAATTTGGTGAAGAAGAAGAGGCAGAACAAATGCTGCAAATTCTTGAATCTGCATTGGTTAGAGAGAAAATAATTGCTCGATTTAACTTAATGAAACACTACGACATTGATACCGCAGGCAAGTTAAAATATACGGAGCTTGCTGAGACGTATAGTGATAACATTACTTTTCAGAGAAATAACAAAGGAGCTGTACTCATAAATGTTTTGGATCATAGTTCTGATACCGCCGCACTAATTGCAAATCACATAGCTGATTTATTTGACAGTACAAAAAATGCAATTATTCACGAACGAGCATTGTTGGAATTTGGTGTTAAAAAGATGAAACTCCAAAAGCTTCAGGACGAGATGAATGTATTAAGAGACACTATGTCTAAACTAACATCTCTAGGAGTTGTTACAAACGAAGCATATCAGGGACTGATGATAGCTATGAATTCTGCCAAAGACGCTGAAACAAGGACTAAATATGAGAAAAAGCTAGAAATGACGGAAAAATATGGAAGTGTATTGCATTCATTTCAGATCCGTGTTGAATTTTTAGCAGAAAGAATGGCAACAATGGAGACTTCATACGAACAATCAGAATCAGATGCTCAATCTAATATTTCGCACAAATTCGTTGTTGAACTGGCAAGTCCAGCGGAGAAAAAAGCTTATCCAATTCGTTGGTTAATTGTAGTAGTATCCACTTTTGCTACAGTGTTCTTTGCTATTGTACTTTTGCTATTTATTGCGAAAATAAAAGAGTTAAAAGCAAACTCATAATTGGGATTTGGCTTTGGTTAAAACGCTTAAAAATAGCTGGGTTTATATCATAGGAATACTATTTCTATGTGTCAACTTATTTTTCACTTACAAGGATTTCTACTTTCTTAATTTAGTGCCCATCATCTTATTAGTTGGTTTCGCTGCTCTTTTCGCTTTGGACAAACTTTTTCTTTTTGTTGTTTTTTGCACACCTATATCTCTTAATTTGGAACAACTTCAAATTGGAGGAATAGGAATGTACTTACCTACAGAACCTATATTATTTGGCATAATGTTATTGTTCTTATACAAACAGTTTTTTGGAAAAATAGAAAAAGACAATCGAATTGTAAACCATCCAATTACATTAGCTATCTTATTTAATTTAAGCTGGATCTTCATTACAAGTTTAACTAGCGAAGACCCTTTAACCTCATTTAAGTTTTTACTTTCTCGATTATGGTTTATTGTTCCAATCTATTTCTTTGGAATTTGGTTTTTTAGAAAAGGAATTAAGAACATGTACTCCTTTTTATGGCTGTATATATTACCATTAACTGTTGTTCTATTGATTACATTAATTAAACATGCTTCTCACGGGTTCAGTGAAGAAGTGGGACATTGGATTATGTCACCTTTCTTTAAAGACCATACTTCCTACGGAGCTATTATCGCATTGTTTTTCCCAATTATAATAAGTATGACTTTCGACAAAGAAAGAACTCCAATTACTAGATCCATCCTATTCGTCGTCTTACTCATATTCTCAGTTGCACTTTTTTATAGTTCCACACGAGCAGCATGGGTAAGTGTTGTTGGAGCTGGAATGGTTTATCTTCTTTTTGTATTTAAAATTAAGTTCAAATATTTATTCATATCCGGACTGGTGATAGGAAGTTTTGTAGCAATCAATTTTACCGAGATTAGTTATATGATGAATAAGAATGATGCTGAACACACAACTGAAAACTTCTCGGAAAAACTGGAATCCATGAGTAATGTAAGTAGTGACGCATCAAATTTAGAACGATTAAATAGATGGAATTGCGCAATAAGAATGTTCAAAGAAAGACCTATTATGGGGTGGGGTCCTGGGGCTTACTCCTTCTATTATGCACCATTCCAAGACCCTGCTGATTTGACCATTATTAGCACCAATTTTGGGGATGGAGGAAATGCACATTCAGAATATCTTGGTCCACTGGCTGAACAAGGTGTTATTGGTGGATTATCAATGATAGTACTTGTAATAATAATCTTTTATAAAGCATCGGTACTTTATATAAAGCTGGAAGATAAAAACATGAAACGTTTGGTAATGATGCTTATGCTTGGTTTGGTAACCTATTTCACGCATGGTGTTTTAAATAATTACTTGGACACTGATAAAGCCTCGGTTCCTGTTTGGGGGTTTATTGCAATAATCGTTACTATAGACATATACTATAGAGACTTGGTTAAGGGAATAGAAAAAGGCTCTATCAACTGACAGAACCTTTATCATCCAAACTAAAACCACTAAGAAAAATCACTCTATTCGTATTTCTTATTACTAAAGTAGTCTAAAAGAGGCTCGCTAATTTTAATAATACGAATTCGGTAGATATAACTACACTATCGGAGTAATTCAAAAAAGTAAGGGCAAAAACAACATTTAAGGATTACATTAGAAGAACCTACAACTCATAACAGCAGTGTCATCTTCGTAATCCGCATCTCCTTTATATCTTTCTAACTGGAAAAAGATGAGTTTATTTAGGTCCTTCATTCTTAAATGAAAGTTTTCATGAACAATATCAACTAAGCGGTCTGTTTCGAATTGCTCACCTTCTTCATTTTCGAGTTCTACTAAACCATCCGTAAAACAAACTAAAGTGTCATTTGGTTTCAAAACAATTTCCTCAACTTCAACAGAAGGGAGTTCATCAAACATTCCTAAACCGATGCAACCCTTATTTAGGTATTTGGCTGTTTTTCCATCTGTTAATACAGGGTAATTATGACCAGCATTAATGTATTTTAAAATACGATTCGTACAATTGTAATACGCCAAAAAGAAGGTGATAAATTTTTCACCATTAGCAGAGTCATTCACATTTTTATTCAATTCCTGGATTAACTCTTCCATTGTTAATCCAGCATGATTGTATTTAATATTTGCTCGAAGGTTTGCTTGAAAATTACTCATCAATAACGCTGCTGAAACTCCCTTTCCTGAAACATCAGCAATGCACAGCACAAATTCTTCATTATTCAACTGAATAAAGTCGTAATAATCTCCCCCTATTAAATGAAGCGTTTCATAATTAGCTGCAACTTCCATTCTATTATTAGAAGGTAATTTCGCTGGAAACAAAAGTTTTTGCATTTCTGCTGCCAGCTCCATTTCTCGGTTGGCTCTTTCTTGGAGAATACTTTCATTAGCAAACCTTTTATTTTCAATTGCTACAATAATTATATTCGTTAGCGTTTGAACGAATGGCATATGTTTTATTGTAGGACTAATGATCAACTCATCTTCATTCAAATCTCCAATTAGCAAATATGCAAGGGGTTGTTCTTTGTGTAAAATAGGGACTACAATATCAAAAGCATTTAATGAATCAATAGAAGAAGATTCAATAACTGTTATTTCAGTAATGTGAGACAAATCTCTTTTTACATCAATTTTTTTAGCCTTTCCTTTCGCTCCATATCTTAAAAGACAAATCCACTCCTTGTGATCATAGTTGTACAATACTAATTTCGAAATTCCTAACTGTTCACGAAGAATGTATTCGTAAATATTTAAAAGCTTATCTGTCTTGAAGTTTTCGTTTATCGCTTTCGTTACCTCTAATAGTGACGATAGTTTAAACTCCTTTAACTGTAACTTCTCTAACAGTTTATTTACTTTTCCCTCTCCCACTAAAATAGTTTTTCAATTATAACTGGTAATTTTCTAACTGCTGCTAATTCTCTAAACTTCATTCTAGCTTCCCCTACTGGGCTTCCTAAATAAGTTTTATCGCCATCTATCGACTTACTTAAACCAGACTGCCCTAGCACAACAGCACCTTTACCAATTGTTAGGTCTGCAGCAACACCAACTTGTCCCCAAAGGGTAACATCATCTTCAATTATTACACATCCTGCAATACCAACTTGTGCTGCAAATAAACAATTCTTTCCAATAATACAATCATGGCCAACATGAATTTGATTATCCATTTTTGTTCCTGCTCCTATAATTGTCACACCTGTAACGCCAGCGTCAATTGTACATAATGCACCTATTTCAACATTATCTTCCAAAATTACTCCACCGCAAGTATGCATTTTGTCATAGCCACTGGGTTTCTTTTTATAATAAAAAGCATGCGAACCTAAAACAGTGTTGGATTGAACCACAACGTTGTTCCCAATTGTAACATTATCCATTAAGTTAACACCTGCATGGATAATTGAATTATCACCAATAACCACATTATTCCCAATTATTACACTTGGGTGAACAACACTCCCTTCACCAATAATAACACCATTTCCAGTTGAGTCACTCCATTCAACAAAAGGCATATATAGTTTGGTTAGCTTATTAAAATCATCAAAAGGATTTTCTGAAACTAACAATCCTTTTCCTTCTGGACATTCCACTTCTTTGTCAATTAAAATTGTGGTTGCTGCAGAGTTTAATGCTTTATCATAATACTTTGAATGATCAACAAACACGACATCACCTGGTTCAACAACATGAATTTCATTGAACCCAGAAATTAAATGGTTCTCATCTCCTACAAAGGAACAACCTAATATCTCTGCCGCTTTTTTTAATGTTATTGGAGCTTTTAATTTCACCTTTTGTATTTTTGTTAAAGATAACATTTATCTATCAGTAAATATTGCCTAATGATTAAATCATTAATAAAATGAGATAATTAGGAAAGTTTATTTACATTTGCAGCCCGAATAAATTTTGTATAACAAAAAAACAAATTAAATGTACGCAATCGTAGAGATAGCAGGGCAACAATTTAAAGTTGAAAAAGATCAACAGATTTTTGTTCACCAATTGGAAGGAAAAGAAGGAGACAAAGTAGAGTTTTCTAACGTTCTTTTAATTGATGATGGAGGAAAAATTGCTGTTGGCGCCCCAGCTGTAGAAGGTGCAAAAGTAACGGCTAAAATCGTTGAGCACGCAAAAGGTGATAAAGTTATCGTCTTTAAAAAGAAAAGAAGAAAAGGTTACGCTGTAAAGAATGGTCATAGACAAAAATTTACAAAAATAGCCATTGATGGTATTACTGCTAAAGGGGCTAAAAAGCCTGCAGCTAAAAAAGAAGAAGCTCCTGTTAAAGAAGCATCTCCTAAAAAAGCAGCAGCTAAACCAGCAGCAAAGAAAACAACAACTGCTAAAAAAGAAACTGCAGCTAAAAAGCCAGCAGCTAAAAAACCAGCAGCAAAGAAACCAGCAACTAAAAAAGACGAGCCTAAGGCTTAATTTTAGTTACTTATATTTTAGTATAACGTTAAAAACTTTATAAAATGGCACATAAGAAAGGAGCCGGTAGTTCGAAAAATGGTAGAGAATCAGAATCGAAACGTCTAGGGGTTAAGATATTTGGTGATCAACTTGCAATTGCTGGAAATATTATCGTTCGTCAAAGAGGAACAGTACACAATCCAGGAGAAAATGTAGGAATGGGAAAAGACCATACTTTATTTGCTCTAGTTGACGGTACAGTTAAATTTAGAAAGAAAGCAAAAAACAAATCTTACGTTTCAGTAGTTCCATTTACAGGAACTGAAGCATAGTTTTTTTTTACCTTTAAAATATTAAACTCTCTCGTTCCGATAACTCGGGATTGAGAGAGTTTTTTTTTACCTTTATCCGAAATTTATAATACAATATTACCATGCTAGAACTAAGCAGAATCAGAGAGCAGAAAGAAGACATCATCGAAAAGATGAAAGTGAGAAATTTTGATGCTGAAACACATTTGAATAAGGTCATCAAACTAGATGAAGACAGAAGAAACACACAAACAACCTTAGACAAGGAACTAGCTGAAGCTAATAAAATTGCCAAAAGTGTAGGTCAACTTTTCAAAGAAGGAAAGCAGGAAGAGGCTAATGCTATGAAGACCAAAGCGGCAAGCTATAAAAGTTCTAGCCAAGAATTAAGAGGTAAACTAACCGAATTAGAGCAAGCTGTAAGAAACGAATTATACCTTATTCCAAATGTACCTAATGCAATTGTTCCGTCTGGAAACTCCGATGAGGACAATGAAATTATTTTGGAAGAGGGAACTATCCCAACCTTGAGTGAAGATGCTATACCACATTGGGAATTAGCAAAAAAATACAACTTAATTGATTTTGAATTAGGTGTTAAGATTACAGGTGCTGGATTTCCTGTTTATAATGGTAAAGGCGCTCGATTACAACGTGCATTAATCAATTTCTTTATTGATGAAGCTGTAGAAAATGGATTTGAGGAAGTTATACCTCCTTTATTGGTGAATCAAGCTTCTGGATATGGAACTGGTCAATTACCTGACAAGGAAGGGCAAATGTATCATTGTGAAGTAGACGACTTTTATTTAATTCCAACTGCTGAAGTTCCAATTACAAACATTTTTAGGGATGTAATTATTAATGCTTCTGACCTTCCTATTAAAAAAACGGGGTACACTCCATGTTTTAGAAGAGAAGCAGGTTCTTATGGATCTGATGTTAGAGGGTTAAACAGATTGCACCAATTCGACAAGGTGGAAATTGTTCAAGTTGCTCACCCAGACAAAAGTTACGAGATTCTAGATGAAATGGTAGAGCATGTTAAAGGTCTTCTAAGAAAATTAGAACTTCCATATCGAGTAGCGAAATTATGCGGAGGAGATTTAGGGTTTACATCTGCTCTAACTTTTGACATGGAAGTTTATTCAACAGCACAACAAAAGTGGTTGGAAGTTAGTTCTATCTCTAACTTTGAGTCTTTTCAAGCAAACCGATTAAAACTTCGCTATAGAGAGGGAACTGAAAAACCTCAATTAGCACACACATTAAACGGAAGTGCCCTGGCATTACCAAGAATTGTTGCTGCGCTACTAGAAAACAACCAAACTCCTGAGGGAATTGTTATTCCTGAAGCATTAAGAAAGTATACTGGATTCGATATTATTAATTAAATCATGAGTAAAAAACTACCTTATTTCATATTCCTACTATTCACACTATCCTATTTAAGTTCGTGTACTACCAACAATGAAAAGGAGATTAAATCCGTTGAAGAACTTAGTATAAAAGTAAAATTACTTAAATCCACATTTGAGTCTGTTAATATGGATGATGTAAAATTTGCTAAGGATAGCTATAAAACTAATATGGATAAAATATCAATGTATCATGTATCAGATACTATTGAATATGACTTTGCCCACACACTTAGTCTTTATAAAGGAGTGAAAAAAACCGGTAAAAATTTGAACGAAAATTACAGAACCAATAAGAAAAATATTGAAATGTTGATTCTTCAATTGGATAAATTAAAAATTGACATTGAAAACAACGCCATCCAAAAAGACTCAATTCAAAGTTTTATAGACTTCGAAACTAAAAATGTTACTAAACTCAGTGATGATATTGGAACTTTTGTAACAAATTGTGAGTACATACTTGAAACTCACGATGCTTACGCTGAAAAAGTAAGAGGATATACAGTAGCTTTTAAATAATTGAAAAAACAATTTTACATACTGCTTGTTTCATTTATGTGCCTTGGTAATGCCTTTGCTCAAGTAGATGAAATGGACAAAAAATTGGCCATGCAGTATTATAGTGATGGTGAATATGAAAAAGCCGCATTGTATCTGGATAAAATTTATTCGGAAGCGCCTACTTACTCAAACTACACTTACTATTTCAACACACTTCTTGAATTAGAAGAAACCAAGACTGCTGAAAAAATTTGCAAAAAACAAATGAAATCTTCTCCAAATGAACTTAGGCTATATCTAGATATGGCAAAAGTTTACGGTAAAACAGACAAAGAAGATAAAATGGCAGAACAATATGATAAAGCCATAAATAGCATCAATGATAAAACGCGCCATACAGCAATAAACAATTTAGCAAACGCTTTCCAAATTGAAGGAATGTTAGACAGATCTATATTGGTCTACCAACAAGGAAACAAGTACTCTAAGGCCAGCAATTTGATGTACAATAGAAGCATTGCACAAATCTATGGTACACAAGGAAAAATGCAGCTTATGTTCACGACGTTGCTAGACCTTGTACACAATAATGAAGGCTACTTAGTCTCTGTTCAAAGTTCGATAGCAAATTCTGTAGATTTCACTCAGGATACAAAACATATTGGCGTGCTGAAAACAGAGTTATTAAAGAGAAGTCAAAAATTTCCTGGCAAAAGTGTTTATAACGAACTATTGGCTTGGATGTTTACTCAAAAAGGAGATTTCAACAGCGCTTTTATTCAAATTAAAGCTTTAGATAAAAAAGAAAACGGAAAAGGCAGGAGAGTCCTTGATTTGGGCAACACTTCCATAAACAACAATAAATTTGATATTGCTATTAAGTGTTTTGACTATGTAATATCTCTGGGTGAAAACAAGCCTAATTATCGAACTGCAAAAATAAGAAGGCTCAACACATTAAAACAAAAATTAATTAGCGGTGGTTCTCCAACCAATGAAGAATTAACAAGCTTAAAGAATAACTACATTGAGTCTATTCAACAAATTGGAAGAAATGAATTTGCCATCTCAAGCATTAGAGACCTTGCTAGTTTATATGCATATTATATCCATGATATTGACGCAGCACAAAACCTACTTGAAGATGCATTAACATTTGGCGGCTTACGCAGGAAAAAAATTGCCGAGATTAAAATTGAATTAGCAGACATCCTTGTCATTAAAGGAGAAGTATGGGATGCTTCATTACTTTACATGCAGGTTGACAAAGCTTTTAAGCACGATGCTATTGGGCATTTAGCTAAATTTAAAAACACGAAAATATTTTATTACACAGGAGATTTTGATTGGGCACAAGGTGAATTAGACGTCCTAAAAGCATCAACTTCTAAACTAATTGCAAACGACGCAATGGAATTATCAATGCTCATTACAGACAATTACAATATGGATACAACTCAAGTTACCATGCAGCGATTTGCGAGAGCAGATTTGCTGATTTTTCAGAATAAGACGGATGAAGCCAATTTAATTTTTGATTCAATTAATGAGGAATTCACATACCATACGTTGAATGATGAAATTTTAATTAAACGCTCTGAAATTGAAATCAAAAAAGGAAATTACGACAAAGCTATTGTGTATCTATTAGAAATTGTGAGTAAATATGGTGATGACTTATTAGCTGACAATGCGCTTTATACATTAGCAAATATTTATGAAAGCAACTTAAATGACACTGAGAAAGCAGTAGAATATTACAAACTAATTATTTTTGAGCACCCAGATAGTTTATTTGTAATTGAATCTCGGAAGAAGTTTAGAGAACTTTCCAAAGGCACACATACATTAAAGTTTGGAGACGATGGTAAAGAGATTAAAATTAATGATATTGAATAATGATACTATATAATGTTACTGTAAGTATTGATACAAATGTAGAAAATGAATGGCTACAATGGATGAAGGAAGTCCATATTCCAGATGTTATGAATACGGGGCTTTTTATCGACAATAAAATTTGTCGCATCCACGCTGAAGAAGAAGGTGGGAAATCTTACAGTATTCAATACCTGGCTAAAAGCTGGGATGAATACAATCAATATCAAGATATACATGCACCAAAATTACAGCAAGAACACACATTAAAATATTCAGGAAAGTTTGCTGCGTTCAGAACCATTTTAGAAGTAGTTCATCATCAAACGAACGATTAAAGCTAGAAGCCGAAAATCATGTTTCAAATCTCCTTCTGGAAGTAGTACAACATAAAAACGATGCAAACTCCATCTCCTCTTGAAAAGATAAACTACCCTTTGTTTTCTGAGAAACAATTGAATGTCTACATCAAGCGAGATGACCTGATTCACCCAGAAATTTCAGGAAACAAATGGCGGAAGTTAAAATATAATTTAGAAGAAGCTACAAATCAAAATCACACAACCGTTTTAACTTTTGGAGGTGCCTATTCCAATCATATTGCCGCAACAGCAGCCGTAGGAAAAATACTTGAATTAAATACTATTGGAGTAATTCGAGGAGAGGAGACATTACCTCTCAACCCAACTCTCCTTCAGGCCGAAAAAGATGGAATGCTATTTTTATATGTTTCGAGAAGTGAATACCGAGAAAAACATACACAAGAATTCATCAAAAAATTACATGAGGAATTAGGAGATTTCTATCTAATTCCAGAAGGAGGAGGAAATGAATTAGGAGTCAAAGGATGTAAAGACATTGTCAATGAAATTGACATTAACTTTGACTATATAATGACCGATTGTGGAACTGGAGCTACTCTAGCTGGAATTTGTTATGCCCTCCAAGAAAATCAAAAAGCTATTGGAATACCTGTTCTGAAAGGGGGTAAATTTATTCAAGAAGAAGTCAAAGAATTTTTAGGAGATTCCTATTCTCGAATTGAAAATCAGTATTCACTCGAAACTAATTATCATTTTGGAGGATATGCCAAATTCAAGCCCGAATTAATTGATTTTATGCGAGACTTCTATTTACAAACGAACATCAAAACAGACCCAATTTACACAGGAAAATTATTTTTTGCTCTTATTGATTTAGTTAAAAAGAACCACTTTGAAACAGACAGCACAATTGTTGTTGTTCATACAGGCGGTCTTCAAGGTATTGAAGGATTTGAAAATAGGCATGGTTTTTCCATCTATTCATAAGAAACCAATCACTCTTAAAAACTAGTAAGTCAATCAGTTAAATAAATAATATACCTTTACAGTCGAAAATAAAAAACTTAGAATTTAACATGGGTTTTCTAACTCCTCCTAAAACAGAATATTACAATTATTACGACCAATCTAGGTTTAACTTTGTATGGAGAGCTGCCATTGTTTTTCTAGCATTGATGAGTTTTGTAACGATTTCAAACCTTACAAATCCTAATTATAGTGGCATACCCAATGTAATTGGAATGGGGCTTGTGATTTTGGTTTTAATCATGCTATATAAATCGCGGAAATTTGAATTGGTGAGTAAATTGTTTTCTCTTTCAGCTACAATATTAATCTCCTCTATATTCTTCTTATTAACTAACGTCATTCACTATACTACTCCTATGTGGATGCTTACGAATATTTTGTTTACCTTTTTTACTTTAGGCATTAGATGGGGAATGAGTGTCCTAACCATTCATTTTACAGTCATCATTTTTTATTTCTTTTTCAGATTAGAAAGTAATATTGAAAATTTACCTGAATTTTCGAATCAAGACATTTTGAATTTTGGAACCGAATACGTTATCTGTGGAATGGGGATAGCATATATATTGTATTTGTTCGTTAAAACAAATAAATATGCTGAGGGAAAATTTAAACTTTCCAATAAAGCATTAAATGAACAAAATCAGGTAATTTCTGTTCAGAATCAAGAGAAAGAGATTATGCTAAAAGAGATTCATCACCGTGTAAAGAACAATCTTCAAGTAATAACAAGCTTGCTCCGCTTACAATCGAATGATTTACAAAATGATGAAATATCAGTTGAATTTAATGCTGCCATACATCGAATAAATGCAATGGCACTAATTCATGAAAAAATGTATCAAAGTAATATGTTGGCTGATTTTGATTTAAAAAACTATTTAGATTCACTAGCTACGGATTTGATTAAAAGTTATTCATTAGACAAAAAAATTGAACTTCAAATAACCTCAACGGTTACTAAAGTTGGCTCAAAAACTATAGTACCATTAGCAATCATCTTTAATGAACTAATATCCAACTCATTAAAACATGCGTTCAACAAACAAGAAAAGCCACTAATTACAGTTAATTTCTCTTCTTATGACAGTAGTCAGTTTGAGTTGAAATATATCGATAATGGGATTTGGAAAGAAAATAAACAATCTACCTTTGGATCTGAACTAATCTCAACAATGGCAGAACAGTTGGATGGAACAATTGATCTGTCTCGATCAGAAAATGGAACCAGCTACACATTCGTTTTAAAAAATCAAGACGAGGATATTCAAGAACGAATATAATTAGCTAGATATTAATCAATAATCGTTACTTCCCTTTCCTGACAAAAGTCTGCTTATCTTATTTCGTTTCTAAGGTTTCCTGATGTATATTTGCATTTAGAATTAATCTAAATAAGAGAATGACCATCAAAGAAAACGAGCTAGAGATTATAGAGGAATTTTCAATGTTTGATGACTGGATGGATAAATACGAATACATCATAGAGATTGGAAAAGATCTACCGTTAATTGAAGATCAATTTAAAATTGAAGATAACCTAATTAAAGGATGCCAATCAAGAGTATGGGTTCAAGCTGATTTCAAAGGAGGAGAAATTCAATTTTCAGCAGATAGCGATGCAATAATCACTAAAGGAATTATTGCACTATTAATTCGTGTATTAAACAATCAAAAGCCTGAAGACATTTTAAAGGCAGAATTGAACTTCATTAAAGAGATAGGTTTGCAAGAGCATCTTTCTCCTACCAGAGCAAATGGATTAGTTGGTATGGTTAAACAGATTAAAACTTACGCATTAGCGTTCATGGCTAAAAGTTAAGAAAATGGCGGAAGAAGAAAAAAATAAAGTAGAGCAGGAAATACTTCCCGAAGAGATAAGGGCTGCAAAAAAAGTTTTAGAAGAGAAAATCATTAACGTGATTAAAACAATCTATGATCCAGAAATTCCTGTAGATGTTTTTGAGTTAGGATTAATATATGAGATTAAAATCGATGACAAATTAAATGTCGAAATCGAAATGACTTTAACCTCACCAAATTGCCCTGTTGCTGAATCTTTACCATTAGATGTAGAGAATAAAGTAGGAAGCGTATTTGGCGTAACCTCATCTAAAGTAAATATTGTTTTTGACCCTCCTTGGGAAAAAGAGATGATGAGTGAAGAGGCATTGCTGGAACTCGGATTTTTATAAATGGATGATAGCATAGAAAATAAAGTAGCCAATAGTGGCTTAATCACAATTAGTCTGGAGGATTTTCATCAAAAGGGTGAACGCGTATTATTTGATATCAAACCTCTTCTTTGGCAAGAACTAGCGCTTAAAGAAAAAGATTTTAGAGCTTTTATTAAACAAAATGATTGGAGCCAATACCAGGATAAATTTGTTGCTATTACTTGTAGTGCCGATGCAATTGTTCCAAGTTGGGCTTTTATGCTTATTTCGATAGCACTCCAACCTTACGCAAAAAAAGTAATTCTTGGTGAATTGTCAGATTTAGAAAGAGAACTTTACATTGATTCCATTAACGAATTTGACCTCTCCACAATCAAAGAAAAACGTGTACTAGTAAAAGGTTGCGGAGATATATACATTCCAGATTCAGCATTCATATACGTAGTAGAAAAATTTATTCCTGCTGTTAAATCACTCATGTTTGGTGAAGCTTGTTCCAATGTTCCACTGTATAAAAGAAAATAAAATCTTTTCCCGTATTCAATAAAGACTAGATTTGTTCGTTCAATAATTTATTCAAAATTGAAAACATGTTGAACACGGTAATAACAGGATCTGGATCATACATCCCAAAAGTTGAAGTCAAGAATGACGACTTCGTTAAGAACAACTTCTATAAAGACAACGGGGAATTAATAGAAACCAACAGCAAGGTAATCATTGAAAAATTTCAAGAAATTACTGGAATAAAATCCCGAAGATATTTAAAAGAAAATCAATCATGCTCAACAATAGCAAGTATTGCTGGAAAAAATGCTATTGAAGATGCTAGTGTAAATCCTGAGGAAATTGATATGATTATCGTTGCACATAATTTTGGTGATGTAATCAAAGGGTCCAATCAAACAGACAATGTTCCTAGTATTGCTTCACGAGTAAAACATGAGTTGGGAATTAAAAATGAATTCTGTGTTCCTTATGATATAATTTTCGGATGTCCTGGGTGGGTTCAAGGAATGATTCAAGCCCATATGTTTATGCAATTAGGTGAGGCAAAGAAATGTCTAGTTATAGGCGCTGAGGCTTTATCTAGAGTTGTAGATCCTCATGATAGAGATACTATGATTTTTGCAGATGGTGCAGGTGCAGTTATTCTTGAAGCAAAAGAAGAGGTGACAAAAAGAGGTATACTATCTCATGCTACCGTATCACACACGGAAAATGAAAAAGACTACCTATACATTGGTGAAAGCTATAAGAAAGATAATAATCATACGCGTTACATAAAAATGAATGGACATCGAATTTATTCTTATGCTTTGACGCAAGTTCCAAAGGCAATGAAATATTGCATGGATAAAATTAATCTTCCACTCACCAACATAGACAAAATATTAATTCATCAAGCTAACGAAAAAATGGACGAAGCGATTCTTAAACGCTTATACAGAGCATCTGGAATTAAGGAAGTTCCTGAAAACGTAATGCCAATGACAATAGATGAATTAGGAAATAGCTCCGTAGCTACTGTTCCAACGCTATACGATTTAATTATGAAAGGTAAAATGCCAATGCATTCAATTCAAGAAGGAAATTATTTACTATTTGCTTCAGTTGGCGCAGGAATGAACATTAATTGCATAGCTTATAAGTGTTGAGCAATTCGAGGCTAAACACTTATTGCTTTACAAAACGTTTTATACTTTGCGTTCCCTTTGAATTAATTATTTTAATTAGGTACACTCCTGCTCTGTATTGATCTACTGGGATATTCACCAAATTATAACCTTCATTGATGGACAATCCATCATTATATATCAACTTTCCTGATGCATCATATAGGGCTAACATTACTTCATCTCTATTAGGTGAAACAATATTAATAGTAATATCACTTCTAGTTGGATTTGGATATAGCTCGACAATTTCTAATGAATTAATATCTTCACAAGTAATTATCATTGTCTCAATCACATCCTCACCTCCATTATAATCTACCTGCACAATTCTGTAATAAGAAAGATCCAAATCTTGGCTTTCATCAATAAAAGAATAAGCATTTACTAACTGACTATTACCCGAACCATCAACAGTTCCTACAACTTCAAAATCAAAGCCATCATCACTTCTTTCTATTCTAAAATAATCATTATTAATTTCAGATTGAGTAGCCCATTCTATTTTGACAATACCATTATTACACATTCCTTTTGCCCCTACCAAAGTTACCGCTAGAGTTGAATTTTCTTCCCATGCCCCAATTGTTGGGATGGCCCTTGCAGTTCCATATATATCACTAGTAACTGCTGCAATGCTTGTTCCGGTTTGATAGTTCCCAAGTAATTCTAATTGACAATTCGCCGCATTTTGAAAATTAGGATCAGTTACCATAGAATTATTGTCTCCATTCCCAGTTCCATCATGATGATCTGTTCCCTGCCATCCTGCAAGGTTATAAAATGTCAACCCTTCTTGCGCAACGTAAGCTCCATTAGGAGTATAATACAAATTGTAATCACTTCGGATGAAAGTGGAAGAGGTGTTCCCAGCATTCACACAGGCGTATGAAGAATTTGACGTAGAATAAAAAATATTATTCCTTATATAGGTGCTAGATTTTGAATCACTTGTAAAATGCATACATTCCTTGGAAGAATAAATAGAGTTATGTTGGTAATCATTATTATTACTACCATTATCATTAATATAAATTCCATACTCAGAGTTGCAAATAAAATTATTGAAAAAATGGCAATAATCAACACCACTAGTAAGATACACGCCATTTTTACCCCCACTAATAATATTGCTATATATATTACTTACATCCGATGAAGATAATCCATGATTATCCAACCATATAGCTGCACCATCAGTCTTATTGCTAGAACCTATGGAAAATGTATTACTATGAATATCATATAGCTCCATTGTGTTACCATCTACAACATCTCCATAAAACCCATAATCGTCAGCTGTTACTGTGTTACCAAACATGTGAATTGCTGTGGGCCAACCATCATGTAATCCTATTGAATAATCATTCAATACAACTGCCTTGGCATTTGTAGTTCCTGTACTATTTATAACGCAATTTCGAATTGTATCGTTATCTGCATCTCCTCTTATCCATATATTATATCCAGAAGCAGCACTGTTATCTATCGTACAATTTGCTACAGAATTATCGTCAATATCTGAAGATCCACCTGCTTCATTCATATAAATATTAACGTTTGTACTGTGCTCTAAATGGCAACCATCGATCAAATGATCATTGCATTCAAAAACAAAATAATTATAATTAGAAGATTGCGTGCTTATCAAATGCATGTCTTTTACGAGCATATAATCTACATGTTCAAAATAAAAATTATCATCTGCGGCTGGTGCTGTGATATGTGTTAATGTGTTTCCTGCTCCAATAATAACGACATCTGCTGCTGCACTGCCTTCATCAGATGCTACTGTAATATTTACCCCCATTGTATAAGTGCCGGCATCAACAAAAATGGTATCTCCTGGGTCAATATCATAAGTATCGAAAATATCCTGAAGAGTTGTTTTTGGGGAACATGGATTCTGCCCATTATTTGCAGCATTTCCGACATTATTACAATATACATCACCTGTTGTACTATTATCATTTACATAATAATTTGTTGGGATAGGAGTTCCTCCAACAGACACATAAACAGAGCTAGTATAAGAATCACATCCATTTGTTACAACTGCACGATAATAAGTTGAAGATGCTACTGCAACTACCTCCGAAGTAGAAGTAGCTCCTCCAATATCAGTCCATGTTGCATCATCAGGTGATGATTGCCATTGAATTGTAGTTCCTCCTCCTTGACCAGACAATGATAATGTAGCATTTCCCGCTACACACATTGAACTTGGACTTACAGCTGCTGTTCCACTAGTTATAGCACAACAAGACCAATTTGCTTCCCAACCCGCAGCAACTGTTCCACCATCGGAGTCCCAATAAAAAGTCAATGCTCCACCTGAAGATATTATTGTTCCTGGACTTGAATTACAATAGGTTCCAATTAAAGGAGAAGCCGTACTTGGACCATCATAAATAGATAGGTAATCATAACCACAAGTAGCATGATTCTCTACCGCAAAAGATGTAAAATTTATTGTTACCGTGCCTCCAGGGTTAATGGTATAAGTATAGGTTTCATTATTTGTGTAATTCGAACCTGGACCTCCTGCATCATAAAAATTACCATTACAATTTGTAGTCGATCCGTTAGACATGTTTACACAAGTCACAACAGAGACTAATTCTGAATTAGAATTAGCGGATGAACAGCTTCCGCTAGTTACAACAGCTCGATAATATGTGTTTGATGTTATTCCAGCAGTTGTGTACGGATCAGTTGTTGCTCCCCCAATATTAGACCATGTACTGCCATCTGGTGAAGACTGCCATTGTATCGACCCAGTTTCACCAGCAAGTGATAAATCAACTGTATTACCACTACAGATACTAGAAGAAGATACTGATGAAGTACCTGACACAGAATTAGGACTCACGGTTACCTGAACCGAACTAGAAGTAGCCGGGCACCCATTTGTTACAACACATTGATAATAGGTAGTGGAAGAAATAGATGCTGTTGTATAAGGGTCTGTTGTTGCACCGCCAATATTAGACCATGTACTTCCATCTGGAGAAGATTGCCATTGATAAGTAGAGCTTGCTGTTTCTCCTGCCAACGAGAGAGTTGTAGTACCGCTGCTACATATTGCTGTTGTTGATGCAGACGCTGTTCCACCAACTGTTGTGCAATTCGCAGTTGCCTCTACAATAATATTATCGACATTCATACCAGGATCTGTTCCTGTATTACTATCATTTATCCATCGGAAACCTAAATAAAATGAAGTTCCATCTACTTCTGAAATGTCCAAATTTGTTACCGAAGTTGTTCCTGCATTTACATATGTTCCACTATTGGTAAAATCAGTCCAAGTTGTTCCATTCGTAGAATAGCAAACCCTTCCATAATCATAACTAGTTTCACCTCCACAATTCCAGTCAAAAGATAAGGTTGTTGTATTGTATAAAGTTGCATCAATAAGTGATGCATAATAAGCTACTTCATTTCCAGTGTCATCCCAAGCATACTCGCAATACGCACCATACGCATGAAGGGTCATAGAATACGACCCAGAAATAGGGCAATTATTTGTCAATGACCAATCAGATGCGGTAGCTGAAACGGTATACTGTTTCCAGCCATTAAAAGTAGTTGTGGACAATTCACCTTCAGATACTGCCTCAAAATCTTCAGAAAAAAGGGTAGTTTGGCTATATAGCGGGTTAAAAATGAAAAACGTTATTGCGAATACCGCAATCAGTCTTTTAGAAAGTAGTTTTTTAACATCCATTGTTTTAAGCGGTTTAGGATTTACACCCTTATAGGTTGATCACTTAAATACACATTGTATTTACACAAAAATATTGATTATAGGCTGCAATTATAGAAGGGCCACCCCCTCACTTAATTCACAATAGTTTATATTTTTAATAAAAAAGACGATAATTGTTAAAGAATAAACAGTAAGATCATAATTACTTATTATAAAGTAGAAACTCCCTACCGAAACCTAATTTAACCTAAGTTTCAGAGGGAGTTTATTTCTTATAGTGTTTTTACATTTATTTTTCAATTGCTAACACATCGTCAAGCATTCTTTGTTGCTTTTCAATTGCTCTAGCTAAAGGTATTCTAGCCATATCATCGTAGGCAATAATTATTACATTTTCTAATCCATATTCTTTTACCATTCGAAGAGCATCTTTTGCATCTTGTAAGGTTTTAAATTCACCATAAGTATATCGATAAAACCCTTTTGAAGTAATTCTCTCATCATACGATTTTGGGAAATTGAAAAACGCATTTGCATTCTTCTCGTTATAAACTCCCATTTGGATGGTAAAAAAGAATTCATGATTTTGAACATTCGCAAGCATACGATCCATTTCTTCAGATGATAATGAATGTGAAATTCTTTTATCTTGTTCCATTCTATCATCAAGAAGAACAAACGCATCATCAATTGAGATTGGCTTACTGTGGAAGAAAGCTAATATTTCAGGTGAATCAACACCTTTTTTCTTAAGCTCCACACTTGCTTTCATAACCAATAAATAGTTTTCGAAATTACCAACAATATAATGTTCTTCCTCTACATTAATAGGTGCATATTTTGCAATCATTACACGATTAGTATTTTTTGTTACTTTGAGGCTAAAATGAACGCCATTAGCAAACATTACAGCAGTAAATAAATTTAATATAATAAATAATATTGCAGATTTTATAGTTAAAGTTTTCATAGCTCTTAGGTTTTAGGCCGATATATAATCGGATTTAGGTTTATAAAATGGACTACATTCATGGTTAATGAATAACATCCTCAGGGTTAAATTGTACTTAGAATTTCCTTTGATTTAATGTATTTCGTTGCAACTATTTAAATCATTTTGATTGAGGTTAGCAATCCTGGAAACAAAAAACGTTTATCATACAAAACAGATGGTTAATCAGGTTTTTGACTTCGTTTATTAATGATACTTGTTGATTTAAATTTTTGTTACATTCAAAACCCTCGGAAACAGCCAGTTTTACTGTATAACTTCTCAATAATAGGCAGCTAATTTGGAAACAATTTTGGGTAAGTATAGTATAATTACGAGATAGGAGCGACACTTAAAATCACTTGATTTAAACTATTTGTTGAAAAGTTTGATGAATTTAAAATTTAATTCTGTTTTAAACTTTAAACCAATCAGATACAGAATTATATTCCGTAAATCAATTGCAATTACAATACCAAAATGTAAGAAGACTTAATAAGCTCTTACATTTTTCCCTTCGACGTAATTAATAAATGATTTATTCACTACTTTATTTCCTCCAGGTGTTGGGTATTCTCCCGTAAAGTACCAATCTCCTGTATGGTCAGGACATGCCTCATGTAAGCCTTCAATCGTTTGATAAATTATTTTTACTTCTGACTTTATACTTTCGTGCGTTAATAGCTCAGAAATTTTATCCGAAATTTGTTCTGCAGTAAAAGGAGCGTATATATCTGAAACGTAATTTTTTATTTGCTCTTTTGGCAATCCTTCTTGAGCTAAACACTTCTGATATACCTCATCAATAATATTCTCTTGACAGGTATCTTTCAATAATCCAATTGCAGCTTGAAAAGCAATAAAATCTCCCAATTTTGCCATATCAATCCCATAACAATCAGGATATCGAATTTGAGGCGCTGACGAGACAATCACTATCTTTTTGGGCTCCAATCGATCTAAAATCCGTATTACACTCTGTTTAAGCGTGGTTCCTCTTACAATTGAATCATCTATTACAACAAGATTATCTACACCTCGACGCACCGTACCATAGGTAATATCATATACATGTGCTACCATATCGTCACGAGCGTCATCTTGTGTTATAAAGGTACGAAGCTTTGCATCTTTTACCATTACCTTTTCCGCCCTAGTGCTAATTGACAATATATCTTTTAAATCTTCTTCAGAAATATTTGCTCCTAATTTTTGGATTTTTCGAAATTTAACATCTCTCAAATACTCATCACAAGCCTTTAACATCCCATAATAAGCTGTTTCAGCTGTATTAGGAATAAACGAAAATACACTGTTTCGTAAATCATGGTCAATTGCTTCTAAAACATTTGGTGTTACTTTCCTTCCCAACTCTAGTCGCTCATTATAAATATCTACATCAGTCCCTCTTGAAAAGTATATTCTCTCAAAAGAACATTTATTAGGCTCCATTGGTTTTCTAATTTGTTTTTCCGAAACGGAACCGTCTTTTTTAATAATCAATGCATGCCCAGGTGTAAGTTCTTGAACATCATCTGCCGTTAATTCAAATGCTGTTTGGATAACAGGTCGTTCTGAAGCTACAACAACAAACTCATCATTTTCATGCCAAAACGCAGGTCTAATCCCATTTGGATCTCTCAATACGAAAGCATCTCCATGCCCAACAATTCCTGCCATTACATAACCTCCGTCCCAATCTTCAGCGGATTGAACTAATATTTTTTGCAAATCTAAATTATCCGCTATCTCCTTAGATGTTTCAGTATAGCTTAAACCTTTTCTTTTACAATAATCAAAAATCTCTTGATTTTCTTCATCTAAAAAATGACCGATCTTTTCCAAGATAGTAACTGTATCTGATTTTTCTTTAGGATGTTGACCGATGTTTACCAAGATATCAAACAATTCATCAACATTTGTCATATTGAAATTACCTGCAACAGCAAGGTTTCTTGTCATCCAATTATTTTGACGTAAAAAAGGATGGCAATTTTCAATACTATTCTTTCCAAATGTCCCATATCGTAAATGCCCTAAGAATAATTCTCCCGTAAAAGCTTCATTTTGCTTTAACCATTCGGTATCCTGTAACTTTTCTGGATCATTGTCTTCTAAAACTTTGAATCTTTCATTTACATATGAAAATAAATCTGCAATAGGCTTATCATCTACACTTCGATATCTACTAATATATCTTTTCCCAGGCTCCATATCCAATTTGATATTCACTAATCCAGCACCATCTTGTCCACGATTGTGCTGTTTCTCCATAAGGAGATACATCTTATTCAGTCCGAAGAAAGCAGTTCCGTATTTTTTCAAGTAAAAATCGAGCGGTTTTTTCAACCTTAAAAAGGCAATTCCGCATTCATGTTGTATGGCATCACTCATGTTTGCAAAGGTAAATTAATTAGTTAATTAATCGTGATATTTTACAAATTGAAATGGTCAAAAAATTAACAACATTTGTGTTAATCGTTTTTTGTCCCAAAATAGATACAACCATTTGACTATTTTAACGTTATAGAGTAACTTTGGTAAATTACATCATTACTTAATTCGCTGTAATTTTGAGAATTGTGAAAAAATAAATGCAAAATTGCATTGCACATATCATTAAAGGAGTCTTACTTCTTACGGTCATTTTGGCACCTATATTTTCGTGGGGACAAAACAAGTCGAATATTCGATTTATTGAGAATAAAGGTCAGTTGCCTGAACATACAGACTTCTTGCTAAATGCAAGTGCCGGAGATATTTATCTTGAAAGAACAAGTGTTACCTTTAATTTATTTGAAAAAGGAGTTATATCAGATATTCACCTTGGAAAATCCGATAACGAAACTACAATCAATGGTCATGCATATCGTGTAAAATTTAAAAATGCAAATGATCCTAGTATTGAAAAAATAGGAAAATCAACAAATTACAACAACTATTTTATAGGAAATAAGCCTGAAAAGTGGGTCAAAAAAGCCCATGATTTCAGTAAAGTTATTTACCAAAATATTTATTCTGGAATTAACTTGGCTTATTATGGTTTCTATGATCAATTAAAATATGATTTTATTGTTGCTCCATTTGCTGACCCTTCTCAAATAACTCTATTGTATGATGGAGTAGATAGCTTACAAATAAAAAATGGGCATTCTATAATTTACACAAGCATTGGCAAAGTGATAGAACAAAGCCCCTACGTATACCAAATAGTTAATGGTAATGAACAAAAGATAAATTGCCACTATACTTTGAACGGGAATGAAATAAGCTTCTCATTTCCGGATGGGTATGACGAAACTAAAGAACTAATAATAGACCCCGTTTTAACATTTGGAACATACACTGGATCTTCGGCTACGAATTTCGGCTGTACAGCTAGTTATGATTCAGATGGGAACATGTATGTTGGCGGAACAGTATTTTCATTTGGCTACCCACTTACTCTCGGAGCATACCAAACTTCAATGGGTGGAGGAACTATAGATATGGGTATTACTAAATTTAATGCAGATGGCACACAACTGATCTATTCAACCTATATTGGAGGATCAGATAGCGAGATCCCGCATAGCTTGGTAGTTAACAGCAATGACGAATTATGCATCCTAGGAACAAGTGGCTCATCAAATTTTCCGGTTCCAAATGGTTTTAACAATTCCTTTTCTGGAGGAACAAGTTTAAATTTTGGGCAAGGTTATGGGTTCAATTACCTTAATGGCTGTGACATCGTTGTAGCAAAATTATCGGCGGATGGTTCAAGTTTGTTGTCAGGAACATTTATTGGAGGCACAAACAATGATGGCATTAACAAAGGGTCTCTTCTGCATTATAACTATGGTGATGCATTTCGGGGCGAAATAATTGTAGATCAAGCAGATAATATTTACGTAGCATCAACAACCAACTCTGTCAATTTCCCAGTTACTGGTAACGCAGTACAATCAACTTCAGCTGGAGGCACATTAGATGCATGCATATTTAAGCTTGACCCAAGTTTATCCAATTTGTTATACTCAACTTATTTAGGTGGAAATAATTTTGATTGCGCATATTCAATTCAACTAGGAAACAATGGAGATATGTATATAGCTGGGGGGACAATGAGTAGTAATTTTCCAACTTCGTCGTCGGCATTAAACCCTTCCTCTTTAGGCGGTACGTCAGACGGATTTGTTACACGAATCTCTGCTAATGGTAATAGTATAATTGGATCTACATATATTGGCACAACAGATTATGATCAATGTTATTTCGTGCAAACAGATTTAAATGACGATGTATTTATCGTAGGGCAATCAGAAGGAGGAGGGTACCCAACTACACCTGGAGTATATGCTAACCCAAACAGTGGTCAATTTATTCATAAATTAACCAATGATTTGTCATCAACATTATTATCAACAACATTTGGCAGTGGCTCTGGGCATGTTGACATAGCTATCAGTGCCTTTTTAGTAAGTGATTGTGGACCAATATACATATCTGGATGGGGAGGAGGGTTAAACGGCAATGCTACCGTAGATGCACATGCCACATTTAGTACAACATCAGGACTTCCCCTTGGAGGAAGCCCTTTTCAATCAACAACCGATGGAAGTGATTTCTATTTACTTGTACTTGAGGAAAATGCTAACGGCTTAGATTATGCCACCTATTTTGGTGGAGGTATCAGCACAGAACATGTTGATGGAGGCACCAGTAGATTTGATAAAAATGGAAAAGTGTACCAAGCTGTTTGTGCAGGTTGTGGAGGGAATTCAGATTTCCCTACTACCCCTGGCGCTTGGTCTAATGTAAATCCAGCACCAAATTGCAATCTAGGAGCTTTTAAATTTGATTTAGCTAGTATAGTTCCTTCTATAAGTGTTCCTCAACCATGGGTATGTGTTCCCAGCTCATACCAATTTGATAATTTATCGACAGGAGGGAATGTTTTTGAATGGGATTTTGGGGATGGAACAACCTCAACTGATTTTGCCCCTTCTCATACTTACACCGCAGTTGGGCAATATACTGTTACGTTAATTGCATCTGATTCTTCTGGGTGCCTTTCATCTGATACTGCCAATATTATTATAGAGGTTTTAACCATAGAAGATGCAGTTATACAACAAATTGACACCATATGTCCAGGAGATAGTATCATGATTGAAGCAACAGGAGGTGATACATTTGTCTGGACACCCGCAACCTATTTATCAGATCCAAACATTGCAAACCCAATTGCTTTTCCACCTACCACTACTAGTTACCAGGTAATTACCTCAAATAACTGTGGTAGCGATACCGCAACAGTTACTATTGTTGTTCATGACATCCCTGTTTCAACAATCCCAGATGTAACAATTTGCGGAGGTACGATTACAACACTGGAAGCTTTTGGAGGTATTGACTATGCATGGTACCCCTCTACAGCAATGATAAATCCAACTTCACAAACGCCTAACGTTGCTCCGCTTACATCTATCACCTATTATGTAGATATTACTACCGCCATCGGGTGCATTATAACTGATTCTGTTGTTATAATAGCCATTAATTCAACGCCCGAGCCTAATGTTTCTCCAGACACAACTGTTTGTCAAGGTGATATATTAGAAATATATGCTTTTGGGGCCTCAGATATCTTATGGTATCCAGCTAATCTAGTGGCGAACCCCATTGATTCAATTACAACAACGCAATTAGTTTCGGACGTAACAATTTATGTAGATTTAACCAATGTTTGCGGTACAGTTACAGATTCAATTCAAATCACCGTGATAAGTATCAACCCCGCAATTGTAAATGACACAACAATTTGCCCAGGTGGATCTGCAAATTTATGGGCAAGTGGTGGAGATATTTATAGCTGGACTCCAGCAGGGACCTTATCGAATGCTACTGGGAGCAACACCATTGCAACACCATCAACAAACACGACCTATACCGCTAGCATTACAAACCTGGCTGGATGTACAAAAACATTGAACGTAACTGTTAACATCTACCCTATTCCTCCGGTTGATGCAGGTGAAGATATTTTTATTGAGTTCGGAGATGCAGTTTCTCTAAACGGATCAGCTTATGGAAACTATTACTGGGATGACAACGACTCTACAATTACTTGCCTAAATTGTTTGAGCCCTACTGTAAGACCTTCTGAAACAACAAATTATATTCTATACACAACAGATCCTAATGGGTGTGAAAACTCAGATACTGTAACTGTTTATCTAGATGGGACATTATACGTTCCTAACTCTTTCACTCCTAATGGAGATGGAAGAAACGATTACTTCGTTATAAAAGGCGAAGAAATTAAAAATTTCGAACTATATATATTTAACCGTTGGGGACAATTAATATTTACCTCCAATGCTATTACAGACACATGGGACGGAAGACACAACGGAAATATTGTACAAAATGACACCTATGTTTGGAAAATAAAATACGAAGACTACCAAGATAATGTCGGTAGTTTAATCGGGCATGTAAACGTATTAAAGTGATCTACTTTGTAAACTTTGGATCAGTTTCCATAACATGATTGCAATTATCGCAAGTTCTGTGTTCTTCTGAATTATAAAACCGTTCAAATACTTCTAGAAAATCATTTACGATATCATTTAAGGTAAACTTTTCTTCGTATAACTTGTGATTACATTCATCACAAAACCACATTAAACCATCTTTATAGTCAGTTCCTTTTCTAACTCTTTCAATTACTAATCCGACTGTATCAGCTGGACGACCTGGAGAATGAGGTGTATTCGCTGGAAGCAAAAACATCTCCCCTTCTTTAATCGGAATTTTTGTAGCCTTTCCATCAATTTGAGCAGTAACCAATATATCCCCTTTTAATTGATAAAATAGCTCTTCTGTTTCATTATAATGATAATCCTTTCTTGCATTCGGACCTCCAACAACCATTACAATATAGTCCTTAGACAAAGGATAAATGCTTTTGTTTGAAACAGGTGGTTTCAGTTTATCTTTATTGTCTTCAATCCATTGATTGAAATTAAAAGGCATTGCTAGTGACATAATTCAATATTTAATAATGAATTGTAAATATAGAATTCTAAACTAGTTTTCGCAATGAATAAAATCAGTTAATATTAATTCTACAATATTGGCTTGTGTTTACTACATTTGATTTCTTAAAAATAATTTTCATGAACTTAGATTTATCAGGAAAAACGGCAATTGTTTGCGGAAGTACACAAGGCATAGGAAAAGCTACAGCTTTAGAACTTGCTAAAATGGGAGCTAATGTCGTTTTAGTCGCAAGAAACGAAAGCAAACTTGCATTAGTCAGAAGCGAACTAGATACATCCTTAGGGCAAACTCATAATTGTATTAGAACTGATTTTAATTTCCCTCCAGAATTAAAATTGAGAGTTGAAGAATTCATTAAAGAAAATGGACCAGCTCATATATTGGTAAACAATACTGGAGGCCCTCCTGGAGGCCCAGCAATAGGTGCAAAAACAGAAGAGTATATCCGAGCCTTTAATATGCACTTAATTAGCAATCAAAGCCTAGCTCAAGCAGTAGTTGAAGGAATGAAATCAGAAGGATACGGAAGAATCATTAATGTTATATCAACTTCAGTAAAACAACCACTTAACGGATTAGGCGTTTCTAACACCATTAGAGGAGCTGTTGCGAATTGGTCTAAAACATTAGCCAATGAGCTAGGGGAATTTAACATTACGGTAAACAATGTATTACCAGGAGCTACCAATACTGTTCGTTTGCAATCAATTATAGAAAATAAAGCTTCTAAAACAGGAAGGTCTATTGATGACATTAGCACTGAAATGACAAATCAGGTACCAATGAAAAGATTTGCTGAGGCTCAAGAAATTGCCAATGCTATTTCATTTTTAGCTTCACCTGCTGCGAGTTACATTAATGGAATTAATGTGCCCGTTGATGGAGGAAGAACAAAAAGCTTATAACACTCCCCTACATATTAAAAAGAAAAAGGGCTTCAATAAATTGAAGCCCTTTTAGTATCACCCTCAAATTTCACTTTATTTTAATCTAGCACAAATCGTACTGGAAGAGTGTAGCTAACACGAACTTTTCTTCCTCTTTGTTCTCCTGGCTTCCATTTTGGCATGGACTCCACTACTCTTTGGGCTTCTTTTTTACAGAATTTATCTGCTGAACCTCCCAAAACTTTCACGTCTGTAATTTTACCATTTTTTTCAATAGTAAAGTTAACATAAGCTTGTCCTTGAGAACCTCCTTCAGCAGAAATTTGAGGATATTTTATGTTATCCCCCATAAATTCATACATCGCTTTTAATCCTCCAGGAAATTCTGGCATTTCTTGAACAAATTGATAAACTGAATCCAATACTTCAATAACATCACCATCTCCTTCGTCATCTCCGTTGTCGAAAGCATCCCAATCTATAGTCGGTTCATTACCAGCTTTTGGATCGACAATAACAGGACCAGGTGCAACAATTGGTTTTTTCGCAATCACTACTGTAGTTGTTTTTGTCTTTATTTTCGGAACAACCACCTCTTTCTTCGGCTTTATCAAATCCATTTCGATAATAGTCTCTGGTGCAAGTTCTGCAGTTAAATTACTTTCTATACCAGATCCGAGATGTTCAGAACCTAGCCATTCGAAAGACTCTAAAACCATCGCTAATGACAGAACTAATCCTATCAGAAGCAGTGTTGGCTTTCTATTTTCTAAATTTGCATTTTTTGTTTTTTTTGATTTCATGGCATTGAAATTTTAATTATTAATAGAGATTTTCTCTACTTAAGTGTGAAATTTAAGGGTAATGTGAATCGTGCTTTTATTGGTTCTCCACCTTGAGAACCAGGTATCATTTGAGGCAAATTAAATATTGCTCTTTCGACCTCTTTTAATAAATCTTTTTCTAATTTTTTTGCTCCATGGATGTATACTTCTGAAACTTTTCCATTTTCATCTACTGTAAAAGTCGTTGTGACCAATTGATTACCAGTAAATCGAAGCGTACCTATATTATCCGTATCCGGAGAAAACTTAACCTTTATTTGATCGCTAATACAATCAAACATTTCCTTACCATTTAAACCTACACATGATTCATAATGTGGTAGAATACCATCAAAAAAAGGACTGTCAGCATTGAATGGTTTTCTTGGAACCTTTACCTTTTCAATAATAATGGAGTCATTATCCTTTTCTTCAATAAAGTCTGATGTATTAACTTCTACAAATACTTTGTCTTTCTTTTTTTCATCATTGTCATCAGCTTTATCTGAAACGATAACAATTGAATTATCTGATTTTGAATTATTCGAAATTTTTTCTTTAATCGGCTGTGGTCTCGAAAAAGAAACTTCATTTACAATTTCTGGACTTAACTCCTCATTCAGGCTAGAGGCTAATTCGTTCGATTGAAATTCATTAGTCGACCACTCAAAAGCAACCAAAGTAAATGAAATGGCTACGATAAACCCCAACTGTAAAAAGGAGCTTTTTTTCTTCTCGAGGTTTGCTTTTTTTGTTTTTTTCGGTGTCATGGCGATTAGTATTTGTTTCCCTGAGAGAAACAAATACCTTGCCCTGATTGAGATTTAGCGCCTTTTACAGCCTAACGTAAATCATTTTTGAATTATCGGTAGTAATTTGCAGTTAACGGTAAGTTTTTACTTTACAAAAAGCTTAAATCCTTTACCATGTACGTTTACAATTTCCACATTTTCATCTTGTTTGAGGTATTTTCTCAACTTTGCAATGTAAACATCCATACTTCTTCCATTAAAATAATTATCATCTCCCCAAACTGCATTTAAAGCATGATTTCGCTCTAAAACACCATTAATATTTTTACACAGTAATTTTAATAAAGCATTTTCTTTTGTAGTTAATTTTTGTTCATCCCCGCCATTAATTAATAGTCTTTGGTTAAAATCAAACTGATATGAGCCTACATTATAAGTTCCTTGTTCTTCTTCTTCACTCCCTTGAATCCTTCTTAAAATAGCCCTCATTCGAACCAACAACTCCTCCATACTGAATGGCTTCGTCATATAATCATCCCCTCCTACATTAAACCCCTGTAACGTATCCTCTTTAAGAGACTTAGCTGTTAGAAATAAAATTGGCACATCTTTATCAATCCCTCTAATTTCTTTTGCCATTGTAAACCCATCTTTCACTGGCATCATAACGTCTAGAATTAAAAAATCAAAAGTCCCTTTTACAAATGTTTCAAAACCTTCTTGACCATTCGTTCTCAAGGTGCATTCGTTTCCTTTTGCAACTAGATATTCGGATAACAATGCTCCTAAATTTGGATCATCTTCTACTAATAATATTTTTGTTTTTTTACTCATGGCTTATTTCTTTTTCTATGGGTATTGTCAATATAAAGGTACTTCCTTTTCCTAAGGAACTTTCAACGTTTATCGAACCATTGTGCTTTTCAACTATCGCTTTAACGTAACTCAATCCGAGCCCAAATCCTTTAACATCATGAACGTTTCCTGTAGGAACTCGGTACAACTTTTCAAATATTTTCTTTTGATTTTCCTTACTCACTCCTATTCCATTGTCCTTCACCTTAACCACTATCCCTCCTACAATATCTTCTGTGAAAATTTCAATGGATGGTTCAGCTGATGTGTATTTATTCGCATTATCCAATAAATTATAAACCACATTCGTAATGTGAACTTTATCTGCATTAACAAAGACGTTACTAGCTGATTTAGAAACTTTAATTTGCCCTCCTTTTTTCTCAACTTGAATTTTAACATTCTTTACTGCCTTATCAATAACATCGTGAATATTGAATCTTTCAGTTTGTAACTTCAATTCACCTTTATCTATTACTGCACTCTGTAAAACATTTTCAACCAACACTCCTAATCGCTTATTTTCGTCATTAATCATATTTACAAAACGATTCTTTGTTTCTTTCGAACTGGCAATTTCATCATCATTTAAAGCTTCGCATGCTAAAGAAATGGTGGATATAGGAGTTTTCAATTCATGAGTCATATTATTAATAAAATCATTCTTAATAATGGACAGTTTCTTTTGTTTAAAAATTGTAGAGATGGAATAGTAAAAAGCAAATATTATAATGAGAACAAAGACAGCAGAAATAGCCAACATCATCCACATCGACTTTAGTATGAACGCATTTTCATTTGGGAAGTACAAACTCAAATAAACAGGACTTCCAAAAATATCATTTGGAAACAGTGATATCTTAAATGGACTCTCATATAATTCATCTTGGCTACTATTCTTTATCTCATATATGGAGTGATTCATTATATCATATACCCCCATTTGATATTTCGTATCAATTCCATTTTTCCGTAATACAGAAGCTATAATACTATCTAAATCATGTTGAGAAATCCTATCAGCTGTTGTCTCGAATAACTCAAAAGAAAAAATATCTGAAACTAATTCTTCTACTACCTCTGCTTTTTGATCCCACAAATCTTTATGGATTCCATGAAAATTCGATGGAGTTGTATCTGTTATTTCGATTGTGAACTCAGCTTCATCTCCATACTTTTGAGAAATTATTTTGTGATTTGTTTCCGAACCATCTTCTTCATTTAAATTGCGTTCCTCTACAATTTGAACATTAAAATTATCATGAATCGCAGAAAAAACAGTGTCTAGTTTATCCAAATAAGCAGCATGATTATGAAGTACCTTTCCTCCTTTTTGCAGCAATTGATGTAACAAATCTCGGTTTTCCGCATTCTTATTCATTCGAGAAATCGCTTCGTATCTATCTACATCATAAACTATTTCAACTAAGGATTTTTTAACATTATCTTCGAATTGAGACTTACGTTGTTCAATCGCGCTTTGTATCCAATATACTTGTATAAAAACTAATCCTATCAGAGCTACGCCGCTCAATAAAGATATACCTAATATGAATTTTCGATTAAACAATACCCCTTGATTTTAAACAAATGTAGGTGATGTAAGACTACGTTTCCTTGGTTTAACAGTATTTAACATCTGTTAACTTTCCTTTAACAGCTTGGTATTCTGATTCAGAATAGATTTGCTTCAAGATTATAAAAAGCATTAAAACTAACTTATAAAAACAAAACTATGAATTTAAAAGGGAAACTATTAGTTGCTACAATTGCTGTTGGTGGACTTACAGCTGGAGCTTATGCAATTGCCCAGTCCTCAAATACAACCATACTGGAGCAAAGCGAAAAAGAAACAGAGGAAAAGATTAAAATTGAAATTATAAATGGAGAAAAGAAGGTAACTGTAACCACTACCGAAAATGGAATAGAAACTACTAAGGTTTATGAAGGTGAAGAAGCTGAAGCATTCTTAAAAGATCATCATGCTTCTATGCATATGGAACATAAAGGTTCTGGACATCACAAAATAATGATGATGATGATGGACGAGTTTGACATTGATGATATCGAAGGGCTAGATGAAGAGACTATTGAAAAGATACATGAAGCAATTGGAAATATCGACATTGATATTGACATTGATGGAGAAAACGTTTCTTGGTTTTCAGATTGCGAAGGAAAGGACCACGCAAAATGCAAAATGGAAATCGTGATAGATGGAGACATGGATGAGTTTCATGAGGAAATGAAAAACTTTCATATAGACATGGAAGAAATACATGATATGATGAATGATATGAAAATTGATATCCAAACAGAGGAAGATGGAGAACATACATTCAAGAAGATTATCATTATTTCAAATGGAAAAGATGGAGAAGTTTCCAAAGAAATCACAGATGTAGAGGTTGATGATGACATGCTAAAAATCTATCCAAACCCAAGTACAGGGAAGTTTGCCGTTGAAACTAAGGGAAAAGAAGGAGCAACTACTAAACTTTCTGTTATTGATATGAATGGAAAGGTTGTTTTATCTAAAGAATTAAAAGGAGAAGGAAATTTGACTGAAAACATTGACTTAAAAAAACAAAGCCCTGGCAACTATATTATCACAATTGAACAGGGTAACAGAATATTAAAAGAAAAGATTTTAATCAAATAATTAAAGTTTCATGATGATGGCAGTTTGGGTTGTTTAGGGGGCTTTAGAATTCTAAAGCCCCTACTGCTATTCATTAAACCACCCAAAACTAAGTATTAATACTTAGTTTTTTTACCTTTGCATTGGTTCCAAAAAAAGGAAATATGCATTTAAAAAGGTTCATATTAGCTTTTACAGCACTTGCCTTGACTGCAAGTTCTTGCTCTGTAAATAATGGTTTTATTCAGAAAAGAAAATACAAAAAAGGTTTTCACATCTCATTAAATAGCAAGCATGGTAATTTTAATTCAGTTAAAGCCAATGCAGAAAAACCTAAAACAGAATTAATAGAGGTTCAACAGCATTTTGACACAATCGCTAAGCACGATTTTATAGTTGAACAAAAAATCGTTCCATTGGATTTTCAAGAAAAAACGGTTTCCAGTTTAATTATTGAATCTCAAGAATTAGCAAAAAAGAATAATGTTCGAATTGCTTCACCCCTTCCTATCCGTAACATTAGAAATAAAGCTATTGGCTTCAAAACAAAACAAACAAGCAACATTCAATCTACTTCCACTTTTAACTCCGACTTGCTTACAATTGTGGTCATGGCATTGTTAATCATTGGTGCTATTCTCGCATTTCAGTTAATTGAAGGCACCACAGGCCTATGGATTGGAATTGCTCTGATTATTGGACTTATTGTGATATTCGCAACCTAATCTATCTTTTCCATGCTATAATTGTTAGTAATTAAGCTCGCTAACTAAAATCTTTGAACACTATTTATCTATTTTTATCAAAAATTTTAGAAATCAAAAATTATTAAAATGAGTTTATTAAAGAGACTATCAATATTTATTATTCTAATAGCAGCTATTAGTTCTTGTAATGTGAATAACGGTTTTATTCAAAAAAGAAAGTACCAGAAAGGATATCACCTCTCTATGAAAAAGAAGATTAACAATTCTGATCGTTCAAATCAAACAATTGAAAAGGTTAATCAAAATGAAAATTTAGCACAGACTTCGATTGAAACTGAGCACTCCTTTAAGAATGAAGATGCAAAAACAGAAACTTCTGTTGATAAAGCAGTAAAAGAAGAGGAAAAGGTGGATCAACCAATTATTGAGAAATCAGAAAAAATAATTACACCAACAAAGGAACGTGTTGTAACTGTTAAAAAGGGTTTGACGAATAAATTGAATAAAGTAATCGAAAACAATCCTGTAGTTAATTCAAATACTGCAAGTAAAACAAATTCGAATGGCGATTCGGATATAGTTACAATCATATTAATTGTTTTATTAATCCTTTTAGCCCTAGCACTATTTGCACTTATTGATGGTATGCTTGGCGGATTACTAAGTTTAATTCTACTTATTATTGTTGTTGTTCTCTTATTAAGATACTTTGACGTAATTTAGACCAAATAATTTTTACAAAAACGAAAAAGCCACTCCTTTGAGTGGCTTTTTTTGTTTATACAATACGTAAACATAATTAATAACCTCACTGAATTAACGCCTCAAAGCTTCTTATCCATTTTCTTAAAATACGTATTACTCAAAACAACTCTTTCATGAACTACAAGGGTCCTGTATGTTTGTAAAACAAATAAAAACAGCCATGAAACAAACAAATACACTAAAAAAAATAACAGCGATATTCTTAATCATTACTGCATTAAGCTCATGTAATGTGAACAATGGACTTATTCAAAAAAGAAAATACACCAAAGGGTACCATGTTTCGATTAAAAAGAAAATAAACAACAACATCGTTTACAATGCAAACCCTGAAAAGCAAGAATTGCAAAGTGAAGCTATTCCTGCAACTAAAGTTGATGCTAATTACGATGTCATTATTAAAAACGAGAACACAGAGTCAACATCAACTCCTGAAAACATCGGGATTGTTTCCACAGAACCTACTGACAAAACAGAGCCTACATCAGACATTGAAGAAGTGGAAACAGTTAAAAGAGAAAAAACAAAGAGGTTCGAAACACGAAAGAAAACCGTATCTATATTAGCTAAAATAAACCCACTTATTGTAAAATGGGGCTTAGAAAACAAAATAGCTAAGGCATTTAGATTTACAAATGAGACATCCAACATTTTAAAAGAAAGGAAATATTCCACTTTCGTAAGAATATTATTCTTTATTGGCGGAATCGGATTTCTGTACCTTGCACTCCTTGCTGTAATGGTTAATTTTTATTTTTCTTTTAATGTTGGCGCAATGTTAATAGCGTTTGGAAGCGTAGCAATAGGAATTCTTTTATTGACTCAAGTATGGAAATAAGTCAAAAAACAAAGAGTCATGAAAACATCAACTACCCTAACTAGAATTACAGCAACCCTTTTAATCATTGTCACATTCAGCTCATGCAATGTAAACAATGGAATATTTCAAAAAAGGAAATACACGAAAGGACATCACATCTCTTTAAAGAAGAAAGTTGCTAGTAACACTATAGTTAAGCAGCAAGAGCCTTTGAGTCAGACAACCAAAGAAGACAAGGCTGAAAGCAACTCTAATGACCTCTTAAGTACAGACACGACAGTCAATTCCGCTGACAAATCAATTGCTGTAAACAGTAACAAAGTATTAGAACCAAACAAAGTCGAAAAACGGAAGACACAAAAAAACGTTTTATTAGCAAAAGTAACCTCACACATTGAAAAATCGGAATTAGGCAGAAAGATTACGAGAGCCGTTAATTTAAAGGCTGAAATCTCTAGCACAAATAAAGACGGTGAGTATCCAGCTTTCCTAAGAGTACTATTTTTCATTGTAGCATTGGTAGCCTTATTAATGGCAGCGGCTCTCATTGACCTCCGAAGTTATTTTGATGGTGCGGGTATACCTCTAGCAATAATGAGCTTAGCGATTGGTGTACTTCTTTTTGTTCAAGCATTTGGATCACCACCCAAATGGCTTAATTCAAAAAAATTTAAAAACACACTTAGAATCATAGCTGCATTCGCTTTCTTTGCTATTGCTCTTTATTTTATAGGCGCTGCCATAGTAAGTATATTTAGTGGATCTTTCATTGCCGGCTCTATTATGTTAATCCTTATTGGTTTTGGACTTATAGCACTTGGTTTACTCATTTTGCGCAACCTTAAGAAATAGATTACAGAATCTAAAATGGCATTAACAAATAGTCATGAAAAAAAATAGAGCATAAAAAAAGCCCCTCAAATGAGGGGCTTTTTTTGGTTTAATAAATATATGACCTCTACAAAGGAATATTCCCATGTTTCTTCTTAGGAAGCGTTGCTACTTTGTTTTCCAACATTTTAAATGCCTTTATCAACTTCTCTCTTGTTTGGTGTGGCTTTATAACCTCATCCACATAACCCCTTGCAGCAGCATTGTATGGATTGGCAAACATCTCAGCATACTCAGCTTCTTTCTCTTTCCATTTCGCTTCAGGATCTGCTGCTTCCTTTATGTCTTTCTTAAAGATAATTTCCGCTGCTCCTTTAGCTCCCATCACAGCAATCTCAGCACTTGGCCAAGCATAATTCATATCTGCACCAATATGCTTAGAGTTCATAACATCATAAGCACCTCCATAAGCTTTACGCGTAATTACCGTCACTCTTGGAACAGTCGCTTCACAAAATGCATAAAGCAACTTAGCACCATTGGTTATAATTGCATTCCATTCTTGATCTGTTCCTGGCAAGAAACCTGGCACATCTTCCAATACTAATAACGGAATATTGAATGAATCGCAAAAACGAACAAAACGAGCACCTTTTTTCGAAGATTCAACATCCAAAACCCCTGCAAGAAAAGCAGGTTGATTGGCTACAATACCAATAGACCTACCAGCAAGTCGTGCAAATCCAACTACTATATTTTCGGCATAATCTTTATGAACCTCCATAAAGGATCCTTCATCAATCGTACCTTCAATAACTTCTTTTATATCATAAGGAGTTCCTGAGCTTTCTGGAATAATTACGTCCAATCCTTCTCTAGTTTCATCTTTACCATGTTCGTAATCTAAAACAGATGGTTTTTCCTCACAGTTTTGAGGAACGTAAGAAAGTAACTTCTTTACATGATTGATTGCTTCTATTTCATTTTCACAAGAAAAGTGTGTAACTCCGGATTTAGTAGAATGCGTTGAAGCTCCTCCTAATTCCTCTGCAGTAACCTCTTCATTAGTGACTGTCTTTACAACATTTGGTCCTGTAACAAACATATATGATGTATTCTCTACCATCAAAATAAAATCTGTTAAAGCTGGAGAATAAACGGCTCCACCAGCGCAAGGGCCCATTATTGCAGACAATTGAGGTATTACTCCTGAAGACAATGTGTTTCTATAAAAGATATCGGCATAACCACCAAGAGATACAACTCCCTCTTGAATTCTAGCTCCTCCTGAATCGTTCAATCCTATAACTGGAGCGCCATTTTCCATAGCGAGGTCCATTATTTTGCAAATCTTCTCTGCATGTGCTTCTGCCAATGAACCACCTAAAACAGTAAAATCTTGGGAAAAAGCGTATGTCAAACGGCCATTTATCGTTCCATATCCTGTTACAACTCCATCTCCTAAAAACTTTGTTTTATCCAATCCAAAATTGACAGAACGATGCATCACCATAGCACCAATCTCTTCAAATGACCCTTTATCAAATAAGAAGTGAATTCGCTCTCTCGCAGTTAACTTCCCTTTTTTATGTTGTGATTCAATTCTAGCTTCTCCTCCACCAACTTTTGAATCAGCTATTTTTTTATCTAGTATATCAAACTTCGCTTCCATATCTATTTATACTTTTTGATTCATCAACTCTTCTATTTCATCCGCCTCAATAGGAATATTCCCCATCAAATTAAACGGTTCACCTGATTCTTGAACAATCACATCATCTTCTAATCTGATGCCTAAATTTTCCTCTGGCATGTAAATTCCCGGTTCAACCGTAAAAGCCATTCCAGCTTGCAATGGTTTAGTCCAAGAACCTAAATCATGTGTATCTAATCCTATATAATGTGAAGTACCGTGCATAAAATACTTTTTATACGCAGGCCAAGCTGGATCTTCATTTGCAACATCTTCTAAAGAAATTAATCCTAAATCAATTAATTCCTTCTCCATTAACTTACCGACCGCTACATGATAATCTTTTAAATAAGTACCCGGAACCAATAACTTAGTTGCTCCTTTTTTCACTCTTAAAACGGCATTATAAACATCTTTCTGACGCGGAGTAAATTTTCCATTGACTGGAAAACACCTTGTCAAATCAGATGCGTAGTTTCCATATTCAGCCCCAAAATCCATTAAGATAACGTCACCATCTTTACATTCTTTATTGTTTTCAATATAATGTAAAACACATGCACTATAACCAGATGCAATAATCGGTGTATAGGCAAAACCTTGAGAACGGTTATTTAAGAATTCATGCATTAATTCTGCCTCAATGTTGTATTCCATAACACCTGGCTTAATAAAACTAAGTAATCTTCTTACACCTTTTTCAGTTATATCACATGCTTTCTGCATTAAGTCGATTTCGATTGGATGCTTAATTGATCGAATATCATGCATGATTGGAGCACTTCTCTCATAATTGTGAGCAGGATACTTTTCTTTGCATGTTTTTATAAACCTATCTTCTCTTGTTTCAGCTTCTGTATTAGCTCTAGTATGTTCATTTGTATTGACATATACATTTTGAACCTCTGCCATCAACGTATTAAATATAGATTCAAATTGATCTAACCAATAAACTGTTTTAATACCTGATGTTTCAAATGCTTGCTCTTTATCCAATTTTGCTCCTTCCCAAACAGCGATTAAATCACTTGTTTCTTTCAGGAATAGAATTTCTCTATGTTTCTCTTCAAAACAATCTGGAAATAGTACCAAAACACTTTCTTCTTGATCAACTCCAGACAGGTGAAAAATGTCTCTATGTTGAACAAAAGGTGTTGAGCTATCAGCACTTGTCGTGATAATGTCATTTGAATTGAAAATCGCTAAAGATTTTGGTTTCAACCCCTTAACAAACCTTTCTCTGTTATGGATAAACAGTTTACTATCTATTTTTTCGTACTTCATTTAACTATTACAATTAATTGAGTTGTAAAAGTAGCAAAAATTACACTTAAATCTTTAGTAAAAACCTTATCAAAGAATTAAAACCTTCAATACTCCTAATATCATATATTTTTATGATTTTCATCAATTACCGAAAATATCTACCCATTTTAAATGGTAAATATTCGATACAAATTATACATTTGTACAGATAATAAATAAAACTCATGAAAACATCTATCGCGAGAAAATTTGTAATGGGCCTAACAGGTTTTTTTCTCATCACATTTATCACAATACATCTACTTGTCAATTCATTTTCATTAATCAGTCCAGAACTATTCAATCAAGGTTCTCACTTTATGGCGACGAACCCATTGATTCAAGTTATGCAGTACGCATTAGCAGCTGGATTTTTAATTCATATCATTATGGGATTAATTCTTACAGCTCAAAACAAGGCTGCAAGAGGCAAGAGCTATGCTAAAAACAATGCATCTGCAAATTCAGGAATAGCTTCTAGAAGCATGATATATACAGGACTATTAGTGTTGGTATTTATTGTATTACACATGAAAGACTTTTTCATGGAAGTAAAATTTGGAAGTCTTGGTCATGTTGATGTTACTTCTCATGGGATAACTACAATAATGCAAAATGATTATTCTTTGATGCACGCAGTTTTCTCATTACCACTTTATACTGCAATTTATGTAATAGCATTTATTGCTCTAGGGATTCATTTGAATCATGGTTTTCAATCCGCATTTCAATCAATGGGAATAAACCACTCTAGATACAATAAATTGATTAAAAACGCAGGAACGGCATTTAGTGTACTTATCGCTGTTGGTTTTTCTACAATCGCAATAACGCACTTTGTTGCTTCATTAAATTAATTATTAAATCTTAAACCATTATGTCAGTTTTAGATTCTAAAATACCAGAAGGTCCAATTAAAGATAAATGGACAAACCATAAAAACAACATTAATGTTGTTAACCCTGCAAACAAGCGTCTTATTGATGTAATTGTAGTTGGAACAGGATTAGCTGGTGGTTCTGCCGCTGCTTCTCTAGCCGAAATGGGTTACAGCGTTAAAGCTTTTGCATATCAAGATTCTCCTCGGAGAGCACATTCAATTGCTGCACAAGGTGGTATTAATGCTGCGAAGAACTATCAAAATGATGGTGACTCAAACTATCGATTATTTTATGACACCGTTAAAGGAGGAGATTACAGAGCCCGTGAAGCAAACGTTTATCGTTTAGCTGAAGTCTCTGGAAATATCATTGACCAATGTGTTGCACAAGGAGTTCCTTTCGCACGTGAATATGGAGGACTCTTAGACAATCGTTCTTTTGGTGGTGTACTTGTTTCAAGAACATTTTATGCTAAAGGACAAACAGGACAACAACTATTGCTAGGTGCTTATTCTGCAATGAATAGACAAATTGGAAAAGGTAAAATCCAAATGTTTAATCGTCACGAAATGTTAGACGTTGTTGTTATTGATGGGAAAGCAAGAGGTATTATTGCTAGAGATTTGGTAACTGGGAAAATTGAAAGACATTCAGCACATGCAGTTGTTATTGCAACAGGAGGATATGGAAATGTATTTTTCCTTTCTACAAACGCAATGGGATCAAATGTAACGGCTGCTTGGAAAATACACAAGAAAGGAGCCTATTTTGCTAACCCTTGTTATACACAAATTCACCCTACTTGTGTTCCTAGATCAGGGGATCATCAATCTAAACTGACTTTAATGTCAGAGTCATTAAGAAATGATGGAAGAATTTGGGTTCCTAAAAACATGGATGATGTCAAAGCAATTAGGGAAGGTAATTTAAAACCAACTCAAATTGCTGAAGAAAATAGAGATTACTACTTGGAAAGAAGATACCCTGCATTTGGTAACTTAGTACCAAGAGATGTTGCTTCTAGAGCAGCAAAGGAAAGATGTGATGCAGGATATGGAGTTAATGCTACAGGTGAAGCTGTATACTTAGATTTTAAAGCTGCTATTCAACGATACGGAAAAGAAAAAGCATTGGTAACAGGAAATCACAATCCAACAGAAGCTGAAATTTTAGCATATGGCGAGGAGGTTATTGAAGCAAAGTATGGTAACCTATTCCAAATGTATGAGAAAATAGTTGATCAAAACCCATACAAAACCCCTATGATGATTTACCCTGCGGTACATTACACTATGGGAGGAATTTGGGTAGATTATAACTTAATGACAACTATTCCTGGATGTTATGCGGCTGGAGAAGCTAATTTCTCTGACCATGGTGCAAACAGACTTGGAGCATCCGCATTGATGCAAGGATTAGCAGATGGTTATTTTGTACTTCCATACACAATAGGTGATTACTTAGCTGATGAAATTAGAACCGGAGCAATCCCTACGGATTCTCCTGAATTTGATGTTGCTGAAAAAGAGGTTACCGATACACTAAACAAATTAATCAACATAAAAGGAACCAAATCTGTTGACTATTTCCATAAGGAATTAGGAAAAGTAATGTGGGACAATGTTGGTATGGCGAGAAATGAAGCAGGATTAAAAGAAGCTATTGAAAAAATAGGTAAGATTCGTGAAGAATTTTGGAAAGATGTGAGAGTTCCAGGATCTGTTGAAGGAATGAATTCTGAATTAGAAAAAGCTGTTCGTGTTGCAGATTTCTTAGAATTAGGGGAGCTATTTGCCTTAGACGCATTAAATAGAAATGAATCTTGCGGAGGTCACTTTAGAGAAGAATCTGTTGAATTAGGCGGAGAACAAAAAGGTGAAGCCAAAAGAGACGATGTAAACTTTAAATATGTGGCAGCTTGGGAATGGACAGGTAACCCTGGGCAAGCAAAAATGCATAAAGAAGAACTTGAGTTTAACGATATTGAACTGAAACAACGTTCATATAAATAAAATAGAAATTATGTCAGGAACTAAAGACATGAATTTAACATTAAAAATCTGGCGTCAGAAAGATCAAAAATCTTCTGGTAAAATGATGGACTATAAAGTTAATGCCATCTCTCCAGATTCATCATTCTTAGAAATGATGGATGTTTTAAATGAAGACCTAGTTAATAAAGGTGAAGAACCAGTAGCATTCGATCATGATTGTCGCGAAGGAATTTGTGGAATGTGCTCTTTATACATTGATGGTGAAGCGCATGGACCGGATAGAGCAATTACTACATGTCAATTACACATGCGTAAATTTAAAGATGGTGACACAATTACTATTGAACCTTGGAGAGCAAAGGCTTTTCCTGTATTAAAGGATTTAATTGTTGACCGTACTTCTTTTGAAAGAATTCAGCAAGCAGGTGGTTTTATTTCTGTAAACACTTCTGGAAATACACAAGATGCCAACGCAATTCCTATTAGTAAACACGATGCGGATAAAGCTATGGACGCAGCTACATGCATTGGATGTGGAGCTTGTGTAGCAACTTGTAAAAATGCTTCAGCAATGCTTTTTGTTGGTGCAAAAGTTGCTCAATTCTCACTTCTTCCTCAAGGGAAAGTTGAAAGAAAAGACAGAGTATTAAATATGGTTAAACAAATGGATTTAGAAGGATTTGGTAACTGTACAAACACAGGCGCTTGTGAAGTTGAATGCCCTAAAGGAATATCCTTAGAGAACATTGCTATCATGAACAGAGAGTATTTAATGGCTTCTATCTCGAAAGAAGACTAAATCATTACAATTCCTTAAGTAATTAAATCTCAACGCATTTAGCGTTGAGATTTTTTGTTTTGTATATATAATATGATATTTTTATCATAACAATAACATAAAACATATAACATATCCAATTATGAAAATAGCCATTAAAGAAAATTCAATTAGTCCCGACGCCTTAAAGGAAGGTTTAACAAAGCATTTTGAAGGAAAGTATAAAGTATCTAACAGAAGTCCAAAGCTCCTTGTAGTTGCACAAGACAAAACTATAGGAACGACAATTCTAGTACGTAAAGGGAGTTTAATTGTAAACGGGAACTTTGCTACGATGGGGTCTCAAATGGTATTTACACTTGTACTTATATTATTAGGGATCTTAATTCCAATTATAATATATTTTGCAGTCTACCATAAAAAAATGAAAGCTATAGAAAAAGAGGTTAGTGCATTTATCTCTGAAAATTATTCTGAGCATCTCAAATAAATATACTTCACAAAAAAAGCCACTTCGAATGAAGTGGCTTTTTTTGTATAATAAAATACTTAATATTAGTGTGCAGCTTCTTCTTCGGAACCTGATTCTTCTTTATCTTTTTCACAAGCTTCAATCTCAGCTTGCATTTTTTCCTTTTCTTCATCAGAAGCATCTTTAAACTTAGCTTTCCAATCTTTTTTCATGGTCTTACACTCTTCAGTCATTTCATCCATGTTTACACACTCGCATAAAGAAGTACCTCCACAAGAAGCAATTCCCATTGTTGCAATAACTGCAACTGATAATACTAATTTTTTCATAATTTAATTTATTACTGGTTTATATTAATTTGGATTCCACAAAGTTAAGGTATTTCTGTTAATTCAACTACTCCCGTTGAGTCCAATTTTATTTGCATTGTAATTCCTTCAAATTCTGCTTTTTCCTCATTACTTGGTGAAGCAACAGAGAACTGGGCTATAACAGACTCATCATTTGTGTCCATTTTCATCAACCACAAATCTTGTAATATTTTATCGTTCCAAAAAGCATCTTCTCTTAAATGAGAGTAATCCTTTTTATCGAAACTATAGTTATTAACTATCGAATCTCCTTTCGAAACTAAAATCCTCCCAGCCCAATCACGGTACATAATTCGAAATTTACCACCACTTTTTAACTGATAATTAACCTCTATTCCACCTTCCTTTGTTTGGCAATACTTCACCATGCTCACACCAATCTCTTCTATATTTGATGAAAATATTTTCTTTTCACTGTTTTCTGTATATTCTTCAGGCACATAATATAATGGAACCCCAGTTGTATCAAAGTCATCCAATATTACTTCCGCCTCACTCAAAGAATCCATGTGAACCTCTCTTTCGGTCTTAACTACTTCTTTTTCAGCTTTTTCCTCGTTACATGAAGCAAAACCAAAAACAATAAATGCCAGAATTGGCAATGCTAAATTTCTCATAATGGTAATTTTCCTGATGCAAAATAACCATTTTGTTGAGAATTCCAAAAACCTATATGACGGATGGGACTGGTAAAAGGAAATACTAATAAATATTCAACGCTCTTTCGTTCGACCTTTTCAAAGTATTCAGCAACAACATTAACGACACTTCATGGCTACCCCCTGTAGAACTGGATAATTTGGAAATAGTGTAATCATAACTATATTCAACTCTAAACCTTTCTTTCGTGAATCCCAGATAACCGATAACGGCATCTTGATCTCTATATCCTACTCCGCATGTCACCCATTTATAATTTGCTTTTACAATTCCTAACATTGTCTGAAAAGTACCTTGTGCTTTAATATCAACTTGAGGAGAAATAGTTAAGTCACCTATATTTATCATTCCACCAGCATAAAAGCTATGCAAAGATGGTAATCTTGACTCACCTCCATAAATGGATTGATTCGGTTGATTTATATGATGAAGCGCATACCCTGCAAATAAAAACTCATTATAATAAAGTACACCCACTCCCAAATCGAAATCACTCACTTTACCTCCACTAGGGGTATTAGCCGTTGTATAGACGAATCCTCTTCTTGCATCAATCATATCGCCAAAAGTTAGGGCGGACCAATCTAAACTTTTTTGAAAATATCCTACTTCTACACCAAAGCTCAACACACTTTTTTCTCCAATATCACATTGATAAGCATAGTCCAAATAAATATTATCTGTTATAAAAATATCACCAGCTAAATCATGTATATAGGTTATCCCAACTCCACCGAACTTCCCAACAGACTGATCAACAGACACATTGGTAGTTATAAATGTTCCGCTAATTCCTGGCCATTGATTTCTATAGGAGAAATTTGCTCTGAAATTTTCAGATGTTCCTGTAAATGCAGGATTCACATAAGTCAAATTATTAGCTGACTGTGAAAAAGATGGATCTTGACCAAAAGTAATGCTGGTTACAATTATTAATAAAATGACTACAATGTTTTTCATGATTTAAAGAATATTAATAGCTCTTTCGTTTTCATTTTTTAACGTATTCAATAACAATTGAACCGAAAACTCGTGCGTATTTATAATATAAGGACTTGATTTGGGCTCAGAAAAATCGTAGCTATAATTCAAATTAACATTTTTAATCTTCACCCCAAACATTCCATAATATGACTCATCTGTCCTAAATGCCGCACCCAATGAAAACCATTTATAACCGATTTTCATCAGCGCTAACCCACTAGAATTCCAGCTTCCGAGATTTAATTCAATTTGGGGTGATATTTTTATGTTTCCAATATTTAAGTTTCCTCCAAAAAAAACATTATGGTTTGGAGCGGTGCCGTAAACCTCTTTAATAAATATGGTTCTAGTTAAATGGGAAACGCCGTATGATGCAAAAATTCGCTTATTATAAAACAATAATCCAATTCCTCCATCCGCCTCAATATTTGAACCGTGAATATAATCTGATTTTACGAAACCTCCTTTCAACCCAATACTTAGCACATTTATTTTTCCAACTGGAACCTGGTATGCATAATTTATATGAAATGTCTCTTTTGTCCATTTATAATAACCTTCATAAAGATAAGAAATCCCAATTCCATTATTTTTGCCCAAATATTGATCAGCATATATATTCGTTGCGAAATACTTATTTTTTTTCAATCGATATTCAGCAGCTCCAGAAACGCCAATTCTTAAATTCCTGGAAGTTCCAGTAAAAGCAGGATTTATATAGAGTAGATTCCCACTACAATTGGAAAATTCAATGTCTTGGCTATACGACAAATAAGTTGAAAAAAGGAGTACAAATAAAAAATAGTTTTTCATAAATTTAATATTAGCTGTCTGATAGTATAACATCTGACAATTGTTAAAAGTTACAACTGCCTATTATTTATTATATTGTTGATTTTTACCCTAATAATTCAAGCCTCCTATAAAGTTACGCTCTCATAACTAGGTTTTAATATTGAACCACTTTTGACCTTTAAAAACCTAACAAAAATCAGGAAAAAATAAGATTTATTCAGAATCGTTCTAATTAAACATTCTATGACATTTGTATGACATAAAAAGAGGCATTCTTTAACACATTTGCCCTAAATCATAGAGATTCTGAAGACATTAAAAGTCATAGCATTTACACATAAAACTACCGAACTAGATGAAATCGGTAAATTTCACGTCGAAGACACTGAAAAGAAAGACCGACTTGATTTTTTATGTCAGAATGCTAACATAAATGAGCTTATGTATTTATCTACTTGTAACAGAGTAGAATTTGTATTTACAACTGAAGAAGATTTAAATGACAAATATTTAGTTCAATTCTTTCAGTCGTTTAATCCTAATTGGGATGCCAAACAAATAAATTTTGCAGCTGAAAACTGTTCTATTTTACAAGGAGAAGAAGTTGTTTTACACTTATTCAATGTTGCTTCATCGTTAGACTCTTTGGTTATTGGGGAAAGGGAAATTATTACACAACTTCGAAAAGCATTTGAAGATTCTAAACAAATGAACCTGACTGGAGATGTTATTCGAATGGCAGTTGAAAGAACAATCAATGCTGCAAAAGCGGTTTATACACACAGTGATATCGCTACTAAGCCTGTTTCTGTTGTTTCTTTAGCTTATCATAAGCTGAAAAGCCTCAACATTAATAGTAACTCTAGGTTTTTAGTGGTTGGTGCGGGTAAAACAAACTCAAACATGCTTCGTTTCCTTGACAAACATGGCTTTAACAATTTTACCATCTTCAATAGAACTTTGGAAAAAGCTGAATGGCTTGCAGGAAATGTAAATGGAACGTCATTGCCGCTGACTGACTTAAATAATTACAAAGGAGATTTTGATGTGATTGTTACATGTACAGGATCTACAAACAAGATATTTACGGAAGAGGTTTACGCTCGATTGTTAGACGGTGATTCATCTAGAAAAATTGTGATTGATCTTGCGGTTCCAAATGATTTTGACAGAAAGTTAACAGAGAAACATAATGTTCAATTAATTGCCGTAGAAGATTTAAAAATTGTTGCTGAACAAAACTTAAAAGAAAGAGCTAAAGAAATTGGTAAGTGTGATACGATTCTACAAGAGCACTTTGAAGATTTCAAAAAAGCATTTCACTTTAGAAAGGTGGAAGTTGCAATGAGAGCAGTTCCTAAAACGGTGAAAGATATTAAGGAAAAAGCTTATACTGAAGTTTTCGCTAAAGAACTAGGTCAATTAGATGGAGAATCTAAGGAGGTTTTAGACAAAGTAGTTTCCTATTTAGAAAAAAAATACATTAGTGTTCCCATGAAAATGGCTAGAGAAATACTAATAGAAAATCAACAATAATTCCAACATGGGTAAGAAAGTAATCATAGGTTCACGAGGTAGTGACCTCGCTTTGTGGCAAGCATACAGAGTAAAGTCTCAATTAGAAGAACTAGGGTGCACTGTAGAGTTAGATATCATCTTAACCCAAGGAGATAAAATTCAAGACCTTAGCTTTGATAAGCTAGAAGGAAAAGGTTTTTTTACGAAAGAAATTGAAGAAGCATTATTAAATAAAAGAGTGGATTTAGCTGTCCATTCCCATAAAGATTTAGAGACAAATCCACCTAGAGGGCTTCTTATTGCGGCTGTTTCAGACAGAGAAGACCCATCAGAACTTTTGTTAATTAGAAAAGAATCCGTTGATTCTTCACAGAGGTTTCAAATGAAAAAAGGAGCAATTGTAGGTACTTCTTCTGCTAGAAGAAAGTCACAAATATTGGCATTCAGACCAGATGTTGAAATTAAAGAATTAAGAGGAAATGTGCCTACTCGAATTAATAAACTACGTGACGGAAATTATGATGCAATAATGCTTGCTAAAGCAGGTGTAAGTAGATTAGAACTAGACTTATCGGATTTACATGTTATCACATTAGATCCAAAAGAGTTTATTCCTGCACCAGCTCAAGGAGTTCTTGGCTTGCAGATAAGAGAAAACGATACTGAACTTTTCAAAATCCTTCAACAAATGAATGATAGAGAAGTACAAAAGCGTATCAATATTGAGCGAAAAGTCCTTAACCTTTTAGACGGAGGTTGCCAATTACCTTTAGGTGTTTATTGTGAAGAGGAATATGGTATCATGAAAACGTGGGTCTCTCAAGCTGAAACTTGGGATGGTATACCGAAACGACTTTATGTCGAAAACACTTCAGCTGAAGAAATTGTAGAGTTACTAAAAATAAAAGATCCAAAACGCGTATTCATATCTCGAGAATTAAAAACAGATAGTGATTTTAAACGCTTTTTACCTGAAGGTTATGAATTACATGACGAATCATTAATTGATATCGTTCCAGTTCCTTTTGAAGAAACTCCTAAAACGGATTGGGTATTTTTTAGCTCGAGCAATGCTGTATCTTGTTTTTTCAAAGGAAACCCTTCTTATTCGAATGACACTAAATTTGGTGTTATCGGGAAAGCAACTGGAAAAGAATTATCAAAATATGTTCAGGCAGATTACATAGGTAAAGGTAATACCCAAAAAGTAGCCAAAAGATTTTCAAAAGCGCTTGGAAAAGGGTCAGTACTTTTTCCTGTTTCTGACAAAAGTTTAAAAACGATTCAAAAGAAATTACCTAAAAATCAGGTTACCGAATTAATCGTTTATAAGACAATTCACAAACTTGACTTCAAACTTCCTGGTTCTGATATTGTTGTGTTTACAAGTCCTTCAAATGTTGAAGCTTTTTTCAATACAGAAAATACGATAGACAAGCAACGTGTTATTTCAATTGGTGAAACTACTCGTAAAGAATTATTAAAACACAATGTAAATTCTGTTGTCCCTTGGCAAAGCTACGAATTGGCAATGTTAGATTTAGTTTTGGCTAACTAAATTCCTTCAAAATTTTCTTTACTAAATAATCAGCCATTTTAAACTTGGCTTCGTGTGTCCATCCTGCAATATGAGGAGACAAAACTACCCTATTCGAACTATACAAATATTGTAAATCTTCTGGAATACTTTGAGATTCTAGTTTCGTAAAAGTTGAGCTTTCATATTCGGACACATCCAAGCAAGCACCTAATAAACTTCCGGTCTCAAGTGCTTCAACAATTGAACTTGTAACAACTGATTTACCTCTAGCAGTATTTATAAAATAAATTGGTTTCTTAAATTGGTTTAAGAACTCATCATCAATCATTCCAATTGTTTCTTCGGTAAGCGGTGTATGTAAACTAACAATATCTGAATCTTCGAAAATTGTTTGCAAATCCACTTCTTCAATATTATTGTTTCCAAAGTTTTCAATGTACTTATCATAAGCCAAAACTCTAACGCCAAAACCTTGCAATCGTTGAGCAAAAGCTTTACCCATATAACCAAAGCCGATAATACCAACCGTTTTACCCATCAGTTCAAACCCTCTATTTTCCTCTCTCAACCAAATGCTGTTTCTAACTTCAGTATCTGCTTTTTTCAAATTGTTGAACAATCCCAGCAACATTCCTATTGCATGTTCTGCCACAGCATCTCTGTTGCCTTCTGGAGAGCGAAAGACCTTTATACCTAGTTTATCACAATAATTTAAATCTACGTTCTCTAAGCCAGCTCCTGGCCTTCCAATAAATTGTAAGGAGGTTGCTTTTTCCAAAAAAGCTTGATCCATTTTGATACGACTTCTAAGGATAATCCCTTGGTACTCGTGAATACAAGTTTCCAATTCCTCTCGCGATTGTTCAAATAAATTATCGCATTGCCATCCCTTGTTCGAGAGCTCTTTTTCTATAAGAGGATGTACTTTATCAAGAATGGCAATTTTCATAGAACAAAGTTATGATTTAAATAGCATTACATGTCAAAATCAAAAATCTTTGGCTTTACTAAAGCTTTACCAATTGCAATATTAATTCGAGCTTTTGCAAAAGCAGAGCCATCATAGATATTATCATCTATCAATTTATATCCATTGACTAATCCACTTTGCGTTAAATCTTGCCAGCCCGCTTCTAAATAAAGGTCAATGGCACCACCCACTTTAATTTTAGACTGCGTACTTAACCGAACTCCTGAAACTAAATTTACTCCAGTATATATTGGTTTACTTGGATTGGGAATATAATCGACACCATGATTAAAACTAAAGTAACTAACAACCAGTTCCTGTTTAAACTTCTTGGATTTAGACCATGTCAACTTACCTTGTACAGGTAGAACTATAGTTGATGACCATTTTTTTGAAAATCGATGGTACCATAATAAAACGGGTGCTCCAATAAAACGATCTCCATAATAACTCCCATATCCACCAATTACAACAAAATTCTTCAATCCGTGGACAACAGAAGTTCCTACAAAAAGAGACGGATTAATGGTACTGTGTTTACCATGTGATTTTCCTTCAGTTATTCTAACATTCCCACTTAACAGTAACGTTCTTAGCTTTTTATTTTGATATCTCACCCATACACCTGTAAATCCTGCTTTGTAAGTTTGGAATGAACCAAAATAGGAAGGTGAGCTATAGTGGTGAGATTGATAACCTAGTTCACCAAACACCTGATAAGCTTTTGGGGTAACATTTCCCATTACGTCCTTAATTGATTTGGATGTTAAAATGCCTTTCCAATCTAAATCGAAATCTAATTTCCCTTTTAAAGGAACAAGAACATTAACTCCTGAATTCCAGTAAGACATAGAATTTGTCTGAGTATTGTGAAGAAACGCTCCATCAAATGCCACTCTGGGTTTGAATAAATTCAAATCCAAAAATTGAGCATTCGTCTGAATTGCTATTATGCAAGCAATTAATGCAATTAACCTTTTCATTAAAAGTTAAATGAATATTGCATAATAAAAGTTCTAGGAGGTAATACATTTCCTGGTCTATTTGAATACTCTCTATTCAAAGCGTTATTCATTAAGAATGAAATTTTTGAGTTTTTAGATATCAGAAAAGCCATTCGCAAATCCAATATATAATCTCCCATTCTACGAGCATTCCTATAATCGCCATATCCAGGTAAAATTAAGTTCCCAAGAAAAGAGGATGTAAATGTTTCATCGACTTGTTCCATAAAACTATTGTATCGATTACTTACCCCTACAATGAATTTTTTGTAGGTAAACTCAATATCCAATTTAACGTTATGTCTATTTCTATATTTCAATATTACATTCGAGTCAGCAACAGTAGTTTCAACTCCATTAGCATCCGTGGTAGTAGAATAATAATCACTAAAAGTTTCTAAATAAGTTGAATCAGCACTAATACTTTTAGGTAGTATGTAAGTATATCCTGTAAGAACTCCAATATCTACTTTTCCAATTTTACCTTTTCCGATTACAGATATTTCAGCCCCAATAATTCTAGCATCTTCTACATTTTTAGACTGAAAACCATAATTACTAAATGAAGGGTATCCTAGAGAATCTACATTCCAAACAGCTCCTGTTGAATCATAAGTCCCAAAAGTAAACTCCATCATATCTTTGTATTCCGTAATAAATCCAGCTAAATCTAAATAGCCCATAAACTTCCCAATTTTAAACCCTTGTTTTATCCCTAACTCTGCACTCCATCCCGTTTCAGCTTGAACGTTAGCATTTGGGAATAAAGTTAAACCACCAACATTGGTTGCTATATATTTTTCTGCAATGGTTGGAAAACGATATCCTTCACCATAAGATGCTCTTAAATAAGTTTCTTCTGCTAATTGATAGGTTGTTCCAAATCTAAATACTGGCTTAACAGGAATAGAAATGGTGTCTGATTTAGTTGTATATGTTGTAAGCGTACTTGCAGTATCTATCCTGTAATGTTCTCCTCTAAAGCCTGCTGTAAAGTTAAATCGTTTCCACTTCAAATCTCCCTGAGAAAACAAAGCAAAATTATTTGAAGTATGATCCCCATATAGTTCGGCAACTACATTTGTATACGTATTCGTTATACCTGCAGTAAATGTAAACCCATTTTCATATTGCTGTTGAAATTGATATTCTGCATAATAAGAATTCGCTGTTGAGGCTTGATTCGTAGTATTCGTATTTGTCGTATTGTAAAACCTACCTTTTAATGTGTGCTTTCTGCCAGCTGTATCAATATAAGTAACAAACGGGTCAATATTCAACCGGTAGGTATGATACCCACTCAATGTTGTAGTTGCAGTATCAGTTCCCCCTTGCGGTATTAATACACTATCAGCATTGTGCCATAGGAAAAATAAATTCCCTGTTTCATCATTATAATTTGAGTTCAAACCATAACTCAACCCTTGGTGTTTTTTAGATCGCCATCTAGTATTCGTATTAAACCTAAACCGATGTTCATCTGCTCCCATTTTAATTCCATCATTCGAGTAGAAATTACCTCCAACTACTAAGTCAAAATTTTCTTTAATTCTTCGAGAATGTAAAAAATTTCCCGTTACATAATAGGGACTACCTTCATCCCACCATTTCTGATTCGACCTATCAAATAGGGTGTCTGTACCATCTTGTTTTCTTCCTTTTTGTTCTCCAAACCCAGCCATGTAAAACCCATTTGAAAAATTTATTTTCGTCATTGGTGTAGCCTTAGGGTACGCTGTACGAATATTGATAACTCCATTCAATGCAGAGGACCCGTACAGCACAGAAGAAGCTCCTTTAATTACCTCTATTTGTTCAACATTCTCAATTGGGAGCGAAGACCATTTTATATCTCCAGCATCGCCTGCAAGCATTGGAATATCATCTACCATTAACAGAACACGACTTCCTGATCCATAACTAAATCCACTTCCTCCTCTTATACTTACTTGATTCTCCAAAACCTGAACCCCAGGAACTTGATCCAAAATAGCTTCACAAGTTACAGTCGCTTTAGCTTCCATTAAATGAGGTTTTATGATTGCAATAGATACAGGTACATCTCCAATGGATTGTTCAAATTTACCCGCAGATATTACCACATCTTTTAATTGACTAGAATTGACTTCAAGTTTTATATCAAGGGTCTTAATCTCTCCTTCAGAAAGTGTAACACTTCTTTTTACTTCATCGTAACCAATGTATTTAAAAACAACTTCGTAAGTACCTGCATCTACGCTAATAGAATATTTACCATCAATATTTGTTACAGTACCCTTGTTTTCTGGAAATAAAACATTTACACCAATTAATGTTTCATTGGATTTACCATCTGATATTACTCCCGTCAAAGTAGCCTTTTGACCAAATGAAATAACTGCAATAAGGAGGGGAAATAATAAAAGTAAAGCTTTAATCATAGATTATATTTAATAAATATCTATGTTAAATATAGCAAATACTTTTAAACCAAAAACTGAATCTATCTTAATATGGATGAACCGCTGTTTTTAGCTGATTTCTTTTTCTTCGGCTTATCTCCAGAACCATATTTGTACATTATTTTTTCTTCCTGTCCTCTCATCACAAGGCTTTTTGTACGGACACCATTTTTGTAAACGACATGCATCATCAACTTTCCTTTTCGGTTATAAACCTTCATGTTTCCATGCTTCTTGTTATTTTTATAACCTATTTCATTTTGGATTTCACCTCTTCGGGTATACGTTTTAGAAACACCATTTAACATTCCATCACCATATGAATTTTCGGTAGCTACAATCACTCCACCTGGATAATAATATTCCCATTTACCATCTTGCTTTCCATAAGCATAATCTCCTTCACTAGTTAATTCACCATCTAAATCACTATATGATTTCCAATGGCCATGTCTAAAGCTTTGGTCATACCCTTCACCTTCTGAGAAGGTAATATCTCCTTTTCTTTTAAGAACTTTAAAACTTCCGACATCTTTTAACACTTCTTTATCTGTCCAAAAAGACCATTTCCCATCACGCATATCATTGGTATATGGACCTTCGTATCTTTTCTTCCCATTTGGATACCACCCCTTCCAAATCCCTTTCATTTTAGCCATATCATAGGCGCCTTGATCTTTAGTTTCGCCATTTTCAAACCAAGCTGTCCAATCTCCATTTTCTTTATCCTTGGTATAGTTTCCTTTCATAGCTTCTTGTCCATTTTCAAACCATGTTGTCCATTCTCCTTCGCGAAGGTTTAGTTTATACTCTCCTTCTTTCCATGTTTCTCCTGTTTTATAGAAAAACTGCCAGAACCCATCTTTACCACCTTTAATAAAATTTCCCTCATAATACAATTGTCCGTTTGGGTACCAATAACTCCATTTACCATCTTGTAAATCATCTACAAAATTCCCAACCATATCTTTAGCTCCTGTTTCAAAGAAATATTCCCATTTACCATTTTTCAAATCGTTGTCATACAACCCATTTAACACCAAAGTACTATCTGGCAAATACTCTTTAAAAACACCTTTTTTAAGTCCACTTTCGTAATTTATTTCTTGGTAAACTTGGTCAGTTACAAAATAGCGATATTCCCAATGTCCATGCTTTTTTCCATTTTTATATTCTCCCGATGTTTTCAATGTTCCATTAGCATTCCATTCTTTAAAAACACCTTCTTTTAATCCGTTTTTATAATGAGCTTCTTCTTTAGGCCCGCCTAATGAATATTTATTTTCAATGTATCCATTTCCGTTTTTCACTGTTGCAGTACCAGAAGTGTCGTAATACTCCAACATATATTCTGTCGAATCATTTTCCTTGTGGTTGGTCACCATCATTGGCTTTCCATTTTCAAAGAAATACTCCCATTTGTCTATTTTAACCGTTTTAAATTGATCCAACTTATTTGCCCAATCACCGTTTGCTGTATCTTCTAAAAACGCATCAGGTATTCCAGCGTAACTACCCTTTTCTGCGAGATTACCGTTTTTGTAATAAGCTTTGAATAAAGAATCTTCTACTCCTAAATAATAATAACCTTCCATCATTATTTTCCCATTAGGATAAAACTGTTGGGTTCTACCATGTCTAAAACCCATCCAATAGAAAACGGTTTCTTCAATTCTTCCTTTTTTAGTCCAAAAGCGCCAAAGACCCGTTCTTTCACCAACAGAACCGTATCCACTTTTGTTATAGAATCCCGTACTTCTAACAAGGGTGCTATCCTTATCCCAGTAGGTTTTAACTTTTTCAATTTTCAATAAACCTTCTGGATGGTTTCCTTGACCAACAACAGTTATAAAGGCAAAAAGAAGAATTATACTAGATATTATTTTCATGAGATTAATGAATCTATTGTTTCTATTCAAAAGTAGAGTTATTTACAATCTTATCCAGTTACGAATAGTATTAAAATCCACAGTGAATTGTGTTAAAACAGTATAACGAGGATTAGTGACTTGGTTACAAGCTATAATAGATTCATTAATCTCATGAAAATAAACTTTACATCTTCACTCAAGCCGCTTGGCTTTTACTTTTACTCATTCTTTATCTATTTTATTTTTGAATTCGTGAGAACGCTTCGCTAAGTTCACTAGCGCTAAAAAAGTAAACAAAAAGGCGCTATGAGGCGGCTACTTTTGATTTGCAATCACCCTCATCACAAAGATTAAGTGCGGTCGAATGATCTCCTTCGGAGCTATCCGATCTAACTAAACCTTTTACTCGATGCTTCAATGAATCAAAAAAGGCCAAAGTCATACTGAAACTTAGATGATTCGGCATAAGGACACAAAGGAAATAAGAAACTACAAAACGGGTTCTTTCACATAACCCTCTGGGTGTTTTTTGTTTTTGTATTCTCCACTATACTTCAGCTGATCATAAAATACTTGATGGAGTCTTTTACGAATTCCATAGGTAATTATTTTCTTGTTTGATGGGTCTGGGTGCACTCGGTTACTTACAAAAACAAACAATAAGTCATTTTCTGGATCTGCCCAGACGCAAATACCTGTAAATCCGGTATGTCCATATGCAGTTGTTGGACAGTCTGGGGCTACTGTGCTAATGCTTTGGTAAGTTGGCTTATCAAAACCTAATCCTCTGTGACTACCAACCTGGTGTGATGTAAACTTCTTCACCGTTTGAGGAGTCAAATATTGCCTTCCTCCATAAGAGCCTTTATTCATAACCATTTGAAATAGCACGCCTAAATCATTAGCATTTGAAAAAATACCTGCATTCCCTGCTACACCACCGTAAAGTGCTGCGTTTGGATCGTGAACAAAACCTTTTAAAAGTTGGTATCGCCAAAATGTATCAAACTCAGTTGGTGTTATTCTGTGTTTCAATGTATCCAAATATTGTAATGGTAAATAGCCAATTGTTCTAAGTTTTAATGGATAATAAAATTGATTTGCCATGTACCGATCGAAAGTCGTTTCTTTCAATTTAGAGCGAAATAGCTGATACAACATATTCATGTTGGCGTCACTGTATTTGTATTTTTTCTCTCCTGGCCAAATCCTATTCATTGATATCCATAAACTGTCCAAATAGGCCGAGTCTAAATAAAAATCTTTGGCAACCTCAACACAATAATAACCATCAGACTCATCACAATAATACCTATCAAACTTCCCTATAACACTGTCTACATATGCAATAAACTTATAAATTGGTAAACCAGAAGGAAGCCCACTTGTATGTGTAAACAATTCTTTAAAAGTTGTATTCGACATTCTACTTTTATATCCCAATGTCTTGGTTAAACTATCTGGCAAGTGGTCTTTTAATGAGTCCGAAATTTTATACAATCCATCGTCATACATCTTCATTCCACAAATCGTGGTTGCTGCAATTTTTGTAACGGAGGCAATATCATAAACATCATTTTTGCTTACGAGTCTATCTCTTTCGTAAGTATGGTAACCAAAGGTTTGGTGATAAATCACCTTTCCGTTTCGAGCGGCAAAAACCTGACACCCTGGAGTAACCTGGCTGTAAACAGCCTCTCGTGCAATTCTATCAACTTTTTTCAGAGAATCCCGATGAAACCCCGCTGCTTCAGGAATGGCATATGCTAATCTTGTCTTGGGACTAGTTAACCCATATTTAGCTTTAAACTCCCCTATGTCAAATGCTAATTGACCTTCGATAGCATTTCCCCCAAAGATGGCTTGCGCAGCCAATTCTTGACTGTATTGATCTGTATTCCAAACATGAAGCAAACATGGCAACGAAGCAAGGTATTTTAGGTTTTCTTCATATTCGAAATTGACAACAACAATACTTTGCTTTCCTGCATACAGGTTCACTTTATCTGAAAAGAGCTCTCCTGAAACAGAATCAAGCGGTTCATCCAATACGATTATAAGCGGCGAACTTCTACTATACCTATCTAAAGCAAGACCTTTTACAGAAGTTGTTGAAGCTGTAATATCGGCATAGTTTCTTATCGCTTTTGTAAAGTGATTAAACTTCTTTTTTCCAATCTTTAACCATTTTAAATCTTTATTACTCCAGTCTTTTAATGGAAGTAGTTTCTTTTCATTTTTTAATAAAACCTGGCTAGTATGTTTTAATTGATATTGTTGTGACCGCAGAGAAACTAAATGCTTTTTGTCGAATTGGGTTTCTTCTTGTTTAAACGTTTCTATTAAACCAAGCCATTCTTTTAGGGCTAATACCTTTCGTACATTTCCTTCAATCACTTCCTCACGAAAAACATTTTTTGCAACTGCGTTTTTTACGGCTTGTTGAAGTTGATTTAAGTTAAATCCGTTTACATTTTTTAGAAAAACGAATTTCTCTCCTACTTTCAAAATATTAATAATAGAATCGAATTGATTTTCTATTTGGTTGAATTTCTCTCCGCTAATTAAAAGTTGATCGTCACTATAATCTCCTTCTGTAACTTGGTGGTTGATATCAACAATAATTTTCGAATCGTAAATCAATGCATTCAAACTATCGTTTGAATCTATACAGCTGTCATCGTTGTATAATACAGCAAGAACATTACTATCTGTAAAATGATTCACCAAGCTATCCATTCTGTTTTGAAAACCTTCTTTTAAAATCAAGTCGGAATAAAAAGTGCTATCTCCAGTATATAGCACCAAGTGCATATTGATGTCTTGATAATAATTAATTAAGGAATCGTAAATAGAAGAAAGAAAATTTTCGTTTTGAGTCGATAAAAATTCATTTTCAATCCAATCATTCTTATCGAATGTATAGGGTAATTGCCATTGACTTGTTCCCATTAGCACAGGTACCCTAAGTGAATCTAACTCTTTAAAAAACTGAAAATAATTATGTTTACTGGTGTTAGAAATGATTGTCCCTACTGGAAATTCCTTTTGTATTGCAATTATTGAATCATTTAAATCGCTTATCTCTGCCCAAATTAGCTGACCAACTTTCTCTTCCAATGAAAGAGTATTATAAACGGAATCAACCCATGGAGAATGTAAATCTATTTTGGTTATGGGTTCTGGGGGAATTTCTAGAATAACTTCTTTTTTTTCTTCGGAACACGAAAAAAGAACAAAGCTGACAAGAGGTAGTAATAAGAAAATCAATCTTTTCATAGGAACAACCAATTTAAGGAAGTCCTTGTTATTTACCGATTGATAATCAAGGAGTTTTGAACGGGTATTTGTTTATCACATTGTACCCATATTTGTTTTTACACCTTTACTTCCGTCGCATTTTTTTGTCGTGGAGCAAGATCCTAAAAACAACATAGCACAAAAGACTGCTACTATTAATAATTTGATTTTCATTCTTCTAAAGTTTTGATACAGAACGCTAAATATAGATATTTGGTATATGAAAACAGCATTAATTACAGGAGCTTCGAGTGGAATCGGGAAAGAATTAGCCATCGCTCATGCTAAAAAAGAAGGAAATGTTATTCTCGTTGCACGCAGTGAGAATAAGTTGAATGAGCTAAAAACAGCACTTGAAGAAGAATTTGGCATTGATGCTTTTGTTATTGTAAAAAACTTAACAAAGGAAAACGCAGCAAAGGAATTATTTGACGAAATTGACGAACATAAATTACGCATAGATTACCTATTTAACAATGCTGGAATTGGCGAAATGACTCTATTCTCGGAGGCAGAATTATGGCGTTATCAGCAAATGATTGAATTAAATATTTCTTCTCTTACGGAAATGTGCTTCTATTTTACCCATTACATTAAAACCAATAATCACAAAGGAAAAATATTAAATGTAGCTAGCACAGCTGCATTTCAACCTATTCCAAACATGGCTGTTTACGCAGCGACTAAAGCTTATGTCTTATCATTAAGTCAATCTTTATCGGTAGAATTAAAGAAGCATGGAATAACGGTAACGGTTTTATGTCCTGGTCCAACCCGAACAAACTTCTCACAAGATTCAAACGTCAACGAATCCATTGAAAGTTTACCCATTTTTGCTTCTGCAAAAGATGTCGCAGAATACGGTTATAAAAAAATGTTGCGTGGAGATGAAGTTGCTATTCCAGGAGTCATTAATCAGTTAGGAGCTAATTCATCTCGATTAATACCTCGTAAAGTAACATCAAGAATTTTTGGAGGAATAATAGGGTTAGGGAGAAAGTAAGGTCGTTTCTTCCTTCAAAATTGTCTATTCAAAGGTATCTTATTCAACAGTGTCTCAAACACCATTGAATAAGATACCTGATATTCGCTTCGCTGCTTCAGGTATGAAGTGCTCTTTTACAACACATCCATATCCTTATTATACTCTACTTTATAAGTAAATGAGATTATTTTTGTTTCGTTTGGTTTGAGTTTTAAATCCCAAGTAAGTAACCCCGTATTTTCATCTAATTCTGAATTGTCTAAATCTATAGATTTTACGGTTACTCCCTTCTGTTTCGAAATTGGAATCTGATCTTTTAATTGCATATCAACAGACTCGTTTTTATTGTTTTTCACAACCAATTCAATTGTAATTTCACGTGACACTTTTTTACCAGCAGCACTTTTCTTGTCATCATCTTTTACTTTTTTACGAGATGTCACAATCCCTTTTTCTCTTGCTAAAGAAATTTGTAACGTATCTGTTAAAACATTTGGATTCAAATAGGTTTCTCCAACGTAAGTATTGTTAAAATAGATATTCGCTTTTGCATGAAGTAAGTTCATGTCCTCCCAATCTGTTATTTTGGCTAATAAAAATGCATCCGTATTAACTTTTGGAATTCCAAAATATTCAAAATTTGATTTCAATTTTTCATTTTTCACTACCATTAAAACTTCTTGTCCATCTGGTTGAATTGAATAACGCTGTTCGATATTGAATTCAATATTATTTAATGCCGATTGCATTTGATTGTTGGATAGAGCCGTTAAAAAATCGTCAACAGGAGTAGCTTGCTCCAAATGTAATTTACCATTATCGAATCGTGCTTCTTGCGGAATATTGGCATTCGACATTATCATAACGGTATCCAAAGACATATATCCTGAGTTAAAAGGTTGATGTTGGGAAACGCGTGTTTTCTTGTCAAATAAGTCCCATGTCGGCAGAGTTGGAATGGTAAAACTACAATTCTGATTGTATGTCGACAGTGTCAAATCTATGTTATCCCAATTTTCTCCTGTTTTTTGAAAAACAGTTGCTTTATAGGTTAAACTTATTTCTTCTTTCCCACTAGCTCTTAAATCATATGAAGGGTGCCATCCTGCATTATTGACTAGGTAATTTACTTTGATTGTTGAAGAAGCAGCTATTTGGCTATTAACCGTTACAACAACACGATGGATTTTTCTTTTCTCCTGAACTGGCTGAGATATATTATGATTATAACGTTTTAATTCCGCCAAACGATCTTTCATATGATTAAAATTGTTGGAGAGTTTATGCTCTTTAACCTTTATGTCAAATAGTTTAATTTCAATCTCTCCCAATCTTTCTCTATAAAAATTTACTGCTTTAATTAATACCTCCAAAGAATCATTTCTTCCTTCTCCTCGCATTACTTTATTTTCGACAATGAGTTTTTTTTCATTCAAAAAGTTGTTCTTAAGAGTTGTCACCATATTCAATTCATATTGCTTAATTAGAATCGAATCGTTCAAATTATTAATCTCTTTCTGAATTCTTTCTGGAATAACCTGTGGCTTTATTGCTTTTGGTTCTTTGTAAAACACAGTATGTTTTACATCTAAAATTAAAGCTCCGTTTGATGCTGATGCTTGAATACTTTTGGGGTTTAAAAAGGGTGATACATCATTAAAAATAATAGTGTTCGTTCCTGACTTCAAAGAGGTTCTCCCTTGTCGAAATACTTGTGCTCCTTTTAAAAATACTGTTGCACTTTTAACTTTCGATTCTATTATTTTTTCGTTTTCTACTGCAAGAATTGATGGACTTACAAATAGGATTATAATTATAATTAAATTTTTCATGATACATTTTTTAATGAAACAAGGTTTATTGATTCAAATGTATTGTGAGTGACTACTATATTAAAGCACCACTTAGGGAGGAGCCTATATAACTTAGGGAGGAGAGGTTTAATCAAAAAATTACTGTGCTACATAAGTAAACTTAATCCATCCATTTTTTCGCATAGCATCGTCGAAATCTTGTGTAAATCGCCATCTTTTGGAATAATTAAGTGCCTCAGTTCTAAGGCAATCATTCTGAGTTGTCGTTTTCGCTTCGTTAATTGTTCGTGCAATTACTTCTCCTTTTTGATTAACCTTTATATCTATTACAACAACTCCTTCTACTCTACACTTATATGAAGGCACATCATCTCGTAAAGGAGATCTACCTTCCAAAAAATAAGAGGCTATCGCTTTAACATCCGCACCATAAGAAGCATTATCATTTTTTTCTTCTCCTTCTTTAACCAAATTTTGATTAATCGTTTTCTCAATATTATCCTTGGGACTATCATTCTGAGCATCTCGACCGTCATTAATCAATTTATACTCATTTGCTTCCATTTGTTTTAACTCATTCCAAACATCTTGATCTGCTTGACTTTTACTAAAGCTTTCATTCGTATAGGTAGTCTTTTCCTGATTTGCATTTGCAGCAACATTTAATAGATTGCTTTCAATTGGCATCCCATTTTCGTCAAATACCTCATCTATAGGTTCTTGTGGCTGTTCATTCTCTTCGGTAAAATCCAAAATAGCTACTACCTTATTTTTAGGTTCGTATATACCATATTCGACAATCTGAATATTCAACCATACAAATACAATAATATGAAGTGCTATGGTTCCTATTATACCAAACTTATGTTTCTCTATGAAGTCTAGAACATTCAATCCAATCTAAATTTCTCTATCGTTTGTACCACGTAAGGCATAGCATATATTACTGGTAAAATAAGACTCCCAACCCAAAGTAACAATAAAAACACTTTTCCAGGAACAGATATATCTTTCTCAATTGGTGTAATTAAAACATTTCGAACCGACATTGCAATTCTATCTTCAAATTGTGAAGTCACATATTCGTTTGGGTCTATCATTTTATTCAGTTTCGAACTCCTTAAATATTCTCTTCGGATAGTCCAGTACTCCTTATCCGTTAGCTCTTCGTATGTTCTTACCAACGGGATTTTATATACACTTATTTTCTTTCTAAGTTCAGATAAGCTTTTCAGTACTTTAATTCTTAATGACATATATAGCCCAAAAAACGCTAAAAGATACATTTCAAAAAATATTCCCATACCAACCATAATTACAATTGAAAGTACTAGAAACACTTGTTTAATTTTTTCATTAGAAGAAAAGAATAGCGTTTCGATTAGTTTCCCTCCATCAAGGGGGTCAAGTGGAAGTAGGTTAAATATATTAATTAGTAAGAACATGAAACCAGCAATAGCCGCTCCATTATGACCAATACTATCAGCATAAGCAATAATACCACAACCGATTAAAACACCTGGAACTGGACCAGCAAGAACAACTATAGCTCTTTGCAGTTGTGAAATTCGATCTTTTTCGCCAGTAACCATAGCACCCATTAATGGTATAAAAAACATATTAACACCATTATATCCAAAAATCTTCATTGCAATGAAATGCCCCATTTCGTGAATAAATAATATAAGGACTACTAAAAATAAAACTTGAATGTCGCCAAGTAAGAAATAAAAAACCAAAATAAACAAGCCTAAACTAACTAAGGATTTATTAATATTGGTTTTTGAGTTTTCCTGTATTTCGGGCTTTGGGGGGTAATATGTTTCGTCAACTTCTTCCATCTATGACAAAGATACAAGAGAAAACTAGAAATATGAAAAGTGAATATCTTTTAACTTAGCTTTCCTTCTTTCATCAACTTATATTTTGCAGATAAATAACCTAATACTTGTGCAAAAGCGTTGAAAGCTTCCTCCGTTTCTGGAGAGATTGTCTTATTTTGTAAACGCAACATTAACTTTGCGTACAAACCATTAAAGCAAACTTCAATATCCGTAATATTACTAGTATTTGCCATTTTTTTAAAATCTTCCATTAAAGGCATTGCTGTTTGATAAATGGCTTTATACTTTTCATCACCCAAAAGGCCTATTAAGGTTCCATGCAAATAATTAATCTCAATAAATAATTCATCCAAATCCCTTAAATGTCCTGATTTTTCTTTGCCTTGCAATTTTAATTTAGAAATCAAATCAGCATACCAAGCTCTAATTTCTTTTCGAATAGCTTCATCATCAACCATTGGATTGACAATTCTTTCTTGGATTATTTCGATATCCAAATTACAAGCACGAATCATATCTTCCACTTGCCACATATACAGAATATATTCTGCTATGTTCTCGCTTAATTTTTGTTGAGCTATTAGCATTTAATCAGCCATTTTATCGGCGTTAAACTCTCTATTTAATAATTCTATCACCTGACTGGTAATGTCAAATTCTGGATTAGCATACATTACCAAATCTCCCGTTCTGTATCCAAAAATATAATCATACCCCAACTCTTTACCTATTTTCTGTAGATACTTGTCAGTAGCCATTATATAATCATAATTTGCTTTATACCCTTTGTCTTGCAATTTTTGACTAAGCTCGTACTCCATCATTTGAAGTTCTTCTTGTCTTTGCATTAATTCGGCTTGTGTTCTCTCTAATTCTTCACGCCCCATAATTGGTGCTCCCTGTTGAAATTTTTGAGCATCCGCTTGCAATTTCTCAGCCTCTTTTCTAAGCTTGTTTTCAGCTGATGTTTGTTTCGCCATCAAATCGGCATTTAATTGTTTACTAAACAAATAATTCGCTGTTACCGTATCACTGTTTACATATCCAATTTTTAATCCAGACATATCTGAAATTGTTGGAATTTCATCAGTTACGGGTTTCTCCGTTTCAATTTCTGTTATCTTATCATCCGAAACTTTAGCAGTACTTTCTCCAGAAAACTGAAGAACGAATAGAATTATTATTGCTACTCCTAAAACACTATTTATAATTAATGATCCTTTATTATTCATGATACTGTATTAATATTATTAAACGCACTTTTCAAGTCTTTACTCATTTCTACAAAACGCATATAGACTTGTGACAAAAAATCCCCGCTAATCATAGCTTTCATATCATCCATCCCAGTTACATCAGTGGCGTTAATCCTGTATACCTGTTCGTATTGATCCATAACGATTTTTACAATGTATTTATTCTCTCGCAAATAAATACTTATATCCATTTTAGGATGTTCAATTTTTGCTACTGTTCTCATTCAATGAAAATTTGTGCAAATGTAGTATTCCCAAGCCAAATAACTTCCCGAATTTTTGACTTTTTCTTTTTACCCAGCTTTTCTTTAAAATTTATCACATATCTATATGCCTCAAAATTTTGCATCAACCTAAATAAAAATAAAGTTATCTAATTCTCCGAGAAGTTATTTGGTTTGGAAATAAAAAAGAGAAGATAAAAACCCTTGGCTAAACCGCCACAGATTCGTAATGAGAATATTCAATAAATTCAAAAGGGATATTAACCATAAAAGCAAAATCCTGTCCAACTTCATGCATGTCATCTTCTCCTTCATGAAAATACCATTTGATATTAACTTGATGACCAGCATCAACCAATTCATTCAATTTGTAAAAAATAAAAAGGATTCTTTTTGAAGATGAAATATTAAAATAATCCAACTTTAACACCAACGTAGTTTTAGTGTTTGGTTTATCAACATATTCCTTTAACCAATCTAAAATAGGTCCATAAAAGCCTTCTGCATCACTAGGGATAGATTTTCCCTCAATAACAAACTCTCCTAATCTTGCATCAAATTTCAAGAATGGTGTTGTGTCTGTTGCAGATGTTATAAATGCCTCCATGTATTATTGATTATAATTATAATGCTAATATCGCCATTTATATTAAGCCTTCAATATAAATTTCTACAAAAATTAAATAGACAGCGACTAACCAACCAAAGGTTTCGACAAACACGCTATAAACTCATTAAAGCTTTAAATTTAACAGCTTGTCTTCTAGAGATTTCTACCTTCTCTCCATCTTTCAGCACCACTTGAAGACCTCCATTAAACCAATTCTCAATGTGAGAAACCCACTTTAGATTTATTATATATTTTCGATTGGCTCTAAAAAACAATTTTGGATCAAGCCTTTCTTCAAGTCCATTTAATGACTTTAACACTAACGGTTTAAAAGTTTCAAAGTAGATTCGGACATAATTTCCCTCTGACTCAAACATCCTAATATCCTTTAAATGAATGAACCAGCATTTTTCTCCGTCTTTAATAAAAATTTGATCATTAGACGATAACACTCCTCTATCAGGAACATCAACAAATTCTTCATCATCATTATCTTCCGACAATACCTTAGCCATTGTTTCCTTTAGTCTTTCAGGATCCACTGGTTTCATTAAATAATCCAAAGCATTCACTTCAAAAGCCTTTACTGCATACTCATCAAACGCAGTTACAAAAATAACTTTAGGAGATTTATCCAATTCCTGCAGGAGGTCAAACCCAGTTTTTTCAGGCATTTGAATGTCCAAAAACAATAAATCTGGATTATGCTTCTCAATACTTTTAATTGCTTCTTCTGGACTAGAACATTCATCGACAATTTCTATTTCATGATAATCTTTTAAAAGAGATTTCAATTCTTTTCTTGCCAATCTTTCATCATCGATAATAATTGCTCTCATAACTTATAATTAAAGTACGTTAATTTTTTCTTTAGGAATAACGACTCTTGTCTCCACATGATTTTCAACATTCAGTATTTCAATACTTCCTTTATCCCCATAGAGTATTTCTAATCTTTTCGTTGAATTCTTAAGCCCAATACCTTCTCTACTAGTTTCCTTTGGATTGTATTTACCATCATTTAAAATAGTGATATGCAACTCCTCTTCTTTTACCTCTCCTACAATTCGTAAAGTTCCTCCTTTACCAACCATACTAACTCCATGTTTAATCGCATTTTCCACTAAAGTTTGAATAAGCAATGGTGGCACTAAGCATTTTTCAATTCCTTTTTCTAATTGAATTTCAACATTCAATCGTTCTTCGTATCTGATCTTTTCCAGAGCTAAATAATCTTGAACTATTTTCATTTCTTCTTCAATCAAAACGACCTTTCTTTTACCCGTTTGCAACGTGTTTCGCAATAAGTTTGATAACTGCGTAATCGCCTTTTTACAGAGTATTGGGTCTTCTTCTACTAATGCCCGAATACTATTCATGGCATTGAACATAAAATGAGGGTTCAATTGGGCTTTTAAATTATTCAACTCTGTTTCATTAATTGATGCTGCCCATTGAAGGCGCTCGATTTCCTGTTGCCGGGATCTTTCAAAAAAGTGATATCCAAAGTATATAACGGACCAAATAAAGAATAATATGGATTGATTAATAATATGAATGGTTGTTCTTAAAGCAACTGACCCAGCTCCGAATTCTTCATCTTTACCTCCAAATACACGACTAAGACTCTCATCTTCCGCATTCCAACCCAGTACATCTTGAACGTAAATCAACACTACTAAAAACCCAAAAAATATAGTTCCTAGTACAATGGCTCCTAACATTATTCGAGGTATGGACTTAACAATATTATTGTCTAGCCAACTCCTTTTAACAATGAAGTATCTATACCCATGTGTAAGAGCCATACCCACGGTATAAAATATTAATGGTTCTAAGAATGTTTTTATAGTTACATCTTCATTTCGAAGAAAATCACCAAGAAGACCAAAGAATAATAAAAACCCCCATCCTGAAATCTGAAAAATCCAATACAAATACTTCTTAGTCATATTTCAAAGATAGCACATAACTGAAAATGACTATTTACATACTACATGAGTGGAAACAATTCGAAATATTAGAGGCAAATTTTGCGGATAAGTGATTCTTAAAAATAAATCAACCAGCCAATTGTAAAGTAAAGAAGTAAACCAACTACATCATTAATTGTTGTAATAAATGGGCCTGTCGCTAATGCTGGATCAATCTTATATTTATCTAACAACAATGGAATTAAGGTTCCAAATATTCCTGCAAAAATGATAACTACAAAAAGTGAAAGGCTAACTGTAAAACACAGTTCCCATGCTTCTCCAAATGCAATGTTGTACAAAAATATAAGGATTGAAAGTACAGCACCATTTATTAAAGCAACACCAACTTCTTTTACAACTTTTGAAAATGTAGAGCCCAGGGAAAGAGAATTGTTGGCCAAGCCTTGAACAATTATCGCTGAAGATTGGACACCGACATTCCCCGCCATTGCGGCAATTAAAGGAATAAAAAAAGCTAAAACAGGAAATTGACCTAATTCATATTCAAAAGAGCTAATAACAACTGCTCCAAGTATACCCCCCACTAAACCGATTAACAACCAGGGTAACCTTGCTCTTGTTAATAACCAAACAGAATCTTTAGATTCCACTTTTTCAGAGATACCACTTGCCAATTGAAAATCCTTCTCTGCTTCTTCCTTAATTACATCAACTATATCATCAATTGTAATGCGTCCTACTAATACATTTGCCTGGTTCAAAACTGGAACTGCAACTAAATCATACCTTTCCATTATACTAGCTACCTCTTCATCGGGAGTATTCGTTTTAACGGATATTGGCTCTTCTTTATATAAATCAGAAATTTTAGTGTTATTCCCAGCGTACAAAAACGTTTTAAGAGATAAAGTTCCTTTCAGTTTATTCTGATTATCCACTACATAAATAGTGTATACATAATCGATTTCTTCAGCTTGCGAGCGCAATTCCTCTAAACATTCTTCTACAGTCCAATTAATGTTCGCTTTAATGTACTCCTTTGCCATTAATCCTCCAGCAGTATCTTCTGGGTAACTCAATAGCGACACAATATCACTTGCTTGCTCAGCATCCTCCAATTTGGAGAGTACTTTTTCTTTTCTTTCTTCTGGTAAATCCTGGATTAGATCGGCTGCATCATCAGACTCCATATTGTCAACCTGATCTGCAATCTCTTGTGATGTTAATGATTTTAAAAATTCATCCCTAACATCTTCCTCCAACTCAACTAAAACATCAGAAGCGACCTCCTCCTCAAGCAATGAATAAATGAAATGGGCTTCATCAAGGTCTATCTGATCCATGATTTCTGCAATATCTGCAGGGTGGACATCCTTAATTTTATCTACAATAATATCTCCTTTCCGATTAGCTACTGCTTCCGAAAGCTCCTGTAAAAACTCTTTTGTTAATTCGAAGTTCATGCCTCTCAGAGTCCATTAGATAGTTATTGCTTTTGACTGATTGGCTGCGAAAGTACGTTTATTTAACCAAAAATGCGCTTAGTAAGGTCAATAAATTGCTCCACTCCTAGTTGTTCTGGACGCTCTTGAAAAATTGCATCCGAAGTGTCAATTTCACCTAACAAAGGTTTTAAAGAATTTCTTAAAGTTTTACGTCGCTGATTAAAAGCCATTTTAATTACTCGTTTAAATTCCTTTTCATCGCAAGGTAATTTATCAATTTTGTTACGAACTAAACGAATGACACCTGATTTAACTTTGGGGGGTGGATCAAATACATGTTCATCTACTGTAAACAAATATTCTATGTCATAATAAGCTTGAAGAAGCACACTTAAAATTCCATATCTTTTAGTCCCTGGTTTTTCAGCAACTCTCTCTGCTACTTCTTTTTGGAACATTCCAACCACCTCGGTTACGCGATCTTTTTCTTCCAACACTTTAAATAGAATTTGAGAAGAAATATTGTACGGAAAGTTTCCAATTACAGCAAGGTTTTTAGATTCAAACTTGGAAAAATCCATCTTCAAAAAGTTTTCTTCCAACACTACTAATTCAGGGAAATTATTATTTAAATAGACAACTGATTCCGTATCTATTTCAACAACAATTGTTTCAAAATTTTTATTCTTAACCAAAAACTTAGTTAATGCTCCAGTCCCTGGACCAACCTCAACCACTTGCTTATAATCCCCATGTCCGGTTAAGGCATCGGCAATATCCAGACAAATACTTTCATCTTTTAAAAAATGTTGTCCTAAATGTTTCTTTGGTTTTACCATTAAATAAGCTGTATGTATAGAATTCCCAAAGGTAACATTTGTTATATTCGCAAACAAAATTGTACCATACATTTGATTACAATTTATTGCAATGTTGAAAAAGACCAAGCTCTATAGTATTTTTAAATTCAAATGTCCAAGATGTCATGAAGGAGAGTTTTTAGAATCTAGAAATGTTTATAATTTAAAAAAAGCTGGTGACATTAAAGCTAAATGTGAATGCTGTAATTTAAAATATTCTCCAGAACCTGGGTTTTATTATGGAGCAATGTTCGTTTCATACGCTTTGGGAGTTGCCTTATTTGTTACGATATGGGTTGCAACATCAGTTCTGTATCCTGATTATTCTGCCGAATTATTATTGGGACTAATAATTGGTTCTATTCTCATTTTAGGTCCCTATCTTTATGCTTTATCCAAAATAATTTGGGCAAATTTTTTCTTTCATTACGAAGACACTAAATTTGATACTGAAAAACAAGTAGATGATAGAACAACTTAAGGAAAGCTATGGCTTTTTATTTGAAGAAGATTTAATTGCTGAGATTGCACAAATAGGGAAAATTAAATCCTTAAAAAGAGGTGATACATTAATGGAAATTGGCAGCTATATTAAGCACATGCCACTATTATTTAAAGGTTCTATAAAAATAGTGCGAGAAGATAATGACGGAAATGAGTTACTTCTTTACTTTTTAGAAACTGGAGATACTTGTGCTTTTTCTTTAACTTGTTGTATCGGAAATAAAAAAAGTGAAATTAAGGCCATCATTGTAGAAGATGCTGAAATGGTTTTAATTCCTGTCCAAAAAATGGAAGAATGGATTTGTAAATACCAAACGTGGAAAAATTTTGTATTTGAGAGCTATAATCTTCGTTTAGAAGAAATGCTTGAAACAATCGATACATTGGCTTTTATGAAAATGGATCAGCGACTTTACAAATTCTTAACGGATAAAGTAAAACTGATAGGCTCTACAAATATTGAAAATACACATCAAGAAATAGCACATAATTTAAACACCTCAAGAGTTGTAATCTCTCGTCTTTTAAAGCAATTAGAAAACGAAAAAAAAATTAAATTACATCGAAATAGAATTGAGGTTCTTAACTTTTAAGTAACAATGGTTGCTTACGACTTCAATAAAGCCATTTACTTTTGTTTTTAAATTGACATTATAACTATTAACTTCGTTTGTACTGTAAGTGAATTTTTTTAAAAAATATATACCTATTCTTTCATGGCTTCCAGCCTACAATAAAGCTGCATTTTCAGGTGACTTATCAGCTGGTTTAACAGTTGGAATAATGCTTATCCCACAAGGGATTGCATATGCAATGATTGCTGGACTACCACCAATTTACGGTTTATATACAGCCATGATTCCCCAGGTTATATACGCGATCTTCGGAACTTCTCGCCAACTGGCCGTTGGGCCGACGGCTATGGACTCCTTAATTGTAGCTGCAGGAATAACTTCTATTGCTACTGTTTCACCTGACAATTATATTGCCGCAGCAATTATGCTCGCTTTCCTTATGGGAATAATGCAATTAGCATTTGGAATCTTTCGACTTGGTTTCTTGGTTAACTTTTTATCAAAACCGGTAATTAGTGGATTCACTTCTGCTGCTGCGTTAATTATTGGACTGAACCAATTAAAACATATTTTTGGGATAGAGACTCCAAGAAGTAATCAGGCTCATTCTTTACTCTATGAAACAGCGGCTGCTATTGGTTCAACAAACCTCGTTAGTCTTTCAATAGGAATGGGAGCCATATTATTAATTATAGGTCTAAAAAAATACTTAAAGAAAATCCCTGCAGCACTAACAGTAGTTATTTTGGGAATATTAGTTGTTCAGTTTTTCCATTTAGACCTGTATGGAGTAAGTATTATTAAAGAAATTCCAAAGGGACTTCCTATCCCTTCGATTCCAGATTTTGATCAAAACTATATTCAAGAACTTCTACCATTAGCTCTTACCTTAGCTTTGATTGCTTTTATGGAAGCGATCTCTCAAGCAAAGGCAATTGAGGATAAACACAGCGATTATAAAATAGACCCTAACCAAGAATTAATAGCTCTTGGTCTGAGTAATATTGTTGGTTCTGTTTTTAAAAGCTACCCTTCTACTGGAGGGTTTTCACGAACCGCTGTAAATGATCAAGCTGGAGCTAAAACTGGAATGTCATTTATTATCGCTGCTGGTGTGGTCGCATTGACCTTACTTTTCTTAACCCCCGTATTTTATTATTTGCCCAAAGCAGTTTTAGGCGCTATTATTATTGTTGCAGTAGCAGGGCTGATAAATTTTAAGTATCCAGTAAAATTATGGAAATACAAAAAAGATGACTTAATCATGTTATTAGCAACCTTTATTGTTACGCTAAGCATTGGAATAAAAGAAGGTATTATAGTGGGTGTAGTTCTATCGTTGGGGTTTTTAATTTTCAGGAGTACTCGCCCACACATTGCAGAATGTGCAAGGATTGAAGGGACTGACTACTTTAAAAATATGGAACGATTTGATAATGCAAAGGGGCGAAATGATGTCCTTATTTTTCGCTTCGATGGACAACTTTATTTTGCAAACTCCAACTACTTCAAGGAGCGTTTAAATGAAATGATAGCAAAAAAAGGACCTGATCTAAAATTAATCATATTAAATGCAGAAGCAATTAATCACATGGATTCGAGTGCTGTGAATATGTTGGATAAAACAATAAAAGAACTTTGCCAAAAGGAAATCTTTTTTGCTATGGCTGGTGCAATAGGACCTGTAAGGGATATAATCTTTAATAGTGGACTATCCGAAACTATTGGAAAGGAATTAATGTTTGCAGAAGTCAGCAAGGCATTGGAATGCCTAAATGAAGATAAAGCACTTGATTTCGAACGGGTATGCAAACGTATAGCATTACAAAATAATAGCAATTTGTAACCTAAGTTACAGTAAATTAGAACACATTGATTTATCTTTGTGTCAGCAATAAATAAGATATGAAAATAGAACAAATATATACGGGATGTTTAGCGGAAGCTGCTTATTACATTCAATCACAAGGAGAGGCTGTAATTATTGACCCACTAAGAGAAACTACTCCATACATGGAAAGAGCTGAAAAAGATGGCGCTACTATTAAGTACGTTTTTTTAACTCACTTTCATGCTGACTTCGTCTCTGGACATGTTGATTTAGCTAAAAAGACAGGAGCAACAATTGTTTTCGGACCAAACGCAAAAGCTGATTTCGACTTTCACGTTGGAACGGATGGAGAAGAATTTAAAGTAGGTGATTTAACTATAAAGTTATTACATACTCCTGGTCATACAATGGAATCTTCTAGTTACCTTTTATTGGATAAAGATGGAGCTGAAAATTGCGTATTTTCTGGAGACACTTTATTTATTGGGGATGTAGGAAGACCTGACTTAGCTGTAAAATCTGATCTAACACAAGAAGATTTGGCTGGGCATTTATTTGATTCACTGAGAAATAAATTAATGACCTTGCCTGATAATGTAATTGTTTATCCAAATCATGGAGCAGGTTCTGCATGTGGTAAAAACATGAGTAAAGAAACTTTTGATACGTTAGGGAATCAAAAAGAAGTTAACTACGCTCTAAGAGCTGACATGACTAAAGAAGAGTTCATTAAAGAGGTGCTTACAGGGTTAACAGCTCCACCTGCCTATTTCCCTAAAAATGTTGCGATGAACAAATCAATCAATACTGAAATTGATGCCATTTTAGAGAAGGGAACTGTTGCCTTGGATGTAGATACATTTAAAGCAATGGCAGAACATGAAGGTGCAATGGTAATTGATACTAGGCATCAAAATAATTTCACAAAAGAACATATTCCTGGTTCAATTTTCTTTGGAATTGATGGTGGCTTTGCCCCTTGGGTTGGAGCTTTAATTACGGATATCAACCAACCTATTATTTTAGTTACTGATGAAGGGAGAGAAGAAGAAGTTGTGACCAGATTATCAAGAATTGGATATGACAATTCTCTTGGATATTTAAAAGGTGGTATAGGTGCATGGAAAGAGGCTGGACTTGAAACAGATTCTATAATTTCATTACAACCTTCTGAAATAATTGATTTAGTGAATGCTGAAAAAAGTAATTTAGTTGACATTAGAAAACCATCGGAATTTTTATCAGAACATGTTGAAGAGGCAGTAAATGCACCATTAGATGTTATTAATGAGCAAATGGACGCTTTATCTAAAGACTTAACCTATCACATACATTGTGCAGGTGGATACCGTTCTGTTATTTATATCTCAATTATGAAATCAAGAGGGTTTCATAACCTTATTGACGTAGCAGGAGGATTTGGTTTAATAAAGAAAACCGAAGGGTTTCATTTATCAGAATATGTTTGTCCAACAACTCTTTAAGCAATATGAAAACAACATTCGATATAGAAAACTTAAAGTGCGATGGCTGTGTTAAATCAGCGACTGAAGGGGTTTCTAAATTAGAAGGAGTTTCTAATGTATCTGTTTCACTTGAAAGCAAATCCATCACATTTGAATCCGTTAATAAAGAAACGATAAGTATCGTTAAAGAAAAACTAAAAGAAATTGGTTACCCTAGAAAAGAAGAAATTTCTTTATTGGATAAAGCAAAGTCTTATTTAAATAAATAAACCTATAACCTAAAAATATATACAATGAGTTTAGAAAATGTAAACATTAAAGAAGCAACAATTATTGATGTAAGAACCCCTGGAGAATTCATGATGGGGAAAGTAGAAGGATCTGTTAACATCCCTTTGGATGAAGTTCCTTCTAGAGTAGAAGAATTTAAAAGTATAGAAGGAGACATCGTTTTATGCTGTGCAAGTGGAGGAAGAAGTGGACAAGCTACCATGTTTCTTCAGCAAAATGGACTATCAAATGTTTACAACGGAGGAGGTTGGCAAATGGTCAATATGCACGTAAGATAACCATTGACCAAATATGTTAAAAAAGGCTAAGGTTAACCATCTTAGCCTTTTTTATTTGGTCACATTTGTTACATTATTTCACCACTTAATGTACGTTCTTTGTATAAAATAAAAGATATGGCAACAATTCAATTAACAACCGAACTTTTTAAAACTGAAGTATTTGACTATACACAGTCAGAAGAATGGAACTACCAAGGGGATGTTCCTGCTATTATTGATTTCTATGCAGATTGGTGTGGACCTTGTAAAATGGTAGCTCCAGTGCTAGAAGAACTTTCAAAAGAATATGAAGGGAAAATAAAGATCTATAAAATTGATACTGAAGCAGAACAAGAATTATCATCTGTATTCGGCATTAGAAGTATTCCTAGTATTTTGTTTGTCCCCACAGGAGGAAAACAACCAATGATGCAAGCAGGTGCGTTACCTAAAAACGCCTTGAAAGACATCATAGAGAAAGAGCTTTTATCAATTGAAATATCCTAATTTTAGGTTTTAATAAAACGTTTTATGTCAAAATTTAGTGATTTAATTAATGGAAGCACACCTGTTTTAGTGGACATGTTTGCTGAATGGTGTGGTCCATGCAAAACTATGGCCCCCATTTTAAAAGACGTCAAAAGTAAAGTTGGAGAGAATGTAAAAATCATCAAAATTGATGTTGACAAAAATCCACAAGCAGCTGAAAAGTTTCAAGTTCGCGGTGTACCAACATTTATTCTTTTTAAAGAGGGAAAATTATTGTGGAGACAGTCTGGTGTAATCCCTGCAGATCAACTTGTTGAAATAATCAATTCACATCAATAATGTCTGAAACAAATCAACCTCAACCTTTTTATAAAAATATTAAGCTATGGCTCATAGCTTCTTTAACTCTTGGTCTAGCTCCATTTACACCGCCTCACATTTGGGGGAAATTGAAATGGGTCTATGGAGGTGGTGCGTTTAGTGGAGATCATCCAATGGAGGCTATGGATTGGTTTGATTTATTGTTGCATGGCACACCATGGATAATGCTTTTTATCTCATTGGGAATCGCTCTAAAATCTAAATTGAAAACTAAAAGTTGAGTAATCCTTTCTTTTACTTGGATAGACTTCCTAAATAATATTTATCCTTCGTTTTGTTTTCAGCAACAATTATCATTTCATTTCCAGCAAAATAATAGGTTTTTGAAAACAATGTAACCTCTTCTTGGGCTCCTTTAAATAAATCTACATAAGGAACATTAGTCACCACTCCATTTACATCGATATTGCAATATCTTGTTCCCATTGATGCGTTTTCACCATAAACATCAGCTACCTTTTTCACTCCTTCCCCAACAGGATTGTAAAGAACATACAGATCTTTATCGCTTCCAACTGAAATACATGAACTCCAATATCCTCTATCTTCATTATCTATCTGATTTGTTGCAATCGGAGCAGCCCATAAAAAATCTCCTTTATTTGAAAATTTAACAACCGCAATTCCTTTACGTATTTCAACGAACTCTTTTTCTGTTTTAACCACAACCAAGTGTTCTGCGACCAAGTAACTACTCCCCTTTGGAGTAACAACTACATTCTTCACATGAAATTTATCTAAACCGTTTCCAAATTTTGAAATTTCTTTTTTACTCTTTAACCCCATAATTAAATTTTCTGGAAGCATAAATTCTTTACGGTATACAGGCATTGTAGATTCATTGTATTTTATATTAAATGCTCCTTCAAAATTAAAACTATTAAACCCTGCATAAAAACCTGAAACGATTAGCTCTCCATCCGTATTAAATTCGCCAGTAACATCAGCAATTCGCATACTTCTTAATTTCAAATCATGATGCTCTTCTGAACCACTTTCCTTGATTAGAGTAAGAAAATATTTATTACTTGTTTTAACTCTTGACCGCTTTAGAATATACAAGGAACCTTTGTTATTTATCAACGGAACATTAAAGCGTCTTTTCAAAGAAGCGAGTGTATAGCTATAGTCTTTTGTTAATATTGGTTGAAGGTCTTTATCCAAAATTTTAATTACAAGTTCCTCTTTCTTTTCCTTCATATATGGCTTTTCACAAATAACTCCCACTCTCTTACCATCGTTACTTACGGCTACCTTATATATTGCTAAATATCCTCCATTCGATTTTAAGGAGGCTATAAGAGTTGTACCTGACAATTCTCCTTTTGCGTTAAGCGTATAAGCACTTAAAATATCTTCTTTCTTCTCCTTATTATGCAAAACGGAAAACAATGTAACTTTATCATTCACTAAAGCGACATGTACTATATTATCTCCAGAAACCTTTACATTATTAGAATATAAAAGCACTTTATTGGAGTCCAATACATCAATAGAAACAGCATTCTTAACTCCTGGTATTCTTTTAATTACAGAATACCCAGAATCTGAATTTGGTAAAATTTTATAAGGAATTTCTTTTTCCAGTTTGGCAATTGCACCACTCCATTCCGAGACAAAATCTTGCGATAATATTGTAAAAATAAAAAAGGAAAATAGTGTAAGAAAAAATAACTTCATGCTTCTAGGAATCATTTGTTTACCTCAAATCTAAGAGATAATATTCATCCTTACAAATATATAGCCAAAGCATCTATTTTATTGGAATATTTCCAATATAAATCAAGCTCTTAAAAGAGCGGACAAACCAAGAAGATTAATTGTAGATTACTTTTTAACGAAACTTTCCGTTAAATTATCATAACTTAACCAATAGCTATCTTTTACTAGCTCAGACACATCAACAGTAGCTCCGTATCCACGGATTACAATTTCACCGAACTTATCATAAAGTTCATACTTCGTCTTTCCGCTAAAAATAATTTGTTTGTCCTTCTTATTGTAGATATAAGTTAACATCGGTTTTAATGAAGTTATCTCTACGGAAGTAGATTTTTTAATCTTACCCTTTCCATCTCGTTGAATAACTCTGAACTTGTTAACACCTGAAATAAAATCTACAAAAAACGCATAATTATTAGTTACTGGTGTCCCTTTACCCTGAACCTCACCTATATCTACCCATTTACTCCACTTATATTGTTGAACTACATAAGGTAGAGATCCATATTCATCGGTTGTAATCCATTCCAAAAACCCATCTTTCCCAACTTTAATTTCCTCTGTAACAAATGTTGGTTTAGGAGTTAGGCCTCCTGGATTAATTACCTTAGGCGTACACCCTCTTTTGTGTCTAATTTCAATAATTACATTGTCCCCTAGTTCAAATTTAAAATTACTCAAATCTATTTCAAACGCACTAGAGTTAATTTCATCGGTAATTAAATCACCATTCACTCTAATTTCATAAGTACAATATCCAAACCCTTCACTTCCAAAAGCATTGGAAACATAAATATTCTTGTTTTGGTATTTCCCTTCTAAAATGATTATACCTTCTCGATCCGCTTCAATATTAGATACAGGGTTAGGAACCATTGTCATAAATGGTAAAAATGAAAAATATGCTATTAGCGATGTTAAACTCATTTTCCTTATTCCAAATAATCTTCAGTTCAGTACTACTATTTTGCTTGTTTAAAACTAAAGTTAAGTAATTCTTACACCAAAGTTAAGTAACCTATTCCTATTGTACCTACTCTCTTATCAAAAAGAGAGCAAATTATGATTAACCTATACATTTTTCCTTTGAAGTGTTAAAATTTAGATACATTACTCACACAATAAACACCTTACGTCTAGAATACCCTACCAAACTCAATCAAGAATAACAATTCCTAAAAGTTAATAATATACTCTTTTGAAAAGGCTTTCATATCATGAAAAAACAAATTAAACTCTTCAATAAATAGGGATTCATCTTTTTCAAATTCCATAATTGATTCGCCAACAGCAGAACCAAACCCCATTCTGTTTCCAATTTGCATTAACGATAATGCTGTACCTTCTTTTGTTTGGTACCTAGAAAACCAATCATGCGTTCTCATATGTTCATATACGGGAGTCATTCGAATAGGCATTTCTAAAACTTTGGTATCCAAAAACGCGTATGAATTTTTAATAAAATCTTGTAAATTTTCTGTAGTATGCTTTTTCCATTCTATGCATAATAAATGGTCATATAAGATATCGGTGATTACGCCAGATATTTTAGGATAGTTTTTATAAAACCTTCTCTTGCTTTGTAGATAAACAGGATGTGAGTCTGTAAACGTGTCTATCTCTCTATGTAGAAGGATTCCTTTTTGAATATCCAGCGGATACTCTTGATACTGTTTCCCCTTTATTGCGTCACCAATAAAATTGCCGAATATTACATCTTCGTCATTACCCGAAAGTAATAAATGGGCTAAATAATTCATGAAATTTTATTAAAGCTAAGCCTTAATTTCCATTATTCCCTCCAAAAAATAAGGTAGCTCAGAATCCAAATGATCCGTTGAAACACAATCCAAAACACCTGCATATTTGGCTTCTTTCTTAGTGTTCTCATTAACCTTTTCTGTGAAAAATAATACTGGGATATTATAACCAAAACTATCCATCAATTTCTTCAAGTCAAACCCAGTTAACACTGGAAGAAAGGCTTCAGATAGAATTAAACTATAATTATTAACAGCAAGTAATTGAATAGCATCAGTTGAATTTGTGCAAGAGTCAATATTATCTATTTCTTCTTCACCCAAAATGTTTGCTACCCAACGAACATCCGATTCATTGGAACTTACTATCAATACTTTCATCCTGTAATTTTGTTGTTTCGTAAGCTAAAGTAGGGAAAATCAACTAAATAAAAAAATACTTTTACCAACACACTATTGGATACCTAAAAATTATCTCGCTTACCTTTCTCTTTATCATGCGTAAATATTAGTGTTGCATCAACTATTTCTTCAACAATTTTTGCTGTGTAAGCATGATTCCAGGCAATCTTTTTTTCAGTGAAATTGTAAGAAGCAATTCCAATTGGTTTTTTCTTTAAAAAGGACATATCTAATTTTTTCCTGATTTTAAATAATCCAATATCAACTCTTATCCTACTCTTTTTTTTGTAATTCTTAGGAATTCCAGTAGTCTCTACAATTAAATATTTGCTTACATATTCGTGTTTTGAAAATTCAATTTTATAAACATACCCTGTATCCAGATTAAAAAAACATCTTCCATTTTGAGTAACTGTAGAATCAATCAATTTACCATTTTGGTACAAATGTACTGATCCAACATTTAATTTTTTGCCCATTTCTTCAACAGCCGAAAGCTTTGCGTCAAATACAATTTTCATAGACTTCTCTTGTCCTGAAATGTTTGAAATAAAAATGAAGAATATTATCGTGTATAAAAATCTCATAATCCGAATTGCTAAAGATACTAATTCTTAGGTTTCGGTTTTGAAATATTTCCACAAACCCACAATAGAATAATATTTCTCGTTAAATTTGACAAGACATGAAAATCCTTAAAGCGAAACAGATAAGAGAAGCTGATAATTTCACAATAATCAATGAGCCAATTTCTTCAATTGACTTAATGGAACGTGCTTCAGAAGCTTGTGTCAATTGGATTGTAAATCGGTATAATTCTTCAAGTCATTTTGATGTCTTCTGTGGCACTGGTAATAATGGGGGTGATGGATTAGCAATTGCTAGATTACTCATTCAACAAAAATATTCAGTCACTTGTTTTATCGTAAAGTTCTCAGAAAATGAATCCAATGATTTTAAAACCAATTTTAATCGATTAAAGCAAACAAATTGTAACGTCCAGGTTATTCAAACAGAAAATGGAATACCTAATTTAACGGAGGAGAATGTTATAATTGATGCCATTTTCGGTACAGGGTTAACAAGACCCGTCGAAGGATTTACCGCTCAATTGATTAAAAAAATAAATTCATTGAGTAGAGAAGTGATTTCAATAGATATTCCTTCTGGTTTATTTTGCGAAGACAATTCGCAGAATTCAAAAAACGCTATAATTGAAGCGACTCACACTCTTTCATTTCAAGTTGGAAAGTTGGCTTTTGTTTTACCCGAAAACGAACAGTTCTGTGGCAAATGGGACATTCTGCCTATTGGATTAAACGATGAATTCATTGCAAGTTTAGACAGCCCTTATTCGTTAATAACGGAAGAAATAATAAAGAAAAAACTAAATCCAAGAAGTAAATTTTCACACAAAGGAACGTATGGTCATGCTTTAATAGTTGCAGGGTCTGAAGGAAAAATGGGAGCCTCAGTTTTGGCAACTTCGGCTTGTCTACGATCTGGTGTTGGATTAGCAACTGCATACATTCCTCAATGTGGTATAAACATCCTTCAAACGGCTGTTCCAGAAGCTATGGCAATTGAAAACATTGGAGAAGATTGTCTAAATGGAGAATTCGAAAATGATAAAAATTTAACCATTGGGATAGGACCAGGTATTGGAACAAATGCATCAACCGTTGACTTTGTTCAATCCGTTTTTGAAAATTCCAATAGTCCAATAGTCATTGATGCGGATGCATTAAATATAATATCGAAAAACAAAAAGTTACTTTCTCTTTTACCCAAGGAAAGCATACTAACTCCTCACCCTAAAGAATTTAAAAGGCTAGTTGGCAACTTTGACAACGATACTAAGAAGCTTGAAAAACTTATCGCCTTTTCAAAAGAATTTTCTTTATATGTGGTGTTAAAAGGAGCAAATACAGCCATTGCTTGTCCAAATGGAGAAGTCTTCTTCAATACAACAGGGAACCCTGGAATGGCAACTGGTGGAAGTGGAGATATTTTAACGGGATTAATTACTGGGCTACTTGCTCAAAAATATACTTCCAAAAACGCTACACTTTTAGGCGTTTATTTACACGGATTAGCAGGTGATATTGCAGTAAAGGAAATAAGCGAAGAAGCTTTAATTGCTGGTGATTTAGTCAGTAGTATTGGAAAAGCTTACTTGCAATTAGAAAGCACTAAATAGTGCATTCTGAAACAACCAACCTCAATAAATTTACTTTTTCAATACTGTTAAATCTGTTGTAAGCATAAAGACATTTCCAGCAGGATCCGGAATTAAAAAATTACCCTCAAAAACCATATCGTCCCATACCATTTCCTCAACATCTAGAGCGAATCCATTTGCCTGAAGCACTTCTACAGCAGATTTATTTTCTTCTACCCCATGTCCACTATATGTAAGAACGTTTCCATCCCACATACCTTTGGTTTCATGCAACCCTAAGATCATCAATCCATCATAGGCAATTGTATAACGATACGGCTGATCTTTAATTCCGTTATTTTCAAAGCCTAAATTTTTCCAATATTTAATCGATTCATCTAAATCTTCAACGCTTAATGCAAATTCTTGATATGTTCCAACAATAGGGTTCACAAATTCAAACTTTGTCCCTGTTGCTGCTGAAAATATTTCCCCGGCATTGGTAACTTCCATCATCTCTAAAGCCTCATTTACAACACTAAAACTGACACTGTCTGGAGAATCATATACATTAAACCAAACTTCATTCGTTTCAGGGTTATTTACAGACATCATTGGTTTGATTTCGGATTTCAATAAGTCAACATAAACATTAATCGCTTCATTTGAATGATAACCAAAACCTAGATAATTTATAGTATCTTCCGTTATCATTAGCATTGTGCTACCATCGTATAACAAGTTCCATTTCCATGGATCGATTTCAGAAGCTGTGGTTTTCCATCCTAATGTTTCATAAAATCGAACTGTTTCTGAGTAGTTAGATGTACCAATTACTATCTGAGCTGACTGCCCCAAAGAAGGAGTTGGATCTTCTTTTTCCACCGAGACTAATGAGTCATTAGAGTTTTCTGAATTTGCCTTCACCTCTGATTGCTCTTTTGTAGAATCATTTCCACAAGAGACAAATAGTATTAACGATAATAGGTATACTAGTTTTTTCATTTCAAAAAAAATTTGGGCTTTATTTCTTATTTTTAATTGCTTGGCTAATTCCCTCCAACACTACATTGAAAGATGTTTTCCGAATATTCCGTATTGTTTCAAGTGCTGATGCATTTTTCAATAATGGATCTATTTTGGCTCCTTCATCAATAATATTCATCCACAATTCGGCAAAACTTACATTATCTTCTTTTGCCTTTTCATGTAAATAGGCTGCTATTTCAGCCATGGAAACACCTATCAAGCCGGGGTTAGTTTTAGACTCAGCCTTCATTTTCGGAACATCCACTAAAGAATTAGGCTTTCTTTTTATAAAGTCCTCTTTGGTAGTGGTTTTACCTAAATCAATTTCGTTTGGATTTTGATTGAGGTAGTCGGATAAATCTGTTAATGTATTTTTTTTAGCCATGGCTACTCGTTCAAATGTTTAATTATTTGTGTCGCCACACTTCGGTATCTTTTCTCTGGTTTAATTGTACTTGGACTTGTATACAATTTTCTTTGAGGCACATAAGTATCAATCAAATCCGCATTCAAATGTTTTAGCACCTCTCTTACCGTTCGCATTCTGGTGTGACTATGAATTCTATTCGGTAAGATATATAATTTTAGTTCAGGTTTTATATCTTTTGCAGGCAACAAATCTTTTACCGTTTGATAGGCTACTAATAAATCATTTTGAGTTAAACTAGTTGTGATAATAACCATATCACTTTCCAAACACAACTCTCTTATTCCTTGATCGGTTGTTTTACCAGCACTATCAACGATTATGTAATCAAATTCAGCTCTCTTTCTTAGAACTTCTATTTCCGAAGCAACTCGATTGTCTTCTGATCCAACAATAGGAAAATATTTATCAGTAGTAATCTTCTTTTTAAAGAGTTCTAATTTACGAAGAGAATTAAGCGTATAGTTAGTATCTGTCTCCACCAACATCACTTTTTTTCGTCTATTTTGAAGCGTTGTAGCTAAGTTAATAGCATTGGTAGTTTTACCAGAACCTCCTTTTCTACTTATAAATGATATTACTTTTGTCATGATGGATTACAAAGTTACACGGAATCAGTATATTAAAAAACTGCTGATGCAATTTCTTTAACAGCAGTACTTTTATTCATTGTGTAAAAATGTAATACAGGCGCCCCTTTTGCTTTTAACTCTTTGGCTTGTTCTATCCCCCATTCCACTCCAACTTTTCTTACATCCGCATTCGTTTTACATTTTTCTAATTCATTAGAAAGCGTTTCTGGCAAATCAATATGGAAAAATTTAGGTAAAAACGTAGTATGCTTTAAAGTAGTTATTGGTTTTAAACCTGGAATAATTGGAACATTAATCCCTGATGCTCTACATTTATCTACAAAATCAAAATACTTCGCATTATCATAAAACATTTGTGTTACAATAAACTCAGCACCAGCATCAACCTTTTCTTTTAAATGCTTCATGTCTGAATTTAAATTCATCGCTTCAAAATGCTTTTCTGGATAACCAGCCGCACCAATACAAAAATCAGTAGGTGAATTTTGACGTTCATCATCCAAATATTTACCATCATTCATTTTTGCTATCTGCTGTATTAATTCTGAAGCATAGTGATGCCCACCTGAACTTGGGGTAAATACTGATTCAGATTTAATTGGATCACCTCTTAAGGCAAGAATATTATCTACGCCTAAAAACTGTAAGTCAATTAATGCATTCTCTGTTTCCTCTACATTAAACCCTCCACAAATTAAATGAGGAATTGCATCTACTTTGTATTTATGCATAATCGCTGCACAGATACCAACTGTTCCTGGACGTTTTTTAATGGATATTTTCTTCAACAATCCATCACCCATATTTTTATAAAAGAACTCCTCCCTATGGTAGGTAACATTAATAAATGGAGGATTAAACTCCATTAACGGATCAATTCCTTCGTATAGATTCTCTATACCCTTCCCTTTTAGAGGAGGTATGATTTCGAACGAAAACAAAGTCTCGTTAGCGTTTTTAATGTAATCAGTTACTTTCATTATTCAAATTAGGGATGCAAATATATACCCCAAACATGAGAAATGATAATTAATTCGTAATTCCCTTTGCTTGGGTAAATTAAACTCAAAAATTTAACGAAGATTTTCACTACTTTTGCACGGCTTATCTAAGGGCTAATTATGAAGAACATTCGAAATTTTTGCATCATTGCGCATATTGACCATGGTAAAAGTACTCTGGCTGATAGATTATTACAGACGACGGGGACGATTGAGGACAGAGATATGCAAGCGCAGGCTCTTGATGACATGGACATTGAACGTGAAAGAGGAATTACCATTAAAAGCCATGCAATCCAAATGGATTACAAACAGGATGGTGAAAATTATGTTTTAAATCTTATCGACACTCCTGGGCACGTTGATTTTTCTTATGAAGTTTCTCGTTCTATAGCTGCTTGTGAAGGGGCTTTATTAATTGTAGATGCTTCTCAAGGAATTGAAGCACAAACTATTTCGAATTTATATTTAGCCATTGAAAATGATTTGGAGATTATCCCAATTCTTAACAAGATGGATTTGGACAGTGCCAATCCGGAAGTTGTTTCAGATCAGATAATTGAATTAATAGGATGTGATCAATCAGATATTATTCCAGCCAGTGGGAAAACAGGCATGGGCGTTGAGGATATTTTAAAAGCTATTGTTGCAAAAGTTCCAGCACCAAAAGGTGACATAAACGCACCTTTAAGAGCCATGATTTTTGACTCTGTATACAACTCCTTTAGAGGAATTATTGCCTATTATAGAGTATTTGACGGACAAATCGCAAAAGGCGATGAAATTCAATTTGTTAATACAGGAAGGGATTATTACGCTGATGAAATTGGGATTTTAAGAATGGATATGGAACAACGAAAAACGGTTAGTGCCGGAGACGTTGGTTATATCATTTCAGGAATTAAAAAAGCTGCTGAAGTTAAAGTAGGTGATACGATTACGCTTAAAGGCAACCCTTGTCAAGATGTGGTTCAAGGCTTTGAAGATGTTAAACCCATGGTTTTTGCTGGAATTTACCCAGTTGACACGGATGACTTTGAAGAACTAAGAGCTTCCATGGAAAAGCTTCAACTGAATGATGCTTCATTGGTTTTTGAACCTGAAAGTTCTGCAGCACTTGGATTTGGTTTTCGTTGTGGATTCTTAGGAATGCTACACATGGAAATTATTCAAGAAAGATTGGAAAGAGAGCATAATATGACGGTTATAACAACTGTTCCTAACGTATCTTACAAAGCTTACTTGAATAAAGGAGATGAATTGATTGTAATCAACAACCCATCTGATCTTCCAGAGCAAACCAAATTAAATTTTATTGAAGAACCCTATATCAAAGCTCAAGTTATTACTAAGTCTGATTATGTTGGACAGATAATGAACTTATGCATTGAAAAAAGAGGGGAATTAACTAACCAAGTTTACTTAACCCAAGACAGAGTTGAAATTAGTTTTGACATGCCTTTAGCAGAAGTTGTATTTGATTTTTACGATAAATTAAAAACGGTATCTAAAGGATATGCTTCATTTGACTACCATCCAATAGGTTATAGGCAATCTGATTTAATTAAATTGGATATACTTCTTAACTCAGATCAAGTAGATGCACTATCTGCGTTAGTACACAGAAGTAATGCTTATTCTTTAGGTAAAAAGATTTGTTCTAAATTAAAAGAACTAATCCCTCGTCAACAATTCGAAATCCCAATTCAGGCTGCAATTGGAGCTAAGATAGTTTCGAGAGAAACAATTAAAGCATTGCGTAAAGATGTTACTGCAAAATGTTATGGTGGAGATATTAGCCGTAAGCGGAAGCTATTAGAGAAACAAAAGAAAGGGAAAAAAAGAATGCGTCAGGTTGGAAGTGTAGAAGTTCCGCAAGAAGCATTTTTAGCTGTATTGAAGTTGGATTAGTATTTGCTTTATCCCTGAATATTTACGGACTAAAATCACTTAACCGGTTATAAACGGTTATTTACGCTTAATAGTCGTTTAATACCTACTTTTTCGAAAATAAGCTCTTTCATTTGTCAAAAAAAGCACATGGAAGAAATTATCATCACCAAAGCTTCACATGAAGGAGAAAACATCTTTTGCATACAATATAACCCTAATGCAAATTTTGATAAAGTGTGTGAGACTATGGAGTGTATCTGGAACCGGATTAACTCCTATTGGACCTTAAAAAACAATAAAGAAAATTTAAAGCTCATATATGCATCATTCCGTGGTATAGCTTATGTGAATGCACGAGCAGTATTTAATAAAGATCAGCCTAAAATTTTAAAAGTAAATCGCCTTCAGGAGGATTCGTATCCTATTCCTACGGAATATAAAGCAATGCTAATTCGAAGGCGATATAGTAAAAACACCTATGTTACCTATACCTCAATGTTTCAAGATTTTTTAAACTTTTTAAAAGGTCAAGATTTGGAGACAGTAACTGATGATGACATAAAAGAATACCAAGATTACTTAGTAACAAAAAGGAAGGTTGCAATTTCCACCCAGAATCAAGCGATAAATGCCATTAAGTTTTATTTTGAAAAAGTAAAAGGTGGCGAGCGTAAAACGTACTACATAGAAAGGCCAAGGAAGGAATATAAGCTTCCTAAGACCTTGAGTAAGGAGGATATTTTCAAAATGATAGAAACGTGTACATTTATTAAACACCGTGTAATAATTGGGCTATTATATTCAGCCGGACTTCGTAGAAACGAATTGCTACAACTAAAAATTACTGATGTTGACTTAGACCAAAACCTAATATACATTAGAAACGGCAAAGGAAAAAAAGACCGAATTACTCTATTAGCAGAAAAAATAAAATCAGATTTAATTGCGTACCTGCAAGAAGAGAAACCCGTTCATTGGCTAATTGAAAGCCCAAGTAGGACTCAGTATTCAGGAACTAGTGTTGGAAACATTGTGAAAAACGCGGCAAAAAAAGCACAAATTAATAAAACGGTTACTCCCCATATGCTTAGGCATTCGTTCGCCACACATTTGCTTGAACAAGGGGTTGACATTCGTTATATTCAAGAACTTTTAGGTCACACCTCAACAGAAACAACCATGATATACACGCATGTTTCCAAATCTGATTTTGCAAAAATAAAAAGTCCTTTTGACAACTTTAAAAACATAAAAGACAGTGACAATAGTAATTCTGAGGGTTTTTAACTAGATTGCACCATAGTAGGATAAAGCACATATGTGTTTTAGCACTACGTTGTAGCATATAAATGATGGTTTCAAGTGATGAAAAAAGGATATAATGCAATAATATATTTTTAACACCGTTTTTGAGACCATATGAAAAAGCATCTATTTTTACTATTAATAGCAACTCCACTGTTATCTTTCGCGCAGTTATCTAAGGGGGATAAATTTATTGGAGGAGGTTTTCAATTCAGGTCTCTGACTCCAATTAATTCAAATCAAGGGTGGACATCTGAAACCATGGATTTCTCAATAAACCCATTTTTTGGTTTTCTTGTAAGCGATAAACTAGCAATCGGAGGACAAGTTGGATACTCATATTTAATTTCAACCCAAAATGCTGACCAACCTAATGAATCAAAATATACTTCCGCTGATTACTCTGCGGGGCTAATCTCAAGAAGATACTTTAGCATTTCTGAGCAGTTTGTATTCTCTATTGACGCTAATTTCAACTATGGTATTGTTGCCGGAACTAGTACAAATAGCACCTACGTAAGTAAAACTAAGAATCACCACGTCGGAGCAAGTATTAAGCCAACCTTCATCTTTTTTCCATCACCAAAGTGGGGTATCGAGGCGAGTATAGGGAATATTAGTTATGAATATTCAAAAAATCTATCAACAGGAACTGGCCTGAATGACTTCAACATTTATTTTGGATCAATTCAACTTGGCCTTTCATATTATTTTAAAAAATCTGAATAGTTCTTAATTGCTGAGCCTTTCTATAATTAAAACATGCTACAACAAAAGTAGCTGATGCACAACCCTCTTTTTTGAAAACAACTGACCTTGTTAAAGCCATTTAAGCACGCTATATTTTTAGTTGACCATAGTATTTCTTAAAAAGTAAACGGCTTATCGGACACTAATTTGCCT